>ERZ1108167.56-NODE-56-length-204502-cov-32.759576_pt1 | contig 204502 bp, 168 predicted proteins | sample MGYA00403703_ERZ1108167 | MGnify/ENA primary metagenome ERZ1108167 (study PRJEB35170, sample SAMEA104062411) | human gut metagenome | biome: human gut; feature: human-associated habitat; material: faeces | place: Denmark | collected 2012-05-11 ...
AATAAAACTACGCTTCGTTGACATATATCAAGTTCAATTGTAGCACGTTAACAGTTTGATGAAATCATCGTAGCCGAATGCTAGCCTTTGTCACAATTTTTCAATAAACCAACTAGTTGCGTACCTTGATTTATAAACGATACGAATCCAATCAGAAAAGAGTATTCATGAGGTCATTACCATTATAAAACATAAGGATAATAGCCTTCTGTTAACATTCTAACTGATTGTTCAGCCACAAAATAGTTTAGCGTTTTTAATTTGTTCTGAAACGCTATTTCGGTGATTGGTGTTGCATTTTTGTAAATTCGCGCCGCGTAATATGTTGAAGTGCATCACATTTTTACCCGCTAACTGATTAAAAAGAGAGCATAAATGCATCTGTCGATTGTACTGGTCGCCCCAGCCAGAGCCGAAAATATAGGCGCTGCGGCGCGTGCCATGAAGACCATGGGGTTTACCGATCTTCGCATCGTGGACAGCCAGGCGCACCTCGAGCCCGCGGCCCGTTGGGTGGCGCACGGTTCAGGGGATATTCTCGATAATATAACCACTTACGACACGCTCGCCGCTGCGCTGCACGACATTTCTTTTACCGTGGCGACCACGGCACGCAGCCGGGCAAAGTTCCACTATTACGCCACGCCGGCGGAACTGGTGCCGATGTTAACGGAGAAAAGCCAGTGGCTGACGAAGGCCGCGCTGGTCTTTGGGCGGGAAGATTCCGGTCTGACGAACGAGGAGCTGGCGTTGGCGGACGTCCTGACCGGTGCGCCGATGGTGGCGGATTATCCGTCGCTGAATTTAGGCCAGGCAGTAATGGTGTATTGCTATCAATTAGCCTCCCTAATACAAATTCCGCAACCTCAGGCTGAAGGGGCAGATGAAAACCAGCTGGCCGCGCTGCGCGCTCGCGTTGACCATCTGTTATTACAACTCGGTGTCGCGGAAGATCAAAAAATGGCAGACTGGTTGCATCAGCGACTTGGGCGTCTTGAGCAGCGAGACACGGCAATGTTGCACCGTTTGCTGCATGATATTGAAAAAAAATTGGCCGAGTAAAATGCTGTCATAAGTTTTTACTATGGCGTATCCGTCTGTCTGGGTGGGGTGCGTCTGGGGGAATCGGATGAAAATAAATCTGCAAGCAGCGGGACGTGAGAGCGTCCCGAATTGTGATCAAATTAAAAATTCATTGACTTAAGGTGCCCAATCCTTTAACCCTAAAAGAATACAGCACAGACAGATAATAATGACAGAGTACACAACATCCATGAAACGCATCAGCATCACCACCATTACAACAACCATCATCATTACCACAGGAAATGATGCGGGCTGACGCGTACAGGAAAAACAGAAAAAAGCCCGCACCCAAACAGTGCGGGCTTTTTTTTCGGCTAAAGGAAACGAGGTAGAACCATGCGAGTGTTGAAGTTCGGCGGTACATCAGTGGCAAATGCAGAACGTTTTCTGCGTGTTGCCGATATCCTGGAGAGCAACGCCAGGCAGGGGCAGGTCGCGACCGTGCTCTCTGCCCCGGCAAAAATCACCAACCACCTGGTGGCGATGATTGAAAAGACCATCGGTGGCCAGGATGCACTCCCGAACTTGAGCGACGCCGAGCGTATCTTCGCTGAGCTGCTGCAGGGACTGGCGGAGGCGCAGCCGGGTTTCCCGCTCGCACAGCTGAAATCCTTTGTTGAGCAAGAGTTCGCCCAAATCAAACACGTGCTGCACGGTATCAGCCTTTTAGGTCAGTGCCCGGACAGCATCAACGCGGCGTTAATCTGCCGTGGTGAAAAATTGTCGATTGCCATCATGGCGGGCCTGCTGGAAGCGCGTGGCCACAATGTGTCGGTTATCGATCCCGTTGAAAAACTGCTGGCAGTGGGTCACTACCTCGAGTCTACCGTTGATATAGCCGAATCAACCCGCCGCATTGCCGCGAGCAAAATTCCGTCTGACCATATGATCCTGATGGCGGGCTTCACCGCCGGAAACGAGAAGGGTGAACTTGTCGTACTGGGCCGTAACGGCTCCGACTACTCTGCTGCCGTGCTGGCAGCCTGTTTGCGCGCCGACTGTTGTGAGATCTGGACTGACGTCGACGGTGTATACACCTGCGATCCGCGCCAGGTGCCGGACGCCAGGCTGCTGAAGTCGATGTCATACCAGGAAGCGATGGAGCTTTCCTACTTCGGCGCTAAAGTTCTTCACCCTCGCACCATCTCTCCCATTGCCCAGTTCCAGATCCCTTGCCTGATTAAAAACACCGGTAACCCGCAAGCGCCGGGCACGCTGATTGGCGCCAGTACCGATGAAGACGGCCTGCCGGTGAAAGGCATTTCTAACCTGAACAATATGGCCATGTTCAGCGTTTCCGGCCCGGGAATGAAAGGCATGGTCGGTATGGCGGCCCGCGTTTTCGCGGCCATGTCCCGCAACGGTATCTCGGTTGTGCTGATCACTCAGTCCTCTTCTGAATACAGCATCAGCTTCTGCGTACCGCAGGGGGATTGCCTGCGCGCCCGTCGTGCGCTGGAAGAAGAGTTTTACCTTGAGCTGAAAGAAGAGCTGCTGGAGCCGCTTTCTATCCAGGAACGCCTGGCGGTTATCTCGGTGGTGGGCGACGGTATGCGTACGCTGCGCGGTATCTCGGCCAAATTCTTTGCCGCGCTGGCCAGGGCCAACATCAACATTGTGGCCATTGCCCAGGGGTCATCTGAGCGTTCAATCTCGGTGGTCGTTGACAACGACGATGCGACAACCGGCGTTCGCGTGGTTCATCAGATGCTGTTCAACACCGATCAGGTGATCGAGCTGTTCCTGATTGGCGTGGGCGGTGTGGGTGGCGCGCTGCTGGAGCAGGTGAAGCGTCAGCAGGAGTGGTTGAAGAAAAAGCACATTGATCTGCGCGTGTGCGGTATCGCGAACTCAAAAGCGCTGCTGACCAACGTTCATGGCCTGAACCTGGAAAACTGGCAGGCTGAGCTGAATGATGCCAAAGAGCCCTTTAATCTGGGCCGGTTAATCCGTCTGGTGAAAGAGTATCACCTGCTTAACCCGGTCATTGTCGACTGTACCTCGAACCAGGCGGTGGCCGATCAGTACGCCGATTTCCTGCGCGAAGGTTTCCACGTGGTGACGCCAAACAAAAAGGCCAACACCTCGTCGATGGATTACTATCACCAGCTGCGTCTGGCGGCGAGCAAGTCACGGCGTAAGTTCCTCTACGACACCAACGTGGGCGCGGGCCTGCCGGTGATCGAGAACCTGCAAAACCTGCTGAACGCGGGGGATGAACTGCAGCGTTTCTCCGGCATTCTTTCCGGCTCGCTGTCGTTTATCTTCGGCAAGCTGGATGAGGGCATGAGCCTGTCGGAAGCGACCCGTGCCGCGCGTGAACTGGGGTACACCGAGCCGGATCCGCGAGACGATCTCTCCGGTATGGATGTGGCGCGTAAGTTGCTCATACTGGTGCGTGAAACAGGCCGTGAGCTGGAGCTTTCCGATATCGTGATTGAGCCTGTTCTGCCTGTCGGGTTTGACGACAGCGGTGACGTGAACACCTTTATGGCCAATTTAGCGCAGCTAGACGACGCCTTTGCCGCACGCGTTGCGAAAGCCCGTGATGAAGGTAAGGTATTGCGCTATGTTGGCAATATTGAAGACGATGGTATGTGCCGCGTGAAGATTGCTGAAGTGGATGGCAACGACCCGCTGTTCAAAGTAAAAAACGGCGAAAACGCCCTCGCGTTTTACAGCCACTATTATCAGCCACTGCCGCTGGTGCTTCGCGGCTATGGCGCAGGGAATGATGTTACCGCGGCGGGTGTATTTGCCGATTTGCTGCGTACCCTGTCATGGAAGTTAGGAGTTTAACATGGTGAAAGTTTATGCCCCGGCTTCCAGCGCCAATATGAGCGTCGGATTTGATGTGCTGGGTGCGGCGGTGACGCCGGTGGATGGTTCGCTGCTGGGCGATACGGTAACGGTTGAAGCGGCAGATAGCTTTAGCCTGAATAACGTGGGCCGCTTCGCCAGCAAACTGCCGACAGACCCGCGCGAGAATATCGTTTATCAGTGCTGGGAGCGGTTCTGTCAGGAGATCGGCAAAAATGTGCCGGTCGCCATGACGCTGGAAAAAAGTATGCCGATTGGCTCTGGTCTGGGTTCCAGCGCCTGCTCCGTGGTCGCCGGACTGGTGGCCATGAATGAGCACTGCGGCAAGCCGCTGAATAATAACCGTCTGCTCGGGTTAATGGGCGAGCTGGAAGGGCGCATCTCCGGCAGCATTCATTATGACAACGTCGCCCCCTGCTTCCTCGGCGGTATGCAGCTGATGATTGAAGAAAATGGCATCATCAGCCAGCAGGTGCCAGGGTTTGATGAGTGGCTGTGGGTGCTGGCCTATCCCGGCATCAAGGTATCCACCGCTGAAGCGCGTGCGATCCTGCCTGCGCAGTATCGTCGTCAGGACTGTATCGCTCACGGACGTCATCTGGCCGGCTTTATTCACGCCTGCTACACCCGTCAGCCGCAGCTGGCAGCAAAATTAATGAAAGACGTTATCGCCGAGCCGTACCGCACTAAGCTGCTGCCTGGCTTTAACGAGGCGCGACAGGCGTCAATGGATACCGGCGCACTGGCGTGCGGTATCTCCGGCTCCGGCCCGACGCTGTTCGCCCTGTGCGATAAGCCAGACACGGCGCAGCGCGTGGCGGACTGGCTCTCTAAACACTACCTGCAAAATCAGGAAGGCTTTGTTCATATTTGCCGTCTGGACACGGCTGGCGCACGAGTACTGGGATAACGAATGAAACTCTACAACCTTAAAGATCATAACGAGCAGGTCAGCTTCGCGCAGGCAGTGACTCAGGGACTGGGCAAAAATCAGGGGCTGTTCTTCCCCCATGACCTGCCGGAATTTCAGCTGACCGACATTGATGAACTGCTGAAGCAGGACTTTGTCACCCGCAGCACTAAAATTCTCTCTGCCTTTATCGGCGATGAAATCCCGCAGGAGCTGCTGGAAGAGCGCGTGCGTGCAGCGTTCGCTTTCCCGGCACCGGTTAAGCAGGTTGAGCCGGATGTCGGCTGCCTTGAGCTGTTCCATGGTCCAACCCTGGCGTTTAAAGACTTCGGTGGCCGCTTTATGGCGCAGATGCTGACCCACATCAGCGGCGACAAACCGGTAACGATTCTGACGGCGACCTCCGGCGATACCGGTGCGGCCGTTGCCCATGCGTTCTACGGTCTGAAGAACGTTCGCGTGGTGATCCTCTACCCGAAAGGCAAAATCAGTCCGCTGCAGGAAAAACTGTTCTGTACGCTCGGGGGCAACATTGAAACCGTGGCGATTGACGGCGATTTCGATGCCTGTCAGGCGCTGGTCAAGCAGGCCTTCGATGACGAAGAGCTGAAAGTGGCGCTGGGTCTGAACTCGGCGAACTCCATTAACATCAGTCGTCTGCTGGCGCAGATCTGCTACTACTTCGAAGCGGTTGCACAGCTGCCACAGGAGGCGCGCAATCAGCTGGTCGTCTCCGTACCAAGCGGCAACTTTGGTGACCTGACGGCGGGCCTGCTGGCGAAATCGCTCGGCCTGCCGGTAAAACGCTTTATCGCCGCCACCAACGCCAACGACACCGTGCCGCGCTTCCTGAAAGACGGTAAATGGGCGCCGAACGCCACGCAGGCGACGCTTTCGAATGCGATGGACGTAAGCCAGCCAAACAACTGGCCGCGTGTGGAAGAGCTGTTCCGCCGTAAGGTCTGGCGTCTGGGCGATCTGGGTTATGCCGCGGTGACGGATGAGACCACCAAAGCCACCATGCGTGAGCTGAAAGCGGTGGGGTACACCTCTGAACCGCATGCGGCGATCGCTTACCGTGCGCTGCGCGATCAGCTGAATCCGGGGGAGTATGGCCTGTTCCTGGGAACGGCTCATCCGGCGAAGTTCAAAGAGAGCGTGGAAGTGATTCTGGGTGAAACGCTGCCGCTGCCAAAAGAGCTGGCCGAGCGTGCGGACCTGCCGCTGCTTTCGCATGAACTGCCCGCGGATTTCGCCGCGCTGCGTAAGTTGATGATGACGCGCGGATAACGATTCTGTCACCCTATGCAGGCCGGGTAAGGTGAAACTTACCGGGCTTTTTTTATGGAGAAATTAAGGAGAAAAATAGCAGTAAAAAAGCAGAAATTCCCAATAAATGCGGTCACTTAGCGATTAGGATTGCAGAGAATAACATCCCCCGTCCTCCTCACGTATTCTCCTTACATCGACCCACATCGGGTAAATGAATAAGGAGTCACCTATGTCTAAACTGAAACCTGCTCTGCTGGTGCTTTCAATGATGCTGGTCGCTCCGATGGCGGTTCAGGCCTCTGAAATCACCCTCGTCCCTGCGGTAAAACTGCAGATTGGCGATCAGGATAATCGTGGTCACTACTGGGATGGTGGCCGCTGGCGCGACCATGACTGGTGGAAGGCTCACTATGACTGGCGCGATAATCACTGGCGCCCACATGACGAGCATCACGATCGTCATCATGATGACCACCATCACGATCGTCACGACGACCCGCGTCCTGGCCCGGACTGGAAACACCATTAATGCAAAACCCCGCCATCTGGCGGGGTTTGTTTTACTGCTCGTGGCGCTTAAACACCAGTTCGCCTTTCCCTGACGCTTCTTCATCGAAGAAGTAGCCTTCGCTGTTGAAGCCGGTCAGTTGCTCCGGCTTCGTCAGGCGGTTCTGAATGATGTAGCGGCTCATCAACCCACGCGCTTTTTTGGCGTAGAAGCTGATGACCTTGAACTTGCCGTTTTTCTCATCGAGGAAAACGGGCTTGATAATTTCCGCATCCAGCTTTTTCGGCTTCACCGATTTGTAGTATTCATCGGAGGCCAGATTGATCACCACATTATCGCCCTGAGCACGCAGCGCAGCGTTCAGTTTGTCGGTGATGATATCGCCCCAGAAATGGTACAGATCTTTGCCTTTAGGGTTTTCCAGGCGGATACCCATCTCCAGACGATATGGCTGCATGAGGTCCAACGGGCGCAGCACGCCGTACAGACCTGACAACATGCGCAGATGCTGCTGGGCGAAGTCGAAATCGGCTTCGCTAAAATCTTCCGCCTGCAGGCCGGTATACACATCACCTTTAAACGCCAGAAGCGCCTGGCGGGCGTTGTTCGGCGTGAAGTCCGGGTGCCACTCGTGGAAACGGGTCGCGTTAAGATCCGCCAGTTTGTCGCTGATGCTCATCAGCGAGGCAATTTGTGGCGCAGAGAGCTTACGCGCGACGTGAATCAGCTGTTGCGAATAGTCCAGCAGTTCAGGCTGGGTATAGCGCTCGGTGGCGAGCGGGCTCTGGTAATCGAGCGTTTTAGCAGGTGAAATCAGAATCAGCATATCCAGTCCTTGCAGGAAATTTAGAGCGACTTTAGCAAAAAATCGCCCTCAATTGATCGATAGCTGTTATTGCCGTGGCAAATCATCCCAGGTGCCGGGCGCAATTTGCGCCTGGATGTCGGGATAGCGCGAGGCATCAAAGACCGGCGGTACGCCCAGTTTGCGCTGACGAAGATAGTCCCGTGCGATAAGCGTAACCACGGGTGAGAGCAGCAGGATCGCCGTCAGGTTAGTGATGGCCATGAGCGCCATAAAGACATCCGCCAGTTGCCAGACCAGCGGCATGCTGAGCAGCGAACCTGCTAACACCATCAGTATCACCCCGAGGCGCAGCAGCGTGATCATACGGCGGGAGTCCACTTTCAGGAAAATAAGGTTATTTTCGGCGTAGAGGTAATTCACAACAATCGAGCTGAAGGCGAATAACAGCAGGATGAGCGAGACAAAACCGGCTCCCCAGCCGCCCGTCAGATTCACCAGTGCCTGCTGAAGCAGTTGTATGCCGGCTGTTTCCGATGAGTGAGGTACCGGGCCGGCCAGCAGCAGGATCATGGCGCTGGCGGAACAGATAATAATGGTGTCCGTAAAAACGCCAATCATCTGAACAATGCCTTGTGCCGCCGGGTGGGGCGGCCAGGACGCGGCGGCGGCTGCGGCATTGGGGGTTGACCCCATACCGGCTTCATTGGAGAACATTCCGCGCTGAAAGCCCGACATCAGCGCCTGGCTGAAGGTATAGCCCAGTGCGCCCGATGCCGCCTCGCGCCAGCCAAATGCGCTTTTGAAGATGGTTGCAATCACTTCCGGCACCTGCTCGATATGCCGTGCGGCGACGAACAGGCTGGCGGCAACCCACAGCAGCGCCATGAAAGGCACCAGCCACTGCATCAGGCGGGCGACACCTTTTAGTCCGGTCGAAATGGTCAGCAGGATACAGAGGGCTAAAATAAGCCCGGTGATCCACTCCGGACACGCAAAGGCATAGCGCAAGGCATGGGCGACAGAATTCGCCTGAACGGTATTGAAAATCAGACCGTACGCGAGCAGTAAAAACAGCGAAAACAGCACGCCCATCCAGCGCATTCCTAAGCCACGCGCCATGTACCAGGCCGGGCCGCCGCGAAACTGTCCGTTTTTATCTTTTTCTTTGTAGAGTTGGGCGAGGGCGCTTTCGGCAAAGGAGGTGGCCATCCCGATAAGCGCCGTGACCCACATCCAGAAAACGGCGCCCGGGCCACCGGCGCTGATGGCCAGTGCCACCCCTGCCATATTACCGCTGCCGAGGCGTGCGGCAATGCTGGTGCAGAGGGCCTGGAAAGAGGTTAATCCGCCCGGCTGGGGCGTGACGCTGTTTTTCAGACTTCTGCCAAATTTGCGAATATAACGAAACTGGATAAACCCGCTGCGTAGCGTAAACCAAATACCTGCACCCAGCAGCAGGTATATCATTATCGAACCCCAAAGGACTTCATTAATAAAGAAAAGGAAATCAGGCATTAACGTCCCTCTTGTTGATGCCAAAATGAATATGTAAGCGCTACCACTGATTGGACATGCTGTTACTTAGCAGCCTGTTAATATTCTGAGTTTATCATACTCTGTCTAAGCGCACTGTCTGCGGTTGCGCTACCCCTCCGTCGTGTTATCATCAGGGCAGACCGGTTACATCCCCCTAACAAGTAAACCTGTCATTTTTCCGCTGCAGGCATGCTGTCGGTAGCGTGAATTATCCAGGGCACGTTAAAAGAGAAACACTATCATGACGGATAAATTGACCTCCCTTCGTCAGTTCACCACTGTCGTAGCTGACACCGGAGATATCGCGGCAATGAAGCTGTACCAGCCGCAGGATGCCACCACCAACCCTTCTCTGATCCTTAACGCCGCACAGATCCCTGAGTATCGCAAACTGATTGACGACGCAGTGACCTGGGCGAAAGCACAGAGCAACGACCGCGCGCAGCAGGTTGTTGATGCCACTGATAAACTGGCCGTGAACATTGGTCTGGAAATTCTGAAACTGGTTCCTGGCCGCATCTCTACCGAAGTTGACGCACGTCTCTCCTACGACACCGAAGCGTCTATCGCCAAAGCAAAACGTCTGATCAAAATGTACAACGATGCCGGCATCAGCAATGACCGCATCCTGATCAAACTGGCGTCAACCTGGCAGGGTATTCGTGCAGCTGAACAGCTGGAAAAAGACGGTATCAACTGTAACCTGACGCTGCTGTTCTCCTTCGCACAGGCGCGTGCATGTGCGGAAGCCGGCGTATACCTGATTTCTCCATTCGTTGGCCGTATTCTGGACTGGTACAAAGCCAACACGGATAAGAAAGAGTACGCGGCATCTGAAGATCCAGGCGTCGTTTCCGTGACCGAAATCTACGAATACTACAAACAGCACGGTTATGAGACTGTGGTGATGGGCGCAAGCTTCCGTAACGTAGGTGAAATCATCGAACTGGCTGGCTGTGACCGCCTGACCATCGCCCCGGCACTGCTGAAAGAGCTGGCTGAAAGCGAAGGTGCTATCGAGCGTAAACTGTCCTACACCGGTGAAGTGAAAGCGCGTCCGGAGCGCATTACTGAATCTGAGTTCCTGTGGCAGCATAACCAGGATCCAATGGCTGTAGATAAACTGGCGGACGGTATCCGTAAGTTTGCTATCGACCAGGAAAAACTGGAAAAAATGATCGGCGACCTGCTGTAATCATTCTGCGTGACCGGGTCCCCGGTCACGCTACTTCTTTCGTACTCTGTCTGAATTTCCCCTCTGCGTGTATCATTCCCTTTAATCAGTACTTTTTTGAATGGAATGGATATGAATACCTTACGCATCGGCTTAGTGTCGATTTCTGACCGCGCCTCCAGCGGTGTTTATCAGGATAAAGGCATCCCCGCGCTGGAAGAATGGCTGGGCAGTGCGTTGACAACCCCCTTTGAGATCCAGACCCGCCTGATCCCTGACGAACAGCCAATTATCGAACAGACACTCTGTGAGCTGGTGGATGAGATGAGCTGCCACCTGGTATTGACCACGGGAGGCACCGGGCCTGCGCGCCGGGACGTTACTCCGGATGCCACGCTGGCGGTTGCCGATCGTGAGATGCCTGGCTTCGGTGAGCAGATGCGCCAGATCAGTCTACACTTTGTCCCGACGGCGATCCTCTCCCGTCAGGTCGGGGTGATCCGCAAGCAGGCATTGATTCTGAATTTGCCGGGCCAGCCGAAGTCCATCAAAGAGACGCTTGAAGGACTGAAAGCGGAAGATGGCAGCGTGATCGTGCACGGGATTTTTGCAAGTGTACCGTATTGTATACAGTTACTTGACGGCCCGTATGTAGAAACCGATGAGAAAGTGGTAGCAGCTTTTCGTCCGAAAAACGCCCGTCGCGAGACAATCTCCTGAAATTAATCAATATGTGACATTAGCTGAAGCGACGGTGGCGTGGTAAGGGTTTTACGGTATAGTAATTTTTTCTTTACGTTTGCTGTAAAAATAAATCCACAACACAAGCCAAATGGTTCGCTATGTCACATAACACTCGACCTCTGAATCGACAGGACTATAAAACCCTCACGCTCGCGGCCTTAGGCGGTGCGCTGGAGTTTTACGACTTTATCATCTTCGTCTTCTTCGCCGCCGTGGTGGGGGAGCTTTTCTTCCCGGCAGATATCCCGGAGTGGTTGCGCCAGGTGCAAACCTTCGGCATTTTTGCCGCCGGGTATCTGGCGCGACCGCTGGGTGGCATTGTGATGGCCCACTTTGGTGACCTGGTCGGGCGTAAGAAGATGTTCACGCTCAGCATTTTACTGATGGCCGTGCCGACGCTGGCCATTGGTCTGCTGCCCACTTACGCCTCAATGGGCATTGTTGCTCCGCTGCTGTTGTTGCTGATGCGCATTCTTCAGGGGGCGGCAATTGGCGGCGAAGTGCCGGGGGCCTGGGTGTTTGTGGCGGAGCATGTGCCGGCGCGCCGCATCGGCATCGCCTGTGGAACCTTAACGGCGGGGCTGACTGTCGGTATCCTCCTCGGTTCAGTGGTGGCCACTATCGTGAATACCAGCATGACGCAACAGGCGGTTCACGACTGGGGATGGCGCGTACCGTTCCTGCTCGGCGGGGCGTTTGGCCTGGTGGCGATGTATCTTCGCCGCTGGCTGCAGGAGACACCCATTTTCCTTGAGATGCAGCAGCGCAAGGCGCTGGCACAGGAGTTGCCGGTAAAAGCCGTGGTGGTGCGCCACCGGAGCGCGGTTGTGGTGTCGATGCTGCTCACCTGGCTACTGTCGGCGGGCATCGTGGTTGTTATCTTAATGTCTCCGGTATGGCTGCAAAAGCAGTACGGTTTTGCGCCGGCGGTAACGTTGCAGGCAAACAGTATCGCCACCATTATGCTCTGCTTTGGCTGTCTGGCCGCGGGGCTGGCCGTTGATCGTATCGGTGCCGGCCTGACTTTCATCATCGGCAGCCTGCTGCTGGCTGCGTCGAGCTGGGCGTTTTACCACCTGGCAGGCAGCCATCCTGAACAGCTGTTTCTGCTCTACGGTACGGTCGGGCTGTGCGTGGGGGTTGTCGGTGCAGTGCCGTATGTGATGGTGCGAGCTTTTCCGCCAGAGGTCCGCTTCACCGGGATCTCTTTCTCCTATAACGTCTCTTACGCCATCTTTGGCGGGCTGACGCCGATTGCGGTCACGGTGTTGATGGGAGTATCCCCGATGGCACCTGCCTGGTATGTGCTCGCGCTGTCGGTGATGGGGCTGGTGTTAGGCATTTGGCTTCGGCAGAAACAGGGATGTCGTGCCCGCGATGCGGACACGACAGAAGGATCAGTGTTTTTCACCAATCGGTAGAATGGTGCGGTCAAACTGCTCGTTCAGCACTTCACCCATTGCCAGGTAGATAGCGCTTGCGCCGCACACCAGACCAATCCAGCCGGCAATATGCACGATGCTTTCGTTATCCACGAGGTGGCCGATCGCCAGCAGGGCGAACAGCACGGTCAGGCTCAGGAAAACAAACTGCAATGCGCGGTTGCCTTTCAGGGTGCCGAAGAACATAAACAGCGTGAAGACGCCCCACAGACCGAGGTAAACGCCCAGGAAATGTGCGTTTGCCGCGTCTGCCAGGCCCATTTTAGGCATCAACAGGATCGCGACCAGGGTCAGCCAGAAAGAACCATAAGAGGTAAATGCGGTTAAGCCGAAGGTGTTGCCTTTCTTATATTCCAGCAGGCCCGCGAAGATTTGCGCGATACCGCCGTAAAAAATGCCCATCGCCAGGATAATGCCATCCATCGGGAACATCCCGATGTTGTGCAGGTTCAGCAGGATAGTGGTCATGCCAAAACCCATCAGGCCCAGCGGAGCCGGATTAGCCAACTTAGTGTTGCCCATAAGTCCTCAAAAAAATCATCATTAATATGGTGAAATGGTTAAACCCGCGTCAGTTCTCCCTGACGGGGCGCGGCATCATAATGGGCGCAATCAATGCCGTCTATGATCTCATCAGGGTGAAATTAAAAATTTTTTTTACCGTTCCCCCTTGATGGACGCTGGCGCGACCCCATCTTGTAGTCAACCGCAGTGTGTGGACCTGAAAAAAATCAATTGTGGGCAGTTGAAAAAGCACGTTCTGCCCTTATTACAGGTACACAACCACATGTTGACTGAATTTTAAGTGGAGACGTTTAGATGGGTAAAATTATTGGTATCGACCTGGGTACTACCAACTCTTGTGTAGCGATTATGGATGGCACTACTGCACGCGTGCTGGAGAACGCCGAAGGCGATCGCACCACGCCTTCTATCATTGCCTATACCCAGGATGGTGAAACTCTGGTTGGTCAGCCGGCTAAACGTCAGGCAGTGACAAACCCGCAAAATACCCTGTTTGCGATTAAACGCCTGATTGGCCGCCGCTTCCAGGACGAAGAAGTTCAGCGTGACGTTTCTATCATGCCTTACAAAATCATCGCAGCAGATAACGGCGATGCATGGCTTGATGTGAAAGGCACCAAAACGGCACCACCGCAGATCTCTGCTGAAGTGCTGAAAAAAATGAAGAAAACCGCAGAAGATTACCTGGGTGAACCGGTAACTGAAGCTGTTATCACCGTTCCTGCTTACTTCAACGATGCTCAGCGTCAGGCAACGAAAGATGCTGGCCGTATCGCAGGTCTGGAAGTAAAACGTATCATCAACGAACCAACCGCAGCGGCACTGGCTTACGGTCTGGATAAAGAAGTTGGCAACCGTACTATCGCGGTTTACGACCTGGGTGGTGGTACTTTCGATATCTCTATTATCGAAATCGACGAAGTTGATGGCGAAAAAACCTTCGAAGTTCTGGCAACCAACGGTGATACCCACCTGGGTGGTGAAGACTTCGATACCCGTCTGATCAACTACCTCGTTGACGAGTTTAAGAAAGATCAGGGCATTGACCTGCGTAACGACCCGCTGGCAATGCAGCGCCTGAAAGAAGCCGCTGAGAAAGCGAAGATCGAACTGTCTTCCGCTCAGCAGACCGACGTGAACCTGCCGTATATCACTGCAGACGCGACCGGTCCTAAACACATGAACATTAAAGTGACCCGTGCGAAACTGGAAAGCCTGGTAGAAGACCTGGTGAACCGTTCCATCGAGCCACTGAAAGTCGCTCTGCAGGATGCTGGCCTGTCCGTGTCTGATATCAACGACGTTATCCTCGTCGGTGGCCAGACCCGTATGCCAATGGTTCAGAAGAAAGTGGCTGAATTCTTTGGTAAAGAGCCACGTAAAGACGTTAACCCGGACGAAGCAGTGGCTATCGGTGCTGCCGTTCAGGGTGGTGTGTTGACGGGTGATGTGAAAGACGTTCTGCTGCTGGACGTTACCCCGCTGTCTCTGGGTATCGAAACCATGGGCGGTGTGATGACGGCGCTTATCACCAAAAACACCACTATCCCTACTAAGCACAGCCAGGTGTTCTCTACTGCTGAAGACAACCAGTCTGCAGTAACCATCCATGTGCTGCAGGGTGAGCGTAAGCGTGCGGCGGATAACAAGTCACTGGGTCAGTTCAACCTGGATGGCATCAACCCGGCGCCACGCGGTATGCCGCAGATCGAAGTAACCTTCGATATCGATGCTGATGGTATCCTGCACGTTTCCGCGAAAGACAAAAACAGCGGTAAAGAGCAGAAGATCACCATTAAGGCCTCTTCCGGTCTGAACGAAGAAGAGATCCAGAAAATGGTTCGTGAAGCAGAAGCGAACGCGGAATCTGACCGTAAGTTTGAAGAGCTGGTTCAGACCCGCAACCAGGGCGACCATCTGCTGCACAGCACCCGTAAGCAGGTTGAAGAAGCCGGCGATAAACTGCCAGCTGAAGACAAAACGGCTATCGAAGCTGCACTGAGCGCGCTGGAAACGTCTCTGAAAGGCGAAGATAAAGCGGATATCGAAGCGAAGATGCAGGAGCTGGCACAGGCTTCTCAGAAGCTGATGGAAATCGCTCAGCAGCAGCACGCCCAACAGCAGGCTGGCGCTGACGCTTCTCAGAACAACGCGAAAGACGACGACGTTGTCGACGCTGAGTTCGAAGAAGTGAAAGACAAAAAATAATCGCCCTGATGCAGGGTAATTAATCGGCACGGGCGTAGGAGAACTCTCCACGCCCGTGCTCGCATGTTAAGGGGCTTAAAAAAACCAATGGCAAAGCAAGACTATTACGAGATTTTAGGCGTTCCGAAAACTGCGGAAGAGCGTGAAATCAAAAAGGCGTATAAGCGCCTGGCCATGAAATTCCACCCGGACCGCAACCAGGGTGACAAAGAGGCTGAAGCCAAATTTAAAGAGATCAAAGAAGCCTACGAAGTCCTGACCGATGCACAGAAACGTGCGGCCTATGACCAGTACGGCCACGCAGCCTTCGAACAAGGCGGCATGGGCGGCGGTGGATTCGGTGGCGGCGGCTTTGGCGGCGGCGCTGACTTCAGCGATATCTTTGGCGATGTTTTCGGCGACATTTTTGGCGGCGGTCGTGGCCGTCAGCGCGCGGCGCGCGGCGCCGACCTGCGCTACAACATGGATCTGACGCTGGAAGAGGCCGTACGTGGCGTCACCAAAGAGATCCGTATTCCGACGCTGGAAGAGTGTGACGTTTGCCACGGCAGCGGCGCGAAAGCAGGCACCCAGCCGCAAACCTGTCCAACCTGTCACGGTTCCGGTCAGGTACAGATGCGTCAGGGCTTCTTCGCCGTGCAGCAGGCGTGTCCGCACTGTCATGGTCGCGGTACGCTGATTAAAGACCCCTGCACAAAATGCCACGGTCATGGTCGCGTTGAGAAAACCAAGACGCTGTCCGTTAAAATCCCGGCAGGCGTGGACACGGGCGACCGTATCCGTCTGGCAGGTGAAGGTGAGGCCGGCGAGCACGGCGCACCGGCAGGCGATCTGTACGTTCAGGTTCAGGTCAAGCAGCACGCCATCTTCGAGCGTGAAGGCAACAACCTGTACTGTGAAGTGCCCATCAACTTCGCCATGGCGGCACTCGGTGGCGAAATTGAAGTGCCAACGCTTGATGGTCGCGTCAATCTGAAGGTTCCAGGCGAAACCCAGACCGGCAAGCTGTTCCGCATGCGTGGTAAAGGTGTTAAATCCGTTCGCGGTGGTGCGCAGGGCGACCTGCTGTGCCGCGTGGTGGTTGAAACCCCGGTTGGCCTGAACGACAAGCAGAAACAGCTGCTGAAAGAGCTGCAGGAAAGTTTTGGCGGCCCGACGGGTGAGAAAAACAGCCCGCGCTCCAAAAGCTTCTTCGATGGCGTCAAAAAATTCTTCGACGATTTGACCCGCTGATCCGTTAACTGGTGTTCATCTCAAAAAGCCCGGAAGCGATTTCGGGCTTTTTCTTTTTGTAGCTGTCCTCATGGCTATCATTCGGTAAAACTGAATATATACTCAACATTAATCTGCTTTTGCCGATCTGTTTGGCCTGGTATTATGGTTTTACCGAAGTATTGCTGTAAGAGAGAGCCTACGTGAAATTAATACACCGTTTTTTTAGCAGTGAAGCATCAGGCGGCATCATCCTGATTATTGCCGCTGCGGCCGCGATGGCGCTGGCCAATATGGGTTTCACACGCGACTTTTACCACGCGTTTCTGGAAACTCCCGTCGAGCTGAAAGTCGGGGCGCTGGAAATTAACAAGAACATGCTGCTGTGGATCAACGATGCACTGATGGCCGTGTTTTTCCTGCTGGTAGGGCTGGAGGTTAAGCGTGAGCTGGTCCTGGGCTCGCTTGCCAGCCGTCAGCGTGCCGCGTTCCCGGTGATTGCCGCATTCGGGGGGATGGTCATTCCGGCGTTGCTCTTCCTGGCGTTCACCTGGCAGGATCCGGTATCGCGTCATGGCTGGGCTATTCCGGCAGCAACGGATATCGCGTTTGCCCTGGGTGTGCTGGCCTTACTGGGAAGCCGCGTGCCGGTGGCACTGAAAATCTTCCTGATGGCGCTGGCGATCATTGATGACCTGGGCGCGATTGTCATTATTGCGCTGTTCTACACCAGCGACCTGTCGATCCTGTCGTTGAGCGTTGCCGCAGGAGCGATTGCGGTACTGGCGCTGTTGAACATTTGCAACGTGCGCCGCATCGGGATCTACGTGCTGGTGGGGATGGTGCTGTGGACCGCGGTACTGAAATCAGGCGTGCACGCTACGCTCGCCGGGGTCATCGTCGGCTTCTTCGTTCCGCTTAAGCCGCAGGAGGGGAAATCGCCTGCCAAACAGCTGGAGCATGTACTGCACCCGTGGGTCGCCTTTATGATCCTGCCGCTGTTTGCTTTCGCTAATGCAGGCGTTTCGCTGGAAGGGGTAACCCTTGAGGGACTGACCTCAATGCTGCCGCTGGGCATTATTGCTGGACTGTTTATTGGTAAGCCGCTGGGTATTAGCCTGTTCTGCTGGCTGGCGCTGAAGCTGAAGCTGGCGTCACTGCCGCACGGTACCACGTTTAAGCAGATCATGGCGGTAGGCGTGCTGTGTGGCATTGGGTTTACCATGTCGATCTTTATCTCAACGCTGGCTTTTGGTGCCCATGCGCCTGAGCTCATCGTCTGGGCGAAGCTGGGTATCCTTATCGGATCGTTACTGGCCGCAGTCACTGGCTATACCTTATTGAAGGTCAAACTGTCCGGACCGGTCGTTCAGGCATAACAGGAAACCGGGAGAAGAACACCTTCTCCCGCTACACGATCAGGGAGCGAAGACACGATGTCTCATTTGAATTACAACCACCTTTACTACTTCTGGCACGTCTATAAGCAGGGCTCGGTCGTGGGGGCGGCAGAGGCGCTCTACCTGACGCCGCAGACCATCACCGGGCAAATCAAGGCGCTGGAAGAGCGGCTGCAGGGCAAGCTCTTTAAGCGCAAGGGCCGTGGGATTGAGCCAAGTGAGCTGGGCGAACTGGTTTTCCGCTACGCGGATAAGATGTTTACCTTAAGTCAGGAGATGCTGGATATCGTTAACTACCGCAAAGAGTCAAACCTGCTCTTTGACGTCGGCGTGGCGGATGCGTTGTCAAAACGGCTGGTCAGCGGCGTGCTGGATGCGGCGGTGGTCGAAGATGAGCAAATCCATCTGCGCTGTTTTGAGTCCACGCACGAGATGCTGCTGGAGCAGCTGAGCCAGCATAAGCTGGATATGATTATCTCGGACTGCCCGATCGACTCTACGCAGCAGGAAGGGCTGTTCTCGGTGAAGATTGGCGAATGCGGGGTCAGCTTCTGGTGCATTAACCCGCCGCCGGAAAAACCGTTTCCTGCCTGTCTGGAAGAGCGTCGTTTGCTGGTGCCAGGCCGGCGCTCCATGCTTGGGCGCAAACTGCTGAACTGGTTTAACTCTCAGGGACTGAAGGTGGAGATCCTCGGCGAGTTTGACGATGCTGCGCTAATGAAAGCCTTTGGTGAGGCGCATAACGCCATCTTCGTTGCACCGACGCTGTACGTTCACGATCTCTATTCAGATAACAAGATTACGGAGATTGGCCGGGTCGATAACGTGATGGAGGAGTATCACGCGATATTTGCAGAAAGGATGATTCAACACCCAGCGGTACAGCGCATCTGTAACCGCGACTACTCGGCGCTGTTTACGCCACCGGCAATCTGAAGATATAAAAAAACCCGCGTTAAGCGGGTTCTTTTAAAACAAGCAACAACAAGTGGCGATTAAGCCAGTTTGTTGATCTGCGCGGTCAGGTTTGCTTTATGACGCGCTGCTTTGTTTTTGTGGATCAGACCTTTAGCAGCCTGACGATCCACGATTGGTTGCATTTCATTAAATGCGTTCTGCGCAGCAGCTTTGTCGCCAGCTTCGATAGCTGCGTATACTTTCTTGATGAAAGTACGCATCATAGAGCGACGGCTAGCGTTGTGCTTGCGGGCCTTTTCAGACTGAACGGCGCGCTTCTTAGCTGATTTGATATTAGCCAAGGTCCAACTCCCAAATATGATCTATGTGGACAATTCAAAGGCCGAGGAATATGCCCTCTATACCTTCTTTTGTCAATGGATTTGTGCAAATAAGCGCCGTTGATTGGCGACGCTACGTTACGTAGTGATGGCGCAGGATTCTACCAGCTTGTCGCTCGTGAATACAGCTTTTCGGCACAAAAAACGCAGTTCACGGGCAGATTTTTTTGCTGTGAAAGGTCAGCCTGATGAAATCATTACGGCTTTCTGTTTTGCGCGAACAATCGCCGGTTAACCTTAACCGCTGTACAAGGTATACTTTGGCGATTTTCACTGTTTTGAGCCAGACATGAAGCTGATACGCGGCATACATAATCTCAGCAGAGCACCGCACGGGTGCGTGCTGACCATTGGTAATTTCGACGGCGTGCATCGTGGTCATCAGGCGCTGCTGCAGGGATTGCGTAAAGAAGGGGAGGCGCGTGGCCTGCCCGTTGTAGTGATGATTTTTGAGCCGCAGCCGCTGGAGCTGTTTGCCGGCGATAAATCACCGGCTCGCCTCACTCGCCTGCGCGAGAAGTTGCGCTACCTGGCAGAGTCCGGGGTGGACTACGTATTGTGCGTGCGTTTCGATCGCCGCTTTGCCGCGCTCACAGCACAAAATTTCGTCAGTGACCTGCTGGTCAGGCGCCTTGGCGTGCAGTTTCTGGCCGTGGGTGATGATTTCCGCTTTGGCGCTGGTCGTCAGGGCGATTTCTTGCTATTACAGAAGGCTGGCCTCGAGTACGGCTTTGATGTCACCAGCGCAATGACCTTTTGCGAAGGCGGCGTCCGGGTTAGCAGCACTGCGGTGCGTCAGGCGCTGGCCAACGATGAACTGGATACGGCGGAAACGCTGCTGGGACATCCGTTTAGCATTTCAGGCCGTGTGGTCCATGGCGATGCGCTGGGCCGCACCATAGGTTTCCCGACGGCGAATATACCGCTACGTCGTCAGGTCTCCCCGGTTAAAGGGGTATATGCGGTGGAAGTGGCTGGTCTGGGCGATAAACCATATTTCGGTGTCGCCAATATTGGCACACGTCCTACAGTCGCCGGTGTCCGTCAACAATTAGAAGTGCACCTGCTGGACGTTGTAATGGACCTTTATGGTCGCCATATAGATGTGATACTGCGTAAAAAAATACGCAATGAGCAGCGATTTGCTTCGCTGGATGAACTAAAGGCGCAAATCGCGCGAGATGAATTAACGGCCCGCGAGTTTTTTGGGCGAGTAAACCCGGCTTAAATGCCTACGTGAAAAATACGGAACCGAGAATCTGATGAGTGACTATAAATCAACCCTGAATTTGCCGGAAACAGGGTTCCCGATGCGCGGCGATCTCGCCAAGCGCGAACCGGGAATGCTGGCGCGTTGGACCGATGATGACCTGTACGGCATCATCCGTGCAGCCAAAAAAGGCAAAAAAACCTTCATTCTGCATGATGGCCCTCCATATGCGAATGGCAGCATTCATATTGGTCACTCTGTAAACAAGATTCTGAAAGACATTATCGTGAAGTCCAAAGGCCTCGCGGGATATGACTCGCCTTACGTTCCGGGCTGGGACTGCCATGGTCTGCCAATCGAACTGAAAGTTGAGCAAGAGTTTGGTAAGCCGGGTGAGAAGTTCACCGCGGCAGAATTCCGCGCAAAATGTCGCGAATACGCGGCCACGCAGGTTGACGGTCAGCGTCAGGACTTTATCCGCCTGGGCGTGCTGGGTGACTGGTCACGTCCGTACCTGACCATGGACTTCAAAACCGAAGCCAACATCATCCGTGCGCTGGGTAAAATCATCGGTAACGGCCATCTGCACAAAGGCGCGAAGCCGGTGCACTGGTGCGTGGACTGCCGTTCTGCGCTGGCAGAAGCGGAAGTGGAGTATTACGACAAAACCTCTCCGTCTATCGACGTGGCCTTCCACGCGGTCGATCAGGAGGCGGTGAAAGCCAAATTTGGCGTGACCTCTGTCAACGGCCCCATCTCGCTGGTTATCTGGACCACCACCCCGTGGACGCTGCCCGCAAACCGCGCGATCTCCCTGTCCGGTGAGTTCGAGTACGCGCTGGTGCAGGTTGACGGTCAGGCGCTGATCCTGGCGAAAGATCTGGTCGAAAGCGTGCTGAAACGCGCGAACATCGCCGACTACACCGTGCTGGGCACCGTGAAAGGTGACGCGCTGGAGCTGATGCGCTTCAAACACCCGTTCCTGGACTTCGATGTGCCGGCGATTCTGGGCGATCACGTGACGCTGGATGCGGGTACCGGTGCGGTACATACCGCCGGTGGCCACGGTCCTGACGACTACAGCATCAGCCTGAAATACGGTCTTGAAATCGCGAACCCGGTGGGTCCTGATGGTTCTTACCTGCCAGGCACCTACCCGGCGCTGGACGGTATCAACGTCTTCAAAGCGAACGACATCATCGTTGATATGCTGCGCACCAGCGGCGCGCTGCTGCACGTTGAGAAAATGCAGCACAGCTATCCGTGCTGCTGGCGTCACAAATCTCCGATCATCTTCCGTGCGACCCCACAGTGGTTCATCAGCATGGATCAGAAAGGCCTGCGCGAGCAGTCCCTGAAAGAGATCAAAGGCGTGCAGTGGATCCCGGACTGGGGTCAGGCGCGTATCGAATCCATGGTCGCTAACCGTCCTGACTGGTGTATCTCCCGTCAGCGTACCTGGGGCGTGCCAATGTCTCTGTTCGTGCACAAAGAGACACAGGAACTGCACCCGAACACCCTGGCGCTGATGGAAGAAGTCGCGAAGCGTGTTGAAGTTGACGGCATTCAGGCATGGTGGGATCTCGATTCCCGCGACATCCTGGGCGCTGATGCAGACAACTACGAGAAAGTGCCTGATACCCTGGACGTGTGGTTTGACTCCGGTTCAACGCACGCGTCTGTTGTTGACGTGCGTCCGGAATTTGCCGGCCACGCGGCAGATATGTATCTGGAAGGTTCTGACCAACACCGTGGCTGGTTCATGTCATCGCTGATGATTTCCACCGCCATGAAAGGTAAAGCACCGTATCGCCAGGTGCTGACCCACGGTTTCACCGTGGATGGTCAGGGCCGTAAGATGTCTAAATCGATCGGTAACACCGTCTCTCCGCAGGACGTGATGAACAAACTGGGCGCGGACATTCTGCGTCTGTGGGTTGCTTCTACCGACTATACCGGCGAAATGGCGGTGTCGGACGAGATCCTGAAACGTGCTGCCGACAGCTATCGTCGTATCCGTAACACCGCGCGCTTCCTGCTGGCGAACCTGAACGGGTTCGATCCGGTAAAAGATATGGTGAAACCGGAAGAGATGGTGGTGCTGGATCGCTGGGCGGTAGGCTGCGCGAAAGCGGCACAGGAAGATATCCTGAAGGCTTACGAATCTTACGATTTCCACGAAGTGGTGCAGCGCCTGATGCGCTTCTGCTCCATCGAGATGGGCTCGTTCTACCTCGACATTATCAAAGACCGCCAGTACACCGCGAAAGCGGACAGCGTGGCGCGTCGTAGCTGCCAGACTGCGCTGTTCCACATCGCAGAAGCGCTGGTTCGCTGGATGGCACCGATCATGTCCTTCACCGCAGATGAAATCTGGGGTTACCTGCCAGGCGACCGTGAGAAGTATGTCTTCACCGGCGAGTGGTATGAAGGTCTGTTCGATCTCTCCAGCACCGAAGCGATGAACGATGCCTTCTGGGACGAGCTGCTGAAAGTGCGTGGCGAAGTGAACAAGGTTATCGAGCAGGCGCGTGCTGACAAGAAAGTCGGCGGCTCGCTGGAAGCGGCAGTTACCCTGTACGCCGAGCCAGAGCTGGCGGCGAAACTGACGGCGCTGGGCGATGAATTACGATTTGTCCTGTTGACCTCCGGTGCGAAAGTTGCGGATTATGCCCAGGCATCTGCTGATGCACAGCAGAGCGAACTGCTCAAAGGACTGAAAGTCGCACTGAGCAAAGCCGAAGGTGATAAATGCCCGCGTTGCTGGCATTACACCACTGATGTCGGCCAGGTGGCGGAACACGCAGATATCTGCGGACGCTGTGTCAGCAACGTCGCCGGTGACGGCGAGAAACGTAAGTTTGCCTGATGAGTAAAACTCTCTGTTCAACAGGACTGCGCTGGCTGTGGCTGGTGGTGGTAGTGCTGATTATCGATCTGGGCAGCAAGTTCCTGATCCTCCAGAATTTTGCTCTGGGGGAGACGGTGTCGCTGTTCCCGTCGCTTAACCTGCATTACGCACGTAACTACGGTGCGGCGTTTAGTTTCCTTGCTGACAGCGGTGGCTGGCAGCGCTGGTTCTTTGCAGGTATCGCTATCGGTATCTGTGTGGTGCTATCGCTGCTGATGTACCGTTCGAAGGCAACACAAAAGCTAAATAACATCGCCTATGCGCTGATTATCGGTGGCGCGCTGGGCAACCTGTTTGATCGCCTGTGGCACGGCTTTGTGGTCGATATGATCGACTTCTATGTCGGCGACTGGCACTTCGCGACCTTTAACCTCGCCGACAGCGCAATTTGCATCGGCGCGGCGTTAATCGTGCTGGAAGGCTTCTTGCCGAACGCGGCCGCGAAGAAACAGGCTTAAATGTAAATGCCGGGTGGCACATGCGCCCCCGGCCTACAGAATGTCTGGCCTCCCGTCTCTCACCGGTGGGTCAAAACAAGCGAGCAATTTGCATGTCTAAATCCGTACAGAGCAACAGCGCGGTTCTCGTTCATTTCACGCTGAAACTGGATGATGGCTCCACGGCTGAATCCACCCGCAATAACGGCAAACCCGCCCTGTTTCGTCTCGGCGACACCTCCCTGTCTGAAGGTCTTGAGCAACAGCTGCTTGGCCTGAAAGAAGGCGAGAAAAAGGCATTTTCGCTGGAGCCGGATGCCGCGTTTGGCGTGCCAAGCCCGGACCTTGTTCAGTACTTCTCGCGCCGCGAGTTTATGGATGCAGGTGAGCCGGAAATCGGGGCGATCATGCTCTTTACCGCTATGGATGGCAGCGAAATGCCTGGCGTGATCCGCGAAATCAATGGTGACTCCATCACCGTTGACTTCAACCATCCGCTTGCCGGGCGCACCGTCCATTTTGATATTGAAGTGCTGGAGATCGATCCGGTACTGGAGGCCTGAAATGCAGATCCTGTTGGCTAACCCGCGCGGCTTTTGCGCCGGTGTAGACCGCGCTATCAGCATTGTTGAAAACGCGCTCGAGATTTACGGCGCGCCGATTTATGTGCGTCACGAAGTGGTGCATAACCGTTATGTCGTCGACAGCCTGCGCGAGCGTGGCGCGATCTTCATTGAGCAGATCAGCGAAGTGCCTGACGGCGCGATCCTGATTTTCTCCGCGCACGGGGTTTCTCAGGCGGTGCGTAACGAAGCGAAAAGCCGCGATCTGACCGTGTTCGACGCCACCTGCCCATTAGTGACCAAAGTGCATATGGAAGTGGCGCGCGCCAGCCGTCGTGGTGAAGAGTCGATCCTGATTGGCCATGCCGGCCACCCGGAAGTCGAAGGTACCATGGGCCAGTACAGCAACCCGGAAGGGGGGATGTACCTGGTGGAGTCGCCGGAAGATGTGTTTACGCTGAACGTCAAAAATGAAACGCGTCTCTCGTTTATGACCCAGACGACGCTCTCCGTTGACGATACGTCGGACGTGATTGACGCCCTGCGCCAGCGCTTCCCGAAAATCGTCGGCCCGCGTAAGGACGACATTTGCTACGCCACCACCAATCGCCAGGAAGCGGTGCGTGCTCTGGCTGAACAGGCGGACGTGGTGCTGGTTGTCGGTTCGAAAAACTCTTCTAACTCCAACCGTCTGGCTGAACTTGCGCAGCGAATGGGGAAAGCGGCCTATCTGATTGATGATTCCAGCGATATCCAGGAAGCGTGGGTGAAAAACGTGGCCTGTGTCGGGGTAACCGCCGGCGCCTCGGCTCCGGATATCCTGGTGCAGAACGTGATTTCCCGTCTGCAGGAATTGGGCGGCGGCGAAGCGGTCCCGCTGGAAGGACGCGAAGAGAATATTGTTTTCGAGGTCCCGAAAGAGCTGCGTATCGACGCACGCGAAGTCGAGTAAGTTTCCTCGCGCATGACCCGAATGCCGGCCACGTCAGTGGCCGGCATTTTTATTGCTGATTAACTGTGATTCACCTGACACATTGCGCCTTTGATGCGCAGGTTAATCGTTTAAATTGTTATGCTGGGCGGGTTGTTCTCCTCGGGCCGGAGAAGACGATGACTTCAGATATTATCCTGCCGCCTCTGGTGGCCTGGGCCAGTGGTACACTTGCCCGCGGCGCACTTATTCTTAAATCCACACGCCTTGCCGATCTCAATGGTTTGTTTGCCGATCGAGACGCCTGGGCACAATGCGATCCGCATCAGACGGTGTATGACGTCGAAATGCTGGAATCGCCTGCACAAGAAGGGGCGTTGTTTGTCGGCGTTACCCATTTACATGCAGGTAAAATTGGCCGGGAATTTTTTATGACCCGCGGCCATTTTCATCAACGTCGTGAACAGGGCGAAGTCTATTTTGGACTGCGGGGAAGTGGCCTGCTTTTACTCCAGACGACATCCGGCGAAACCCATCTGGAGTGCGTGATGCCGGGCTCCGTCCATATTATTGCGCCTTTTACCGCCCACCGTTTAATCAATACCGGTGAGACCACGCTCTCTTCACTCGCGGTCTGGCCCGCCGTCGCCGGACACGACTATGCCGCGTTACCCCACGGTTTTGCCGTGCGGGTATTGGCCACTGACGGTGGCTGGGAGGTTCAGAATGGATAACTTTGGGCTGGACATGACCATCACCCGGCACCCGCTGGGGTTCAGCTACGGTGAGGACGTCACCGGCCCGATGCCAGAGATCCGTACGCTTGATGAGATCCGCGCGTCGTTACGGGATCCTGACTGCTCAGGGCCGGAAGACGTTTATGCTATCGCGATGGATGTCGTCCGTCTGGCAGACCGGCAGGAGCTGAAAAAACGCATGCTGCTGTTTGGGGTCGTGACCTACGCGACGGGAACGCTGGGTGAAGAGCCGATCCGCAGCCAGGGGCATGTTCACCGTAAAAGCCGTCACAGCGGCTGGTCTCCGCCCGAGCTGTATGAAATCTGGCAGGGGCGCGCCATTATCTATATGCAGGAGTATGTTGCGGACGATCCCGGGCGCTGTTTCGCCGTACTGGCCGGGCCGGGCGAAAAAGTGCTGGTTCCGCCTGGCTGGGGGCATGCCACTATCTCTGCCTCGCCGGATGAACCGCTGACCTTCGGTGCGTGGTGCGACAGAGAATATGGTTTTGAATATGAAGCCGTGCGGGCGCGTAAAGGACTGGCCTGGTATCCGCTGCTGCAGGGGAGCCATATCATCTGGCAGCACAACACGCATTATCTGGCGGGGCGGCTACAGATGATCACACCGCGTCGCTACAGCGAATTCGGCCTGACGGATGAGCCTGTCTATACGCAATTTATTGCCGATCCTGCTCGCTTTCAGTTTATCTCTCGCCCGGATAAAGTGGCCGAACTGTGGCATAACTTCCACCCATAAAAAACCGGGGCATTGCCCCGGCTGTCTTATCCGGCAAACAGACCTGATGCGACGCCCAGCGCCGCCAGCGCAAGCAGCACAATCATGGCCCTGACCGGGGAGACGCCACGTTTCGCCATCAAATACCAGGTGCCCAGAACCACCAGAAGCGGTAATAGCTGCGGGAAGATACCGTCAAGCATCTGCTGAACATGGATGTTAACCCCGTCACGGGTGATAAATTCCAGTCCGGTGCCCAGCTTAACGTAGCTTGCCGCCACGCCGCCCATCACAAATACACCCAGCAGAGACAAAGCTTCGCGCAGTCGCGTTGACTTGCTGCTCACCAGCATCTCGACCGACCCTGAGCCCATCTGGTAGCCTTTCAGAAACAGAAACCAGGATCCCGGGATAATGATGGCCAGCCAGGCGACGGTGTAGAACAACGGGCCAAGAACATTTCCTCCGGCGGCAAGCGCCATACCGATGCTCAGCAAAATGGGGATCAGCATGCCGGGGATCATTGAGTCACCAATCCCCGCGATTGGTCCCATCAGCCCTACCTTCAGGGTATTGATCGTTTCGCCATCAATGGGCTCGCCGTTGGCTTTTTTCTCTTCCAGCCCAAGCGCCATACCGTTTACGATGGCACCGATCTGCGGCTCCGTGTTGTAAAACGAGGCGTGTCGGCGCAGCATCTCGGTGCGCTGGGCGGCATTCGGGTAGAGTTTTTTGGCGACCGGTAACATGCTCAGACAGAAGCCGAACGATTCCAGACGCTCGAAGCTCATCGAAGAGAGGTTATGCATCATCCACGCTCGCCAGCAGCGGCGCAGATCTTGTCGGGTCAGTTTACGGTCTTCCATCAGAATTCATCCTCATCGTCGGCGGGCCTACCCGGCGTGACAGCCTGCGGCGCTTCCGGCTTATAGTTGTAATGAATTAACGCCAGCAGGGCGCCCACAATCACCAGTGCCACCATGTTGAGCTTCAGGAACACAATGCATATGAAGCCCACCAGGAAGTAGATCAGCATGCTGTAGCTTTTGATGATCTGCTTAAGCAGGATGGCGATCCCAACGGCCGGTAAGATGCCCCCCAGCACGTTCATGGTCGAAAGCACGATGCCGGGCAGACTGTCCATAAACCCGCTGATGTACTGCGCGCCAAAATAGACGGCGATAAACGTCGGCACAAAGCGCAGAACAAAGTTCATCACCTGCGGCCAGACCGCGCTGTTAAGATAAATTCCGCGCTCATCCCCGAGCTCAAGCGCCACGTCGGCGCGGTGGTTCCAGAACGAGTTCAATACCATCATGGCGTTAAACAGTATCGTTCCGGCAATGCCAATGGTCGCCGCCAGCGCCACGGCCACCTCTGGCCCTTTGCCCGACAGAATCCCCAGCGCGATAGCAGGATAAGCGACAAAATTGAGGTCGGCAGGCATTGAACCGCCGGGGGTGACCATCGCGATATAAACGGCCTGCACCGCCACACCAATCATGATCCCGGTTTTAACGTCGCCCAGAATCAGGCCCACCAGCATCCCCGAAACCAGCGGGCGGGAGATGAGATACCAGCCGCCCGTCAGGCCAAACAGCCAGGGACTACTGAGTGCACCGAGATAGCAAAGCAGACCGATGAGAGAAGCTTCGAAAATCATCATGCGCTCCTTATTTCAGTTTTTGCCGGGCGTCCTGCCAGCTGTAAAAACTGGCATCGGGCACCAGACGAAACTCGATGGCATGCCCCTGTTCAGTCAGCCAGTCAAAGGCTGCTGCCTCCTCTGGCGTTACGGACTGATTAGGGCCAATGGTGATGGTGTTGGCGCGGGCACTCATTGGCCCGACGTTAATTTTGCCATTGCCGTTCTTCAGGCTTATGCCTGCCTGTTCAAGGCGTTGCAGGGTGACAGGCGATTTGCCAATCACGAAGTAGCGCTTATCGCTGGCAATCACTTTCGGCAGCTTTTCGATGGCGGTCAGGGTATCGAACAGCCACACTCTGGTATCTGACACCGCGCCTTTCATTACCGACGAGAGCAGCGGATCGGCCGCGACGGCATCGTCAATTGCCACGATGCCATCACAGGGCAGCTCTTTGGCCCAGCGTGTGACGAGCTGCCCGTGGATCACCCGGTCGTCAATACGTACAAACGAAATGCTCATATAAGCTCCTTAGAAATCGTCGTTCTGGGCGGATTCCACCCGTTTTGCCTGAACCAGGGTGGGCTGCGTTAATTCGATGAGCTGCGCGGCGGCGGCATGGACATCCCGGGCCATCAGGATGTCGTCGGTGAGCAAGAGCATGGGGAAGTTGACTCCTGCCACCACGGCGACCGGCGGATGCGTCTGGGGATTAAACGCGTATTCGCAGGCCACATTCCAGGGCGTTCCGCTCTGCATATCGCACAGGACGACGATGCCGTCTGCGCCCGCACCTGCGCGGTGGTATGCCGCAGCGAAATCACGGCGAAACCCCGCTATGCCAGCCTGTGCGTTCAGACATACCGCCTGTCGATGAGGAAGATCGCCATACACCATTTTTCCGCTTTCCAGCAGGGCAGTGGCCAGCGGGCCGTGTGTCGCCACAATAATGTGAATCATGGTTAACCTCTTACCCAGGCTTTAATGGTGGCAATGGATTTACCGCAGCTCGGCCCTGACGGAGAAATACGGTATTCGCCTGCGTCAGCGGGGACGATAAACGTTTCTGCGTAGTGCACGACGAACGGGGCGAATGCGCCGCCGGGGCTGTCTACCGTCGCCTCTTCACCTTCAACAAGATTAAGGACATTCACGCCTCCGTGGGGGGAGTGCGTCACCGGTTCACTGAACCAGTGGCGACGCGTTTCGATAAATTCACGTTCGTGAAGCCCGGTCCGCTCTTCGCGCCAGCCGGTGCCTTCGCCGAGGGGTTCACACTGATTCACAAGATGCTGTTCGACCCACTGCGTATCGCGTTGCCAGTCGATCACCTTTTCGCCATGCGCCAGATGAACCGGGCGGGGCTGCCCATCCATTCCCAGTCGTCCCCAGTCCCAGAGCTTGAAGGTGAAAATGTATGGCGTGGCGCTGATCTCAAGTACCACGGTTCCTGCTCCAGAACAGTGAACTGTACCGGCGGGGATCAAAAAATGATCGTGCTTGTTCGCCGCAAGATGATTGACGAAGCGGGCGTCGTCGAACGGCTTTTCACCGCGGCTGGCCCGTCTGAGGTCGTCCATCATCTCTTCGGGCCGGGTACCCGTTCGGGTCCCCAGATACACCTGAGCCCCTGGCTCTGCCTCAAGGATGTAATAGCTCTCATCCTGGGTGTAATGCATACCAAAATGCTGCTGTATGTACTCCGTGGTCGGATGCACCTGAAAACTCAGGTTCTGCCCGCCGAGGGTATCTAGCAGGTCAAAGCGGATGGGAAATTCCGCGCCAAAACGGGCATGCACTTTTTCACCCAGCAGCGCCCGGGGGTGCAGCAGCACCAAATCCTGAGAGGGGATCTCGATCCGCACCGCGCCGTAACGAAGCAACAGGCTGTTTTCCTCGGGCACGCAGTCAAAACACCATGCGTAGTTAGGCGCAGAGGGATCGAGATCGAATTTCTGTTTCATCCATTGTCCGCCCCAGACGCCGGGGTCGAAAAAGGGCACTACACGAAAAGGACGTTGGGTGGTATGTTGCAACCCGGCGCGCAGCGCATCGCCGCCGACCATCGCCGGATTATCCGCCTGGGTGGTATCCAGGAGAAAATCAGTACGCCGTAGCAGCGGGGTTTTGTGACGATCGAATACGCGCCATTCAATGAAAAAGGCGCGTTTGTAGCGACGCAGAATATCCTCGTGTTGGTTCGCCGCGCCCCAGTTAGCCAGTTCACCGCTGCGCATGCGCTGCTGGATCTCCCAGCGCGGTAAATCGGCGTAGACCAGAATATCGCCTGCATTAACCAGCGCGGCACCCGGCCCGTAAATAACGATTATCCCTTCGCGGCACAGTTCGACCTGCGCCTGCAACGCCTCGCGTTTCACCGGGTCAATGAATTCGTCGAGCTGGTGGCAGGAGAGCACGCCGAAGACGCGGTCGTCAGTGAGATGTCGGGCCAGCAACCGGCTTAAAGCGTGTTCGTCGAGACGCATCCGTTCGGCATTGAGCGTCAGCGTGGCCCCCAATGCTGGCAGCAGTTTTGTCTCCAGTTCCTCCAGCCTGACGCCGGGGTAGCAGTCAATGACCAGCACGGTTCGTGTATATTGACCCGCTCTGCGGGTAAGCTCGCGCACAATCGCGTCCCAGCCCTGCCAGGCACAATCGTCATACCCCTCTACTGCGACTTCCGGGAATTTATCGTAAGTTGCCATCTTTTCTCTCCGTCTTCGTTGCTTAAGGTTATTCGATTAACCTTGTTTGGGAAGGGTGATTAACGCGATTAACCCGCCAGTTCTGGCGATAAGTGGCGAAAAGGCGGCCATTATGTGAAGAGGCTCACGCGCAAAAGTGCAAAATTGAGGTTATTCGATTAATCTGATGTGAACGACAAGGAGCGATCATGACGGGTATCACGCTGGCTGATGTGGCAAAACGCGCCGGGGTTTCAACCGCCACCGTATCAATGGTGCTGTGTAATAAAGGGCGGATCTCGCAACGGACCCGGGAGCGCGTACTTCAGGCGCTGGATGAATCGGGCTATGTTTACAATCAGACGGCAGCCAACCTGCGAAACCGCAGCAGTAATCAGGTGGGGCTCCTGTTGCATGACATCACGAACCCTTTTTATGGCGAAATGACGGCAGGTCTAAGCCATGAGATGGAACGCCACGACCTTCTGCTGTTTCTGGCAAACAGCGAAGAGTCGTCCGAGCGACAGCAAAAGTTTGTGGATTCGCTGATGCGTAACAACGTCTGTGGCATGGTGCTGTGTGCCGCGCGAGAAACCCCGCAGGCCTTTTTCGATGGTCTTAAGCGACGCAATATTCCGGCAATTATGGTCGTGCGACCGCTAAACGATCCGGACTTTGATTTTGTGGGAACCGATAACTTCCTTGGCACCCAAATGGCGACAGAGCATCTACTGAGGATGGGGCATCGTCAGATTGCCTTTATCGGCGGTAGCCTGAATTCGGGGTCTCGCGCTCAGCGTATCGGCGGATTTACCAGTAAATTACTGGAGTATGGTGTGACGCCGAATCCCGAATGGATCGTCACCTCACAGGCAAGCCAGAGTGATGGCGCACGCGTGGCGGAAGCGTTGTTGATGAACCATCCGCAGATTACCGCGGCAGTGTGTTACCAGGACATTGTTGCCCTTGGCGTTATGCAGTGTTTACGCAAAATGGGACGCGAGCCGGGACGTCATTTTGCCCTGGTGGGCTTTGACGATATTACCGAGGCCGGGCTGGTACAGCCTGCACTGACTACCGTCTCCGTTGCCGCGAAGGAGATAGGGCGTAAGGCCGGCGAGCTGCTTTTCAGCCGGATACAGGGGAACCGGGAGCCGGCGAAACGCATTATTTTACCGCCCGCGCTGGTGGTCCGCGAATCGTGCGGTTTTCGCTGAAGATTATGCCTTTTGCTGATATTTCTTCCTGTTTATCATTAAATTCTAATTATCGTCGTTTTCAGTTGGCAGCATCTGCAAAGGCTGGTTAATCTGAAAACGGTTTACATCATTTTAACGTAAGAGAATAACTATGCATGATGCACAGATCCGTGTCGCCATTGCGGGCGCGGGTGGACGTATGGGTCGCCAGCTGATTCAGGCGGCACTACAGATGGATGGCGTGGCACTGGGCGCGGCGCTGGAGCGTGACGGCTCATCGTTGCTTGGCGCTGACGCGGGTGAGCTGGCGGGCGCGGGTAAGACAGGCGTTACCGTGCAGAGCAGCCTGGAGGCGGTAAAAGATGACTTTGATGTGTTCATCGATTTTACCCGTCCGGAAGGCACGCTCACGCATCTGGCATTTTGCCGTCAGCACGGTAAAGGAATGGTGATCGGCACCACCGGTTTTGATGATGCCGGGAAGCAGGCCATTCAGGATGCCTCACACGAGATTGCGATTGTCTTCGCCGCAAACTTTAGCGTGGGGGTGAACGTCATGCTGAAGCTGCTGGAGAAGGCAGCGAAGGTCATGGGCAGTTATACCGACATTGAGATTGTTGAAGCGCACCATCGTTATAAAGTCGACGCGCCATCCGGTACGGCGCTGGCGATGGGGGAAGCGATTGCTCATGCACTGGATAAAGATTTGAAAGACTGCGCGGTCTACGCCCGTGAAGGGCACACCGGTGAACGTGTTCCCGGCACGATTGGTTTTGCTACCGTCCGCGCGGGCGATATCGTCGGCGAACATACGGCGATGTTCGCCGATATTGGGGAACGCGTCGAGATTACGCATAAGGCATCCAGCCGGATGACGTTTGCAAATGGCGCTGTACGCTCCGCCTTGTGGTTAAAAGGCAAGGGAAATGGTCTTTTTGATATGCGAGATGTGCTCGATCTTAACAATTTGTAACCGTTATTACCCATCGTGATGTGGTTATTGCAGTCGTAATGCTTTGATTGCATAGGGCAATATTTTATTGCCCTTTTATTTTATGTGTTTCATAGTAATTTTATTAATTTGCACGATAAAGTTCATATATTCCACGTGTTTTGTGTTATCTGAATGTAAATTTTGACCGTCTGGTCCACTTTTTGATGCCACGAAGCGGCCTTTCCCATTAAACTTGCCGCGCAAGCGTTTCCCGCAGTGATTTACCTGATCTTTTTGCCGCTTAAGCTCTCCTGGCTCTCTCAGGCTCGCAAAAGAATATGACAAATCTCCCTTTTAAGTTGACTTTTAGCCACCAAATCCCCAGAATGCCGCCGTTTGCCAAAAATCCGCTGGCAACACATTTGCATTGATTCATGACGCGGTTATGAATTAATATGCAAATAAAGTGAGTGAATATTCTCTGGAGGGTGTTTTGATTAAGTCAGCGCTATTGGTTCTGGAAGACGGAACCCAGTTTATCGGTCGGGCCATAGGGGCAACGGGTTCGGCGGTTGGGGAAGTCGTTTTCAATACTTCAATGACCGGTTATCAAGAAATCCTCACTGATCCTTCCTATTCTCGCCAAATCGTTACTCTTACTTATCCTCATATCGGCAATGTCGGCACCAATGCTGCTGACGAAGAATCCTCTCAGGTACATGCGCAAGGCCTGGTCATTCGCGACCTGCCGCTGATTGCCAGCAACTACCGCAATACCGAGGACCTCTCTTCCTACCTGAAGCGCCATAACATCGTGGCGATTGCTGATATCGATACCCGTAAGCTGACGCGTCTGCTGCGCGAGAAGGGTGCACAAAACGGTTGTATCATCGCAGGGGATAACCTCGATGCAGCCCTGGCGCTGGAAAAAGCGAAAGCTTTCCCGGGTCTGAACGGCATGGACCTGGCGAAAGAAGTGACCACAGCAGAAGCCTATAGCTGGACGCAGGGAAGCTGGACGCTGGCGGGAGACCTGCCGGAAGCGAAAAAAGAGAGCGACCTGCCATTCCACGTGGTGGCGTACGATTTTGGTGCCAAGCGCAACATCCTGCGTATGCTGGTCGACCGCGGCTGCCGCCTGACGGTTGTCCCGGCGAAAACCTCTGCTGAAGAGGTACTGAAGATGAATCCGGACGGTATTTTCCTGTCCAACGGTCCTGGCGACCCGGCACCGTGCGATTACGCTATCGACGCCATCAAATCCTTCCTGGAAACCGATATCCCGGTATTCGGCATCTGTCTGGGTCATCAGCTGCTGGCGCTGGCGAGCGGTGCCAACACCGTGAAGATGAAGTTCGGTCACCACGGTGGGAACCACCCGGTGAAAGATATCGATAACAACACGGTAATGATTACGGCACAGAACCACGGCTTCGCAGTGGATGAGGCGTCAATGCCGGCTAACCTGCGCGTGACCCACAAGTCTCTGTTCGATGGCACCCTGCAGGGGATTCATCGTACCGATAAGCCAGCGTTCAGCTTCCAGGGTCACCCTGAAGCCAGCCCGGGCCCGCACGATGCCGCGCCGCTGTTCGATCATTTCATCGAACTTATTGAGCAATACCGTAAGACCGCTAAATAATCAGGAGCCGAGAAGACCATGCCAAAACGTACAGACATAAAAAGCATCCTGATCCTTGGCGCTGGCCCGATTGTGATCGGCCAGGCCTGCGAATTCGACTACTCCGGTGCCCAGGCGTGTAAAGCCCTGCGCGAAGAGGGTTACCGCGTTATCCTGGTGAACTCTAACCCGGCCACCATTATGACCGACCCGGAAATGGCTGATGCAACCTACATCGAGCCGATTCACTGGGAAGTGGTACGCAAAATCATCGAAAAAGAGCGTCCGGACGCGGTTCTGCCTACCATGGGCGGCCAGACGGCGCTGAACTGTGCGCTGGAGCTGGAACGTCAGGGCGTGCTGGAAGAGTTCGGCGTGACCATGATTGGTGCGACAGCCGATGCCATTGATAAAGCTGAAGACCGCCGTCGCTTCGACGTGGCGATGAAGAAAATCGGCCTCGACACCGCGCGTTCCGGTATTGCACATACCATGGAAGAAGCGCTGGCCGTGGCGGCTGACGTTGGTTATCCGTGCATTATCCGTCCATCCTTCACCATGGGTGGCACCGGCGGCGGTATTGCCTACAACCGCGAAGAGTTCGAAGAGATTTGTGAACGCGGTCTGGATCTCTCCCCCACCAAAGAGCTGCTGATTGATGAATCGCTGATTGGCTGGAAAGAGTACGAGATGGAAGTGGTGCGTGATAAAAACGACAACTGCATCATCGTCTGCTCTATCGAAAACTTCGACGCCATGGGCATCCATACCGGCGACTCCATCACCGTGGCGCCGGCGCAAACCCTGACCGACAAAGAGTACCAAATCATGCGTAACGCCTCGATGGCGGTACTGCGTGAAATCGGCGTAGAAACGGGTGGCTCTAACGTTCAGTTTGCCGTGAACCCGAAAAACGGTCGCCTGATTGTTATCGAAATGAACCCGCGTGTTTCTCGCTCCTCCGCGCTGGCCTCGAAAGCCACCGGCTTCCCGATTGCGAAAGTGGCCGCGAAACTGGCGGTGGGATATACCCTCGATGAGCTGATGAACGACATCACCGGTGGCCGCACTCCAGCGTCCTTCGAGCCGTCCATCGACTACGTTGTGACCAAGATCCCTCGCTTTAACTTCGAGAAGTTTGCCGGCGCAAACGACCGTCTGACCACGCAGATGAAATCTGTTGGCGAAGTGATGGCGATTGGGCGTACTCAGCAGGAATCCCTGCAGAAAGCGCTGCGCGGCCTGGAAGTGGGGGCCACGGGTTTTGACCCGAAAGTGAGCCTGGAAGACCCTGAAGCGCTGACCAAAATTCGCCGCGAGCTGAAAGACGCAGGCGCAGAGCGTATCTGGTACATCGCCGATGCGTTCCGTGCGGGCCTCTCTGTTGATGGCGTGTTCAACCTGACCAACATCGACCGCTGGTTCCTGGTGCAGATTGAAGAGCTGGTACGTCTGGAAGAAAGAGTCGCGGACCTGGGCATCAATGGCCTGGACGCTGACTTCCTGCGCGTACTGAAGCGTAAAGGCTTCGCCGATGCGCGTCTGGCCAAACTGGCGGGCGTACGTGAAGCGGAAATCCGCAAGCTGCGTGACCAGTATGACCTGCACCCGGTCTACAAACGCGTGGATACCTGTGCAGCGGAGTTCGCGACCGACACCGCTTACATGTACTCCACGTATGAAGATGAGTGTGAAGCGAATCCGTCCGTCGACCGCGACAAGATTATGGTGCTGGGCGGCGGTCCTAACCGTATCGGCCAGGGCATCGAGTTTGACTACTGCTGCGTTCACGCCTCCCTGGCACTGCGCGAAGACGGTTACGAGACCATCATGGTCAACTGTAACCCGGAAACCGTGTCGACCGACTACGATACCTCCGACCGCCTCTACTTTGAGCCGGTAACGCTGGAAGATGTGCTGGAAATCGTGCGTATCGAGAAGCCTAAAGGCGTAATCGTGCAATACGGTGGCCAGACCCCACTGAAACTGGCGCGCGCGCTGGAAGCCGCTGGTGTGCCGGTAATCGGTACCAGCCCGGATGCAATCGACCGTGCAGAAGACCGTGAACGTTTCCAGCAGGCGGTTGACCGTCTGAAGCTGAAACAGCCGGCCAATGCCACCGTCACCGCTATCGAGATGGCTGTTGAGAAGGCGAAAGAGATTGGCTACCCGCTGGTGGTACGTCCTTCGTACGTGCTGGGCGGCCGCGCGATGGAAATCGTCTACGACGAAGCTGACCTGCGTCGTTACTTCCAGACGGCAGTGAGCGTGTCCAACGATGCACCGGTTCTGCTCGACCGCTTCCTCGACGATGCCGTCGAAGTGGATGTGGATGCCATCTGTGACGGCGAAATGGTGCTGATTGGCGGTATCATGGAGCACATCGAACAGGCAGGCGTTCACTCCGGTGACTCCGCATGTTCCCTGCCAGCGTACACCCTGAGCCAGGAAATTCAGGACGTGATGCGCCAGCAGGTGCAGAAGCTGGCCTTCGAACTGCAGGTTCGCGGTCTGATGAACGTCCAGTTCGCTGTCAAAGACAACGAAGTCTACCTGATTGAAGTGAACCCGCGTGCAGCACGTACCGTACCGTTTGTCTCTAAAGCTACCGGTGTTCCGCTGGCGAAAGTGGCGGCGCGCGTGATGGCGGGCCAGACGCTGGCACAGCAGGGCGTGACGAAAGAAATTATCCCACCGTACTACTCGGTGAAAGAAGTGGTACTGCCGTTCAACAAATTCCCGGGCGTCGACCCGCTGTTAGGGCCAGAAATGCGTTCTACCGGGGAAGTGATGGGCGTGGGCCGCACCTTCGCAGAAGCGTTCGCGAAGGCGCAGTTAGGCAGTAACTCCACCATGAAAAAATCTGGCCGTGCGCTGCTCTCTGTTCGCGAAGGCGATAAAGAGCGCGTGGTTGACCTGGCGGCTAAGCTGCTGAAACAGGGCTTCGAGCTGGATGCCACCCACGGCACGGCCATTGTGCTGGGTGAAGCGGGCATTAATCCGCGTCTGGTGAACAAGGTGCATGAAGGTCGTCCGCACATTCAGGATCGCATCAAGAATGGCGAATACACCTACATCATTAACACCACCGCAGGTCGTCAGGCGATTGAAGACTCCAAGCTGATTCGCCGCAGCGCGCTGCAGTACAAAGTGCATTACGACACCACCCTGAACGGTGGTTTCGCCACCGCGATGGCACTGAACGCTGATGCCACCGAGAAGGTGATTTCCGTTCAGGAAATGCACGCCCAGATTAACAAGTAAGCCAACATACCCGGCAGTATTCGCTGCCGGGTATTATTCCCACCTTCAGAACCTTCTGGTTTTCCAACCGCATTCAGTCAGTTAGCCTAAAATGGTTAGGTCGATAACGAAATTCAACTGAGAGCAGGGGAAAACACCATGCAAAATAAACTACTGATCGCGTCCGTTCTGGCTGCCACCGCCATGTTTACCGTTGCGGGCTGTTCATCTAATCAGGCAGTAAAAACCACGGATGGCCGTACGATAGTGACTGACGGTAAGCCGCAGGTCGATGATGACACCGGTCTGGTTTCCTATAAAAACGCCGAAACGGGTCAAACTGAACAGATCAACCGTGACCAGGTGAAATCCATGGGCGAACTGGATAACTAGTTCAGATTTCTGACGTTAGCCCGTCAATAATATTCACTATTAGCCTGTTGAATTACTGACTACACTCTTTTGGTAAAAGAAGGCAGTAAAACAACAGGCTAATTAATGATTCTGATAATTTACGCACATCCGTATCCGCATCATTCGCATGCAAATAAACGGATGCTTGAGCAGGTAAGGACGCTTGATAACGTAGAGATACGTTCCCTCTATCAACTTTATCCCGATTTTAATATCGATATCGCCGCCGAACAGGAGGCGCTCTCTCGTGCCGATTTAATTATCTGGCAGCATCCGATGCAATGGTACAGCACCCCTCCGCTCCTCAAACTGTGGATCGATAAAGTCTTTTCCCACGGCTGGGCGTATGGCCACAACGGTCACGCGCTTAAAGGCAAAAGCCTGATGTGGGCCGTGACCACCGGCGGGGGAGAAAGCCACTTCGATATTGGTGCTTTCCCGGGCTTTGAGGTGCTGTCACAGCCGCTGCAGGCGACGGCGCTCTATTGTGGGCTGAACTGGCTCCCTCCTTTTGCGATGCACTGTACGTTCGTTTGCGATGATGAGACGTTGCAGGCGCAGGCACGCCATTATAAACAACGGTTACTTGAGTGGCAGGAGGCGAACAATGGATAGCCATACGCTGATACAGGCGCTGATTTACCTCGGCGCGGCTGCGCTGATTGTACCCGTGGCGGTACGTCTGGGGCTGGGTTCGGTGCTGGGTTACCTCATTGCCGGCTGTGTCATTGGACCGTGGGGCTTCCGTCTGGTGACCGATGCCGAGGCGATTCTCCATTTCGCTGAGATCGGCGTCGTGCTGATGCTGTTTGTAATTGGCCTGGAGCTGGATCCCCGGCGGTTATGGAAACTGCGCGCTTCGGTATTTGGTGGGGGAGCGTTGCAGATGGTGGCCTGTGGTCTGCTGCTGGGTGGGTTCTGTATCCTGCTGGGCATGGACTGGAAAGTCGCGACTCTCATCGGCCTGACGCTGGCACTCTCCTCTACGGCCATTGCCATGCAGGCAATGAACGAGCGTAACCTGACGGTCTCTCAGATGGGGCGCAGCGCGTTTTCGGTGCTGCTGTTCCAGGATATTGCCGCCATCCCGCTGGTGGCGATGATCCCGCTGCTGGCCGCAAGCGGTGCTTCAACGACCATGGGGGCTTTTGCGCTTTCTGCGCTGAAAGTGGTTGGTGCCCTGGCGCTGGTTATTCTGCTTGGCCGCTACGTGACCCGTCCGTTGCTGCGCTTTGTCGCTCGCTCCGGCCTGCGTGAAGTTTTCAGTGCCGTTGCGCTGTTCCTGGTGTTTGGCTTTGGTTTGCTGCTCGAGGAAGCCGGCCTATCGATGGCTATGGGGGCGTTCCTGGCCGGGGTGCTGCTGGCCAGCTCTGAATATCGCCATGCGCTGGAAAGTGATATCGAGCCGTTTAAGGGATTATTGCTGGGGCTGTTTTTCATCGGCGTGGGGATGTCTATCGACTTTGGCACGCTGGTAACGCATCCGCTGCGGATCCTCATCCTGCTGGTCGGTTTCCTGGTCATTAAGATGGGCATGTTGTGGCTGATAGCGCGTCCATTAAAGGTGCCCAACAAGCAGCGTCGTTGGTTTGCCGTACTGCTGGGGCAGGGGAGTGAGTTTGCATTCGTGGTCTTTGGCGCGGCGCAGATGGCCAACGTACTGGATGCTGAGTGGGCGAAAGCGCTGACGCTTGCCGTCGCACTGTCGATGGCCGCAACGCCTGTTCTGCTGGTGGTGCTGGCGCGTCTGGAAAAAACGGGGAGCGAGCAAGAACGCGAAGCCGACGAGATCGACGAGGAGCAGCCACGGGTGATTATCGCCGGGTTTGGTCGCTTCGGGCAGATCGTGGGCCGTTTGCTGTTGTCGAGCGGGGTCAAAATGGTGATCCTCGACCACGATCCCGACCATGTTGAAACCCTGCGGAAATTCGACATGAAAGTGTTTTACGGGGATGCAACGCGTGTTGATCTGCTGGAGTCCGCCGGGGCGGCGAAAGCCGAAGTGTTGATTAACGCAATCGACGATCCGGAGACCAGCATGCAGATGGTGGAGCTGGTCAAGGAACACTTCCCCGAGCTGACCATTATCTCTCGCGCCCGCGATGTGGATCACTACATCCGGCTGCGTCAGGCAGGGGTGGAGGCGCCAGAGCGTGAAACGTTCGAAGGTGCGCTCAAGTCTGGCCGGATGGCGCTGGAAAATCTGGGGCTAGGTGCCTATGAAGCCCGTGAACGTGCGGACCTGTTCCGCCGCTTTAACACCGAGATGGTGGAAGAGATGGTGGCGATGGCGGGCAGCACAGCCACCGAGCGTGCAGCGGTGTTTAAACGCACCAGCGCGATGCTGACGGAAATCATTAACGAGGACCGCAATCACCTGTCGCTTATCCAGCGTCACGGCTGGCAGGGCACGGAAGAGGGCAAGCATACCGGCGATCCGGCGGACGAACCGGAGAGTAAACCTTCCGCGTGAAGTGGAGTTGCCAGCAATATTAAAAAATTTCTCTATCTTTACTCAGCCGCCAGTCGACGAAAGATTAAGCTTTCCGTATAGTGGCGGCAATTTTTTGCATCCGGGAAATTTTCAATGATCAGTCTGATTGCAGCGCTGGCGGTGGACCGTGTTATCGGTATGGAAAATGCCATGCCGTGGAACCTGCCTGCCGATCTCGCATGGTTTAAACGTACTACGTTAAACAAGCCGGTAGTGATGGGCCGCCTGACCTGGGAGTCGATTGGTCGTCCATTACCGGGCCGTAAAAATATCGTTATCAGTAGCCAGCCTGGCACTGACGATCGCGTCGAATGGGTGAAGTCCGTAGACGAGGCCATTGCCGCATGCGGTAATGCCGAAGAGATCATGGTGATTGGCGGTGGGCGTGTGTACGAACAGTTCCTGCCGAAAGCACAGAAGCTGTATCTGACCCACATTGATGCGGAAGTGGAAGGGGATACGCATTTCCCGGACTACGATCCTGATGAGTGGGAATCTGTCTTCAGTGAATTCCACGACGCGGATGCGCAGAACTCCCACAGCTACTGCTTCGAAATTCTGGAACGTCGCTAAGTGAATTTCCCTCTCCCGTCCGGGGGAGGGAAATCCTCATCAGGAGGCAACGGCCTCGTCTTCCCCTAAGTCCAGCTGTCGGTTGGATGGCTGAACAAAGTACGTTTTATCTTCCCAGCGCAAGCAGGTTAACTCTCCACCCCAGCAGCAACCGGTATCGAGACCGTAGATCCCCTCCGGTGTGCCTTTTCCTTCAAGCGACGCCCAGTGGCCAAACACCACGTTATAGGCGTTGGTCACCGGACCGGGAATGGCAAACCACGGTTTAAGAGGCGCAGGGGCGCTTTCCGGTGTCTCTTTGCAATACATATCCAACTGCCCGTTCGGGAAGCAAAAACGCATGCGGGTGAAAGCGTTCGTAATAAAGCGCAGGCGGGCCAGACCGCTAAGATCTTCGCTCCAGTGATTCGGCATATCGCCGTACATCGCGTCCAGGAAGAAAGGATACGAGTCGCTTGCCAGCACCGCTTCAACGTCACGCGCACAGGTTTTCGCCGTCTCAAGATCCCACTGAGGGGTGATCCCGGCATGCGCCATGACCAGTTTTTTCTCTTCATCGATCTGCAGCAGCGGCTGGCGGCGTAGCCAGTTGATGAGAACATCCGCGTCCGGGGCTTCCAGCAAAGGCGAGAGACGATCTTTGGGTTTGTTGCGACTGATCCCGGCAAAGACGGCCAGCAAATGCAGATCGTGATTGCCCAGTACCATGCGCACGCTGTCGCCCAGTGATTTGACGAAGCGTAGAACGTCCAGCGAGCCAGGGCCACGCGCCACTAAATCGCCCGTCAGCCAGAGCGTATCTTGTCCAGGCGTAAAGTCGACCTGTTTTAACAATGCGATCAGTTCATCGTAGCAACCGTGAACGTCGCCAATCAGATATGTAGACATTAGATTAATGAATGAGTGTTGTAACGGCGAGACGGAACACAGGAATAGCAACGCGGAACACATTGCCATCGACGTCGACCATTTCGTAATGGCCCTGCATGGTGCCCAGCGGCGTTTCGATCACGGCACCGCTGGTATATTGATACTCTTCGCCAGGGTCGATGTGGGGCTGTTCACCAACCACACCTTCACCCTGAACTTCGATTTCGCGACCGTTGCCATTGGTGATAAGCCAGTAGCGCCCAAGCAGTTGCACAGGCATCCGCCCCAGATTGCGAATGGTCACGGTGTAAGCGAAGACAAAACGTTCTTCATCCGGTGAAGACTGGGATTCAACATAAACGCTTTGTACATGGACACATACGCGGGGCGAATCAATCATGGCTTAACTCTCCTTCGGCGGCGCATTTTCGCTGATGTAATTAGCCAGCTTGCAGTACTGTTCTACGGAAATATTTTCTGCACGCATTGCCGGGTCAATACCCAACTCAGTCAGCACTTCAACGGTAAACAGATTGCCCAAGCTGTTACGGATCGTTTTACGGCGCTGGTTAAAGGCTTCCGTAGTAATGCGGCTCAGCACGCGCAGGTCTTTCACCGGGTACGGCATTATTTTATGCGGTACAAGACGCACTACCGCAGAGTCCACTTTTGGTGGCGGCGTAAAGGCGGTTGGCGGTACTTCGAGCACCGGGATCACGTTGCAGAAATATTGCGCCATCACGCTTAAACGACCATACGCTTTACTGTTCGGCCCTGCAACCAGACGGTTAACCACCTCTTTTTGCAACATGAAGTGCATGTCGGCAATGGCATCAGTATAGCTAAACAGGTGGAACATTAGCGGTGTGGAGATGTTGTACGGCAAGTTACCGAACACGCGCAGCGGTTGGCCCATTTTCTCCGACAGCTCACCAAAGTTCATGGTCATGGCATCCTGCTGATAAATCGTCAGCTTTGGCCCCAGGAACGGGTGAGTTTGCAGGCGTGCGGCGAGATCGCGATCGAGTTCGATAACGGTCAGTTCGTCCAGGCGTTCGCCTACGGGTTCAGTCAGAGCGGCAAGACCCGGGCCGATTTCGACCATAGCCTGACCTTTCTGCGGATTAATGGCAGACACGATACTGTCGATCACGAACTGATCGTTGAGGAAGTTTTGCCCGAAGCGTTTTCGGGCTAAGTGGCCCTGATGGACTCGATTAGTCATTGAGTATTAACAATCATTTTGATGGCGAGATTAAGCGCCGTAATAAAACTGCCGACATCCGCTTTCCCCAGGCCTGCCAGATCCAGCGCAGTACCGTGGTCAACGGACGTTCGAATAAAAGGTAAACCGAGGGTGATATTCACCCCGCGGCCAAAGCCCTGGTATTTTAGCACGGGCAGGCCTTGATCGTGGTACATCGCAAGCACGGCGTCCGCATTATCCAGGTATTTTGGCTGGAAAAGGGTATCGGCAGGCAACGGCCCGCTTAAGTTCATCCCTTTTGCCCGCATCTCTTCAAGCACCGGAATAATGGTGTCGATCTCTTCGGTACCCATATGTCCGCCTTCACCGGCGTGCGGGTTCAGCCCGCAGACCAGCACATGCGGCTGTTTGATGCCGAATTTGGTTTGCAGGTCGTGATGCAGGATCCCGATGATCTCCCGTAAAAGAGACGGAGTAATGGCATCCGGAATGGCCCTGATGGGCAAATGGGTCGTCACGAGGGCAACGCGCATTGCTTCTGTCGCCAGCATCATGACCACTTTCGGGCTGTGCGAGCGCTCTTCAAAGAACTCCGTGTGCCCGGTAAACGGTATCCCCGCCTCGTTGATAACGCCTTTGTGCACGGGACCGGTGATCAGGGCGGCAAATTCGCCCTTCAGGCAACCGTCGCAGGCACGCGCCAGCGTCTCTACAACATAGTGGCCGTTTTCGGTACTGAGCTGACCCGGGATGACGGGAGTACGAAGTGGAACAGGAAGAAACGTAAGCGTGCCGGCTTGCTGTGGTGCAGGCTGCTGGCCTTCAACGTAGGGGATGAGCGTTAAAGGCAGACCGAGCAGCGTTGCCCGGTCTTGTAACAGTGTTGCATCCGCGCAGACAACCAGTTCCACCGGCCAGCTGCGCTGGGCGAGCTGGACAACGAGGTCAGGCCCAATCCCGGCAGGTTCGCCGGGAGTGATCACAACACGATGCTGTTTCATTAGTTGCTCAGTACTTTCACATAAGCGCTGGCGCGTTGTTCCTGCATCCAGGTTGCTGCTTCTTCAGAGAACTTACGGTTAAACAGCATGCGGTAGGCTCTGTCTTTCTGCGCCGCGTCCGTTTTATCAACATTGCGGGTATCCAACAGTTCGATCAGATGCCAGCCGAAGGAGGAGTGCACCGGGGCGCTCATCTGGCCTTTGTTCAGCTTCATCAGTGCGTCACGGAACGCAGGATCATAGATATCCGCAGCCGCCCAGCCCAGATCGCCGCCCTGATTAGCAGAGCCGGGATCCTGAGAGAACTCTTTCGCGGCATTCGCAAACGAGGTTTTTCCGCTCTTGATGTCTGCAGCAATCTGTTGCAGTTTCACGCGCGCCTGATCGTCAGTCATGATAGGTGACGGCTTGAGGAGAATATGGCGAGCGTGAACTTCGGTAACTGAAATGTTCTGACTCTGACCGCGCAGATCGTTCACTTTCAGGATGTGGAAGCCCACGCCTGAACGGATGGGACCCACGATGTCACCTTTCTTCGCCGTGCTAAGCGCCTGAGCAAAGATGGAAGGCAGCTCCTGGATACGTCCCCAGCCCATCTGGCCGCCTTTCAGCGCCTGTTGGTCAGCGGAGTAGGTGATGGCCAGTTTGCCAAAGTCACCGCCGTTACGTGCCTGCTCGACAATCGAACGCGCCTGGCTTTCAGCTTCCGCAGCCTGGTCGGAGGTTGGGTTCTCTGGCAGCGGGATCAGAATGTGGCTCAGGTTCAGTTCGGTGCTGGCGTCGTTCTGGTTACCCACCTGTTTTGCCAGCGCGTCCACTTCCTGAGGCAGGATCGTGACGCGACGACGGACTTCATTGTTGCGCACTTCCGAAATCAGCATCTCTTTACGGATCTGATTACGGTACGTTGCATAGCTGATGCCATCATAGGCCAGACGGCTGCGCATCTGGTCCAGGCTCATGTTGTTCTGCTTCGCGATGTTAGCAATGGCCTGATCGAGCTGCTCGTCAGTGACCTTCACACCCATTTTCTGACCCATTTGCAGGACAATCTGATCCATGATCAGACGTTCCAGGATCTGATGGCGCAGGGTAGCGTCATCCGGGAGTTGCTGACCTGCTTCACCCGAATTGAGCTTCACAGATTTCATCAAACCGTCAACGTCGCTTTCGAGCACGACGCCGTTGTTAACCACAGCGGCGACCTTATCAACAACCTGGGGGGCCGCGAAGCTGGTATTCGCAACCATAGCGACACCGAGCAGCAGCGTTTTCCAGTTCTTCATACTTTTTCCATTTCAATTAACCGCAAAGCGGATTACGTTGCAAATTAAGCACATTACAAGGAACTGCGGTACGGCAGAATGTTCGAGCGCAGCATCTGCTGCGTGCCCAGGCCGTAGTTGGAGCTCAGGCCGCGCAGTTCGACATTAAAGCCAATCACGTTATCGTATTTGCCCTGTTCATTCTTGGTATCCCAGCCGTTAAGCTTACGTTCGTAACCGACACGCAGCGCGTAGCAGCAGGAGTTATATTGCAGACCAACCATCTGGTCAGCAGGTTTACTGGTGTTGGTGTCAAAGTAGTAAGCACCGACGATTGACCAGCGATCGGCGATTGGCCAGCTCGCTGCGCCACCCACCTGCGAGATGCCGTCTTTATACTGATCCGTATTCGCATAGTTTGGCAACGTGGCCTGAATATATTCCGGGCTGGCGTAACGATAGGTCAACTGCAGCATACGGTCTTCATCACGACGGTATTCAATCGCCGCACTGCTTGTCGCAACGTTGTTGAGACGCGTATCGTACTGCACACCCCCGCGTAAACCCCAGCGATCGGTCATACGCCAGTAGGTATCACCCGCCCACACCAGAGAACCCGTTTTGTTGTCTTTTTCCCAGTTAATGTCGTCATCACCGGTCCGGGACTCGGTGAAATAGTAGATTTGACCAACAGAAACGTTAAAACGTTCAACGGCGGCATCATCATAAACGCGCGTTGTGACGCCGGTCGTTAACTGGTTTGCTGACGCAATACGGTCGAGGCCACCGTAGGTACGGTCGCGGAACAGACCGCTGTAGTCAGACTGCAGGAATGAGGAGTCATAGTTCTGAATGTTGCTCTGATCGCGATACGGGACGTACAGATACTGCATACGTGGCTCAAGCGTCTGGGTATAACCCTCCGCCAGAAGACCCATATCGCGTTCGAAGATCAGTTTGCCGTCCATTTTGAACTGCGGCAGGACGCGGTTCACGGATTCTTCGAGATCGGTGCCGTAACGGTTGTTATACCAGTCGAGATTCTTCTGCTGGTAATGGGTGGCCATCAGTTTGGCCTCGGTATTCAGGCTCGACCAGTCATTTGACACCGGCAAATTGATGGTTGGCTCGAGGTGAACACGCGTGGATTCCGGCATATCCGAGTTGGTGTTAACGAAGTGCACGGCCTGGGCGTACACGCGGGTGTCAAACGGACCAACATCGTTCTGGTACCAGTTAACGTCCAACTGCGGTTCTGCACCATAAGTGCTTCTCGTCTGGGTATCAAAGACCTGGAACTGCTTGGTAGAGACCGTGGCGTTGAAGTTCTGAATAGCGTATCCCACGCTGAATTTCTGCGTGGCGTAGCCATCGGTACTGGACCCGTATTTGGAGTCAAAGTCGTTGAAATAGTAAGGGTCGCTGACTTTGGTGTAGTCGACGTTAAACCGCCAGACCTGGTCCATCACCCCGGCATGTTTCCAGTAGAACAACCAGCGGTGTTTATCACCTTCTGTTGGATGCTCATCCTGGAAGACTTTATCCGACGGCAGATAATCCAGTTCCATCAGGCCAGTACCCGCCTGCGTCAGGTAGCGGAACTCGTTTTCCCACATAACGTTGCCGCGCTTATGGATATAGTGCGGCGTGATCGTGGCGTCCATGTTGGGCGCGATATTCCAGTAATACGGCAGATAGAACTCAAAGTAGTTCGTGGTGCTGTATTTGGCATTCGGGATCAGGAAACCTGAGCGGCGTTTGTCACCCACAGGAAGCTGCAGGTAAGGGCTGTAGAAAACGGGTACCGGACCGAGCTTGAAGCGGGCGTTCCAGATCTCGGCAACCTGTTCTTCACGGTCATGGATGACTTCACTTCCGACCACGCTCCAGGTATTAGACCCGGGCAGACAGGACGTGAAGGAGCCGTTTTCCAGAATCGTATAGCGGTTTTCACCGCGCTGTTTCATCAGGTCTGCATCACCGCGCCCCTGGCGACCTACCATCTGGTAATCACCTTCCCAGACGTTAGTGTCTTTGGTATTCAGGTTTGACCAGGCTTTCGGACCTTTCAGGATGACCTGATTGTCGTCATAGTGCACATTACCCAGCGCATCCACCGTTCGTACCGGCTCGGCCGCACCTTCCGGCTGCTTCTGGTGTAATTGCACTTCATCTGCCTGCAGACGGCTGTTGCCCTGGTTAATATCCACATTGCCAGTAAATGTCGCATTGTCAGGATATGTGCCTTTAGAGCTATCGGCAGTAATGGTTACCGGCAAGCTATTCGTATCGCCCTTTACCAGTGGACGATTATAACTTGGGACGCCAAGCATACACTGCGAGGCGAGATCGGCCGCCAGTCCCTGTTGGCTGTACAGGGCGGTGCCAATCATTGTGGCCAGGAGGGTGGGGATACGTTTTTTCATACGTTGTATTTTATTGTTCCGTCATCAGTGGCTACGGCTTACAAACGCTCAGAGACTATCTTACTCATCAGCGCAGTACCAGCGTTAATCCTGCCCGTTTGCGCGCCAGAGTGTTAGGCTCGCTATCGAATGACGAGTATGATAAAGCAAATTATAGGCGATGTCCTTCAATTGACCGTGGCTTGAACACTGTGATGATGACGTTGCGTCGGCCAGGAACATGACTAACCGGGGAGTATATGCAGTATTGGGGTAAAATAATCGGCGTTGCGTTCGCCATCATCATGGGTGCCGGGTTCTGGGGGATCGTACTGGGGCTTATTATCGGCCATATGTTTGATAAGGCTCGCAGCCGCAAAATGGCCTGGTTTGCCAATCAGCGTGAGCGTCAGTCCCTCTTTTTCTCCACCACGTTTGAGGTGATGGGGCACTTAACCAAATCAAAAGGGCGTGTGACGGAAGCCGATATTCAGATAGCCAGCGTCTTTATGGACCGCATGAATCTGCATGGTGACTCCCGTCTCGCGGCACAAAATGCGTTTCGCATCGGCAAAGCGGATAACTATCCGCTGCGCGATAAAATGCGTCAGTTCCGCAGCATCTGCTTCGGCCGTTTTGATTTAATTCGGATGTTTCTGGAGATCCAAATCCAGGCGGCGTTTGCCGATGGTTCACTTCATCCGAATGAACGCGATGTTTTATACGTTATTGCGGAAGAACTGGGCATCTCCCGTATGCAGTTCGACCAGTTCCTGCGCATGATGCAGGGCGGTGCGCAGTTTGGCGGCGGCTATCACCAGCAGTCTTCTGGCGGTGCCTGGCAGCAGGCGCAGCGGGGTCCGACGCTGGAGGATGCCTGTAACGTGCTTGGGGTGAAGCCATCGGACGATGTAACCACCATCAAGCGTGCCTATCGTAAGCTGATGAGTGAGCACCACCCGGACAAACTGGTCGCGAAAGGCTTACCGCCGGAGATGATGGAGATGGCGAAGCAAAAAGCGCAGGAAATTCAGAAAGCGTACGAGTTGATTAAAGAGAAGAAAAGTTTCAAATAAAAAAGGCCCGACACTGTCGGGCCTTTTTTTCAGAAGTCGACTGGGGCTTTAAACGTCATTGCATTGCCAAAAACCGGATGGGTGATGGTGAGCGTCTGCGCATGCAGCTGCAGGCGTGGCGCCAGCGCCAGCGCATCGGGCGGCGCGTAAAATCTGTCCCCCAGAATCGGGTGCCCCAGCGCAAGCATATGGACACGCAGCTGGTGCGAGCGCCCGGTAATCGGTTTAAGCAGCACGCGCGCAGTGTTATCTGGCGCGTACTCCAGCACTTCATACTCGGTTTGCGCTGCTTTGCCGGTTTCGTAACAGACCTTTTGTTTTGGTCGGTTTGGCCAGTCGCAGATCAGCGGTAAATCCACCAGCCCTTCCGCCGGCTGAGGATGCCCCCAGACACGTGCGACATACTGCTTTTTCGGCTCGCGATCGCGGAACTGGCGTTTCAGCTCGCGTTCCGCCGCTTTATTCAGCGCCACTACAATCACACCGCTGGTGGCCATGTCCAGACGATGGACGGACTCCGCCTGAGGATAATCGCGCTGAATACGCGTCATCACACTGTCTTTATGCTCATCCAGACGCCCTGGCACGGACAACAAGCCGCTGGGCTTGTTGACCACCATAATGTGCTCATCCTGATAAAGCACCACCAGCCAGGGATCCTGAGGTGGATTGTAAGGCTCCATCACCATCTCGCGCTCCGTTTACTGATGCGTCACAACGATAAGACGCAGGGCATCCAGACGCCAGCCTGCCTGATTAAGGCTTTCCAGCACCTGCTGACGGTTGCTCTCGATCGCCGCCAGTTCGTCATCGCGGATGTTTGGGTTTACCGCTTTCAACGCTTCCAGACGGGAGAGTTCCGCGGACAGTTTGTCGTCGGCTTCTTGACGTGCGGCATCAATCAGCGCCCGGGCCGCTTTTTCGATCTGCGTTTCACCCAGCTGCAGAATAGCGTGCACATCCTGCTGTACCGCGTTGACCAGCTTACTGCCGGTATGGCGGTTCACGGCGCTCAGCTGGCGGTTAAAGCTCTCGAATTCAACCTGAGCGGCGAGGTTCGTGCCGTTTTTGTCCAGCAGCAGACGCACAGGCGTTGACGGCAGGAAGCGGTTGAGCTGCAGCTGTTTCGGCGCCTGCGCTTCGACAACGTAAATCAGTTCCAACAGCAGGGTACCCACTGGCAGCGCTTTGTTTTTCAACAACGAGATGGTGCTGCTGCCGGTATCGCCTGAGAGGATCAAATCCAGACCGTTGCGGATCAGCGGGTGCTCCCAGGTGATGAACTGCGCATCTTCGCGCGACAGCGCCACATCACGTTCAAAGGTGATGGTGCATCCATCTTCCGGCAGGCCAGGGAAATCCGGGACCAGCATATGGTCGGACGGGGTCAGGACAATCAAATTCTCGCCACGATCGTCCTGGTTTATGCCAACGATGTCGAACAGGTTCATGGAGAAGCTGATCAGGCTGGTGTCATCATCCTGCTCTTCAATGCTTTCAGCGAGCGCCTGGGCTTTTTCACCGCCGTTGGAGTGGATCTCCAGCAGGCGGTCACGGCCCTGTTCCAGCTGAGATTTCAGCGCTTCATGCTTATCACGGCAGGCTTTGATCAATTCATCAAACCCGTCGGTGTTCTCTGGCGCGGCCAGATAGCCGATCAGATCGGCGTGCACCTGATCGTAAATCGGGCGGCCGGTCGGGCAGGTGTGCTCAAACGCATCCAGACCTTCGTGGAACCAACGCACCAGAACGGACTGGGCGGTTTTTTCCAGGTAAGGAACGTGGATCTGAATATCATGCGCCTGGCCAATACGATCCAGACGGCCGATACGCTGTTCCAGCAGATCCGGGTTGAACGGCAAATCGAACATCACCAGGTTGCTGGCAAACTGGAAGTTACGGCCTTCAGACCCGATTTCAGAGCACAGCAGAACCTGGGCACCGCTGTCCTCTTCTGCAAACCATGCCGCGGCACGGTCACGCTCGACGATGGACATCCCTTCGTGGAACACGGCGGCGCGAATACCTTCGCGTTCGCGCAGGACCTGCTCCAGCTGCAGTGCGGTGGCTGCTTTGGCGCAGATCACCAGCACTTTCTGAGAACGGTGCGCGGTCAAATAGCCCATCAGCCACTCAACACGCGGGTCGAAGTTCCACCAGGTGCCGGTATCGCCTTCAAATTCCTGGTAAATCTGTTCCGGGTAGAGCATGTCGCGTGCACGCTCTTCAGCAGTTTTGCGCGCGCCCATAATGCCGGAAACTTTAATGGCCGTCTGGTACTGCGTCGGCAGTGGCAATTTGATGGTATGCAGTTCGCGTTTCGGGAAACCTTTCACCCCGTTACGGGTGTTACGGAACAGGACGCGGCTGGTGCCGTGGCGATCCATCAGCATATCGATCAGTTCTTTACGCGCGGAATCCGCGTTGTCACTGTCGCTGTTGGCCGCCTGCAGCAGAGGCTCAATATCCTGCTCGCCAATCAGATCGCTCAGGGTGTTGAGCTCGTCATTCGAGAGATGTTTACCCGCCAGCAGCAGGGCAACGGCATCGGCGACCGGACGGTAGTTATTCTGCTCTTCAACGAACTGCTCAAAGTCATGGAAGCGGTTTGGATCGAGCAGGCGCAAACGGGCGAAGTGGCTCTCCAGACCTAACTGCTCCGGCGTTGCGGTCAGCAGCAGGACGCCTGGCACGCGCTCGGCAAGCTGCTCGATAGCCATGTATTCCCGGCTTGGTGCATCTTCGCTCCAGACCAGATGGTGCGCTTCATCGACCACCATCAGGTCCCATTCGGCGTCGCACAGATGCTCAAGACGCTGCTTGCTGCGGCGTACGAAATCCAGAGAGCAGATCACCAGCTGTTCCGTTTCAAACGGGTTGTCCGCATCGTGCTGGGCTTCTGCATAGCGCTCGTCATCAAACAGAGCGAAACGCAGGTTAAAGCGGCGCAGCATCTCGACCAGCCATTGATGCTGCAGGGTTTCGGGTACCACAATCAGCACGCGCTCGGCTGCGCCGGAAAGCAGCTGTTGATGCAGGATCATGCCCGCTTCAATGGTTTTCCCCAGGCCCACTTCATCTGCCAGCAGAACGCGAGGTGCGTGACGGCGGCCCACGTCATGGGCGATGTTCAGCTGGTGGGGAATAAGGCTGGTACGCTGACCGCGCAGGCCGCTCCACGGCATACGGTACTGTTCACTCTGGAACTTGCGTGCGCGATAGCGCAGGGAGAAGCGATCCATACGGTCGATTTGCCCGGCAAACAGGCGATCCTGCGGCTTACTGAATACCAGTTTGCTGTCGAGCAGCACCTCACGCAGGATGACATTGGCCTCGTCGGTGTCCAGGCGAGTCCCGATGTAGGCGAGCAGTCCATTCTCTTCTTTTACGTCTTCGACCTTTAGCTGCCAGCCGTCGTGGCTGGTCACGGTGTCACCCGGGTTGAACATCACGCGGGTCACAGGGGAATCATTGCGGGCGTACAGGCGGTTTTCACCGGTAGCAGGGAAAAGGAGGGTAACCATTCGTGCATCCACGGCAACCACGGTTCCTAATCCAAGTTCGCTTTCTGTATCGCTGATCCAGCGTTGACCAAGTGTAAAAGGCATATTTGTTCGGCTCTAATCGTAAATTGCAGGCAATAGTTCAACCACCGTCAAAAAAGACAGTCATTGAAAAATGGGTCCGGGAATGGAAAGGGCGCTATGGTACTGGATGGCAGCCATTTCGTCACGTGTCAAAATAGGCCAAGTTGCCCTGTCACTAGTGTAGCAAAGTCGTCGTCGATGAAGGGCAAAATTCCGTCCGCGACCGGCTGAAGCTGACGTGTAAGATAGTGCTCGTAATCCAGAGGCGAGTGCTGGTAATCCACGGGTTCCGGGCCGCTGGTGGTCCAGAGGTATTTGATGGTTCCCCGGTTCTGATACTGCGGGGCACGTCCCCGGCGCACGTTCTCCTCATCCGCCAGGCGCGCGGCGCGGACGTGCGGCGGAACGTTGCGCTGGTATTCCGCCAGCGGGCGACGCAGGCGCTTGCGGTACACCAGCTGGGCGTCGAGTTCACCGGCCATCAGGCTGGCAATTGTTTCACGCACGTAGTCCTGATAAGGCTCGTTGCGAAAGATACGCAGATAAAGCGTTTGCTGAAACTGCTGTGCCAGCGGCGTCCAGTCGGTGCGCACGGTTTCCAGCCCTTTAAAGACCATTCGCTGCTTGTCACCTTCCTGAATAAGACCGGCGTAGCGCTTCTTACTGCCCTGGTCGGTACCGCGAATGGTGGGCATTAAAAAGCGGCTGAAATGGGTTTCAAACTCCAGTTCTAACGCGCTGCTTAACCGCTCTTTTTGCAAACTTTCCTGCCACCAGGCGTTCACAAAAGCCACCAGTGATTTGCCGATTCGCGCGGCATCCTCTTCTGAATGCGCGCCCTTAAGCCAGACAAAGGTGGAATCCGTATCGCCATAAATAACGTCATAACCCTGGGATTCAATCAACGCTTTGGTCTGGCGCATGATGTCGTGCCCGCGCATGGTGATAGATGACGCCAGTCGTGGGTCGAAGAAGCGGCAGGCGCTGGTCCCCAGAACCCCGTAAAACGCGTTCATGATAATTTTCAGCGCCTGAGAAAGGGGCTTGTTGCCATGACGCTTAGCCTCGTCGCGACCGTGCCAGATGTTTCCCACGATTTCCGGCAGACAGTGCTTTTCCCGTGAGAAGCGGGCCCCGAGAAAACCTTCTGTGCTGTGCAAATCGTCAGGCTGCGCCATCCCTTCCACCAGCCCAACGGGATCGATCAGGAAGGTGCGAATAATGGACGGATAGAGGCTTTTGTAGTCCAGCACCAGCACGGAGTCATACAACCCGGGCCGGGAATCCATCACGTAACCGCCTGGGCTTGCCTGCGGCGGCACATCACCGAGGTTGGGGGCGACATAGCCCGCCCGGTGCATACGCGGGAAATAGAGGTGGCTAAAGGCGGCCACGGAGCCACCGTGCCGGTCAGCGGCGAGGCCGTTCACCGTCGCGCGCTCGAGCAGGAAGGGCATGATCTCCGTTTTATGGAAAATCTGCGTCACCAGTTCACAATCTTTCAGGTTGTAGGTGGCGAGCGCCGGTTTGTCTTCGTTAAAACGTCGGTCGATTTCATCCATCCTGTCCCACGGATTGTCGATGGATTTCCCTTCGCCGAGCAGCTCCTGCGCCACCGCTTCCAGAGAGAAAGAGGAAAAATTCCAGAAGGCAGATTTGAGCGCCTCAATGCCATCGATAATCAGGCGGCCATTGGCCTGCGCGAAAAACACACCGTTTTTAAAACCGTGCTCGCGCCATTCCAGCTCGCTGTTTCCGCGCCCCAGCATCAGAGGAATGCGGTAACGTTCAGCATGTTTTTGCAGCACGCGCAGATCGAACTGCACCACGTTCCAGCCGATCAACACATCGGGATCGCGATCGGCAAACCACTGGTTAAGCTTTTCCAGAAGCTGTGGCCGGCTGTTGACATACTCCAGCCGGAAATCCAGCGCGGACGCGTTGCCATTCGGGGGGCCAAGCATATAAACAACCCGATCCCCGCAGCCTTCAAGGCCGATACAGTACAGCTCACCGTGGCGAGTGGTTTCGATATCCAGCGAGACCCATTTCAACGGCGGCCGGTAGGTGGGGTTGGGTTTGAGACGGGCGTTAATAAGGCTGCCGTTTTGCGCGGTGCCGTCGACCCAGACGGGGGCAGTAATAAACCGCTCCATCAGAAAACGTTCTGGCGGGCGGATATCGGCTTCGTACAGCGTCACGCCAGCGTCGCGCAGCAGTTTTTCATAACGCATCAGCTGGCGATGGGCGCGGCAGTAAAGGCCATGTACGGGCTGACGGTGGAAATCTTTCAGTTCAAGCGGCGTCAGGCGCCAGCCATTTTCACCGCGCAGCAGTTGCTTTACTTTCTCAACGTGATCGTTCGGGATAAAAGCCACGGACTCCTGCGGCGGCAGGGTCACGTGCAGCGGGCCGTTGTCCGTCGCCAGCCAGAATGCCACCTCGGTGCCCTGAGGAGTATCCCGCCAGTGTCGGGTAAGTAAAAAACCTTCTTGCGCCTGCGCCACGCCGCTATCCCATAAAACAAAACCAGGCTTGATTATAGCCTGGTTGAATATTTTATGCTGGGTATATATACAGTTTACTGCCCGTAATAAGCTTTTGCGCCATGTTTACGCAGGTAGTGTTTATCCAGCAGGGTTGGCTGCATATCCGGAAGCTGCGGAGCCAGCTGGCGGCAGAAAATGCCCATATACGCGACCTCTTCCAGCACAATCGCGTTATGTACCGCATCTTCGGCGTTTTTGCCCCAGGCAAAAGGTCCATGGGAGTGCACCAGCACGCCGGGCATTTGCGCAGCGTCGATACCCTGTTTTTCAAACGTTTCGACGATAACGTTGCCGGTTTCCCACTCATACTCGCCGTTGATCTCTTCATCAGTCATCAAACGGGTGCAGGGAATGGTGCCGTAAAAGTAGTCTGCGTGCGTGGTTCCGGTAGCGGGAATGGACTGGCCAGCCTGCGCCCAGATGGTCGCATGACGCGAATGGGTATGCACAATACCGCCAATGGTGGGGAAGGCCTGGTAGAGCAGGCGATGCGTTGGCGTGTCGGAGGAGGGTTTTTTCTTTCCTTCCACCACTTCGCCCGTGGCGATGCTGACGACAACCATATCTTCTGCGGTCATTACCGTGTAATCCACTCCTGACGGCTTTATCACGAAGACGCCGTGCTCGCGGTCAACGGCGCTGACGTTGCCCCAGGTCAGCGTCACCAGATTGTGTTTGGGCAGCGCCAGGTTGGCTTCAAGTACCTGACGTTTGAGATCTTCTAACATGCAATCCTCCAGGAAAAGAGGCCCGCCCTGCGGCAGGCCAAAGGTTCCCCTGTTAACGTTTTGAACCGTAATAGACTTCGTTCCAGCGCAGCGCGTCTTTGAACGCGGGCAGGCGGGTATCGTTATCAATGACGGTCAGTTCGATGTCGTGCAGTTCGGCGAACTGACGCATGTCGTTCAGATCCAGCGCGTGGCTGAAGACGGTGTGGTGCGCGCCACCGGCCAGGATCCAGGCTTCCGAGGCGGTTGGCAGGTCAGGCTGCGCTTTCCACAGGGCGTTGGCGACCGGCAGTTTTGGCAGAGAATGCGGGGTTTCAACCGCATCCACACAGTTCACCAGCAGGCGGAAACGGTCGCCCAGGTCAATCAGGCTGGCGTTGATGGCAGGACCGGTACGGGTGTTGAAGATCAGACGTGCCGGGTCGGCTTTTCCGCCAATGCCAAGGTACTGCACGTCGAGGATCGGTTTCTCTTCAACGGCAATGGAAGGACACACTTCCAGCATATGCGAGCCCAGTACCAGGTCGTTGCCATTTTCGAAGTGGTAGGTGTAGTCCTCCATAAAGGAGGTGCCGCCCTGCAGACCGGTTGACATCACTTTCATAATGCGAAGCAGAGCGGCAGTTTTCCAGTCGCCTTCGCCGGCAAAGCCGTAGCCCTGCTGCATCAGACGTTGTACCGCCAGGCCGGGCAGTTGTTTCAGGCCGTGGAGGTCTTCAAAGGTGGTGGTAAAAGCATGGAAGCCACCCTGTTCCAGGAAGCGTTTCATGCCCAGTTCGATACGTGCTGCATCCAGCACGTTCTGGCGTTTGTCACCGTGAATTTGTGCCGCAGGGGTCAGACGGTAGCTGCTTTCGTATTCGTCGACCAGCGCGCTTACGTCGCCATCGCTGATTTCATTCACTACCTGCACCAGGTCGCCCACGGCCCAGGTATTCACCGAGAAACCAAATTTAATCTGTGCGGCAACTTTATCGCCGTCGGTGACCGCCACTTCACGCATGTTGTCACCGAAACGCACCACTTTCAGGTGGCGAGTATCTTGTCGGGACACCGCCTGGCGCATCCAGGAGCCGATACGTTTTTGCGCATGCTGATCCTGCCAGTGGCCGGTAACGACCGCATGCTGCTGGCGCATACGTGCGCCGATAAAGCCGAACTCACGGCCGCCGTGCGCGGTCTGGTTCAGGTTCATAAAGTCCATATCAATGCTGTCCCACGGCAGGGACGCGTTGAACTGGGTATGGAACTGCATCAGTGGTTTATTGAGGATGGCCAGACCGTTGATCCACATTTTGGCCGGTGAGAAGGTGTGCAGCCACACCACCATGCCGGCGCATTTATCGTCGTAGTTCGCGTCGCGGCAGATGTTCGTGATCTCATCCGGGGTCGTGCCGAGCGGTTTGAGCACCAGTTTGCACGGCAGTTTAGCCTCTGCATTGAGCGCGTTGACCACGTGCTCAGCATGTTTCGTCACCTGTTGCAGCGCTTCCGGCCCGTACAGATGTTGGCTGCCAATGACAAACCACACTTCATAATTATTAAAAATGGTCATTATTGTGTCCTTAATGTGTCAGGGTTGCCGTAGTGTCCGCGGTGTGTTTGGCCGGGGCGGCGACAGGGAGATAGTGAAGTTCGGCGCTTTTTGCCCATTGCTGATAGCGCTGATAAAGCTGTTCAAAACGCTGCGCCTGCTGAGCACGCGGCTGGAGGGTATTTTCGACAGCGCTCGCCATGTGCTGCTGCGCGGTCGGGATATCGGTATGAACGCCTGCCGCAACGGCCGCGAAGATCGCTGCACCGAGGGCACAGCACTGATCGGAGGCGACAATCTGCAGCGGACGGTTCAGCACGTCACAACAGGCCTGCATGATTACCGGGTTTTTACGGGCGATGCCGCCCAGTGCCATCACGTTGTTGACGTCGATGCCCTGCTCGGTGAAGCACTCCATAATGGCGCGCGCCCCAAAGGCAGTTGCGGCAATCAGGCCGCCAAACAGCGCTGGCGCGTCGGTGGCAAGGTTAAGATCGGTGATCACCCCTTTCAGGCGCTGGTTGGCAAATGGCGTACGGCGACCGTTGAACCAGTCGAGCACCACCGGCAGGTGATCGAGAGAAGGATTCTTTGCCCACGCGGCGGTGAGCTGCGGCAAAAGCTGCTTTTTACTTTCGGCAATCTGGGTCTTCAGCTCAGGATGTGCCGCCGCCAGCTGATCCAGCGGCCAGCCCAGCACGCGGCCAAACCAGGCGTAGATATCGCCAAAGGCGGACTGACCCGCTTCCAGACCGATAAACTCCGGTACGACGCTGCCGTCAACCTGGCCGCAGATGCCTTTTACCGCCCGATCGCCTACGCTGGCTTTATCCGCGGTGAGAATGTCGCAGGTGGAGGTACCGATAACCTTCACCAGCGTGTTTGGCTGGGCGCCGGCACCCACCGCGCCCATGTGACAGTCAAACGCCCCGCCGGAGATCGCCACGTTTTGCGGCAGACCCAGGCGCGTCGCCCACTCTTCACAAAGCGTACCCACCGGAATATCGGCGGTGAAGGTGTCGGTGAACAGCGGGTATTGCAGACTCGTGTTGATGACGGGATCGAGTTCATCGAAGAACGCCGCCGGTGGCAGGCCACCCCAGCTTTCATGCCACAGGGATTTGTGTCCGGCGCTGCAGCGGCCGCGGCGGATATCCTGCGGACGCGTGGTACCGGAGAGCAGGGCTGGTACCCAGTCGCACAGTTCAATCCACGATACCGCGGCCTGCGCAACGGATGCGTCCGCGCGGGTTACGTGGAGGATCTTGGCCCAGAACCATTCACTGGAGTAAATACCGCCGATGTAGCGCGAGTAGTCCGTTTTACCGGGCTGGTGACACAAGCGGGTAATGGCCTCGGCCTCTTCAACGGCGGTGTGATCTTTCCACAGCACGAACATGGCGTTCGGGTTATCAGCAAACTCCGGACGCAGCGCCAGGACATGGCCTTCGGCATCCACAGGGGCTGGCGTTGAGCCGGTACTGTCGACGCCAATCCCGACGATTTCTGCCCGCTGGGCGTCGGTCAGTTCAGTCAGTACGGTTTTGATTGCCGCTTCCATCGACTCAATGTAGTCACGTGGATGGTGACGGAACTGGTTATTTGGCGCATCGCAGTAGCGCCCCTCTTGCCAGCGCGGGTACCACTCAACGCTGGTTGCTATTTCCTGGCCGCTTGTACAGTCCACTGCCAGAGCGCGAACCGAGTCGCTGCCAAAATCGAGGCCAATCGCAATTGCCATGGTGTTGCTCCATCAAAAAACAGGTATGAGAGAACATTAGAGACTGGAGGCGAAAATCGTCAGGCAGGATCCGCTAATCTTATGGACTAAATTGCTGTTGCAATAGAAAGTGTGACGCCGTGCAAATAATCAATGTGGACATTTCTGCCGCACTTATAGACACTTTTGTTACTGCTGATCTGCCCCCATGGGCGGACAAATCAGGGGGAAAGGCTGAAACATGGCGGACGTAAAAGAGGCGTGATGCTTTTTGGATCTTTTCGCGGGCCATTTTTATACTGCTTTTATCGATATGGACAATTGGTTTCCTTCAGGACCCTTGGGAGAACTGAATCTATGGCCGAAACGCAAAACGATCCCTTATTACCGGGCTACTCGTTTAATGCTCACCTGGTGGCGGGGCTGACCCCTATCGAGGCTGAGGGATATCTCGATTTTTACGTCGACCGACCGCTCGGGATGAAAGGGTATATTCTGAACCTGACGGTGCGTGGGGAAGGGATTATCAAAAATAACGATCAGCAGTTTGTCTGCCGTCCGGGCGATATGCTGCTGTTTCCGCCGGGAGAGATCCACCACTACGGGCGTCACCCGGAGGCCAAAGAGTGGTATCACCAGTGGGTCTACTTCCGCCCGCGCGCCTACTGGCAGGAGTGGCTCTCGTGGCCGGCTATTTTTGCGCACACCGGTTTTTATCGCCCGGACGAGGTTCATCTGGCTCAGTTCCGCGAACTCTTTGCCCAAATTATTGAAGCGGGGCAGGCGGGTGGCCGGTATGCCGAACTGCTGGCGATTAATCTGCTTGAACAGGTGCTGTTGCGCCGGATGGAGGCGATAAACGCGTCACTTAATCCTCCGCTGGACAACCGCGTGCGCGACGCCTGCCAGTACATCAGCGACCATCTGGCCGACAGCCAGTTCGATATCGCCAGCGTCGCCCAGCATGTGTGTCTCTCACCGTCGCGGCTGTCACATCTGTTCCGTCAGCAGCTGGGCGTTAGCGTTCTGAGCTGGCGTGAGGACCAGCGTATCAGCCAGGCGAAGCTCCTGCTCAGCACCACCCGCATGCCCATTGCCACCGTGGGGCGCAATGTGGGCTTTGAAGATCAGCTCTATTTCTCCCGGGTATTTAAAAAATGCACCGGTGCCAGCCCCAGTGAATTCCGGGCAGGATGTGAATAAACGGTAAAAAAAGATAAACAAGCAGGTGAACTGTGGAAGCAACCTGTAAACTATTCAGACAATTGTTGTCTTGACGCGGTGCAGGGCGCTAAGCAGAATCCCTGATTCGTTTTCTGACCGGAATAGTTATGCAGGCATTGCTGGAACATTTTATCACCCAGTCCGTTATGTATTCGCTTATCGCCGTTGCGCTGGTGGCGTTTCTGGAATCGCTTGCACTTGTTGGGTTGATCCTCCCCGGCACGGTGATGATGGCGGGGCTGGGCGCGTTGATTGGCAGCGGTGAAGTGAATTTCTGGCAGGCGTGGATGGCGGGGATTATCGGCTGTTTACTTGGCGACTGGATCTCCTTTTGGCTGGGCTGGCGCTTTAAGAAACCGCTGCACCGCTGGTCGTTCATGAAAAAGAACAAAGCCTTGCTGGATAAAACCGAACATGCGCTGCATCAGCACAGCATGTTCACGATCCTCGTCGGTCGCTTTGTTGGACCAACGCGTCCGCTGGTGCCGATGGTCGCGGGGATGCTGGATCTGCCTGTTGCGAAATTCGTGGTGCCGAACATCATCGGCTGTGTTTTCTGGCCGCCGTTCTACTTTCTGCCGGGGATCCTGGCAGGGGCCACCGTTGATATTCCTGACGGAATGCAAAGTGGCGAGTTTAAGTGGTTGTTGCTGGCTACGGCCCTGCTGTTGTGGATCGCTGCCTGGCTGTGCTGGCGACTGTGGCGCAGCGCGAAAGCGAATGTTGATCGCCTGACGCGTTATCTGCCACGCTCGCGCCTGTTGTGGCTCGCGCCGTTAATGCTGGGGGTTGCCGTGGTGGCGCTGGTCGCCCTGATTCGCCACCCGCTGATGCCGGTGTACGGTGAAATCCTCTTGAAGGTGGTGAGCCGTTAATCTGTTTCCCTCTCCCGTGGGAGAGGGTCAGCCCGCACTGATGCCCAACAATGACGACGCCCCTGCGTGACCACTGAGCAGTTCCTCTGTGCCGCCATCCCAGGCAATTCGCCCTTCTGCAATGACCACCGATCGTGGCGCAATCCGCGCGGCATCCTCGATGCTGTGTGAAACCATCAGCATTGTCAGTTGCTGACGCTGGCACACGTCCTGCACCAGGGTAAGCATCTCCTGGCGCAAGGCAGGATCGAGTGCAGAGAAGGGCTCATCCAGAAGCAGTATGGGCTGCTCGCGCACCAGGCAGCGCGCCAGCGCCACCCGCTGACGCTGCCCGCCGGAGAGGGCTTCGGGGAGGCGGTCAATAAACGCGGTAATGCCCATCTGAGCGGCAATCAGCTCCAGCTTCTGGCGCTGACCGTCGTTGAGTTTCAGGCCAGGATCCATACCCAGGGCGATGTTTTGCCGCACCGTCAGATGCATGAACAGATTGTTTTCCTGGAACAGCATCGACACCGGACGTCGGGCGGGTGGCGTGCGCGTATGGTCGCGGTTTTCAATCACTATCGACCCGCTCGCCGGTTGCAGAAAACCGGCAATCAGATTGAGCAAAGTACTCTTTCCGGCCCCGCTCGGACCCAGAACCGCAATCATCTCTCCCTGACGAACCGAAAGGGAGAAGCGCATTGGCAGATGCTGGTAGAGCCAGGTTACATCAGTCAGTTTTAACATTACGCCCCGGAAGTTTTTCGATAACGGTAAATAAGGCAAAGCAGAGCACCAGTAACAGCAGCGCCGTGACGGCTCCCTCCTGGCTACGATAGGAGCCAATTTGCTGGTACAGCCAGTACGGCAGGGTGCGGAAATCTTCATTACCGAAGAGCGCCACGACACCAAAATCACCAATTGAGAGCACACAGGCGAAGGCCAGAGCCTGGGCCAGCGGGCGTTTCAGCGCACGCAGTTCGATAATCTTTAGCCGCTGCCAGCCCTGCAGACCGAGCGAATGGCACAGCAGCGCGTAGCGGCTGTTGATGTCTCGCATCGGATTTTCCAGCACCTTCAGCGCGTAGGGGATCGCCATCAGGGCATTGGTGAAAATCACGATGCCGTCGGCGTTTTCCGGCAGGCCAATAGTGCTGTTGAACAGTAAAAAGAACCCCGTCGCCAGTACAATGCCGGGCATCGCCAGGATCAGCATGCCTGTCAGCTCCAGGGCGTGCCCGGCTTTACGGGCCTGACGCGCGTAAAGCTCGCGGCTGCTCCATAAAAGCATCATGGTCAGCATGACACACAGCAGCCCGGCGGCGAGCGCGATCCGTAACGAGGTCCACGTTGCCTGCCAGAGAACGGGCTGCTGCATCACGGTAACGAGATTCAGGTTCAGGCCATCGACGATGACGGCCATCAGCGGCGGAAGCAGAAGCAGCAGCGCCAGCGTGATAAGCAGCAGATCAGCGATCCGGCTATGCATGCTGTCCTGCGGGTCGCGCCAGCCGGTTATCTGATTACTGCCCGGCGGGATGGCTTTGCTCAGACGCTGGCTCAGCAGCACAAGGCACAGGCAGCAAACCATCTGCACCATCGCCAGCAGCGCAGCGCGGCCGGGGTCATAGTCGTAACTGAGCGCCTGGTAAATTGCCAGTTCGATGGTGGTGGCCTGCGGGCCGCCGCCGAGTGAAAGCACGGTGGCAAAACTGGCGAAACAGAGCATAAAGATCAGAGCCGCAACCGGCGGGATCTGACGACGCAGCCACGGCCATTCGACCAGGCGGAAGAAGGACATACCGCGCATGCCCAACTGGGCGGCAAGCTGGCGCTGTTCACCGGGGATGTTTTCCAGTGCCTGTAAAAAGAGTCTGGTCGCCATCGGCATATTGAAAAAGATGTGCGCCAGCAGAATGCCCTTCAGTCCGTAGGGCGAGAAGCGCCACTCCAGACCCATCAGGCTGAAAAGTGAAGCCAGCCACCCCTGACGGCCATAGACGCTCAGGATGCCAAACACGGCCACCAGGACCGGCAGGATCAGCGTCATGGCGCACAGGCGCAGCAGGGCCTGCCTGCCGGGAAAACGGCGGCGATAAAGCGCGCGTGCCAGGAAAATGGCGGGGATAACCGACAGCAGCGCAGAGAGAAAGGCCTGCCAGAAAGAGAAACGGATAACGTGCCAGAGATAACTGTCGTGCCAGAGCGCGAACAGGTCGCTCTCTGGCGCGTTAAACCACAAGGCAAGGAATGCGCCCAGACTGACCGCCACCATCAATACGGCGGCGAGCAGCCCAGGAATTAACCAGCCGGGAATTAACGGCTGACGGCGCGTTGCCATTCACTTACCCATGCTGCTCGCTGCGCGGCAACCTGCTGAGGCGTAAACTCCAGCGAGGTTTGCGGTTTGGTCAGTTTCTCAAAGCCCGCTGGCAACGTCACGCTGGTCACGGGGTACATCCAGTTACCCGCTGGAATGGCGTTCTGGAATGCCGGGGAGACCATAAATTTCAGGAACTTCTCGGCCAGTTCGGGCTGTTTGCTGGATGCCGTGCGGGCTGCCACTTCGACCTGCAGATAGTGCCCTTCAGCAAAACTGGCGGCGGCGTAATTGTCTTTCTTCTCGGCGATGATGTGGTAAGCCGGGGAGGTGGTGTAGCTCAGAACCAGATCACTTTCCCCTTTCAGGAACAGACCGTAGGCTTCGCTCCAGCCTTTTGTCACGGTGACGGTTTTGGCGGCCAGCTTCTGCCACGCTTGCGGAGCGTCATCGCCGTAGACTTTCTGCATCCACAGCAGCAGCCCCAGGCCTGGCGTACTGGTGCGAGGATCTTCATAAATAACGCGCCATTTCTGCTCGCTTTCGACCAGTTCCTTCAGGCTTTTCGGCGGGTTTTTAAGCTTGTTTTTGTCGTAAACAAACGCGAAGTAACCGTAATCGAACGGCACAAAGGTGTCGTTCTGCCAGCCGCCCGGGACGCTGACGGCATCGGTGGCGACGCCGCTTTTGGCAAACAGTTTGGTTTTCGAGGCGGCCTCCAGCAGGTTGTTATCCAGCCCAAGCACCACATCGGCTTTACTGTTTTTGCCTTCCATGCGCAGGCGGTTAAGCAGAGAGACGCCATCTTCTAGCGCCACGAACTTCAGTTCGCACTGACAGTCAGCTTCAAAGGCTTTTTTCACCACCGGACCCGGACCCCAGTCGGCTGAGAAGGAGTCGTAGGTGTAGACCGTCAGGACGGGCTTCGCGACGGCAGGCAGCGCAAACAGCGCCAGAAGGGGGAGAACTTTTTTTAACACTTTGCACCTCAAGGTTGAGTGGCAAAGGATTTTGAGTGACAGCCTCAAATCCCTTCGCCGGCGTTATCCGGATCAGGTTCGACGGGTATTATCTCAGCGCACATCAGTGATGCAGCACCCCGTTGAGAACGGCGCTATTGTAATGATTTGGCAAATATTACGAAAGTGTTATGGCTCCGGCGGGGAAAACCAGGCGGATTTAAAATCAAACCAGCCCAGCGTATTCATTCTGACACCGCGCATACTACGCTGCCCCTGGATCATCAGCCAGTGATGGATCAACGGCACGATCGCTTGTTCAGCCAGCAACTGCTGGCACCATGAGGCCAGATTCATGTCGCCGGCGCGCCAGAGGGCCGCGTCCTGCTGCCAGTCCCGGTCTATGCAGTGCTGGATAAGCGGGACCTCATACAGGTGAGAGAAGAGCGAGAAATCAAGCGGCAGGGTAAAGTTGGCGCTGTTGAGCCAGATGTCGCTGACGATCTCCCCCTGATGCCATTCATCGTAATCCACCTCTTTGACATCCAGTCTCACCCCAACGGCGGCCAGCAGTCGGGTCATGATTCTGGCGATAAAGCGGTGTTCAACGTGCTCGCGATAGTAGGTCAGGGTGATGGACTCCAGCCCGGCGGGCTTGTCGCAGTATGTCGGACGGGCGTGATGCCAGCGAGGAAGCAGACCATACGCCGGGAACCAGTAGGTTTGGTACTGCTCCTCCGCATGATAAATCAGGCTGGAGGGCGACAACACGTGGCTTATCCATTTGCGCACCTCATGGTTTGCCCCGCGATGGGTACGGCTGTCGAACAGCAGGTAGTAGCACCCTTCTTCGAGCCGGCTCTCCACGGCCTTTTCGCCCGTGGTGGGCCCTTCCAGCGTCAGCCCGGCGCTCAGCTCTTCATTGAGATCCGGTAATACCCACACGTTCACTTCATCGATCAGCGCCCGGTAGCCAAAATAGTCATCAAAAGCGCGGATTTTCAGCTGGTTGTTGTTATTGCGCGATACAGAGTAGGGGCCGGTGCCAATCGGCAGGCTGGCAAAATTATTCATCGATTCCCATTCACCGGGCAAAATCATCGACGGTACATAGCCCAGCAGCCACGGAAGCCATTTGTCCGGCTGAGACAGTTCAACATCCAGTGTCCATGCCGTAGGGGAGTGAACGCGTGAAATATGGGAATAGAGCGGGAGCGTGCAGGCGCGCTCTAAAGAGGCAATCACATCGACCATCTCCAGCTCGCGGCCGTGGTGGAAATGAATACCAGGACGTAGAAAGAAGCGCCAGTGAAGAGGAGAAAGTTGCTGCCAGTGGTGCGCAATATCCGCTTCCAGTTCCCCATTTTCCTCATTTATGCGCGTCAGGCCGCTGAATATTTGTCGGGCCATATGGGTTTCAGAGCGGCGTAACGCCGTGCCGGGTAACAGGTTTTTCATTGGTCGATAGTAGAGCACCCGCAGAATGTGGCGACCCTGACGAAAGCTGCGCCCGAGATGCGACACCAGCATCTGGCGTACTGCCGCTTTGTCCCCCACCAGCTGCACCAGCTGGTCGATGCGGTCCTGTTCCAGCAGGTCTTCCGCCCGCTGCTGCTGCAACGCCAGCCCGGTATACAGGAAGGTCAGGCGCGAGCGTTTTCCGCGACCCGCCTCGGCCTCCCAGTTGAGCCAGCCCTGCTGCTGCATGGTATTAAGCAGCGTGCGCATGTGCCGGCGCGAACAGCTGAGCAGGTCCGCCAGCTCGTTCAGCGTGGTCTCCTGCGATCGCCCCTCGCAGCATTGCCAGAGGCGGATAAATTGTTGTTGCAGACGACCAGAGGGCATAAAAGGGGAACTCCTGACAAAAAATCAGCAATTTATTAATCCCTATATTAGGCCAATAATTCTTCCCGATGAAGTGAGGAGGTAAATTATGAAGAGGTCTACCGCACGTCAGTTTTATCAGCGTTATTTTTCAGCGACGCAGGGAGCGTCCTGGCTGGCCCGCCAGTGTGCAGAGCAACGGTTGAAAATCCTGGAAGATCTGATGCAGTGGGACGTTACGAAACCGACCTCTTCTTGCTAACTCGCCTCGATCATGTGTGACTGAGTATTGGTGCTTCTCACCCGCCAGCAAAATGTTTTTGCTGGCTTTTTTCGTTTACTATTCACCCACTTTCGATTCGCTTTCACAAGGACTTGCGCATGCTCTGGTTGATGACGATGGGGCGACGCCTGAACGGCGTGTATGCCGCTTTTATGCTGGTGGCCTTTATGATGGGCGTGGCGGGGGCATTGCAGGCTCCGACGCTGAGTCTGTTTCTCAGCCGTGAGGTGGGGGCGCAGCCGTTTTGGGTGGGGCTGTTTTATACCGTGAACGCCATCGCCGGGATCCTGGTCAGTCTGGCACTGGCAAAACGATCGGACAATCGGGGCGATCGTCGCAAACTGATCCTCTTTTGCTGCGCCATGGCCGTGGGTAACGCGCTGCTGTTTGCCTTCAATCGCCATTACCTGACGCTGATTACCTGCGGCGTGCTTCTGGCCTCGCTCGCCAATACCGCCATGCCGCAGCTGTTCGCGCTGGCCCGTGAATACGCGGATAACTCGGCGCGGGAAGTGGTGATGTTCAGCTCGGTCATGCGTGCGCAGCTCTCTCTGGCCTGGGTGATCGGCCCGCCGCTGGCGTTTATGCTGGCGCTGAACTATGGCTTTACCACCATGTTTTCCATCGCTGCCGGCATTTTTGTCATCAGCCTGATACTGATTGCCTTTGCGCTACCCTCAGTGGCGCGAGTGGAGCTGACGACGGATAAACCCATCACCCAGGTGAGCGGCTGGCAGGATAAAAACGTCCGCATGCTGTTTATCGCGTCCATGCTGATGTGGACCTGCAACACCATGTACATCATTGATATGCCGCTGTGGATCAGCAGCGATCTGGGGTTGCCGGACAAGCTTGCGGGGATCCTGATGGGGACGGCTGCCGGCCTGGAAATTCCGGCGATGATCCTGGCGGGTTATTACGTTAAGCGTTTTGGAAAGCGCCGCATGATGATCGTCGCCGTGGCGGCAGGAGTGCTTTTTTATCTGGGGCTGATCGTCTTCCATTCGCGCGAAGCACTGCTTGCGCTGCAGCTGTTTAATGCCGTGTTTATTGGCATCGTGGCCGGGATTGGGATGCTCTGGTTCCAGGACTTAATGCCGGGACGGGCAGGCTCTGCCACTACGCTCTTTACCAACAGCATTTCAACGGGCGTTATTCTGGCAGGGGTGATTCAGGGGGCGTTGTCGCAAACCTACGGCCACGCGTCAGTGTACTGGATGATTGCGGCCATTTCCGTGGTGACGCTGGTGCTAACCTGCCGGGTAAAAGATGTGTGATTCTGAAAGGCGGCTTCACGCAATAAAACGATTTTCTGACAGGGTCTGAGAAGGCGCATAGCGCGCGTGGCGTCAGCCGAGGCTGTTTGCCTCAGGCTGACGCAAGAGGCAAACAGTGATGAGGCCCACATCAATTAACACTGATGGTGTACTGCACCATTTTGTTGGACGATGTTGATCTTCACCGGGATGGTACGCAGCCTACCCCATAAACGCAGGCTGTTTTTGCTCATAGGCGGAGATGGCATCTTCGTGCTGCAGCGTCAGGCCAATACTGTCCAGGCCATTCAGCATGCAGTGACGACGAAAGGCGTCAATGCTGAAGCTGTATGATTTATCACCCGCTTTCACCACTTCCGCTTCCAGATCCACTTCAAACGAAATCCCAGGATTTGCCTTCACCAGGGCGAACAATTCGTCCACCTGCGCATCACTCAGCGTCACCGGCAGCAGCTGGTTATTGAAGCTGTTGCCGTAGAAGATATCGGCAAAGCTTGGGGCGATAACCACTTTAAACCCGTAGTCGGTGAGCGCCCAGGGTGCATGTTCACGGGAAGAGCCGCAGCCAAAGTTTTCACGCGCCAGCAGAATCGATGCGCCTTTAAATTCCGGGAAGTTCAGCACGAACTCGGGATTGGGCACTTCGCCTTTGTCGTCCAGGAAGCGCCAGTCGTTAAACAGATGCGCGCCAAACCCGGTACGGGTCACCTTCTGCAAAAACTGCTTTGGAATGATGGCGTCAGTGTCGACGTTAGCGGCGTCCAGTGGGACAACCCGGCCCGTATGTTGGGTAAATTTCTCTGCCATGATTGTCTCCTTATTTCAGGCTGCGAATATCGGCGAAATGACCGGTCACTGCCGCAGCGGCGGCCATTGCCGGGCTGACCAGGTGAGTACGCCCACCGCGGCCCTGACGGCCTTCAAAGTTACGGTTACTGGTGGAGGCACAACGCTCGCCAGGATTCAGGCGGTCATTGTTCATGGCCAGGCACATGGAGCAGCCAGGCAGGCGCCATTCGAAGCCCGCTTCGATAAAGATCTTATCCAGGCCTTCAGCTTCCGCCTGGGCTTTCACCGGGCCGGAACCCGGCACGACCAGCGCCTGAACGCCCGGTGCCACTTTACGGCCTTTGGCAATCTCGGCCGCCGCGCGCAAATCTTCGATACGGGAGTTGGTGCAGGAGCCGATAAACACTTTATCAATGGTCACGTCAGTCAATGGAATGCCTGGCTTCAGACCCATATAGGCCAGCGCTTTTTCCGCACTGGCGCGCTCGACCGGATCGCTGAAAGAGGCCGGGTCAGGAATGTTATCGTTAACGGAAATCACCTGGCCCGGGTTGGTTCCCCAGGTCACCTGTGGCGCAATGTCTTCCGCCTGCAGCGTAACCACGGTATCAAACGTCGCACCATCGTCGGTTTTCAGGGTTTTCCAGTACGCGACTGCTTCAATAAAATCCTGGTCTTTCGGCGCGTGCAGACGGCCCTTCACATGGCTGAAGGTTGTTTCGTCTGGTGCAACCAGGCCCGCTTTTGCCCCCATCTCAATGGCCATGTTGCAGAGCGTCATTCGGCCCTCCATGCTCAGTGCCTGGATGGCTTCACCGCAGAATTCAACCACGTGACCGGTGCCGCCTGCGCTGCCGGTTTTACCGATGATGGCCAGCACGATGTCTTTGGCGGTAATGCCCGGGGCCGCTTTGCCTTTCACTTCAATCTTCATGGTTTTGGCGCGGCCCTGTTTCAGGGTCTGCGTCGCCAGAACATGTTCAACTTCAGAGGTACCAATACCGAACGCCAGGGCCCCAAACGCGCCGTGGGTGGCCGTGTGGGAGTCACCGCAGACAATGGTCATGCCTGGCAGGGTGATGCCCTGTTCTGGCCCCATCACATGGACGATACCCTGATACGGGTGGTTCAGATCGTAGAGCTCGACGCCAAATTCGTTGCAGTTTTTGATCAGCTCCTGCATCTGGATACGCGCCATTTCACCCGACGCATTGATATCTTTGGTTTGCGTGGAGACGTTGTGATCCATTGTCGCGAAGGTTTTACCTGGCTGGCGCACCGGGCGCTTATGCGCACGCAGTCCGTCGAATGCCTGAGGGGAGGTAACCTCGTGCACCAGATGGCGATCGATATACAACAGTGGGGTTTCGTTTGGTGCCTCGTAGACTACGTGCGCATCAAACAATTTTTCATATAACGTTTTCGCCATGATTACACCCCTTCAGCGACATAGCGGGCAATAATGTCGCCCATTTCATCGGTACTGACTGCCGCCGTGCCGCGTGCTAAATCACCGGTACGGACACCTTCTTCTAACGCACGGTTAATGGCGTTTTCAATTGCGGTTGCTGCATCACCGGCATCAAGGCTGTAGCGCAACAGCAAGGCCAGGGAGAGGATCTGCGCAATCGGGTTGGCAATGTTTTTGCCGGCGATATCGGGCGCGGAGCCGCCTGCAGGTTCGTACAGGCCAAATCCCTCTTCATTGAGGCTGGCTGATGGCAACATCCCCATAGAGCCTGTGATCATTGCGCACTCGTCCGAGAGAATATCGCCGAACAGGTTGGAACACAGCAGAACGTCAAACTGCGACGGATCTTTAATCAGCTGCATGGTCGCGTTGTCGATGTACATATGGGACAGTTCGACATCCGGATACTGTTTCGCGACTTCACTGACGATTTCACGCCACAAAATAGAAGACTGCAGAACGTTCGCTTTATCGATAGACGTCACTTTATGACGACGTTTGCGCGCCGACTCAAAGGCGATATGGGCGATACGTTCAATTTCAAAACGGTGATAGACCTCAGTATCAAAGGCTTTTTCATGCTGACCGCTGCCTTCGCGCCCTTTAGGCTGCCCGAAGTAGATCCCGCCGGTCAGTTCACGCACGCACAGGATGTCAAAGCCGTTAGCCGCGATATCTGCACGCAGCGGACAGAACGTTTCCAGCCCCTGGTACAGCTTCGCCGGACGCAGGTTGCTGAACAATTTAAAATGTTTACGCAGTGGCAGCAGCGCGCCGCGCTCAGGCTGCTCGGCGGGCGGCAGGTGTTCCCATTTAGGGCCACCCACGGAGCCAAACAGCACTGCATCCGCATTTTCACACCCTTCAACGGTCGCTTCTGGCAGCGGAGTACCGTGATTATCGATGGCGATACCGCCCACATCATAGTGGCTGGTGGAGATTTTCATCGCAAAACGCGAACGAACGGCTTCCAGTACTTTCAGCGCCTGTGCCATCACTTCCGGGCCAATACCGTCACCCGGTAACACAGCAATATGGTAATTCTTCGACATTACACGGTTTCCTTGTTGTTCTCTTTATTCTGAGCTTTGCGTTGCAACTCTTTTTCAACTTCAGCGGCGCGCCAGATGTTGTTCAGCACGTGGACCATCGCCTTCGCGGAGGATTCAACAATATCCGTCGCCAGGCCCACACCGTGGAAACGACGGCCATTGTGGGTGACCACGATATCAACCTGACCCAGGGCATTCTCACCGTGGCCCTTGGCCGTCAGGTCATATTTCACCAGCTCTACGTCGTACTCGGTGACGCGGTTAATTGCGCGGTAAATGGCATCAACCGGGCCATTGCCGTTTGCCGCTTCGGCCTTAATGTCTTCGCCACAGGCCAGTTTGACCGAGGCAGTCGCAATGTCGCTGGAGCCTGACTGCACGCTGAAGTAATCGAGGCGGAAGTGCTCAGGCTCTTCCTGCTGTTTATTGATGAAGGCCAGCGCTTCCAGGTCATAGTCGAATACCTGACCTTTTTTATCGGCCAGCTTCAGGAAGGCGTCGTACAGCTGATCCATGTTGTAATCGCTGTCCTTATAACCCATCTCTTCCATACGGTGTTTCACCGCCGCACGACCGGAACGGGAGGTCAGGTTCAACTGAACCTGGTTCAGGCCGATGGATTCCGGGGTCATGATTTCGTAGTTTTCACGGTTTTTCAGCACGCCATCCTGATGAATACCGGAGGAGTGCGCAAAGGCGCCGGTACCCACAATCGCCTTGTTAGCCGGGATGGGCATGTTGCAGATCTGGCTGACGGTCTGGCTGGTACGCCAGATTTCGTTGTGATTGATGCGGGTATGCACATTCATGATGTCTTTGCGCACTTTGATCGCCATGATCACTTCTTCCAGTGAACAGTTACCTGCACGTTCACCGATGCCGTTCATCGCGCCTTCTACCTGACGTGCACCGGCGTGCACCGCAGCGATGGCGTTGCCAACGGCCAGCCCCAGGTCATCGTGGGTATGTACGGAGATAATCGCTTGATCAATGTTTGGTACGCGTTCATACAGACCGGTAATGATGTTGGAGAACTCAAACGGCATGGTGTAGCCGACAGTGTCCGGGATGTTGATGGTTTTAGCGCCCGCATTGATGGCAGCTTCCACCACGCGCGCCAAATCTTCAATCGGCGTACGGCCAGCATCTTCACAGGAGAATTCAACGTCATCCGTGTAGTTACGGGCACGTTTGACCATGTAGACCGCGCGCTCAATGACCTCATCCAGCGTGCTGCGCAGCTTGGTGGCAATGTGCATAGGAGAGGTAGCAATAAAGGTATGAATACGGAATGCTTCGGCAACCTTCAACGACTCGGCTGCAACATCGATATCTTTTTCCACACAGCGTGCCAGGCCACAGACGCGGCTGTTCTTAATGGTACGCGCAATGGTCTGCACGGATTCGAAGTCACCCGGAGAAGAGACAGGGAAACCGACCTCCATCACGTCGACACCCATACGTTCGAGAGCCAGCGCGATCTGCAGTTTCTCTTTCACACTCAGGCTTGCCTGTAATGCCTGTTCACCGTCACGTAAAGTTGTATCGAAAATAATGACTTGCTGGCTCATGGGTTAGGTCCTTGTCAGTCTTAGGGCGCCTTGCTACGAGCATAAAAAAACCCGCGCAGTGGCGCGGGTTTTTAGTCTTACTGGTGACGATTCAACGCTGAATTTCGCCCGCCAGTCTACCGCGCACAGTGGATGCGTTTAGTAGTAGTAGACCGGTGAAACGAATGGTGCGAATCATGAATCGTGCTCCGTTAAATTCAATATGCTTTTAGTGGTACTGGATACGACTGTGCATGTCAACCCCTGCAGGCAAAAACGCACCCGGCTGGCCAGGTTGACAGGATATGTGCTTTAGCTAATTGTGCTGGGTTTTGCTTTTTCGACCCTACAAATTGTCTAATTTTGGACTGAGAAAAAGGTTGCAGAAATAATTGAATATAATTGTGATGAATAACTTAAAAGTTCGCTACTCAATTGTGTGGGGCGCAAATGGGTTTGATATCATTAAGTTATAAATGCGGTGAATGTTTTTTATCACTTCGGATGTCTTATGGTTATTACAGATTGTTAACTTATTTAATCGGGGTTGCAATAACAGTTTAATAATACTTAAGACATCATTAACCCGCTGACGATTGTATATTGGTCTAGTTTATGGTTTCATTCAAATCCTAAAGTGAATCATATCATTTGCAGTGGTGTTTATTTTATCGTTTGTCAGTGGCGAAAAGTCATTTTCGCTAAACTGTTCTTTATATTTTCCGAATTTAAAATAATTCTCTTTCGCTGATCGTATATGCATGGTAAATCATATTCTTCGGAATTATTACAGTACGTTGGCAAAGGGAGTGTAGCGTGACAGTGGAGTCAGAAGTGCCAGAAATTAATATTAAACAACCTCAAACTACTGATGGGATTAAACCGCAGTTACGTACAGTGGACCTTAATCTGCTCACGGTATTTGATGCTGTCATGCAGGAGCAGAATATCACCCGGGCGGCCCATACGTTGGGGATGTCTCAGCCCGCGGTCAGTAATGCTGTCGCCAGACTTAAGGTTATGTTTAACGACGAGTTATTCGTTCGTTACGGGAGAGGAATACAGCCTACCGCACGGGCATTCCAGTTATTCGGCTCTATCCGTCAGGCGTTGCAGCTGGTTCAGAACGAGCTGCCAGGGTCAGGCTTTGAACCTTTAAGCAGTGAGCGTGTATTCAATCTTTGTGTTTGCAGTCCGTTAGATAATTATTTGACGTCGATTATTTATAATAAAGTTGAAGAGATCGCTCCCAATATCCATCTGGTTTTTAAATCATCCTTAAATCAAAACACAGAGCATCAGTTACGCTACCAGGAGACCGAGTTCGTTCTGGGATATGAAGAATTTCGACGTCCTGAATTTTCTTGCGTTCCGCTGTTTAAAGATGAAATGGTGTTGGTCGCCAGTAAAAAACACCCCCGACTCAATTCTCCGCTTCGGGAAAGTGACGTTTATAGCGAGCAGCATGCTGTTGTTGCGCTCGACAGATATGCTTCCTTTAGCCTGCCGTGGTATGACACGGCGGATAAACAGGCAAGCGTTGCTTATCAGGGAATGGCAATGGTCAGCGTATTGAACGTGGTCTCGCAGACACATCTGGTGGCTATTGCACCACGCTGGCTGGCTGAGGAGTTTTCCGGTCAACTACAACTGCAAATGTTGCCGTTGCCGCTCAAGCTGAATAGCCGTACCTGCTATCTCTCCTGGCATGAAGCCGCCGGTCGGGATAAAGGGCACCAGTGGATGGAAGAGTTGCTGATCAGTATTTGCCGTCGATAAGCGCATCAGGATAAATTGCATTTTCGCGTGTGATTTATCCTGGTTTTTTCTCTGTTATTGTTATTTTATTCTGTTGTGAATTTTTTCTTACTGCTCTCTGGCTCGCAAAAATAGATGATTTCCTGAATCGACGCGCTTTTCAGCGATGATTAATCATCTCATCCTCTAATACCAGATGAATTGACCATATCCTTCCTTAATACCTGTTTTTTCTGCTTTGCGAACCGTTTAGCTCACCCGGTCTGCTAATTGCCTGCCTCATAACGAGCGGTTAAGGTAACGATCACTCTGCAAAATATAAGATTGGTTTAACCCAGTCGTAAGACGGTGCGGAAATGAATTCTGCAGCTCGTCTATAACAAAATGCCTGGAGGCAAAGCATGGAGATGTTGTCTGGCGCGGAAATGGTCGTCCGATCGTTAATCGATCAGGGCGTGAAGCAAGTGTTCGGTTATCCCGGAGGCGCAGTCCTGGATATTTATGATGCGCTTCATACGGTAGGCGGCATTGACCATGTTTTAGTACGCCACGAGCAGGCGGCGGTACATATGGCTGACGGGCTGGCCCGCGCGACAGGTGAAGTAGGCGTGGTATTAGTGACGTCCGGTCCCGGCGCGACAAACGCCATCACCGGCATTGCCACGGCGTATATGGACTCTATCCCGCTGGTTATTCTTTCCGGCCAGGTGGCGACGTCACTGATCGGCTACGACGCGTTCCAGGAGTGCGACATGGTGGGGATTTCGCGTCCCGTTGTGAAGCACAGCTTCCTGGTTAAGCAAACTGAAGACATCCCGGGGATATTGAAAAAAGCCTTCTGGCTGGCAGCAAGCGGGCGTCCCGGCCCGGTGGTGGTCGATCTGCCGAAAGATATCTTGAACCCGGCGAACAAGCTTCCTTATGTCTGGCCGGAGTCGGTGAGCATGCGCTCATACAACCCAACGACGCAGGGCCACAAGGGGCAGATCAAACGTGCCTTGCAAACGCTGCTGGCCGCCAAAAAACCGGTAGTCTATGTTGGTGGCGGGGCAATCAATTCTGCCTGTGAAGGGCAGCTTCGGGAGCTTATCGAGAAACTCAATCTTCCCGTTGCGTCGTCGCTGATGGGGCTGGGCGCTTTCCCGGCAACTCACCGTCAGGCTCTGGGGATGCTGGGTATGCACGGTACCTATGAAGCCAACATGACGATGCACCATTCCGATGTGATCTTTGCCGTCGGCGTGCGCTTTGACGATCGCACCACCAACAATCTGGCGAAATACTGCCCGAACGCCACCGTGCTTCATATTGATATCGATCCCACCTCTATTTCGAAAACGGTGTCTGCGGATGTGCCGATCGTCGGTGATGCCCGCCAGGTGCTGGAGCAAATGCTGGATCTGCTGGCACAGGAGCCGCCTTCCCAGCCGCTGGATGAGATCCGTGACTGGTGGCAGCAGATCGAACAATGGCGTGCGCGTCAGTGCCTGAAGTATGACACGCAAAGCGACAGCATTAAGCCGCAGGCGGTGATCGAAACTATCTGGCGGCTGACGAAAGGCGAGGCATACGTGACGTCTGACGTGGGTCAGCATCAGATGTTTGCCGCCCTTTATTATCCGTTTGATAAACCGCGCCACTGGATTAACTCCGGAGGGTTAGGAACGATGGGCTTTGGCTTACCTGCCGCACTGGGCGTCAAGCTGGCTCTGCCTGACGAAACCGTCGTCTGCGTGACGGGAGACGGCAGTATTCAGATGAACATCCAGGAGCTGTCGACGGCCCTTCAGTATGAGCTGCCGGTACTGGTGCTGAACCTGAATAACGGTTATCTCGGGATGGTGAAGCAGTGGCAGGACATGATCTACTCTGGTCGTCACTCTCAGTCCTACATGACGTCACTGCCTGACTTTGTTCGTCTGGCTGAAGCCTACGGCCATATTGGGATGCGAGTGACCGATCCGGCAGAGCTCGAAACGAAGCTCGGTGAAGCGCTTGAGCACGTTAAAAATAACCGCCTCGTTTTTATGGATGTCATTGTTGATGGCACTGAGCACGTATACCCGATGCATATTCGCGGTGGTGGTATGGATGAAATGTGGTTAAGCAAAACGGAGAGAACCTGATATGCGCCGGATATTATCTGTTTTACTGGAAAACGAGTCTGGCGCACTGTCGCGCGTCATTGGCCTTTTTGCACAGCGCGGCTATAACATTGAAAGCCTCACCGTTGCGCCGACTGACGATCCGACGCTGTCGCGCATGACCATCCAGACCGTCGGCGATGCCAAAGTGCTTGAGCAGATCGAGAAACAGCTGCATAAGCTGGTCGATGTTCTGCGTGTCAGCGAGCTGGGGCAGGGTGCCTACGTTGAGCGAGAGGTCATGCTGGTGAAAATCCAGGCCAGCGGTTACGGGCGCGAGGAAGTGAAACGTAACACGGATATCTTCCGTGGGCAGATTATAGACGTCACGCCTTCTATATATACGGTTCAGCTGGCCGGAACGAGTGACAAGCTGGATGCCTTCCTGGCATCTGTGCGGGATGTGGCAAAAATTGTTGAGGTTGCGAGATCGGGCGTTGTTGGCCTGTCACGCGGCGATAAGATCATGCGTTAGTTGTCTAAAAGGTTCGCCTCTTTCTGCCCGGTCACCAAAGCCGGGCTTTTTTTTGTGTAATCAGCCGACAACAGAGATAAAAGCGGTTGCCGCGAAGGCTATTCTGCGTTTAGATGTTAAAAGATTTAACCATAACCTTGCCAAGGCCATGGACTCTTTTCATTTTTTAAGGGGCAATTGTGAAACTGGATGAAATCGCCCGGCTAGCCGGCGTGTCACGAACAACGGCCAGCTATGTGATTAACGGTAAAGCAAAGCAGTACCGTGTCAGCGATAAGACCGTTGAAAAAGTTATGGCGGTGGTTCGTGAACATAACTACCATCCGAATGCTGTCGCAGCTGGCCTGCGTGCCGGACGCACCCGCTCTATTGGCCTGGTGATCCCGGATCTGGAAAACACCAGCTATACCCGTATCGCCAACTATCTTGAACGTCAGGCGCGCCAGCGTGGCTATCAGTTGCTGATTGCCTGCTCGGAAGACCAGCCCGACAACGAGATGCGCTGTATTGAGCATCTGCTCCAGCGTCAGGTCGATGCCATCATCGTCTCCACCTCTTTACCGCCTGAACACCCGTTTTATCAGCGCTGGGCGAACGACCCATTCCCGATTGTGGCGCTGGATCGTGCGCTCGACAGGGAGCATTTCACGAGCGTCGTCGGTGCCGATCAGGATGATGCCGAGATGCTGGCGGCAGAGCTGAGAACCTTCCCGGCTGAAACGGTGCTGTATCTGGGGGCGCTGCCTGAACTGTCAGTCAGCTTCCTGCGTGAACAGGGGTTCAGAACCGCCTGGAAAGACGATCCCCGTGAGGTGCACTACCTCTATGCCAACAGCTATGAACGTGAAGCGGCCGCACAGCTTTTCGAGAAATGGCTGGAAACGCACCCGATGCCGCAGGCGCTATTCACCACCTCATTTGCTCTGCTGCAGGGGGTGATGGATGTGACCTTACGCCGTGAGGGTAAACTGCCTTCCGACCTGGCCATCGCGACCTTCGGTGATAACGAGCTGCTCGACTTCCTCCAGTGCCCGGTTCTGGCGGTGGCTCAACGCCATCGTGATGTGGCTGAACGCGTGCTGGAAATTGTGCTGGCAAGTCTGGACGAGCCGCGTAAACCGAAGCCGGGTCTGACGCGTATTAAACGTAATCTTTACCATCGCGGAATTTTGAGCCGCCATAAATGAAATGACGGGGCGGAGAAATCTGCCCCCTTTTGACGAAATAATTCGCCGGGATAATTCCCGTAGAGAAATTAGGATAATTCTTGCGAATTTACCTTCTGCTATTTTTCTTAATTCATTTTGGCGTTTAATGGTTCCTTTAAAGGACGTTTAAACGATTTTAAATGCCTGTCTTTGTATTATTTTGTTACAAACCCTCTTCCGGCGATGAATATTCAGACGTTTTTCCTTCTCCTGTGCCAGCTTGCACGGCAACCGCCGCGTTTCGCGAGCCCTGGGGTGAATCTGGCGCTGTTATCCCCTGAGAATCTGTCATAAAATGCTGCCCGCGTCGCAAACTGACACTTTATATTTATCTGCGATGATATTGAGTGAGCCTTAACGCTAGTGTGCATATTCGGTTTTTTTCTTACAAATATTCATAACGTTAATTTTGCCTCGCCAGTTGTGCAGTTATTAACCAGGACTGTTTATCTCTGTAAATAGAGGCCTTTCGGGCCTGTATAGGGAGAGTCCTGGCTTGACAAGCTTTTCCCTCGCTCCGTAAACTCCTTTAGGTGGGAATTTGTGGGTTAAAGTGGTGAGGAGGGGTGAGACTGGCATGTTCCGTGGAGCTACGTTAGTCAATCTCGACAGCAAAGGGCGTTTATCGGTACCAACCCGATACCGCGACCAGCTGATTGAGAACGCTACGGGTCAAATGGTTTGCACCATTGACATCAACTCCCCCTGCCTGCTGCTTTACCCCTTACCTGAATGGGAAATTATTGAGCAAAAGCTGTCGCGACTGTCGAGCATGAACCCGCAGGAACGCCGCGTGCAGCGGTTGTTATTGGGACATGCCAGTGAATGTCAGATGGATAGCGCAGGCCGGTTACTGATTGCCCCTGTGTTACGGCAACATGCCGGTCTGACCAAAGAAGTGATGCTGGTCGGGCAGTTCAACAAGTTTGAACTGTGGGATGAAACGACCTGGTATCAACAGGTCAAGGAAGATATCGACGCTGAGCAGTCTGATTCCGCGACATTATCGGAACGGCTGCAGGACTTGTCTCTATAAATATGATGGAAAATTACAAACATAAAACGGTGCTGCTGGATGAGGCCGTTAACGGCCTGAATATTCGTCCGGACGGCATCTACATTGATGGCACTTTTGGTCGCGGTGGCCACTCGCGCTTAATCCTCTCCCAGCTTGGAGCGGAAGGGCGTCTGCTGGCAATCGATCGCGATCCGCAGGCGATTGCCGTTGCGCAAACCATCGATGACCCACGCTTTTCCATCGTGCATGGACCTTTCTCTGCGCTTGCTGATTATGTTGCCGAGCGCGGCCTGACGGGCAAGATCGACGGAATCCTTCTCGATCTTGGCGTCTCTTCACCCCAGCTTGATGATGCTGAACGCGGCTTCTCCTTTATGCGCGATGGTCCACTGGACATGCGCATGGATCCTACTCGCGGTCAGTCTGCCGCCGAGTGGTTACAGACCGCGGACGAAGCGGATATTGCCTGGGTGATCAAAACCTTCGGCGAGGAGCGTTTTGGCAAGCGTATCGCGCGCGCCATCGTTGAGCGTAATCGCATTGAGCCGATGACCCGCACGAAAGAGCTGGCCGAGGTGATCGCGGCGGCGACGCCGGTGAAGGATAAGCACAAACATCCCGCGACCCGTACCTTCCAGGCGGTTCGCATCTGGGTAAACAGTGAACTGGAGGAAATAGAGCTGGCGCTAAAAAGCTCGCTCGACGTGCTGGCCCCGGGTGGGCGGTTATCCATCATCAGCTTCCATTCGCTGGAAGACCGCATTGTGAAGCGCTTTATGCGTGAACAAAGCCGCGGTCCACAGGTTCCAGCGGGGCTGCCGATGACGGAAGAACAACTCAGGAAGCTGGGTGGCCGTCAGTTGCGAGCATTAGGCAAGTTGATGCCGGGCGAAGAAGAAGTGGCACAGAATCCACGCGCCCGTAGTTCAGTGCTGCGTGTTGCAGAGAGGACGAACGCATGATCGGCAGAGTGACAGAGACCCTAAGCAAAGTTAAGGATTCGTTAGGAAGCAACGAGCGCCATGCCTTGCCTGGCGTGATCGGCGACGATCTTTTGCGGTTTGGGAAACTGCCACTCTGTCTGTTCATTTGCATCATTGTCACGGCCGTCACGGTGGTCACGACTGCCCACCACACACGCTTATTAACTGCGCAACGCGAGCAGATGGTACTGGAACGCGATGCGCTGGATATTGAATGGCGAAACCTGATCCTTGAAGAAAATGCGCTCGGCGATCACAGCCGGGTTGAACGGATCGCAACGGAAAAGCTGCAATTGCAGCATGTTGATCCTTCTCAGGAAAATATTGTAGTACAAAAATAAGGGAAAACGCGACGCATGAGAGCAGCGGCAAAAACGCTTAAACCAAAACGTCAGGAAGAACAGGCCAACTTTATCAGTTGGCGTTTTGCGTTGCTTTGCGGCTGCATTTTACTGGCGCTGGGTTTCCTGCTGGGACGCGTGGCGTGGTTGCAAATCATCGCCCCTGACATGCTGGTTCGGCAGGGCGACATGCGTTCCCTTCGCGTTCAGGAAGTGTCGACGTCCCGCGGGATGATCACCGACCGCTCAGGCCGTCCACTGGCCGTGAGCGTACCGGTTAAAGCCATCTGGGCCGATCCGAAAGAGCTGCACGATGCGGGTGGCATTACGCTTGATAACCGCTGGAAGGCGCTCTCGGATGCCCTGAAAATGCCGCTGGATCAGCTCGCTTCCCGCGTCAACGCCAATCCAAAAGGGCGTTTTATCTATCTGGCGCGTCAGGTCAACCCTGACATGGCGGACTACATTCGTAAGCTGAAGCTGCCGGGTATTCACCTTCGTGAAGAATCCCGCCGCTACTATCCTTCCGGCGAAGTAACCGCTCACCTCATTGGCTTTACCAACGTTGATAGCCAGGGGATTGAGGGCGTTGAAAAAAGCTTCGATAAATGGCTCACCGGCCAGCCTGGCGAGCGAATTGTTCGTAAAGACCGCTACGGCCGCGTTATCGAAGATATCTCTTCCACGGACAGTCAGGCGGCACACAACCTGGCGCTGAGTATTGATGAGCGTCTGCAGGCATTGGTCTACCGCGAGCTGAACAACGCCGTCGCCTTCAACAAGGCGGAATCCGGCAGCGCCGTGCTGGTGGACGTCAGTACGGGCGAAGTGCTGGCGATGGCCAACAGCCCGTCCTATAACCCGAACAACTTTACCGGCACCGCAAAAGATGCGATGCGTAACCGGGCGATTACCGACGTGTTCGAACCGGGCTCCACGGTGAAACCGATGGTGGTCATGACGGCGCTCCAGCGTGGCATCGTCAATGAAAACACGGTTCTGAACACGATCCCTTACCGTATTAACGGCCACGAGATTAAAGACGTGGCGCGCTACAGCGAATTGACCCTGACCGGGGTTTTACAGAAGTCGAGTAACGTTGGCGTTTCAAAGCTGGCGTTAGCGATGCCGTCCTCAGCGTTAGTAGAGACTTACTCACGTTTTGGGCTTGGAAAGGCGACCAATTTGGGGTTGGTCGGAGAACGCAGTGGCTTATATCCTCAAAAACAACGGTGGTCTGACATAGAGAGGGCCACCTTCTCTTTCGGCTACGGGCTAATGGTAACGCCGTTACAGTTAGCGCGAGTCTACGCAACGATTGGCAGCTATGGCGTCTATCGTCCGCTGTCCATTACCAAAGTTGATCCACCGGTTCCAGGTGAGCGTATCTTCCCGGAATCCATCGTTCGTACCGTCGTTCATATGATGGAAAGCGTGGCGCTGCCTGGCGGCGGCGGCGTGAAGGCGGCGATCAAAGGCTATCGCATCGCCATCAAAACCGGTACCGCGAAAAAAGTGGGGCCAGACGGCCGTTACATCAACAAATACATTGCCTATACCGCAGGCGTTGCGCCTGCCAGTAATCCGCGTTTTGCGCTGGTGGTCGTCATTAACGATCCACAGGCGGGTAAATACTACGGCGGTGCCGTTTCCGCGCCTGTGTTCGGGGCCATCATGGGCGGCGTGTTGCGCACCATGAACATCGAACCGGATGCGCTGGCAACGGGCGAGAAAAGTGAATTTGTAATTAATCAAGGCGAGGGTACAGGTGGCAGATCGTAATTTGCGCGACCTTCTCGCTCCGTGGGTGCCTAATGCACCGGAGCGAGCACTGCGAGAGATGGTACTGGACAGCCGTGCGGCTGCTTCTGGCGATCTTTTTGTGGCGGTGGTCGGTCATCAGGCGGACGGGCGTCGTTATATCCCGCAGGCGATTGCGCAAGGTGTTGCTGCCATTATTGCTGAGGCCAAAGATGAGGTAACTGACGGTGAAATCTGTGAAATGCACGGGGTGCCGGTCATCTATCTCAGTCAGTTAAACGAGCGTCTCTCTGCGCTGGCCGGACGTTTCTATCACGAACCGTCCGATCGGCTGCGTCTGGTGGGCGTGACAGGTACAAATGGCAAAACCACGACCACGCAGCTCATGGCGCAGTGGGCGCAGCTGCTGGGTGAAACCGGTGCGGTCATGGGAACTGTCGGTAACGGTCTGTTGGGCAAAGTGAGCCCGACCGAAAACACCACCGGCTCCGCGGTCGACGTACAGCACGTGCTGGCCGGCCTGGCAGGGCAGGGGGCAACCTTTGCCGCGATGGAAGTCTCTTCCCACGGTCTGGTGCAGCACCGCGTGGCGGCGCTGAAGTTTGCCGCCTCGGTATTCACTAACCTGAGCCGCGATCATCTTGATTATCATGGTGATATGGAGCATTACGAAGCGGCGAAATGGCTGCTCTACTCCACCCACCATAGCGGACAGGCCATCATCAACGCTGACGACGAAGTCGGTCGCCGCTGGCTGGCGAAGCTGCCGGATGCGGTTGCGGTGTCGATGGAAGACCATATCAACCCGAACTGCCACGGCCGCTGGCTGAAGGCGGTTGCGGTGGATTATCACGACAGTGGCGCCACCATTCGTTTTACCTCCTCATGGGGTGACGGTGAAATTGAAAGCCGTCTGATGGGCGCGTTTAACGTCAGCAACCTGCTGCTGGCGCTGGCGACGCTGCTGGCGCTGGGTTATCCGATGAACGCGCTGCTGGAAACGGCTGAGCGTTTGCAGCCGGTATGTGGCCGTATGGAAGTGTTCAGCGCACCGGGCAAACCGACCGTGGTGGTCGATTATGCCCACACGCCGGACGCACTGGAAAAAGCGCTGGAAGCGGCGCGTCTACACTGTACCGGTAAGCTCTGGTGTGTGTTTGGCTGCGGTGGCGACCGTGATAAGGGCAAACGTCCACTGATGGGTGCCATTGCTGAACAGTTCGCGGATATTCCGGTTGTAACCGATGACAACCCGCGTACTGAAGAGCCGCGCGCCATTATTAACGACATTCTGTCGGGCATGCTGGATGCAGGCCGCGCCCGCGTGGTGGAAGGCCGTGCGGAAGCCGTGACCAACGCCATCATGCAGGCTCAGGAAAACGACGTTGTGCTGCTGGCCGGGAAAGGCCATGAGGATTATCAGATTGTTGGCAACCGTCGTCTCGATTATTCGGACCGCGTCACGGCCGCGCGTCTGCTGGGGGTCGTGGCATGATTAGCCTCACCTTAAGTCAGGCCGCTGCGGTACTGCAGGGCGAGCTGCTGGGTCACGATCTGACCATCGAGGCCGTGACGACCGATACCCGCAAAGTGACCCCGGGTTGTCTGTTTGTGGCGCTGAAGGGCGAACGTTTTGACGCGCATGATTTTGCACAACAGGCCGGGGAGAATGGTGCAGGGGCGCTGCTGGTCAGCCGTAAACTCGCGGTCGATCTGCCGCAGATCGTGGTGAAAGATACCCGTCTGGCATTCGGCGAGCTGGCGGCCTGGGTTCGTCAGCAGGTACCGACGCGCGTCGTCGCGCTGACCGGTTCATCAGGCAAAACCTCTGTGAAAGAGATGACTGCGGCCATCCTAAGCCAGTGCGGAAATACGCTTTATACGGCAGGCAACCTTAACAATGATATCGGCGTGCCGATGACATTACTTCGCCTGACCAAAGAGCATGAATTTGCCGTGATCGAGTTAGGGGCAAACCACCAGGGCGAAATCGCCTGGACCGTGAGCCTGACGCGCCCGGAAGCAGCGCTGGTGAATAACCTGGCCGCTGCACATCTGGAAGGTTTTGGTTCGCTGGAAGGTGTGGCGAAAGCTAAAGGCGAGATTTATACCGGCCTGCCGGAAGACGGTATCGCCATTATGAATGCCGACAACAATGACTGGCTGAACTGGCAACAGATCATCGGTTCCCGCAAGACATGGCGCTTCTCGCCGAACGCGGCCAACAGTGATTTTACCGCGACCAATATTCATGTGACTTCGCATGGCACGGAATTCACCCTTAATACCCCAACCGGTGGCATTGAGGTGCTTCTGCCATTGCCGGGTCGTCATAATATCGCCAATGCGCTCGCGGCAGCGGCGCTGTCGATGGCGGTTGGTGCGTCGCATCAGGCGATTAAAACCGGTCTGGCAAATTTAAAAGCCGTGCCGGGGCGTCTGTTCCCGATCCAGCTTGCGGAAAACAAACTGCTTCTGGATGACTCCTATAACGCGAACGTCGGCTCAATGACCGCGGCGGTGCAGGTGTTGTCTGAGATGCCAGGTTATCGCGTGCTGGTGGTGGGCGATATGGCTGAGCTGGGTGATGAAAGCGAAGCCTGCCATGTCCAGGTGGGGGACGCGGCGAAAGCGGCAGGTATTGATTGCGTGCTGAGCGCCGGAAAACTGAGCCAGGCGATTAGCCATGCCAGCGGTGTTGGCGAGCACTTTGCCGATAAAGCCGCGCTGATTGAACGCCTTAAGGCATTGATGACAGAAAAACAAATTGTGACTGTGTTAGTGAAAGGTTCACGTAGTGCCGCCATGGAAGAGGTTGTGCACGCATTACAGGAGAACGGGACATGTTAGTTTGGCTGGCCGAACATTTGGTCAAATATTATTCAGGCTTTAACGTCTTTTCCTATCTGACGTTTCGCGCCATTGTCAGCCTGCTGACTGCGCTGTTCATCTCTTTGTGGATGGGCCCGCGCATGATTGCCCGTCTGCAAAAACTCTCCTTCGGTCAGGTTGTGCGTAACGACGGTCCGGAGTCGCACTTCAGCAAGCGGGGTACGCCGACCATGGGCGGGATCATGATCCTGACCGCGATCGTTGTTTCCGTACTGCTGTGGGCTTATCCCTCTAACCCGTACGTCTGGTGCGTACTTACCGTGCTGGTGGGCTACGGCATCATTGGGTTTGTTGATGATTACCGCAAGGTCGTGCGTAAAGACACCAAGGGCCTGATCGCCCGCTGGAAATACTTCTGGATGTCGGTGATTGCGCTGGGCGTGGCCTTCGCGCTGTATCTGGCAGGAAAAGACACCCCCGCCACCGAGCTGGTGGTGCCCTTCTTTAAAGATGTGATGCCGCAGCTGGGGCTGTTCTACATTCTGCTGGCCTACTTCGTCATCGTGGGCACCGGTAACGCCGTAAACCTGACCGACGGTCTGGATGGCCTGGCGATTATGCCAACCGTCTTCGTCGCCGCCGGTTTTGCGCTGGTGGCGTGGGCCACCGGTAACATGAACTTTGCTAACTATCTGCACATTCCATACCTGCGACACGCAGGCGAACTGGTTATCGTCTGTACGGCGATTGTCGGAGCGGGACTGGGCTTCCTGTGGTTCAACACCTACCCGGCGCAGGTCTTTATGGGTGACGTCGGTTCACTGGCTCTGGGCGGCGCGCTGGGCATTATTGCCGTACTGCTGCGCCAGGAGTTCCTGCTGGTGATTATGGGTGGGGTATTTGTGGTTGAAACCCTTTCAGTGATTTTGCAGGTCGGGTCCTTCAAGCTGCGCGGACAGCGCATCTTCCGTATGGCACCGATTCACCATCACTATGAACTGAAAGGCTGGCCGGAACCGCGCGTGATTGTGCGCTTCTGGATTATTTCGCTGATGCTGGTGCTGATTGGCCTGGCAACGCTGAAGGTACGTTAATCATGGCAGATTACCAGGGCAAAAAAGTCGTTATCATCGGGTTGGGGCTGACAGGCCTCTCCTGCGTGGACTTTTTCCTCGCGCGCGGCGTGACGCCGCGCGTAATGGATACGCGTGTTTCTCCGCCGGGTCTGGATAAACTGCCGGAACAGGTTGAACGCCACCTTGGTGGTCTGAATGATGACTGGCTGCTGGCAGCCGATCTGATTGTCGCCAGCCCTGGTATGGCGCTGGCGCATCCTTCACTCAGCGCCGCGGCCGATGCGGGCGTTGAGATTGTCGGTGATATTGAGTTGTTCTGCCGTGAAGCGCAGGCACCCGTTATCGCGATTACCGGCTCTAACGGTAAAAGCACCGTCACCACCCTTGTGGGTGAGATGGCGAAAGCGGCGGGCATGAACGTGGGCGTTGGAGGCAATATTGGCCTGCCAGCGCTAATGCTGCTGGATAAGGGCTGTGAATTGTACGTCCTCGAGCTTTCCAGCTTCCAGCTGGAAACGACCTCCAGCCTTCGTGCGGCCGCGGCGACGATCCTTAACGTTACTGAAGATCATATGGATCGCTATCCGTTTGGTCTGCAGCAGTACCGCGCCGCCAAACTGCGCATTTATGAAAATGCGAAGGTCTGCGTCGTCAACGCGGATGATGCCCTGACCATGCCGGTGCGCGGGGCGGACGATCGCTGCATTAGCTTTGGCATCACCATGGGTGACTATCATCTTAACCGTCAACTGGGCGAAACCTGGCTGCGCGTGAAGGGTGAGAAAGTGCTGAACGTGAAAGAGATGAAGCTTACCGGCCAGCATAACTACACCAATGCTCTGGCGGCGCTGGCGCTGGCGGATGCCGTAGGGCTGCCGCGTTCGTCCAGCCTGCAAGCATTGACCACCTTTACCGGCCTGGCGCACCGTTTCCAGCTGGCGCTGGAGCACAACGGTGTGCGCTGGATTAACGACTCAAAAGCCACCAACGTCGGCAGTACCGAGGCCGCCCTGAACGGCCTGCACGTTGAAGGTACCCTGCATTTACTGCTGGGCGGCGACGGTAAATCGGCGGATTTCTCCACGCTGAAACCGTATCTCGCCGGGAATAATATCCGCTTGTACTGCTTTGGTCGCGACGGCAGTGAGCTGGCTGAGCTGCGTCCTGACATTGCCGAGCAAACCGAGACCATGGAGCAGGCGATGCGGCTGATTGCCCCTCGCGTGAAGCCGGGTGATATGGTGCTGCTCTCTCCGGCCTGCGCCAGCCTAGATCAATTCAAGAATTTCGAACAGCGTGGCGATCTCTTTACCCGTCTGGCGAAGGAGTTAGGCTGATGCGTTTATCTCTCCCTCGCCTGAAAATGCCGCGCCTGCCAGGATTTGGCGTTCTGGCGTGGGTGTTTGCGGCACTCAAAGGCTGGGTGATGGGCTCTCGTCAAAAAGATAACGACAGCCTGGTCATGTACGACCGTACGCTCTTCTGGCTCACGCTGGGACTGGCGGCGGTTGGTTTTATCATGGTGACCTCGGCGTCAATGCCTGTCGGGCAGCGACTGGCGAACGATCCGTTCCTGTTTGCGAAACGTGATGGCCTGTACATCATCCTGGCGTTCTGTCTGGCGCTGGTGACATTACGTCTGCCGATGGAGTTCTGGCAGCGGCACAGTACCGCGATGCTGATCGCCTCCATCATTATGCTGCTGATCGTACTGGTGGTGGGGAGCTCCGTAAACGGGGCATCGCGCTGGATTGCCTTTGGCCCACTGCGTATTCAGCCCGCGGAATTTACCAAGCTCTCCCTGTTCTGCTACCTGGCTAACTACCTGGTACGTAAAGTGGATGAAGTGCGTAATAATCTGCGCGGCTTCTTAAAACCCATGGGCGTTATTCTGGTGCTGGCGGTCTTACTGCTGGCGCAGCCTGACCTTGGTACCGTGGTCGTGCTGTTTGTCACCACGCTGGCAATGCTGTTCCTGGCCGGGGCGAAGCTGTGGCAGTTCATCGCCATCATCGGAATGGGTATCTCAGCGGTTGTGCTGCTGATCCTCGCCGAGCCTTACCGTATCCGCCGTGTGACCTCATTCTGGAACCCGTGGGAAGACCCGTTTGGCAGCGGTTATCAGCTGACGCAGTCGCTGATGGCTTTTGGTCGCGGTGAAGTCTGGGGTCAGGGGCTGGGCAACTCGGTACAGAAACTGGAGTATTTACCCGAAGCGCACACTGACTTCATCTTCTCCATTATTGGGGAAGAACTGGGTTATATCGGTGTGGTATTAGCGCTATTAATGGTATTCTTCGTCGCTTTCCGCGCCATGTCGATTGGGCGGAAAGCGCTGGAGATCGATCACCGCTTTTCAGGTTTCTTAGCCTGCTCAATAGGTATCTGGTTTAGTTTCCAGGCATTGGTTAACGTCGGGGCCGCAGCGGGTATGCTGCCGACCAAAGGCCTGACGTTGCCGTTGATCAGTTATGGTGGTTCCAGTCTGCTGATTATGTCGACGGCCATCATGATGTTGTTACGCATAGATTATGAAACGCGTCTGGAAAAAGCCCAGGCGTTTACACGAGGTTCACGATGAATCAACCGAAGCGGTTAATGGTGATGGCAGGCGGTACCGGTGGACATGTGTTCCCGGGGCTCGCAGTTGCGCACCATTTAATGGATCAGGGCTGGCAGGTACGCTGGCTGGGAACCGCGGACCGCATGGAAGCCGACCTGGTACCGAAGCACGGTATCGAGATCGACTTTATTCGCATTTCCGGCTTACGCGGAAAAGGCATTACGGCCCAGCTTCTGGCACCGGTGCGTATTTTCAACGCCTGGCGTCAGGCGCGCGCCATCATGAAGCGTTTTAAGCCTGATGTGGTGCTGGGGATGGGCGGCTATGTTTCTGGCCCGGGTGGGCTGGCGGCCTGGTCGTTGGGCATCCCCGTGGTGCTGCATGAGCAGAACGGCATTGCCGGTCTGACCAATAAATGGCTGGCGAAAATTGCCACCAAAGTGATGCAGGCTTTCCCGGGAGCCTTCCCGAAGGCGGACGTGGTGGGTAACCCGGTGCGCGTAGACGTGCTGGCGCTGCCATTACCGGATGCGCGCCTGCCTGGTCGTGAAGGGCCGGTCCGTGTGCTGGTCGTTGGCGGTTCTCAGGGCGCACGCATTTTAAACCAGACGATGCCGCAGGTTGCAGCAAAGCTGGGTGATGCGGTGACAATCTGGCACCAAAGCGGAAAAGGTGCTCAGCAGATGGTTGAGCAGGCTTACGCCGATGAAGGCCAGCCGCAGCATAAAGTGACGGAATTTATCGACGACATGGCTGCAGCGTATGCCTGGGCCGATGTCGTGGTCTGCCGCTCTGGCGCATTGACGGTGAGCGAAATTGCCGCCGCCGGGTTGCCGGCTCTGTTTGTGCCGTTCCAGCACAAAGACAGACAGCAGTACTGGAATGCGCTGCCGCTTGAGAAAGCCGGCGCTGCGAAAATATTTGAACAGCCACAATTTACCGCCGATGCGGTCGCCACCACCCTGGCGGGCTGGAACAGAGAGGCATTACTGGAGATGGCGCAACGCGCACGCGCGACCGCTATTCCTGATGCAACGGAACGGGTGGCAAAAGAAGTGAGCCTGGCAGCCCAGGCTTAACCCTCGCAGCGCGTGTTGCGCTGCACGAATTTTTTAAGTAGTCGATGGCGTTTAGAGAATGAATACACAACAACTGGCAAAACTGCGTTCTATCGTGCCCGAGATGCGTCGCGTCCGGCACATTCACTTTGTTGGCATCGGTGGTGCTGGCATGGGCGGTATTGCCGAAGTGTTAGCTAACGAAGGCTATCAGATCAGCGGGTCTGACCTGGCGCCAAACCCTGTTACGCAGCAGCTGGCGTCGCTTGGGGCGACTATCTATTTCAATCATCGCCCGGAAAACGTGCGCGATGCGAGCGTGGTGGTCGTGTCGAGCGCCATCTCCTCTGATAACCCGGAAATCGTGGCCGCGCACGAAGCGCGTATTCCGGTGATCCGCCGTGCGGAAATGCTGGCGGAGTTGATGCGTTTTCGACATGGCATTGCGATTGCCGGAACCCACGGCAAAACCACCACCACGGCGATGGTCTCCAGCATTTATGCAGAAGCGGGCCTCGATCCGACGTTCGTCAATGGTGGTCTGGTAAAAGCGGCAGGCGTGCATGCGCGTCTCGGACACAGCCGTTATTTAATTGCCGAAGCGGATGAGAGCGATGCGTCGTTCCTGCATCTGCAGCCGATGGTCGCCATCGTCACCAATATCGAAGCCGACCATATGGATACTTACCAGGGCGACTTCGAGAACTTAAAGCAGACCTTTATTAATTTCCTGCACAACCTGCCGTTCTATGGACGCGCGGTAATGTGTGTAGACGATCCGGTGATTCGCGAGCTGTTGCCGCGCGTCGGACGTCAAATCACGACTTACGGCTTCAGCGAAGACGCTGATGTCCGCGTGGAAGATTACAAACAGCTGGGTGCGCAGGGGCATTTCACCCTGGCGCGTCAGGACAAAGAACTGCTGCATGTCACCCTCAATGCACCAGGGCGTCACAACGCCCTGAATGCCGCAGCGGCAGTGGCCGTGGCGACAGAAGAAGGCATTGATGACGAAGCCATTCTTCGTGCACTGGAAAGCTTCCAGGGAACCGGGCGTCGCTTCGACTTCCTCGGTGAATACTCGCTGGAGGCGGTAAATGGTAAACCCGGCACTGCCATGCTGGTTGATGACTACGGTCACCACCCGACGGAAGTGGACGCGACGATCAAAGCTGCGCGTGCGGGCTGGCCAGAAAAAAATCTGGTCATGATCTTCCAGCCGCACCGTTTCACGCGTACCCGTGACCTGTATGACGATTTCGCCAGCGTCCTGTCACAGGTGGATACGCTCCTGATGCTGGATGTTTATGCAGCGGGCGAAACTCCTATTCCTGGTGCAGACAGCCGTTCTTTATGTCGTACCATCCGCGGACGCGGTAAAGTAGACCCTATTTTGGTTTCCGATCCTGCCCAGGTGGCTGAAATTCTGGCCCCGGTGCTGACCGGCAACGATCTAATTCTGATTCAGGGTGCGGGAAATATCGGCAAAATCGCCCGTACCTTAGCTGAAATCAAACTGAAGCCGCAAACTCAGGAGGATGAGCATCATGGCTGATAAGATTGCTGTCCTGTCTGGCGGCACATCCGCCGAGCGCGAGGTTTCCCTGAATTCAGGTGCCGCTGTACTGGCGGGCCTGCGTGAAGGGGGTGTGGATGCGCACCTGGTCGATCCGAAAGAGACTGACGTAACCCAGTTAAAGGCGATGGGCTTCGATAAAGTCTTTATCGCGTTACATGGCCGTGGTGGCGAAGACGGCACCCTTCAGGGGCTGCTGGAACTCACCGGCATGCCGTACACCGGCAGCGGTGTGATGGCCTCCGCCATTTCTATGGATAAACTGCGCAGCAAACTGCTGTGGCAGGGCGCGGGTTTACCCGTTGCCCCCTGGGTTGCCCTGACGCGTCGCGAATTTGAAATGGGCCTCTCCGATAGCGTTAATGCACGCATTGCTGAGCTGGGCTTACCGGTTATTGTAAAGCCCAGCCGCGAAGGGTCGAGCGTTGGCATGTCCAAAGTTGAGAAAGCTGAGGATTTATCTTCCGCTTTAGCCCTGGCATTTCAACATGATGAAGAAGTTCTGATTGAAAAATGGCTCAGCGGGCCGGAATTTACCGTCGCGATGCTTGGCGAAGAAATTTTACCGTCAATTCGTATCCAACCGGCCGGAACCTTCTATGATTATGAGGCGAAGTATCTCTCTGATGAGACGCAATATTTCTGCCCAAGTGGTCTTGAAGCTGAGCCTGAAACCGATTTACAGTCCCTGGTGGTTAAAGCCTGGCATGTTCTGGGTTGCCGTGGATGGGGCCGCATCGACGTGATGCTCGACAGTGATGGACAATTTTATCTGCTGGAAGCAAATACTTCTCCGGGAATGACCAGCCACAGCCTTGTGCCGATGGCAGCGCGTCAGGCGGGGATGAGCTTCTCGCAATTAGTCGTACGTATTCTGGACCAGGCGGGCTGATATGTCTCAGGCTGCATTGAACACGCGCAACCGCGATGACGAAGAAGAATACTCTTCTTCACGCCGGAGTAATGGAACGCGTCTTGCAGGTATTATTTTCCTGCTCGGGGTGCTGTGCACCGTGTTTATCAGCGGCTGGATGGTTCTGGGCTGGATGGAAGATGCGCAACGGTTGCCGCTTTCGAAGCTGGTGGTCACCGGTGAGCGTCATTACACCCGTAACGATGACATTCGCCAGACAATTCTGGCGCTGGGATCGCCTGGCACCTTTATGACGCAGGACGTCAATATTATCCAGAGTCAGATTGAACGTCTGCCATGGATAAAACAGGCGAGTGTCAGAAAGCAATGGCCTGATGAATTGAAGATTCATCTGGTTGAATATGTGCCCATTGCGCGTTGGAATGATCAGCACATGGTTGACGTAGACGGAAATTCCTTCAGCGTCCCGGCCGATCGTGTCAACAAGCAAAATTTACCGATGTTGTATGGCCCGGAAGGTAGCGAAAATGAAGTGTTACAAGGTTTTCGTGAAATGGGGCAGGTGCTGGCGAAGGACAGGTTTACGCTAAAAGATGCTGCAATGACGGCGCGCCGCTCCTGGCAACTGACGTTAACGAATGGCATTAAGCTCAACCTGGGTCGCGGGGACACAATGAAACGTCTGGCGCGATTTGTAGAACTTTACCCGGTTTTACAGCAGCAGGCACAGACTGACGGCAAACGGATAAGCTACGTTGATTTGCGCTATGACTCAGGCGCAGCAGTCGGTTGGGAACCGGCTCCGGTCGAGGAACCTAATCAGCAACAGAATCAGGCACAGGTACAGGCAGAACAACAATGATCAAGGCGACGGACAGAAAACTGGTAGTTGGACTGGAGATTGGCACCGCGAAGGTTGCCGCTTTAGTAGGGGAAGTTCTGCCCGACGGTATGGTCAATATCATTGGCGTGGGCAGTTGCCCGTCCCGTGGTATGGATAAAGGTGGGGTTAACGATCTTGAGTCGGTGGTGAAGTGCGTACAGCGCGCCATCGATCAGGCTGAATTGATGGCAGATTGCCAGATTTCCTCTGTTTATCTGGCGCTTTCGGGTAAGCACATTAGCTGCCAGAACGAAATCGGCATGGTGCCGATTTCCGAAGAAGAAGTGACGCAGGAAGACGTTGAAAACGTTGTGCATACGGCGAAATCCGTGCGCGTTCGCGATGAGCATCGCGTGCTGCACGTGATCCCGCAGGAGTATGCGATTGACTACCAGGAAGGGATCAAAAACCCGGTCGGTCTTTCCGGCGTACGTATGCAGGCAAAAGTGCACTTGATCACATGTCACAACGATATGGCGAAGAACATTGTAAAAGCCGTTGAACGTTGTGGCCTGAAAGTTGACCAACTCATTTTCGCCGGTCTTGCAGCGAGCTATTCCGTGCTGACCGAAGATGAACGTGAACTGGGTGTCTGTGTGGTCGATATTGGTGGTGGTACAATGGACATGGCCGTGTATACCGGCGGTGCGCTGCGCCACACCAAAGTGATCCCGTATGCCGGGAACGTTGTGACCAGCGATATTGCTTACGCTTTTGGTACGCCACCGAGTGATGCAGAAGCGATTAAAGTACGCCACGGCTGTGCGCTGGGGTCTATCGTTGGCAAAGATGAGAGCGTTGAAGTGCCGAGTGTGGGCGGACGTCCACCGCGCAGCCTGCAGCGCCAGACGTTGGCAGAGGTCATTGAGCCGCGTTATACCGAGCTGCTTAACCTGGTCAACGAAGAGATTTTGCAGTTACAGGAACAGCTTCGCCAGCAGGGCGTGAAACATCATCTTGCAGCGGGGATTGTATTAACCGGCGGGGCAGCGCAAATTGAAGGTCTTGCGGCCTGCGCTCAGCGCGTGTTCCATACGCAAGTGCGTATCGGTGCTCCGCTGAATATCACCGGTTTAACGGATTATGCTCAGGAGCCGTACTATTCAACGGCCGTGGGCCTGCTCCACTACGGGAAAGAATCTCATCTCAGTGGTGAAGCAGAAGTGGAAAAACGCGTCTCAGTTGGGTCGTGGGTCAAACGACTGAACAACTGGTTGCGAAAAGAGTTTTAATTTTTTTAAGAGACCGGAGAGAATTAGCGGTCTCGGGCGACAGGCACAACGGAGAGAGAAATTATGTTTGAACCTATGGAACTGACCAACGACGCGGTGATTAAAGTCATCGGCGTCGGTGGCGGCGGCGGTAACGCCGTAGAGCATATGGTGCGTGAACGCATTGAAGGTGTTGAGTTCTTTGCAGTTAACACCGATGCACAGGCACTGCGTAAGACGGCTGTAGGCCAGACTATCCAGATCGGCGGTGGCATCACCAAAGGGCTGGGCGCTGGGGCTAACCCGGAAGTCGGTCGTAATGCGGCTGAAGAAGATCGTGAGGCCCTGCGCGCTGCACTGGAAGGTGCGGACATGGTCTTTATCGCAGCGGGTATGGGTGGCGGTACGGGTACCGGCGCAGCACCTGTTGTGGCTGAAGTAGCGAAAGATTTAGGTATCCTGACCGTTGCTGTCGTGACCAAGCCTTTCAACTTTGAAGGCAAGAAGCGTATGGCTTTCGCGGAGCAGGGTATCACTGAACTGTCCAAGCACGTGGACTCGTTGATTACCATCCCGAACGACAAACTGTTGAAAGTTCTGGGTCGCGGTATCTCTCTGCTGGACGCTTTTGGCGCAGCCAACGACGTGCTGAAAGGCGCGGTGCAGGGTATCGCTGAACTGATTACCCGTCCTGGTCTGATGAACGTTGACTTTGCAGACGTTCGTACCGTGATGTCCGAAATGGGCTACGCGATGATGGGCTCTGGCGTGGCAAGCGGTGAAGACCGTGCAGAAGAAGCGGCTGAAATGGCTATCTCTTCTCCACTGCTGGAAGATATCGACCTGTCTGGTGCGCGCGGCGTGCTGGTCAACATTACCGCTGGCTTCGACCTGCGTCTGGATGAGTTTGAAACCGTGGGTAACACTATCCGTGCGTTCGCCTCTGACAACGCTACCGTGGTAATCGGTACTTCCCTTGACCCGGAAATGAACGACGAGCTGCGTGTTACTGTTGTTGCTACCGGTATCGGTATGGACAAGCGTCCTGAGATCACCCTGGTGACCAACAAACAGACTCAGCAGCCGGTTATGGATCGTTACCAGCAGCACGGTATGTCTCCTCTGACTCAGGAGCAGAAACCGGCCGCGAAAGTGGTTAACGACCCCACTCCGCAAACGGCGAAAGAGCCAGATTATCTGGATATCCCGGCGTTCCTGCGCAAGCAAGCTGACTAAGAATTGGCTGGAATTTGGGGATTTTCGCTCTTTGTGCTAAACTGGCCCACCGTCAGTGATATACACTTTCGGTTGGATAGTTAATTTGGCGAGATTATACGATGATCAAACAAAGGACACTTAAACGTATCGTTCAGGCGACTGGTGTCGGTTTACATACCGGCAAGAAAGTCACACTGACGTTACGCCCTGCGCCGGCCAATACCGGGGTCATCTATCGTCGCACCGACTTGAATCCACCGGTAGACTTTCCGGCCGATGCCAAATCTGTGCGTGATACTATGCTCTGTACTTGTCTGGTGAACGAGCATGACGTGCGGATTTCTACCGTAGAGCACCTGAACGCCGCCCTGGCGGGTCTGGGTATCGACAACATTATGGTTGAAGTCGATGCGCCAGAAATCCCGATCATGGATGGTAGTGCTGCTCCGTTCGTCTATCTGTTGCTGGATGCCGGCATCGAAGAACTGAACTGCGCGAAAAAATTTGTTCGTATCAAAGAGACCGTTCGCGTCGAAGATGGCGACAAATGGGCTGAATTCAAACCGTACAATGGTTTCTCGTTGGACTTTACCATCGATTTTAACCATCCGGCGATTGATGCCAGCACCCAACGCTATGCGATGAACTTCTCTGCTGATGCGTTTATGCGCCAGATCAGCCGTGCCCGTACGTTTGGCTTCATGCGTGATATCGAATATCTGCAGTCCCGCGGCCTGTGCCTGGGCGGCAGCTTCGATTGTGCCATCGTTGTTGACGATTATCGCGTACTGAACGAAGACGGTCTGCGTTTTGAAGATGAATTCGTTCGTCACAAAATGCTGGATGCTATCGGCGACCTGTTTATGTGTGGTCACAACATCATTGGTGCATTTACCGCGTTTAAATCCGGTCATGCACTGAACAACAAACTGTTGCAGGCAGTCCTGGCAAAACAGGAAGCCTGGGAATATGTGACCTTTGAAGACGAAGCTGAGCTGCCGCTGGCCTTCAAAGCACCAAACACGGTACTGGCGTAACGGTTAAAGCCGTTTCGTAAAAAATCGACTGGTTAACCTGGTACTCTCTCCGACCAGGAAGACCAGTCGTTTTTATTTTTACCCCTCTTCATTTATTTGCCCCAGCGTCACTTCTCGTTTGCCCGGTGCAGAAAATCTGTGCGTTAGCTGCATTCTTGACCGTTTTTCCCCGCAGCAATACGTCATTCCTGCTGCTGTGTATTGGCTTTAGTGGTAATATCTGGGCGCTTAAAAGAATAATTGAATTCAGCCTGTTGAAGGCTGGCTTAATGTGGTGGAGCAAGTGAGCGGAATACTGACGCGCTGGCGACAATTTGGCAGACGTTACTTCTGGCCGCATCTCTTATTAGGGATGGTCGCGGCGAGTTTCGGCTTGCCTGCGCTCAGCAACAGTGCGGAAGCGGCGACGCCGACGAAGACCTCCACAACCAAACACGATCTCAACACGCGGGTTAATTTTACTAACCTGGCGTGGCTTGAAGCCAATCGCCGCCCGAATTTCTCGGTGGATTACTGGCACCAGCATGCGATCCGTACCGTTATTCGCCATCTGTCATTTGCGATGGCTCCGCAGGCACTGCCTGTTGCTGAAGAGACGCTGCCGGTACAGGCGCAGCATCTTGCTCTGCTGGACACGCTTAACGCGCTGCTTACGCAGGACAGTCAGCCACCCGTCATGGTGCGTCAGACCACGCAAATCGCGCACGTTCCTCCTGCGACCTTCTCCGTTTCGACATGGATTAGCCAGGCCCACGGCATCCGCGCCGGGCCTCAACGCCTCAGCTAAATTAACCTTTTTTCAATACCTTAATTTATCTGCCCAACCTGGGGCGTTTGAGAATTTATTATGCTAATCAAATTGTTAACAAAAGTTTTTGGTAGTCGTAACGATCGTACCCTGCGCCGTATGCGCAAAGCTGTTACCGTCATCAATGGCATGGAGCCGGCGATGGAGAAGCTCTCTGATGACGAGCTGAAAGCGAAAACCGTAGAATTCCGCGCGCGTCTTGAAAAAGGCGAAACGCTGGAAAGCCTGATCCCGGAAGCCTTCGCCGTTGTGCGTGAGGCCAGTAAACGTGTGTTTGGCATGCGTCACTTCGACGTTCAGCTGCTGGGTGGTATGGTGCTTAACGAGCGCTGCATCGCGGAAATGCGTACCGGTGAAGGTAAAACCCTGACCGCAACGTTGCCCGCCTACCTGAACGCACTGACCGGTAAAGGCGTTCACGTCGTTACCGTCAACGACTATCTGGCACAGCGTGATGCCGAAAACAACCGTCCCCTGTTCGAATTCCTGGGCATGACCGTTGGCATCAACATGTCCGGTCTGCCGGCACCCGCCAAACGTGAAGCCTATAACGCGGATATCACCTACGGTACCAACAACGAATACGGCTTCGACTACCTGCGTGACAACATGGCGTTTAGCCCTGAAGAGCGCGTGCAGCGTAAACTGCACTATGCGCTGGTGGATGAGGTGGACTCCATCCTGATCGATGAAGCGCGTACCCCGCTGATCATCTCCGGTCCGGCCGAAGACAGCTCCGAGATGTACCGTAAAGTCGATAAAATCATTCCGCACCTGCTGCGTCAGGAGAAAGAAGATTCCGACACCTTCCAGGGTGAAGGCCACTTCTCTGTCGATGAAAAAGCGCGCCAGGTGAACCTGACCGAACGCGGTCTGGTGAAAATTGAAGAGCTGCTGGTGGCTGAAGGCATCATGGAAGAGGGCGAGTCTCTGTACTCGCCGACGAACATTATGCTGATGCACCACGTTACTGCCGCGCTGCGTGCCCATGCGCTGTTCACCCGCGATGTCGACTACATCGTGAAAGACGGTGAAGTTATCATCGTTGATGAGCACACCGGCCGTACCATGCAGGGACGTCGCTGGTCTGACGGTCTGCACCAGGCCGTTGAGGCCAAAGAAGGCGTTGATATTCAAAATGAAAACCAGACGCTGGCCTCTATTACCTTCCAGAACTACTTCCGTTTGTACGAGAAGCTGGCGGGGATGACCGGTACTGCAGATACCGAAGCATTTGAATTCAGCTCCATCTACAAACTGGATACCGTGGTCGTTCCAACCAACCGTCCAATGATCCGTAAGGATATGCCGGACCTGGTGTACATGACCGAAGCGGAAAAAATTCAGGCAATCATTGAAGATATTCGCGATCGTACCGCTAATGGCCAGCCGGTGCTGGTGGGGACAATCTCCATCGAGAAATCCGAAGTGGTTTCCAATGAGTTGACCAAAGCGGGCATCAAACACAACGTTCTGAACGCCAAATTCCACGCCAAAGAGGCGGATATCGTTGCGCAGGCGGGTTACCCGGCAGCGGTAACAATCGCCACCAACATGGCGGGTCGTGGTACCGACATTATGCTGGGTGGTAGCTGGCAGGCAGAGATTGCCGAGCTGGAAAACCCAACGCCGGAGCAGATTGCTCAGATTAAAGCGGACTGGCAGGTACGCCATGACGCGGTACTGGCATCCGGTGGTTTGCATATCATTGGTACCGAACGTCACGAATCTCGTCGTATCGATAACCAGCTGCGCGGCCGTGCGGGTCGTCAGGGCGATGCCGGTTCTTCCCGCTTCTACCTGTCTATGGAAGATGCGCTGATGCGTATTTTCGCCTCCGACCGTGTTTCCGGCATGATGCGTAAACTGGGTATGAAACCTGGCGAAGCCATTGAACACCCGTGGGTCACTAAAGCGATTGCTAACGCTCAGCGTAAAGTGGAAAGCCGCAACTTCGATATTCGTAAGCAGCTGCTGGAATATGATGATGTGGCCAACGACCAGCGTCGTGCCATCTATACCCAGCGTAACGAACTGCTGGACGTGTCCGACGTGAGCGACACCATCAACAGCATTCGCGAAGACGTATTCAAAGCGACTATCGACGCGCATATTCCACCGCAGTCTCTGGAAGAAATGTGGGATATCGAAGGTCTGCAGGAACGCCTGAAAAACGACTTCGACCTCGAACTGCCAATCAAAGAGTGGCTGGACAAAGAGCCTGAGCTGCACGAAGAGACCCTGCGTGAACGTATTTTCGAAACCGCGCTGGACGTATACAAGCGTAAGGAAGAAGTCGTTGGCGCTGAGATGATGCGTCACTTCGAAAAAGGCGTGATGCTGCAAACGCTGGACTCCCTGTGGAAAGAGCACCTGGCGGCGATGGACTACCTGCGTCAGGGTATCCACCTGCGTGGTTACGCGCAGAAAGATCCGAAGCAGGAGTACAAGCGTGAATCCTTCGCCATGTTTGCGTCCATGCTGGAGTCACTGAAGTATGAAGTGATCAGCACCCTGAGCAAAGTTCAGGTACGCATGCCGGAAGAAGTGGAAGCAATGGAGCAACAGCGCCGTGAAGAAGCTGAGCGTCTGGCACAGATGCAACAGCTGAGCCACCAGACTGACGAGAGCGAAGCTGCGGCAGCGATCGCGGCCCAGACTGGCGATCGTAAAGTTGGCCGCAACGATCCGTGCCCGTGTGGTTCCGGTAAAAAATACAAGGCGTGCCACGGTCGTCTGAGCTAAATTCATAACAAAACAAAAAGGCGCAGAAATCTGCGCCTTTTTTATGGAAGTGACAATATGAAAATACTGCAAATTGCCGTCGGGATTATTCGCAACCCGCAAAACCAGTTCTTTATCACCCAGCGCGCCGCCGACGCCCATATGGCGAACAAATGGGAGTTTCCGGGCGGGAAAATCGAGTCAGGCGAAACGCCGGAACAGGCGCTGATCCGTGAGCTTCAGGAAGAAGTGGGGATCACCCCGCTTGGCGCAACGCTGTTTGACAAGCTCGAATACCAGTTTCCCGATCGTCACATTACGCTTTGGTTCTGGCTGGTGGAAAACTGGGAGGGGGATCCCTGGGGCAAAGAGGGGCAACCGGGTAACTGGGTTGAACTGCAGGCAAGCGATGCCGACAAATTCCCGCCGGCAAATGAGCCTGTGATTACCCGGTTAGTGCAGGGCGTTTAATTTACTGCTGTTCTTCACTCCAGTCATCGCTGTCCGAAAGAGTGCCTTCACTCGGAATGCGTTTCTCTTCCGCCGCCCATTCGCCCAGGTCAATTAACTGACAGCGTTTACAGCAGAATGGGCGGTATGGGCTCACTTCGCCCCAGACAACACTTTTGCCACAGGTTGGGCAGTTTACGATGGTTACGTCAGACATTGGCACTCCTTAACAACAGGCCAGTTCAAAATCGAGGCGTTCCGGCACGGTGCCATTTTCGCTGTCCAGCGGCATAAAGCGAATCGCAAAACGGCTCTTATGCCCGGAAATTTGCGGGTAAAGCTGCACGTCGAGCGAAAGGTTCAGTCGCAGCAGATCGGCATCGTCCCCGTTATCCTGGTAAAAACCGTTCAGGCTGGTCTGCTTGCGGAACGGCGCAGAGTTACGGATAAGATCGAGGATCAGCGATAACGTCCGGTGCATCGGCTCCAGGCTTTCCAGCCAGATATTCACCTGCGCATCACGCTGCGTTTGCGGCATGTGCAGCCACATATGAAGCGTCGGCAGGTCAAAGCTGCAGCATCCACCGGGAATACTCAGGCGCTGGCGTACCAGGGCAATCAAGCGATCTTCACGCAAAAACTGGCCAACGCGAGGGGCAGCCATTAACGTGCTGCTACTGATTTTTAACTGCTGACGCAGGGAATCTATACGGCTTTGATCAACACCCGGGACTTCCGCCCATGCCTGCAGTTTACGCTGCTGACGCTCAAGTTCTTTCAGTAATTCGGTGCGAACATCTCCACGCTCAATCACATCCAGCAGGTCGCCCACATTGCGGAAGAAGTGCAACGCAGTGGCGTGATCGTTGACAGGCAGATGTTGCGAGAGTTGTTGAATAAGAAATTCGATACGCAGCCAGGTACGCATTTTTTCGTTAAGCGGATGCTCAAAAAGGATGTGAGTCGACATTATGGTTTTTCCTGTGCAACGGCCTGCGCGGCGAAGGTCAAATACTGCGCGTGCAGACGGGCAACATCCGATGCAATGGCATCTGGTGCGCCGTTATTATCAATAACATCATCCGCAACGGCCAGGCGCTGATCGCGCGTGGCCTGAGCGGCAAGAATTTGTTCGGCATGTTCGCGCGAGACGCGATCGCGCGTCATGGTTCGCTGGATTTGCGTTTCGGGAAGGACATCAATGACCAGAACCCGATCGGCTTTCTTCTGCAGCTGATTTTCTACCAGCAACGGAACTACCCACAGCACATACGGTGAGCGGGCGGCGGCAATCTGACGCTGGGTTTCCTGGTGGATAATGGGGTGGAGCAGGGCATTAAGCCAGACCTTTTCTGCAGAATCGGAAAAAATGCATTCGCGAAGCTGTCGGCGATTTAACGTGCCGTCCGCATTGATGATGGCCGGGCCAAAATGTTCTTCAATGGCCTTTAACGCGGGTGTATTCGGTTCTACCACCTGACGGGCAATGATATCGGCATCGATAATCGCGATACCCAGGCGAGCGAAAGCGTCCGCAACGGTACTTTTGCCACTACCGATGCCGCCGGTTAATGCGACGGTATACCCCATTAAATCAAATCCTGGGAATTATTCATTATTAAAATCAGTTGGTTGAAATTCAAACGTGTGCCAGCCAATGTTTAGCTCTCTTTACCGGCTTTTTACCAGGTAAATTTATAGGATTGTAGCGTAAAAAAAGAGAATTTCGCAGTCTTGCGGAGCAGGTATTAGTGCGTATGATAACGTCACTGGAGTTGTGCTTTTAACATATTTGCCTCTAACCCCAGGAATCCGCACATGCGTATCGAAGAAGATCTGAAGTTAGGTTTCAAAGACGTTCTTATCCGCCCTAAACGCTCTACACTGAAAAGTCGCTCAGACGTTGAACTCGAACGTCAATTCACCTTTAAACATTCCGGTCAGACCTGGTCTGGCGTGCCGATCATCGCTGCCAATATGGACACCGTGGGAACCTTCGAGATGGCAACCGCGCTGGCACAGTTCGACATCCTCACGGCAGTTCACAAACACTACAGCCCTGAAGAGTGGAACGCCTTTGTGGCATCCGCTTCTGCTGAGGTCGTGAAGCATGTGATGGTCTCTACCGGAACCTCAGATGCCGATTTCGAAAAGACCAAACAAATCCTCAAGAGTAACCCCGCGCTGAACTTCGTCTGTATTGATGTAGCGAATGGTTATTCCGAACACTTCGTGCAGTTCGTGAGCAAGGCGCGTGAAGCCTGGCCGAACAAAACCATCATTGCGGGTAACGTAGTGACCGGCGAGATGTGTGAGGAGCTGATCCTCTCTGGCGCAGATATCGTCAAAGTGGGCATTGGCCCGGGTTCCGTGTGCACCACGCGTGTGAAAACCGGTGTCGGTTATCCGCAGCTTTCTGCGGTTATTGAATGTGCCGATGCCGCGCACGGCCTGGGCGGCCAGATCATCAGTGACGGTGGTTGTACTACCCCGGGTGATGTCGCGAAAGCTTTCGGCGGCGGCGCAGACTTCGTGATGCTTGGCGGTATGCTGGCAGGTCACGAAGAGAGTGGCGGTACCGTGGTGGAAGAGAACGGTGAGAAATTTATGCTGTTCTACGGTATGAGCTCTGAATCGGCGATGACCCGTCACGTGGGTGGCGTTGCAAAATACCGTGCGGCAGAAGGCAAAACCGTGAAGCTGCCGCTGCGCGGCCCGGTTGAGAATACCGCGCGTGATATTCTTGGTGGCCTGCGTTCGGCCTGCACCTATGTGGGGGCATCCCGCCTGAAAGAGTTGACGAAACGCACGACCTTTATTCGCGTTCAGGAACAGGAAAACCGCGTTTTCAACAGCCTGTAATCGCGTAAGCTGGCGCACATCCGTGTGCCAGCGTTATCCCGCACTCATCGCATCTCCGAGATGGAAGATAGGCAGATACATTGCCACCACCAGCGTGCCGATAATCACACCCGTCACGATCAGCAGCACAGGCTCCAGCACGGCAGCCAGGTTATCTGCTGACTGAAAGGTTTGCTCCGTGTGGTGACGCGCCAGGTTTACCAGCATGATATCGAGCGCACCTGACGTTTCGCCGGTTCGCAATAGCTGAATACACAGCGGAGTAAAAACCGCCGCCTTTTGAAAGGATGCCCAAAGGGGATAACCCTTTTCAATGTCTTCCCGGATGGCGCGGAGTATCCCCTGCCAGTACCTGCTCTCAACCGTCTCTTCTGCACTCTCCAGACCCTTTAAAAAAGCGATGCCCGCCTGCTGCGTGAGCGACAGCACGGTAAAAATTTGCCCCAGCTTTTGTCCTTTAGCCAGCGCGCCCATGACGGGGATATGCAGCAGTACGTGTTGCCAGCGTGGATCCTGCCGCAAACCCCAGGCGATGCTCAGGGGAAGGAGTAGCCCCGCGAACAGCGCGAGGGCATAGGACTGTATAAACGTTGCCATTCCCATGACTATTTGTGTCAGCATCGGGAGCGGGGTATTAAACGTTTTGTAGATGGCGGCGAATTCGGGCAAGACCAGAGTGACCATGGCCAGCACCACGAGTACTGCCAGAGCCAGAATTACCATCGGGTAACGCAGTGCCTTTTTCACCTTCGCACTGAGTTGCTGCTGTGATTTTTGTTGCTGGGCAAGCTCACGGCAGCACGTTTCCAGTTTTCCGGTTAGTTCGCCGGTCTTCACCATCGACACATACAGTGGGCTAAATACCGCGGGCCAGCGCTTCAGCGCCTCAGAAAAAGGGCATCCTTCACTCAGCTCATCGGCAAGGCTTTGCAGGAGTGCCTGCCAGGGTGTTATCGGATGCTGGTCCGCCAGCATCTGCAGGCTGTCAGACAATGTCAGGCCCGCCTGCAAAAGCGTGGCGAGCTGGCGAAATACCTCGTAGCGGTGATGTGGTCGCCAGCGATACCTCTGCGTGCAGCGGGTGATTGTCAAAGGATGTAGCGCTTTGCGCATCAGCCTGTCGAAAGCCGCATTGCGGTCAGTTGCCCACAGAGCCCCGCTTCGGGGCTCTCCTTCAACGGATAGCGCACGCCAGCGCCAGAGGTGATTAGCAGCCATCGGGCATTCCCAGGATACGCAGCAACTCTTCGAGCGTGGTCAGTCCCTGTTCAACAGCCATACAGCCATGTTCGAAAAGGGATGTCATTCCTGCCTGACGGGCGCTGGCCTCAATCACCTCTGTCCCCGCTCCGCTGGCAATGGCCTGCCGGAGTGTCTGGTCAATGACGAGCACTTCAAAAATGGCGACGCGACCATAAAAACCGTGATAACAGCGCTCACAGCCGGTGGGTTGCCAGCGCGGTAGCGGCCGGGGCCAAACGGAGCGAGGCAGTTCTGCCCGCTTGTCGGTTTCCTGGCGGCAATGGGGGCATAAACGGCGCACCAGTCGCTGGGCGATGACCAGCGAGAGGGCGGAAGAGATCATCCATCGCGCCACCCCCATCTGCTGCAGGCGGATCAGGGTTTCCGCCGTCGAGTTGGTGTGTAGCGTCGACAACACCAGATGCCCGGTTTGTGCGGCATTAATGGCAATCTCTGCCGTTTCGCCATCACGAATTTCGCCGACCATAATGATGTCAGGATCCTGACGTAGCAGCGCTCTCAGCACCGTCTGGAAGGTGAGGCCCGCACGCGGGTTTATCTGCGTCTGGTTTAATCCTGCAAGCGGGATCTCTATCGGGTCTTCCACGCTGCAGATGTTCACATCCGGCGTGTTTCGAGCCTGCAGCGCGCTATACAGCGTCACGGTTTTACCGCTGCCGGTGGGGCCGGTAACCAGAATCAGCCCCTGCGGCTGGTGGAGCACTTCGCTAAAGCCGGCCAGCTGTTTAGCATTCATCCCCAACGTTTCCGGCTCAAGAGATTGCTGAACCTGATGCAGCAGGCGCAGTACAATTTTTTCACCCCCGCTGCAGGGAAGCGTGGCGATGCGAAATGAGACCGGCTCGTTTGCCAGCTCAATCGTAAACTGACCGTCCTGGGGTAAGCGGCGCTCCGCAATATCGAGGTTACCCAGCACTTTTAACCGGGCGCTGAGCATGGTGGCCAGCGCGGCTGAAAGTGGGGGCTGCGGGCAAAGCACGCCGTCGATGCGCAGGCGAATCTGGCAAGTCTGCTCCATCGGTTCAATATGAATATCAGAAGCGCGTTGGTTTATCGCCTGCTGCAGCGTGTGGTTAAGAATATCCACCGCTGAGTGTGTCGGCGTAACGACGGGCAGATGCGTTTGTGTGGTTAACTGCCGGTGCTTTTCCATGCGCTCGGCGCTCCAGCACTCGATATCAATCCGTTTCTGGGTAGCGAAACGCAGGGCTTCCATCAGTTCAGGGCCGGGGTTTCCCACGACGGCAATGCTAATCATGTCGCTATCGCTGCTCAGCAGAAGGGCATGATGACGCAGACAAAGTGCGACAAGCTGATCGGTATTCATCATCCGCTCCTCAGTGGGTGTCGAAGCGGAAAACGTCTTCACAGGCCTGCTTGAGCGCGCTGTCGGTACCGATGTTGCAGTCACGCGTCCACCCCGTCATGCCGTTGCCATCATTCCATTGTGGCGTCATGACCACCTCCAGCCCGTTAAGGCTCTCCTGGCCGGTTAAGGTCACGACGCCTTTCGCCACGTTCATGCCTGAAACGTAGCGGGTAGTGGTGGGGGACGGGATACCATTACTGCCTCCGTCACAGCTCTCCACGCCGCCGTGATCCAGGGCGCAAAGCTCAATGGCGGTGCGGTAGGGAATGAAGGTTTGCAGCATATCGGTCAACGCTGCTTTTCGCAGGTAGTTCTGGTACGCGGGAACGCCGATGGCGCTCAGAATGGCAATAATGCCGATCACCACCATCAGCTCAATGAGTGTGAATCCTTGTTGTCTGTCCATGTCTGCTCCTTACGTTAAGTAGGGCTACTCTGGCAGTGAGACAGCGCAGAAACGAGGGGCAAAAAAAGGAACGTGAAGGGGCTTTCAGGGAATTCGTGACGTGTTGCAGGGTAGGGCAATGGTTTTGCGAGCGGGAGTGAATTTCCCCTCTCCGCAACGAGAGGGGAGGGTCATTATTTGAAGCGCATCGAGAGGTCGAGGGCGCGAACGTGCTTGGTCAGCGCCCCAACGGAGATAAAATCAACGCCGGTCTCGGCGAATTCACGGATCGTATCAAACGTCACGTTGCCGGATACTTCAAGCTGGGCTTTGCCGTTGGTCAGTTTTACCGCCTCGCGCATCTGCTCGGTTTCGAAGTTATCAAGCATGATGATATCGGCGCCGGCCTTGATAGCCTGCTCCAGCTCCTCCAGGTTTTCGACTTCCACTTCGACGGGCACATCCGGATGCAGCCAGAAGGCTTTTTCGACCGCCTGACGCACGGATCCCGAGGCAATGATATGGTTCTCTTTAATCAGGAACGCGTCAGACAACCCCAGACGATGGTTTGCACCGCCGCCACAGAGCACCGCGTATTTCAACGCAGTGCGCAGACCCGGTAGCGTTTTGCGGGTATCCAGCAACTGCGTGCGGGTACCCGCCAGCAGGTCAACGTAGCGACGTACTTCGCTTGCCACACCGGACAACGTCTGCACGAAGTTCAGCGCGGTTCGTTCGCCGGTCAGCAGTACACGGGAAGGTCCATCAAGTTCGAACAGCGGCTGATTTGCCGTAATCGCATCACCGTCGTCGACATGCCAGGTGATCTGCACCTCATCGCCTGCCAGTTGGGTAAAGACCTCTTCAACCCAACGCTTACCGCAAAAAATACCCTCTTCGCGCGTAATAATGACTGCATGTGAGCGAGTCTCTTTTGGCAATAATTGTGCGGTAATATCCCTGTCGGCGCTGACGTCACCGCCCAGATCTTCTTTCAGGGCATGGGCAACGCTTGCCGGAATATCCATATTAATACGTTCCAGAAGCGCTTCACGTCGGTTGTCGGGGTTGTAACGGCGAGGCGGCATGATAAAACTCCAAATTGGTAACGAATCATAATATTGAAACATGCTACTCTGAACCGAGTAACAGCACCATACATAAGGAGTTCCAGCATGTTGTTAGAAAACGGATGGCTGGTGGATGCGCGGCATGTGCCCTCGCCGCACCACGACTGCCGCCCGGAGGATGAAAAGCCCACACTGCTGGTTGTTCATAATATCAGTCTCCCGCCGGGTGAGTTTGGCGGCCCGTGGATCGACGCGTTATTCACGGGGACCCTGGATCCTGATGCCCATCCTTTCTTTGCTGAAATTGCGCATCTGCGCGTGTCGGCTCACTGTCTGATCCGTCGCGACGGCGAAGTGGTTCAGTATGTCCCTTTTGATAAGCGTGCCTGGCATGCCGGCGTGTCGATGTACCAGGGACGAGACCGCTGCAATGATTTTTCCATCGGGATTGAGCTGGAAGGCACTGACACCAGCCCCTACACCAATTCACAGTATCAACAGTTGGTGGCTGTAACCCAAACGCTGATCGGGCTCTATCCCGCGATAGCCGGGAATATTACGGGACACAGCGATATTGCTCCGGCGAGAAAAACCGATCCCGGCCCGGCTTTTGACTGGCCCCGGTTTCGCGCCTTGCTTACCGCGTCGTCAGAATAAGGAGATAACATGACGTTGTTTACCATGCTGCTGGTTATCATTGCTGAACGCCTGTTCAAACTCGGCGAGCACTGGCATCTGGATCACCGGCTGGAGGTGCTTTTCCGCCGGATTAAACATTTTTCCATGCTGCGCACGCTGCTGATGACCGCTGGCGTGATGGTTATAACGTTTTTACTGCTGCGTTCGCTTTACGGCCTCTTTTTCAACGTGCCGCTGCTGGTGGTGTGGATCCTGCTTGGCGTGCTCTGTATTGGCGCGGGCAAGGTGCGTATGCACTACCACGCCTATCTGAAAGCCGCATCCCGTGACGATGCCCATGCGCGGGGCGCCATGGCGAGCGAGCTGACGATGATCCACGGCGTGCCGCCGGATTGCGATGAGCGTGAATTTTTGCGCGAACTGCAAAATGCGCTGCTGTGGATCAACTTCCGTTACTACCTGGCACCGCTGTTCTGGTTTGTGGTGGGTGGTCCGTGGGGACCGGTACTGCTGATGGGCTATGCGTTTCTGCGCGCCTGGCAGACCTGGCTTGCCCGTTACCTTACCCCGCATGAACGTTTATTGTCGGGTATCGATGCCATTCTGCATGTGCTGGACTGGCTCCCGGTACGTCTGGTGGGCGTCGTTTATGCGTTAATTGGCCACGGTGAAAAAGCGCTGCCGGCATGGTTTGCTTCGCTTGCCGACCGTCACACGTCTCAGTATCAGGTGTTAACACGTCTGGCGCAGTTCTCGCTGGCGCGTGAGCCGCATACCGACAAGATTGAAACGCCGAAAGCGGCTGTCTCCATGGCGAAGAAAACGTCGTTTGTGGTGGTCGTGGTCGTGGCGTTGCTGACCATTTACGGCACGCTGGTCTAAGCCAGCGCGCCGTACCGGTCAGAGCGTATCAGCAGGCGGGATGCCAAAGTCAGGCATCCCGTTTTCGTCCCAGCGCACGTGTTTCAGACGCGTGTGACGATTCGGGTCATAGAGCGGGTCGCCTTCAATCTCGGTGTAGTTTCGCGCGTGGTAGACCAGCACGTCCTCTCCCTCCGGCGTTTGTGTGAAGCTGTTATGCCCGGGCCCAAACTGACGATTCTCGACGCTGGTTCGGAAAACCGGACGCGACGCTTTATGCCAGTTCGCCGGATTTTGCGGATCGGCGTTCATGTCTATCCACAGTAACCCCATGCAATAGTTCTCATCCGTAGCGCTGGCGGAGTAGCTGATAAACAGCTTATCTTCGTGAAACAGCACTGCCGGACCTTCGTTGACCCAAAATCCGCGGCATTCCCAGTCATACTCCGGTTTACTGAGCATCACCGGCTCGCCTTTGAGCGTCCACGGATTCGCCATTTCGCACAGATAGAGGTTGGAGTTTCCGGAGATATCCGGGGCTTTTTGTGCCCACAAATACCAGCGTTTTCCCTGATGGACGAACGTGGTGGCGTCCAGTGCGAAGGTGTCGAACGGGGTGGTAATCTGGCCTTTCTCGATCCACGTCCCGGTGAGGGGATCGTGGTCCGCACACTCCAGCGCAAACATACGGTGCTGGAACATCCCGAGGCTGTCCAGCGCCTGGGTATGGGTGGCTGCAAAATAGATATACCACTTACCGTCAATGTGGTGCAGTTCCGGTGCCCAGATCAGCTGGCTCATCGGCCCGGTCTCCGGTTTACGCCAGACCACGACCTCTTCGGCATCGCGTAGTCCTTCCAGCGAGTCGGCGCGACGGATCTCGAGCCTGTCGTACTGCGGCACGGAGGCGATAAAGTAGTACAGCCCCTCGTGGTGCAGAATATAGGGGTCGGCACGTTGTTCAATAAACGGGTTTGGCCAGGTGTGCATTCGGCTTTCCTTATTTCGTCTCAGCGGCTTTGAGTTCCTGATAATTATTCAGCTCGCGATAATTGTTGCGACGCTTCTCGAGGTCTTCCTGGATCTGCTTCATCGTTTCGCGGTCAACCTTCAGCAGACGTACCACGCCTGCGGTAATGAGATACCCGACGCCCGGAATCACGGTAAACAGCAATACAATACCGTTGATGGCATCCGGACTTTGCGCTTTCGCCCCCGCGTCATAACCGTACCAGGAGAGCAGGAAACCAACCATCGCACCGGCAATCGCCAGCCCCAGTTTGAGGAAGAAGATGTTACCGGAGAAGCTGATTCCGGTGATGCGCTTACCGGTTTTCCACTCACCGTAGTCATCGACGTCGGCCATCAGCGACCAGTGCAGCGGAGATGGGATCTGGTGCAGGATGTTCAGCAGGAAGTAGAGCACCACAATGGTGACCGTGGCTTTCGGATCGAAGAAATAGAAGGCGCAGGAGAAAATAGCCAGCACGATGTTGGTCCAGAAGAACACTTTCAGCTTACACCAGCGGTCGGTGAGGACTTTCGCCAGCATACTGCCGAGCATCATGCCAACCACGCCCAGGCTGATAAACAGCGTGGCGAAATGGGTACTCTGGCCCATAACCCAGGTCACGTAGTACATCGTGGCCGCCATGCGGATAAAGCCAGGGCACACGTTGCACAGGGTCAGCAGCAGAATGCGCACCCACTGGTCGTTCTTCCACACGTCTTTCAGGTCGTTTTTCAGCTCGTCATGAGTCTGTACCGCCGGGCGTACACGCTCGCGAACGGTATAGAAGCAGAACAGGAACATACCGGTACCAATCAGCGCCAGCACGGTCATTGCCATCTGGTAGCCTTTGGCTTTGTTGTCACCACCAAACCAGTCGGCCATCGGTAACAGCGTCAGCGACAGCAGCAGCGTGGCGATACCTACCAGCACAAAGCGATAGGACTGGCAGGCAACACGTTCCTGCGGATCGTTGGTAATCACGCCGCCTAACGAGCAGTAAGGAATGTTGATTGCCGTATAGGTTAAAGAGAGCAGGAAATAGGTGACGAAGGCATAGATAACTTTGCTGTTGTAGCTCCACTCTGGCGTGGTGAACATCAGGATGCTGAACAGCGCATAGGGAAAGGCAATCCACAGCAGCCATGGACGAAACCGGCCATATTTACTGCGGGTACGGTCGGCGATGGCCCCCATAATCGGATCCGTTACGGCATCAATTACGCGGACAGACAGCAGCAGTACGCCGACCAGTGCAGGTGCCAGGCCAAAAATATCGGTATAAAAATAATTAACAAACAACATGATGGCGCCAAAGATGATGTTGCAACCTGCATCGCCCATCCCATAGCCGATCTTTTCTTTTACTGACAGTTTAGCGTTATCCATAGACTGCTCTCCGGGTTACGGTATGGAGAGAATTATTTGCTGGCAAACGAATATATGCGTTGCAGTATCAGGGCGGTGATATGGATAAATGCGCTGTTGGCGTGAAACTGTGAGGGAGGTAACAACACGCGGTACCTGCAAAACGCAGATACCGCGGGGGAGACTTAGTGAGCTTTCAGGGCGTTGCGGCTTTTCTGGCTAAACAGATAGCCGATACCAAGAACGGCAACCCAGACTGGGATCAGGTACACCGAGATTGCCATACCCGGGGTCAGCAGCATGATGACCAGCACTCCCGCCATAAACAGCAGGCAGATCCAGTTGCCCAGCGGATAGAGCAGGGCAGGGAAGCGAGTCTTCACGCCCTGCTGATGCTTGGCACGGCGGAACTTGATGTGTGCCAGGCTGATCATCGCCCAGTTGATAACCAGGGCAGAGACCACCAGCGCCATCAGCAGGCCAAACGCCGATTCCGGGGCCAGATAGTTAATCAGGACACACAGCGCCGTTACGATCGCCGAAACGATGATGGTGTTCACCGGAACGCCACGCTTATCGACGTTGAGCAGCATCTTCGGCGCGTTACCCTGCTGGGCCAGGCCGAACAGCATACGGCTGTTGCAGTATACGCAGCTGTTATAGACCGACAGCGCCGCTGTCAGCACCACGATGTTGAGCGCATTCGCCACGACGGTATCGCCCAGCTCATGGAAAATCAGGACAAACGGGCTGGTGTCGGCAGTAACGCGCGTCCACGGCAGCAGAGAGAGCAGAACGGCCAGTGAGCCCACATAGAAAATCAGAATACGGTAGATAACCTGGTTGGTCGCTTTCGGGATGCTCTGCTCCGGGTTGTCAGCTTCAGCTGCGGTGATGCCGACCAGCTCCAGACCACCGAAGGAGAACATAATGATTGCCATCATCATCACGAGGCCCGTCATGCCGTGAGGCAGGAAGCCGCCCTGTTCCCAGAGGTTGCGTACCGTGGCCTGCGGGCCACCGTTGCCGCTAAACAGCAGCCAGCCGCCAAAGATGATCATCGCCACGACGGCAACCACTTTGATGATGGCAAACCAGAACTCCATCTCACCGAAGACTTTAACGTTGGTGAGGTTGATGGCGTTAATAATGACGAAGAAGGCCGCAGCAGAAGCCCAGGTGGGGATCTCCGGGTACCAGAACTGAATGTATTTCCCGACGGCGGTCAGTTCAGCCATGGCAACCAGAACGTACAACACCCAGTAGTTCCAGCCTGACGCGAAACCGGCGAAACTGCCCCAGTACTTATAGGCAAAGTGGCTGAAAGAGCCCGCAACCGGCTCTTCAACGACCATTTCACCTAACTGGCGCATAATCAGAAAAGCGATAAAACCGGCAATGGCGTAACCCAAAATAATGCCGGGACCGGCAGACTGGATAACGGATGCACTTCCCAGAAACAGTCCAGTGCCAATAGCACCGCCCAGTGCGATTAGCTGTATATGGCGGTTCTTCAGACCGCGCTTTAGCTGATCGCCGTGCTGTTGAGCTTCCATTTGAAACCTCGTGTGTGGTTGTTATGTTCACGCGACGCGTGTGTAATTATGAATATCCGTTTTCTGTATTTATTTCTTTACAGTCAATGAGACCGAAAAAAGCGGAGATGTCTTCCGTAAGCGCCAGAATAGTGGTAAGCGCCAGCGATTGCACCTGCTTTATGACGAGGCGATGACGAGTTGAATAAAAAGAAAGCATTTGTAAATCACCCCGCTAACCCTTCTTACCCCAACCTATAGAATAGAAATGCTCCGTAAGTGGGCAAAATTTCATATTTTGCGTTGTTGAATCGCTTCAGATTGCAAAAACCCTCGTTTCATTAAGGTTAAAACTCCCACTAAGGGAGTAACTAACTCATTTGTGCGAAGTTACATTTCTGAAACGTTATTTCTGTAAGGTTGTTAAAATGTGCAGGGTTTACTGATTTCAATCAAAACCAATATGGACAGAAGGTGAATACTTTGTTACTTTAGCGATACGAACTTGAAATTGGTAAGACCAATTGACTCCGGGCAAAAAGGCGTAAGACAGGGAATATGGCCTACAGCAAAATTCGCCAACCAAAACTATCTGATGTGATTGAGCAGCAGCTGGAGTTTTTAATCCTCGAAGGGACACTGCGCCCGGGTGAGAAACTTCCGCCAGAACGCGAGCTGGCAAAACAGTTCGACGTTTCACGTCCCTCTCTGCGTGAGGCGATTCAACGTCTCGAAGCAAAGGGCTTGCTGCTTCGTCGCCAGGGCGGCGGAACCTTTGTGCAAAACAGCCTGTGGCAGAGCTTCAGCGATCCGCTGGTAGAACTTCTCTCTGACCACCCAGAATCCCAGTTTGATCTGCTTGAGACCCGTCACGCGCTAGAAGGTATCGCGGCCTATTACGCCGCACTTCGTAGCACTGATGAAGATCGCGTGCGTATCCGCGAACTTCATCAGGCCATTGAACGGGCACAGCAATCCGGCGATTTAGACGCCGAGTCCAATGCCGTTGTCCAGTATCAAATCGCCGTCACCGAAGCTGCACACAATGTTGTGCTCCTCCATCTGCTACGCTGCATGGAGCCGATGCTGGCCCAGAACGTTCGTCAGAATTTTGAATTGTTGTATGCCCGTCGGGACATGCTCCCATTGGTAAGCAACCATCGCACCCGAGTATTCGAGGCGATAATGGCCGGGGAACCGGAGCAGGCGCGCGAAGCGTCGCACCGACATCTGGCTTTCATTGAGGAAATCTTGCTGGACCGCAGCCGTGAACAATCGCGTCGCGAACGTTCATTACGCCGCATACAGCAACGAAAGGATTAAGCGCCAGGGTTTTTTAGAGCGCGGCAACTAAACGCAGAACCTGTCTTATTGTGTTCTTGCCCAAGAGCACAATGGGACAGGTTCCAGACAAATCAACGTATTAGATAGATAAGGAATACCCCCATGTCAGAACGTCTCCAAAATGACGTGGATCCGATCGAAACTCGCGACTGGCTACAGGCGATCGAATCGGTCATCCGTGAAGAAGGTGTTGAGCGTGCTCAGTATCTGATTGATCAGCTGCTTTCTGAAGCCCGCAAAGGCGGTGTGAAGGTTGCTTCAGGTGCAGGGGCTAGCAACTACGTAAACACGATTGCCGTTGAAGACGAACCGGAATACCCGGGCAATCTGGATCTGGAACGCCGTATCCGTTCTGCAATCCGCTGGAACGCCATCATGACCGTTCTGCGCGCGTCCAAGAAAGACCTGGAGCTGGGTGGCCACATGGCGTCCTTCCAGTCTTCTGCGACCGTTTACGAAGTGTGTTTCAACCACTTCTTCCGTGCAGCTAACGAGAAAGACGGCGGCGATCTGGTGTACTTCCAGGGCCACATCTCTCCGGGCATCTATGCACGTGCATTCCTGGAAGGTCGTCTGACTGAAGAGCAGATGAACAACTTCCGTCAGGAAGTTCACGGTAAAGGTCTGTCTTCTTACCCACACCCTAAACTGATGCCAGAATTCTGGCAGTTCCCGACAGTATCCATGGGTCTGGGCCCAATCGGTGCTATCTATCAGGCTAAATTCCTGAAATATCTGGAACACCGTGGTCTGAAAGACACCTCTGAACAGACCGTCTACGCCTTCCTGGGCGATGGCGAGATGGATGAGCCAGAATCGAAAGGCGCAATCACCATTGCGACCCGTGAGAAACTGGACAACCTGTGCTTCATCATCAACTGTAACCTGCAGCGTCTGGATGGTCCGGTAACCGGTAACGGCAAGATCATCAACGAACTGGAAGGCATCTTCGCCGGTGCTGGCTGGAACGTGATCAAAGTGATGTGGGGTTCCCGTTGGGACGAACTGCTGCGTAAAGACACCAGCGGTAAACTGATCCAGCTGATGAACGAAACCGTTGACGGTGACTACCAGACCTTCAAATCCAAAGACGGTGCCTACGTTCGTGAGCACTTCTTCGGTAAATATCCTGAAACCGCAGCACTGGTTGCAGACTGGACTGACGAACAGATCTGGGCTCTGAACCGTGGCGGCCACGATCCGAAGAAAATTTACGCTGCACTGAAAAAAGCGCGTGAAACCAAAGGTAAAGCGACTGTAATCCTGGCCCATACCATCAAAGGTTACGGCATGGGTGATACCGCAGAAGGTAAAAACATCGCTCACCAGGTTAAGAAAATGAACATGGACGGCGTGCGTTATATCCGCGACCGTTTCAACGTTCCAGTGACCGATGAGCAGGTAGAAAACCTGTCCTACATCACCTTCCCTGAAGGTTCTGAAGAGCATAAGTACCTGCACGAACGTCGTCAGGCGCTGAAAGGCTACCTGCCAGCTCGTCAGCCTAACTTCACCGAGAAGCTGGAACTGCCAGCGCTGGAAGATTTCTCTCAGCTGCTGGAAGAGCAGAACAAAGAGATCTCTACCACTATCGCTTTCGTTCGTGCCCTGAACGTGATGCTGAAGAACAAGTCGATCAAAGATCGTCTGGTTCCAATCATTGCCGACGAAGCGCGTACTTTCGGTATGGAAGGTCTGTTCCGTCAGATCGGTATTTACAGCCCGAACGGCCAGCAGTACACCCCGCAGGACCGTGAACAGGTTGCTTACTACAAAGAAGACGAGAAAGGTCAGATCCTGCAGGAAGGTATCAACGAGCTGGGCGCAGGCGCATCCTGGCTGGCTGCTGCGACCTCTTACAGCACCAACAACCTGCCGATGATCCCGTTCTACATTTACTACTCCATGTTCGGGTTCCAGCGTATCGGTGACCTGTGCTGGCAGGCAGGCGACCAGCAGGCTCGCGGCTTCCTGATCGGTGGTACTTCTGGTCGTACGACCCTGAACGGTGAAGGTCTGCAGCACGAAGATGGTCACAGCCATATTCAGTCTCTGACTATCCCTAACTGTATCTCTTACGACCCGTCTTACGCGTACGAAGTGGCAGTCATCATGCATGACGGTCTGCAGCGCATGTACGGTGAAGCGCAAGAGAACATTTACTACTACATCACCACGCTGAACGAAAACTACCACATGCCGGCCATGCCAGCAGGTGCCGAGGAAGGTATCCGTAAAGGTATCTACAAACTCGAAACCGTTGCAGGTAGCAAAGGTAAAGTTCAGCTGCTGGGCTCCGGTTCTATCCTGCGTCACGTACGTGAAGCGGCACAGATCCTGGCGAACGACTACGGCGTTGGCTCTGACGTGTACAGCGTAACGTCCTTCACTGAACTGGCGCGTGATGGCCAGGATTGTGAGCGCTGGAACATGCTGCACCCAATGGAAACGCCACGCGTTCCATACATCGCTCAGGTGATGAACGACGCGCCTGCGGTTGCGTCTACTGACTATATGAAACTGTTCGCTGAGCAGGTTCGTACTTACGTACCGGCTGATGATTACCGCGTACTGGGTACTGACGGCTTCGGTCGTTCTGACAGCCGCGAAAACCTGCGTCACCACTTCGAAGTGGATGCATCTTACGTGGTTGTAGCAGCACTGGGCGAACTGGCTAAACGTGGCGAAATCGATAAGAAAGTGGTTGCGGACGCAATCACCAAATTCAACATCGATGCAGATAAAGTTAACCCGCGTCTGGCGTAAGAGGTAAAAGAAGAATGGCTATCGAAATCAAAGTACCGGACATCGGGGCTGATGAAGTTGAAATCACCGAGATCCTGGTCAAAGTGGGCGACAAAGTTGAAGCTGAACAGTCGCTGATCACTGTAGAAGGCGATAAAGCCTCTATGGAAGTTCCGTCTCCTCAGGCTGGCATCGTTAAAGAGATCAAAGTCTCTGTTGGCGATAAAACCGAGACTGGCAAACTGATCATGATTTTCGATTCCGCCGACGGTGCAGCAGCTGCTGCACCTGCGCAGGAAGAGAAGAAAGAAGCTGCTCCTGCGGCTGCTGCACCAGCAGCTGCTGCGGCAAAAGAAGTCAACGTGCCTGACATCGGCGGTGACGAAGTTGAAGTCACTGAAATCCTGGTGAAAGTGGGCGATACCGTTACGGCTGAGCAGTCCCTGATCACCGTAGAAGGCGACAAAGCCTCTATGGAAGTGCCGGCGCCATTCGCGGGTACGGTTAAAGAGATCAAGATCAACACCGGTGACAAAGTTTCTACCGGCTCTCTGATCATGATCTTCGAAGTGGCAGGTGCTGCACCTGCTGCCGCGGCCGCGCCTGCTCAGGCTGCTGCGCCAGCGCCGGCCGCTGCACCTGCTGCTGGCGGTGCAAAAGATGTCAACGTACCTGACATCGGTGGTGACGAAGTTGAAGTCACCGAAGTGATGGTAAAAGTGGGCGACAAAGTTGCTGCTGAACAGTCACTGATCACCGTTGAAGGCGACAAAGCGTCTATGGAAGTACCCGCGCCATTCGCGGGTACCGTTAAAGAGATCAAAATCAGCACCGGCGACAAAGTGTCTACGGGCTCTCTGATCATGGTCTTCGAAGTGGAAGGCGCTGCGCCAGCTGCTGCTCCGGCTGCCGCTGCTGCACCTGCCGCTGCACCGGCTCAGGCGGCTAAACCTGCTGCTGCCCCTGCTGCAAAAGCAGAAGGTAAATCTGAGTTCGCTGAGAACGACGCTTACGTTCACGCTACGCCACTGATTCGTCGCCTGGCGCGCGAATTCGGTGTAAACCTGGCGAAAGTGAAAGGGACTGGCCGTAAAGGTCGTATCCTGCGCGAAGACGTTCAGGCCTATGTGAAAGACGCGGTGAAACGCGCTGAAGCTGCCCCTGCTGCTGCCGCTGGCGGCGGTATCCCGGGCATGCTGCCATGGCCGAAAGTGGACTTCAGCAAGTTCGGTGAAATCGAAGAAGTGGAACTGGGTCGTATCCAGAAAATCTCTGGTGCCAACCTGAGCCGTAACTGGGTGATGATCCCGCATGTTACGCACTTCGACAAAACGGATATCACCGATCTGGAAGCGTTCCGTAAACAGCAGAATGCCGAAGCTGAGAAGCGTAAACTGGACGTGAAATTCACCCCAGTCGTCTTCATCATGAAAGCCGTTGCTGCGGCGCTTGAGCAGATGCCACGCTTCAACAGCTCCCTGTCCGAAGATGGCCAGAAGCTGACGCTGAAGAAATACATCAACATCGGTGTTGCGGTTGATACGCCAAATGGTCTGGTTGTTCCGGTCTTTAAAGACGTGAACAAGAAGAGCATCACTGAGCTGTCCCGTGAACTGACCACCATCTCCAAAAAAGCGCGTGATGGTAAGCTGACTGCCGGCGAAATGCAGGGCGGCTGCTTCACTATCTCCAGCATCGGCGGCCTGGGTACTACCCACTTCGCACCGATTGTTAACGCGCCGGAAGTGGCTATCCTCGGTGTGTCCAAGTCCGCGATGGAACCGGTATGGAATGGCAAAGAGTTCGTGCCGCGTCTGATGATGCCAATCTCTCTGTCCTTCGACCACCGCGTGATCGACGGTGCTGATGGTGCGCGTTTCATCACCATCATCAACAACACCCTGAGCGACATTCGCCGCCTGGTGATGTAATCGAAAAGCCGGCCAGTCGGCCGGCTTTTTTCTGTTAATCTCATGTGGTCTGTGAGGTTATTGGCGAAAAGCGACAATTCGTGAGCCGTTTGTTGTTTCAAAATTGTTAACAATTTTGTAAACTGCGGGCGGATAGAACGTCCCGGTGGATGAAGGGCGACAAGTACCTGGACCGCCGGAAATCAATAAGAGGTCATGATGAGTACTGAAATCAAAACTCAGGTCGTGGTACTTGGGGCAGGCCCGGCGGGTTACTCTGCTGCCTTCCGTTGCGCTGATTTAGGTCTGGAAACCGTAATCGTAGAACGCTACAACACCCTCGGTGGTGTTTGCCTGAACGTAGGCTGTATCCCTTCTAAAGCTCTGCTGCACGTTGCGAAAGTTATCGAAGAAGCCAAAGCACTGGCTGAACACGGTATCGTCTTCGGCGAGCCGAAAACCGATATCGACAAGATTCGTACCTGGAAAGAGAAAGTTATCACTCAGCTGACCGGTGGTCTGGCAGGTATGGCCAAAGGCCGTAAAGTGAAAGTGGTCAACGGTCTGGGTAAATTCACCGGCGCGAACACCCTGGAAGTGGAAGGCGAAAACGGCAAAACCGTTATTAACTTCGACAACGCGATCATCGCTGCGGGCTCCCGTCCAATTCAGCTGCCATTCATTCCACATGAAGATCCACGCGTGTGGGATTCCACCGATGCGCTGGAGCTGAAATCCGTACCTAAGCGTATGCTGGTTATGGGTGGCGGTATCATCGGTCTGGAAATGGGTACCGTGTACCATGCGCTGGGTTCAGAGATCGACGTGGTTGAAATGTTCGACCAGGTTATCCCGGCTGCCGATAAAGACATCGTTAAAGTCTTCACCAAACGTATCAGCAAGAAATTCAACCTGATGCTGGAAACCAAAGTGACTGCCGTTGAAGCGAAAGAAGACGGTATTTACGTTTCCATGGAAGGCAAAAAAGCCCCTGCCGAACCACAGCGTTACGACGCCGTGCTGGTGGCTATCGGCCGTGTGCCGAACGGTAAAAACCTCGACGCGGGCAAAGCAGGCGTGGAAGTGGACGACCGTGGCTTCATCCGCGTTGACAAACAGCTGCGCACCAACGTGCCGCACATCTTTGCTATCGGCGATATCGTCGGTCAGCCAATGCTGGCGCACAAAGGTGTTCACGAAGGTCACGTTGCCGCTGAAGTTATCGCCGGCATGAAACACTACTTCGATCCGAAAGTGATCCCATCTATCGCTTACACCGAGCCAGAAGTGGCATGGGTGGGTCTGACTGAGAAAGAAGCGAAAGAGAAAGGCATCAGCTACGAAACCGCCACCTTCCCGTGGGCTGCTTCTGGCCGTGCTATCGCTTCCGACTGCGCAGACGGTATGACCAAACTGATCTTCGACAAAGAGACTCACCGTGTGATCGGTGGTGCGATTGTCGGTACCAACGGCGGCGAGCTGCTGGGTGAAATCGGTCTGGCTATCGAAATGGGTTGTGACGCTGAAGACATCGCGCTGACTATCCACGCTCACCCGACTCTGCACGAGTCTGTTGGCCTGGCGGCAGAAGTGTTCGAAGGTAGCATCACCGACCTGCCTAACGCGAAAGCGAAGAAGAAATAAGTTTCTTCATGATTGCGAAACGCCTCCTCCGGAGGCGTTTTTTTTTGCCTGCGTTATGGGGCGACTGGTTGCCAGGTGTGATCCAGGTGGTAAGCAGGTAACGCCTGCGCTTTCTTCTCTGACTCGCTGCCGAGGTCCGACTGGTACACCTTGTCGGTCTGGTTTATTACAAAGCTCATCACGCCCGTCTGACCGTAGCTGACTGGCCAGGCCACCATGGCAAAACCGTTTTTATCCGGCAGGATGCGAAAACGGTAGCCGTGATAGCCAGTGCCGGGTTCTTTCGGGCTGAAGGCCGGACCGAGTGGGCTGGGGGCTTCGCCGGGCGAAGCCGGCCAGTATAAGCCGTCTTTTTTGCCGGCTGAGCTGACAATCTTCTGCGCATATTTCTGGTTCAGCGCAAAATAGATTTGCTGTGCATCCACATACGCGTGCAGCGCCTCGATGGCGGCGAGCTCGTTGCGGCCAATCTCGCGGGTCAGGATCTCTTCAGCCCCTTCTTTGATATCAAATTGCCAGCCAGAGGCGGTTTTGATCACCGGAATCGGTAGCTGCCAGTCGCTGTCACCGACCACAAGATGTGCCTTATTCCCGTCAACGACCGTATTGTGGCGAACTTTCCAGTCGCGCAGGAAGCGATCCACGGCATCAGGATCCACCCCTTCCGGCGGCAGAAAATCACGCCAGTTCTCACCGAGCAGGGTGTTCATCGCGCTTTCATTTTGCTCACTGATGGCGCTGGCCAGCGCATCGGTTGCCTGGTCTGGCTTGCTGAAAGATTGCTGCGCCATTGCGGCGGCCGACAGCATGAATAACGCGATCCCACTGAGTAATTTGCTTTTCATGTCGGCTTCCTTAACGGTGACGGAATTCACGGTGTTCAGCACGCCCGGTAGACGTCTGGCGCGGTTGCTGATGGCGGGCAGCCTGTTGCCGGCTCTGGGCGCCTCGCTGCTGCTGGGCTTGCCAGTTGGCGGAACGACTGTCGTTACCGCTGAGCGCATTGGCGCGCGGCTGGCTACTCCGCGCAGGCTGCGAAACCCGTTTCTCTTGCCTTTGGGTGGTGGTCGGGCGGCTGTCTCGCGTCTTAGCGGCTGTCCGCTGTGCCATTTGCGGTTTGGTGTCGTAGCCCCGGTAGTTGTTGCGCTGGGAAATTTGCTTCAGCTGGGCGGTTGACGCCTGACGCTGTGCATCTTTGGTGCCCGGACGCGCGGTCTGCGGGAAGGTTTTTCCCGTTGATTTCTCCATCTGGCTCAGCGCAGCCTGCCGTTGGCTGTCCCGGTTGATCGGTTTTTGCTGCGTCGCGCTTAGCCCCGTTGCCGTGTTCGTTGAGTGGAAGCGATTGTTGAGCGTGTTAGTGGGATAGGGCACTCCTTCACGATAGGCCGGGTTATGCTGCCAGGTGCGGTTGGTGTCCGTCAGACGCTGGCCACTGATTTTATTAAAGTTCTCAACGTTGATATTGATGTTGTTATCACCGTTGCGGTTATAGCCGCCGTGGTGATCCCAGTCGTCATCATGGTGGTGATCCCAGTCATCGTCATCATCCCAGTCGATGTTGCTGAAAATAGCGTAGGTGGTCGCCACGCCCAGGCTGAACCCTAAGCCTTTGACCAGGCTGTCCGTAAACTGCTCTCCCGGGGAGGGCGGTAAATAGACGGGCGGATAAGCGGTGTTCGGCCATGTGCCATACACGGTATTCGGGTTGTAGGTGGGAACGTAAACCACCTGCGGGTCGGCAGACTCAATTTTAATGACCGTCGGGGCTGACGTCGTGGCGGTGCTTGTTGTCTGGCCGGTGGCCGTTTTCGCCGGGGCCGGTTTTGTCTCGGTGGTGACCGTTTGCTGCGGGGTGGATTGCAATGCACCGGTTTGCTGCGCCAGCAAACGCAGACGTTGCACGGAATCCATCACATCTTTTGGCTGCGCGAGAAACGCGTCGCCCAGGCTCTGCACCCAGGGTGGATTTTCGCCCATCAGGGACATCAACTGAGGAAACGCCACCAGTGATTTCACGCTCGGATCCCAGGGTTGATTCGCCACGGCCTGAATGGCGGCATCGCCCTGCAGTTTAGGGTTGTCTTTTGACCACTGTGCTGCCTGGATGACGTTGGCCGGGTAAGTCGAAGCCATCAAAATTTGCGATAGCAGGGCATCCGGGTAGAGCGCAATGGGGGCGACCCACTGATCAATTTGCGCGGCCGTGTAGGCTGGCGCGACGACCGGTGCTGGCTGAGCGGCAGGCGGCGCAGCCGGTTGTTGTGCGACGGGGGCAGGAGCCACAGGCTCCGTTGCGCGGCTTTTAACGAACATGACGCCTGAGGCGGCAAACAGCCCGGCACTGCACAGAAGGACAAGCAGTTGTGGCTTAAAGGGCAACTTCATAAAATGACTCCAACGAGACAAGTGCTGTGCCGTGAGGCGTTACGGTTGGCGTGAGTATCAATCACCCGTCTTTTACTGTTTTGACTTTTGTGGGGAATCATCCGGTACGTCCGGATAAAGAGTGTGAGTATTTATTACACAATTATATCGGATGGCTGAAATGCCGCCGGAATATTCAGAAGGTCGCACTCACGGTTTTTTGCAGTCAGAATTCGTTGCACCTGCCCGCTACACCATGCTTAACGATTCAGCAAATTTTTTAATGTTGCTTTTTTGTAAACGGATTAACACTGTGCAGAAATCCTGCTATGCTGCCCGACGCGGTATCGGGCATTTACCCTACAAACTGCTGTCTCACAGGAGCGTGAAGAGAACGCCCGCCGCATATGACAATGAGAGCGAGGAGAACCGTCGTGCTAGAAGAATACCGTAAGCACGTAGCAGAACGTGCCGCCGAGGGAATTGTACCCAAACCTTTAGATGCAACCCAAATGGCCGCGCTCGTCGAGCTGCTGAAGAACCCGCCTAAGGGCGAAGAAGAATTCCTGTTAGATCTGTTGATCAACCGTGTACCGCCTGGCGTAGATGAAGCTGCCTACGTAAAAGCCGGATTCCTTGCCGCCGTCGCCAAAGGCGAAGCAACCTCCCCACTGGTTACTCCTGAAAAAGCTATTGAACTGCTCGGTACCATGCAGGGTGGCTACAACATTCATCCGCTGATTGACGCACTGGATAACGACACGCTGGCACCGATTGCCGCCAAAGCGCTCTCCTCAACGCTGCTGATGTTCGATAACTTCTACGATGTGGAAGAAAAAGCCAAAGCCGGCAACGCCTACGCGAAACAGGTTATGCAATCCTGGGCCGATGCCGAATGGTTCCTGAACCGTCCTGCACTGGCTGAAAAAATCACCGTTACCGTCTTCAAAGTGACCGGTGAAACTAACACCGATGACCTCTCTCCGGCTCCGGATGCGTGGTCTCGTCCTGATATTCCTCTGCACGCGCTGGCGATGCTGAAAAATGCCCGTGAAGGTATTGAGCCGGATCAGCCGGGCAGCGTTGGCCCGATCAAACAGATCGAAGCTCTGCAGGAAAAAGGTTTCCCGCTGGCATACGTCGGTGACGTAGTGGGTACCGGTTCGTCCCGTAAGTCCGCGACCAACTCCGTACTGTGGTTCATGGGCGATGACATCCCTCATGTGCCTAACAAACGTGGCGGCGGCCTGGTGCTGGGCGGCAAAATTGCGCCAATCTTCTTCAACACCATGGAAGATGCGGGCGCACTGCCGATCGAAGTGGATGTCTCTAACCTGAATATGGGCGACGTGATTGACGTTTACCCGTTCAAAGGTGAAGTGCGCAACCACGAAACCAACGAACTGCTGGCGAGTTTTGAGCTGAAAACCGACGTGCTGATTGACGAAGTGCGTGCCGGTGGCCGTATTCCGCTGATCATCGGTCGTGGCCTGACGACCAAAGCGCGTGAAGCGCTGGGTCTGCCGCACAGCGACGTGTTCCGTCATGCGAAAGATGTGGCGGAAAGCAATCGTGGTTACTCCCTGGCGCAGAAAATGGTGGGTCGCGCCTGCGGCGTCGCCGGTGTCCGTCCTGGCGCGTACTGCGAACCGAAGATGACCTCCGTGGGGTCTCAGGACACCACTGGCCCAATGACCCGTGATGAACTGAAAGACCTGGCGTGCCTGGGCTTCTCTTCTGACCTGGTGATGCAGAGCTTCTGTCACACTGCCGCGTATCCGAAGCCGGTTGACGTGACCACGCACCACACGCTGCCTGACTTCATCATGAACCGTGGCGGTGTGTCGCTGCGTCCGGGTGACGGTGTTATTCACTCCTGGCTGAACCGTATGCTGCTGCCTGATACCGTCGGTACCGGTGGTGATTCCCATACCCGTTTCCCAATCGGTATCTCGTTCCCGGCGGGCTCGGGGCTGGTGGCGTTTGCTGCTGCGACCGGCGTGATGCCGCTGGATATGCCAGAATCGGTTCTGGTGCGCTTCAAAGGCAAAATGCAGCCGGGTATCACCCTGCGTGACCTCGTGCATGCTATCCCTCTGTATGCCATCAAACAGGGTCTGCTGACCGTTGAGAAGAAAGGGAAGAAAAACATCTTCTCTGGCCGTATTCTGGAAATTGAAGGTCTGCCGGATCTGAAAGTCGAGCAGGCATTCGAACTGACCGATGCGTCCGCGGAGCGTTCTGCTGCTGGCTGTACCATCAAGCTGAACAAAGAACCGATTATTGAGTATCTGACCTCTAACATCGTGCTGCTGAAGTGGATGATTGCAGAAGGCTACGGCGACCGTCGTACGCTGGAGCGCCGTATCCAGGGCATGGAAAAATGGCTGGCGGATCCACAGCTGCTGGAAGCCGATGCTGACGCAGAATACGCGGCAGTGATCGACATCGATCTGGCGGATATCAAAGAGCCGATCCTGTGTGCACCAAACGATCCGGACGATGCGCGTCTGCTTTCAGACGTTCAGGGCGACAAGATCGACGAAGTGTTCATCGGATCCTGTATGACCAACATCGGCCACTTCCGTGCTGCCGGTAAGCTGCTGGATACTCACAAAGGCCAGCTGCCAACGCGTCTGTGGGTGGCTCCGCCAACCCGTATGGATGCGGCTCAGCTGACCGAAGAGGGCTACTACAGCGTGTTCGGTAAGAGCGGTGCGCGTATCGAAATTCCTGGCTGTTCCCTGTGTATGGGTAACCAGGCGCGCGTGGCTGACGGTGCGACGGTGGTTTCCACCTCTACCCGTAACTTCCCGAACCGTTTAGGTACCGGTGCTAACGTCTACCTGGCCTCTGCGGAGCTGGCGGCGGTTGCGGCACTGATTGGTAAACTGCCAACGCCGGAAGAGTACCAGACCTTTGTGGCTCAGGTGGATAAGACGGCGGTAGATACCTATCGCTATCTGAACTTCGACCAGCTCTCTCAGTACACCGAGAAGGCTGACGGGGTTATCTTCCAGACGGCAGTATAAACAGCTAAACCGTCTCCGCGGAGGCGGTTTTGTGTTTGCACCCTCTCCCCTGGAGAGGGACAGGGTGGGGGCATCAGACCGCAAGGTCTTGCTCTCACCTTTTTATTTTCATTCCTCCTGCCTCCCACGCTTTTTTTCTTCCTCTCTGCTGCGATAATTAGCGTAATGGCTTTGCAGAGGAAAATACTATGGATTACGAATTTCTGCGCGACATCACCGGAGTGGTGAAAGTGCGTATGTCGATGGGCCACGAAGCTGTTGGACACTGGTTCAACGAAGAGGTGAAAGAGAATCTCGCCCTTCTGGACGAAGTTGAACAGGCGGCAAATACGGTGAAAGGCAGTGAACGCTCCTGGCAACGTGCCGGGCACGAATACACGCTGTGGATGGATGGCGAAGAGGTGATGGTGCGTGCCAACCAGCTTGAATTCTCCGGTGATGAGATGGAAGAGGGGATGAGCTACTACGATGAAGAGAGTCTGTCGCTGTGCGGCGTAGAAGACTTTTTGCAAGTCGTGACGGCGTACCGGGCGTTCATGAAACAGAAATAGCACACCGGAGCGTCCTTGCTCCCAGCGCGGCTTACACGGTCGGAATATTGCGGCCGTAGTAGATTTCGCGCATCTCTTTCCAGAGCAGGTCAGTAATGGCCTTGCGCTCTTCTTCGCTTAAATCTTCTGGTCGGGTATGGAACATGTAGTGCTTAAGGTCGAACTCCTTAAGTAACATCTTGGTATGGAAGATATTTTCCTGATACACGTTCACATCCATCATGTCATACAGCGACTTCATGTCGTCGGACATAAAGTTCTGAATGGAATTGATCTCGTGATCGATAAAGTGCTTCATGCCGTTAATGTCACGGGTAAAGCCTCGCACGCGATAATCAATCGTCACGATATCGGATTCCAGCTGGTGGATTAAATAGTTCAGCGCGTTCAGCGGGGAGATCACACCGCAGGTCGACACTTCGATATCGGCACGGAAGGTACACAGCCCGCCTTCAGGATGGCTTTCCGGGTAGGTGTGCACGCAGATGTGGCTTTTATCGAGATGGGCGACGACCACTTCCGGCAGCGGGCCCGGATGTTCTGTTTTATCGATAAGTTGAGGGTCGACCGGCTCTTCGCTGACCAGAATCGTGACGCTGGCACCCTGAGGTTCATAATCCTGACGGGCGATATTCAGGATATTCGCGCCGATAATCGAACAGGTTTCTGACAGGATCTCGGTCAGACGGTTGGCATTGTAGAGTTCATCGATATAGGCGATGTAACCATCGCGTTCTTCCGCTGTTTTGGCATAGCAGATATCGTAAATACAAAAACTCAGGCTTTTGGTCAGGTTGTTAAAGCCATGCAGTTTAAGCTTTTTCAATTAGCTCACCCCCTTAGTGGATAATGCGTCTTGCAGGTACTGCGGTAAGGCAAACGCTGCGGTATGAACTGCCGGATTGTAGTAACGGCACGTAAGACCGGCCAGGTGGAAGCGGGCCTGAATAATTTCGGTGGAAAGATGGCGCAGTACGTCGTTATCCGTCGCCCAGGCAAAGGTCATGATCCCGCCGTAGTACGTCGGAATAGCGGCCTGATAGAAGCTGACATCGCCAAAATAGGTGCTCAGCTTGCGGTGGCTGTCGAGGGCTTCATCCTGTTGCAGGAAGCAGACGCCGTTTTGTGCCACGAAAATCCCGCCCGGCTTCAGGCAGCGCTTGCAGCCTTCGTAGAAATCGGAGGTAAACAGCGATGCGCCGGGACCGATCGGGTCGGTACAGTCGGAGATAATAACGTCGAAGGTCTGGGTCGTCTGATTAACGAAGTTAACCCCATCATCAATGACCAGACTGAAGCGCGGATCGTCATAGCTACCGGCGTTATGGTTCGGCAGGTACTGACGACAGAAAGAGACCACGCCGGCATCAATCTCCACCATCGTAATGGTTTCGATGGATTGATGGCGGGAGACTTCACGCAGCATTGCGCCATCACCACCACCGATAATCAGAACATGCTTCGCATGCCCGTGTGCCAGCAGCGGAACGTGGGTCATCATCTCATGATAGATAAACTCGTCGCGCTCGGTCGTTTGCACGACACCATCCAGCGCCATCACGCGGCCAAAGGCGGCATTCTCGAAGATGATCAGATCCTGATGATCGGTTTTCTCATGATAGAGCACGTTATCAACGGCAAAGTACTGACCAAACTGGTCATGCAGTGTTTCATGCCACAACGTGTGGTCGGCCATACGCGGACTCCTCCTTTGTTAACATCCGTTACGCTCACAAAAAATGAGCGAAACATGATAGCTAACTATAACCGTGGTTGCACGGCTATAGGCTCAACAAGGGGGCGTCGGGAAGGTTATTTCACGTAGGCGAGCAGGCTGAGTGAATCGCGAGCCAGCGCTTTGCATTTTTTGGCGGTAGGGATACCAATACCGCTTAAATCGCGGTAGCTGTCTTCGCCGAGCGCCTTCATGTCGAAGCTATCGTAGTTGCTGAGATCCCATTGGTTTTGCTGGGCAAAAAAGACCAGTGCGCGACGAATCTGCCCGTTGGGCAAATTCTGGTAACCACAATCGTTTTTCAGAAAGACAAAAACTGCCGTCAGATCGGCCATATCTTCCGCTTCATTTTCACTCAGCGCGTAACTGTTCGCACACATCGCCATCAGGCTACCGAACAAAATTGTTCTGAAAAACGTCTTCATTGCTTCTACCACTGCATCACGGAAAATTAACGTTAGCATACTTGATGCCAGGCCGACGATCTTTATTATTGCCGCTTCACTTGACCTTCCGGTAAGGGGAGGGTTTATGCTCAAAAGATCGCCTGCTGGAAATAAGGAAATGAACATGCAACGCCGTGATTTTTTAAAATATTCCGTTGCGCTTGGCGTAGCCAGCGCTTTACCGCTGTGGAGCCGCGCGGCTTTTGCGGCCGACAGACCTGCCTTACCGATCCCTGATTTACTCACCGCGGATGCCCGTAGCCGCATCCAGCTTGTTGTCCAGTCCGGTAAAACGACCTTTGGCGCACACAGCGCGACAACGTGGGGTTATAACGGCAATCTTCTCGGCCCGGCACTTCAGTTACGTAAAGGGAAAGCGGTGACGGTGGATATCCATAACACGCTGGCTGAGGAGACCACGTTGCACTGGCACGGACTGGAAGTGCCGGGCGAGGTGGATGGGGGGCCGCAGGGCATCATAAAACCGGGCGGTAAGCGAAGCGTGACCTTTACCCCGGACCAGCGCGCCGCGACCTGCTGGTTCCACCCCCATCAGCATGGCAAAACGGGCCATCAGGTGGCGATGGGGCTGGCGGGGCTGGTGCTGATCGAAGATGACGAAAGCCATTTGCTGCGCCTGCCCAAACAGTGGGGCATCGACGATGTGCCGGTCATTGTGCAGGACAAAAAATTCACCGCTGACAGGCAAATTGATTACCAGCTGGACGTCATGAGCGCGGCGGTAGGCTGGTTTGGCGACACCCTGCTGACCAACGGTGCCATTTACCCGCAGCATGCGGCACCGAAAGGCTGGCTGCGCTTACGCCTGCTCAACGGCTGTAACGCCCGCTCACTGAATTTCGCCACCAGCGATAAACGCCCTCTGTACGTGGTCGCAAGCGACGGGGGGCTGCTGCCTGAACCGGTGAAGGTGGATACGCTACCGATGCTGATGGGGGAGCGTTTTGAGGTGCTGGTGGATATCAGCGACGGCAAACCGTTTGACCTGGTCACGCTACCGGTCAGTCAGATGGGAATGGCGGTTGCACCCTTTGACAAGCCGCACCCGGTGCTGCAGATCCAGCCGCTGCAGGTCACGGCTTCGGGCATGTTGCCGGATACCCTGACCACGCTCCCGGCGCTACCTTCTCTCGAGGGCCTGACCCAACGCAAGCTGCAACTGTCCATGAACCCGATGCTCGACATGATGGGCATGCAGGCACTGATGGCGAAATATGGCAATCAGGCGATGGCGGGTATGCACCACGGAGAGATGATGGGCCATATGAATATGGACCACGGTAAAATGGGCGGCATGGGGCACGGTGGCCATGATTTCGATTTCCACAATGCCAACATGATCAACGGCAAAGCGTTTGACATGAACACGCCAATGTTTGCTGCCACAAAAGGGCAGTTTGAACGCTGGGTGATTTCAGGCGAAGGCGACATGATGCTGCATCCGTTCCATATTCACGGCACCCAGTTCCGCATCCTTTCTGAAAACGGTAACGTGCCACAGGCGCACCGCGCGGGATGGAAAGACACCGTCAGGGTTGAAGGTGGCGTCAGTGAGGTGCTGGTGAAATTTGACCACGAGGCACCGAAGGCGTTTGCCTATATGGCGCACTGCCATCTGCTGGAGCATGAAGATACGGGCATGATGCTGGGGTTCACGGTTTAATATCGTGTGGCCTGATGCCCAGCCCCGGTCCACAGGGGATAAGCAATAAAAACGGCAACCGAAGTTGCCGTTTTTTTTACCGTTGGCGGTGTTAATTATTTAGCGTCGTCGGGTAAAGCATAAGCCACAATGTAGTCGCCCATCTTCGTACCAAACGAACCATGACCACCCGCAGAGATGACAACGTACTGCTTGCCATTCACTTCATAGGTCATCGGCGTTGCCTGTCCACCTGCTGGCAGACGGCCTTGCCACAGTTTTTCACCGTTGGTCATGTTGTACGCGCGCAGGTAGTTATCGGCGGTTGCCGCGATGAACAGCACGTTACCGGCGGTAGAAATTGGACCACCCAGCATTGGCATACCCATATTGAACGGGACAGGAACCGGCATCGGGAACGGCATGCTGTCCTGAGGCGTACCAATACGTTTTTTCCAGACGATCTGGTTAGTTTTCAGATCCAGGCCGGAGATATAACCCCAGGCAGGCTGTTTACACGGCAGACCAAACGGCGACAGGAACGGGTTCAGCGTGACGCCGTATGGCACGCCATACTGTGGCTGAATACCCGCTTCAGTACCGCTGCCTTTAGCATCTTTAGGCTGCTCCATTGGGTTGCCTGGACCGCGTGGAATAAGCTTAGAGACAAACGGCAGAGCCATCGGGTTGGCAATCGCCACCTGACGGTTAGGGTCAACGGAGATCCCACCCCATTCGAACATGCCCAGGTTACCCGGGAAGACCAGCGTGCCCTGCTCAGAAGGTGGCGTGAAGATACCTTCATAGCGCAGCTGATGGAACATCACGCGGCACACCAGCTGGTCAAACATTGTGGCACCCCACATGTCGGCACCGCTGAGATTTTTCTTCGGACGGAAGCTCAGGTCAGAGAACGGCTGTGTTTTGGTGACATAGTCGCCTTTGGCAGCGCCCTGCGGAACGGGTTTTTCGGGTGCCGGGACAACCAGCTTACCGTTGCTGCGATCCAGCACAAAGATGTTGCCCGTTTTCGCGGGTGCATAAATCACCGGAACGGTTTTGCCGTTAACGGTAATGTCTGCCAGCGTCGGCTGGGACGGCATGTCCATATCCCACAGGTCGTGGTGAACAGTCTGGTAGCTCCAGGCCAGTTTACCGGTGGTCGCGTTCAGCGCCACGATAGAGCTGGCATAACGCTCTTGCTCAGGCGTACGGTTACCCCCCCAGATATCTGGCGTGGTGACGCCCATCGGCAGGTAGACCAGGTCCAGCTTCGCGTCATACGCCGCCGGTGCCCAGGAGTTAGGTGAGTTAAAGGTAAAGGTGTGTTCGTCCGATGGGATCGCATTTGGATCTTTCGCGCCCGGGTCGAAGGCCCACAGCAGTTTACCAGTGTTCACGTCAAAACCACGGATAACGCCAGAGGTTTCGCGGGTGGAGAAGTTATCGGTTACCGAGCCGGCAATCACGATAGTTTTATCGGTGATGATCGGCGGTGAGGTTGGCTCATACAGACCCGGCGTGGTGTCCGGCATGTTGGTCTGCAAATTCAGGATACCTTTGTTGGCAAAGGTCTCACACAGCTTACCGGTTTCGGCATTGATCGCGAACAGGCGGCCATCGTTTACCGGCAGCATGATGCGGCGAGGACAGTCGGCAATGACTTCAGGGCTCGCATTATCAGCACGCGCTTCGTGGTAAGAGACGCCACGGCAGGTGATGTGCTGGAACGACGGGTTGGAGTTCAGCTGTGGATCGAAGTGCCATTTCTCTTTACCGGTGGCCGCATCAAGCGCGAACAGACGCTGGTGCGCGGTGCACAGATAAAGCATGTTACCGACTTTAATCGGCGTCACTTCGTTGGTCAGTTCACCTGGATCGTTTGGCATCTTCAGGTCGCCGGTACGGAATACCCAGGCTTCCTTCAGGTTCTTAACGTTGTCCGCGTTGATCTGCTTGAGCGGGGAGTAGCGCTGACCTTCCTGATTACGGCCATAAGCTGGCCAGTCGCCATCCGCGACCTGCGAGATAGCCGCAGCTGGGGTGGATTCGGCATTCAGCGTACCGTTAATCTCCTGCGGATCGTTAAAACCGGCCCAGGTGAGAATGCCGCCGCTGATCAGCAGGGCAACCACCAGCGCCGCAACGGCACCGCTTGAAGGAACAATCAGGCGACGCCACACGAACGGCAGGATCAGCCAGATACCAAAGAAGACCAGGATGTCACTGCGCGGCGTCAGTGCCCAGAAGTCGAAACCGACTTCCCAGACGCCCCAGATCATGGTTGCGAGGAGTAAAGCAGCATAAAGCCATAGCGCGGATTGTTTTCTACGCCACAACAGGACGGTTACGCCAAGCATAACCAGACCCGCAATAGGGTAGTACCAGGAGCCGCCAATTGCGGCCAGCCAGACGCCACCGATTAACAGATACAGGCCGCAGAAGGCGGCGAATAGCGCTGTTAATGTCACCAGTAGACGTGGCTGTTGAGTTTTTATTTCAGCCATAGAAAGTGTACTCGTCAGTTTTGTTAATTATTTGCTAGCAACTAATTATAGGTATTAACAAGTGTGATCGGAATCACAATATTTGCTTTTTATAACTCATGCGCCAGGTGTATCCATTTACTGATATAATGGCTGGCTTGCGTATCGATGCCGGAGTAACATTCATCCGCATTGAGAGATTTTCATTAAAATCATATGGTTAGTAATATGAAACATACTGTTGAAGTGATGATCCCGGAAGCCGAGATCAAAGCGCGTATCGCCGAACTGGGTCGTCAAATCACCGAACATTACAAGGACAGCGGCAGCGAAATGGTGCTGGTCGGTCTTTTACGTGGCTCTTTCATGTTCATGGCAGACCTGTGCCGTGAAGTGCAGGTGTCCCATGAGGTCGATTTTATGACCGCCTCCAGCTACGGCAGCGGCATGTCCACAACCCGTGATGTGAAAATCCTGAAAGATCTGGATGAAGATATTCGTGGCAAAGATGTGTTGATCGTTGAGGACATCATCGACTCCGGCAACACGCTCTCTAAAGTGCGCGAGATCCTGAGCCTGCGTGAGCCAAAATCCCTGGCGATCTGCACCCTGCTGGATAAACCCAGCCGCCGTGAAGTGCAGGTGCCGGTAGAGTTTGTCGGCTTCTCTATCCCTGACGAGTTCGTCGTGGGCTATGGCATTGACTACGCGCAGCGTTACCGCCATCTGCCGTATGTGGGTAAAGTGATCCTGCTCGACGAGTAAGGTTTGTGACGTGCGGCCTGTTGCCCTCTGACGAGGGGACACACAGTAAAAACGGCAACCCGGGTTGCCGTTTTGTTTTTATCTGAACCGCTTACAGGCAGCTATTTATGGTTGACGTGCTTAAGCTTCAGGTTAGCTATCCCGGAACGATAGCGCTGCTCCAGCGTTTCACGGTTGGTGGCGGTCACTTCCAGGTTACGAAGCAGACCATCGTGAATACCGTACGCCCAGCCGTGGATCGAGACTTTTTGCCCGCGTTTCCACGCCGATTGCATGATAGTGGAATGGCCAAGGTTATAAACCTGCTCCATCACGTTCAGCTCGCAAAGGGTATCGAGACGACGCTCCTGCGGCATTTCACCCAACAGTGAGCTATGTTTGAACCAGATATCGCGGATATGCAGCAGCCAGTTATCGATTAACCCGAGTTCGGTATTTTCAATCGCGGCCTGCACACCGCCGCAGCCATAGTGGCCACAAATAATGATGTGCTCGACCTCCAGAACGTCAACGGCGTACTGAACAACCGAAAGGCAGTTGAGGTCGGTATGGATCACCAGGTTGGCAACATTACGGTGCACAAACAGTTCGCCTGGCTCGAGGCCTGTCAGGCGCTCTGCCGGAACGCGGCTGTCGGAACATCCAATCCAGAGAAAGCGTGGGTTTTGCGCCTGCGCGAGCTTTCCAAAAAATCCGGGGTCTTCCTCCACCAGCATTTTTGACCATAGTGCATTGTTGCTGATGAGTGTATCTATGTCGTTCATGGAGGTTAGCGACCTGTAACCGAGTGATTGCGTTGCGCTAATATAGGGTAACTCGACTTTTAATGAAACCACACAACGTGTGTTAGAACCTAAGGTAAGTTTAATTCATGGCGATTGCACTGGAGCTTGAGCAGCTCAAAAAAACCTATCCAGGCGGCGTTCAGGCGCTGCGTGGGATAGATCTCAAAGTGGAAGCGGGGGATTTCTACGCGCTTCTGGGGCCGAATGGGGCGGGGAAATCCACCACCATTGGCATTATCAGTTCGCTGGTCAACAAAACGTCCGGCCGGGTGAGCGTGTTTGGTTACGACCTGCAAAAAGATGTGGTGAATGCCAAGCGCCAGCTCGGACTGGTACCGCAGGAGTTCAACTTCAACCCGTTCGAGACAGTGCAGCAAATCGTGGTTAATCAGGCGGGTTACTACGGTGTTGAGCGCAAAGAAGCGGTGGAGCGCAGCGAAAAGTACCTCAAACAGCTCGATCTGTGGGAAAAACGCAATGAACGTGCGCGCATGTTGTCTGGCGGAATGAAGCGCCGTCTGATGATTGCCCGTGCGCTGATGCATGAGCCAAAGCTGCTGATCCTTGATGAGCCCACCGCGGGCGTGGATATCGAACTGCGTCGTTCAATGTGGGGCTTCCTGAAGGACCTCAACGACAAAGGCACGACCATTATTTTGACCACGCACTACCTCGAAGAGGCGGAGATGCTGTGTCGCAATATCGGCATCATTCAGAACGGTGAGCTGGTGGAAAACACCTCAATGAAGAGCCTGCTCGCCAAGCTGAAATCCGAAACCTTCATTCTCGACCTGGCGGCGAAAAGCCCGCTGCCGACGCTGGAAGGCTATAACTATCGTCTGGTGGATACCTCAACGCTGGAAGTGGAAGTGCTGCGCGAGCAGGGCATTAACAGCGTGTTCTCACAGCTGAGCGCGCAGGGTGTTCAGGTATTAAGTATGCGTAACAAAGCGAACCGACTGGAAGAGCTGTTTGTCTCTCTGGTGCAGGATAAACAAGGAGACAAGGCATGACGCATCTTTACTGGGTCGCGCTGAAAAGCATCTGGGCGAAAGAGATTAACCGCTTTATGCGTATCTGGGTGCAAACCCTGGTACCGCCGGTGATCACCATGACGCTCTACTTCATCATCTTCGGTAACCTCATCGGTTCCCGCATTGGTGAAATGCACGGCTTTACCTATATGCAGTTTATTGTGCCGGGCCTGATCATGATGGCGGTGATCACCAACGCCTATGCTAACGTGGCATCATCATTCTTTAGCGCCAAGTTCCAGCGTAACATTGAAGAGCTGCTGGTCGCGCCGGTACCAACGCATGTGATCATTGCGGGTTATGTGGGCGGCGGCGTGGCGCGCGGTCTCTGCGTGGGGATTCTGGTGACGGCGATCTCCCTGTTCTTTGTGCCGTTCCAGGTGCATTCATGGCTGTTCGTGGCGCTCACGTTACTGTTGACGGCCATCTTGTTCTCGCTGGCCGGTCTGCTGAACGCGGTGTTTGCTAAAACGTTCGATGATATCAGCCTGATCCCAACCTTTGTGCTGACGCCACTGACCTATCTTGGCGGGGTGTTCTACTCCCTGACGCTGCTGCCGCCGTTCTGGCAGGCGCTGTCACACCTGAACCCGATTGTTTATATGATCAGCGGCTTCCGCTTTGGTTTCCTCGGCATTACGGATGTGCCACTGATTACCACGGTTGCGGTGCTGGTGGTGTTTATTATCGCCTTCTACCTGCTGTGCTGGTCTCTCATTCAGCGTGGACGCGGTCTGCGCAGCTAATCTCCCGCCCGGCGACATTCTGTTTGCCGGGCGCTTTTCTTTGATTGTTATCACCGTACGCTAACCTTCACTCCGCTAAACTACTTGCCTGCTAAGGAGAGAGTGATGCTGGGATGGGTGATCGCCTGCCATGATGAACAGGCGCAGGATATGCTGGATAAACTGGAGGCCAGATTTGGTCCGCTGGCGCAATGCCGTGCGGTTAACTACTGGCGCGGATTGAGCACCAACATGCTCAGCCGAATGATGTGCGATGCCCTGCATGAAACCGACACCGGTGACGGCGTCATCTTCCTGACCGATAAATCCGGCGCGGCACCTTATCGCTCTGCGGCATTGTTGAGCCACAAGCACGACAACTGTGAAGTGATATCAGGCATTAACTCTTTGCTGCTGGAATCCATGTATCCCTTCCGGGAAACCTTAAGCAGCGCTGAATTCCGTCATGCGATCGTCGACAAAAAAGTGGCCGGCGTCAGCAGCCTGTGGCATCAGCAGCAAAAAAATCCTCCCTTTGTCTTGCTCCATGATTTGTATAAGAATTAAACATTGGTATTGATGCTGCTTTTGTTACAATGGTGGCTGATTTTTCGTGTCGATTAATATTCCATGTTCATGCGCGTTGTGTTCCTTCTGTTGCTGCTGGTTTCCGGCGGCGCATCTGCCAGCCTGATCGCTCAGCAAGGGCTTCCCGCCCGATATATGCAAACCACCGAAGATGCGGCTATCTGGGCGCAAGTAGGTAACAATGTGGTCAATGTCGGCAATATCCGTGCCGGGCAAATCCTGGCCGTCGTCCCCACATCCGCTGATTACTACGAGTTTCGTTTTGGCTTCGGCACGGGCTTTATTGATAAAGAGCACCTGGAAGACGTGCAGGGCAAACAGCGCGTGGAAGACAGCCTTGGCGATTTGAATAAACCGCTGAGTAACCAGAACCTGATAACCTGGAAAGACACGCCTGTCTTTAACGCCCCCAGCAGCGGAAGCGCTCCTTTCGGCACGATGAGTGCTAACCTTCGCTACCCCATTCTGAATAAACTTAAAGACCGTCTGAACCAGACCTGGTATCAGATCCGCATCGGCAATCGTCTGGCGTGGATCAGCAGCCTGGATGCGCAGGAAGATAACGGCATCCCGGTCCTGACCTATCACCATATCCTGCGTGATGAAGAGAACACCCGTTTCCGACATACCTCCACGACCACCAGCGTGCGTGCGTTCAGCAACCAGATGACCTGGCTTCGCGATCAGGGCTATACCACGCTGACGATGGCTCAGCTTGAAGGGTATGTGCGTAACAAAATGAACCTGCCGGCGAAGTCTGTGGTGATCACCTTTGATGACGGGCTGAAGTCGGTGAGCCGCTATGCGTATCCCGTCCTCAAAGCGTATGGATTCAAGGCGACGGCGTTTATCATCTCGTCGCGTATAAAACGTCATCCGCAGAAGTGGGCGCCGAAATACCTGCAGTTTATGAGTGTCTCTGAGCTTGAGCAGATCCAGGATGTGTTTGATATCCAGTCCCATACCCACTTCTTGCATCGGGTGGACGGCAATAAACACCCGATCTTACTGAGCCGTAGCCATCACGTGATTTTGTTCGATTTCGCGCGTTCACGCCGGGCGCTGGCGCAATTTAACCCGCACGTGCTCTATCTCTCTTATCCGTTTGGCGCCTATGACGACAAAGCGGTAAAAGCAGCGAATGACGCAGGGTTCCACCTGGCGGTGACAACGGTAAAAGGCAAAGTGAAGCCCGGGGACAATCCGTTCCTGCTTAAGCGACTGTATATTTTAAGGACGGATTCGCTGGAGACGATGTCGCGGCTTATCAGTAATCAGCCGCAGGGGTGAGGTGAGAGAAGGCTGTGAACGGTTCACAGCCTTCAGGATATCAGGCAACCTGGACCGGAATGGCTTTCGCAGTGCGTTTCATTTCGTTGTCGCCTTCGAAGTACGCCACTTTTGGCTGCCAGCGACGGGCTTCTTCGTCAGACATCATCACGAAGCTGGCGATGATGACGATATCACCGACGTCGGCACAGTGAGCGGCAGCGCCATTCACGGAGATAATTCTGGAGCCGCGTTCCGCCGCGATCGCATAGGTAGAGAAGCGCTTACCGTTATTCACGTTCCAGATATCAATGGCTTCGTTTTCAAGGATGCCCGCTGCATCAAGAAAATCCTGATCAATGGCGCAGGAGCCTTCATAGTGCAGGTCGGCCTGAGTGACTTTCACACGGTGAAGCTTACCTTGCAGCATTTTGCGAATCATTACGTTTACCTTTAATCATCATGCGTTAACCCCCCGCGAACGAGGGGAGGTAGAGAGTTATGCCAGCTCAACCACTTTATTGTCGATAAGGCGTGCCTGACCGAGCCATGCAGCCACCAGAAGCACCGCGCGCTTGCTGGTATCGGTCAGCTCAAGCAGCGTATCGGCATCACGGATTTGGATATCGTCAGCGCGGAAGCCTTTGTCGTTCAGCGCCTGTTCGGCGAGAGCAACGATCTCTTCTGCGCTCAGCTCTTTAGCCACAAGCTGTTCCGCCATGGTATTCATGACCTTGCTCAATCCCGGCGCGATTTTACGCTCATCCGCGGTAAGGTACCCGTTACGGGAACTGAGCGCCAGACCGTCTTTGGCACGCACAATCGGCACGCCCACGATCTCAATATCATAACCCATGTCGGCGACCATCTTACGGATCAACGCCAGCTGCTGGAAGTCCTTCTCACCGAAGCAGGCAACGTCGGGCTGCACCAGGTTAAACAGCTTGCTGACGATGGTTGAAACGCCGCGGAAATGGCCCGGACGGCTGGCGCCTTCCAGCATGGTTGAAATGCCCGGCACGTCCACGTAGGTCGCGTCCTCGGTCCCCTGCGGGTAGACGTCTGTAGGTGCCGGAGAGAAGACAATGTCCGCGTGGCGTTTTTTGAGTTTTTCGCAATCTTCCTGCAGGGTGCGCGGATAGCGCGCCAGGTCGTCGGCACGGTCAAACTGCATGGGGTTCACGAAGATACTGACCACCACGATATCTGCACGCGCTCTGGCTTCATCAACAAGCTTCATATGGCCGTCATGCAGGTTACCCATCGTGGGAACCAGTGCGATACGTTTACCTTCCTGACGTGCACGACGGATATGCTGGCGAAGCAGCGGCAGGGTTTCAATGATTAGCACAACAAGACTCCTTAATGGAAACTGTGTTCTTCACCCGGGTAAACACCGGATTCAACGTCGGCAATATACTGCCGCACAGCAGCACGCATGTCGCCTGCTTCTGCCAGGAAATTTTTGGCGAATTTAGGGATATGGCCGCCGGTAATACCAAAGGCGTCGTGCATCACTAAAATCTGACCGTCGGTAACGTTGCCTGCGCCAATGCCAATCACCGGAATCGACAGCGCCTCGGTGATGCGTTTTGCCAGTTCAACCGGCACACACTCCAGCACCAGCAGCTGTGCGCCAGCGGCTTCCAGCGCCAGGGCATCCTCAAAAAGTGTCTGTGCCGCGTCACCGCGGCCCTGCACCTTATAGCCGCCAAAAATATTGACGGATTGCGGCGTCAGACCCAGGTGGCCGCAGACCGGCACGGCACGTTCGGTGAGCATTTTCACGGTCTCTGCAAGCCAGGCTCCGCCTTCGATTTTGACCATATTGGCCCCGGCACGCATGACGGTTGCCGCATTCTCGAACGCTTGCTCTGGCGTCGCGTAGGCCATAAAAGGCAGATCGGAAAGCAGCAGACAGGCAGGTGCTCCGCGGCGCACGGCACGGGTATGGTAGGCAATATCTTCGACCGTCACCGGCAGGGTGGAATCATGGCCTTGTACCGTCATCCCTAACGAATCTCCGACCAGCATGACAGTGATACCCTCTTCGGCAAAAAGCTTAGCGAAGCTGTAGTCATACGCAGTAATGGTGGCGAAGCGTCTCTTTTCCTGTTTGCATTTCTGCAGTAAGGAGATGGTGGTTGGTTTCATACTGTTTCCTGATAGCCCAAAAGCGAATCTTTGCGCATTCTAACAGTAACATTTGAGGGAACAATGATTTTAGGCAACCGATTAACCACAATTCCGTGAGGGTTAACCGGTAAAAACGCGGATCACCAGCGGGCTGGTTTTTCTGCGTCGAGGCTATCCAGCACTGCCTTCAGCGAGAGGCCGTCAGGGAAGATGAGGTCAGGGGCAACGTCGAACAGCGGCCAGAGCATAAAGCCGCGATTTTTCATGTCGTAGTGCGGAACGGTGAGACGGGGGGTGTTAATCACCTCATGGCCAAACAGCATAATGTCGAGATCGAGGGTGCGCGGCCCCCAGCGTTCGGCTTTGCGTACGCGGCCCTGCTGCAGTTCGATTCGCTGAGTATTATCCAGCAGCGTGTCGGCATTCAGCGCAGTGTCCAGCACCACGGCGGCATTCAGGTAATCAGGCTGATCCTGTGGCCCCAGCGGCGGTGTCCGGTAGAAAGAAGAGACCGCCACAATACGGCTTTGTGGGATTTCACCCAGCGCCTGAACGGCAGCATTAACCTGCTCCAGCGGAGAGGCCAGATTGCTGCCGATGGCAATGTACGCCAGGGTCATGCCGTACCTTCACGGCGCGGCGCACGTTTGCGCGGACGACGGTGGCGACGACGCGGCGTCGGTTCGTCATCGAGGTCGACGAGCATATCTTTCTGCTCTGGCGGTGCTGAAACCTGGAATTCTCCCCACCACTGCGCCAGACGCTGCAGTTCCTGGTTCCGTTCAATTTCAGCACGCAGCGACAGTAAATCGAACGCAGCGCGGAATTTAGGATGTTCCATCAGCTTCCAGGCGCGTTTACCCTGACGACGAGACATGCGCAGCTGAAGCTGCCAGATATCACGCACCAGCGTCGTAATACGTTTTGGAATGGCGAGCGTGCGGCAGGCTTCATCCAGCACGTCATTTGCGGCCAGCGCAAACGCATCGTAGTAGGCCAGACCGCTTTCCTGCGCAATTCTCTGCGCTGCTTCCAGCAGCGGATACCAGAACATCGCGGCAAACAGGAACGCCGGGTTCACACGCATATCGTTGTGAATGCGGGTATCGGTATTCTTCAGCACCTGCGCAATCATGCGTTCCATTGGGCTGTCACCGTTTTCGGTAAAGCAGCGCGTAATGGTCGGGAACAGGGGCTGGAAAAGGCTGTATTCGCGTAGCAGCTTGTAGGTTTCGTAGCCGTAACCGGCCTGCAGCAGCTTCAGCGCCTCTTCAAACAGACGGGCTGGCGGCACGTCGTTAATCAGCGTCGCCAGACGCGGTATCGGCTCTGCGGTTTCCGGGCTGATGCGCATTGAGAGTTTGGCGGCGAAACGTACGGCGCGCAGCATACGCACCGGGTCTTCACGATAACGCGTTTCCGGCGTGCCGATCAGGCGAATCAGACCGTCTTTCAGGTCCTGCATGCCGCCGACGTAATCACGGACGGTGAAATCTGCCACGCTGTAGTAAAGGCTGTTGATCGTGAAATCGCGACGCTGGGCATCTTCTTCGATAGAGCCGAAGATATTGTCCCGCAGCAGCATGCCGTTCTGGCCGCGCTGGGAGGTGGTGCGATCGGATTCGCCCGCTTCGTGGTGACCGCGGAAGGTCGCCACTTCAATAATTTCCGGCCCAAACATGACGTGAGCAAGACGAAAACGACGGCCAACAAGGCGACAGTTACGGAATAATTTGCGCACCTGCTCTGGCGTGGCGCTGGTCGTCACGTCGAAATCTTTTGGTTTTTTGCCCAGCAGTAAATCACGCACCCCACCGCCAACGAGATAGGCCTCGTAGCCTGCTTTATTCAGACGATAGAGCACCTTGAGGGCATTTTCACTGATATCTTTGCGGGAAATATTGTGCTGCTCACGTGGAATAACCGACATGCGGTTTTGCGCAATAGCGTCGTTCGCCATGCTCTCTTCGCGGCTTAGCACTTTACGGCAAAAATTAGCGACTCGGGTAAAAATAGTACACCTCGTAGTGTGTTTTGTTATGAAAAAAGCGGCTAATCATAGCTCAGCGCAACGCATTTGAGAATGCTGGATTTTTGGCACGGTCGTCAGCGTCCAGTTGGCGATCGCCATTTTCAGCAGTTCGTCAATTCGCAAATCCTGCCATTCGTTGGTTACATTCTGGTTGAGAAATCGCAGCGCGTCGATCAAAACAGGGCGCGGATCGCCGTCTGGCAGGGCGGGCGCATGATTTTGTTTTGACAGTTTAAAGCCCTGTTCATTGACCGCCAGTGGCAGATGAATGTAATCCGGCGCGTTCCAGCCAAACTGGTGATAGAGCGATATTTGTCGCACGGTAGGTTCCACCAGGTCAGCCCCGCGCACAATTTCCGTCACGCCCTGGAAATGGTCATCAACCACAACCGCCAGGTTATAGGCGAACAGGCCGTCACGGCGGTGGATAATAAAATCTTCGCGTGCAAGACGTTCATCCGCCTGGATCTCGCCGGAGAGTAAATCAGTAAAGTGCGTCACCGGGGCATGCTGCTTTATGCGCACGGCGGCCAGTTCTGGGCCGTTATTGCGCGTGCGGCAGTGGCCGTCATAGACGCCACCCACGCTCTGAATACGCGCGCGGGTGCAGGTGCAGTAGTAGGAGAGCCCTTGTGCGTGGAGCCACGCCAGGCGTTCCCGGTAGGCATCATGTCGCCTTGACTGCCAGAGGACGTCGCCGTCCCAGTGAAGACCGTAATGTTCCAGCTGACGCAGAATGGTATCTGCTGCACCGGGAACTTCACGCGGAGGATCAATATCTTCAATGCGGACCAGCCATTTACCGTGACGGGCGCGAGCCTGCAGGTAGCTGCCGAGGGCGGCAATTAATGAGCCGAAGTGTAATTCACCAGAAGGGGATGGCGCGAAGCGCCCAATATAGTGTGATTCAGACATATCAACAGTAACAAGGCGGGAGAAACTCCCGCCTTTAGAGTGTGTAAACAGCGCTGGTATTAACCGGCCATCTGTTTTTCGCGGATTTCTGCCAGCGTTTTACAGTCGATGCACAGATCGGCGGTTGGACGCGCTTCCAGGCGACGAATTCCGATTTCAACACCGCAGGATTCGCAGTAGCCAAAATCTTCGTCTTCGACTTTTTTCAGCGTTTTTTCGATCTTTTTGATCAGTTTGCGTTCGCGGTCACGGTTACGCAGTTCGAGGCTGAACTCTTCTTCCTGAGCGGCACGGTCTACCGGGTCCGGGAAGTTAGCAGCTTCATCCTGCATATGCGTTACGGTGCGATCCACTTCATCCCTAAGTTGATTACGCCACGCTTCAAGAATGCGCTTGAAGTGCGCCAGCTGGGCTTCGTTCATATACTCTTCGCCCGGCTTCACTTGGTACGGCTCCACCCCAGCGATGGAGAGAATACTCAGGGACGATGTTTTACGGTTTTGCCCTTCTTGCATGTTGCTTCTCCTTAACACGCACTATCGATCCCCGTGTTGGGGGAAAAATCAGGTCGCTATAAATAGCAGATGCTTTTCCGTATGGCAATTATCTAAACGTAACACTTGACAAGCCTGTGAGGAAAAGCGTATTTGCGCACGCGGCCAGAACACTTAATAGTCAATCGTCTAATCCCTTATAAGACAATGGGAAGAGAGGATCTCAGAGTCATATTATCGGCAGAAAGTTCCGCTTTATAAGCCAATACCTCCACCCCCTGCTTTTGTGCCTCATTCAACAATTGCGCGTATTTGAGATCAATATGGCGGGCTGGAGAAAATCGTTCAATGGCTGAATGTAAAACCGCAAACAGCAATACGGCGCGTTTGCCCGCCGCCGCAACACTCATCAGCTCCCGCAGATGCTTCTGCCCCCGTAGCGTGACCGCATCCGGAAAGTAGCCGTTTTCCTGTTCCGCTAACGTCACTGATTTTACTTCAATATAGCACTCGGGCCGGTCTTCCGCCTGTAACATGAAGTCAATTCTGCTGCTTTCATCGCCATATTTAACTTCACTTTTATGCGTGCCATACCCCACCAGTTCGGGCAGGGTGCCAAGGGTCAATGCTTCCTTAACTAATTGATTGGCGCGCAGGGTATTCACACAAATAAATGCCCCGTTTTGCGTCTCGGTCATTTCCCAGGTATGGGCATATTTGCGTTTAGTATTTTCTGAAGTGGAATACCAGACTGTGTCACCCGGCGTTGCACAGCCGGTCATGGCACCGGTGTTCGGGCAGTGCAGCGTGAGCTGTTCACCTTCGGGGGTGATCACGTCTGCGAGAAAGCGTTTGTAGCGTTGAACCAGCGTGGCGTGCTGCAGGGCAGGACTAAACTTCATCAGAATTCCTTAGGGTATCGCCCAGCGACCAGCGCTGTAGCGGCGTGTAACGGGTGCGTCCTTGGGTAAAGACCGATTCGTAAAGCGCGAAGGTATTGACCTCAACGTCCCAGTGAAAACCGGGTGGCGGAATGGCAACGGCCTGACCGGCATCGCGCAGCAGGGTGATATGCGGATGAAACGGCTGCGGACTCTGGTAACACCCGCTGCGAGCCGCCTGGGCGCGCAACATGCTGGCAAGCTGTAAAAGCCCGCGGGGCGGCTGGCGCGTGCCCAGCCAGACCACGCGTGAGCGCAGCCACTGGCCCGCGTCGTCGAGGTGCAGCGTAAACGCCGGCTGAGAAATGCGGCCAGCCATTGCTGCCAGCGCGCGCTGTTTTTCGGCGCTGACATCGCCCAGAAAGGCCAGCGTCAGGTGCAGGTTTGCCGCCGCGATCGGACGGCCTGCGTCCTGGGGAAAATGGCTGGCTCGCCAGCGAACGATTTTTCGCTGCAGCGTGGAGGGCAATTCTATGGCAAAAAACAGCCGTTTCGACTCAGACATACAGGGGACTCGGTAATGGTATGCGCCGATGCTACAATGTACGCCGACTAATGTTAACCCTCTGGAGCTGTTAGTGTCCTCATTGCCGGTCGCCGTCGTCCTTCCTGAGCTTCTTGCTGCCTTACACCATGCCCCGCAGGTTTTACTTAACGCCCCGACGGGCGCAGGTAAATCCACCTGGCTGCCGCTGCAGATCCTCAAAGAGGGCACTGTCCGCGGGAAAATTATCCTGCTGGAGCCGCGCAGGCTGGCCGCACGGAACGTGGCGCAGCGCCTGGCGGAACTGCTTGGTGAAAAGCCGGGCGAGACGGTGGGTTACCGTATGCGCGCCGAAACCTGCGTTGGCCCGTCCACGCGCCTTGAGGTGGTGACCGAAGGGATCCTGACCCGCATGCTGCAAAACGATCCGGAGTTAAACGGCGTCGGATTGGTGATTCTGGATGAATTCCACGAGCGTAGCCTGCAGGCAGATCTGGCACTGGCGCTGTTACTTGATGTTCAGCAAGGGCTACGCGACGACCTCCGGTTGCTTATCATGTCCGCTACGCTGGATAACGAACGACTGCAGCAGACGTTGCCCGACGCGCCGGTTATCGCCTCCGAAGGCAGAGCATTTCCCGTTGAGCGTCGCTATCAGCCGTTGCCTGCCCATCAGCGTTTTGACGACGCGGTAGCCATCGCAACCGCCGAATTGCTCCGCCAGGAATCGGGATCGCTACTGCTGTTTTTGCCCGGCGTAGGCGAGATCCAGCGCGTGCAGGATCAACTGGCTTCCCGGGTGGGAAGTGACGTGCTGCTTTGCCCGCTCTACGGCGCGCTGTCACTGGCGGATCAGCGTAAAGCAATCCTGCCCGCGCCCGCGGGGCAGCGTAAAGTGGTGCTGGCAACCAATATTGCCGAAACCAGTTTAACCATAGAAGGCATTCGCCTGGTGGTGGACAGTGCGCAGGAGAGGGTGGCGAGCTTTGACGCGCGCACCGGGCTGACTAAACTGCTGACGCAGCGCATAAGCCAGGCGTCAATGGTCCAGCGTGCAGGCCGTGCGGGACGTCTTGAGCCCGGTATCTGCCTGCATTTGACCAGCGCGGAGCAGGCTGAACGCGCTGCACAGCAAAGCACGCCGGAAATTTTACACAGCGATCTGGCGGGGCTGGTGATGGATCTTCTGCAGTGGGGATGCCCGGATCCGGCACAGCTGACCTGGCTTAATCCTCCACCCGCCGCGAACCTTGCTGCTGCCCGGACCTTACTGAACCGCCTGGGGGCGCTTGATTGTGAGCGATTGTCATCCCGCGGGCAAAAAATGGCTGCGCTGGGCAATGACCCTCGCCTGGCGGCGATGCTGGTGGCCGCGCAGGGGGAAGATGAAATTGCTACGGCGGCGAAACTGGCGGCTATTCTTGAGGAGCCACCACGCGGTGGCAGTAGCGATCTGGCGCAGGCCTTTTCCCGCAATCAGGGGAACTGGCAGCAGCGGGCGCAGCAGCTTTGCCGGCGACTTAACGGCAAAGCCGGGTCGCCAGACAGCGCGGCTATCGCGCCTCTGTTAGCGCAGGCGTTTCCCGACAGGATCGCGCGTCGTCGCGGTCTGGACGGGCGATATCAACTGGCCAATGGCATGGGTGCGATGCTGGACAGCGATGACGCCATGACGCGTCACGAATGGCTGATTGCGCCGTTACTGTTACAGGGTAGCCACTCCCCGGACGCGCGTATTTTACAGGCTATCGCGGTGGATATTGATGCCCTGACGCGTGCCTGTCCGCAGTTGGTCCAGCAATCCGATACCGTGGAATGGGATGAGGCTCAGGGCACGCTGAAGGCGTTTCGTCGCAGCCAGACAGGTAAATTGATCCTCGGCACCACGCCGCTGGCAAAACCGTCGGAAGAGGTGCTGCATCTGGCCATGCTGAACGGCATCCGGGACAAAGGGTTAGGGGTGTTGAACTGGACGCCAGAGGCGGAACAGTACCGTATTCGTCTTCACTGTGCCGCGCGCTGGCTACCGGAGTATGACTGGCCCGCGGTCGATGATGAGACATTGCTGGCCTCGCTGGAACGCTGGCTGCTGCCGCAAATGCAGGGTGTACACTCGCTGCGTGCGCTAAAAGCGCTTGATGTTAAGGTCGCGTTACAGAATTTACTGGACTGGTCATTACGTCAACGTCTGGATAGTGAACTGCCAGGGCATTACACTGTGCCGACCGGAAGCCGGATTGCCATTCGTTATCACGAGGATAATCCTCCGGCGCTGGCGGTACGTATGCAGGAAATGTTTGGAGAGGCCACCACGCCTTCTGTGGCGCAAGGGCGCGTCTCTCTGGTGCTGGAGCTGTTGTCGCCAGCCCATCGCCCGTTACAGATTACCCGCGACCTGGGGGCATTCTGGGCGGGGAGCTACCGTGACGTGCAAAAAGAGATGAAGGGGCGGTATCCCAAACATGTCTGGCCGGACGATCCGGCAAATACGGCACCGACACGACGGACGAAGAAGTATTCGTGACGGGTGTGGCTGGGAACGTGCGGCTTGATGCCCTCACCCGCAGGGTGCGGGAGAAAATACTAAAGACGTTCCTGTCTGGAAGGTCTTGCTGTTTACTTTGAGAGATTTCTTCTTTCACAGGCCAGTGGAAGAAAAGAGAATCGGGCCCTTGCGCCTGAAAGTTGCGGAGAAAAAGCATGGCGGGGAATGACCGCGAGCCAATAGGACGTAAGGGAAAACCAACGCGTCCGGCGAAAGAAAAGGTAAGCCGTCGTCGCCTCAGAGATGAGGACTATGACGATGACTATGAAGACGATTATGAGGATGAAGAACCGATGCCGCGTAAAGGGAAAGGCAAAGGGCGTAAGCCTCGGGGCAAGCGCGGCTGGTTCTGGCTGCTGCTGAAGCTGTTCATTGTATTTGTTGTGCTGATGGCGATTTACGGCGTCTATCTGGATCAGAAGATCCGTAGCCGTATCGACGGAAAAGTCTGGCAACTGCCTGCGGCGGTGTATGGCCGCATGGTGAACCTTGAGCCAGATATGTCCATCAGCAAGAACGAGATGGTGAAACTGCTGGAAGCCACCCAGTATCGTCAGGTGTCGAAAATGACGCGTCCTGGCGAATTTACCGTGCAGGCGAAAAGCATTGAGATGATCCGCCGTCCGTTTGATTTCCCGGACAGCAAAGAGGGTCAGGTGCGTGCGCGTCTGACCTTTGACGGCGATCGTCTGGACACCATCGAGAACATGGATAACAACCGTCAGTTCGGTTTCTTCCGTCTCGATCCGCGTCTGATCACCATGCTCTCGTCGGCGAACGGCGAACAACGTCTGTTCGTTGCCCGTAACGGCTTCCCGGACCTGCTGGTTGATACCCTGCTGGCAACCGAAGACCGTCACTTCTATGAGCATGATGGCATCAGCCTCTACTCGATTGGCCGTGCGGTGCTGGCTAACCTGACCGCCGGACGGACGGTGCAGGGGGCGAGTACGCTGACCCAGCAGCTGGTGAAGAACCTGTTCCTCTCCAGTGAACGCTCTTACTGGCGTAAAGCCAACGAAGCGTACATGGCCGTACTGATGGATGCGCGTTACAGCAAGGATCGTATCCTTGAGCTGTACATGAACGAGGTGTACCTCGGTCAGAGCGGGGATAACGAAATCCGCGGCTTCCCGCTGGCAAGTCTGTACTACTTTGGTCGTCCGGTGGAAGAGCTGAGCCTTGACCAGCAGGCGCTGCTGGTGGGCATGGTGAAAGGGGCGTCCATTTATAACCCGTGGCGTAACCCGAAACTGGCGCTGGAACGTCGTAACCTGGTGCTGCGTCTGCTGCAACAGCAGCAGGTGATTGACCAGGAGCTGTACGACATGCTGAGCGCACGACCACTCGGCGTTCAGCCGCGCGGTGGCGTGATCTCGCCTCAGCCTGCGTTTATGCAGCTGGTGCGTCAGGAGCTGCAAAGCAAGCTCGGTGATAAGGTGAAAGATCTCTCCGGCGTGAAGATCTTTACCACCTTCGATTCCGTGGCGCAGGAAGCCGCTGAAAAAGCTGCGGTGGAAGGCATCCCGGCGCTGAAGAAACAGCGTAAGCTGAGCGATCTTGAAACCGCGATGGTGGTGGTTGACCGTAACACCGGCGAAGTTCGCGCCATGGTGGGCGGTGCTGAGCCGCAGTTCGCAGGCTACAACCGTGCAATGCAGGCGCGACGTTCGATTGGTTCACTGGCAAAACCGGCAACCTATCTTACCGCCCTGAGTCAGCCTAACCAGTATCGCCTGAATACCTGGATTGCCGATGCGCCGATTTCCCTGCGCCAGCCTAACGGCCAGGTATGGTCTCCGCAGAACGACGATAAACAGTTCAGCGGCCAGGTCATGCTGGTGGATGCGTTGACCCGCTCGATGAACGTGCCAACGGTGAACCTGGGTATGGCGCTCGGTCTGCCGGCGATTGTCGACACCTGGCAGAAACTGGGTGTGCCGAAAGATCAGCTCCATCCTGTTCCGGCGATGATCCTGGGGGCGCTTAACCTGACGCCGATCGAAGTGGCTCAGGCGTTCCAGACCATTGCCAGCGGGGGTAACCGTGCACCGCTTTCTGCTCTGCGTTCAGTGATTGCCGAGGATGGCTCCGTGCTGTATCAGAGCTTCCCGCAAGCGGAACGTGCCGTGCCAGCGCAGGCGGCCTATATGACGTTGTGGACGATGCAGCAGGTTGTGCAGCGGGGGACCGGACGTCAACTGGGTGCGAAGTATCCAGGCCTGCATCTGGCAGGTAAAACCGGGACCACCAACAACAACGTGGATACCTGGTTCGCCGGTATCGATGGCCGTGAAGTGGTGATCACCTGGGTAGGCCGCGATAACAACCAGCCAACCAAACTGTACGGTGCGAGCGGGGCGATGTCGATTTACCAGCGCTATCTGGCGAATCAGTCTCCGGTACCGCTGAATCTGGTGGCGCCGGAAGATATTGTCGATATGGGCGTGGACGGTTCCGGTAACTTTGTCTGTGGCGGCGGTATGCGTACCTTGCCTGTCTGGACCACCAACCCGGATTCGCTGTGCCAGCAAAGCCAGCCAGAGCAACCGACGGGTAACCCGTTCGAGCAGTCTTCTCAGCCTCAGCAGCAGCCGCAACAACAGCCGCAGCAGCAGAATGAGAAAAAAGACAGCGACGGTGTCGCGGGCTGGATTAAAGATATGTTCGGCGGTAACTAACGCTTCACATCCCCCCGAAAGGGGGGATTTTTTTTACCTGTACTTTCCATTTCCTTAACCCTCGTTTTCATTCTGATTAACCCTTCGTTTTCTCTTGTTTATTTCTTAAACCCTTAATTCTCGTAGGGCCGCTTACTGCTTGCTATGCAGCCAGCGTTTCGCATATTATTCTGCGGTCATAATAATAATTCTCGTTTACGTTATCATTCACTTTTCCATCAGAGATAAACATGGCGCTTTCCAATACTGCTCAGCCAATTCACACGTCGCTGCGAAAAATCGCGGTCGTCGTAGCCACAGCGGTTGCCGGCATGTCTACGTATGCACATGCGGCTGAAACCCAGAAAAAAGAAGAAACCATCACCGTTACCGCCGCGCCTGCCGCCCAGGAAAGCCCGTGGGGGCCTGCGCCAACGATCGCAGCAAAACGCACGGCAACGGCGACCAAAACCGATACCGCGATTGAAAAGACCCCGCAGTCTATTTCCGTGGTAACGCGTGATGAAATGGAACGCCGCCAGCCAGCGACCGTAAAAGAGGCGCTGGGCTATACGCCGAGCGTGTTTGCGACCCGCGGCAGCTCCACCACCTATGATGTGGTCTCAATTCGTGGTTTTACCGCGCCTTCGACGGTAAACACCAACCAGTATCTCGATGGCATGAAGCTGATGGGGAATAACTACTCCGAAGCTTCCATGGATCCTTACTTCCTTGAGCGCGTAGAAGTGATGCGCGGACCTACGTCTGTGCTCTACGGCAACAGCAATCCCGGCGGTATCGTCAGTATGGTGAGCAAACGCCCACTGACCGAGCCGCTGAAAGAAGTCCAGTTTAAAATGGGGACCAATAACCTGTGGCAAACGGGCTTCGATTTCAGTGATGCAATCGATGAAGATGGCGTGTGGTCGTACCGCCTGACCGGTCTTGGCAGTAGTCAGAACGCACAGCAGGAGATGTCAAAATCAACCCGCTATGCGATTGCGCCCTCCTTTAGCTGGCGTCCGGATGACAAAACCGATTTCACCTTCCTGAGCAATTTCCAGAACGATCCGGAAGCGGGCTACTACGGCTGGTTGCCACGGGAAGGGACCGTGGTGCCATACCGTGACGCAAACGGCAATGAGCATAAGATCCCAACCGATTTCAACGAAGGTGAAGCGGATAATAAGATGGCTCGTCGCCAGCAGTTGATTGGTTACAGCTTCTCGCATCAGTTTGATGACACGTTCACCGTGCGTCAGAATCTGCGTTACGCAAAAGTGCATACGCTCTACCGCTCTGTTTACGGCAATGGCTACGCTGAGCCTGGCAAGATTAACCGCGCTTACGTGCGTTCAGATGAAGATCTGAATATGTTTACCGTGGATACTCAGCTGCAGTCGACATTCGCGACGGGCGCCGTAGACCACACGTTGCTGACGGGCGTTGATTACTCGCGTATGCGTAATGATATCAATGCGCTGTACGGTTCCGCCGACCCTATTGATATCCAGAACCCGGATTACGGCAACGCGAACATCAACACTAACCTGCCATGGTCTAACTATTCCGTCGTTAACCGTAATGAACAGACCGGGCTCTATGCTCAGGATCAGGCGGAGTGGGATAAGTGGGTGCTGACGCTGGGCGGACGCTACGACTACGTGATGGCTTCAACGCTGACGCGCGGTACGGCCGATTCGCTGGCTGAAAACCACGACCAGGCTTTCACCTGGCGCGGGGGAATTAACTATCTCTTTGATAATGGTATTTCACCTTACTTCAGCTACAGCGAGTCGTTTGAGCCGGTATCGGGCGCCGATCGTAACGGCACACCGTTCGACCCTTCCCGCGGTAAGCAGTATGAAACGGGTGTGAAATACGCGCCGAAAGACCTGCCGGTTGTGGTCACCGCGTCGCTGTTCCAGCTGACGAAAGATAAGAACCTGACGGCGGATCCGAACGATCCAACGAATACTCACAGTATCCAGACCGGTGAGATCCGTTCTCGCGGTTTCGAACTGGAAGCGAAGGCAGCGGTTAACGCCAATATCAACGTGACCGCGGCGTACAGCTTTATTGATGCTGAGTACACCCATGACAGCACCTTTGAAGGTAAACGTCCGGCGGAAGTGCCGCGTAATCAGGCGTCATTGTGGGCAGATTACACCTTCACCGACACGGCCTTAAGCGGCCTGACGATTGGTGCCGGTACCCGTTACATCGGTAACACGGTGAGCTACTACTCAAGCGGCGACAAAAAAGATCAGCCGTTTAACGTCGCGAGCTACACCCTTGCCGATGCGATGGTGAAATACGATCTGGCCCGTCTGGGTCTGCCGGGGTCATCTGTGGCGGTGAACGTGAATAACCTGTTCGATCGGGAATATGTCTCCAGCTGCTACAAGGATTATGCATGCTACTGGGGTGCTGAACGTCAGGTTGTCGCCACCGCGACCTTCCGCTTCTAATCTCTCTTCGGGCACGGTTCGCCGTGCCCTTTTTATTTAAGTTGGCCGATATGCAGGATAATCAAACGCAATCCGACACCACCTTCACGCTCAATAATCTCTCCTTTCGCGTGCCCGGACGCACCCTGCTGCATCCGCTCTCTTTGACCTTCCCGGCAGGTAAAGTGACAGGCCTGATTGGTCACAACGGCTCTGGTAAATCAACCCTGCTCAAAATGCTTGGCCGCCATCAGCCGCCGTCAGAAGGCGATATCCTGCTGGACGGTCAGCCGCTGGAGAGCTGGAGCAGTAAAGCCTTTGCCCGCAAAGTGGCGTATCTGCCGCAGCAGTTGCCGCAGGCGGAGGGGATGACCGTGCGTGAACTGGTGGCGATTGGGCGTTATCCGTGGCACGGCGCGCTTGGCCGTTTCGGCGTGGCCGACAGAGAGAAAGTGGAAGAGGCGATTGCGCTGGTGGGGCTAAAACCGCTGGCCCACCGTCTGGTAGACAGCCTGTCAGGAGGGGAACGTCAGCGCGCGTGGATAGCAATGCTGGTGGCCCAGGACAGCCGCTGCCTGCTGCTCGACGAACCGACCTCTGCGCTGGATATTGCCCATCAGGTCGACGTGCTTGCGCTGGTGCATCGTTTAAGCCAGCAGCGCGGTCTGACGGTTATTGCGGTCCTGCATGATATCAACATGGCCGCGCGTTACTGCGATTACCTCGTTGCCCTGCGCGGCGGTGAGATGATCGCCCAGGGGACGCCGTCTGAACTGATGCGCAGTGAAACGCTGGAACACATTTACGGTATTCCAATGGGGATTTTGCCTCACCCTGCCGGGGCTGCACCGGTGAGCTTTGTGTACTGATGCTGGATTCTATGTTGATGAGTCGCCGTCGTCTGCTGACGGCAATGGCGCTTTCACCGCTGCTGTTAAAAATGAATACCGCGCGTGCGGCTGCGGTCGATCCACACCGCATTGTGGCGCTGGAATGGTTGCCGGTAGAGCTGATGATGGCGCTGGGCGTTACGCCCTATGGTGTGGCGGATATTCCCAACTACAGGCTATGGGTGAATGAGCCGAGGCTACCGGACTCGGTAATCGACATCGGCCTGCGCACCGAGCCAAACCTCGAACTGCTCACCCAGATGAAGCCGTCATTCCTGTTCTGGTCTGCAGGTTACGGCCCGTCAGAAGAGACAATGGCACGGATTGCGCCCGGCCGTGGTTTCTCCTTCAGCGACGGTAAAAATCCGCTGGCGATGGCGAAAAACTCCCTCCACGAGATGGCACAGTTCCTTAACCGTGAGGTTGAGGCCAAAAAACATCTCGACGATTTTGATGCTCTAATTAACACCCTGAAGCCGCGTTTTGCTCACCGGGGCGATCGCCCGCTGCTGATGGTGACGCTGCTGGATGCCCGCCATATGCTGGTCTTTGGGAAAAACTGCCTGTTCCAGGACGTGCTCGACAGTTTTGGTATTCGTAATGCCTGGGAAGGGGAGATGACCTTCTGGGGCAGCACCGCCGTGGGGATTGACCGTCTTGCGGCATTTCGCGATGTGGATGTGTTGTGCTTTGACCACGGCAACGAGCGGGAGATGCAAACCCTGATGGCGACGCCGCTCTGGCAGGCAATGCCGTTTGTGCGTGAAAAACGGTTCCTGCGCGCACCTGCGGTATGGTTCTACGGCGCGACGCTTTCTGCCATGCACTTTGCCCGCGTGCTGGACAATGCGCTGGGAGGCCAGGCATGAGTACGCGTATTGCCCGTTTCCCGGCACTGTTACTTTGCCTCATTTTCCTGTGCGCGCTGGTATTGACCTGGTTCAATCTGTCGACGGCCTTACCGCGCGACCAGTGGCGTGGGGCGCTGGTGGCGCCAGATATCGATAATATTCAGCAAATGCTGTTCCACTACAGTCTGTTGCCGCGGCTTGCGATTTCGCTGCTGGTCGGGGCGGGATTAGGGCTGGTGGGCGTTTTATTCCAGCAGGTACTGCGTAACCCTCTGGCCGAGCCGACGACGCTTGGCGTGGCGACCGGGGCACAGCTTGGGATCACGATTACCACACTCTGGGCGTTTCCTGGGGCATTGACCTCGCAGTTTGCTGCCCTCGCCGGTGCGTGTGTGGTGGGCGCGCTGGTATTCGGCGTCGCCTGGGGCAAACGTCTCTCCCCCGTCACGCTTATTCTTGCGGGGCTGGTGGTGAGCCTGTACTGCGGCGCGATTAATCAGCTGCTGGTGCTGTTCCATCACGATCAGCTGCAAAGCATGTTCCTCTGGAGCACCGGTACGCTCACCCAGACCGACTGGAGCGTCGTGCAGCGTCTGTGGCCGCAGCTCGTCGGTGGCGTCGTGTTGACGCTGCTGCTCTTGCGCCCGCTGACGTTGATGGGTCTTGACGATGGCGTGGCGCGTAATCTGGGGCTGGCGCTGTCGCTGGCCCGTCTGGGGGCGCTGACGCTGGCGATTGTGCTCAGTGCCCTGCTGGTAAATGCGGTAGGCATCATCGGGTTTATCGGGCTATTTGCGCCGCTGCTGGCAAAAATGCTCGGTGCGCGCCGCCTCCTGGCGCGCCTGATGTTAGCCCCGCTGATTGGCGCGTTGATCCTCTGGCTTTCCGATCAAATCATTCTCTGGCTGGCACGCGTCTGGATGGAAGTGTCTACCGGTTCGATGACGGCGCTTATCGGTGCACCGCTGCTGCTGTGGCTGCTGCCGCGTCTGCGCAGTATCAGCGCGCCAGCGATGGATGCTGGCGATAAGGTCTATGCTGAGCGCCAGTCAGTGCTGGGGTTCAGCCTTGCCGGGCTGGCAGTGCTCATTGTTATCTCATTTGCCGCGCTCGCTTTCGGACGCGATGCGGTGGGCTGGCACTGGGCGTCTGGGGATCTGCTTAACGAACTCATGCAGTGGCGCTGGCCGCGCATTCTCTCGGCGTTAATCGCCGGGGTCATGCTGGCGGTGGCGGGCTGTATTATCCAGCGTCTGACCGGTAATCCGATGGCCAGCCCGGAGGTTCTGGGTATCAGTTCTGGTGCCGCCTTTGGCGTGGTCCTGATGCTGTTCCTGGTGCCGGGAAATGCCTTCGGCTGGTTGATGCCTGCCGGGAGCGTTGGCGCGGCGGTGACGCTGCTGATCATCCTCATTGCCTCCGGGCGTGGCGGGTTTTCCCCTCACCGGATGCTGCTTGCCGGGATGGCGCTCAGCACGGCATTTACTATGCTGCTGATGATGCTGCAGGCGAGTGGCGATCCGCGTATGGCCAAGATCCTGACCTGGATCTCCGGTTCAACGTACAGCGCCACCGCCAGCCAGGTCGTGCATTCCGGGATTGCAATGATCGTATTGCTGGCGATGGTGCCGCTGTGTCGTCGCTGGATGACCATTCTGCCGCTGGGCGGCGAGACCGCGCGTGCGGTGGGGATGGCCCTGGCGCCGTCCCGTATCGGGTTACTGCTGCTGGCCGCATGCCTCACGGCAACGGCCACCATGACCATCGGCCCGCTGAGTTTTGTCGGCTTAATGGCGCCGCACATTGCCAGAATGATGGGCTTGCGTCGCACGATGCCGCACATTGTGATGTCGGCGCTGACGGGGGGCGTAATACTGGTGGTGGCTGACTGGCTGGGGCGGATGGTGCTGTTCCCGTACCAGATACCTGCCGGGTTGCTGTCGACGTTTATCGGTGCGCCGTACTTTATCTATTTGTTGAGAAAGCAAAGCAGGTAGAAGGGCGGTGGGGTATTGCCCTCTCCGGGTGGAGAGGGCAGCAGATCGTTTCTGTCTTACAACTTCGCAAAGACCCGGCGCGCAGCATCGATAGTCTTATTGATATCGTCTTCGCTGTGCGCGACGGACATAAAGCCTGCTTCAAACGCGGATGGTGCCAGGTAGACGCCTTCTTCCAGCATCAGATGGAAGAAGCGCTTGAAGCGTTCAACGTCACACTTCACCACATCCTGATAGCAGGTCACGGTTTTCGCATCGGTGAAGAAAATCCCGAACATCCCACCAACGTGGTTTACCACCAGAGGAATACCGGTTTCTTGCGCGGCCTCCAGCAGGCCGTTGGCCAGTTGAGATGTCAGATCGGTCAGGGTTTCGTGAATACCCGGCTGCGCGACTTCGGTCAGACAGGCGAAACCTGCGGCCATCGCAATCGGGTTGCCGGAAAGGGTACCCGCCTGGTAGACCGGGCCAGTCGGCGCCAGCGCTTCCATCACCTCTTTACGTCCCCCGAATGCACCGACAGGCATGCCGCCGCCGATGATTTTGCCAAGGCACGTCAGGTCCGGCTCTACGCCGTAGTAAGACTGTGCCCCCGCCAGCGCGACGCGGAAGCCGGTCATCACTTCGTCAATGATCAGCAGAGCGCCAAACTCATCGCACAGGGCGCGCAGACCCGGCAGGAACTCCGGCTGCGGAGGAATGCAGTTCATGTTGCCTGCGACAGGTTCAACGATGATGCAGGCAATCTCCTGCGGATACTGCTCGAAGGCTGCCCGAACGGTGTTCAGATCGTTATAGGTGCAGGTCAGGGTATGCTTCGCAAAGTCAGCCGGTACGCCCGGTGAGTTCGGCTGACCGAGGGTCAGCGCGCCGGAGCCGGCTTTTACCAGCAGGCAGTCCGCATGACCGTGGTAGCAGCCTTCAAATTTGATGATCTTGTCACGGCCGGTATAGCCACGTGCCAGGCGGATCGCGCTCATGGTGGCCTCGGTACCGGAGTTCACCATACGCACCATGTCCATTGTCGGGACCAGTTCGGTGACCAGTTCCGCCATTTTCACTTCCATCTCGGTTGGCGCGCCGAAGCTCAGGCCGCGCTGGGCGGCTTCGATCACCGCATTGCGGATTGCAGGATGGTTGTGACCCAGCACCATCGGACCCCAGGAGCCGACATAATCGATATAGGCTTTGCCATCGACATCATACAGATACGCGCCGTCAGCACGTTCGATAAACAGCGGCGTACCGCCTACGCCGGTAAAGGCGCGAACAGGCGAATTCACGCCACCTGGGATAAGCTCGCGGGCTGCACTGTAGAGGTTTTCAGACTTGCTCATGGCGTCGTTCCTGGTTCGTATAAAATGATTAAGCACACTATTCTAAGTGATCCTCGGAAGGTAATGAAATTTTTGCCCCCTTTCATGCCCAAACAATTGTTAAGTATTTTTCACGGGATGATATTACGCACTCTGGTAAAATCCCTGCGGTTATTTGTATGACGAAAAGAAACGGTAATGAAAGCAGACACTCATTCTTATACTGAACAGCAGTTCAGACGTGCGCAGCACCGTATCAGCATCCGGCGCTTGCTTAATCGTGATAAAACGCCGCTGGCTATCCTGCTGGCCGCTGCCGTGGTCGGCGCAGTTGCCGGGCTGGTGGGTATCGCCTTCGAAAAAGCGGTTAACGCGATAATGAACTGGCGAATTGGAACCGTGGCGGGTTTTGCCTATAGCGGTGGATGGGTATGGGTGTGGGCCTTTGGCTTATCTGCGCTGTTTGCCATGGTGGGCTATTTCCTGGTCCGTAAATTTGCGCCGGAAGCGGGCGGTTCCGGGATCCCTGAAATAGAAGGCGCACTGGAAGAGCTGAGGCCGGTTCGCTGGTGGCGCGTCATCCCGGTAAAATTTATCGGTGGCATGGGAACGCTCGGGGCAGGCATGGTGCTCGGGCGCGAAGGACCAACGGTGCAGCTGGGCGGAAACGTTGGGCGCATGGTCGGCGATCTGTTTCGCATGCGCAGCGCGGAGGCGCGACATACACTGCTGGCAACGGGGGCGGCGGCCGGCCTTTCGGCGGCGTTCAACGCACCGCTCGCGGGGATCCTGTTCATTATTGAAGAGATGCGGGCACAGTTTCGCTACAACCTTATCTCGATAAAAGCGGTATTCACCGGCGTCATTATGTCGAGCATTGTCTTTCGCATTTTTAATGGCGAAGGGGCGGTGATTGAGGTGGGAAAACTGACCAATGCGCCGGTGAATACGCTGTGGCTGTACCTGATCCTCGGCATGATTTTTGGCGTGGTTGGCCCGCTGTTTAACACGCTTATCTTACGCGCTCAGGATATGTTCCAGCGCATTCACGGTGGGAATACCACCCGCTGGGTATTGATCGGCGGACTGCTGGGCGGCGCCTGCGGCGTGCTCGGCTTCATTGAGCCCAATGCCGCAGGCGGTGGCTTCGGGCTGATACCGATTGCCGCGGCGGGTAATTTCAGCATTGGTCTGTTGCTGTTCATGTTTATTTCGCGGGTGATTACCACCGTATTGTGCTTCTCCTCCGGTGCGCCTGGCGGTATTTTTGCACCGATGCTGGCGCTGGGTACGCTTCTGGGAACCGCGTTTGGCATGGTCGCTGCTGCCGGATTCCCGGCCTATCATCTGGACGCCGGGACCTTTGCTATTGCCGGAATGGGCGCGCTGCTGGCGGCGTCCCTGCGCGCGCCGTTGACTGGCATCGTGCTGGTTCTGGAGATGACGGATAATTACCAGCTCATTTTGCCAATGATCATTACCTGTCTCGGCGCGACACTATTAGCCCAATTCCTGGGTGGAAAACCGCTATACTCCACCATTCTTGCCCGTACCCTGGCAAAACAAGAGGCCGAGCGGGCCCCGACGCAGAATACTTGAATGAATTACCAGGGTATTAGATAATGACATAAAGAATTGGGTGAATTTTACCCAATAGCAGTAGCAGTATTCATGGGAGCATAAGATGAGTGATGACGTAGCGTTGCCGCTGGAATTTACTGAAGCAGCAGCCAACAAAGTGAAAACCCTGATTGCCGACGAGGACAATCCGGATCTGAAACTGCGTGTCTATATTACCGGTGGCGGCTGCAGCGGCTTCCAGTATGGTTTTACCTTTGACGATCAGGTCAACGACGGCGATATGACTATCGAGAAGCAGGGCGTTGCGCTGGTGGTTGACCCGATGAGCCTGCAGTACCTGGTGGGTGGTTCGGTGGATTACACTGAAGGCCTGGAAGGTTCGCGCTTCGTTGTGACTAACCCGAACGCGACAAGTACCTGTGGATGTGGCTCTTCGTTCAGCATCTGACAGGGATGCAGTCGTAAGCCCGGTAAGCGTAGCGCCACCGGGCTTATAAACAACGCTTATCGTGCATTATCATCCAGCGCAAACGTCGGCAGCTTCAGATGCCAGCGTATCGCCGCTAACCGTATCCCCAGCGTGACCACCATACCCAGCATGGCTGCATTTTCTAGCGGCATCGCAAAGGTGTAATACGCCGTCGCGTGAACAATCCCACCAATAATACACGCCGTGGCATAGATTTCGGTACGCAGGATCATGGGAACTTCACGCGCCAGAATGTCGCGAATAATCCCGCCGCCGACCCCGGTTAACACGCCCATGCAGATGGCCACCATCGGGCCCGTTCCCGCATTGAAGGCTTTATTGACCCCGATGCCCACAAAGACGGCCAGACCGACGGCATCCAGCACCGGGAGTATCCATTTCGGTAACCGGCGGGGCTGGCGAACCAACACGATGGTCAACAGACAGGTGACCATCGCCACCACCAGATCGGTTGGATCTTTTACCCAAAATACCGGGCCATTCGCCAGGGCCATATCACGTATCGTCCCGCCACCCACGGCGGTGACCACGCCCAGCACCAGCACGCCAAACGGATCCATGCGCAGTTTTCCGGCGAGTAAAACGCCGGAGATAGCAAAAACGGCTGTGCCAAGAATATCCAGCCAATAAACGAGCATCGTTAAATCCTCGAGCGGGGTATGTTGTTAGTGACTCTCTGCCAGCGCGGCACAGAGCTGTTTTGCGGCGAGGATAATACGCGGGCTGGCGCGTTCAAACCAGTCACTGGTGAGGGGGATCACCGGTATTTTTAGCTGACGTTGCCAGAATTGTTCAATTTTAGGAATCTCGCTCGCATTTCCGACCACCACGATGGCCTGTGGCTGGCGTGCGAGCACCTGTTCCCGGCTGACCTGAGGCCACGGCACCCGGCTGGCTGCAAAGATGTTTTCACCGCCGCAGATTTCCAGCACCTGATTCTGAATGGATCCTTTCCCGGTGGTGAACAGCGGCTGGCTGCCAAACTGCAGGAAGATGCGTTTTTTGACGGGGGTATCGTAGCGGGATTTCAGCGCGGCATAGTCGCTGAGCATCTGTTTCGCGGCATTCTCGGCTTTTGCTGGGGTAGGGCTGTAGGGGGCCAGAGAACGCAGTGCCTGAGCGACCTGCTCAATGCTCACCGCATCAATCCACATCATCTTGATCCCAAGCGAGGAGAGCTGGTTGACCTGCCGCTCGGCGTTACCGCCGCGCCAGGCGAGCACGAGATCGGGTTTAAGCGCCACGATGCGCTCAATGTTCATCCCTTGCCAGGTCGCCACCTGTTCAATATGGGCCGCTTGCGGAGGGTAATCCGAAAAGCTGCTCACGCCGACAGGCGTGATCCCGGCGGCAAAGGCCAGTTCGGTGTTTGCCGGAGAGAGCGTAATCACACGCGGCGCGGCAAATAGCCATGCCGGTGCGAGAAAAAGCAGGGCGACCAGCGCCCTGATGTATGGGTTACCCACGAGCCAGTTTCTGCACCAGGCGCTCCACCATCACGGTGGACTGTTTTGCCGCAACGGTCAGGAACTCGTCGAAGCTGATATGAGACTGCTGGTCTGCCACGTCGGAGATGGCGCGGACCACCACGAACGGAACGTTGAAGTTATGGCAAACGTGAGCAATGGCGGTCGCTTCCATCTCAACGGCAACGGCCTGAGGGAAGTTATGACGAATTTTCGCCAGGCCGACGGAGCCATTGATGAACGCATCACCGCTGACGATCAGGCCGCGTACCGCGTTGAGGTTCAGCTCAGCGATGCAGCTTTCAGCCGCCGCAATCAGTTTGTCATCGGCTTTAAACCCGGCCGGGCAACCCGGAAGCTGACCGTATTCGTAGCCGAATGCGGTAACGTCAGCATCGTGGTAACGCGCTTCATCGGAAACAACGATATCACCCACTTTCAGCGTCGACGCCAGGCCGCCTGCAGAACCGGTGTTAATGATAACGTCCGGCTTGCAGCGTTCGAGCAGCAGGGTCGCGCCCAGCGCAGCAGCAACCTTACCGATGCCTGATTTCAGCAGAGCGACGTCAACGCCATTCAACTGGCCGGTGTAGATCTCACAGCCACCGAGGGAGAGAGTCTGACGGTTCTCAATTTTGTCACGCAGCAGCGTAACTTCTTCTTCCATTGCACCAATAATGCCGATTTTCATAGATTTACTCGCGATGTGCCTTGTTAAGATGCATAGTCTATCATGCGGTTAAGAGGAAACGCATTCTCACGCGGGGGAGCACATGTCACCAATCGATTTTCGCACCAAAATTAACTGGCACCGACGTTTCCGTTCGCCGCAGGGCGACAAGAGCGAGCATGAGATCCTGCGTATCTTCGAAAGCGATCGTGGGCGGATCATAAACTCGCCGGCAATCCGTCGGTTACAGCAAAAAACCCAGGTGTTTCCGCTTGAACGTAACGCTGCGGTGCGCACGCGCTTAACGCATTCTATGGAAGTTCAGCAGGTTGGCCGCTACATTGCCAAAGAGATCTTAAGCCGTCTCAAAGAGCAGCAGCTTCTCGAAACCTATGGGCTGAATGAGCTGACCGGGCCGTTTGAGAGCATTGTTGAGATGGCCTGCCTGATGCATGACATCGGTAACCCGCCCTTTGGTCATTTTGGCGAAGCCGCTATAAATGACTGGTTTAAACAGCGGCTTTATCCTGCTGATGCGGTAAGCCAGCCTCTGAGCGATGACCGCTGCCTGGTGCGGGATTTACGCCTGCGCGAAGGTGAAGACGCGCTGAACGACCTGCGGCGTAAAGTCCGTCACGACCTCTGTCACTTCGAAGGCAATGCGCAGGGGATCCGGCTGGTACACTCCCTGATGCGTATGAACCTGACCTGGGCACAGGTGGGGTGCATCCTGAAATATACGCGACCGGCATGGTGGATGGGCGAGACGCCCGCGTCGCACAGTTATTTGATGAAAAAGCCGGGCTATTATCTTTCTGAAGAAGCCTATATAGAGCGCCTGCGTAAAGAACTTTCTCTGACACCAAACGGCCGCTTCCCCTTAACCTGGATTATGGAAGCTGCCGACGACATTTCATATTGTGTTGCCGACCTGGAAGACGCCGTTGAGAAAAGAATATTCAGCGTCGAAGAACTTTATCAGCATCTTTATGAGGCCTGGGGAACGCATGAAAAAGGCTCGCTGTTTGCTCAGGTTGTCGAAAATGCCTGGGAGAAATCGCGTTCAAATACATTAAGCCGCAGCACGGAAGATCAGTTCTTTATGTATTTACGGGTCAATACATTAAATAAACTGGTGCCGTATGCCGCCTCGCGCTTTATAGACAACCTGCCGTTAATTTATAGCGGCGAATTCAACCATGCGTTGCTGGAAGATGACAGCAGCTTTAGCCAGCTTCTTGAGCTCTATAAAAACGTGGCCGTGCGTCATGTTTTCAGCCATCCGGATGTTGAACAGCTTGAGCTGCAGGGATACAGGGTTATCAGTGGGTTACTCGAAATCTATCGGCCTCTGCTGCAGTTATCCGTCGACGAGTTCAGCGAGCTGGTGGAAAAAGAGCGCGTGCGGCGAATACCGATCGAATCCCGGCTTTATCAGAAACTTTCAACCCGCCACCGTCTGGCTTATGTCGAAGCCATCGGCAAGCTGGATCGGCAGTCGCCCCAGTGGCCGGTGATGGAATATTATTATCGCTGCCGTCTTATCCAGGACTATATCAGCGGGATGACAGATTTGTATGCCTGGGATGAATACCGCAAGCTCATGGCGGTGGAATAAGCACGGAGTTTTGTAAAGACGGCCAATAAATTTTTACCTTTTCCATAAACTTATGGCCGGAACTAAGCGGTATAAAATGAATCTGAGTTACACAGCAATTTTGCGTTATCTGTAAATCGAGATTAAGACACATGAAAAAAACCACATTAGCAATGAGTGCACTGGCTCTGAGTTTAGGTTTAGCGCTGTCTCCTCTGACTGCTACTGCAGCTGAGACCGCATCGTCGGCAGCGACCGCGCAGCAGATGCCAAGCCTGGCACCGATGCTCGAAAAAGTGATGCCATCGGTGGTGAGTATTAACGTTGAGGGCAGCACAACCGTCAATACGCCGCGTATGCCGCGTAACTTCCAGCAGTTCTTTGGTGATAACTCACCTTTCTGCCAGGACGGTTCGCCATTCCAGAGCTCCCCGTTCTGTCAGGGCGGTGGTGCAGGGGATGACACCCAGGGGGGTGGCCAGCAGCAGAAATTCATGGCGCTTGGCTCGGGTGTGATTATCGATGCGGCGAAAGGCTACGTCGTGACCAACAACCACGTTGTTGATAACGCCAACAGCATTAAGGTTCAGCTGAGCGACGGGCGTAAATTTGATGCCAAAGTGGTCGGGAAAGACCCGCGCTCCGATATCGCGCTGATCCAGATTCAGGATCCGAAAAACCTGACGGCGATTAAAATTGCCGACTCCGATGCGCTGCGTGTCGGTGATTATACCGTCGCTATCGGTAACCCGTTCGGTCTGGGTGAAACCGTAACCTCGGGGATTGTTTCCGCGCTGGGTCGTAGCGGCCTCAACGCCGAAAACTATGAAAACTTCATCCAGACGGATGCCGCCATCAACCGGGGTAACTCCGGCGGTGCGCTGGTGAACCTGAATGGTGAGCTGATTGGTATCAACACCGCGATCCTTGCACCAGACGGCGGCAATATCGGGATCGGCTTTGCTATCCCAAGTAACATGGTGAAAAACCTGACCGCGCAGATGGTGCAGTATGGCCAGGTGAAACGCGGTGAACTGGGGATTCTGGGTACCGAACTGAATTCCGAACTGGCTAAGGCGATGAAAGTTGACGCCCAGCGCGGCGCATTTGTCAGCCAGGTGATGCCGAACTCCTCCGCGGCGAAAGCGGGCATTAAAGCAGGTGATGTCATCACCTCCCTTAACGGGAAACCGATCAGCAGCTTTGCCGCGCTGCGTGCTGAAGTGGGCTCCATGCCGATTGGCAGCAAAGTCACCCTCGGCCTGCTGCGTGACGGTAAACCGGTTAACGTGAGCCTGGAACTGCAGCAGAGCAGCCAGAATCAGGTTGATTCCAGCACCATCTTCAGCGGCATTGAAGGCGCCGAGATGAGCAATAAAGGTCAGGACAAAGGCGTTGTGGTAAACAACGTTAAAGCGAACAGCCCGGCTGCGCGCATTGGCCTGAAAAAAGGCGATGTGATCATGGGTGCGAACCAGCAGCCAGTGAAAAACATTGCTGAACTACGCAAAATTCTGGACAGCAAACCTTCCGTGCTGGCGTTGAATATTCAGCGTGGTGATACCTCAATTTACCTGCTGATGCAGTAATCCTCTCAGGCCCCTGTTTCAGATGAGCAGGGGCTTTTCACCTTTCTGTGACCTTTTCCACAACTCCATACTTCTCCCTTTCACTTTGTGCATTCGCACAATGCAGCGGTAGCTGAACTTCCCTATGCTTGAGCTCTGCTCACAGGAGGGTTACATGGCTGGCTGGCATCTCGATACCAAAATGGCGCAGGATATTGTGGCACGCACCATGCGCATCATTGATACCAATATCAACGTAATGGATGCCCGTGGGCGCATTATTGGCAGTGGCGATCGTGAGCGTATTGGGGAATTGCACGAAGGGGCGCTGCTGGTGCTCTCCCAGGGGCGGGTGGTGGACATCGACGATGCGGTGGCGAAACACCTGCACGGTGTCCGTCAGGGCATCAATTTACCGCTGCGTCTTGAGGGGGAAATTGTTGGCGTTATCGGCCTGACCGGCGAGCCGGAGTCGCTGCGAAAATATGGCGAACTGGTCTGTATGACGGCGGAGATGATGCTTGAGCAGTCGCGCCTGATGCATCTGCTCGCCCAGGACAGCCGTCTGCGTGAAGAGCTGGTGATGAATCTGATTCAGGCGGATGAGCATACCCCTGCACTCAATGAATGGGCGCAGCGCCTGGGAATCGATCTGAATCAGCCGCGCGTCGTGGCGGTAATTGAGGTGGACAGCGGCCAGCTTGGCGTTGACAGTGCGATGGCTGAGCTGCAGCAGCTGCAAAATGCGCTGGCGACGCCGGAACGCGATAACCTGGTGGCGATTGTCTCTCTGACGGAAATGGTGGTGCTCAAGCCCGCGCTGAACGCGTTCGGGCGCTGGGATGCAGAAGATCATCGTCGTCGCGTGGAGCAGTTGATAGCCCGCATGAAGGAGAATGGTCAGCTTCGTTTTCGCGTCGCGCTGGGCAATTACTTCACCGGTCCGGGCAGTATTGCCCGCTCCTGGCGTACTGCCCGCACCACCATGATGGTGGGTAAGCAGCGGATGCCGGAAAGCCGCAGTTATTTCTACCAGGATCTGATGCTGCCGGTGCTGCTCGACAGCCTGCGCGGTGGCTGGCAGGCCAATGAGCTGGCACGTCCGTTAGCGCGCCTCAAGGCGATGGACAATAACGGTCTGCTGCGTCGGACGCTGCAGGCGTGGTTCCGTCATAACGTACAGCCGCTGGCAACGTCGAAAGCGTTGTTTATACATCGCAATACGCTGGAATATCGACTGAACCGGATTTCGGAGCTGACAGGGCTGGATCTGGGGAGCTTTGACGACAGGCTGCTGCTTTATGTGGCGTTACAGCTCGATGAGCAGAGATGAGTGAAATACGGCCTGATGCCCTTACGCCATCCCTTTCCACAGGAGAGGGCGCAAACACTAAAACGGCAATCAAAGATTGCCGTTTTGCGTTTATTTCCGGGTAAGCTTTTCAAGATCCGCTTCGATTTCGCTAATCTTGTTGGTGACAACGCTTTCAAGGTGACGCAGATCGTCGAGGATCTTACGTTTGAGATCGACTTCAGTGCGGTCGCGCTGACAGATCTGATCGAGTTCATCGATCACATAGCGCAGATTAGGGCTGATTTCCTGAACTTCTTTGTATCCCTGTCCTACACCGTCAGCGACGACGGTCTTACGCTGGCGTGGATATTTAAACTTCACGCTCTTGGCGAAAAACTCTCCTTTGTCCTTGTGAAAATAGATTTTCAGAATGTCGTTATTAGCTTCCTGGCGAAGGCTGTAACGATCAATTTCATCAGGATTGGTAATGCCCAGACTTTTCAGATTATCGTACATAGCGGTACCCTTGATCTCAACATAACCTTTGAATAATTAACGAAAAAATCTATTTTCGCCACCCTCAGATATGAAAAAAGCGGGGTGGCCCCCGCTTTTTGTTATATCCGATTAATCGATGGTGCGCAGCAACTCATTGATGCCCACCTTACCGCGGGTTTTCGCATCAACTTTCTTCACGATAACCGCACAGTACAGGCTGTACTTGCCATCTTTTGACGGCAGGTTGCCGGAGACCACAACGGAACCGGCCGGCACGCGACCGTAGTGAATTTCACCGGTCTCACGATCGTAAATACGGGTGCTCTGACCGATGTAAACGCCCATCGAGATAACGGAGCCTTCCTCAACGATCACGCCTTCCACCACTTCAGAGCGCGCGCCGATGAAGCAGTTATCTTCGATGATGGTTGGGTTAGCCTGCAGTGGCTCCAGTACACCACCGATACCCACGCCGCCGGACAGGTGAACGTTTTTACCGATCTGCGCGCAGGAGCCGACGGTTGCCCAGGTATCCACCATGGAGCCTTCGTCTACGTAAGCACCGATGTTAACGTAGGAGGGCATCAGCACGGTGTTACGCGCGATGAACGCACCCTGACGTACGGCCGCTGGCGGTACTACGCGGAAGCCTTCTTTCTGGAAGCGAGCTTCGTCGTAGTCAGCGAATTTCATAGGGACTTTATCGAAGTAACGGCTTTCTGCTCCGTCGATAACCTGGTTATCATTGATACGGAAAGAGAGCAGCACGGCTTTCTTCAGCCATTGATGAGTTACCCACTGACCGTCGATTTTTTCTGCTACACGTAGCGCGCCGGAATCCAGCAGAGAAATAACCTGATTAACCGCTTCACGGGTAACGGTATCCACATTTGCCGGAGTAATCTCGGCGCGACGCTCAAAAGCGGACTCAATAACGTTCTGTAACTGCTGCATTGTTTACTCTTTCCATTTCACTAAAAAACACGTCACCCTTTATCGTTTGGATTGAGGGCTGCTGTCAACCGTTGTTGCACTTCAAGTTGCAGGTCATTATTAAGGGCACGCCGGTCGGAGGTGGCGATTATAAATAAATCTTCTACTCGTTCGCCAATGGTTGTAATTCTGGCCCCGTGAAGCGAAATTCCCAGATCGGCAAAAACCTGGCCGACGCGGGCGAGCAGCCCTGGCTGGTCGAGCGCGATCAGCTCCAGGAACGATTTACGATCGGTGTGGGTCGGCAGGAAATTGACCTCGGTATCGACGGTAAAGTGGCGTAATTTCGACGGCTGACGACGCGGCTGCGGTGGCTGCCAGCTGCGCTGGGTGATCGCCTGTTCCAGGCCAAAACGTATCCCTTCATGGCGGTCCGACGACAGCGGGCTTCCGTCTGGCTCCAGCACAATAAAGGTGTCCATCGCCATGCCGTCCCGGGTGGTGAAAATCTGCGCGTCGTGAACGCTCAGGTTACGCCTGTCCAGTTCGGCACAAACCGCAGCAAACAGATAAGGCCGATCCGGACTCCAGATAAAGATCTCGGTACCGCCGCGCGTGGCCTGCGGACTGAGGAGGATCATCGGCTGCGATAAATCATGCTGAAGCAGATGTCGCGCATGCCAGGCAAGCTGGTTTGGGCTGTGGCGGACAAAATAGTTGGCACGACAGCGCGCCCAAATCTGATGCAGCGCCTCTTCATCAATGTTATCCATCCGCAACAGCGCCAGCGCCTGCAGCTGATGATGGCGTACACGCTCCCGCATGTCCGGGGTGTTTTGCATCCCGCGGCGCAGCTGTTTTTCGGTGGCAAAGTACAACTCGCGCAACAGGCTTTGCTTCCAGCTGTTCCACAGCGTTTCGTTGGTGGCACAAATATCGGCTACCGTCAGGCAGACCAGATAGCGCAGGCGGTTTTCCGTCTGAACCTCTTCTGCAAACTGCTTGATGACCTCCGGATCCTGAATGTCACGACGCTGCGCGGTGACGGACATCAGCAGGTGATGGCGTACCAGCCAGGCAACCAGCTGCGTCTCGCGAGAGTTCAGTCCATGCAGTTCGGCAAATTTCAGCACGTCCTGCGCGCCGAGCACCGAGTGGTCACCGCCGCGACCTTTGGCGATGTCGTGGAACAGGGCGGCAATCAGGATCAGTTCCGGGTGGGTCAGACGTGGCCACAGTTCGACGCACAGTGGGTGACGTGAGCGTGTCTCTTCTCTGGCAAAGCTCTCCAGCTTGAGCATGACGCGGATCGTGTGTTCATCCACCGTATAGGCGTGGAACAGATCGAACTGCATCTGCCCGACGATATGTGACCACTGTGGCATATAGGCCCACAGCACGCTGTGGCGATGCATCGGCAGAAGCCCACGGCTGACGGCACCCGGATGGCGCAACATACTGAGAAAAAGGGATCGGGCTTCCGGGATATAGCACAGTGGCTGCGTCAGATGACGGCGCGCATGGCGCAGATGACGCAGCGTTGTAGAGTAGATCCCGGTGATCGTGCTGTTGCGAACCATGGTGTAGAACATCCGCAGGATCGCTTCCGGCTCACGGATAAACAGCGTTTCGTCGCGCAGATCGATAAGCGTGCCGCGCAGCTGGAATTCATCATCGATCGGCCGCGGTTTTTCGTCCGCCGTCAGGGCCAGGATCGCTTCGTCGAACAGCTGCAGCAGCATCTGGTTCAGTTCAGTGACGCGACGGGTAACGCGGAAGAAATCCTTCATCATGTGCTCAACCGGCTCGTTACCTTCACCGCGGTAGTTGAGGCGCTGCGCTACGCTGAGCTGGCGGTCAAACAGCAGACGGTTATCGTAGCGGCTAAGCTCGAGATGCAGGGCAAAACGGATCCGCCAGAGCAGGTGCAGACACTCATTCAGCTCGTTTCGCTCAGCCTCGGTTAAAAAGCCGAAGCCAACCATCTCGTCCATTGAGGTGGCGCCAAAGTGGCGGCGGGCCACCCACTGCAGCGTGTGAATGTCGCGCAGTCCGCCCGGACTGCTTTTAATATCCGGCTCCAGGTTATAGCTGGTGCCATGGTAGCGCTGGTGACGCTGATTCTGCTCCTCGACCTTCGCGGCGAAGAATTTTTCTGAAGGCCAGAAGCCATCGCTGAAAATGTGTTTTTGCAGTTCCAGGAACAGCGCGACGTCGCCAATCAACAGGCGGGTTTCAATCAGGTTGGTGGCGACGGTCAGGTCAGATAATCCTTCGAGCAAGCACTCTTCCAGCGTGCGCACGCTGTGGCCCACTTCAAGCTTCACATCCCACAGTAGCGTCAGCAGTTCGCCAATTTTCTGCGCCTGTTCATCCGGCAGCTTTTTGCGGCTTAAAATCAGTAAGTCGATATCGGAAAGCGGATGAAGCTCACCGCGGCCATAGCCCCCGACGGCGACCAGTGCCACGTCACTGATCTGCCCAAACCCGTAATCAATCCACAGACGCTGCAGGAGCTGGTCGATAAACTCGGTGCGTGCTTCAATAAGCTGCTCCGCGGAGATGCCGGCATCAAATGCGCTTCCGAGCCAGCGCTGGAAGACATCCATATGCGCCTTGATACCGGCGCAGGTGAGATCCTGCTGGGGCCAGACGCCCGGGTTATCGGGCTGGTCGGGTAGGGTGGGAAGTGCTGTGTTAGCATACTGTTCGGGTAAAAGATTACTCATCGTGCGCCACCCATAAGAAAAAGCTATAGCCATTAAAAAAGCCGGCATCTGCCGGCTTTTTTATCATTCATCGTGCGTGAGTATCGCCGGGATGGTGTCATCCTTGCGCAACGTCATAATTTCGCAGCCGTTGTCTGTTACCACAATAGTATGCTCGTACTGCGCAGACAAGCTTCTGTCTTTGGTTTTCACCGTCCAGCCATCTTTCATGGTGCGGATGCGGTAATCACCGGCGTTGACCATCGGCTCGATGGTGAAGGTCATGCCTTTTTGCAGTACTACGCCGCCGTCATCCGCATCATAGTGCAGAACTTGTGGCTCTTCGTGGAAGACACGGCCAATGCCGTGGCCGCAGTATTCACGCACAACGGAGAAACCTTCCGCTTCAACGAATTTCTGGATAGCGGCCCCGATGGTGCGCAGGCGAATGCCGGGTTTAACCATTTTCAGCGCCAGGTAGAGGCTTTCTTGCGTCACTTTGCACAGACGCTCGCCCAGAATCGTCGGCTTGCCCACGATGAACATCTTAGAGGTGTCACCGTGGTAGTCATCTTTAATGACCGTCACGTCGATGTTGACGATGTCGCCATCTTTGAGCAGTTTTTCGTTGTCCGGAATACCGTGACAAACCACTTCGTTAATCGAAATGCAGACGGATTTCGGGAAACCATGGTAGCCAAGGCAGGCGGAGACCGCGTGCTGCTCATTGACGATATAGTCGTTACAAATGCGGTCCAGTTCACCCGTGCTCACGCCCGGCTTCACGTACGGCTCGATCATTTCCAGCACGTCTGCGGCCAGACGACCGGCGACGCGCATCTTTTCAATTTCTTCAGGTGTCTTAATAGAGATAGCCATGTAATCTGTCCATCAGTGTCGATTTTTTCGACAATACTAGTCTAAGTGTCGTTAATGGTATCAGTCAGGCGCACCCCGTGCCAAATTGAGAATCATTAACAGCACACTCGGCCAACAACTGTTGGTTTCTGGTCGTGTTTTGTGGTATAAAGCGCGCCGGACTTCCGATCCATTTCAGATACACAGGCTGGACGGAAGCGACAAATCTCACTTTGTGTAACAACACACACGTATCGGCACATATTCCGGGGTGCCCTTCGGGGTCGGTAATATGGGATACGTGGAGGCATAACCCCAACTTTTAATATAGAGGTTTTAAACATGGCAACTGTTTCCATGCGCGACATGCTCAAGGCTGGTGTTCACTTCGGTCACCAGACCCGTTACTGGAACCCGAAAATGAAGCCTTTCATCTTCGGCGCACGTAACAAAGTTCACATCATCAACCTTGAGAAAACTGTACCAATGTTCAACGAAGCCCTGGCTGAGCTGAACAAGATCTCTTCCCGTAAAGGTAAGATTCTGTTCGTTGGTACTAAGCGCGCTGCAAGCGAAGCTGTGAAAGATGCTGCTAACAGCTGCGATCAGTTCTTCGTGAACCATCGCTGGTTGGGCGGCATGCTGACTAACTGGAAAACCGTTCGTCAGTCCATCAAGCGCCTGAAAGATCTGGAAACCCAGTCTCAGGACGGTACTTTCGACAAGCTGACTAAGAAAGAAGCGCTGATGCGCACTCGTGAACTGGACAAGCTGGAAAACAGCCTGGGCGGTATCAAAGATATGGGCGGCCTGCCAGACGCGCTGTTCGTAATCGATGCAGACCACGAGCACATCGCAATCAAAGAAGCTAACAACCTGGGTATCCCGGTATTCGCTATCGTTGATACCAACTCCGATCCGGACGGTGTTGACTTCGTTATCCCGGGTAACGACGACGCAATCCGTGCTGTTAGCCTGTACCTGAGCGCTGTAGCTGCTACCGTTCGTGAAGGCCGTTCCCAGGATCTGGCTTCTCAGGCGGAAGAAAGCTTCGTAGAAGCTGAATAATAAGGTTTCACCCCTTATTAGTACCGTGTATGAATAGGGGCCAATTATCGGCCCCTTTTTTCAATTTACACTGTTTGGCCTCAGGCCGGGCAGTTCACATCTCCCGAGGATTTAAGAATGGCTGAAATTACCGCATCCCTGGTAAAAGAGCTGCGCGAGCGTACTGGCGCAGGCATGATGGATTGCAAAAAAGCGCTGACTGAAGCGAACGGCGACATCGAGCTGGCAATCGAAAACATGCGTAAATCCGGTGCGATCAAAGCAGCTAAAAAAGCAGGCAACGTTGCTGCTGACGGCGTGATCATCACTAAGATCGACGGCAACTACGGCATCATCCTGGAAGTTAACTGCCAGACTGACTTCGTTGCTAAAGATGGTGGTTTCCAGGCATTTGCTAACAAAGTTCTGGACGCAGCTGTTGCGGGCAAAATCACTGACGTTGAAGTTCTGAAAGCACAGTTCGAAGAAGAACGTGTTGCTCTGGTTGCTAAAATCGGTGAGAACATCAACATCCGTCGTGTTGCTTCTCTGGAAGGCGACGTTCTGGGTTCATACCAGCACGGTGCACGTATCGGTGTTCTGGTTGCGGCTAAAGGCGCTGATGAAGAGCTGGTTAAACAGCTGGCTATGCACATCGCTGCAAGCAAACCAGAATTCGTTAAGCCAGAAGACGTGTCTGCTGAAGTGGTAGAGAAAGAGTACCAGGTTCAGCTGGACATCGCGATGCAGTCTGGTAAGCCAAAAGAAATCGCAGAGAAAATGGTTGAAGGCCGCATGAAGAAATTCACCGGCGAAGTTTCTCTGACCGGTCAGCCGTTCGTTATGGACCCGAGCAAATCTGTTGCTCAGCTGCTGAAAGAGCACAACGCTGACGTGACTGGCTTCATCCGCTTCGAAGTGGGCGAAGGCATCGAGAAAGTTGAGACTGACTTCGCAGCAGAAGTTGCTGCAATGTCCAAGCAGTCTTAATGATTGAAAAGGAGCCGCCTGAGGGCGGCTTCTTTTTGTCACCCGTCACACGAAATCAGACAGGCTCCAGTATCCCTGTGCTGATATGCGACATATCATGTCGCCAGAATTAACCCCCATCTTAATCGTTGACAGTCTCAGGAAAGAAACATGGCTACCAATGCAAAACCCGTGTACAAACGCATTCTGCTTAAGCTGAGTGGCGAAGCGCTGCAGGGATCGGAAGGCTTCGGTATTGACGCAAGCATCCTTGACCGCATGGCACAGGAAATCAAAGAACTGGTCGAACTGGGTATTCAGGTTGGCGTGGTCATTGGCGGTGGCAACCTTTTCCGTGGTGCTGGTCTGGCGAAAGCGGGGATGAACCGCGTTGTGGGCGACCACATGGGTATGCTGGCAACCGTGATGAATGGCCTGGCAATGCGTGATGCGCTTCATCGCGCCTATGTGAACGCCCGCCTGATGTCCGCAATCCCATTGAATGGCGTCTGCGATAACTACAGCTGGGCAGAGGCGATTAGCCTGCTGCGCAACAACCGCGTGGTGATCCTCTCCGCCGGTACGGGTAACCCGTTCTTTACTACCGATTCCGCTGCTTGCCTGCGCGGTATCGAGATCGAAGCCGATGTGGTTCTGAAAGCGACCAAAGTGGATGGCGTGTTTACTGCCGACCCGGCAAAAGATCCGTCTGCTACCATGTACGATCAGCTGAGCTACAGCGAAGTGCTGGAAAAAGAGCTGAAAGTGATGGATCTTGCCGCCTTTACGCTGGCTCGTGACCACAAACTGCCGATCCGTGTCTTCAACATGAACAAACCTGGCGCACTGCGTCGCGTGGTCATGGGTGAAAAAGAAGGCACTTTGATCACGGAATAATTTCCGTCGGCGATAAATACAGGTAAGATTCCGCTTTATTTTGTAGTGGTATCTTACCTGGGCGCGCCTTTGGCGTTGTCAGAATTAAACGCGACTATACTTAGCACACCTGTAGCGCTGTGCTGGCGGATAGTCTGCCTGAGACAAGTTTTCAAGGATTCGTAACGTGATTAACGAAATCAGAAAAGATGCTGAAGTACGCATGGAAAAATGCGTAGAAGCGTTCAAAACCCAAATCAGCAAAATCCGTACTGGCCGTGCTTCCCCAAGCCTGCTGGATGGCATCATCGTAGAATACTACGGCACGCCAACGCCACTGCGTCAGCTGGCGAGTGTTACCGTTGAAGATACCCGTACGCTGAAAATCAACGTCTTCGATCGTTCTATGAGCCCAGCGGTTGAGAAAGCGATCATGGCGTCTGACCTGGGTCTGAACCCAAGCTCTGCGGGCGCTGACATTCGCGTTCCACTGCCTCCACTGACTGAAGAACGTCGTAAAGACCTGATCAAAGTTGTTCGTGGTGAAGCTGAGCAGGGTCGCGTATCCGTGCGTAACGTACGTCGTGATGCGAACGATAAACTCAAAGCGCTGCTGAAAGAAAAAGAGATCAGTGAAGATGACGATCGTCGTTCTCAGGACGACATTCAGAAGATGACGGATGCTGCGATCAAGAAAATTGATGCGGCGCTGGCAGATAAAGAAGCGGAACTGATGCAGTTCTGATTTCTGTCGTACACTGATAAACGCCGTTCAGAAGGACTTCGGGTCTTGCTGGCGGCGTTTTGCTTTTATCTGGTCTAACTTTTTTCGGGCATCTCATGAAGCATTTAACACTCCTTGGCTCAACCGGCTCTATCGGTTGCAGCACTCTCGACGTTGTTCGCCATAATCCTGAACATTACACCGTGACCGCGCTGGTGGCCGGTAAGAATGTGCAGCGTATGATCGAACAGTGTCTGGAGTTTACGCCTCGCTATGCGGTTATGGATGACGAAGAGAGCGCCCGCCTGCTCACTGCGCAGTTGCGTGAGAAAGGCTGTCGTACCGAAGTCCTGAGTGGCCAGCAGGCGGCCTGCGACATGGCTGCGCTGGATGAGGTTGATCAGGTCATGGCGGCAATCGTAGGGGCTGCAGGGCTGCTACCGACGCTTGCCGCTATTGATGCCGGTAAAGAGGTTCTGCTGGCTAACAAAGAGTCGCTGGTGACCTGCGGACGTCTCTTTATGGAGGCGGTGAAGCAGCGCGGGGCGCGTCTTTTACCGGTCGACAGCGAGCACAACGCGATTTTTCAGAGTTTACCGCAACCTTTTCAACAGAACCTGGGGTACGCTGACCTGGAGCAGAATGGCGTTGTATCGATTTTGCTTACCGGGTCAGGTGGCCCGTTCCGTGAAACGCCACTGTCTGAACTGAGCGCAATGACGCCTGAGCAGGCGTGCCGTCATCCGAACTGGTCAATGGGGCGTAAAATCTCCGTTGACTCCGCCACCATGATGAACAAAGGTCTGGAATACATTGAAGCGCGCTGGCTGTTCAATGCGTCGGCGAAACAGATGGAAGTGCTGATCCACCCGCAATCGGTGATTCACTCGATGGTGCGCTATCAGGATGGCAGCGTCCTTGCGCAACTGGGCGAACCGGACATGCGCACGCCTATCGCGCATGCCATGGCGTGGCCGAATCGGGTGAAGTCCGGGGCGAAACCGCTCGATTTTTGCAAGCTGAGTTCACTGACCTTTAGCGAACCGGACTACGATCGTTATCCGTGTCTGAAGCTTGCGATGAAAGCCTTTGACCAGGGGCAGGCGGCGACGACGGCACTTAATGCAGCTAATGAAATTACCGTTGAGGCATTTCTGAATCAGCAGATCCGATTTACCGATATTGCGACGTTGAATTTATCGGTACTGGAAATGATGGATTTGCGCGAACCACAAAGCGTGGAAGAGGTGCTGGCGGTGGATGCACAGGCTCGCGTTATTGCACGTAAGCAGGTGACACGCCTCGCAAGCTGGTGATAAAGCAAGCACTAGTGGTTGTGCTATTTGTTAGCGTTGGGCTTCAGTGATATAGTCTGCGCCACCTGATCGCAGGTATTTGACTTTACGTGGTCAGGTAAGCCGTGGTTTGACACGGCTTTTTTACGTATAGGCTTCAGTATTCCTGAGTACCGTTAAATCCTTTTCAGGGACCAAAAACGCGTTATGTTGTCTGCGAATCAACCAATAAGCGAAAACTTGCCAGCTCATGGCTGCCGTCATGTAGCAATCATTATGGATGGCAACGGCCGCTGGGCGAAAAGACAAGGGAAGATACGAGCCTTTGGGCATAAAGCTGGGGCGAAATCTGTTCGCCGCGCCGTTTCTTTTGCCGCCAATAACGGCATTGATGCGTTAACGCTCTATGCTTTTAGCAGTGAAAACTGGAATCGACCGCCGCAGGAAGTGACCGCGTTGATGGAATTGTTTGTGTGGGCGCTCGATAGCGAAGTAAAAAGCCTGCACCGCCACAACGTCCGTCTGCGTATTATCGGCGAAACCAGTCGTTTTAACTCACGTTTGCAGGAACGGATTCGTAAAGCAGAAGCGCTGACTGAAAATAATACCGGTCTGACGCTCAATATCGCGGCGAATTACGGTGGACGCTGGGATATTATCCAGGGCGTTCGGCATCTGGCCGAACAGGTTCAGGAAGGGCTGTTGAGACCCGACCAAATTGATGAAGAGGCGCTGAGTAAGCAAATCTGCATGAATGAACTGGCACCTGTGGATTTGGTAATTAGGACAGGGGGAGAACATCGCATCAGTAACTTTTTGCTGTGGCAAATTGCCTACGCCGAACTTTACTTTACTGATGTTCTTTGGCCCGATTTTGATGAACAAGACTTTGAAGGTGCGCTGCATGCCTTTGCCAATCGAGAGCGTCGTTTCGGCGGCACCGAGCCAGGTGGCGACAAAGCCTGATGGGGGTAGCTTTTGCTGAAGTATCGCCTGATTTCCGCTTTTGTATTAATACCCATTGTCATTGCGGCGCTGTTTTTACTGCCCCCGGTGGGATTCGCTATTGTTACGCTGGTGGTCTGCATGCTCGCCGCGTGGGAATGGGGTCAGTTTAGCGGCTTTACCTCGCGCACTCAGCGGGTATGGCTGGCGGTACTCTGTGGCTTTATCCTGGCCCTGATGCTGTTTACCTTGCCTGAATATCACCATGATATTCACCAACCGCTGGTTGCCGGTTCCCTTTGGGTATCGCTGGGCTGGTGGATTGCCGCGCTGCTGCTGGTGCTTTTTTACCCAGGTTCCGCGGCATTCTGGCGTAATTCAAAAGTGTTGCGTCTTATTTTTGGCCTGCTCACAATTGTTCCTTTTTTCTGGGGTATGGTCGCACTGCGCGCCTGGCACTATGACGAAAACCACTACAGCGGCGCGATCTGGCTGCTTTATGTGATGATTCTCGTCTGGGGGGCTGACTCTGGGGCCTATATGTTTGGTAAACTGTTTGGCAAACATAAACTGGCGCCAAAAGTGTCTCCGGGCAAAACCTGGCAAGGATTCATCGGCGGCCTGTTTACGGCAGCAATCATTTCCTGGGGCTATGGCGTCTGGGCGAATCTTGAAGTGGCACCGTCAATACTGCTGGTGTGCTCTATTTTTGCTGCGCTGGCCTCGGTACTCGGTGATTTAACCGAAAGTATGTTTAAGCGTGAAGCAGGGATTAAGGACAGCGGACACCTGATTCCAGGACATGGCGGTATACTGGATCGCATTGATAGCCTGACAGCGGCTGTTCCAGTGTTTGCGTGCTTGCTTTTACTGGTATTCGGGACGATTTAACGGAAGGTTTTATGCTGAGCATTCTCTGGAATCTGGCGGCGTTCATTGTTGCACTAGGTGTACTGATTACCGTGCATGAATTTGGCCATTTCTGGGTTGCTCGCCGTTGCGGTGTGCGGGTAGAGCGGTTTTCCATCGGTTTTGGTAAATCACTCTGGACGCGCACTGACCGCCACGGCACAGAATTTGTCATCGCTCTTATCCCGCTTGGCGGCTACGTTAAGATGCTCGACGAACGCGTTGAGCCTGTCGCCCCTGAGCTACGACACAGCGCATTCAACAACAAAACCGTTGGACAACGCGCCGCCATCATCGCTGCCGGGCCGGTAGCCAACTTCATCTTTGCTGTTTTCGCCTACTGGCTGGTGTTTATCATCGGCGTGCCTGGCGTGCGTCCGGTTGTGGGTGAAATTGCGCCTGATTCCATCGCGGCGAGTGCGCAAATTACGCCGGGGATGGAACTTAAAGCGATTGATGGCATCGAAACCCCTGATTGGGATGCCGTGCGTCTGCAGCTGGTAGCCAAAATTGGCGATCGGCAGACAACATTCAGCGTGTCGCCGTTTGGTTCTGACCAGCGGCAGGACAAAGTGCTCGATTTACGTCACTGGCGTTTCGAGCCAGACAAAGAAGATCCTGTCTCTGCGCTGGGCATTCGTCCACGCGGTGCGCAGATTGAGCCGGTATTAGCCGAAGTACAGGCGAACTCGGCTGCCAGCAAAGCAGGTTTGCAAGCGGGCGACAGGATCGTTAAAGTCGATGGTCAACCATTAACAGAGTGGATGACCTTTGTTACTCTGGTGCGCGATAATCCGGGCACGTCGCTCGCGCTGGAAGTTGAAAGGCAGGGCAGTCCGCTTTCGCTGACGCTGACTCCGGATACGAAGTCGGTCGGCAAAAAGGCAGAAGGGTTTGCAGGCGTTGTGCCGAAAGTCATCCCGCTGCCAGATGAGTACAAGACAATACGCCAGTATGGGCCGTTCAGCGCCATCCTTGAAGCCACGGATAAAACATGGCAACTGATGAAGCTGACGGTAAACATGTTGGGGAAATTGATAACCGGTGATGTGAAACTGAACAACCTCAGTGGGCCAATTTCAATAGCTCAGGGGGCTGGGATGTCAGCGGAATTCGGGGTGATTTACTATCTCATGTTTCTTGCGCTCATTAGCGTGAACCTTGGGATAATCAACCTGTTCCCGCTTCCCGTTTTAGACGGGGGTCATCTGCTGTTTTTGGCGATTGAAAAGCTAAAAGGCGGGCCGGTATCCGAGCGAGTTCAAGACTTTAGTTATCGCATTGGCTCGATTTTGCTGGTGCTGTTAATGGGGCTTGCACTTTTCAATGATTTCTCTCGGTTGTAAGAGAGTTTGTTAGGAAGAACGCATAATAACGATGGCGATGAAAAAGTTGCTCATAGCGTCGCTGCTGTTTAGCAGCGCCACCGTATACGGTGCTGACGGGTTCGTAGTGAAAGACATTCATTTCGAAGGCCTTCAGCGTGTCGCCGTTGGTGCGGCCCTCCTCAGTATGCCTGTGCGCCCCGGCGATACGGTTAATGATGATGACATCAGTAACACCATCCGTGCTCTGTTTGCCACTGGCAACTTCGAGGATGTCCGCGTCCTGCGCGATGGTGATACGCTTCTGGTTCAGGTAAAAGAACGTCCGACGATCGCCAGTATCACCTTCTCCGGTAACAAGTCGGTGAAAGATGACATGCTCAAGCAGAACCTTGAAGCATCTGGCGTACGTGTGGGGGAATCCCTGGACCGCACAACCCTTTCAGACATAGAAAAAGGTCTGGAAGACTTCTATTACAGCGTGGGTAAATACAGTGCCAGCGTGAAAGCGGTTGTGACGCCGTTGCCACGTAACCGTGTTGACCTGAAACTGGTCTTCCAGGAAGGTGTTTCTGCGAAGATCCAGCAGATCAACATCGTGGGTAACCACGCGTTCAGCACCGATGAACTGATCTCTACGTTCCAGCTGCGCGACGAAGTGCCATGGTGGAACGTAGTGGGCGATCGTAAATACCAGAAGCAGAAACTGGCGGGTGACCTTGAAACCCTGCGCAGCTACTATCTGGATCGCGGTTATGCCCGTTTCAACATCGACTCGACTCAGGTCAGTCTGACGCCAGACAAGAAAGGCATCTACATTACGATTAACATCACAGAAGGCGATCAGTACAAGCTTTCTGGTGTTGACGTGAGTGGTAACCTGGCAGGCCATTCTGCTGAGATCGAATCGCTGACCAAAATTCAGCCGGGCGAGCTGTATAGCGGGTCTAAAGTGACCAAAATGGAAGACAGCATTAAGAAGCTGCTCGGCCGCTATGGTTATGCTTATCCGCGTGTACAAACTCAGCCTGAAATCAACGACGCGGATAAAACTGTGAAGCTTCACGTTAACGTTGATGCGGGTAACCGTTTCTACGTGCGTAAGATCCGCTTCGAAGGTAACGACACCTCCAAAGATTCCGTCCTGCGTCGCGAGATGCGTCAGATGGAAGGCGCATGGTTAGGTAGCGACCTTGTTGACCAGGGTAAAGAGCGTCTGAACCGTCTGGGCTATTTCGAAACGGTTGATACCGATACCCAGCGTGTTCCGGGCAGCCCGGATCAGGTTGATGTCGTGTATAAAGTCAAAGAGCGTAACACCGGTAGCTTTAACTTCGGTGTGGGCTACGGTACTGAAAGTGGCGTCAGCTTCCAGGTCGGCGTACAGCAGGATAACTGGCTAGGTACGGGTTACTCCGTAGGTATCAACGGTACCAAAAACGACTACCAGACCTACTCTGAGTTCTCTGTTACCAACCCATACTTCACCGTAGATGGTGTGAGCCTGGGCGGTCGTATCTTCTATAACGACTTTAAAGCAGACGACGCGGATCTGTCTTCTTACACCAACAAGAGCTACGGTGTAGATGGCACGCTCGGCTTCCCGGTTAACGAATACAACTCGCTGCGCGCTGGTTTAGGTTACGTGCATAACGACCTGTCCAACATGCAACCGCAGGTGGCGATGTGGCGTTATCTGGACTCTATTGCCCAGTCAACCAGTAAAAATGGGGACAACAACGGCTTTGCTGCTGATGACTTCACCTTCAACTATGGCTGGACCTATAACCGTCTCGACCGTGGTTACTTCCCGACGGAAGGTTCTCGTGTCAACCTGAACGGTAAAGTGACCGTTCCGGGGTCTGATAACGAGTTCTACAAGGTAACGCTGGACACCGCGTCCTACTTCCCAATTGATGACGACCACAAGTGGGTAGTCCTGGGTCGTACCCGTTGGGGCTATGGCGATGGTTTAGGTGGCAAAGAACTGCCATTCTATGAGAACTTCTACGCCGGTGGTTCCAGCACCGTTCGTGGCTTCCAGTCCAACAACATTGGTCCGAAAGCGGTCTATTACGGCGGTAACGACACCGATAACTGTAATAAATCGTCGTCTTCTGAAGTCTGTAGCTCTGATGATGCGGTGGGCGGTAACGCCATGGCCGTTGCCAGCCTGGAGTTCATCACACCAACGCCGTTCATCAGTGATAAATACGCAAACTCAGTCCGTACATCCATCTTCTGGGATGCCGGTACTGTATGGGATACCAACTGGGAGAATACTGCCCAGATGCGTGCGGCAGGCGTACCAGACTACAGCGATCCGAGCAATATTCGCATGTCTGCAGGTATCGCATTACAATGGATGTCACCGCTGGGGCCGTTGGTCTTCTCTTACGCCCAGCCGTTTAAGAAATACGATGGAGACAAAGCGGAGCAATTCCAGTTTAACATTGGTAAAACCTGGTAATAATCCGCTGCAATGGAATGCGTTGGCAGTGTAGCGCTGACAACTGGCGATCGGTAACACGATCGCCTTGCCACGCAAAGAACGGTACCTTCTGGTGCCAATGGGATGGTAAGGAGTTAATTGTGAAAAAGTGGTTATTAGCTGCAGGTCTCGGTTTAGCGATGGCAACCTCTGCTCAGGCAGCAGACAAAATTGCAATCGTCAACATGGGTAATTTGTTCCAGCAGGTTGCACAGAAAACTGGTGTTTCTGCGACGCTGGAAAACGAATTCAAAGGCCGTGCAAGCGAACTGCAGGGTATGGAAAACGATCTTCAGTCCAAAATGCAGCGTCTGCAGCGTGATGGTTCTACCATGAAAGCGAGCGACCGTAGCAAGCTGGAAAAAGACGTAATGGCTCAGCGTCAGACGTTCTCCCAGAAAGCGCAGGCTTTCGAGCAGGATCGTCAGCGTCGTTCTAACGAAGAGCGTGGCAAGCTGGTGACTCGCATTCAGACTGCTGTTAAAGCAGTTGCTGCCGATCAGAGCATCGATCTGGTTGTTGATGCGAATGCCGTTGCTTTCAACAGCAGCGATGTTAAAGACATCACCGCTGATGTTCTGAAACAGGTTAAATAAGTAATGCCTTCAATTCGACTGGCTGATTTAGCTCAGCAGTTGGATGCAGAATTACACGGTGATGGCGATCTCGTCATCACCGCTGTTGCGTCCATGCAATCTGCTAAAGCCGGCACTATTACCTTCATGGTAAGCCCTAAGTACCGTGAGCAACTGGCTCAATGCCAGGCGTCAGCTGTTGTTCTGACGCAGGACGATCTTCCGTTTGCCACTGGAAGCGCGTTGGTAGTGAAAAATCCCTACCTGACGTATGCACGCATGGCACAAATTCTTGATTCCACGCCGCAGCCGGCGCAGGACATTGCTGCCAGTGCAGCGATTGATCCGACGGCTCAGCTTGGTCACAACGTGGCAGTTGGCGCAAATGCCGTTATCGAATCTGGCGTGGTGCTGGGCGATAACGTTGTCATTGGCCCAGGTTGCTTCGTTGGGAAAAATACGAAAATCGGCGCCGGGACCCGTTTATGGGCCAACGTGTCTGTTTACCATGAAGTAGAAATTGGCGAAAATTGCCTCATTCAGTCCAGCACAGTGATTGGTTCTGATGGCTTTGGCTACGCTAACGATCGTGGTAATTGGGTTAAGATCCCACAGCTTGGTCGCGTGATTATCGGCGATCGTGTTGAGATCGGTGCTTGTACCACCATTGACCGTGGTGCACTTGACGATACGATTATTGGCAATGGTGTTATCATCGATAATCAGTGCCAGATTGCGCATAACGTTGTGATTGGCGACAATACCGCGGTTGCGGGTGGCGTTATCATGGCGGGCAGCCTGAAAATTGGCCGTTACTGCATGATCGGCGGTGCGAGCGTGATTAATGGCCATATGGAAATATGCGACAAGGTGACCGTGACAGGAATGGGCATGGTAATGCGTCCTATCACCGAACCTGGCGTCTATTCCTCTGGCATCCCGCTGCAACCCAACAAGGTATGGCGTAAAACAGCTGCTCTGGTGATGAATATTGATGATATGAGCAAGCGACTCAAGTCTCTTGAGCGCAAAATCGATCAACAAGACTAAGCGTTCATCCGTTTAATGCTATATTCCCCGGCCTGTCGGCTTTCTTATAAACCGGCAGGCCGTGTTATTATTTTTATCAGTACATTTTGACAGGAAGAGTATTTTGACTACTGACACTCATACTCTGCATATTGAAGAGATTTTAGAACTTCTGCCGCACCGCTACCCGTTTTTGCTGGTAGACCGTGTGCTGGATTTTGAAGAAGGTCGTTTTCTGCGCGCAGTGAAAAATGTTTCCGTGAACGAGCCGTTCTTCCAGGGACACTTCCCGGGTAAACCTATCTTCCCGGGTGTGTTGATTCTGGAAGCGATGGCACAGGCTACCGGTATTCTTGCGTTTAAAAGCGTGGGCAAACTGGAGCCGGGTGAGCTGTACTACTTCGCGGGTATCGATGAAGCGCGCTTCAAGCGTCCTGTCGTGCCTGGTGATCAGATGATCATGGAAGTCACTTTTGAAAAAACGCGTCGCGGCCTGACTCGCTTCAAAGGCGTAGCTCTGGTTGACGGCAAAGTTGTTTGCGAAGCGACTATGATGTGTGCTCGTAGCCGGGAGTCTTGATACGTGATTGATAAATCCGCCTTTATTCATCCTACCGCCATTGTGGAAGTCGGTGCCATCATTGGTGCTAACGTCCATATTGGCCCATTTTGTATTGTTGGACCCCATGTCGAAATTGGTGAGGGTACAGTACTGAAATCTCACGTTGTCGTGAATGGTCATACGACTATTGGCTGCAATAACGAGATCTATCAGTTCGCTTCCATCGGCGAAGTAAACCAGGATCTTAAATATGCTGGTGAGTCGACCCGTCTGGAAATCGGCGATCGTAACCGCATTCGCGAAAGCGTCACCATTCATCGTGGAACAGTACAGGGTGGTGGATTGACGAAGGTGGGCAGCGACAACCTGTTTATGGTTAATGCGCATATCGCGCACGACTGTACGGTAGGTAACCGCTGTATTCTTGCCAACAACGCAACGCTGGCAGGACACGTATCGGTAGATGATTTCGCAATTATTGGCGGCATGACCGCAGTCCATCAGTTCTGCATCATTGGTGCACACGTGATGGTCGGCGGATGCTCCGGTGTGGCGCAGGATGTCCCACCGTTCGTCATTGCGCAGGGTAACCATGCCACGCCGTTTGGCGTGAACATCGAAGGCCTCAAGCGTCGTGGCTTTAGCCGCGAAGCGATTACTGCAATCCGCAACGCGTACAAACTGTTGTACCGTAGCGGTAAAACGCTGGAAGAGGCGAAGCCGGAAATTGCCGAGCTGGCGGAGAAGCACCCTGAAGTGAACGAGTTCATGACGTTCTTTGACCGTTCCACAAGGGGTCTGATTCGTTAATGGTCGACAGTCGTCCGCTTACGATAGCCCTGGTCGCCGGAGAAACCTCCGGCGATATTCTTGGTGCAGGTCTTATCCGTGCGCTCAAGGCCCGGGTACCCAATGCGCGCTTTGTAGGCGTAGCTGGCCCGCTGATGCAGGCCGAAGGCTGTAAAGCCTGGTATGAAATGGAAGAGCTGGCTGTGATGGGCATCGTTGAGGTGCTGGGTCGCCTGCGTCGTCTGCTGCACATTCGTGCCGATCTCACCCGTCGCTTTACCGAACTCAAACCCGATGTGTTTGTCGGTATCGATGCACCGGATTTCAACATTACCCTCGAAGGGAATCTGAAGCAGAAGGGCATCAAAACCATTCATTATGTCAGTCCGTCCGTCTGGGCGTGGCGACAGAAACGCGTTTTCAAAATCGGACGGTCAACCAACCTGGTACTGGCTTTTCTGCCTTTCGAAAAAGCGTTTTACGACAAATTTAATGTCCCGTGCCGCTTTATCGGTCATACCATGGCGGATGCAATGCCGCTGGATCCGGATAAAAACGCGGCGCGCGATGTGCTGGGTATTTCCCATGATGCGCACTGTCTGGCACTGCTGCCCGGTAGCCGTGGTGCAGAAGTCGAGATGCTCAGCGCGGACTTCCTGAAAACGGCGCAAATCCTTCGCAAGACCTATCCTGACCTCGAAGTGGTTGTGCCGCTGGTGAATGCAAAACGTCGCGAGCAGTTTGAGCGCATCAAGGCGGAGGTTGCTCCGGATCTCCATGTTCATCTGCTGGACGGGAAGGGCCGTGAGGCGATGGTCGCAAGCGACGCCGCACTGTTGGCCTCGGGCACCGCTGCGCTGGAGTGTATGCTGGCGAAGTGCCCGATGGTGGTAGGCTATCGCATGAAGCCGTTCACCTTCTGGCTGGCGAAACGTCTGGTGAAAACGGACTATGTCTCTCTGCCAAACCTGCTTGCCGGGCGCGAGCTGGTGAAAGAGCTTCTGCAGGATGAGTGCGAGCCGCAGGCGCTGGCCGATGCGTTGTTACCGCTACTGGCCGACGGCAAAACCAGCCACCAGATGCATGATACGTTCCGCGAACTGCATCAGCAGATCCGCTGTAATGCCGATGAACAAGCGGCTGAAGCGGTGCTGGAGTTAGCAAAATGATGGAATTTATTTATCCTCACACCCACCTCGTGGCGGGTGTGGACGAAGTCGGTCGTGGCCCGTTAGTGGGTGCAGTGGTGACCGCTGCGGTGATCCTCGATCCTGCTCGCCCGATTATCGGGTTAAACGACTCTAAAAAATTGTCTGAAAAGCGCCGTCTGGCGCTGTTTAGTGAGATTCAGGAAAAGGCGCTGGCCTGGAGCCTGGGGCGTGCAGAGCCGCATGAGATCGACGAACTCAATATTTTGCATGCCACTATGCTGGCGATGCAGCGTGCAGTGGCGGGTCTGAAAATTACCCCGGAGTATGTCCTGATTGACGGAAACCGCTGCCCTGCGTTGCCGATGCCGTCAATGGCGGTGGTGAAAGGCGATAGCCGGGTCGCAGAAATCAGTGCGGCTTCTATCATTGCCAAAGTGACGCGTGATGCCGAAATGGCCGCGCTGGACCTCACTTACCCTCAGTATGGCTTCGCCCAGCATAAGGGTTATCCAACGGCCTTTCATCTGGAAAGGCTGGCTGAACATGGCGCAACTGAACATCACCGACGCAGCTTTGGCCCGGTGAAACGCGCGCTGGGACTGGTGTCCTGAATCAATACGCAAGCAATTAAGTAACGCGGAATCTGAAGATGGCTGAACCACGTTTCGTACACCTGCGGGTGCATAGCGACTACTCCATGATCGATGGGCTGGCGAAGACCGGGCCGCTGGTAAAAAAGGCGGCCTCGCTTGGCATGCCTGCGCTGGCGATCACCGATTTTACCAACCTGTGTGGCCTGGTGAAGTTCTACGGAGCGGCACATGGCGCGGGGATGAAACCCATCGTTGGCGCGGATTTTCACGTCCAAAGCGATCTTATCGGCGATGAATTGACGCAAATCTCCGTGTTAGCGATGAATAACGTAGGGTATCAAAACCTGACTCTGCTTATCTCCAAAGCCTATCAGCGCGGCTATGGCGCACTGGGGCCGTGGATCGACCGGGACTGGCTGGCTGAGCTGAATGACGGGCTGCTGCTGATCTCCGGCGGCCGTATGGGTGATGTCGGCAAATGTCTGCTGCGTGGCAACAGTGCGCTGGTGGATCAGTGCGTGTCGTTCTATGAAGAACATTTCCCGGATCGTTACTACCTTGAGCTGATCCGCACCGGTCGGCAGGACGAAGAGAGTTACCTGCACGCCGCGGTTGCGCTGGCTGAAGAACGCGGCCTGCCCGTGGTGGCAACCAATGACGTGCGTTTCCTTGAGCCTGGCGATTTTGACGCGCATGAGATTCGCGTCGCGATCCATGATGGCTTCACGCTTGACGATCCGAAACGTCCGCGTAACTACTCGACGCAGCAGTACATGCGCAATGAAGAAGAGATGTGCGAACTCTTCTCCGATATCCCGGAAGCGCTGGAGAACAGCGTTGAGATAGCCAAACGCTGTAACGTCACCGTGCGCCTTGGCGAATACTTCCTGCCGCAGTTCCCGACCGGGGACATGACCACGGAAGACTTCCTGGTCATGAAGTCAAAAGAAGGCCTCGAAGAGCGTCTGGAATTCCTCTTCCCGGATGAAGAAGAGCGTAAAAAGCGTCGTCCAGAATATGACGAGCGCCTGGATATTGAACTCCAGGTGATCAACCAGATGGGTTTCCCGGGCTACTTCCTGATCGTTATGGAGTTTATCCAGTGGTCGAAGGATAACGGCGTACCGGTTGGACCGGGGCGTGGCTCCGGTGCGGGCTCGCTGGTGGCCTATGCACTCAAAATTACCGACCTCGACCCGCTGGAATTTGACCTGCTGTTCGAACGTTTCCTTAACCCGGAACGTGTCTCGATGCCCGACTTCGACGTCGACTTCTGCATGGAGAAACGCGACCAGGTTATTGAACACGTGGCGGACATGTACGGCCGCGACGCGGTATCGCAGATTATTACCTTCGGTACGATGGCAGCGAAAGCGGTTATTCGCGACGTTGGCCGTGTACTGGGGCATCCGTACGGTTTTGTCGATCGTATCTCTAAACTGGTGCCACCTGACCCAGGTATGACGCTGGCAAAAGCGTTTGAAGCTGAACCACAGCTGCCAGAAATCTACGAAGCCGATGAAGAAGTTAAAGCGCTGATCGATATGGCCCGTAAGCTGGAAGGCGTCACGCGTAACGCCGGTAAGCATGCGGGTGGGGTGGTTATCGCGCCGACCAAAATCACCGATTTTGCGCCGCTATACTGCGATGAAGCGGGCCAGCATCCGGTCACCCAGTTTGACAAGAACGACGTCGAATACGCCGGGCTGGTGAAGTTTGACTTCCTCGGTCTGCGTACGCTCACCATCATCAACTGGGCGCTGGAGATGATCAACGCCCGTCGCGAGAAGAACGGCGAGCCGCCGCTGGATATCGCGGCCATCCCGCTTGATGATAAGAAAAGTTTCGACATGTTGCAGCGCTCGGAGACCACCGCCGTCTTCCAGCTTGAATCCCGCGGCATGAAAGATTTGATTAAGCGCCTGCAGCCTGACTGCTTCGAAGATATGATCGCACTGGTGGCCCTGTTTCGTCCGGGCCCGCTACAGTCAGGGATGGTAGATAACTTTATCGACCGTAAGCACGGGCGTGAAGAGATTTCCTATCCGGATGTGCAGTGGCAGCACGAGTGCCTGAAGCCCGTTCTGGAGCCAACCTACGGCATTATCCTGTACCAGGAACAGGTTATGCAGATTGCCCAGGTGCTCTCTGGCTACACCCTTGGCGGCGCGGACATGCTGCGTCGTGCGATGGGTAAGAAAAAGCCGGAAGAGATGGCCAAGCAGCGCGGCACTTTCGAAGAAGGCGCAAGAAAAAACGGTATTGATGGCGAGCTGGCGATCAAAATCTTTGACCTGGTAGAGAAATTCGCCGGGTACGGATTTAACAAATCCCACTCTGCAGCCTATGCTTTGGTCTCTTACCAGACGCTGTGGCTGAAAGCGCACTATCCTGCTGAATTTATGGCGGCGGTTATGACTGCCGATATGGACAACACCGAGAAGGTGGTTGGCCTGGTCGATGAGTGCTGGCGCATGGGGCTTAAGATCCTGCCGCCGGATATCAACTCCGGTCTCTATCATTTCCACGTCAATGAGCACGGGGAAATTGTTTACGGGATTGGCGCGATCAAAGGCGTGGGTGAAGGCCCGATTGAGGCGATCCTCGAAGCGCGTAACAACGGCGGTTATTTCCGCGAGTTGTTTGATCTTTGCGCCCGTACGGACACCAAAAAACTGAACCGCCGCGTGCTCGAAAAACTGATCATGTCCGGCGCGTTCGACAGGCTGGGGCCGCATCGTGCCGCGCTGATGAACTCTCTCGGCGATGCGCTGAAAGCGGCGGATCAGCACGCCAAAGCGGAAGCGATCGGTCAGGCGGATATGTTTGGCGTACTGGCGGAAGAGCCAGAGCAGATAGAGCAGTCTTATGCCAGCTGCCAGCCGTGGCCAGAACAGGTGGTGCTGGATGGAGAGCGTGAAACGTTAGGCTTATACCTGACGGGGCACCCCATCACCCAGTACATCAAAGAAATTGAGCGCTATGTCGGAGGCTACAGGCTGAAAGACATGCATCCGACAGAACGTGGTAAAATCACCACGGCTGCGGGGCTCGTGATTGCTGCAAGGGTTATGGTCACCAAGCGCGGCAATCGTATCGGCATCTGTACGTTGGATGACCGTTCCGGGCGTCTGGAGGTGATGTTGTTCACCGACGCGCTGGATAAATACCAGCATTTGCTGGAAAAAGACCGCATACTTATCGTCAGCGGACAGGTCAGCTTTGATGACTTCAGCGGGGGGCTTAAAATGACCGCCCGTGAAGTCATGGACATTGACGAAGCCCGGGAAAAATATGCTCGCGGGCTTGCTATCTCGCTGACGGACAGGCAAATTGATGACCAGCTTTTAAACCGACTCCGTCAGTCTCTGGAACCCCACCGCTCGGGGACAATTCCAGTACATCTCTACTATCAGAGGGCGGATGCACGTGCGCGGTTGCGCTTTGGTGCAACGTGGCGTGTCTCTCCGAGCGATCGTTTACTTAACGATCTCCGTGGCCTCATTGGTTCGGAGCAGGTGGAACTGGAGTTTGACTAATACAGGAATACTATGAGTCTGAATTTCCTTGATTTCGAACAGCCGATTGCTGAGCTGGAAGCGAAAATCGATTCTCTGACAGCGGTAAGCCGTCAGGATGAAAAACTGGATATTAACATCGATGAAGAAGTGCATCGTCTGCGTGAGAAAAGCGTAGAACTGACGCGCAAAATCTTTGCCGATCTCGGCGCATGGCAGATCGCCCAGCTGGCGCGTCATCCACAGCGTCCGTACACCCTGGATTATGTCCGCCTGGCGTTTGACGAATTTGACGAACTGGCAGGCGATCGCGCTTACGCTGACGACAAAGCTATCGTCGGCGGCATCGCACGTCTGGACGGGCGCCCGGTGATGATCATTGGTCATCAGAAAGGCCGTGAAACCAAAGAGAAAATTCGTCGTAACTTTGGTATGCCGGCACCAGAAGGCTATCGTAAAGCCCTGCGTCTGATGGAGATGGCTGAGCGTTTCAAGATGCCAATCATCACCTTCATCGACACCCCGGGTGCGTATCCTGGCGTGGGCGCGGAAGAGCGTGGCCAGTCAGAAGCCATCGCGCGTAACCTTCGCGAGATGTCTCGCCTGAAGGTGCCGGTCATCTGTACCGTTATCGGTGAAGGGGGTTCCGGTGGTGCGCTGGCGATTGGCGTGGGCGATAAAGTGAATATGCTGCAGTACAGCACCTATTCCGTTATCTCCCCGGAAGGTTGTGCCTCTATTCTGTGGAAGAGCGCCGATAAAGCGCCTCTGGCTGCAGAAGCGATGGGCATCATTGCCCCACGTCTGAAAGAGCTGAAGCTGATCGACTCCGTGATCCCTGAACCTCTGGGTGGCGCGCATCGTAAGCCGGAAGTGATGGCGGCTTCCCTGAAAGCGCAACTGCTGGCAGACCTGGCGGACCTGGATGTCCTGAGCACAGAAGATCTGCTCAACCGTCGTTACCAGCGTCTGATGACCTACGGTTACGCGTAAGCTTCACAATTATCTTAAAAGCCGCACATTGTTGCGGCTTTTTTTATGCCTGCCGTTTACCTTAACTATGCTTAGTTAATGTTTTTCAAGGAGGTAAACCGTGAACATCATCGCCATTATGGGGCCGCACGGCGTCTTTTATAAAGACGAGCCCATTAAGGAGCTGGAGCACGCCCTTCAGTCCCGTGGGTACCAGCTGATTTGGCCGCACAATAGCGCCGACCTGCTGAAATTTATCGAGCACAACCCTCGCATCTGTGGCGTGATCTTCGACTGGGACGAGTACGACATGGAGTTGTGCAGCGATATCAATAAGCTGAACGAATATCTCCCGCTGTACGCTTTTATTAATACCCACTCGACAATGGACGTGAGCGCTCATGATATGCGAATAGCGCTGTGGTTCTTTGAATACTCACTCGGTGTCGCGGAAGATATTGCGACCCGTATTCAGCAGTACACCGGTGAATATCTCGATAACATCACGCCACCGTTTACCCGCGCGCTGTTTACTTACGTCAAAGAAGGCAAATACACCTTCTGCACGCCTGGCCATATGGCAGGGACGGCCTATCAAAAAAGCCCGGTGGGTTGTTTGTTCTATGATTTCTTCGGGGGCAACACGCTTAAAGCGGACGTGTCGATTTCCGTCACTGAACTCGGATCGCTGCTCGATCACACCGGACCGCACCTGGAAGCTGAAGAATACATTGCCCGGACTTTTGGGGCCGAGCAGAGTTATATGGTGACCAACGGCACCTCGACATCAAACAAAATCGTCGGAATGTACGCCGCACCCGCCGGCAGCACCTTGCTGATTGACCGTAACTGCCACAAGTCGCTGGCTCATTTGCTGATGATGAGCGATGTCGTGCCGTTATGGCTCTCCCCGACGCGAAACGCGCTTGGGATCCTCGGCGGGATCCCGCGTCGTGAATTTAGCCACGCCGCGATTGAACATAAGGTCGCGGCGATCCCGGGGGCAAGCTGGCCGATCCACGCGGTCATCACTAACTCCACCTATGACGGTCTGCTTTATAACACCAACTGGATTAAGCAGACGCTGGATGTCCCGTCGATCCACTTTGACTCCGCGTGGGTGCCATACACCAACTTTCACCCGATATACGCGGGAAAAAGCGGCATGAGCGGTGAGCGCGTGCCGGGCAAAGTGTTTTTCGAAACGCAGTCGACGCACAAAATGCTGGCCGCGTTTTCTCAGGCCTCGCTTATTCACATCAAAGGCGAGTACGACGAAGAGACGTTTAACGAAGCCTTTATGATGCACACCACCACCTCGCCAAGCTATCCGCTGGTGGCCTCTATTGAAACGGCGGCGGCAATGCTGCGCGGGAATCCGGGCAAGCGTCTGATCAATCGGTCTGTGGAGCGGGCGCTGCATTTCCGTAAAGAAGTCCAGCGCCTTAAAGATGAAGCGGACGGCTGGTTCTTCGATATCTGGCAACCCGAAGAGATTGATGAGGCCGAGTGCTGGCCTGTCTCACCCGGCGAGAGCTGGCACGGTTTTCGCGATGCCGACGCCGACCATATGTTCCTCGACCCGGTGAAGGTGACGATCCTGACACCGGGGATGGACGAACAGGGCACGATGAGTGACGAAGGTATTCCTGCTGCTCTGGTGGCAAAATTCCTTGATGAACGTGGCGTAGTGGTGGAGAAAACCGGCCCGTATAACCTCTTGTTCCTGTTCAGTATTGGGATTGATAAAACCCGTGCGATGGGTTTATTGCGCGGACTGATGGAGTTTAAGCGCGCTTACGATCTCAACCTGCGGGTGAAAAATATGCTGCCGGATCTTTATGCTGAAGATCCTGACTTCTACCGCAATATGCGCATTCAGGATCTGGCCCAGGGGATCCATCGGCTGATCCGTCAGCACGATCTGCCGCGCCTGATGCTGCAGGCGTTTGACGTGCTGCCGGAGATGAAGTTGACCCCACACAAGGCCTGGCAACGTCAGGTGAAAGGGGAGGTTGAAACCGTTGAGCTGGAAAATCTGGTCGGGCGCGTGTCGGCTAACATGATCCTGCCTTATCCGCCGGGCGTACCGTTGTTGATGCCGGGGGAGATGATCACCGAAGAGAGTCGGGCGGTACTCGATTTTCTGCTGATGCTCTGCTCAGTGGGTCGCCACTATCCGGGCTTTGAGACTGATATTCACGGGGCGAAGCGTGATGAGCAAGGGGGTTACTGGGTGCGAGTCCTAAAATAAGGGCGACAGCTTGCCAGGCCCGGGTTGTCGGTTGTAACGTTCAGGCATCATAAAAAGGAGAAGCTATGCTGGGTTTAAAACAGGTTCACCATATTGCGATCATTGCCACCGATTACGCAAAAAGTAAGGCCTTCTACTGCGATATTCTGGGCTTTACGTTGTTAAGCGAGGCTTACCGTGAGGAGCGTGACTCCTGGAAAGGCGATCTCGCTTTAAACGGGCAATATGTGATTGAGCTGTTCTCTTTTCCTTTTCCGCCAGCACGTCCGTCCCGCCCGGAAGCCTGCGGCCTGCGCCACCTTGCCTTTAGCGTCGACGACATTGATCGCGCCGTAAAACATCTGGAGACCCACGGCGTGAAGTGCGAAGCGATTCGTATCGATCCGTTCACCGACAAGCGTTTTACCTTTTTCAACGATCCGGATGGCCTTCCGCTGGAGCTTTACCAGCAGTAATTTCCACCCTGTGTGATAATGCCCGCTCAGTTCGGGCATTTTTATGTGTGATTTTCTATGACCCTACCCGCGATTGCTCAAGCCGTTTCACCGTACCGCCAGCTGCTGGTGGGGTTTAGCGGTGGCCTGGATTCCACCGTTCTGCTCCACCGTCTCAAACTCTGGCGTGACAACGAGCCTGATATTCAGCTTCGGGCGATGCACATTCATCACGGGTTAAGCCCGCACGCGGATGCGTGGGTGGCACACTGCGAGGCGGTGTGTACGGCATGGGCGATCCCGCTGACTGTTGAACGTGTACATCTCCATGATGAGGGGCTGGGCATTGAGGCGCAGGCGCGTAAAGCACGCTATGCCGCTTTTGCCGCTGAATTACAGCCTGACGAAGCGCTGGTCACGGCGCAGCATCTCGATGACCAGTGCGAGACGTTATTACTGGCCCTCAAACGAGGAAGCGGCCCGGCGGGATTATCCGCGATGCCAGAACGGACTGATTTCGCCGGATCGCACCTCCTTCGCCCACTGCTTGGCGAGACGCGAGCCTCGCTGGAAACGTGGGCACGGGAACACGGGCTGAGCTGGATTGAAGATGAAAGCAACCAGGATGACCGCTATGACCGTAACTTCCTGCGTCTGCGTGTCGTACCGCTTCTGAGCGAGCGCTGGCCGCACTTTGCAGAAGCGGCAGCACGCAGCGCCATGCTGTGCGCTGAACAGGAGAGTCTGCTGGATGAGCTGCTGAGCGAAGAGCTGGCGGAACTGATTACCGCGCAGGGATCGCTTACCATCGCACCGCTGGAAGCAATGAGCCCGGCGCGTCGGGCCGCATTGTTACGACGCTGGCTGGCCTCTCACGGTGCCGCTATGCCGTCGCGGGCAATGCTGGCTCGTCTTTGGGATGAAGTCGCCCTGGCACGGGAAGATGCTACGCCGTGTGTGCACCTGAACGGTTTCGACGTCAGACGCTATAAAGGGGCGCTCTGGTGGGTTAAATCATCTCCCTCGCTCGCCGACAGGGTGCTCGACTGGCCGTCGCTTGCGGAACCGCTGCTGTTGCCCTGTGATACCGGTCGTGTGTCTTTGGTGCCAACCGGCCATGTGCGTCTGCCTGAACCCGGGGAGCCGGTCACCGTGCGCTTTAAGGCGGGCGGTCTGCTGCATATTGTCGGGCGCAACGGAGGGCGGAAGCTGAAGAAAATCTGGCAGGAGAGCAATGTGCCGCCCTGGCGACGCGATACCACGCCGCTACTTTTCTACGGTGAAACGCTGATTGCAGCAGCAGGGGTATTCATTACGCAAGAGGGGTGGGCAGAAACGGGCGTGCAGTTTGAGTGGAAAGCGTAACGGGCAGCCGGGCTGCCCGTTAGTGTCATCAGGATTCGCTCACCACAACGGTGCCGATTTGCGGGTGGCTGAAGCTGGCAATTTTGTCCAGACGTAGCTCACGCGTCGCCCCGGCATCTTCCACTATCAGATATTCCACATTCTTTCGCGAAACCAGGTCGCTGGCTTTTGCCTTCAACACTTCGCCATCTTTTAGCTCCAGCGTCAGTATTAAATGATGCTGGCAGGCGAGTTCGAGGTTGTCATAGTCATCACAATTGATGGGTTGATAAGTTTCATTCATTGACATAATCGCTCACCAGTAAATTCGCCGCAGCATACGCTGCTTTTTCCCTGACCGATTCTGAAAGGCCCTCATCAGAGGCCACTTCATTAAGCACTTTCAATACACAGCCCAACGCGTCCGGGACATACCCCAGATCTCCGCTGGCGATTTCCGCATACCGTTTGCGAATTAACTCACAATAATTATTCACATCCCCTCCCGCCAGCGCACTGACTTACTGTGAGATATCATTAAGCCTACGAAGATAAACTCGGTTTAGCAAGGTGACTATACCATACTCATTTAAGCAATATCAGCGCCTTGATAGCCGGTGAATGTTCACCCGGGAACAGCCTTTTTATTCCTTTTTCGCTACAATGTGCGCCTGATTCGAAAGGAGTTCTCTCATGGCGCTGAAAGCGACAATTTATAAAGCTGTGGTCAATGTGGCAGATCTTGACCGCAACCAGTTCCTGGATGCGTCACTCACTCTGGCACGCCACCCCTCTGAAACCCAGGAGCGCATGATGCTGCGCCTGCTGGCGTGGATAAAGTATGCTGACGAGCGTCTGCAATTTAGCCGTGGCTTAAGCGCTGAGGACGAGCCAGAGGCCTGGCTGCACAACGATCATCTGGGTATCGATTTATGGATTGAACTCGGTCTGCCGGATGAGCGCCGCATTAAAAAGGCCTGCACGCAGTCCGCTAACGTGGCGTTATTCGCGTATAATCAACGTGCTGCGGAAATCTGGTGGCAGCAAAGCAAGAGCAAGTGCGGGCAGTTTGCCAACCTTACCGTCTGGTATCTGGACGATGAGCAGCTGGCGAAGCTGAGCGAGTTTGCCAGCCGGACGATGGTCCTGCAGGCCACAATTCAGGACGGTGCTATCTGGCTTTCTGATTCTCAGAATAATCTGGAAATTCATTTGACGGCGTGGCAGCCAGCGCCATGATTGTCTTGTCCCGAAACGTTAGTATCCCTGACAATGAGCTGGAGATCACCGCCATCCGTGCTCAGGGGGCGGGTGGACAGCACGTTAACAAGGCTTCAACGGCTATCCATTTGCGCTTTGACATTCGGGCCTCCAGCCTGCCAGAGTATTACAAAGAAAGCCTGCTCGCTGCCAGCCATCACCTGATCACCAGTGATGGCGTGATTGTGATTAAAGCGCAGGAGTACCGCAGCCAGGAGTTGAACCGCGAAGCGGCGATTGCCAGACTGGTGTCGATGATTAAAGAACTAACGGCAGTGCAAAAAAGCCGTCGGGCAACGCGACCGACCCGCGCCTCGAAAGAGCGTCGGCTATCGTCGAAGGCCCAAAAATCCACAGTGAAAGCACTACGCGGTAAAGTTCGTCGCCCTACGGAGTGACGAAAAGGAACACAATTTCATAAGGAATTCATTGTGAAAAAAGCATTATTGTCAGCGCTGGCAGTGAGTACGCTGTTTGCGCTTTTCGGGTGTAACAACCGTTCTGAAACGCAGGTCGTGCAGCCTGCGCAGAATGAAGAGTTAAAACCAATGCAGCAGAGCTGGCGCGGCGTTTTACCGTGTGCCGACTGCGAGGGCATTGAAACGTCACTGTTCCTGCAGAAAGACGGTACCTGGGTTATGAACCAGCGTTATCAGGGGGCGAAAGAACCATCTTCCTTTGCGTCCTACGGGACATGGGCGCGTACGGCTGAGAAGCTGGTACTGACGGATACCACCGGTGAGAAAACCTATTTCCGCGCCAAAGGTGAAGGGATGGAGATGCTTGACCGCGAAGGCAATCCGATTGAGTCCCAGTTCAACTATACGCTGGCCCCGGTGAAAGCGGCCCTGCCTGCAACGCCAATGCCAATGCGTGGGATGTATTTCTATATGGCGGATGCGGCGATCTTTACCGACTGCGCCACCGGCAAGAAAATCAGCGTGGCGAACAATGCGCAGCTGGAGCGTGATTACGCTGTTGCGCGCGGCAATGACAGCAAGCCTGTCCTGCTGACGGTAGATGGTCACTTTACGCTGGAGCCGAACCCGGACAGCGGAGAGCTGGTGAAAACGCTGGTGGCAGATAAAGACGCGAAGTTTGTTGCGGGCAAAGACTGTAACAGCAAATAAGCCGATATCGACCCATTAAAAAACCCCGCCTGAGCGGGGTTTTTTGTTGAACGTTAACCTTTGATGGCTTTCACCAGGTAATCAAGAATGTCGCCAGTCTTGATCATCTGCTTTTCACCACTGCGACGGTATTTGTATTCAATGTCGTCGCTGTCGAGGTTACGGTCGCCGATGACTACGGTGTGCGGGATACCGATCAGTTCCATATCGGCAAACATCACGCCTGGACGCTCTTTACGGTCATCCATCAGCACTTCGATACCCTGAGCGCGCAGCTCGGAGTAAAGTTTTTCGGCCAGCTCCTGCACACGGTAAGACTTGTGCATGTTCATTGGCAGAATAGCCACCTGGAACGGGGCGATATTGTCTGGCCAGACGATGCCACGTTCATCGTAGTTTTGCTCAATGGCTGCTGCAACCACACGCGTCACACCGATACCGTAGCAACCCATGGTCAGGATCTGGTTGCGGCCATCTTCCCCCTGAACGGCGGCATTCAGCGCGCGGGAATATTTATCCCCCAGCTGGAAGATGTGGCCCACTTCGATACCGCGTTTGATCATCAGGGTGCCCTGGCCGTCCGGGCTTGGATCGCCTGCCACCACGTTACGGATATCAGCCACTTCCGGCGTCGCGACATCGCGATCCCAGTTGATGCCGAAGTAATGTTTACCGTCGATGTTAGCGCCAGCGGCGAAGTCGCTCATTGCGGCTACCGTACGGTCAATAACCACCGGAACCGGCATATTCACCGGGCCCAGAGAGCCAGGACCTGCGTTCACGACGGCACGGATTTCCGCTTCCGTTGCGAACATCAGTGGGCTGGCAACCTGAGGCAGCTTCTCAGCTTTCACTTCGTTCAGTTCGTGATCGCCACGCACCAGCAGGGCAACCAGCGGGTACGCGCTACCTTCGGTGGATTTCACCAGCAGGGTTTTTACCGTTTTTTCGACGGGCAGGTTGAACTGCTCAACCAGCTCGGCAATGGTTTTTGCGTGAGGTGTATCAACCAGCTTCATCTCTTCCGTTGCAGCAGCACGTGGCGCTTTAGGGGCCAGCGCTTCTGCAAACTCGATGTTCGCGGCGTAATCAGAAGAGTCAGAGAAGATCACATCGTCTTCACCGCTCTGAGCCAGAACCTGGAACTCATGAGACGCGCTTCCGCCGATAGAACCGGTATCAGCCTGCACAGCACGGAAATCCAGACCCATACGGGAGAAGATTTTGCTGTAAGCCTCGTACATTTTGTCGTAGGTCTCTTGCAGCGATTCCTGAGACGTATGGAAAGAGTAAGCATCTTTCATCAGGAATTCGCGTGAGCGCATGACGCCGAAACGTGGGCGAACTTCATCACGGAACTTGGTCTGGATCTGGAAGAAGTTCAGCGGCAGCTGTTTGTAAGAGCTCAGCTCATTACGAATCAGGTCGGTAATGACTTCTTCATGCGTTGGGCCGAGGACGAATGGACGCTCGCCACGATCAACGAAACGCAGCAGCTCAGGGCCATATTGCTCCCAACGGCCGCTCTCCTGCCACAGGTCAGCGGGCTGAACCACAGGCATGGACACCTCGATAGCACCGGCGTTGTTCATCTCTTCACGCACGATGTTTTCGACTTTTTTCAGGACGCGCACGCCGGTCGGCAGCCAGGTATATAACCCGGAGGCCAGCTTGCGGATCATCCCGGCGCGCAGCATCAGCTGATGGCTGATCACTTCGGCGTCGGCAGGCGTCTCCTTCAGAGTGGAGAGCAGATATTGGCTAGTACGCATGTTGTTACGGTTCCATTTCGACGATTGGAACAGGCTGAAACACCAGCCTGAGACAAAAAAAGTGGTTTAGTTTACCAGTGTGGCAAAGATGCCAAAAGAGAGGAGGACAAAATTACCTGGGTTCAAGGGCAAACACTTCAAAACCTGCCCCGGTCACGCGCCAGCGAACGTTAAAATCCAGCAGCCAGACGGCGTAGGTTTTCCCGGCGTCCTCTTCTTTACGATAGGCCGGACGGGGGTCCTGAGCCAGCACTTCGGTGATAAAGTCACGAAGGCGGGGATAGCGTGTTTCCAGCTGCTGAAGCTGCGTGGTTATCTCAGCTGTGAAGTGAACAGGCATATCTGCCTGCGGTGCTTCCTGTGCATAGCTTGCGCGTGCATCAGGTAACGCTTCGGCAAAGGGGAGATACGGCTTGATATCGATAACCGGCGTGCCATCAACCAGGTCAAGGCTGCCTAACTCCAGTATGACCTGATCCTTCTGACAGCGTATACCTTTCAGTTCGACCAGCGACATCCCGACAGGGTTTGGACGGAAGGTTGAGCGCGTCGCAAACACGCCCATCCTGGCGTTGCCTCCCAGGCGAGGAGGGCGTACGGTCGGACGCCAGCCACCTTCCATCGTCTGGTGAAACACAAACACAACCCATAAGTGGCTGAATGCTTCGAGCCCGCGTACGGCATCGGCCTGATTGTAGGGCGCGATCAAGTGAAGCTCGCCACCGCTGGTGACCAGACCTGGCTGGCGTGGCACGGCGAACTTCTCTTTATAGGGAGAGCGAATAACGCCTATCTGTTCGAACTGAAATGAACTCATTTCGCCGTAATGTTCAGCGCCGAGCCGATGCAAACCGCCTGACGGTAGCAACCCGGTGTTCCACTGGTCACTTCGCAGCTATGCAGCAGAACCGCGTTGGCTTTCATTTTTGCCGCGTTGATCTGCATGCGTTTACGCGCTGTTGGGATATTCGGTGGAGAGTCCTGATTGGTAGCCTGACAGGATTCGCCGCTTACTTCACCCAGTTCACGGAAAGGTTTACCCACGAGTTCGTCAGCTTTGGTAATAATGCGAACCGGCGCAGGGCGAGGCGCTTTCGGTTTTACGGGTTCTGCTTTTGGCGGGGTTGCCGTGCTTTGGACAGGTTCAACAGGAGATCTGCTTAGCATAGAACAGCCGCTCAGCATGAGTGCTAAAAGACAGATCGGTAAAGCACGCATAATAATTCCTCAATGGATAATCAAAACGTCAGATATTGAATCAGTTGACTGCACAAATGACAAGACGGGCATAAGCCCGTCTTGATGATATTACACTGAGGTGAGATTACCAGCCCTTAACAGCGCCGCCGTTAAACACTTTGTTGGCTTCTTGGTAAACTTCGTCAGACTGATAAGCCTGTACGAACTTCTTCACGTTTTCCGCATCTTTGTTGTCTTCGCGAGTCACGATCAGGTTTACATACGGGGAGTCTTTGTCTTCAACGAAGATACCGTCTTTCGCTGGCGTCAGGCCAATCTGGCTGGCGTACGTGGTGTTGATAACGGCCAGGGCAATTTGCGCGTCGTCGAGAGAACGTGGCAGCTGTGGGGCTTCCAGCTCAACAATTTTCAGATTTTTCGGATTCTCGGTGACATCCAGAACGGTTGGCAGCAGGCCAACACCGTCTTTCAGCTTAATCAGGCCCACTTTCTGCAGCAGCAGCAGGGAACGGCCAAGGTTGGTTGGGTCGTTAGGGACGGCAACCTGAGAGCCTGGCTGCAGTTCGTCCAGAGATTTAATTTTCTTGGAGTAACCGGCAATAGGGTAAACAAAGGTGTTACCCACACCCACCAGTTTATAGCCGCGATCCTTGATCTGCTGATCCAGGTAAGGTTTGTGCTGGAAGGCGTTGGCGTCGATATCGCCTTTGCTCAGCGCTTCGTTCGGCAGAACGTAATCGTTAAAGGTCACCAGCTCAACGTCCAGACCATACTTCTCTTTCGCGACTTTCTGCGCGACTTCAGCAACCTGCTGTTCTGCACCCACGATAACGCCCACTTTGATGTGGTTTGGATCTTTTTCGTCCTGACCGCAACCCACCAGTGCCAGAGAGCCGATCAGCGCGCCTACCGCTGCAAAGGTCTTTAATTTAAACGCCATGTTATATCCTTAACTCGTCGAGTTTGTGTTGTGTGTAACGTTATTTGTGAGTAACAGTCCGGACGATGCGATCGCCAGAGAACTGGATTAAGTAAACCAGCACAACCAGCAATACCAGAACGGTATTCATTACGGTAGCGTTATAACCAATATAGCCGTACTGGTAGCCAATCTGGCCTAAACCGCCGGCGCCAACGGCACCGCCCATCGCGGAATAACCCACCAGAGTAATCAACGTAATGGTTGCCGCGTTAACCAGTCCAGGCAGCGCTTCAGGCAGCAGGACTTTACGCACGATCTGCATTGGCGTTGCCCCCATCGCGCGGGAAGCCTCGATCAAACCGGTCGGGATTTCCAGCAGGGCGTTTTCCACCATACGGGCGATAAACGGCGCAGCTCCTACGGTCAGCGGAACGATGGCTGCCTGCAAACCGATAGACGTTCCCACGATCACACGGGTAAATGGAATCATCCACACCAGCAGAATAATGAACGGGATAGAACGGAAGATATTCACCAGTGCAGACAGGGTGCGATACAGCTTCGCGTTCTCAATGATTTGTCCCGGGCGCGTCACATACAACAGCACGCCGACCGGCAGACCAATCACAAAACCAAAGAAGCCTGATACAAAGGTCATTGCCAGCGTTTCCCAAACGCCGCGAACCAGCAGCCACATCATCGGCTCAGACATAACCCAGTACCTCTACTTTTACGTGATGTTCTTGCAGCCAGGCAATTGCCGCCTGGGTTTCTGCTTGTGTGCCGTGCATTTCCGTCAGCATGATGCCGAACTTCACGCCACCGGCGTAATCCATTTGCGCGCTGATGATGTTGTTATTCACATTAAAGCGGCGCGCGGTTTCGGACAGCAGCGGTGCATCGACGGACTGGCCAGTGAACTCCATACGCAGCATCGGGACGCTGTCAGCGGTCGATTCTGTTTTTAAACGCTCCAGATAATCTTCCGGAATATCCAGGTGCAGCGTGGACTGAATAAACTGTTGTGCCAGTGGTGTTTTCGGATGGGAAAACACTTCGCTGACCGTGTCTTGCTCAATCAACTCACCGTTGCTGATTACCGCGACGCAATCACAGATGCGTTTCACCACGTCCATTTCATGTGTAATAAGGAGAATGGTCAGGCCGAGGCGACGGTTGATGTCCTTCAGCAGCTCCAGAATGGAACGCGTAGTGGCGGGATCTAATGCGCTGGTGGCTTCATCGCACAGCAGCACTTTCGGGTTGCTTGCCAGCGCGCGGGCAATGGCCACACGCTGCTTTTGTCCGCCGGACAGGTTTGCCGGGTAGCTATCGTGTTTATCACCCAGACCGACGAGATCCAGCAGTTCGGTTACGCGACGCTTAACTTCTTCTTTTGGCGTGTTGTCCAGTTCCAGCGGTAAGGCAACGTTGCCAAACACCGTACGGGAGGCCAGCAGGTTAAAGTGCTGGAAGATCATGCCAATCTGGCGGCGTGCTTTCGTCAGTTCTTTCTCTGAAAGGGAGGTCAGTTCCTGCCCGCCAACTTCTACACGACCCTGGGTTGGGCGCTCAAGCAGGTTAACACAACGGATCAGCGTACTTTTACCTGCACCCGATGCGCCAATGACGCCATAAATTTGACCAGCAGGAACATGCAGGCTGACATTGTTCAGCGCCTGAATGGTTCGGTTCCCCTGCTGGAACACTTTGGTGATATTGGAAAGTTTAATCATTAGATTATTTTTATCGTATGTAAGTTAGCCGTGGCATTTTCTTCTGCCAGATACGGGTGATGACCGTAAACAAAACGGATGTTAAGGCATCCAGACGTCTAAATCAATCCAACTCTGTACGATGAGCACTTTATTGCGCTGCGATTCATGAGATACTAGCTGTACATGCCTTTTTCAGGAGCAAACCGGTGGCAAAATCAGTACCCGCAATTTTTCTCGATCGTGATGGCACTATTAATGTGGATCACGGTTATGTCCACGAGATTGATGAGTTCGAGTTTATCGAGGGCGTTATCGATGCCATGCGCCAGCTGAAAGAGATGGGCTATGCGCTGGTGGTCGTGACCAACCAGTCCGGTATCGCACGTGGAAAATTCACCGAGGCGCAATTCGAGACGCTGACGGAATGGATGGACTGGTCGCTGGCTGACCGCGGTGTCGAACTTGATGGCATTTACTATTGCCCGCACCACCCGCAGGGAACTGTAGAAGAGTTTCGCCAGACGTGTGATTGCCGCAAGCCGCATCCGGGAATGTTTATCTCTGCGCAGGAATTCCTGCATATCGATATGGCTGCTTCTTATATGGTGGGCGATAAACTGGAAGATATGCAGGCAGCAACCGCCGCAGGTGTGGGGACTAAAATACTTGTGCGCACCGGCAAACCTGTGACCCCTGAAGCAGAGAGTGCCGCGGATTGGGTGATTAATAGCCTGGCAGAGCTGCCAAAAGAGATTAAAAAGCACCAAAAATAGCCTTTTTGGTGAAAAGGTGAGCGGTCGAAATAAAAATGCATATTTCCGCTTGTCATTCCTCGGCGGCACCCTATAATGCGCCTCCATCGACACGGCAGATGTGAATCACTTCACAGTTAACCCGGTCGGTTGAAGAGAAAAAATCCTGAACTTCAGGGTTGACTCTGAAAGAGGAAAGCGTAATATACGCCACCTCGCGACGGTGAGCTGTAAGCCGCGTCGCAACTGCTCTTTAACAATTTATCAGACAATCTGTGTGGGCACTCAAAGTGACATGGA
>ERZ1108167.58-NODE-58-length-196399-cov-29.251294_pt1 | contig 196399 bp, 176 predicted proteins | sample MGYA00403703_ERZ1108167 | MGnify/ENA primary metagenome ERZ1108167 (study PRJEB35170, sample SAMEA104062411) | human gut metagenome | biome: human gut; feature: human-associated habitat; material: faeces | place: Denmark | collected 2012-05-11 ...
GCTCGCAGGTTTTGCACCCGGTGCAGCGGCTGGAATCAATAAAAAATCCATACTGGGTTGTCATCGGTTACTCCTTACACCTTTTCAACCTGAACAAGGTTCGTGTGGGACGGGTTGCCCTTCGCCAGTGGCGACGGACGCTGCGTGGTCAGTACGTTAATACTGCCTGCCTGGTCGATGCGATTCGCATCCGGGCTATACCAGGCCCCTTCCCCCAGCGCGACAACGCCAGGCATCATGCGCGGAGTCACCTTGGCTTCAATGTGTACCTCACCGCGACCGTTAAAGATGCGCACGCGGTCGCCATTGCTGATCCCACGGGCTTTGGCATCCATCGGGTTAATCCACATCTCCTGACGGCAGGCAGCTTTCAGTACGTCGACGTTGCCATAGGTGGAGTGAACACGCGCTTTGTAGTGGAAGCCGGTCAACTGCAGCGGGAATTTCGCGGTCAGCGGATCGTTGTAGTTTTCAAAGCCCGGCGTGTAGATCGGCAGCGGATCGATAACATCCCCTTCCGGCAACTCCCAGGTAGAGGCAATTTTTGCCAGCTCTTCTGAATAAATTTCAATTTTGCCCGATGGCGTGGTCAGCGGATTGGCCTGCGGATCGTCACGGAAAGCTTTGTACGCCACGTGGTGGCCTTCCGGATCACGCTGTTTGTACATCCCCTGCTCACGGAAGGTATCGAAATCCGGGAGGTCAGGGATCGCTTTGCGAGAGAGTTCATGCAGATGACGCATCCACCCTTCCTGCGTGCGCCCCTCGGTAAATTGCTGCTCAACGCCAAGACGTTTCGCCAGCTCAGAGGTCATCTCATAGATGGTTTTGCACTCAAAGCGAGGTTTAATGGCCTGATCGGTAAAGATGACATAGGACATGTTGCCGCAGGAGGCATCCAGCGCGAAATCCATCTGCTCAGAGGCCGTGCAGTCCGGGAGAATAATATCGGCATATTTTGCCGAAGAAGTCATGTGGCAGTCGATCACCACAATCATCTCGCACTTCTTGTCATCCTGCAGGATTTCATGGGTGCGGTTAATTTCAGAGTGCTGGTTGATGAGACAGTTTCCGGCGTAGTTCCAGATCATCTTGATCGGGACATCCAGTTTGTCCTTACCCCGCACGCCGTCACGCAGCGCAGTCATTTCCGGGCCGCGTTCAATGGCATCAGTCCACATAAACATGGAGATACTGGTCTGAACCGGGTTTTCCAGTGTCGGCATACGTTCAAATGGCACTTCATAGGAGCCTTCACGCGCACCGGTGTTACCGCCATGAATGCCCACGTTACCCGTCAGAATGGCGAGCATCGAAATGGCACGGGTGGCAATTTCACCGTTCGCATGACGCTGTGGACCCCAACCCTGACTAATATAGGCCGGTTTAGCCGAGCCAATCTCGCGTGCCAGTTGAACAATACGGTCTACCGGAATTCCCGTGATGGTGGACGCCCATTCCGGCGTTTTGGCAATACCGTCGCTGCCCTGACCGAGAATATAGGCCTTATAGTGGCCATTAGCCGGCGCGCTGGCTGGCAATGTTTTCTCGTCATAACCGACGCAGTATTTATCGAGGAACTGCTGATCGACCAGATTTTCAGTGATCATCACCCACGCCAGCGCGGAGACCAACGCAGCATCGGTGCCTGGACGAATCGGGATCCACTCATCTTCACGCCCTGCTCCGGTGTCGGTATAGCGCGGGTCGATAATAATCATGCGGGCATTCGATTTGGCGCGGGCCTGTTCGAGGTAGTACGTTACCCCGCCACCGCTCATGCGCGTTTCACCCGGGTTGTTGCCGAACAGCACCACCAGCTTACTGTTTTCGATATCAGACGGGCTGTTGCCGTCTGCCCAGCCGCCGTAGGTGTAGTTCAGACCGGCGGCAATCTGCGCCGAAGAGTAGTCGCCATAATGGTTCAGATAACCGCCGCAGCAGTTCATCAGACGGGCCACCAGCGTTTTCCCCGGTGGCCAGGAGCGGGTCAGCGTGCCGCCGAGCGTCCCGGTGCCATAGTTCAGATAGATGGATTCGTTGCCGTAGTCTTTGATCAGACGCTGCATGTTCGTCGCGATAATGTCGTAGGCTTCATCCCAGCTAATGCGCTCGAACTTCCCTTCTCCACGCTTGCCAACGCGCTTCATCGGGTACTTCAGGCGGTCCGGGTTATAAACGCGACGACGCATTGAACGGCCGCGCAGGCAGGCGCGGACCTGATGTAACCCCTCGTAGTTATCGTCCCCGGTATTATCGGTTTCGACATATTTAATCTCACCATCCACCACATGCATACGCAGTGGACAACGGCTACCGCAGTTTACGGTACAGGCACTCCACACCATTTTTTCCGGGGTGGTCGGGGACAGTGCATCCGCCGCCGACACCAGACGAGAAAAAGGGAGCGTAAAGGCGCTGCTGGCAACGGCCAGACCACCAATTGCCGTGGTTTTCATCAACCCACGGCGAGTGACCTCGGCAGCCATTAACGCTTCAGGCGCTTTGATTTTCATAGAGACTCACTTTGGTTGCTCACAAAGAAAAGAGAGGCGGCATATGCCGCTATATAGTTTTATATATAACGAATGACTTCGTTATTAGTTTTTTATGCTGACTTTCATTCGGAGGAGTATTACTACTTTGGAGGGAGGGGTTATTGCGTCGTATCAATTCTAAGGTATAAAAAAAGCGCCCTGAGGCGCTTTTTTGTTTCACGTCAAATCATTAACCGATGTACTGCTGGCCTTTCATGTACGGACGCAGCACTTCAGGGATCTCAATACGACCGTCCGCCTGCTGATAGTTTTCCAGCACGGCAACCAGTGTACGACCGACAGCCAGACCAGAACCGTTCAGGGTATGCACCAGACGGGTTTTCTTGTCAGACTTGCTGCGGCAACGTGCCTGCATACGACGCGCCTGGAAATCCCAGACGTTAGAGCAGGAGGAGATTTCACGGTAGGTATTCTGCGCAGGAACCCAGACTTCCAGGTCGAAGGTTTTGCAGGCACCAAAGCCCATATCACCGGTGCACAGCGCCATACGACGGTACGGCAGACCCAGCAGCTCCAGCACTTTTTCAGCGTGGCCGGTCATCTCTTCCAGCGCGTCCATCGACTCTTCCGGGCGGACAATCTGCACCATCTCTACTTTGTCGAACTGGTGCATACGGATCAGACCACGCGTGTCACGACCGTAAGAACCCGCTTCAGAACGGAAGCACGGAGAGTGTGCTGTCAGTTTGATTGGCAGGTCGTCTTCGTCGATGATCTCATCACGCACGAGGTTAGTCAGCGGCACTTCCGCAGTTGGGATCAGCGCGTAGTTGCTGCTGTCAGCTTCCTCGTCCAGCGGACGGGTGTGGAACAGATCGCCGGCAAATTTTGGCAGCTGGCCAGTACCGTACAGCGTATCGTGGTTAACCAGATACGGGACGTAGGTTTCACTGTAGCCGTGCTGCTCGGTGTGCAGATCCAGCATAAACTGCGCCAGAGCGCGATGCAGATGAGCAATCTGGCCTTTCATCACAACGAAGCGAGAACCGGTCAGCTTAACTGCGGCCGCAAAGTCCAGGCCGGCATGCATTTCGCCCAGGGTCACATGATCGCGAACCTCGAAGTCGAACTCGCGAGGCGTGCCCCAGCGTTTCACTTCAACGTTGTCGTTTTCATCTTTACCGACAGGTACGCTATCGTCAGGAATGTTCGGGATCGCCAGCGCGATATCACGGATCTCGGCCTGAAGCACGTCCAGCTCCGCTTTCGCCTGATCCAGTTCTTCACCCAGTTTGTTCACTTCCAGGCGTAATGGCTCAATGTCTTCCCCGCGCGCTTTCGCCTGGCCGATGGATTTCGATCGAGAATTACGCTCTGCCTGCAGATTTTCAGTTTGTACCTGCAGAACTTTACGACGCTCTTCAAGAGCGCGCAGCTTATCTACATCCAGCTTAAAGCCCCGGCGTGCCAGTTTTTCAGCGACTGCGTCTGGCTCATTACGCAGCAGATTGGGATCGAGCATGCTTATCCTGTGCTTATCGAATTAAAATAGGAAAATGTGACCACAGCCTGCGGCCACAGGGATACATTGCCAACATTACCGCAACGATCGCACTAACGGTAGCGTTTTATAGGGCTATTTTGATCCTGTCCGGCGAGCCAGGCGAGCTTTTCGCCAATCTTGCCTTCAAGACCTCTGTTTGTGGGGTGATAATAGCGGGTTTGTGCCATCTCCTGCGGGAAATATTCCTCCCCGGCGGCGTAGGCATTGGGTTCGTCGTGGGCGTAGCGGTATTCCTGCCCATACCCCATCTCTTTCATCAGTTTGGTCGGCGCATTGCGCAGATGAACCGGCACGTCATAATCCGGACGTTCACGAGCGTCGGACATGGCCGCTTTAAAGGCGGTATAGACAGCGTTACTTTTCGGTGCGCAGGCCAGATAAACAATCGCCTGAGCGATAGCACGCTCGCCTTCAGCAGGCCCGACGCGGGTAAAGCAGTCCCAGGCCGAAATAGCCACCTGCATGGCGCGCGGGTCGGCATTCCCAACATCTTCAGAGGCAATCGCCAGGCAGCGACGGGCCACATACAGCGGATCGCCACCGGCGGTGATAATGCGGGCATACCAGTAAAGCGCCGCATCAGGCGCGCTGCCGCGCACGGACTTATGCAGTGCCGAAATCAGATCGTAAAACCGATCGCCTTTATTGTCGAAACGCGCGCTGCGCTCCCCGGCGATCTCGGTGAGCAACGCCGGTTTCAGTACCCGCTTGCCGGACGCATCCACTTCGGCCATATCGGCCATCATTTCCAGCGTATTGAGTGCCCGGCGGGCGTCGCCGTTAACCAGTTCAGCGATCGCCCGGCGCGTGTCGTCAGGCAGAACGATATCCTGCCCGCCGTAGCCGCGCGCGTTATCGTTCATCGCCTGCGTGAGAACCTGTTCAATATCCTCCACGGTCAGGGATTTGAGCAGGTAAACACGTGCGCGGGAAAGCAGCGCGGAATTGAGTTCAAACGACGGGTTTTCGGTGGTGGCACCGATGAAGAAAATGGTGCCGTCTTCAATGTGCGGCAGGAAAGCATCCTGCTGGCTTTTATTGAAACGATGAACTTCGTCGACAAAGAGAATGGTACGTCGCCCGGCATTGCGGTTCTGCCGCGCACGTTCAATTGCCTCGCGGATCTCCTTCACGCCGGACGTGACCGCCGAGATGCGCTCGACATCCGCGTTAGCATAGCGGGCGATAACTTCCACGAGCGTTGTTTTGCCTGTACCGGGTGGGCCCCAGAGGATCATGGAGTGCAGATGCCCGGCCTCAATGGCACGCGGCAAGGGTTTCCCCGCAGCCAGCAGGTGTTGCTGGCCGATGTACTGCGCTAAATTTTCTGGCCGCATACGAGCGGCCAGAGGTTGAAACGCATTCTCAGAAAAATCGAGCGACAGATTGCTCACTCATGCCTCTTACTTGTTGCGCTGATCGTCCACCGTTACGCCCTGCGGCGGGGTAAAGGTGAATTTAGACGCGTCAACCGCGCCGTTTTGCTGGGTCTTGAGCTGGTAGCTGCTACGCTGGTCGTCCTGCTCAACCGCACCAAACTGATTAATGGTTCCGTTGGTGCTCACGTTGATGGTGAACTGTTTCAGGTTGCCATTGCTGCCTTTCGGCGTCAGAACAAACTCATCACCATTCTGTTTGATATTGTACTGCTGCCAGTCGCTAGACTGGTTACGCGCAATCAGCATGAAAGGCGTATTGCTGGTCGCGTCTTTCAGCCAGGTCGCGGTAGCCTGCTCGACAAACGGGTTGTAGAACCACAGGGTCTTACCATCAGAAACCAGGATGCTCTCATCCGGCTGAGTCATATGCCAGTTAAACAGATTCGGGCGTTTTACCCACAAATCCCCCTGACCTTCCTGCACCGCATTGCCACTGCCGTCAGTCACTTTTTGCGTGAAGCTGGCGTGGAAACTGCTCACTTTATCCAGTCGGCTTTTAAGGTCGCTGGCTGCATCAGCCCAGACGCTGCTGGCGACAAAACTGGTGAGTAATGCACAGGCGATTGCGATTTTTTTCATTGTTATTCCTTAAAATACGTCATCCCGATATGGGGTTCTGCCCTCTATTGTGTACCTGCCCGAAGGCAGGCGACAGAAGAAAATGCTTAATTTTGGCTGATTTACCCTTCTTTGCAATCACTGAAGGTTAATCAAACGGCGGCGGTGCCAGCACCTCACGGTTACCGTTGTGCCCCTGCTCGCTCACAATGCCCTGCGCTTCCATCTGCTCGATGATGCGCGCTGCGCGGTTGTAGCCGATGCGGAACTGACGCTGCACACCCGAGATAGAGGCTTTACGTTTTTCGGTGACGAAGTTAACCGCCTGGTCGAATAACGGATCCAGCTCCTCGCCGCCGTCCAGGCCACCACCGCCGCCTTCGCTTTCGCTGTCGGAGGTAATGCCATCAACATATTGCGGACGACCGCGCGCTTTCCAGTCCTGCACCACGGCGTGAACTTCCTGGTCGCGAACAAATGCGCCGTGAACACGCACCGGAGAGGTGGAGTTCGGGCCAGAGTAAAGCATGTCCCCCATACCCAGCAGCGACTCCGCGCCACCCTGGTCGAGAATAGTACGCGAGTCAATTTTGCTCGATACGGTAAACGCGATACGGGTTGGAATGTTCGCTTTGATCAGACCCGTAATAACGTCCACAGACGGACGCTGCGTCGCCAGTACCAGGTGGATACCGGCCGCACGCGCTTTCTGCGCCAGACGCGCAATCAGCTCTTCCACTTTTTTACCGACGGTCATCATCAGGTCAGCGAACTCATCCACCAGCACGACGATGTAAGGCAGTTTTTCCAGCACCGGATGTTGGGCATCCATGCTGTCGCCCGGTTTCCAGTAAGGGTCCGGAATCGGACGGCCCATCCGTGCCGCTTCGGCGATTTTCTCGTTATAACCGGCAAGGTTACGCACGCCCAGCGCAGACATCAGCTTGTAGCGACGCTCCATCTCATTAACGCTCCAGCGCAGGGCATTGGCCGCGTCTTTCATGTCGGTAACCACTTCTGTCAGCAGATGCGGGATACCTTCATAGACCGACAGTTCCAGCATTTTCGGGTCGATCATGATGAAACGAACATCTTCCGGCTGCGCTTTATAGAGCATGCTGAGGATCATGGCGTTTACACCGACGGATTTACCGGAGCCGGTGGTACCTGCCACCAACAGGTGAGGCATTTTTGCCAGATCGGCCACCACCGGCTCGCCCGCAATATCTTTACCCAGAACCACGCTCAGCGGTGACGGGTTATCGCGGAACTTCGCGTTATCCAGGACTTCGCGCAGGTAAACGGTCTGACGTTTCTTATTCGGCAGTTCAAGACCGACGTAAGGTTTACCCGGAATAACCTCTACAACACGCACCGCCACGGTCGACAGAGACCGCGCCAGGTCACGGGAAAGGTTAGAAATACGCGCGGCTTTTACGCCTGGTGCCAGATTAAGTTCGAAGCGAGTGATCACCGGCCCTGGGGAGTAGTTGACCACATCAGCCTTGATACGGAAGTCCGCCAGTCGCGCTTCCACCAGACGAGCCATCTGCTCAAGAGCAAAGGTATCGACCGGCTCGACTTCAGCCGGCGGTGGGGTTAACAGATCCAGCGACGGCAGAGGCGTGCTTGGACGCTGCAACGGACGGCTGTCGCCATTACGCATCAGCAGCGGGTGAATGAGACTCTCCTGCGGCTGTGCCTGAGGCTGCTGCGGTTGTGCGTAAGCCTGCGGCGCCGGTTGCTGCGGCTGTGCATACGCTTGCGGTGCCGGTTGTTGCGGCTGTGCATACGCCTGCGGTGCCGGTTGTTGCGGCTGTGCATACGCCTGCGGTGCCGGTTGTTGCGGCTGTGCAAACGCCTGCGGTGCAGCTTGTTGCGGCTGTGCATACGCCTGCGGCGCTGGCGCAGTCTGCGGACGCGTCGGTTCAGCGTCCGGCATCACGCTCGGCGTGAACAGCGGCTCGCTCGGGCCATCATCAACCAGATCTTTCATTGGCGAGAATTCAAAATCCGACAGCGAGAACGGATTCGCTCCGGCGGGCTGCTCTCCGGCATAACGCTGCTGCTGCGTGGCCGCGAACTGGCGCGCTAATTCCGCCTCAGCCGCGTCATCTTCGTCTTGCGGATGATGCACTTCATGCTGGTATTCTTCGCCATAGCGCTGATGCTGCTGCGCGGCGAACTGGCGCGCCAGTTCATCCTGATGCATTTCATCAACGTCATCTTCATACTCATTCTCGCGCGCTTTCTCCTCAGCCATACGCTGAGAAGGGAGCTTGATACCGTAGGAGGCCAGCTCACGCCGCGTTGGCACGCGAACACGGTTTGGGCGAGGTAACTGCGGGCCAATACCCTCTTTCACCTGTGGACGTGGCGCACCGCCTGTGGCGAGGCTAAAGACCGGGGCAGCGGCTGCCGCTGTAGCCTGCTTCACGCTTTCAGCAACAGGTGCAACGGCAGGCGTTGGATCAACCGGAGGAACCGAAACAGAAGGTGCTTTGGTTACAGGCTCCTGCACCGGTTCAGGCACAGGCTGATACCAGGCCGCCAGCTGTTCACGCTCGCGGGCACGACGCTCTTCGACCTCTTCGAAATAGTACAATGGCGGACGAGACGGTTTCGCCTCTTCCACCACCTCAGGCTCAGGCTGAGGCGCTACGTATGGCTGTTCAGGTTCAACCGGCTCCGGCACGTACTCCTGATGAGGCTGTGCAGCAGGCTGCGCGTACTGCGGATATCCCTGAGGCTCATATGCCGGCTCCGGCTGATAAGGCTGCTGCCAGGCTTCCTGCTGGACAGGAATATAGCTCTCTGGCTCTGGCGCAATAACCGGCTCAGGCGTATGAACACCAGGGGCGGTTTGCCACTCCACCTGAGGTTGCTGAATGGCGGATTCGGGCGGTGGAACCGGTGCTGAAGGCATCACCGCATCGGCTGGAGCGGCATACGCCTGTGAAGCCGTAGTGGCGGCGGCCGCTGCAGCGACCGGCTCGGTCACGGAGTGACCATTTAACAGCGGGTCGTATTCATCAAACGCTCCCGGCGTGGCACGGTTGCCGGAGAAGAGCACATCGTTTGGATCGACAGCCGCACCGGCTGCACGATATTCAACCTGATCGTCTTCATCCATGCGTTTGCCGGAGAAGAGCGCCGCATCGGTTTTACGGCCTAGCGGGTTGGCAAATTTCTCGGCAACACGCTGACGACGCGCCAGCGCGCCGCGCATAATGCGGGCACGACGAGATTCGCGACGCTGAACGGGAGCATCGTCTTCCTCTTCGTACTCATCTTCATATTCATCTTCGTCAACCCACGTATCGTCGCGACGGGTACGGTTGCTGGCGAAGGTCAGAAGGGTAAGGATAAAGCTGCCAATCTTCTCGGCGATGCTCACCCACGACCAGCCGGTGAACAGCGTCAGTCCTGCCGCCCAGATGCAGAGCAACGCAAGCGTTCCACCGCTGCTGTGAAGCATGGGCTGTAGCGCAGAACTCAACAGGCTGCCGATCACCCCGCCAGAGGCGAAATACCAGATATCATCGGCGTTGATAGCCGCCAGCCCACACGAGGTGAGGATCAGCGCCAGTGCGCCAATCAGGCGCAGCGACACCGCGAAATAGTCGATATAGTCATCGTTTTGACGATGGCGCCAGGCAAACCAGCATCCGCCAATGATAATGACGGGAAGGGTGTAGGCCATCACCCCGAAAATGAAGAAGAGCGTATCTGCAAGCCAGGCGCCGGGAACACCGCCTAAGTTATGGATAGGCTCATGCCAGGCGGTTTGTGACCAGCTGGGATCTGAGGGGTTGAAACTGAGTAGGGCTGCCATCAGCCAGACGGCAAAAAGGGCAATAACAATCAGCAAAGCCTCGAGGAGACGACGTCCGCTGCTTAGCTTCGATAATGTGACTTCTTTGTCTTCAGTGTATTCCTGGCTCAAGAAAGGCTCTCCAGGTATCAGGCATATCCTGCCTGTTTGCTAAAACGGACAACAGCGCCGGGTATCCCCGGCACTGTTGCTGTATGGATTAACAGGAGTGTAATCAAACTACACTGATTTTGCACCTGTTCCGTGTTAGCGCGTCTTAATAACCAGACGATTGCTCTGTTTGACTTCTTCCATCACCACATAGGTACGGGTGTCATTCACGCCCGGCAGACGCAGCAGGGTTTCACCCAGCAGCTTACGGTAGGCGGACATATCAGGCACACGGGTTTTCAACAGGTAGTCGAAATCACCGGATACCAGATGACACTCTTGAATTTCTTCAAGTTTTTGTACAGCGGCGTTAAATTGCTCAAACACATCCGGCGCACCACGATTCAGAGTAATCTCAACAAATACCAGAAGTGAGGCATCCAGATAATGCGGGTTCAACAGAGCCGTATAGCCCTGAATGAAACCCTGTCTTTCCAGTCGGCGCACACGCTCAAGGCACGGCGTCGGGGAAAGTCCCACACGTTTTGAAAGCTCGACGTTGGAAATACGCCCATCCTTTTGCAATTCATTAAGAATGTTACGATCGATACGGTCGAGATCTTTGCCAGGGCGCTTCTTGCTATCTACCATTATTATTGTCTCTCTGTATTCCTTCCCTACTCCTGCCTGGACCCTGTGCACATCACTGTTCAGAGCCTGTACCCGTTAGTCATCACATCGCCTGGTTATGTATTAGACGCGATGCGGATTCGGGTTCTGTTGGTAAGAAGACCGTTGCCCGAAGGCAGTCACCGATATCACGTATGGCGTCTGTCCACGCCATGCGTAGATTTCACTGACCCGGTAAAAATGGCATTTACGTGCATGCCTATGCGGCATGCGGTTAACGCGGTTTTTTTTCTTCCTTGAATGTTTTCGCAAAAGCGCAGGGGATTGTCAAAGCAAAACATCGATTTTTAGTACAACATGCCGGATATTCATTACGGCAGGGTATTAATCCTCATTTTATTGCCGTACAAACGAGCGAATTTCGGCGCAAAGCGTGATGTTATAGCGCTTAATTCATCGTCGCTGGCTATTGCACATATCGATATCAAAATTGCTGCGCTCTTTTTTTACGGCAACAAATTCCCTACAATCCAGCCAAATGTCTGCCAACAACAATGGGGATCTCATGGGCACGGCCAAACACAGTAAGCTGCTAATTCTTGGTTCTGGACCTGCGGGATATACCGCGGCGGTCTATGCTGCACGCGCTAACCTGCAACCGGTTCTGATTACCGGCATGGAAAAAGGCGGTCAGCTGACCACCACCACGGAAGTGGAAAACTGGCCAGGCGACCCGAACGACCTGACCGGGCCGCTGCTGATGGAGCGTATGCACGAGCATGCGACGAAATTCGAAACCGAAATTCTGTTCGATCATATCAACAAGGTTGACCTGCAGAACCGTCCGTTCCGTCTGACGGGCGACAGCGGCGAGTACACCTGTGATGCGCTGATCATCGCGACCGGCGCTTCTGCCCGTTACCTCGGTCTGCCGTCTGAAGAAGCATTCAAAGGCCGTGGCGTCTCCGCCTGCGCAACCTGCGATGGTTTCTTCTATCGCAACCAGAAAGTGGCGGTTATCGGTGGCGGCAACACTGCCGTGGAAGAAGCCCTTTATCTGGCGAACATCGCCTCTGAAGTGCACCTGATCCACCGTCGTGACACCTTCCGCGCAGAGAAGATCCTGATCAAACGTCTGATGGATAAAGTGGCGAGTGGCAATATCGTGCTGCACACCAACCGTACCCTGGAAGAAGTCACGGGCGATCAGATGGGCGTTGCCGGTCTGCGTATTCGTGATACCCAGAACACCGATAACGTCGAAACGCTGGAAGTGGCGGGTCTGTTTGTGGCGATCGGTCACAGCCCGAACACCGCGATTTTCGAGGGGCAACTGGAGCTGGAAAACGGCTACATCAAAGTGCAGTCCGGTATTCACGGCAACGCGACCCAGACCAGCATTCCTGGCGTATTCGCTGCTGGCGATGTGATGGACCATATCTACCGTCAGGCGATCACCTCTGCTGGCACCGGCTGTATGGCCGCGCTGGACGCTGAACGCTACCTCGACGGGCTGGCGGAACAAGGTAAATAATCTTTACAAGTCAGTAACAAACGTAAATAAAGGCGGCGATAAGTCGCCTTTATTGTCTCTCCGTTGTAACATTGCGCTGCCCAACTTCTAATAACATCACCTGCTAAGTACGCAATGGAAAAAACCCGTCAACAAGAGTTAACACGCTGGCTGAAACAGCAAAGCGTTCTTTCCCGCCGCTGGCTAACAATCTCCCGTTTTCTGGGGTTTGTCAGTGGTCTGTTGATTGTTGCCCAGGCATGGCTGCTGGCCCGCATTCTTAATCACATGATCATGGAGAACATTCCGCGCGAAGCGCTCCTGTTGCCCTTTATCGTCCTGATCCTGATTTTTGTTCTTCGTGCCTGGGTGGTCTGGCTGCGTGAGCGCGTGGGTTTTCACGCCGGACAGCATATCCGCTATGAGATCCGCCGTCAGGTGCTTGACCGCCTTCAGGAGGCCGGTCCGGCGTGGATCCAGGGTAAACCCGCGGGAAGCTGGGCGACGCTGATCCTTGAGCAGATTGACGATATGCATGACTACTATGCGCGCTATCTGCCACAGATGGCGCTAGCCGTCTTCGTTCCGTTGCTGATTGTCATCGCCATCTTCCCGGTCAACTGGATGGCGGCGCTGATCCTGCTGGGCACAGCCCCGTTGATCCCGTTGTTTATGGCGCTGGTGGGCATGGGTGCCGCGGACGCTAACCGACGTAACTTTCTGGCTCTGGGTCGCTTAAGCGGCCATTTCCTTGACCGTCTGCGCGGCATGGAAACGTTGCGCATTTTTGGCCGCGGTGAAGCGGAAACTGAAAATATCCGCCTCGCATCGCAGGATTTCCGTCAGCGCACCATGGAAGTGTTACGTCTGGCGTTCCTCTCCTCCGGCGTACTCGAATTCTTTACCTCGCTGTCGATTGCGCTTGTGGCAGTCTACTTTGGCTTCTCGTATCTCGGCGCGCTGGATTTTGGCCACTACGGCACGGCTGTGACCCTTTCAGCCGGTTTCCTTGCGCTGATACTGGCCCCCGAATTTTTCCAGCCGCTTCGCGATCTGGGTACCTTCTATCATGCAAAAGCGCAGGCCGTGGGCGCGGCTGACAGCCTGAAGACGTTTATGGAAACGCCACTGGCGCATCCGGAACGCGGTGACGTGACGCTGAACGCCAAAGAGCCGGTTACCCTTGAAGCACGGGATTTCTCCATTCTGTCGCCTGAAGGCAACGTGCTGGCAGGCCCGCTTAACTTTACCCTTCCGGCCGGAAAACGTGTGGTGCTCGTAGGCATCAGCGGTTCAGGGAAAAGCTCTCTGCTCAATGCGCTATCGGGTTTTATGGCCTACACCGGATCGCTGCGGATCAACCAAACTGAACTGCGCGATCTCGATCCGCTTGCCTGGCGTAAACAGCTTAGCTGGGTGGGACAAAACCCTCAGCTTCCTGCCGCCACGCTGCGAGACAATGTGCTGCTGGCTCGCCCGGATGCGCGTGACGATGAACTGCAATCCGTGCTCGACCGCGCCTGGGTCAGCGAGTTTCTGCCGCAGCTTCCGCAGGGTGTCGATACCGTTGTCGGTGACCAGTCTGCCGGCCTGTCAGTCGGTCAGGCCCAGCGTGTGGCGGTTGCCCGCGCGCTGCTTAACCCATGCCAGCTCATGCTGCTCGACGAGCCAGCAGCGAGCCTTGACGCACACAGTGAGCAACGCGTCATGGATGCCCTCAATGCGGCCTCGCGGCAGCAAACCACCCTGATGGTCACCCATCAGCTGGAAGGTATTGCTGACTGGGATCAGATTTGGGTCATGGAAAATGGTCATATTGTTGAGCAAGGCGATTACGCCTCTCTCGTTGCCGCGCAGGGCCCGTTTGCCACCCTGCTGGCAAACCGTCAGGAGGATATCTGATGCGTGCTCTGCTTCCCTATCTTGCGCTCTATAAACGCCATAAATGGATGCTGCTGCTGGGCATTGTGCTGGCGATTGTTACCCTGCTTGCCAGCATCGGTCTGCTTACGCTCTCCGGCTGGTTCTTGTCCGCTTCGGCCGTCGCGGGGTTCGCGGGTTTATACAGCTTTAACTATATGCTTCCGGCGGCAGGCGTTCGCGGCACCGCAATCACGCGTACTGCCGGACGTTATTTTGAGCGTCTGGTCAGCCACGACGCCACTTTCCGCGTGCTACAGCACCTGCGCATTTACACCTTCAGCAAACTGTTACCCCTCTCCCCTGCCGGGCTGGCGCGTTTTCGTCAGGGTGAGTTACTCAACCGTGTCGTAGCCGATGTCGACACGCTGGATCACCTTTACCTGCGCGTCATCTCGCCCATCGTGGGGGCGTTTGTGGTGATTGTGGTGGTCACGCTGGGGTTGTCGGTTCTGGACGTTTCCGTTGCGCTCACGCTGGGTGGCATCATGCTGCTGACGCTGATTATCCTGCCACCGCTGTTTTATCGTGCAGGTAAATCCACCGGCGAGAACCTGACGCGACTGCGCGGCGACTATCGACAGCAGCTGACATCGTGGCTGCAGGGGCAGGCGGAACTGACCATTTTTGGTGCCAGCACGCGTTATCGCAGTCAAATGGAAAGCACTGAGCTGAACTGGCATGAAGCTCAGCGCCGCCAGTCGGAGCTCACGGCATTCTCCCAGGCGCTGATGATGTTAATCGGCGGCGTGGCGGTCATCGCCATGCTGTGGATGGCTTCAGGTGGTGTAGGTGGAAATACCCAGCCCGGCCCTCTGATTGCTCTCTTCGTTTTCTGCGCACTGGCCGCGTTTGAAGCGCTGGCCCCGGTGACGGGCGCCTTCCAGCATCTCGGGCAGGTCATCGCTTCTGCCCTGCGCATCACTCAGATTGCCGAGCAGGAGCCGGAGGTTACGTTCAGCGGCGCTCAGACCGCCGTGCCGACGCAGGTTGCGCTGACCCTGGATAACGTCACCTTTGCCTATGAAAAACAGGCGCAAAACGCGCTGGAAGGGATCACGCTGTCTGTTAAAGCAGGCCAGCGGATTGCGCTCCTCGGTCGTACCGGTTGCGGTAAATCCACCCTTCTTCAGCTACTGACCCGTGCCTGGGATCCGCAGCACGGTCAGATTCAGTTTAACGATACGCCGCTGACCGACTTCAGCGAACAGACGCTGCGCAAGACCGTGAGCGTGGTTCCGCAGCGCGTGCACCTCTTCAGCGCGACGCTGCGTGATAACCTGCTGCTCGCGGCACCTCAGGCCTCCGACGATGATCTGCGCGCCATGCTGGAGCAGGTTGGGCTGCAAAAACTGCTTGAGAACGACGGGCTGAACGGCTGGCTCGGGGAAGGCGGTCGTCAGCTCTCCGGCGGCGAGTTGCGCCGTCTGGCGATTGCACGCGCGTTGCTGCACGATGCGCCGCTGATGCTGCTTGATGAACCCACCGAAGGGCTGGACGCAACAACCGAGAGCCAAATCCTTGATTTACTGACCCATGTTATGACCGGAAAAACCGTGCTGATGGTCACCCACCGCCTGCGCGGGCTGGCGAGTTTTGATCAGATAATTGTGATGGACAACGGACATATTATTGAGCAAGGTAGTCACACAGAACTGTTGGCGAAACAGGGTCGCTACTACCAGTTTAAACAGCGTCTGTAGACTATATTTGTACCGATCCTAACTCGCGTATTGGAGTTCTGCTGTCATGCGCCTGGTCCAGCTTTCTCGTCATAACATCGCGTTCCCTTCGCCGGAGGGAGCGCTGCGTGAACCTAACGGGCTGCTGGCCCTTGGCGGCGACCTCAGTCCTGCGCGGCTTTTGATGGCTTACCAGCGCGGCATTTTCCCGTGGTTTTCACCCGGCGACCCGATTTTATGGTGGTCGCCCGATCCCCGTGCCGTGCTGTGGCCGGCGCAGTTTCACCTGAGCCGCAGCATGAAGCGTTTCCACGCGAAATCACCCTACCGTGTCACTCTGAATCATGCCTTCGGTCAGGTCATTGAAGGCTGTGCCGAAGACCGTCATGAAGGAACCTGGATCACCCGCGATATCATTACCGCCTATCACCAGCTGCATGAGCTGGGTTTCGCGCACTCCATTGAAGTCTGGCAAGACTGTGAACTCGTCGGCGGGATGTATGGCGTTGCGCAGGGGACGCTGTTTTGCGGCGAATCGATGTTCTCCCGTGCCGTGAATGCCTCGAAAACCGCGCTGCTGATCTTCTGCCAGGAGTTTGCCCAGCGCGGCGGAAAACTGATGGATTGCCAGGTCCTCAATGAGCATACGGCCTCGCTCGGCGCGGTTGAAATCCCCCGCCGTCACTACATAGAACATCTGGACGTTTGCCGTCAGGAGAAGCTGCCGCGAGACTTCTGGGTACCAAGAACGCTCTTTATGCCCAATGCCTAAATGTTTTCCGCATATTTTTTGTGAGGGTGTTATAATTATGCCGCAGAGTAGGTTCTGCCTGTTGCCTCGCCGCCGTTTGGGTCCTCCGCTTCAGATAACGTCCTGACGTTTATCCTGTTGTATCCCCTTTACGAATGCGCTTTCCGTTCGGTTGTACCGTGACGCTTGGGCAATGCGCCGAAACTATTTTGCTGCGTTTTAAACGCGCAATTCTTTACTTAATTGATGAATTTCGGCATTATCTTGCCGGTTCAAAACTTGGTAGTGATACCCCAGAGGATTAGATGGCCAAAGAAGACAATATTGAAATGCAGGGTACCGTACTTGATACGTTGCCTAACACCATGTTTCGCGTAGAGCTGGAAAACGGTCACGTGGTAACTGCGCACATCTCCGGTAAAATGCGCAAAAACTATATCCGCATTTTAACGGGCGACAAAGTGACTGTTGAACTGACCCCGTACGACCTGAGCAAAGGCCGCATTGTCTTCCGTAGTCGCTAATTGTTTTCGCCTGTAATGGCAGATGAATATATAAAGGTCGGGTTAACCCCGGCCTTTTTTATTTAACGGCTTAATGCCGGGCAGGAAGATGTATTGTCATGCGGGCCTGCGCCGGCGTGATTAAATCCCCGGCCATGGAATGCGCCATCTCATGCAGCAATCCCGTCAGGTGCGGCAGCATATCCCGATCAAAATGGGACACCAGCAGCACGTGGTTTACTGCCCGGCAGTAGTCGCACTTTGTTTCGGTATCTTCCAGAAGCCACGCTTTTTGTCGCGGTGGTTCAGCGTCCTCCTCAAATTCCACTATGTGAAAATCACGCATTGATTCTGTGAGTCCGCTTTTGACTTCTTCCAGATACGCGCCTAAACAGCGGCACACGGGCTGCGTTTGCGGGAGTGATTTGCAATCGAGGAGGATTTCGGTGAGCAGTTTGCAGCGCTCGGCAAGGGTTGGGAGATCGGGGTTGAGGGAGAGTTCGGTGTAGAGCAGTGAAAAATTGTTATGTTCCATTTGTTTATGACTCCGTGTGAAATGATGAGATCTCCACCCGAACGCCAACTCAGGTGGCAGACTGAACCGGTTTGGCGTACCGACCCACACGGGAAAATCGGCGCTTCAATAGAAGCCCCGGTTCAGCCCACCATAATTGAGTCTGCGGATTATATCGCTAGCTTTCAAAAGTGTGAACGAACCTGATGATAATTGACGCATCAACATCATTTCTCGTGTGTAATCAGGACGCCAATCCCGGCACCTGATTTTGCAGGTGCGCCGCCATTTTAGTACTGTGGATTTATCCAGCAACTGACTTCGAAAGAAACTGGAAAGCGCCTCGCAAAATTCCTCTGCGGTCTGTTGCCCTCACCCCAACCCTCTCCCAGCGGGAGAGGGAGAAAACACTAAAAACGACAACACTGTTGTCGTTTTGCTTTTACCTTGGCATGCATAAAAAAACCGGGCATTCGCCCGGTTTTTAACATTAACGTTCAACTCACTCAGTGAGCCGCTTCCGGCTTGTGCTTCTGCGCACTCTGGAAATCGTACGTCAGCTCATTCTTCTCCTGGTCCAGCGCGACCGTCACCTGACCGCCGTCTACCAGCAAGCCAAACAGCAGCTCGTTCGCCAGCGGTTTCTTCAGGTTGTCCTGAATCACACGCGCCATTGGACGGGCACCCATCGCACGGTCGTAGCCTTTCTCAGCCAGCCAGTTGCGGGCCTCCTGGCTCACTTCCAGCGACACGCCTTTCTGATCCAGCTGAACCTGCAGTTCGACGATGAACTTATCCACTACCTGATGGATAACCTCGGTAGAGAGGTGATCGAACCAGATGATGTTGTCCAGACGGTTACGGAACTCCGGCGTAAAGATCTTCTTGATCTCTTCCATCGCATCGGTGCTGTTATCCTGATGGATAAGGCCGATAGATTTGCGCTCCGTTTCACGTACACCGGCGTTGGTGGTCATTACCAGCACTACGTTGCGGAAGTCCGCCTTGCGCCCGTTGTTATCGGTCAGCGTCCCGTTGTCCATCACCTGCAGCAGGATGTTGAACACGTCCGGGTGCGCTTTCTCGATTTCATCGAGCAGCAGTACCGCGTGCGGATGCTTGATCACCGCGTCGGTTAACAGACCGCCCTGATCAAAGCCCACATAGCCCGGAGGCGCACCAATCAAACGGCTGACGGTGTGACGCTCCATGTACTCGGACATATCAAAACGCAACAGCTCAATGCCCAGCGCTTTGGAAAGCTGAACCGTTACCTCGGTTTTCCCCACACCGGTCGGACCGGCGAACAGGAAGGAACCGACAGGCTTATGTTCATGCCCCAGTCCGGCACGGGCCATCTTGATGGCTTCGGTTAACGCCTCAATGGCTTTATCCTGCCCAAAGACCAGCATTTTCAGGCGATTGCCAAGGGTGCGCAGCGTGTCACGGTCGCTCTGAGAAACGCTCTTCTCAGGGATACGCGCGATACGGGCCACCACGGTCTCGATATCCGCCACGTTAACGGTTTTCTTACGCTTGCTGGCTGGCATCAGACGCGCACGCGCCCCTGCCTCATCAATCACGTCAATAGCCTTATCCGGCAGATGACGATCGTTGATGTATTTCACCGCCAGCTCCACCGCCGCACGCACCGCTTTGGCGGTATAACGCACATCGTGGTGCGCTTCGTACTTCGGTTTCAGACCGTTGATGATCTGCACGGTTTCTTCAACAGAAGGTTCAGTCACATCGATTTTCTGGAAACGACGCGCCAGGGCACGATCTTTCTCAAAGATGTTGCTGAACTCCTGATAGGTTGTGGAACCAATCACGCGGATCTTACCGCTGGAGAGCAGCGGTTTGATCAGGTTAGCGGCATCCACCTGGCCACCCGAGGCCGCACCGGCACCGATGATGGTGTGGATCTCATCGATAAACAGAATGCTGTTGGTGTCCTGCTCGAGCTGTTTCAAAAGCGCCTTAAAGCGTTTTTCAAAATCGCCGCGGTATTTAGTGCCCGCCAGCAGCGAGCCAATATCCAGCGAGTAGATGGTGCAATCGGCAATCACTTCCGGTACGTCGCCCTGCACAATACGCCAGGCGAGCCCCTCGGCAATCGCGGTTTTACCGACGCCGGATTCACCCACCAGCAGCGGGTTGTTCTTGCGGCGACGGCACAATACCTGGATCGCGCGCTCCAGCTCTTTATCGCGACCAATCAGCGGGTCGATACCGCCAACGCGAGCAAGCTGGTTGAGATTGGTGGTGAAGTTTTCCATACGATCCTCCCCGCCTGCTTGCTCTTCATTGTTATTGACCTGATTGCTGGAATCCGATGCCTGGTTCGGCTCGTCTTTACGCGTTCCGTGAGAGATAAAGTTAACCACGTCGAGTCGGCTGACTTCGTGTTTGCGCAGCAGGTAGGCAGCCTGTGACTCCTGCTCGCTGAAGATGGCGACCAGCACATTTGCGCCCGTCACTTCGCTACGTCCGGAAGACTGGACGTGGAATACCGCACGCTGCAACACGCGCTGGAAGCTGAGCGTCGGCTGCGTGTCGCGCTCTTCTTCACTGGCTGGCAGCACCGGTGTGGTTTGTTCGATGAAGGCTTCGAGTTCCTGACGTAGCGCCACCAGATCCACGGAGCAGGCTTCCAGCGCTTCGCGGGCAGATGGGTTGCTAAGCAGTGCGAGCAGTAAATGCTCGACGGTCATAAACTCATGTCGGTGCTCACGCGCTCTGGCGAAAGCCATATTTAAACTGAGTTCCAGTTCTTGATTGAGCATAGGCACCTCCCCCAAATTTTATGCCTTATCAGGCCTTTTCCAGCGTACACAGCAACGGATGCTCGTTCTCCCTCGCATAATCGTTCACCATCGCGACTTTGGTCTCCGCCACTTCGGCGGTAAAGATGCCGCAGATAGCTTTGCCACGATAATGAACGGTAAGCATCAGTTGCGTTGCACGTTCTACATCATAAGAAAAGAACTTTTGTAGCACGTCAATAACAAATTCCATCGGCGTGTAATCATCGTTCATTAACATAACTTTATACATAGATGGCGGTTTTAGCGCGTCACGCACTTTATCTTCCGCCAGCTGGTCAAAATCCAGCCAGTCGTTGGTCTTACCCATTTTGCATAACCACTTTGAATCTACCTCAGATGTTAGATAACAATCATCTATTACTGTCATCCGCGATGTCTGTCACAAACTGTTGCAATAGCGTTAACTGCTTCAAACTTTGGTTGATTATTGTCCCATCTCAAGCGCCAAACGCTTGACGACTTCTTTCGTTTCTCTAAATTGTACAAGCGTGAGATGGCGAGGTTTTGAACAGCCCCCACTCCACCACCGGTTCATTCCATCTTAACTTATAAGATTTACGAAGGATGTCGAAGCATGGAAATGGGTACTGTTAAGTGGTTCAACAACGCCAAAGGGTTTGGCTTCATCTGCCCCGAAGGCGGCGGCGAGGATATCTTCGCTCACTATTCCACCATTCAGATGGATGGTTACAGAACGCTCAAAGCCGGGCAGTCCGTCCGGTTCGATGTACACCAGGGACCAAAAGGCAATCATGCAAGCCTGATCGTACCCATTGAAGCAGAAACGGTCGCATAGCTCTCTGTTTTATTGTGTACATCCCGCCGTCAAAATGCCAGCCCGATCGGCTGGCATTTTTATTTTCAGCCTATTCGCGAGCCAACGCATCCACAGGATCCAGACGCGCCGCATTGCGGGCAGGCAGCCAGCCAAACAAAATGCCGGTAAAAGTCGAACACAAAAATGCGGTAAGAATGGCCACCGGCGAGAAACCAATCTCCCAGCCGGGTAAAAAAAGCTGCAGAGCAAACGCGATCATCATCGACAGCGCAATGCCCATCGCGCCGCCCACCAGACACACCAGCACCGCTTCAATCAAAAATTGCTGCAGCACATCGCTGGCTCTGGCACCGACTGCCATGCGGATGCCAATCTCCCGGGTACGTTCCGTGACCGATACCAGCATGATATTCATCACCCCGATACCGCCAACCACCAGCGAGATCACCGCCACCAGCGTCAGGAACAGCTGAAGAGTACGTGTGGTCTTTTCCGCCGTTTTCAAGAGACCGTCCATATTCCAGGTGAAGAAATCTTTCTTCCCGTGACGCAACGTCAGCAGCCGTTCCAGCTGTTGCTCGGCCTGCGCGCTGTCGTAGCCCTCCTTCACGCGAACGGTGATGGAGTTCAGCCAGGACTGCCCCATAATCCGCCCGGAGATGGTGGTATAGGGTAGCCAGACGCGCAGGATCTTGCTGCTGCCAAACATCGACTGTTTCTCTTCCGCCACGCCAATCACCGTCGCAGGCATGTTTCCGACCAGGATAACCTCGCCCACCACGTTGGTTTTATTGGGGAAGAGCTGCCGGCGCGAGTTGGCATCAAGCACCACCACCTGCGCCCGGCCCGCTAACTGCTCGGCGTTGAAGGTGGCACCTTCGCTGAAGGTCATGCCATAGACGTTAAAGTAATCGCCGCTGACGCCGTTGGCGCTGGCAGCAACGTCAACATTGCCTACCCGCAGACGGAGGTTTTGTGAGACCGCCGGCGTGGCCGAATTCACCCACGGCTGCTTCTGGATAGCCGCCAGATCGTCATACTTCAGCGCCTGCTGATACTGCGGCTCGTCATCGCCAAAATCTTTGCCGGGATAGACATCAATGGTGTTGGTCCCGATGGCCCGAATATCCGCCAGCACCAGCTGTTTGGCCGCGTCGCCCACGACCACAATCGACACCACCGAGGCGATACCAATGATGATGCCCAGCATGGTCAACAGGGTGCGCATTTTATTGGCGGCCATCGCCAGCCAGGCCATGGTCAGCGCCTCACGAAACCCGCTGGAAAATTGTCCCCAGCCGGTTGACGCCGGCAGGACTTCTTTCGGCGCCGCCGCCCGGGCGTGTCGCGCCGGCGGGTTGCTGACCAGCTCTCCGTCGCGGATCTCAATGATGCGCTCGGCCTGTGCAGCCACCTGCGGATCGTGGGTAACGATGATGACCGTATGCCCCTGATCGCGAAGCTGGTGAAGGATCGCCATCACCTCTTCACCCGAATGGCTGTCGAGCGCCCCGGTCGGTTCATCTGCGAGGATCACCTGACCCCCGTTCATCAGCGCGCGTGCGATACTGACGCGCTGCTGCTGGCCGCCGGAGAGCTGCGAGGGCTGGTACTCCACCCGTTCCGCCAGCCCCAGACGCGTCAGCAGCATCTGGGCGCGCTCAAGGCGTTTTTTCCGCTCGACGCCGGCATAGACCGCCGGCACTTCGACGTTCTGCGCCGCCGTCAGGTGAGAGAGCAGATGGTAACGCTGGAAGATAAAACCGAAATGTTCCCGCCGCAGTTTTGCCAGCGCGTCACCGTCCAGCGTGGAAACATCCATACCGGCCACCCGATAGGTGCCGCTGGTGGGTCTGTCCAGACAGCCGAGAATATTCATCAGCGTCGATTTACCGGAGCCGGACGCACCGACAATCGCCACCATCTCGCCCGCTTCGACGCGCAGGGTGATCCCCTTCAGCACCTCAACCGGGCCATCGCCCGACGGATAGCTGCGACGAATGTCATTCAGCTCAAGCAACGCCGTCATTTAGCGGCTCCGGGCAGGCTTTCGCTGGTGACAACCTCCTCACCCTCTTCCAGCCCTTTGACCACCACCACGTCGGTGTCATTACGTGCACCAATGACCACTTCTCGCTCACGCGTTTCGCCATTGCGCAGCACTTTCACTTTATAGCGGCTCTCGCCGGTGGATTCACCCAGCGCAGAGAGAGGAATGGTGAGCACATTTTTCACGCCGGCAAGCTGAATGTGCACCTGTGCGGTCATGTCCAGACGCAACACACCCTGCGGGTTAGGCACCTCGAAGCGCGCATAGTAGAAGATGGCATCGTTCACTTTTTCCGGCGTCGGCAGAATGTCTTTTAGCGCGCCTTCATAGCGCGTCTGAGGATCGCCGAGGACGGTAAACCAGGCTTTCTGCCCAGGTTTCAGATGAATAACATCCGCCTCTGAGACCTGGGCTTTCACCAGCATGGTGCTCATGTCCGCCAGGGTCAGAATGTTGGGCGCCTGCTGCGCCGCAATCACCGTTTGCCCCTGCAGCGTGGTAATTTGAGTCACTTCCCCGGCCATGGGCGCCACAATCTGCGTATAGTCGAGGTTGGTTTTGGCCGTATCCAGCGAGGCCTGGTTGCGCTTGATCTGCGCATCGATAGTCCCGATCTGCGCCTGCTTAACCGCCAGCTCGGTGGCAGCCGTGTCTAAATCTTGTTTCGAGATGGCCTGCGTTTTGGCCAGCGCCTGCTGACGCGTTAACGTTACCTGGGCCAGGTTGCGCTCAGCCTGCGCCTGCGCACGCTGGGCACGCAGTTCCATGAGCGTGGCTTCCACCTCACGGATCTGGTTTTGCGCCTGCTCAGGATCGATAACGCCCAGCAGTTGGCCTTTTTTCACCTTGTCGCCAATCTCAACCGACAGCGTTTTCAACTGACCGCTTACCTGTGCACCCACGTCAACCTTGCGCAGGGCATCCAGTTTTCCCGTCGCCAGCACGTTTTGCTGCAGCTCGCCCGGACGGACAATCAGTGTTTGATACTGTGGTACAGGGGCATTCAGGATCTGCCATAGCCAGAACCCTCCCCCGATAACAATTACCGCCAGCAGCAGAAACCACGTTCTGCGTTTTCCCTTGAGGTTCATAAATATTCCAAATAAATGTTCTGGCAATTATAAACGTTGATTCTATCTAAACGACTCCTCAACGAAACCCCCGCGCACCGAAATCGCCTCAATTTGTTGATGAGTTATTGAAATTTCGCCTGCTGAAATAGAGCCCTTCCTTCAGAAGCAGGATCTAACATGTCTTCCATCGTCGATACACTTATTTCTCATCAGCCCCAGCCTAAATCCGGCTGGCAGCTCTTCAATAATCTGGCCTTCGGGAAGATCACACCGGGGCTGGCATGGCAAAACCCCGCTTATCGACGTAAGTTCATGCTCCGTTCGCTGATGACACCGTTCAGCACCACGCGTCTGCTGTCAGCGCTGGCAAAGCAGCCGCGCCTGATGCAAATGTTGCAGGTGCAACCGGGGCTGCCGTGCCGCCTGCACCGCCCGTGGTTAACGGTGGACATGGATCGCCGACAGGCGCTGGAATCGCTGACCTGGCACTACCAGACCATGACGCGCCAGCTTCCGGCAACGCTGGTCAAGGGTTACCTTTCACCGCAGGGGGCAACCCTGCTGACCCTGTCCGGAAAAGACGAACAGCAGTTTACTGTGCGCCTGTGCGCCGACGCCTTCATGGATAAAGAGGGTGAAGCCACCCTCGTCTTTTGTAACCATCAGAATACCGTGCTGGCGGAAATGACCTTCACGCTGTGCCCGTTTGAAGGAAAAACAACGCTGTTCATCGGCGGCATGCAGGGGGCAAAAGCACACGTTCCACATGAACTGATCCAGGGGGCGACCAAAGCGTGTCACGGCCTGTTCCCGAAACGCCTGCTGGTTGAAACGGCAATGACGCTTGGCGCAGCTTTCCCGGTTGAGCATATTGTCGCGGTGAGTAACGCCACGCATATCTACCGCAGCTGGCGTTACCGCAAGAAAAAAGAGGGAAAACTGCTGGCCGATTATGACAGCTTCTGGCTCTCCCTCGGTGGGCAAAAACAGGATAACGGCCACTTCATGCTGCCGCTCGCCATGCCCCGTAAGCCGATGGAAGAGATTGCGAGCAAAAAGCGCGCTGAGTACCGCCGCCGCTATGCGCTACTGGACAGCCTGACGCAACACGTCACGCAGGCGACCCGCGCTTAATCCGCTTTCCCGCGTGCCAGCCACAGCACGCGGGAGAACATCTTGCGCAGCAGCGTCGGCACGGACTCCACGCCACGTCTCCCCGCTTCCGTCGCCACCTCAATCGCTAAATCAGGTTTTGAAGAGCGGTGGATGGCTTTGGCAATCACGCGCCGCATGTTCATTGGCACATCCACCGGCACCATCGCAATCCGGTGGAACACGTCGTCGAACCCCTGACGGTACATAAAGTGCTCCATGTCCATGGCCGGCAGCATGGTTAGGTGGTCGCGCTCTTCTTCGCGCTCATTATTCAGCAGGCCACGCACGGTCGCGGCATATTTTTTTCCCGCTTCGTCACCATCCACCAGCACATGCCATTCAATGCCCATCCGTCGGGCGAATTTGATCAGCGGCTTGATCCCCGACTGGGCAAATTCGATGACCTTGATACCTTCGGCATCAAAATGGTGGCCGCACTGACGCGCCAGTTCGTTGATAACCCAGGTTTCCGTTTCTCCCTCAACCAGCAGCCAGCAGCGGGCGAACAGCGACGACGCACGATTAAAGCGGATGTGGAACGAGATACGACGTCCCTCTTCCGCGTTCATCCCGCCCGGCCCGAGGCGATAGGCGGTGACGCGGGAAGACTCACGTACCAGACGGCAGACGTGCTCAACCGGGGTCAGGGACAATAACTCGCCGGAATTGGTGGTGGTCACGCGCTGCAGCGGCAGCAGATTCAACAGGTGCCACGCCACCGAGAGCATGATCGGGTGCAGGCGCGTTTCCGGGTCTTCCACCAGCAGCAGCGGGCGGGCGTCACGGTCGAGACGAACGGTGCCCTTGGCCTGCAAGAGCGTCGAAAACAGCCCCAGCAAAATCACCCGATGGGTACGGCCACCGGGCCTGTCGATCATCCGGTTAATGATATCGAGGTAACGCCAGCTGCGTTGTTCATCGTGAGAGCGGCGGCGCATCAGACGATGGCGCGACTCCGACGTCCCCTGCTCGGAAAAATAGTGTTCCAGCAGTTGTACCATTGCCGACAACCCCTGGCGGATTTGACCATCGGTCAGATTTTGCGGACGCGCCACCAGCTCTCGCGCCAGGAAATCCAGCTCGCGGGCGGTCACTTCCACTTCCGGCATATTCGGTACGGTGCCGTTGCGGATCCGCCGCATAAAGCGCGCATCACGCAGGCGCAACACCGGCATCAGGCGAATCAGGTGGCGAGCCAGGTCGTCGATGTCATCCAGCGGAATAGGGTTGGCTTTCTCATCGAGGAAATCACGCAGGGTTAATACGCCCTCATTTTCTGCCATCTCACCTTCCAGCCGGTAGAAAATCCGGTGGAAACCGTCGTCGCACGGGACCCAGCAGGGTGATAACGGCCGGAAGCGACGCACGCGGTGACGCCCCGGCTCGGATTCGCGGAACGTCAGAATAATGTGCAGGTGTTTTTCGCGGCCGTTCACATCGCCGGGGGGAAACCAGAAATCATCATGGGCAAAGTGATACAGATCGTCTTCGGGCGAAAGCAGCAGCGTCAGCGCATCCAGCAGGCTGGACTTACCCCACGCGTTCTCACCGATCAGGACGTTGTTCTGCTCAAGCTGCAGCGACAGGCGGTTAATACCGCGGAACCCAACAATTTCCACACGTTCGAGAAGCATAAATCCCCCGCGAGATGATCACTTTTTCCTTTAAGTTATCAGCAGTATAGCGGCAGGAACTTTGACACGACAGCACAACCTTCGTGCTGCAGAGAATTGGTCTATGCTCTATTTACCGTCGATTTGAACAAGGAATGACATCACGTTGCCATAAATCAAATTAACCGAATTAATTTTAGTGGCGAAGGGATGTTTTTGTTTTTAAAATAATGGCTCTTTGAGTCGTCATCCCTTTTTTGACGATATCCCGCACGCAGGAACGCGTGTGAAGTTTATTATTGAGGTGGTTATGTTTAGAAAATTAGCAGCAGAATGCTTTGGTACATTCTGGCTGGTGTTTGGTGGCTGCGGTAGCGCCGTTCTGGCAGCAGCATTTCCGGAATTAGGTATTGGTTTTGTCGGCGTTGCGCTGGCATTCGGTTTAACCGTATTAACCATGGCGTTCGCCGTGGGTCATATTTCCGGCGGTCATTTTAACCCGGCGGTGACATTAGGTTTATGGGCGGGCGGTCGTTTCCCTGCTAAAGAAGTCATTGGTTATATTGTGGCCCAGGTTGTTGGCGGGATTATTGCTGCAGCGGTTCTGTACGTTATTGCCAGCGGTAAAGCCGGCTTTGACGCCGCCGCAAGCGGCTTCGCCTCAAACGGTTTCGGCGAACACTCCCCTGGCGGTTACTCCATGCTCTCTGCCATCGTGATTGAAATTGTGCTGACCGCAGGCTTCCTGCTGGTGATCCACGGCGCAACCGACAAACACGCCCCGGCGGGCTTTGCACCTATTGCCATTGGTCTGGCGCTGACGCTTATCCACCTGATCTCTATTCCGGTCACCAATACCTCCGTAAACCCGGCGCGCAGTACTGCCGTCGCTATTTTCCAGGGCGGCTGGGCGCTTGAGCAGCTGTGGCTGTTCTGGGTAATGCCAATCATCGGCGGTATTCTGGGCGGCGTGCTGTATCGCACCCTGCTGGAAAAACGCGATTAATTGCGTGTGCAGTCGGGTAGCACTTACGCTTACCCGACCTGCATGACAACACTCAGGCCGGGTCAGGCGTTGCTGCCACCCGGCTTTTTTGTTGCTCCTTTACCTGACAACGTTTATTGGGTAGTGTCTCTGGCGCTTAACAGATATTCACAAGGACCCGTTGTTCATGTTTTCAGGACTCCTCATCATTCTGCTGCCTCTGATTGTGGGCTACCTTATCCCGCTGCATCGCGAATCCGCGTTACGGCTTATCAACCGTTTTCTGAGCTGGATTGTCTACGTCATTCTTTTCTTTATGGGGATAAGCCTGGCGTTTCTGGATAATCTGGCCACCAATCTGCTGGCGATCCTGCATTATTCTGTCGTCACCTGCGCCGTTATTTTGCTGTGCAATATTGCCGCACTTTTCTGGCTTGAGCGCACTATTCCGTGGAAAAATCACCACCATCAGGAAAAACTGCCGTCACGAATTGCAATGGCGCTGGAATCTTTAAAATTATGCGGCGTCGTAGTGCTGGGTTTTGTTCTTGGGTTGAGCGGATGGAATTTTTTACAGCACGCGACGGAAGCCAGTGAATATACCCTCATTTTCCTGCTGTTCCTTATCGGTATTCAGCTGCGAAATAATGGCATGACGTTGAAACAGATTGTCCTTAATCGCCGTGGAATGATCGTCGCGGTTATCGTCGTCATAAGCTCACTGGTGGCGGGCGTGATTAACGCTTTTATTCTTGGCCTGCCGTTAAAAACCGGTCTGGCAATGGCCTCCGGATTTGGCTGGTATTCCCTTTCCGGTATTCTGCTGACCGAATCGTTCGGTCCGGTCATCGGGAGCGCCGCCTTCTTTAACGACCTGGCGCGAGAATTAATTGCCATTATGCTGATCCCGGGCCTGGTGCGCCGCAGTCGCTCGACCGCACTGGGGCTGTGTGGCGCCACGTCGATGGACTTTACCCTGCCGGTTCTGCAGCGTTCAGGTGGGCTGGAGATGGTGCCTGCCGCCATCGTGCATGGCTTTATTTTGAGCCTGCTGGTTCCCGTTCTGATGGCGTTTTTCTCCGCCTGATACTCCTCTGGCGGTAGGCTTTCTGCCGCCAAAATTGCGCTAAATCAATCTCCCTCTATTTTGTAGAAGAAAGCCCTTTTCACCGTTCAGTCACAGGCATAACCTCAAACATGTATATCAAATATAACTTTAACAGGTGTGATTATGTTTTGTGTGCAATGTGAACAAACCATCCGTACCCCGGCAGGCAATGGCTGCTCTTATGCGCAAGGTATGTGCGGCAAAACCGCAGAAACATCAGACCTGCAGGATCTGCTGATTGCCGCCCTGCAAGGCCTTTCCGCATGGGCATTCAAGGCCCGCGAATATGGCATTATTGACCACTATGTAGACAGTTTCGCCCCCCGCGCCTTTTTCTCCACGCTGACTAACGTTAACTTTGATTCCCCGCGCATCGTCGGCTATGCCCGCGAAGCAATTGCGTTGCGTGAAGCGCTGAAAGCGCAGTGCCTGAGCGCCGATGCCAACGCACGGGTAGAAAACCCAATGGCAGACCTGCAGCTGGTAAGCGACGACCTGGGCGAGCTGCAGCGTCAGGCAGCAGAATTCACCCCCAATAAAGACAAAGCGGCGATTGGCGAGAACATTCTCGGCCTGCGTCTGCTCTGCCTGTACGGCCTGAAAGGGGCCGCGGCCTATATGGAACACGCGCACGTCCTGGGCCAGTACGATAACGCTATCTATGCTCAGTACCACAAAATCATGGCGTGGCTGGGTACCTGGCCTGCCGAGATGAATCCGCTGCTCGAATGTTCAATGGAAATCGGCCAGATGAACTTCAACGTGATGCGTATTCTGGATGCCGGTGAAACCCGCACCTACGGCCACCCGACGCCGACGCAGGTTAACGTTAAAGCGACCGAAGGCAAGTGCATCCTGATCTCCGGCCATGACCTGAAAGACCTCTATAACCTGCTGAAGCAGACCGAAGGCACGGGCGTTAACGTCTATACCCACGGCGAAATGCTGCCCGCACACGGCTACCCGGAACTGCGTAAATTTAAACACCTGGTCGGGAACTACGGCAGCGGCTGGCAGAACCAGCAGGTTGAGTTCGCCCGTTTCCCGGGCCCCATCGTGATGACCTCTAACTGCATCATCGACCCCACCGTTGGCGCGTATGACGACCGCATCTGGACCCGCAGCATCGTTGGCTGGCCGGGTGTGAGCCACCTGGAAGGGGATGATTTCGGCCCGGTCATCGCCCAGGCGCAGCAGATGGGTGGCTTCCCATACAGCGAAATCGAACATCTGATCACCGTCGGCTTTGGTCGCGAAACCCTGCTCGGTGCCGCGGATTCACTGATTGACCTCGTGAGCCGTGAAAAACTGCGCCATATCTTCCTGATTGGCGGCTGTGACGGTGCGCGCGGTGAGCGTAACTACTTCACCGATTTCGCCACCAGCGTACCGGAAGATTGCCTGATCCTGACTCTGGCGTGCGGTAAATACCGTTTCAACAAGCTGGACTTCGGCAACATCGAAGGTTTGCCACGCCTGGTCGATGCGGGTCAGTGTAACGATGCCTACTCTGCCATCATTCTGGCCGTCACGCTGGCGGAAAAACTGGGCTGCGGCGTCAACGATCTGCCGCTGTCGCTGGTGCTCTCCTGGTTTGAACAGAAAGCGATTGTCATCCTGCTGACCCTGCTCTCTCTCGGCGTGACCAACATTGTGACCGGCCCCACCGCACCCGGCTTCCTGACACCGGATCTGCTGGCCGTGCTGAACGAGAAGTTTGGTCTGCGTTCCGTGACCACCGTAGAAGAAGATATGCAGCAGCTGCTGAGCGCGTAAGGAGTTATTCATGACCATGCCAACCTCACAATGTCCGTGGCGGATGCAGGTTCATCACATCCATCAGGAGACGCCGGATGTGTGGACGCTGTCCCTGCTGTGCCATGACTACTATCCGTACCGTGCAGGTCAGTATGCGCTGGTCAGTGTCCGCAACTCAGCGGACACGCTGCGCGCCTACACGATCTCCTCAACGCCGGGCGTGAGCGAGTACATCACGCTCACTATCCGCCGTATCGATGATGGCGCAGGCTCGCAGTGGCTGACCCGGGACGTGAAGCGCGGGGATTACCTCTGGCTGTCGGACGCACACGGGGATTTCACCTGTGACGATAAAGCGGAAGATAAATTCCTGCTGCTGGCCGCCGGGTGCGGCGTCACGCCGATCATGTCAATGCGTCGCTGGCTGGCGAAAAACCGTCCGCAGGCAGATGTTCAGGTGATCTTCAGCGTGCGCTCGCCGGAAGATGTGATCTTTGCCGAAGAGTGGCGTAACTATCCGGTGACGCTGGTGGCGGAACATAACGCAACCCACGGTTTTGTCGCCGGACGTCTGAGCCGTGAACTGCTGCAAAGCGTCCCGGATCTCGCGGAACGTACCGTGATGACCTGTGGGCCGGCGCCGTATATGGATATCGTTGAGCAGGACGTGAAAGCACTGGGCGTGACCCGCTTCTTCAAAGAGCAGTTCTTCACCCCGGTGGCGGAAGCGGCAACCAGCGGAATTACGTTCACCAGACTGCAGCCTGCTCAGACTTTCTTTGGCCGGGTCGGCACCACGCTACTGGACGCGCTGGAAAGCAACAACGTGCCGGTGGTGGCAGCATGCCGTGCTGGTGTATGTGGCTGCTGCAAGACCAAAGTGGTCTCCGGTGAGTACACCGTGACGAGCACCATGACGCTGACCGAGGCAGAAATCGCCGACGGATACGTGCTGGCGTGCTCGTGTCATCCACAGGGCGATCTTGTGCTGGCGTAGCGAATGACGGGGGTAAGCGCTCGCGTTTACCCCCGGTTAGTACGCCTACCGCCAGACCGGCGCTTTCCCCAACGCAAAACGCCCAGCGCCTAAGCATGCTACCGCCAGCGCACCGATAAAGAAGTACACCAGGCTCTCAATCGCCCAGGCACCTACCGCGTCCAGCGCAAAGGTTTCCCCCGTCCCGACCATCAGCCACGCCACAATCATGGTAAACGCCAGCACCAGCGCCGCCGGGCGCGTAAAAAGCCCCACGATAATCAGGACAGGCGCCACCACTTCGCCAATGAGCACGCCGTAGGCGATAAACCCCGGTAAGCCTTTTTCCACCAGCATGCCGCTGATGAACCCCACGCCACCCAATAACTTGTGTAAACCGTGAAAAAGCATCAGCCCACCGACGGCAAGTCGTAACAAGAGTTTGCCGGCGTCGTCACATGATAGCTTTTCATTAACAGCAATTAACAATGATTTAACCATTTGAAATGATTCCTGTTTTCATCTGTGTGATGACCAGATTATGCCGAATCATTGCGGGTGAAAAGCACCTTTTAATAAGGGGGAAAGCGCGGCAATACAGTGACTTTCTTCTAAGCTTGTAAGCGATATCACTTAAAGGAGATGGACACCCATGAAACAAACCGTGGCTGCATACATAGCAAAAACCCTCGAGCAGGCAGGCGTAAAGCGCATCTGGGGCGTAACCGGCGACTCCCTGAACGGGCTGAGCGATAGCCTCAATAAGATGAAGACCATTGAATGGATGCCAACCCGTCATGAAGAGGTTGCCGCCTTCGCGGCTGGTGCGGAAGCGCAGGTGACGGGGGAACTGGCCGTCTGCGCCGGATCGTGCGGACCGGGCAACCTTCACTTGATCAACGGCCTGTTTGACTGCCACCGTAATCACGTACCGGTCCTGGCGATTGCCGCCCACATCCCTTCTTCCGAAATCGGCAGTGGCTATTTTCAGGAGACGCATCCTCAGGAGCTGTTCCGTGAATGCAGCCACTATTGCGAATTAGTTTCCTCACCAGAACAGATCCCTCAGGTTCTGGCCATTGCAATGCGCAAAGCCGTGCTTAACCGCGGTGTTTCGGTGGTCGTTATTCCCGGTGACGTGGCGCTGAAGGCCGCGCCTGAAGGTGCCAGTTCGCACTGGTATCACGCCCCACAGCCTGTCATCACGCCGGCTGAAGAAGAGCTCAAAAAGCTCGCGCAGCTGCTGCGTTACTCCAGCAATATCGCCCTGATGTGCGGCAGTGGCTGTGCGGGCGCGCACAAAGAGCTGGTGGAATTTGCCGGCAAGTTAAAATCCCCGATTGTTCACGCCCTGCGCGGCAAAGAGCACGTCGAATATGACAATCCGTATGACGTGGGCATGACCGGACTGATCGGTTTTTCCAGCGGTTTCCACACCATGATGAATGCCGACACGCTGATCCTGCTCGGCACCCAGTTCCCGTACCGCGCGTTTTACCCGACGGATGCCAAAATCATTCAGATTGATATTAACCCGGGCAGTATTGGTGCCCACAGTAAAGTCGATATGGCGCTGGTAGGGGACATCAAATCCACCCTCGCCGCCCTGCTGCCGCTGGTGGAAGAAAAAACCGACCGGAAGTTCCTCGACAAAGCCCTCAGTGATTACCGCGATGCACGCAAAGGACTGGACGATCTTGCCAAACCGAGCGACAAAGCCATTCATCCCCAGTATCTGGCGCAGCAAATTAGCCATTTCGCGGACGACGACGCCATCTTTACCTGCGACGTGGGCACCCCGACCGTCTGGGCGGCACGCTATCTGAAGATGAACGGCAAACGCCGTCTGCTGGGGTCGTTCAACCACGGTTCGATGGCCAACGCCATGCCGCAGGCGCTGGGGGCCAAGGCCACCGCACCAGAGCGTCAGGTGGTGGCGATGTGCGGCGACGGCGGGTTCAGCATGCTAATGGGCGATTTCCTGTCGGTTGTGCAGATGAAGCTCCCGCTGAAAATCGTGGTCTTTAACAACAGCGTGCTGGGCTTTGTGGCGATGGAGATGAAGGCAGGTGGCTATCTGACGGACGGCACCGAGCTGCACGACACCAACTTCGCGCGCATCGCTGAAGCCTGCGGCATCACGGGTATTCGCGTAGAGAAAGCCTCAGAAGTCGATGAAGCCCTGCAGCGCGCCTTCTCCATCGACGGTCCGGTACTGGTGGATGTGGTGGTGGCGAAAGAAGAGCTGGCGATCCCACCGCAGATTAAACTCGAGCAGGCCAAAGGATTCAGCCTCTATATGCTGCGCGCCATCATCAGCGGACGCGGTGATGAGGTAATCGAACTGGCAAAAACCAACTGGCTCAGGTAAAACATTTCACATAACCTCTTAAATTAAAGGGATGTGAAATGATTGATTTACGCAGTGATACCGTTACCCGTCCGGGTCGCGCCATGCTCGAAGAGATGATGGCCGCCCCGGTCGGGGACGACGTCTACGGTGACGATCCAACGGTGAATGCGCTGCAGCGTTATGCCGCCGAGCTAAGCGGTAAAGAGGCTGCCCTGTTTCTGCCATCCGGCACCCAGGCCAACCTGGTGGCATTGCTCAGCCACTGCGAACGCGGTGAAGAGTATATTGCCGGTCAGGGTGCGCACAATTACCTGTACGAAGCAGGCGGTGCGGCGGTACTGGGCAGCATTCAGCCTCAGCCGATTGATGCCGCCCCGGACGGCACCCTGCCGCTCGACAAGGTCGCGGCGAAAATCAAAGTCGATGATGTGCATTTCGCCCGCACCAAGCTGCTCAGTCTGGAAAACACCCACAACGGCAAAGTGCTGCCGCGCGAGTACCTGAAAGCAGCGTGGGAATTCACCCGCGAGCGCAAACTCGGGCTGCACGTGGACGGCGCGCGCATCTTTAACGCCGTGGTGGAGTATGGCTGCGAGCTGAAAGACATCGCGCAGTATTGCGATTCGTTCACTATTTGCCTGTCTAAAGGGCTGGGGACGCCCGTTGGCTCGCTGCTGGTGGGCAATGCGGACTACATCAAACGCGCGGTCCGCTGGCGTAAGATGACCGGAGGCGGGATGCGCCAGGCCGGTATTCTGGCGGCAGCCGGACTGTACGCCCTGAAAAACAACGTGGCCCGCCTGAAAGACGACCATGAAAACGCCGCGTGGATGGCCGCACAGCTACGCGAGATTGGTGCAGACGTTATGCGCCACGATACCAACATGCTGTTCATTCGCGTGGGCGAAGAGCACGCTGCCGCGCTGGGTGAGTTTATGAAAGCCCGTGGCGTGTTGATCAACGCCTCGCCGGTGGTACGCCTGGTTATGCACCTGGACGTTAATCGTCAGCAGCTGGCAGACGTGGTGAAACACTGGCAGGCGTTTTTACAGCGCTAAGGAGCAGAGCGTGCCGCAGCGTATTCTGGTACTCGGTGCCAGTGGGTATATCGGTCAGCATCTCACCACTGCGTTAAGTCAGCAGGGACACCAGGTGCTGGCCGTGGCACGCAACACGGAGCGTCTGCAAAAGCTGCACCTGCCCGGGGTGACCTGTCACAACGTCGATCTCAACTGGCCCACGACGCTGCCGGCGTTACTGGAAGGGGTCGACACGCTTTACTACCTTGTTCACAGCATGGGCGAAGGGGGCGATTTTATCGCCCACGAGCGTCAGGTGGCGATGAACGTCCGCGACGCGCTGTTGCTCACACCGGTGAAGCAGGTGATTTTTTTAAGCTCGCTGCAGGCGCCTGCTAACGAGCAGTCCGATCATCTTCGCGCCCGTCAGCTCACGGCTGAGACCCTGCGCGGCGCCAATATTCCCGTCACCGAACTGCGGGCGGGGATCATCGTCGGGGCCGGCTCCGCCGCGTTCGAAGTGATGCGCGACATGGTGTACAACCTGCCGGTGCTTACCCCGCCGCGCTGGGTGCGATCGCGCACCACGCCGATTGCGCTGGAAAATTTACGCCATTATCTGGTGGCCCTGCTGGACCATCCGGCTGAGCAACACCGTGTGCTTGAGGCTGCCGGCCCGGAAGTGCTGAGCTACCAGCAACAGTTCGAACATTTTATGCGCGTCAGCGGCCGCCGACGCTGGCTGATCCCCATTCCCTTCCCTACCCGCTGGATCTCGGTGTGGTTTTTAAACGTCATTACGTCCGTGCCGCCGACGACCGCAAAAGCGCTGATCCAGGGGCTCAAACACGATCTGCTGGCCGACGATCGTGCGTTGCGTGCGCTGATCCCCCAGACGCTGATCCGTTTCGATGACGCGGTACGCAATACGCTCAAGGAAGAGGAACAGCTGATGAACTCCAGCGACTGGGGCTACGACGCCCAGGCGTTTGCCCGCTGGCGGCCTGAGTACGGTTACTTTCCTAAACAGGCGGGCTGCACGGTGAACACCCCGGCAAGTCTGGCTGACCTGTGGGAGGTGGTGAATCAGATTGGCGGCAAAGAACGCTATTTCTTCGGCAATATCCTCTGGCAAACCCGTGGCGCACTGGATCTGCTGGTAGGACACAGGCTGGCGAAAGGCCGTCCTGCGCACCCGTATCTTGCGGTAGGCGATACGGTTGACAGCTGGAAGGTAATTATCGTCGAGCCCGAAAAACAGCTGGCGCTGCTATTTGGCATGAAAGCGCCCGGTCTGGGACGGTTGTGCTTTACGCTAAAAGACAAAGGCGACCATCGTGAACTGGACGTTCGTGCATGGTGGCACCCGCACGGTATGCCGGGGCTTTTCTACTGGTTGTTAATGATCCCCGCTCACCTGTTTATCTTTCGCGGAATGGCGAAACGTATCGCGCAGCTGGCAGAACAAAAGACGAAAATAACTCAATAAAACTCTTATTCTTTCACCTTTCCCATTGCAACCCGCCGTAATTCACGAAAGAATGCGCACGAAATTCTTTTTCAACACAGTGGATTGATATGAAGGTACTGGTTACCGGGGCGACCAGCGGCTTAGGCCGAAATGCGGTCGAGTTTCTGCGCAACAAAGGCATCAGCGTCAGGGCCACCGGTCGCAACGAAGCGATGGGTAAACTGCTGCAAAAAATGGGCGCAGAGTTTGTCCATGCCGACCTGACGGAGCTGGTCTCCTCTCAGGCCAAGGTGATGCTGGCCGGTATCGATACGCTGTGGCACTGCTCCAGTTTTACCTCCCCGTGGGGTACCCAGGAAGCTTTTGACCTTGCCAATGTGCGTGCCACCCGTCGTCTGGGTGAATGGGCCGTGGCCTGGGGCGTGCGTAACTTTATTCATATTTCCTCCCCGTCTCTCTATTTCGACTATCACCATCACCGCGACGTGCAGGAAGATTTTCGCCCGGCGCGCTTTGCCTGTGAGTTTGCCCGCAGTAAAGCGGCCAGCGAAGAGGTGATCGATCTGCTGGCGCAGTCGAACCCGCACACCCGTTTTACCGTATTGCGTCCTCAGAGCCTGTTCGGCCCGCATGACAAAGTGTTTATCCCGCGTCTGGCGCAGATGATGCACCACTACGGCAGCGTGCTGCTGCCCCGCGGTGGCGATGCGATGGTGGATATGACGTACTACGAAAATGCGGTCCACGCCATGTGGCTGGCAAGCCAGCCGGACTGCGATACCCTGATTTCCGGTCGCGCGTACAATATCACCAACGGTGAGCCCTGCACGCTGCGCAGCATCGTGCAAAGGTTGATTGACGAGTTGCAAATCGACTGCCGTATTCGTTCCGTGCCCTACCCGATGCTGGATATGATTGCCCGCAGTATGGAGCGTCTTGGGAGTAAATCGGCGAAAGAGCCTGCGTTGACGCACTACGGTGTGTCAAAGCTCAACTTTGATTTTACGCTGGATATCACCCGCGCAGAGAACGAACTGGGGTATAAGCCGATTGTCTCCCTGGATGAAGGGATTGTGCGTACTGCCGCCTGGTTGCGTGACCACGGTAAATTGCATCGCTAATTGAGTGCGCTCATCTCAGAGAACAGAGACGAAAACGGCAACCCGAAGGTTGCCGTTTTGTTTTACAGCGCCGTCCAGGCGTCTGACCACGCCAGACCCGCGCCTGGCTCGTAGTACGCCGGGGCATTGTTACACCAGCCGCTGTACGGGAACGGTTTGCACTGGAACAGTTTACCGTGGTTATTCACGATATCGCCTGCCTTGTACTTGCTGTTCGCGCTCCACGCGGCGTAAGTACCTGAGGTACCGTCGTTTTCAGACGGTGTCGTGGCTTTCGCTTTAACGTTCAGCAGATAGGAAGTGGTGCTGCTCAGCTCACCATCGCTCACGGTCAGGCTGACTTCGTACTGTTGAGCCGTCGTAGACTCGGGCGCGGTAAAGGTCACCACCGCCTTGTCTTCACCGGTGACCGTCTGGCCATCCTGTGAACGCCAGGTGTAGGTCAGCGTGTTGCCGTCCTGGTCAGTGGATCCTTCTGCGCTCAGGGATACCTGCGCGCCCGCTTCCACCGCACCGATTGGGCCCGCAATCTGCGCGACCGGGGCGTGGTTCACCACGGTCGGTTCTGCCGGCGTTTCGTCCGGAACCGGTGCCGGTGCCGGGGTTTCATCTTCCGATGGCGTCGGTGCCGGAGTGACCGGATGCTCGTCCGGCGTCACGGCGGAACCGTCATCGTTGATAATGTTGACGTTATAGAACTTCTTCACGCAGTTCGTGTAGTCACCCTCTTTAAAGGCGCTGAACGGCGTCTGATAACCGACCAGTTGGCAGGAATACGTTTTACCGTCTGGCGTATCGGCACTCCATCCCCAGTCCTGCTCCCAGTAAATCTTCAGCGCACCGGCGCCGCCTTCATCGAACTGCTTCATGTTGGCACAGCCGAGCACTTCATTTGCCGGGACAGGCACTTTCAGGTACTTCGCAAACTCTTTGTAGTACTTGATACGGTTTTCAGACTGGGCAATCTCAGTCGGGCCGCCACACTCTACGCCACCGTTAATGATCTGGGTGGTCACGCCGAAGCCCGGAACCAGGCCGTTGGCTTTGTCATGATCGTTTGGCTGCCAGGTGCCGTCGATAACCTGCAGCATGCTCGGTTTCGGCGGCTGCGGATAGGCGAAGAAGAAGATGGCGCTTGCCAGGTTCAGCCAGGTGTCAGCCACCAGCTCCGGCTTGTCGAGCAGCGTGCGGACAGTGCCGAACATCGCTTCAGAGAACGGACCGTAGTTGTAGTTATAAGACAGCTGTTTTGCCCCACGCCAAAGTAACTCACGAAATCGCCGTCTTTGTCTTTGCCGCACGGCCAGGTTTGTCCCTGCCAGATATCAGGATTACATTCGCCGTTGTAACCGCCTTTCTGCCCTTCGGTCCAGCCCATTTCGCGAACGTGAACCAGCGCCTGACGCCATTCGGCTTCCGGACGCCAGCTTTCGTGGCCGCCGGTTTCCTGTGCGAAGTGGGCAAACATAGTGGCCAGCTCTTTACGGCAGATGGCGTCGCTGTCACGGCCGTCGTTGTAGGTCTTACACAGCGCCGGGAATTTGCCCACCGCTTTCAGGAAGTTACTGTAGGTGTAGGACTGCGCTCGCATCGGGAAAAGGTATTCCCAGTCGCTGGCCTTCACAATGCCTTCAACGCGTTTAACGTTATCCGGGTTCGCTGCACGGCCTGGCTCAATCAGCTCAACCTGGGCATTATCCAGCGTACGAATGGTGTCTTTAACCGACGCCATCAGTGGAAAGTTAGTCAGTTCCTGTTCTTTCTTCGCCAGATCGCTGGCTTTCAGGGTGAACGGCTCGCTGGTGGTTGCCTGCAGCGTCGCAGCCTGTGCCACGAAAGGCGCAATGCATGCACCCGCAACGAGCACGCTCAGTAAGGTCCTTTTGGTCATTTCAACTCATCCTATATATAGCAACAAGGGTTAATGCAATCACGGTTTATGTATTATTCCCTTAATAAATTAACCAAAGAGTGCGGTAATTTTTCATTTTCTGAAGCGCACCTCTGGGTACGCTTCAAAAAACAAAAAGCAGAATTAATAAGAGGAGCGAGGTTTTATCTCCTGATATTTCGCCCAGACCTTGCGGGCATAATTCATACGCTTTGAATAATTCTCTTTTTTCACTCCCGCGTTATAAGCCCCGACGGCTTCCCAGTTATAGCCATATACGTTGATCATCGTCGACAGTATTGACGCGCCCACCATAATGGAGGTGCAGGGCTCGGTCACAAGCCGGTTCTCATCAATGCCCTGGCGCTGCAGTTCGCTGAAATGCGTGCTGTTAATCTGCATTAATCCCACATCCCGCGAGCCATCCTGATTCCACCCCACGGCATTCGGATTCATACCGGATTCCACCTGCGCAATGGCATATAATAAATACGGATCAACATGATAATAATGCGCCGCTTTATCCCAGCAATTTGCTGCCGCACTCTGACTTAAAATAAGCAATAACAATAAAAAGCGTTTCATCTCATTACCTGTTTATTTACTGACGATCCTTCTCCTTGCGCACGCTGTCTTATTCCGGAAGGGGTTGACCACACCCGAAACGGGGTGTGGTCAACGATTGCAGGCGATATCAAACCCGCAACCTCAGGCTAAGAAGGTTATTTGCAGTCTGCTGACGCGCCTTCTTTCACCCATACATCGCTGTTACCTGGTTTATCACCACGGGTCCACCATTTCGCACGGTAGACATACCCCTGGTAGGTGGTCGTATCGCCACCGTTGTAAACCACATCTGAACGCCAGTTCATTTTCACCTGGCTGACCAGCTCCCACGCATCCGCGTCAAAGCCAGGTTTATTGCCCTGTGTCCAGTACTTCGCTTTCCACACCAGGTTGTCGGCGCTCACGGTGTCACCACTGTTGTAGATTTTGCTCGCACTCCAGGCCGGGTACTGGCTGGCATTGGCATCAACAGGTGCATCACAGCTGCCGGTGGCAGAGCCTTCATCAGAAGGTGGCGTGACCTCATCGGCTGGTGGTGTCACCTCGTCAGATGGCGGCGTGACCTCATCGGCTGCTTTTGGCGTGACAATAACCTGCACGTTCGATTGAACGCTGGTTTTACCGTCGCTGACCACCACGCTCAGGGTGTAGGTGGAATCGGAAGCGACAGCCGGTGCGGTGATATTCACGTTCGCGGTGTCAGTACCGGTTGCGTTCATGTCCGCCGGCACGCTCCAGGCATAGGTCAGCGCGTCACCATCCGGATCGGCCGCCTGCGCATGCAGGGCATAGGTTTCACCCGCCTGCAGCGTGATGCTTTCCATCGGGTTGACCACCGGTGCCTGGTTCGCTTTAGGTGCTTTGTTTACGACCTGAACATCAATGGCGTTCGTCAGGCCTTTCGCATCTTTCACCGTCAGGCGGAAGGAGAGCGTCTGGTTCTGAGTCACTGCCGCCGCGCCGAAGGAGGCTTTGGCTTTCGTGCTGTTGGTAAGGGTCACGGCTGGACCGGAAATCTGGGTCCACTTATAGGTAATGGCGTCGCCGTCCGGATCGCCAGACGCAGAGCCATCGAGGGTGACGGTAACAGGCCCGGTCACGGTCTGATCGGCAGCCGCAGCGATCGGCGCATGGTTGGTGACAACGGGATCAACCGGCGTTGAACCGCCGCCCAACAGGCTTTCGTTCATCGCATTAAGGATGTCGCCATTGTCCGAGTCGATGGACCAGGAGAACAGACCGCCCAGGTTTTTCGCCAGCACATACTTACCTTTTGCCGTGGTAGAACGCGCGTCTTCATAGGTAATCAGATCGCCGGTGGCTTTATTGAACAGATACGGCGCTTCTGCCGCGGCATCGTATTTGTATTCCCAGCCTGGCTTGCCTTTGTACTCGTTCGCAATCTGACGGTAGTCAACCACGCCCGGTTCCCAGGTGCCTTTGACCGCGCCCGTTGCCGTACCGGTGAACGGATTGTCGCCGGTGTAGCCGTGAACGCCGGTCCAGCCGCGACCGTACATGCCCGCCCCTACAACAATCTTGCCCGGCTGCACGCCCTGTTCCAGCAGCGCGTTCACGCCGTTTTCAGTGGTGTAGTTGGTGTCCGGTTTCCACTCCGCGCCGTGCAGCGCCGCCTGGTGGCCGAGATCAGTGTTACTCCAGCCGCCGTAGAAGTCGTAGCTCATCAGGAAGATGTGGTCTAGGTACTGCTGCGCCGTGGTGTAATCCACGTCTTCAATTTTGTCTTTACCGGAACCAATGGCGGTGGTCAGTTCGTACGTACGGCCCGTTTCTGCTGACAGCTCGTTCAGCATCGCGCGCAGATCGTGCATCACCGCAGTATAGGTGGCTTTGTCCTGAGCAGGGTTGCCAAGATTTTCCGACACGCCACCACCCCCCGGGAATTCCCAGTCAATATCAACCCCGTCGAAGAATTTCCAGGTTTTCAGGAACTCTTTCACGGAAGAGACGAAGCGCGCGCGGATCGCGGAATCATGCATCTGGAAGAATGGATCGGACATCGTCCAGCCGCCAATGGAAGGCAGCACTTTCAGATCCGGATGGGCTTTTTTCAGCGCCATCAACTGACCAAAGTTACCTTTGTAGGGGTCGTCCCAGTTGGTCACGCCAGCCTGCGGTTTTTGCAATGCCGCCCACGGATCGTGAATGGCCACGGTGTAATCCTGACGGCCCGCACAGGCGCGCTGCAGCGCGGCGAAGCTGTTGCCGTTCTCAACCGTTTTTAACCCGTCGTTGATGCCATCGCCGCCACAGATCGGAATGAAACCGTACAAAATGTGGTTCAGGTTCGCCGCAGGGATTTTATCCACCGGGAACTCACGCCCATAGACGCCCCACTCAGGGAAATAGGCACCCACCACTTTGTCCGTATGTTGAGAGAAAGTTTTGTTATTTTCCTTCAGGGTGGTGTTCAGCGGCAGCAGATGGCTCCCGTCCGTGTCCGCCACGATGATCAGTTTGCTGGCACTTTTAGAACACCCGCTGGCGTTACAGAGTTCAACCTGCTCCTGATAGCGTCCGCCCTTTTTCACTTTGAAGGTGGCTGACCCGGAGGCGCTTGCGGCGCCACTCCACACGGCCTGACCATCCAGAAGCACTTTCGCCGAGGTTGGCGCATCGCCGCTCCAGACGTTCCACTCAACTTTCACATCCGCGCCATCATGGACTTTCACAAGGCTGTTATAGTCTTGCGCTGCCTGGTCAACTTCAACAATCGCAAACTTATCATTGCCACTGCTGAGGGTTGGCGTACCTGGCGCCGCCGCGAAGGCAGAGCTGGACGCCGCTGCAACGAAAAGCGCCAGATATTTAGGCTTCATAAATTTCATTTTTATTTCCTGATAAATTTATTTGTAAACGTTAATGACCCATGTCTTCCTTTAAAACATGGAATAGTTTTTTACAGACTTTGAATTTCAACTTAAGCAATAATCGTTAACCGCTATTTCTGTGGCGCGCTGTATTCCTCCATTAAAAGATACAAGCTCGAATTCCGTGAAGCTTATGTCTTTAACGATACGCTGAATAAATATTGTATTCCTTTCTTTCCCCAATCGAAAAAATCACTAAAAAAACTTGACCGGTGTATTCAGAATGTGGAACAGGCAACCTGATAAACAAAAACCGTCATGCCGGCAAAAGCTAAATAAGGACCGAAAGAAATAATGCGGTTATTTTTATTCGCATGTGTTGTCGCGAAATATCCGACAATACCGCTTAACGCGGCAATCAATTCCAGGGTGGGCAGTGCCTGCCAGCCGCACCAGGCGCCTAACGCCGCCAGAAGTTTAAAATCGCCATAGCCTAATCCTTCTCGTCCGGTAAGCAGACGAAATGCCCAGTAAAGAGACCAGAGCGAAAGGTAGCCAGCCACCGCCCCCACCAGCGCATCCTTAAGCGGCAGCGTGTGGTCAACGAGGTGTAACAACAGTCCTGCCCACAGCAACGGCTGGGTCAGACAGTCAGGGAGCAACTGATGCTGCCAGTCAATCATCGCCAGCGGCAGCAGAAACGCGGCCAGCAACCACAGTGAGAACAACGCCGGTTCGCCCGGAATGCACAAGGCGGTCAGGCCAAAAAAGAGCGCGGTGACGAGCTCGAGCATCCATAAGCGCAGCGGGATGGCCGTGCCGCACTGCCTGCAGCGCCCGCGCAATACTAGCCAGCTGACCAGCGGGATATTCTCCCAGGCCGCAAGATCATGCTGGCACACCGGGCAGTGAGAGGCCGGAAACAGCAAGTTGCCCGCGCCTTCCTCCTCCATCACCATGCCCGGCACGCGCTCGGCGACAACGCCCAGAAAACTGCCCACCATGCTGCCCAGGATCGCACTCATCACCGGGAACCCCACCGGGTAGATTTCCCGCATCAGCGCAACGGTGTTCATGCGGTTTTGCGCCAGGTGAGCTGCACTTCGGCTTTCACGTCACTGAGGTGATCGACCGGTGTAAGGTTCATTTTTTGCAGCCTGACGCCGGAGGTCTGGTTGATTTCCCGCAGCCAGTTTTTTAATTCATACACGTTTACGCGGTTCACCACGAACGATAAGGTTTGCCCGTCCTGACGCACCTCCGTCAGGGAAAGGTTAATTTCATGAGCGCTGTTCTCCACCACCGTGCGCGGGTTATCCGTTTTAATGATCATCACCGGAAGGTGGTGTTTATCTATTTCTCTGCGCATCCAGTTCAGCGTCTCTTTTTGTCGGGTCAGCGTTGATTTGCTATTTTGAATCATATTATCCAGTGGCATCATGCCCGCGTAATAAACAGCCGCGGCCAGGAGGGCAACGGCACCGATTTTTAAAATATATTTCTCCCGGATGCTGTATTGTTGATAACGCGTCGTAAACTTCGTGATTCGCTCTTTCATTTATATTTCCCTGCGATCATGGCGGTATAAGGTGCAGTGGTAGAAACAGGCTGTAGGGTGAAATCAAAATGCTCCCCTGTTTTCTCCACAAACGACTGCAGCGCGGCCTGGCTTTGCGCACTGACGCTCAGGGTCAGCGCATTTTGTTGCGCATCGTACTCAAGCAGGGAGATCTCAAGTGCGGGTACGGCCTGCCTGGCTTGCTCAAGATCATCCAGCTGCAGGAATACCCCTTTGTGCTGCTTTTTCATGTTTTGACCAAAGTGGTATTTGATATTGGTCTGCTGGCGCATGCTGGGAAAATGGTGCTGATAAACCTGAACGATCTCCTGCTGAACCCGATTTTCCTGCTGTACCAGCATCCAGGCCATCGCGATCCGCGGACCCAGCAACAGCCCGAGAGACAGCAGGCCCGCCGCCGCCATCGCGATTTTTATTCCTTTAGACGCGCTGCCTTTCCCTGCCTTCGGGCTGAATTCACCGTGCAGGAGGGTGACCCGACAGGATTGCCACTGGGGCTGGATCAACACCAGCGGATGCTGCCACGGGTGCAGAAGATCCACCCCGACACCGGCTGGCGGTTCGCCGTAACAGCACACGTCACCGTCTGGTTTTTTTTGCATCAGCAGCGGCAGCAGGCTGGCCTCCATTTCGCTGGCGACATGGGGCGACAGGCGCAGCCAGTAGCGGTCATCCAGGGCAACCAGCGTGCTTCCTCCTGCCGTCACCGGCAGCAGCCAGGCATCCGGCAGCACCTGAATCACCTTCAAACCGGCCTCCTGGCAACGGGCTAACCACCCGCGCAGAACATCGGTATCAATCGCCACCGCGTCAACGTCGGCCCCCTTTTTGTGAAGCACCGTCCAGTGAAGGTTGTCCACCTCGCCAATGAGCGTCTCTTCCGCCAGCCACGAGAACGCCGCCGTCTGAGAGGCAACTTTTTTCGGCAACGTAAAATGGCGGAAGATCATGTTGCCCGCGGGCAACAGTAAACAGACCCGGGCCGCGAGAGGATGGTCTGCCAGCGCGTCAAGGCGCTCCACAACGTCAACCTGCTGGCTGCCGGAAGCACACCACATTATTTTCCCGCCCTCACGGCTGTCGGGACGAACAAAAAGTACCTGTTTCATAGCCATCTGCTTTTCTTATTCAATCATTCGGTAACGACGTTGCCACGTCACGATCTCACCGGCTTCGTTATTGACCTGAAGCTGGCTTACCACGCGAAGCGTTAGCGCATCGGTGTTGCCGGTATAGTTAACGCGGAAGTACCGGCTTTGGGTGGAGAGTTGTCCGGCCACCTGCGGAAGGTCGTCTTTCACCTGCGGGAAGGCCTGCTCCAGCGCGTTGCTGAAGGTTTCCATATTTTCCCAGCCGGTTTCAGGTCGCGATTCAATCAGGCGAACGGCATCGTCTTGCGTTATTTTTCCGGGGAACATGGCGGCCAGTAAGGCGGCCTGTTCCGGTTTCAGGGTGTTCACATCCACCTTGCTGGCGGTATCCGGTAAGGCACACAGCAGCGTGCTCACCTTCCGGTATGCCGTTGCCGGAAATGCCGGCAGCAGCGTGATCTCAGCGATCGTGCGCATCATCTGGTTTGCGGGCTGCCGGGGGGGCACCACGCCCGCCCAGGCATCGCTCTCCGCCCCCTCGCTGGCCGTGGTGGTATCGCCATCCAGATAGTCCACCAGCTGCGAGTAAACCTCGTGTGCCGTGGACTGGCTGAGGCCACTCCCGGTCAGGAGTTGCTCAACAATCTGCTCTTTCCGCGGTTTTTCCGGCACCGCGGGCGCATTTTGCCCCTGCGCGATGTCATCGGCCGCCAGCAGGTTATTCACGTTGAAGCAGTCCTGGGCGTCTTCCACCTGACTGACCACCGTGTAATCGTCACCCCGGGTCTCCAGCGGCTGGTGCCAGTCACCCTGCAGGCTAAGGGCTTTACTCTCACCGCTGGCGTCGCTCTGCAGACGATCTTTGACCACCTTCTCCTGAGCCTGCATGGCCCAGCGCAGCTGCTGCTGACTCACCTGGTAATGGGTTTTCTGCAGACTGCGGCAGAACTGCTGGCTGATTCTGGCAGCCAGTGCCGACATCATGACCAGCAGGATCAGTACCACCAGCAGCGCGACGCCTTTCTGTTTACGTAAAGCCTTCATGATGTCGCTTCCGCTGCAGGTGGCGCGGCAGGTGCGTCTGCGGGCGCTGGCGCTGGCGCGGCGGCCTCGGGGATATCGCCCGGCGTCGTAAACACCCAGCGCCAGGTTTCCCCGTTTTCCATCGTCAGCGTCAGCTCGACGCCATCCGGCAGATGTGCCGGGTCGTTCCAGCTTTTTTGCCAGCCCTGACGGTAAAAACGCCACTGCAGGGATTTCACCTCGCCGACAATCGGCACCGCATCGGGTCTGGCACCCGCCGGGCTGTCAATCACCGGCCAGACATCCCGGTACAGTCGCCCCTCTTCCAGCCGCCAGCGCACGCGCTCCAGCTGTACGGTTCCGCTCACGCCGTTCAGCGTGGTCAGCTCAAGGCCGTCATCCCCCTGACGAAATGTATCCGGCTCGTTGCGCGGCGCACGCGCCTGAAGCTGATAGAAATCGCGTTCCATCAGGCTCCAGGCACGCTGAAGCTGATTGAGCTTTGCCGCGCTGGCCTCCGTCGCCGAACTGGTGCGCATCGCCCCGTCGAGGATTTGCCAGGCCAGGGTGCTGATCACCGCAAAAATGGTCAGCGCAATCATGATCTCCAGCAGGGTAAATCCCCGCTGGCGTCGGATTTTCTTCACGGTTCCTCTCCCGGCGCGATGACCTGCAGTGAAATAACCGGCTGGCTTTCATCGCCTTCTGCATAGACGCGGATGGCATTCGCCCAGCCGTTAGCCGCGGTTTTTACGCGCTGCTTTCGCCAGGCCCAGCTGCGCCCGCCCATGACCTCTGCCCCCTGCGCTTCAGCGTCAGGAAAATCACGTCTGTTGAGCTGCGCCTCCGCCAGTTGATTTTCGGCGACCCAGCTGGCCTGCAATGTATCGGCCAGCCCGTGGGTGAAACGCACGTTCAGGGAGACCGAGTTCATCAGCGCCAGTGCGGCGGTGGAGAAGATGACCAGCGCGACCATCACCTCCAGCAGAGTCATCCCCTTTTGCTTTCTCTTGCCGTTAGCCATCGTTTTCTACCGTTACAGGGGCCGCGCCTTGCGACACCACGCGGAAATGGTGCGCGTTGTCGCGGCTTTGCAGCGCCAGCGTAAAGCGGCTGATTTCACCGTCCGGCAGAAATAACACCTGCGGTTCGGATGTCACCGTGGCGGCGAGACGCTGCGGCGAGAGCGAGACGTGCATCTCCGGCGGGAAATCACCCCGGGTCGTTATCCGCCCCGCGGATAACGACACCCAGTGACGTTCACCGTTTTTATCCTCGAGCGTCACCAGCCGGTATTTATCCGCGGTCATAACCAACCCCACGATATTTCCGTCCATCACCGCCCGGTCTGAACCATAATCAACGAGGGCTTTTAATTGCTGACCAAATATATCCGCACCGCTGCGTGAGGGTATTGTTGAAACCACCATCATGGCGCAGCTGGCAAATATCACCAGCGCCAGAATAATTTCCAGCAACGTAAAGCCGCGTTGACGTTTCATTATTTCTCTTTCTTATCCAGAGACCAGTTTGTAATATCATCGGCGGTATTGGCTTCGCCATCCGGACCTGCGGAGAAAACGTCTACGGCACCGTGTTCACCCGGGCTGACCAGAATATAATCCCCACCCCACGGGTCCTGCGGCAGGCGGCGGATATAACCGTCCGCACGGTAGCCGTTGGGAATGAGCGCAATCTCTGGCTTCGTGACCAGCGCCTGCAAGCCCTGCTCGGTGGTGGGATAGCGGTGATTATCCAGCTTATACATATCCAGCGAGCCTTCGAGCGCGACGATATCGCTGGTCGCTTTTTGGGTATCCGCTTTTTCTTTATTGCCCATTAAATTGGGTACCACCATACTCGCGAGTACGCCGAGAATAACAATAACCACCATTAATTCGAGCAAGGTGAAGCCCGCCTGGCGAGCCAGGTGTTTACGTTTTATAGCCATGATTTAACCTACCATATTATTAAGTTGCAGAAGCGGTTGTAATATTGACAGGACGATGAATAAAACAATCGTCGCCATAGATACCACCAGTGCCGGTTCAAATACCGACAGCGTTAACGTAATACGATGCTGTAATGCCGATTCCTGGTTTTCCGCCGCGCGGTCCATTAAATGGCCTAATTCCCCACTCTCTTCCCCGGAGGCAATCATATACAGCATGGTCGGCGGGAATAATTTCGCCTGCTCCAGAGCCGCATAAAGCGATGCACCCTGGCGCACGGTATCCGCCGCCTGCTCCAGCACCTGTCGGGCATACCGATTTTCGATCCCGTCCATCGCGATATACATCCCCTCCAGCAACGGCACGCTACTGGCCTGCAGAATGCTCAGGGTACGGATATAGCGGGCGCTGTTGATGGCGCAGACCAGCTTTTTGACGGGCGAACCGTTCACCAGCCAGCCGTGCCAGCGAAAACGATTTTTAGCGTTTCGAAGCCAGGCCTTAAAACCCATCATCCCGCCTGCCAGACTGCCGACGATATAGAGGCCGTAAACCTGCAGGAAATCACTCACCGCGATCAGCGTGCGGGTGGTGATCGGCAGTTGCTGTTTCATATGGGTGAACTGCTCAATCACCTGGGGCACAACCGCCACCAGCAGAATGCCGATCACCGCGATGGCCACCACGGTCAGGGTGATCGGGTAGACCATCGCCTGCGTCAGTTTGCTTTTCATCTTCTGACGCTGCTCGTTGTACTCGGCCAGCTTTTCCAGCACGTCGCCCAGATGGCCGGTCTTTTCACCGGCCATTACCAGCGTGCAGTAGAGCTTGTCGAAGCTGCGCGGAAACTGGCTGAAAGCCTCAAACAGCGTATGCCCTTCCACCACCTTCTCGCGGATGTCCACCACCATCGCCGCGAGCTTTTTGTCCTCCGTCTGTTTCGCGATTGCCTTCAGCGCGCTCTCCAGCGGCAGCGCAGCGTTGACGAGCGTCGACAGCTGACGGGTAAACATCGACAGCACCGGCGTGGAGAGTTTTGCCCCGGCGTTCGCATTACCGGCAGCCGTTATCTCACGGGTTTCGTTGATACTGACGGGCATCAGCTTTTGCTCGCGCAACATCTGGCGAACCTGCTTTTGCCCCTCAGCCTGCAACGTGCCACGCCGGGTTTTGCCCGCGCTATCCATCGCCGTCCAGGCGTAGAAGGCCATTACGCATCTCCTCCACGCTCGGCGGTGACGCGCATCACCTCTTCCAGCGAAGTGACGCCGCCGATCACCTTCAGCAGCCCGTTCTCACGCAGGCTGTAGGCCTGCTTAAAAAGTTCGGTTTCGATGGCCATTTCGTCTTTATCTTCATGAATGGCGCGGCGCAGGGTGCTGTCGACCACCAGAAACTCATGAATACCAGCGCGCCCCTGATAGCCGCTCTGGCGGCAGTGTTCGCACCCCACCGCGCGATAGATCGCGTGTGGCGGCTGGTCCATAAAGCTGAACAGCGCCTTTTCATTGTCATCCAGCGGACTGGTGGTACGGCAGTGCGGACACAGCCGACGCACCAGACGCTGGGCAATGACCCCCAGTAACGATGAACCGATTAAAAACGACTCCAGCCCCATATCCCGCAGGCGGGTTATCGCCCCGGCGGCGCTGTTGGTGTGCAGCGTAGACATGACCAAGTGACCGGTGAGCGACGCCTGCACCGCAATTTGTGCCGTCTCGGCGTCACGGATTTCGCCGATCATCACCACGTCCGGGTCCTGGCGCAGAATCGCGCGCAGCCCGCGGGCAAAGGTCATGTCCACGCGCGGGTTAACCTGCGTCTGCCCCACCCCTTCCAGCTCGTATTCAATGGGATCTTCTACGGTCAGGATGTTGCGCTCATGGCCGTTCAGCGCCGACAGAATCGCGTACAGGGTGGTACTTTTACCGGAACCCGTTGGCCCGGTGACCAGGATAATGCCGTGCGGGCGGTCAATCAGCCCTTGTAACTTCTCCCGTTCTTCATCAATCAGCCCAAGCTTGTTGATATCAGGCTTGAGATTGCTTTTATCGAGCAGACGCATGACCACGCGTTCACCATACTGGGACGGAATGGTCGATACGCGCACGTCGACCGCCTTACGGCCAATGCGCAGGGAAATACGGCCATCCTGCGGCAGACGTTTCTCCGCGATATCCAGCCGGGACATCACCTTGATACGCGAAACCAGCAGCGGCGCGAGCTTACGCGCGGGCTGCAACACCGGACGCAGCACGCCGTCGACGCGAAAGCGAATGCTCAGCGTACGCTCGAAGGTTTCAATATGAATATCCGACGCGCCCTCTTTTACCGCCTCGCCGAGAATGGCGTTGATCAGGCGGATCACCGGCGAGTTTTCATCGTTATCGAGCAGATCTTCGTTGTCCGGGATCTCCTCGGTTAACGCCATCAGATCGATATCGGCGTCCATATCGTCCACCAGTTGCTGGGACACCCCGCTGCTCTGCTGCCAGATCCTGGCCAGCATTTCATCGAAGGCTTCCGCCGTCAGGGTGACCGGGACAAACGCGCGTCCCAGCACCCGACGCACTTCCAGCAGCGCGAGTGCCGGGGTGTCATCACGGATATAGACCGCATCGTGATAAAATAAAACGCCGTTATCTTTTGCGTAGCCGCTGCTACACAGGGTTTTGCTCAGTTCGTCCACGTGATACCTCCGCCTTATTCTTTAAACGGATTGCGGGACGCGCTGGTTTTCACCGATGCAGCACTCGCAGCAGGGAACGCGGGTAACACGGCGTTATCCGCCGGTTCAATGATCCCGAGCTTTTTCTCCTCAACGCGCTGCTGCTGACGGGCGCGGATCTGGTCATATTTCTCTTTCGACGCCGCGCTGTAGTTGTCGTCGTCACGCAGCACGGTGGTATGAATAAAGACCATCAGGTTGCGTTTGGACGCGTCCTGCGAGGTGTAGCGGAAAAGCTGCCCGACCAGCGGAATATCCCCCAGCAGCGGCACTTTGGAGACCGACTGCTTAGTGACATTCTCCATCAGGCCACCGAGCACCACCGTTTGCCCGCTGTGCACCATCACTTCGTTATTGATGGTTCGGGTATTAAAGGTTGGGCCAAGGCTGGCATCTTCCGTTGCGCTGTTGTCGACGCTTGAGACTTCCTGCTCAATCTTCAGGTGGATCATGTCGCCGTCGTTGATTTGCGGCACAATTTTCAGTTTGGTCCCCACCGTCTTGCGCTCTACGGAGTTAAAGACATTATCGCCACTGGTGGTCTGCGAACCGGAAAACACCGGCACGTCCTGACCGACATTGAATGACGCCTCTTTGTTATCCAGCGTGACCACGCTTGGCGTGGAAAGGATGTCGTTTTTGCCGTCAGTTGAGAGCGCGGTCATCAGCGCACCGAAATCACCGTTAAAGAAGCCGGTCGCCAGGCCAGTAAAGCTGGCGCCCTTGATGGTGCCATTTTTTATCTGACTAATGGGCAGGCCGGTGGAGCCGAACTGGACGCCACCGTGCTTGCCGGTCCACTGCACGCCGAGATCCAGACCGTTGCCGTCCTGCACTTCAGCAATGATGGCTTCCACCAGCACCTGCGGACGGCGGATGTCGAGCTTGTCGATCACCTTCTCAAGGGAGTTCATCACGTTAGGCTGCGCGGTGATCACCAGCGAGTTGGTTGACTCGTCGGCGGTAATATTCAGATCGGTTGCCGCGGTGGCCGTTTTCGCCTTCGCGGTGCCGGCTTTGTCTTTCAGCTGTTCGCCAATACCGGTGAGCACCGGAACCACTTTGGTGGCGCTGGCGTACTTGAGATAGAAGACGCGGGTATTCCCCTCGTTGTTCTGCTCGCGATCTAACTCATGGATCAGGCTGCGGGTACGCGTGCGCGCATCTTCCGAACCGCTGATCACCAGGCTGTTGGTTTCGTCATCCGCCACCACTTTGGTGGCCAACTGCGGTGCGTTCTGCCCTTTCTGCTCTTCGTTGTTGAGATTATTCAACATGTCGGAGAGCGCTTTGGCGGAAGCAAAGCGCAGGGGGACGATTTCGCGACGCTGAACACCGTCTTTATCCACGCGCTGGACCAGATCTACCAGCCGGTTCACCACGGACGCTTTACCGGTTAACAACAGCACGTTGGAAGGCTCGAAGTGCACCACGTTGCCGATGCCGGTGGCATCGTTCAGTTGACGCAACAGCGGCGCGAGTTCACGCACCGGCACGTTTTCCATGCGCACGACACGGGTAATAATCTCATCGCCTTTGCCCGGGTTTGTGCTGTCCGCCAGCGGCGCACCGGCGGTGCGGGCCACGCTTGAGCGCACCACTTTAACCATGCCGTTATCCATCGGGATCACCGAGAGACCGTAGAGATCCAGCACGCTCAGGAAGAACTGGTAATACTCATCCTCCGTCAGCACGTTGTAGGTTCTGACGGATACGGAGCCCTGAACCGACGGGTCGACGAGAATGGTTTTGTTAAGGTTGCGGCCTACCGTATCGATAAACTCGCGGATATCGGTATTTTTAAAACTCGCGCTAAAGTTGGCTGCGAGCAGCGAACCCGAATATAACGACAATGCGGTCAGCGCCACGCACGCCCATGGAAATTTCTTCATGTCTGTACACTTATTAATTGTTAAGAACATTGACCCGAATATTTTCAAGGTGAGCGTGACGTCTGACGACAACCTCCGCTTCTTTCATTTTTGACCATTCAGCAATAATATTTTTTGCCTTGACTTCATCGGTCATATCGACAGCATTTACTTCGACTGCCACGTCCCCTTTTTTCAGTCCTGAATGGCTATAAAAGGAAGAGGCATTCCGGGGATTAATGGCATAGCCTTCCAGTTGGCCTTTTTCGACAACCGGTTTTAATACCAGATAATCATTCAGATACAGCGTGTCTGCGCCTGCATCTTTTGTCGATTTGGTTACCGGGCCGCTATCAACGCCGCCCTTGAAATAATCCGGTTTCTTTAAGGCCAGCGTCTGCGTGATGCCTTCATAATTCACGACGACACTGTCTTTGTTAATTTCCTGAATAAAGGCATCGTTAAAACCGGTCAGCGGCTCCCCTTCGCGGTAGCTCTTCTGGCCCGCGGGCGTTTTAATAACGGCGAAGGAAAGCCAGGGGTCATCACTGCGCACAATGCCTTCTATTTCCGCCGCCAGCGGGGCTTTTAGCGCAGCCGGCCCAGTGTCCTGACGCGCTGCCGCCGTGAAAAGGGTGAATGTTTTCTCTTCGCGGCGGTTTTTCAGCGGCTGCGCATCAGAGTTAGCCAACCTATTCGTAACCTTTTTATAATCTTTAAACGTGAAATACCCTTGCTGGCCGCTAAAAATTAACAGCACCAACATCATGCAAGGGGTTATCCACCGTGACAGAAATGAGAACCTCATTTTTCATCTGGCCTTTAACAAAGCGAAAATAAGCAGCATCACGCTGCGACAAAACGTGTGAAGAGAGTAATGAGACGCGGTGAATACGACCATCGACTTCGCCACCAACTTTAATAAAGAAAATTATTGACCGTCTAAAATCGAGGTGTTAGGACATTTCTGCCGGATATTTTTACCCAGTTGAAAAATTGATCGCCCCGTATCCTTACCGTAATTTCACGACCTGTTGCTATTCCTAATCAGAGACGGTAAGTCGTTATGTATCAGAGCCACTTTACTTTTAAAACCCCGCCCTTCAGGAAGGTCACCCGCTTATCCGGGGATTTTCTGGTGCCTTATCATCAGGACGTCTTTAACCTGCTGAAAGAGAAAACCCAACAGGCGGGAATATGCGGGCTCTTTAGCGACGATACTTCGCTGTTGGGCCAGTTCAGCGATGCGCTAAAAAACAGCGACAACCGCGTTTTTGCCATCAACGCGTTTCCAAAACTGAGCGCCAGTAGCCTGCTGTACAAGCTCAGCCCGGACACGAAAGCAATCGCCAGCCGTATTCAGGCGGTCGATACCGTGCTGCAGCAGTGGCAAGCCGGGAAAACGCAGGCCACCGTGCTGGTCATTTCCCATACTGAAGCCATGAAAGAGACCTGCCGGACGGTGCTGGGGATGTTGCTCACCCGTGCGCAGGAGCTGGGGTTTCATTTATCGGTGGTGCTGACGGGCGCGGAAAATCAGGCAGCGCTGCTACAGCAATCTGATCTGCGTGAATATGTGCATACCCACCACACCTTGCGCCCCCTGACCTGCCGTGAATATCTCAGCTACGTGCAGGCGCAGTGCGAAGAGCACGGGGGCGAAAGCTCGCCGTTATCCCCGGCGCGCGTGCGTAAGATGCACGCAATGACAAAAGGGAAAATCAGTGAACTGAATGCGCTGGCGCACCTGTCGATGCTCGCGGCCTGGACCGAACGCTCAAGCCAGGTCAGTCCGCGACATTTACGCCTGGCGGCCGCAGAGGTGCTGCCCGCGAAAAAACAGGGTAAGCGTCTGGCAACGGTTTCACTGTTTGCCTCTGTGCTGTTCGCGGCTTGCGGCTGGTATTTCACCGCCTCAATGACTGCTCGCCTCCCGGTTACGCTGCCGGTCCCGATAAGCTGGAAACACCCGGCCGCCCCCGTTCAGGCCCCCGTCGTGCCGGTTATCGACAAGGAAATAGTCAATCAGCCGGACGCGATGCATCAGCTTTATCTGATGTGGGGGTATGACGCCTCGACGGACGATGCGCTGTGTCAAAACGCGGTGAAGGTAAACCTGATGTGTAAGCAGGGAAATGCCTCTCCGGATGCGCTGGCAAGCGAAGGTTATCCGTGGGTGAGCGAGCTCAAAACCGGCAATCATCTTAACTATGCGGTGGTCGCCCGCGTCGGAGAAACCTCGATGGACTTACTGATGAATAACCGGACCTGGCAGGTCAGCCGCAGCTGGTTTAACCGGCATGCAACCGGAAACTATACGCAACTGCACCGCCTGACGCCGGAAGGTAAAGACGCCATCAGCGCAACCAGTGACGGCAAAGAGATGACCTGGCTTGATCAGCAGCTGAGCCAGGCCCTTTCTCAGCCTGAAACCCACGCTCAGCGCTGGACTGCGGAGATGATGAAACGCACCCGCGCGTTCCAGCATAAAATGCATCTGCATGTGGACGGTATTCCCGGCGAAGAGACATTGATGCAGTTAATGCGGGAAACCAACACCACGCCGAGCGTATTGATCCAGGCTTCGCATGCGATACCGGATGCAAAAATGCAGGAGAAGCATTCCTGATGTCTACTATCAGCCTTGCGGCTCAGCGCAGTTACACCACCGGGGAGGCGGTCTGGTTTTCATATCGCCTTCCCGGACTGAGACACGTTTTTGCCCACACCGTTTTAGGACTCCTGGGTCTGTGCGCCATGCTGATGGCCGGGTTGTACGCGCATGTGTATTGGGATCTGCGCCACCCTGCCCCCGCCCCCATCAACGCGAGCAGCGCCAGACCGGAAACACAGCTTTCAGATATGCATTATGTATATGTGAGCAAACCCTTCCCCCATCCGCACCCTAAACCTGCGCCGGTGCATGAGGATATGCCTGCCCTGCAGGATCTGCCGATTAACGGCGATGATACCAACTGGCAGCAGGCGCCTGAAGGAGCGGCTCAGCACAATACCGCGCGGGATACGTTACCCGGAACCGGGGCGCACACCGACGCTTCTGCACGGGCTGGCAGCGACAGTTCCTCATTAACAGAATTGTTTAAGCAGGCGTTAAAAGAACAAGAGCAGGATTATTCGCAAGGCAAAATTCCCGCGCCGCCGGTTGACGAAACGCAGGATATTTCCCGGTCCCCTTTACGTCATAAAGGAGACCGGCTGGAGTAATTAATATTTTTCAGGCAAGGATGTCAGGTAAAGGAGTCGCCCCTTTTCCACCACAATATACTGACCTTTTTTCAGGTCGGAGAGAATTTTAATAATGGTGCTGCGTGCCAGGTTGGTGTATTCCTGAATATAGTCATATATATTGATATCACGCTGATGCTGAACAATCAGTTCATTAATCTCGTATAAAAATTCGCGCACCACCGAATAGGCGCTGCGGGCAACCAGCACATCGTCACGCTTGCTCAGCATACAAATATACCAGGAGAGCACTTTCGTCAGTTCCGGCCACAGATTGTTTTCAGTCATTAGCTGGGCGAAGGCCTCTTTTTTTATCGAGCGCACGACGGTATTTGACCGAATGAGGCCATACATGTGCGTGGCGCTGTAAAACATAGAACAAAGCCCAAATATACACGGCCCCTGAACGGTGAACATGCACAGTTCATCAGATTCGCGGCGGAACTCAACGTCGCCACTGACGATAATATGAATATACTGTGAATCACTGGTAGATATTTTCTGCCACTTTTTTAACGTCTTCTCTTCAAATCCTGACGTTGCAGAAATAATTGCGTTGACTTCGTTTTGCGGACGTAATTTTTTACCGTAGATGCTTAACATTATTATACCCAATTTAAGATGTGAAATATAAAACTCAGGATTAAGACGTAAGGCCTCAACCCAGGAATATTTTCCTGATGAAACACTCAAGGAGAAAATAAAAATAGAAATTGTTTACGTTAATTTGCTGCTTTACTTAGCAAGCTATGTGTCCATCTTAAATCCGGATAATTTTAAGTCAATTAACTAAAAATGAATTGAGTTTGTACTTAAGATTAATCTTACTTAAATTACGCGAAAAATACTTACGAGGGGGTATCCCGCAGGATCACCCCTGTCCGTACTTTTCCAGAAGCGCTTCAGCGATGGCCAGCGTTTCCCGGTCAGCCACACCATTCCACAGCTGTGGACGGAAGTGCATTTGAAACGCGGTAATCACTCTTTTCTGCTGCTGGGCTGTGGCAGCCTCAGGCACTTCATAGCCATACCGCGCTAACAGATCGAGCAGCAGTGCGCTGTCCACTTCCTGATAGCGTGGCTGCCCATTGAGATAAAAGTTGACGCGGTCCGGATCGGGCCAGGCACCCATTCCCTGCTGCGCCAGTTCGCGCCAGGGGAACAGCGGGCCGGGATCGTCTTTACGCTGGGGGGCAATATCAGAGTGCGCGACGACGTTCTGCGGCTTAATGTCGTAGCGGGCGATAATGTCTTTGGCGAGCGGGATCAGAGCAGCAATTTGCGCCGGCTCGAACGGGGTGAAGTGTTTTACTCCCGCCGTTTTTTGCCAGCCCCGGTTTTCCAGCTCAATCCCCACGGAGGTGTCATTAATACGGTTGGTACCGCGCCAGAAGCTGATGCCGGCATGCCATGCCAGTTCGCTCTCCGGCACCAGCTGCCAGATACGCGGTTTGCCCTCAGGGGTAGGCGGTTTGGCGGGGATCAGGTAGTGAGAGCTGACATTCTTGTCGGTTAACGTCGCCAGCGAGCTGTCAAAGTCATCGGCGGTGTAGTGGATCACCAGCACCTTTATACGCGGGTAAGCCGCCTGGGCCTGATGGCGGGTATCCAGCTCATAGGCACCTTTATCAATAATGCCTTTTTCCGTGGCGCACCCTGCCAGCAACAGCGCCAGCAGGAGTGTGGCAAGCGAGCGCTTCATCGACGGGTTTTCACCGCCGTACCGCTTACGCTCACCATCAGCATGCTGGCATCTTTACCGACCGTTTCGTAGTCAATATCGATACCTACCACGGCATCTGCACCCAGCGCCTTGGCCTGTTCGCCAAGCTCTTTAAACGCAATTTCGCGGGCTTTGCGCAGCTCTTTCTCATACGCGCCAGAACGTCCCCCCACGATATCGCGAATGCCGGCAAAGAAGTCCCGGAAAATGTTCGCGCCCAGTATGGCTTCGCCGGTGACCACGCCGCAGTACTCGGTAATAGGTTGCCCTTCCAGGGTAGGCGTTGTTGAAAACTGCATACTTTCTCTCCTTCTTTAGCGTTCAATGCCTTAGGTACAGCATTATCGGTTCGTTACGCTATGATTGAAAGGATAGTTAATAAATAAGGAAATCAACATGCGCTATTCAGCTTTAACACTTTTCGTGCCCTGCGCGCTGGTGCTCAGCGCCTGCACCACCACGGTCACGCCAGCCTTTAAGGATATTGGTACCCGCAGCGGCCCATGCATTGAGGGCGGCCCGGATACCGTGGCGCAACAGTTCTATGATTACCGCATACAGCACCGTAGCAATGATATTACCGCCCTGCGACCGTATCTGAGTGACGGCCTGGCGAAACTGCTGAGCGACGCCACCCGCGATCCGCAGCATAACGCGCTGCTTAAATCCGATCCGTTCTCCAGCCGCGCCACGCTGCCTGACAGCGCCGAGGTCACCAGTGCTTCAACGATCCCAAACACCGATGCGCGAAACATTCCCCTGCGCGTCAAACTGACACAGGGAACCCAGACCTGGCAGGATGAAGTGCTGATGATCCGTGAAGGTCAGTGCTGGGCGGTGGACGACGTAAGGTACGTCGGTGGCAACGTTCACGCCCCGGCAGGCACGCTCCGCCAGTCAATTGAAAACCGCTAAGCCTCCCGTTTAAAAAGCGTTAACCCCGTAAAATGTGCGGCATTTCATGCGGAATGCCGACATTTATACTCGCCGACATTGCCGTTCGCTATTTTGTGCTATGTTTAGAGGGTATTGCGGGTTATATTTAACTTTTAACGCAGAAATATTGCATAACTATTCTGTCAACGGTACTATCTGCGGCCTCAATTGCTATAGATTGCCTGGATGAGTAAAGACTGCCCCGATGAGTATTAAACTAAACGGCATTAACTGCTTCTACGGCGCACACCAGGCGCTGTTTGACATCACGCTGGACTGCCCGGAAGGCGAAACGCTGGTTTTGCTTGGCCCAAGCGGTGCAGGTAAAAGCTCCCTTCTGCGTGTCCTTAATCTGCTTGAAATGCCCCGTTCGGGTACGCTGGCTATCGCCGGTAACCATTTTGATTTCGCGAAAACACCGTCTGATAAAGCGATTCGTGAACTGCGTCAAAACGTTGGCATGGTCTTCCAGCAATACAATCTCTGGCCGCATCTGACCGTACTGCAAAACCTGATCGAAGCCCCGTGCCGCGTGCTGGGCTTAAGTAAAGATCAGGCGATCGCGCGTGCGGATAAGCTGCTGGAGCGTCTGCGCCTTAAGCCTTACAGCGACCGCTATCCGCTGCACCTCTCCGGTGGTCAGCAGCAACGTGTGGCGATTGCCCGTGCGCTGATGATGGAGCCTGCGGTACTGCTGTTTGATGAACCGACCGCGGCGCTGGATCCCGAAATTACTGCCCAGATCGTGAGCATCATTCGCGAGCTGGCGGAAACCCATATTACTCAGGTCATCGTAACCCATGAAGTGGAAGTGGCGCGCAAAACGGCCAGCCGCGTGGTCTACATGGAAAACGGGTATATCGTTGAGCAAGGTGATGCGAGCTGCTTCTCAAACCCGCAAACCGATGCGTTCAAAAACTATTTATCTCATTGATTGTGTCAGGGGAAATGATAATGAAAAAAGTATTACTTGCCGCGCTGCTCGCCAGCGTCACCCTTTCCGCTACCGCAGCCCAGACGATTCGTTTCGCGACTGAAGCGTCTTATCCTCCGTTTGAATCCATTGATGCGAACAATAAAATTGTCGGCTTTGACGTGGATCTGGCAAACGCCCTGTGTAAAGAGATCGACGCAACCTGTACCTTCAGCAACCAGGCGTTCGACAGCCTGATCCCAAGCCTGAAGTTCCGCCGTATCGACGCCGTTATGGCCGGAATGGATATCACCCCTGAGCGCGAAAAACAGGTTCTGTTCACCACCCCTTACTACGACAACTCTGCCCTGTTTATTGGTCAGAAAGGCAAATTCACGTCGGTTGATCAGCTGAAAGGCAAGAAAGTTGGCGTGCAGAACGGCACCACGCACCAGAAATTCATCATGGATAAACACCCGGAAATCACCACCGTTCCGTATGACAGCTACCAGAATGCGAAGCTGGATCTGCAGAACGGCCGTATTGATGGCGTGTTCGGCGACACCGCCGTGGTGACCGAATGGCTGAAAGCCAACGATAAACTGGCACCAGTGGGCGATAAAGTGACCGACAAGGATTACTTCGGCACGGGTCTGGGTATTGCCGTTCGTCAGGGCAACACTGAGCTGCAGCAGAAATTCAACGCTGCGCTGGAAAAAGTGAAGAAAGACGGCACCTACGAAACCATCTACAAAAAATGGTTCCAGAAGTAATTCCTGATGAATGAAATTTTTCCTTTAGCAAGCGCCGCCGGGATGACCGTCGGCCTTGCCGTTTGCGCATTGATTATCGGCCTTGTGCTGGCGATGATCTTTGCGGTATGGGAATCAGCAAAATGGTTCCCTGTCGCATGGGCCGGCTCAGCGCTGGTCACCGTGCTGCGCGGGCTGCCTGAAATTCTGGTGGTCCTGTTTATCTATTTTGGCTCCTCGCAGCTGCTGTTAACGCTGTCGGACGGCTTCACCCTCAATCTGGGTGTGGTGCAGATCCCGGTGCAGATGCAGATTGAGAACTTTGACGTCAGCCCGTTCCTGTGCGGCGTGATTGCCCTCTCTCTGCTCTATTCCGCGTATGCTTCGCAAACCCTGCGCGGTGCGCTGAAAGCGGTTCCGCAGGGACAGTGGGAGTCTGGCCAGGCGTTAGGCTTGTCGAAATCGGCGATCTTCTTCCGTCTGGTGATGCCGCAGATGTGGCGTCATGCGCTGCCCGGGCTGGGTAACCAGTGGCTGGTGCTGCTGAAAGATACCGCGCTGGTAAGCCTGATCAGCGTGAACGATTTAATGCTGCAAACCAAAAGTATCGCGACCCGTACCCAGGAGCCGTTTACCTGGTACATCGTGGCGGCGGCTATCTACCTGGTGATCACGCTGGTGAGTCAGTACATCCTCAAGCGCATTGATCTGCGTGCGACGCGCTTTGAAAGGAGACCAGGCTGATGCTTGAATATTTTCCGGAGCTGATGAAAGGGCTGCACACCAGCCTGACGCTGACCGTCGCATCGATCATCGTGGCGCTGATCCTGGCGTTGATCTTTACCATCGTCCTGACGCTAAAAACGCCGGTGCTGGTATGGATTGTGCGAGCCTACATTACCTTGTTCACCGGTACACCGCTGCTGGTGCAGATCTTCCTGATTTACTACGGCCCGGGTCAGTTCCCGTCGCTGCAGGAGTATCCGGTTATCTGGCACCTGCTTTCTGAGCCATGGCTGTGCGCCCTGATTGCCCTTTCGCTGAACAGTGCGGCCTATACCACGCAGCTGTTCTACGGGGCTATCCGTGCCATCCCGGAAGGGCAATGGCAGTCCTGTGGTGCGCTGGGCATGAGCAAGAAAGACACGCTGGCTATTTTGCTGCCGTACGCGTTTAAACGTGCGCTCTCCTCCTACTCCAACGAAGTGGTGCTGGTTTTCAAGAGTACGTCTCTGGCCTACACCATCACGCTGATGGAAGTCATGGGCCACGGGCAGCTGCTCTACGGACGCACCTATGACGTCATGGTGTTCGGTGCCGCGGGCGTGGTCTATCTTGTGGTGAACGGTTTGTTGACGCTGATGATGCGCCTTATTGAGCGTAAAGCGCTGGCGTTTGAGCGCCGTAATTAATCACCGATTTGCATAAATTTTATTGACGAAGACGGGCAAGTCTAATGACTGCCCGTCTTTTTTTATGGATTAAATAATATTTAATCATTTTTATTGAATATAAATTCATTAAATGGCATTGTATTTCCATGCCGCAGACACGGCGCATAAGACAGACTGACAGACGGGAGCATTACAATGAAAAAGTTAGTTCTGGCCGCTTTACTGGCCACTTTCGCCGCTGGCGCATCAGCTGCAGATAAAATCAACTTCGGCGTTTCGGCCACCTATCCGCCGTTTGAGTCGCTGGATGCCAGCAACCAGATTGTCGGTTTTGATATCGACCTCGCCAAAGCCCTGTGCAAACAGATGCAGGCCGACTGCACGTTCACTAACCATGCGTTTGACAGCCTGATCCCGTCGCTGAAATTCAAAAAATACGACGCGGTGATCTCCGGGATGGACATCACCCCAGAGCGTAGCAAGCAGGTCACCTTCACCGACCCGTACTACGCCAACTCGGCGGTGGTCATTGCGAAGAAAGGGGCTTACACATCCTTTGACCAGCTGAAAGGCAAACGCATTGGGATGGAAAACGGCACCACGCACCAGAAATACCTGCAGGACAAACATCCTGAAGTGAAAACCGTGGCCTATGACAGCTACCAGAATGCCATTATCGACCTGAAAAATGGCCGTATTGATGGTGTCTTCGGTGACACTGCGGTGGTGAACGAGTGGCTGAAAACCAACCCACAGCTGGGCACCGCGACCGAAAAAGTGACCGATCCACAGTACTTCGGTACGGGCCTGGGCATTGCGGTGCGTCCGGATAACAAAGCCCTGCTGGAAAAACTGAATGGCGCGCTGAAAGCAATTAAAGCTGACGGCACGTACAAGAAAATCAGCGATCAGTGGTTCCCGCAATAACAGCTTTTGTCGGGTAGCCTGGCCTACGGGGGTGGTCTGTAGGCCGGGCAAACCCGGCAATTTCACAGTGGAACAAAGAAGCGAAAACGAGCCCCGTTCGTGGACTCCATCAGCCTGATCCCCCCGCCGTGCAGTTCCAGCATGCGTTTCACAATCAACAGCCCCAACCCGCCACGGTTTTCCCGTGATGCCTGCGGATTTAACGCCGAAGGACGCTCAAACAGATCGTTGCGAAGAGAAGCATCAACGCCGGTTCCATTATCAGCCACCTCAACCTGTAGCTGCGCGTTCTCCTGCCAGACCGCCAGACGGACCTCTCCACCGGTCGGCGTATGCCGTATCGCGTTATCCAGCAGGTTAGTCACCACCCGCTCAATCATCGAGACATCGGCATTCACCAGCGGCAACGGGCCCGGTACATCAATGCGCAGGTTCACCTCCCGCGTGCGGGCCGTGAGTTCAAATTTCTGCGCCACATCTGAAATCAGCTCACCCATGGCAAAACGCTCGCGCTGCGGTTTGATGCCGCCGTGCTCAAGACGCGCCAGTTCAAACAGCTGCTGCGAAAGATGACGCACTTTCTGCCCCTGCCGCAGCGCCGTGGCGAGATACTGCTGGTGCTCCTGCGGCGTCAGCGTCGCGGATTTCAGCGACAGCGTTTCGAGATAGCCCAGCAAGGAGGTGAGCGGCGTGCGTAAATCATGCGAAATATTGGCGATAAACTCCCGGCGCTGGCGATCGCTGTCGGCCAGCTGATCCCACTGCAGGGTGATTTTACGGGCCAGCTCGATAAACGTATTGCGCAGCGTGGCCACTTCATCCTTTACCGTGGTTTCTGTAGGCTGCGCCGCCAGCTGCTTAATGGCGCTAATGCTGTCCTGCTCCAGCCCGGCCACTTCCTGCGTGAGACGTTTGACCGGACGCGTTACCCAGTACCAGACCAGTAACCCCGCCAGCAAACCAAACAGCGCGACCCACATCAATGACCACAGGACGGTGCTCCAGAGCGCCTGATGCCAGGCCATCTCCGCCAGCGCGTTTGACTCTTCGCCCTGCAGAATAATGTACAGATAGCCTTTCAGTTCTCCGTCCTGACGCAACGGCGTTGCGCTGAAAACCTTTTTGTTCTGGCTTCGCGGGTCATCGCCCAGTACCGGCCGTGCGGCATCACTGAGGAAAGTCTGCACCGGCCCGAGGTCGATTTTTTGCCGCTGGATATGCCCCGGCGGCGCGGCGTCAGCCAGCAGTTCGCCATCAGGCGAGACAACGTACAGTTCGACGCTTGGATTGAAGGTCATCAGCCGGTCAAAGAGCGGTTTCAGCGCGTGGCGGTCAACCCTGCCCTGCGCATCCAGAATCGGTTCCCGCTGGACAATCTGCTGCGCCAGGCCACCGGACAGCCGCTGCACCATCGCATTACCGTACTGCGTGGTGCTGTAAAGTTGCACCGCGCAGGCGATGGTCGCACAAAGCGTCAGCAGCAGAATAAACAACAGCGTCAGGCGCTGGCTCAGGCTAAAGCGGCGCATCGTTTGGCTCCTCAAATTTGTAGCCTTTGCCCCAGACGGTGCGAATGATCTCCGGCTCGGCGGCGTCCTTCTCAATCTTGATGCGCAGGCGGTTAATGTGGGTGTTGACGGTGTGTTCGTAACCTTCGTGCTGATAGCCCCAGACCTGTTCCAGCAGCGCCAGACGCGAGAAAACTTCACCGGGATGACGGGCAAAGAAGTACAGCAGTTCAAACTCGCGCGGGGTGAGATCCACCACCTGGCCGTGCAAAAGCACGCTGCGCGCCAGCGGGTCGAGCGTCAGGCCGTGAGCCTGAATATTCCCGGCACTTTGCGCCTGCCCCATCGCCTGCTGGCGCCGGAACAGCGCCTTGATACGCGCGATCAGCTCCTGTACCGAAAACGGCTTGGCCAGATAATCGTCCGCCCCGGTTTCCAGCCCGGTAATACGGTCGGTTTCACTGCTGCGGGCGCTGATGATGATCACCGGCAGGTAGCGGGTCATCTGGCGGATGCGACGGCAAATCTCCAGACCGTCGACATTGGGGAGCATTAAATCGAGGATCACCGCATCCCACGGCTGCTTTTCGAGGCGCTGTAAGGCATCGCCCCCGTCGGGCTCGTGGGTGATGGCGTAGCCTTCATCTTCTAAGTTGAGGCGCAGAAGCGCCGCGATATCGTGGTCATCTTCCACCAGCAGGATCTGCTTCATGGGTAAGCCTTCTTCAATTCTGATGAGATAAGCTTACCTGATTTCGCAGGCGGACAGAGTTCACATTTTGTTTAAGATTTAACAAGTAGCGTCAGGACTTCATAATGCGCGGTATGCGGGAACATATCGAACAGCTGGACGCGTTCAATGCGGTAGCCCGGCAGCGTCGCGATATCTTTTGCCATCGTCTGCGCGTTGCAGCTGGAGTAGACGATGTAGTCCGGTGCCATCTGGCTCAGATAGTCGCACAGCACTTTCCCGATGCCCCGGCGCGGCGGGTTCACCAGCACCAGTTCAGGCACATTGTCCTGCCCCGTCGCGAACTGCGTGGAGTCCAGCGCCTGGAAGTGCAGCCGGGTCAACCCAAGCTCTGCGGCAGACTGTCTGGCACAGGCAATCGCTTCGGCGGAGATCTCAATCCCGGTAAGCTGCATGTCTGGCGTGGCGCAGTGCAGACCGAAGCCACCCACCCCGCAGAACAGATCCCACATATGATGGATATTTAACGCCCGCACCCAGTCACGGGCGGTGGCATAAAGCGCACTCGCGACGGTCGGGTTGGTCTGGAAGAAGCTTTGCGGACGGATCCACAGCGGTACATCGTTGAACGTTTCTGCCAGCGCATGCTGTTCGGTGAAGAAGATCTCCCGCTCCCCTTCCATGATAGCCATATGCACCGGCTGAATATTCGCAGTGATAACGGTTAACTGCGGAAGCTGTTGCTGAAGCCATGGCAACGCCGCGCGAAGCTGCTCCACCTTGGCTTCTGAGCGCAGAACAAAGCGCAGCATCATGCTGCCGTCTACCTGGCTTTCGGTAAGAAGAAGGTATTTCAGCTCGCCGCGCTTGCGGGCAACGTTATAGGGCGTTAATCCGGCACGGGCAATAAACGGTTTGAGCGCAGCAAAGACCGGGGCGAACGAGGCGGGATAAAGCGGACAGTCGGTTAAATCTTCAGGCGTACCCTCGCGATGCAACATGCCCAGCAGCGGTTTTTCAACACTGCCGCTCACCACCATTTTGGCTTTATTACGAAAGCCCTGCTCCGGCCCGCTGACGGGTGCGCACCATTCCCCCACGGCATGGTCTGCCAGCAGGTGTTGCAGGTCGGCCATTTTGGCGGTGAGTTGCTGAGAAACCGGCTGTTCTATCCACTGACAGGAGCGGCAGCGACCGGCGTCATAGAGTGCGCACTGCATATCAAAACCTTAAGAATCACGAGGGCTGCGATTATACACATTATTGCAGCTGGAAGAACCGCCGACTGGAAGCAGGCACGAACAGGAAAAACAGCACCAGCATATCCGGGAGTTTTTGCAAAAACAGCGCGTGCAAAATCTCGCGTTTTGATCCACCCGCAATGCTGAACAGTTCCGGATAGCCATACCCCAGCGAGGCGGCCCACAGATAGCTCGCCGCCGTAATTTGCGTCAGCAAATAGACCCAGCGCGCCCAGTTGCGTCCTCTGACCAGCGAAAATGCGCAGTAAATCTCGATAAACACCAGTACCAGGCTGCTCAAAAAGACCAGCGTCAGGTTCCACGTCTGTACGCTGCGGTGAATGAATTCAGCCATACCGCGCACACCCAGGGTGTTAAGGATCATCAGCACATCAAGACAGCGGATCATAATAATAGCGAGCGCCGCCACCTGCACCAGTGCAGGAACGTTTGGACGAGCGTGCGTAAGACGTGATTTTTTTAATAATCCCAATGTTTTACTTCCCTGAAAAACAGTGCCGCGTCATGCGCGGCACATCACTGGAAATTTTAAATCCTTCAGCCGCGTCTTGCACGCTGGATATCACGCACACGTTGTTTTTCCGCGCGCGCCATCAAATACCAGGCGATAAATCCGACAATTCCGACCACCCCGAGGATAATCGAGGCCAGGGCGTTAATCTCCGGATTTACCCCCATGCGTACGCTGGAGAAGACCAGCATAGGCAGCGTCGTCGCGCCCGGTCCTGAGACAAAGCTGGCGATAACCAGATCGTCGAGCGACAGCGTAAACGCCAGCAGCCAGCCGGAGATCACCGCCGGCATAATCATCGGCAACGTGATGATGAAGAAGACCTTCAGCGGCGTCGCACCGAGATCCATCGCCGCCTCTTCAATGGAGCGGTCCAGCTCGCGCAAACGCGAAGAGATAACCACCGCCACGTACGCGGTACAGAAGGTGACGTGCGCCAGCCAGATGGTGAGCATCCCGCGATCTGCCGGCCAGCCAATGGCATGCGCCAGGGCCACGAACAGCAGCAACAGCGCCAGACCGGTGATAACGTCTGGCATAACCAGTGGCGCGGTAATCATAAAGGCAAAGCCGTTCGACCCCCGAAAACGCCCGAAGCGCACCATCACCAGCGCGGCAATGGTCCCCAACACGGAGGCCATCGTGGCTGCCAGCGCGGCGATGGTCAGGCTCAGCCCCACCGCGCTCATCATCGCGTCATCATGGAACAATTCGCCGTACCAGCGCGTCGACCAGCCGGCCCATACCGTTACCAGTTTGGAGCTGTTGAACGAGTAGATCACCAACATCAACATGGGTGCATACAGGAAAGTAAAGCCAATCACCAGGATGGCAATTCGCCACGGGGAGCGCACTACCGGTAAGTTGTTCATCCGTGGTCTCCCATCTGTTTCTGCTGATGTTTGTGGAACCACATGATCGGTACGATCAGCAGGAGCAACATCACGATCGCCACCGCAGACGCCACAGGCCAGTCGCGGTTATTAAAGAACTCCTGCCACAGCACACGCCCAATCATGATGCTGTCCGGGCCACCGAGCAGTTCCGGGATAACAAACTCCCCTACCGCCGGGATAAAGACCAGCATCGACCCGGCAATAATGCCGCCCCGGGTCAACGGAACGATAACGCTGAAGAAGGTTTTAAGCGGGCGGGCACCAAGGTCAAGCGATGCTTCCACCAGCGAATAATCGATACGCGTCAGCGCCGTATAAATTGGCAGCACCATAAACGGCAGATAGGCGTAAACAATCCCGATATAGACCGCGAGATTGGTATGCAGGATTGTCAGGGGCTGATCGATAACCCCAAGCCACATCAGGAAGTTATTCAGCACGCCGTTGTTTTTCAGGATCCCCATCCACGCGTAGACGCGGATCAGGAACGAGGTCCATGACGGCAGGATCACCAGCAACAGCAGAATGTTGCGCGTCGAGGATTTACTGTGCGCCACGGCCCATGCCAGCGGGTAACCCAGAAGCAGACAGCAGATCGTCGAGATCGCCGCCACCTGCAACGACTGCAGATATGCTTCGAAATAGAGCGGATCTTCCGTCAACTGCAGGAAATTGCCGAGGTTAAGGGTCAGCGTCAGCTGTCCGTCAGCCCAGTCCAGCAGGTTGGTATAGGGCGGGATCGCCCGCGCCATTTCCGCCAGGCTTATCTTAAAAACAATCAGGAACGGCAGCAGGAACAGCAGGATCAGCCACACGTAAGGCATGGCAATCACCAGCTTGCGTCCGTGATTCATCTGCATGCGCGCCAGCCAGTGCGCGAAGCCACCCGGTTTTTCAACGCGGGCTGGAGGTTCTAAGGTACTCATTGTCCGCTCCTTATACCGTCAGCACTACACAACTGTCCGCATCCCAGCACAGGCGTACTTCGTCGCCCCAGGTCGGCTGTCCCTTGCGATAACGATGTTCGTTCTGCAGCTGGGCGCTGAGCATCTGCCCGCTTTTCAGACGCACATGGTAGATGGAGAGGTCGCCCAGGTAAGCAATGTGCACCACTTCCCCGACGGCGAAGTTAAAGCCATCGGCCGGCGGATCTTCGCACAGCATGATCTTCTCCGGGCGGAGCGCGACATACACCGGCACGTTATCCACCACCGAGCTATCCGGATCGACCTTAAGCGGATGCTGCAGCCCCGGCGACTCGATCACCAGACCGTCATCCTCGCGCGATTTCAGCAGCCCTTCGAAGACGTTGACCGACCCGATGAACTCCGCGCTGTAGCGGGTGGTCGGATGCTCATAAATCTCTTCCGGCTCGCCAATCTGTACGAACTTACCGCGGTTCATGATCGCAATACGCCCGGCCATGGTCATCGCCTCTTCCTGGTCGTGGGTAACCATCACGCAGGTCACCCCCACGCGCTCAAGGATATCCACCACTTCCAGCTGCATACGGTCACGCAGTTTTTTATCCAGGGCACCCATCGGCTCATCAAGCAGCAGCAGCTTTGGCCGTTTCGCCAGGCTTCTGGCCAGCGCCACGCGCTGACGCTGGCCACCAGAGAGCTGATGCGGTTTACGCTTCGCGAACTCCTGCATGTGCACCAGGCTGAGCATCTCCGCCACGCGGGCGGTGATTTCGGCTTTCGGCAGTTTGTCCTGCTTAAGACCAAAGGCGATATTCTGCTCCACCGTCATATGCGGGAAGAGCGCGTAAGACTGGAACATCATGTTTATCGGGCGCTGATACGGCGGCACGCGGGAAAGATCGACACCATCCAGCATGATTTGCCCGGCGGTAGGCTGTTCAAAACCGGCCAGCATACGCAGCAGGGTCGATTTACCGCAGCCAGATGCGCCCAGAAGGGCAAAAATTTCACCTTTGTAGATAGTCAGGCTGACGTCGTCCACGGCATGCTGACCATCGAAAGATTTGGTGAGGTTACGAATTTCAAGAAGCGGGGTCAGCGCTTTACGGACTTTCGCCTGCGGGCGGGGGATCGCGTCATTCACGGGGTGCTCTCCGGCAGAAATCAAAACTGGTGCAAACGCACCATCAGGGTGCGCATCGTCGGGCGGCGCTCACGCCAGCCCGACCGACGGGTTTAGCAGGCCCGGTGAGCGTTTTCGCCACCGGGCAACCGTACCGGACGCCGTTATTTACCGCTTTTCACTTTGGTCCACGCACGGGTACGCACGCGGTCAATTTTTGGATCCTGAACTTTCAGGGTGAACAGCTTGGCAAACACATCCGCCGGCGGATAGATAGCCGGGTTATTGCGGATCTCTTCGCTGACCAGCGGCACAGAGGCCTTATTGCCGTTAGCGTAATAGACGTGATCGCTGATATGCGCGATGACTTCCGGACGCATCAGGTAGTTAAGGAACTGGTAAGCTTCGTCTTTGTTTTTCGCGTCAGCCGGCATGGCGAAGACGTCGAAGAACGCCAGCGCGCCCTCTTTTGGAATGAAGTAGGAAACATTCACGCCGTTTTTGGCTTCTTTGGCGCGGTTAGCCGCCTGCCATACGTCCCCTGCCCAGCCAATCGCCACGCAGATGTCGCCGTTTGCCAGGTCGTTGATGTACTGCGAGGAGTGGAAGTAACGAATGTTCGGACGCAGCTTCAGCAGCAGATCGGTTGCCGGGCCGGTGTAATCATCGGCCTTGCTGCTGTTAGGATCTTTGCCCAGGTAGTTCAGCACGGTGGCGAAAATCTCTTCTGGCGCATCCAGGAAAGAGACGCCGCAGCTTTTCAGCTTCTCAAGGTTTTCCGGCTTCAGCACCACGTCCCAGCTGTCGAGTTTGACATCTTTACCCAGCACCGCTTTGACTTTATCGACGTTATAACCAATACCGGTGGTCGCCCACAGATACGGCATCGCGTATTTGTTGTCCGGGTCATGCTTGGCGACCAGCTTAAGCACTTCCGGATCGAGGTTTTTCCAGTTCGGTAATTTGCTCTTATCGAGCGGCTGGAAGACACCTGCCGTCAGCTGACGCTCAAGGAAGCTTGCGGAAGGTACCACCAGGTCAAAACCGGTACTGCCCGCCATCAGTTTCCCTTCCAGCACTTCGTTGGAATCGAAAACGTCATAGACCACTTTAATGCCGGTCTCTTTTTCGAAATTAGCGACAGTATCCGGCGCGATATAGTCAGACCAGTTATAAACGTGCAGCGTTTTTTGTTCCGCAGCGAGCGTGCCGGCAGAGACGGCCATCAGAGCACCCGCAACCAGACCCGATAACCATTTTTTATTCAAGGCGATCATATCGTTATTCCTTCTGAAAGCTCGTTAACAAACGAACTAAAACTGTGCAATCTGAAGATATGCAATAATCATGCATAGTTTGTCGCTCTGCACGAAATAAAAAGAAACCTCTTTACCCGGCAGGATCCGCTCGCTTTTTTAAGCATCGCAAGAATAACTGTAGCCCGTGTCTCCGGCTATAGCCCAGACGAAAAAACGCCTTTTATCAATTTTTTATGCAGGTTATGTCTACGTGATAAGCCGAAATGGCGTTTGGGGAGGTGAAAAATTCTTTAAAGAAAGGTTAAAAGCAGCAGAAAAAATGGCGTTATGCAGCCGCTATGGCAGCGACTGCGCAAAAGTCAGACAGGCTTAGTGAAGAAAATTGGGAGATGCATCATTATTCTCTGCATCATCTTCCGCGCTATACAGCAAATGGTGCGCATTGGCTTCCATCATTACCATCGAAATTTGCTCTTCACTCAAGCGCATAAACCAGGAGAACTGCTTGAATGAGAGGCCGGCACCGGAGAATAAAGACTGGCAAACGACCAGTTTTGGCAGATTATCATCCTGTATATCGAGAAATGCTTTCACCGTCAAAGAACTGGCGTTGATGGCCGACAGGTCAGAGGCCAGGGCCAGCAGCGCAGACGGTTTCACTTCGGCCAGCGCAGAGAAGAGGATCACGTCGTTAATGAGATCGATTTTGGCATCGAAAATACCATCGAAATTTTGCATATGAGGCAAATGCAGCGCCTGGCAGGAATCACATTCAAAGAAAGTGATACCGGCATCATCGAGCCATTGACGTAACGTATCCAGTGTTGGAACGACCTGTAAATCCATCGCTGTGCAGCCTCTTTAATAAAAACTTCGCATAGAGTACGCAAAAAGTGCGCTGTAATCCATTTAACCGCCCGTTTTCAGACAGTAGCCCGGCGTTGCGTGGCGCTCGACCCATGAGATCATTTTACCCGCAATATCGACCCCGGTGGTTTTTTCCACCCCTTCCAGTCCCGGTGAGGCATTCACTTCCATCACCAGCGGTCCGCGCGTCGCCCGCAGTAAATCAACACCCGCCACATCCAGCCCCAGCGTTTGCGCCGCCTTCACGGCAATCTCACGCTCGCGATCGCTGATATCCGCGACTCTCGCCACGCCGCCACGGTGCAGATTAGAGCGGAAGTCGCCCTCTTTTGCCTGGCGTTCGATGGCCGCAACCACCTCGTTACCGACAACAAAACAGCGAATGTCGCGCCCTTTGGCTTCTTCAATGTACTCCTGCACCAGAATATGGGCATTCAGCCCACGAAAGGCGTCAATCACGCTTTCCGCCGCCTGCCGCGTTTCGGCCAGCACCACACCAATGCCCTGAGTGCCTTCCACCAGCTTGATCACTAACGGCGCGCCACCCACCATATCGATTAAATCGCTGGTGTCGTCCGGTGAATGCGCAATGCCGGTAACCGGAAGATCGATTCCCTGCCGGGCAAGCAGTTGCAGCGAACGGAGCTTATCGCGGGCCCGAGATATCGCAACGGATTCATTGAGCGGATAACTGCCCAGCATCTCAAACTGGCGCAACGCGGCCGTGCCGTAATAGGTTATCTGGGAGCCGATGCGGGGGATAACCGCATCAAAATGCGGGAGCTTGCGGCCTTTGTAATGAATCGATGAGGCAGCAGGATCAATGTTCATATAGCAGGACATCGGATCGAGGATCTCAACCTGATGCCCCCGTTTTGCCGCCGCTTCTCGCAGGCGTTTACATGAATAGAGCGTTCCATCCCGGGACAAAATGGCAATTTTCACCCTGCACCTCTCTAAAGACATGGAAAAAGCCTGCGTATCATACACGCAGGCAGGCGCAGGATGAATGGGCTATCGTGTCGCCCAGCCCTGTTTGTGCAGATAGTCGAGAATAAACGGGCGATTCTCTTTAATGATGGTGCGACGAATGTGGTCACTCCAGGTATCGCGACGGTTATTGCTGTCGCGCGTCATGTAGTAGTGCGCCAGCTCTTCATCGTATTGCGCCAGCACATCCTGATCGACAGGCTGGTAGTGGTTTTCATGCACCAGCATCGCCGCAGGCAGGCGCGGCTTGAGGTCCGGGTTATCCGCAGGCCAGCCAAGGCACAGGCCAAACAGGGGCAGAACATGTTTTGGCAGCTTCAGCAGTTCGGTAACGCTTTCGATATTGTTACGCAGCCCACCGATGTACACGCCGCCCAGCCCCAGCGATTCCGCCGCCGTGAAGGCGTTTTGCGCCATCAGCGCGGTGTCCACAACACCCAGCAGCAGCTGCTCGGCAAGGCCAAGCTCGGCTTGCGGGCAGATCTGCAGGTGGCGGTTAAAATCGGCGCAGAACACCCAGAACTCGGCTGCCTGTGCCACATGCTTTTGTCCACCGGTGAGGGTCACCAGTTGTTCACGCATTGCCGGGTCGGTAATACGAATAATGGAGCTGCACTGCAGGAAGCTGGAGCTGGATGTCGCCCTTGCACTGTCAATAATGGCTTCACGCTGCGCCGGCGTTATCGGCTCGTCGGTGAAGTGGCGAATTGAACGATGGGAACGTAGCAGGTCTATGGTTGGCGTCATCTTGTCTCTCTTTGTCTTGCGTGAATCATATCGCAGCCAGTATAGGCAATGATGCGCGCGATGTAATTGGCGAAACATAGCTGAGAGGTATTATAACGACAGGCGAAACCTTCTTTAATGACGGCAGGTTATCGGGCACTATAGACCCATTCGCCGTCAGGCTTGTTTTTGAGGAGAGAGAAATGTTTGCAGTAATTTTTGGTCGTCCAGGGTGCCCTTACTGTGTGCGCGCGAAAGAGCTGGCTGAGAAACTGACCGAAGAGCGTGATGATTTTAACTTCCGTTATGTTGATATCCACGCGGAAGGGATCAGCAAAGCCGATCTGGAAAAAACCGTGGGTAAACCGGTTGAAACCGTACCGCAGATTTTCCTCGATCAGAAACACATCGGCGGTTGCACAGACTTTGAAGCATACGCTAAAGAACATCTGGGCCTGTTTGCCGCTCAGTAATGCTAAGACGCCCTCACCCTGAGGGCGTTTTTATTTGTGGTGTCTGCGCCGGGCCAACATGCTATGAACAAACAAAAAGCATAGCGCTCCCAGTGCGCACCAGAAGACGCCACTCAGCAACCACGCCAGCTCCTGCCAGAAACTTCGCGTTGAAATATACAGTGACCGCATCAGCAGCAGACACAGCGGCGCTGCAAGTATTGCGCCCAGTAACGGTTTCACCACTTCCCCCCGGCGGGAGAGAAAACTGGCAGCAGCCCCAGGCAGGGTGAAAAAGAGCAACCCCAGCTCCGGATGACCCGACGCCCTGAACGCCCCCTTCACATTAAAAGCGAGGGACATGCAAACGACAATGAACAGCAAAAAGCAGCTGATCACCCCCGCCCAGTTTCGTTTAATGTTCAAACTATCCTCCTGACTTATCTCTATCAAATACACTTTCGTCGGGTAGACGCCCAGTCAGATAAAGCAATGCGGCAATCCTTGCCAAAGTACACACAGGGTGAAGCGATAATAGGTGGCTGTCAGTAGCTAATACGATTAAACTAACCGCCAGCTAATGTTTTAGGGAATAAAGCTGGAAACAGGGAGCGTTAAAGCCTTTCCCTGACCCAGAAAACAGTAGCCCAAAAAGTCCTTTCATTCAACAACTTACTGGTAAACAAGAAGTTAGCCTCCGTGAATATAAACGTCGCAGACTTGTTAAATGGGAATTACATCCTGTTATTATTTGTGGTACTGGCGCTGGGCCTTTGCCTGGGTAAATTGCGCCTTGGTTCGGTTCAACTTGGTAATTCCATTGGCGTTTTAGTCGTCTCACTATTATTAGGCCAGCAGCATTTCAGCATTAACACGGACGCGCTCAACTTAGGCTTTATGCTGTTTATTTTTTGTGTTGGTGTGGAAGCCGGGCCCAACTTTTTTTCAATTTTCTTCCGCGACGGCAAAAATTATCTGATGCTGGCGCTGGTCATGGTCGGCAGCGCGCTGCTGATCGCCTTAGGGCTGGGTAAACTGTTTGGCTGGGATATCGGGCTGACGGCCGGTATGCTCGCCGGCTCGATGACCTCCACGCCGGTATTGGTGGGTGCAGGCGATACCCTGCGCCACTCCGGCATGGCCGGTGCGCAACTCTCTACCGCGCTCGACCACCTGAGCCTGGGCTATGCCCTGACCTATCTGATTGGTCTGGTGAGCCTGATTGTGGGCGCCCGCTACCTGCCAAAACTGCAGCACCAGGATTTGCAAACCAGCGCTCAGCAAATTGCCCGCGAACGCGGTCTGGACACCGACAGCAAGCGTAAAGTCTATCTGCCCGTGATTCGCGCCTACCGCGTTGGGCCCGAGCTGGTTGCATGGGCGGACGGGAAAAACCTCCGCGAGCTGGGGATTTACCGCCAGACAGGCTGCTATATCGAGCGTATTCGCCGTAACGGCATTCTGGCAAACCCGGACGGCGACGCCGTGCTGCAGATGGGCGATGACATTGCCCTGGTCGGTTACCCGGATGCCCACGCCCGCCTCGACCCGAGCTTCCGCAACGGTAAAGAGGTGTTTGACCGCGATCTGCTCGATATGCGTATCGTCACCGAAGAGATTGTGGTGAAAAACCATAACGCCGTCGGCCGTCGTCTGGCGCAGCTGAAGCTGACCGATCATGGTTGCTTCCTCAACCGCGTGATCCGCAGCCAGATTGAGATGCCAATTGACGACAACGTCGTGCTGAACAAAGGCGACGTTCTGCAGGTCAGCGGCGATGCGCGACGCGTGAAAACCGTTGCGGACCGCATCGGCTTTATCTCTATTCACAGCCAGGTCACCGACCTGCTGGCCTTCTGCGCCTTCTTTATCGTCGGCCTGATGATCGGGATGATCACCTTCCAGTTCAGCAACTTTAGCTTTGGCATCGGTAACGCTGCCGGGCTGCTGTTCGCCGGCATCATGTTGGGCTTCCTGCGAGCGAACCACCCGACCTTCGGCTACATTCCGCAGGGGGCGCTCAATATGGTGAAAGAGTTTGGTCTGATGGTCTTTATGGCGGGTGTCGGCTTAAGCGCCGGTAGCGGCATTGGCCACAGCCTGGGTGCTGTTGGCTGGCAGATGTTGGTTTCCGGACTTATCGTCAGCCTGGTACCGGTCGTGATTTGCTTCCTGTTCGGTGCTTATGTGCTTCGCATGAACCGCGCCCTGCTCTTCGGGGCAATGATGGGGGCCCGTACCTGCGCCCCGGCAATGGAAATTATCAGTGATACCGCACGCAGCAATATTCCTGCGCTGGGCTATGCGGGCACCTACGCTATCGCTAACGTACTGCTTACGCTGGCGGGTACGCTGATCATCATCATCTGGCCTGGACTCGGATAACTCTTAAGTTCTGCGCACGACGAAAAAATTTTCGTTACGCGCAGAACTTTTTTATCAGGGGGCAGTCATAACTATTGCCACTGCTTTTCTTTGATGTCCCCAATTTGTGGAGCCCATCAACCCCGCCGTTTTGGTTCAAGGTTGATGGGTTTTTTGTTGCCTGAAATTCCCCTCTTCAACATTCCGCCTTCCCTCTTTCCATCCAAACATATATGCTTAACCATATATATAACCAACCGCAGGAAAGCCGATGCTACATCCGGTCCAACTTTTCAAAGCCCTCTCCGACGAGACCCGCCTGTCCATCGTCATGCTTCTGCGCGAAGCCGGGGAGCTGTGCGTCTGCGATCTCTGTTCCGCCACGGCTGAATCACAGCCCAAGGTATCGCGCCATATGGCGCTGCTGCGCGAATCTGGGCTGGTGAGCGATCGCCGGGAGGGGAAATGGGTTTATTACCGTTTGTCCCCCACTATGCCGGCATGGGCTGCCACCGTGATTGACAACAGCTGGAACTGCTTGCGGGAAGAGACCCGCACAAAGCTGAAAAACCGTCTTCCGGGCGCGTGTTAAAACACATTCACAAAAACAGATATAACGGAGTTCACGATGTTTCTGGCTGGGGCAATTTTTCTGTTTACACTGGTGCTGGTCATCTGGCAGCCCAGAGGGTTAAGTATCGGCTGGAGCGCCACGATGGGCGCTGTACTGGCGCTGGTCAGCGGCGTGATCCACATTAACGATATACCGGTGGTGTGGAATATTGTCTGGAACGCGACGGCCACGTTTATCGCCGTCATCATCATCAGCCTGCTGCTTGATGAGTCCGGATTTTTCGAGTGGGCGGCGCTGCACGTGGCCCGCTGGGGTAATGGCAAGGGCCGGTTGCTGTTTACGTATATTGTTCTGCTGGGTGCGGCCGTTGCGGCGCTTTTTGCCAACGACGGCGCGGCGCTTATCCTCACGCCCATCGTTATCGCCATGCTGCTCGCCCTCGGGTTCAGCAATCAGGCCACGCTGGCGTTTGTCATGGCGGCTGGATTTATCGCCGACACTGCCAGCCTGCCGCTGATCGTTTCGAACCTGGTGAATATCGTATCGGCAGACTTCTTCTCGCTGGGGTTCAGCGAATACGCCTCGGTGATGATCCCCGTGGATCTGGCCGCGATTGCGGCCACGCTGGTGATGCTGCACCTGTTCTTTCGAAAGGACATTCCGCCGGTATACGACCTGTCAAAACTCCGCGAGCCTTCCCGCGCCATTAACGATCTTCCAACCTTCAGAACGGGCTGGATTGTTCTGTTACTGCTCCTTGTCGGGTTCTTTGTACTTGAACCGCTCGGCATTCCGGTCAGTGCTATCGCGACAGCAGGCGCGTTGATTTTGTTTGCCGTTGCAAAGCGCGGGCATGCCATTAATACGGGAAAAGTGCTTCGTGGCGCACCGTGGCAGATCGTTATCTTCTCGCTGGGGATGTACCTGGTGGTGTATGGCCTGCGCAATGCCGGGCTGACGGAGTATCTGTCAGGGGTACTCAATCTCCTTGCCGGGCATGGCCTGTGGGCCACCACGCTCGGTACCGGGTTCATCACGGCGTTCCTGTCATCCATAATGAACAATATGCCGACCGTCCTGATTGGGGCACTGTCTGTCGATGGCAGCACGGCATCGGGTGTGATTAAGGACGCGATGATTTATGCCAACGTGATTGGCTGCGACCTGGGTCCGAAGATCACGCCTATCGGCAGCCTGGCCACCCTGCTCTGGCTCCATGTCCTGGCGCAGAAAAACATGACGATCACCTGGGGCTATTATTTCCGGACAGGCATCATCATGACGTTGCCGGTTCTGTTTGTGACGCTCGCCGCGCTGGCGTTACGTCTCTCCTTCACACTGTAATGAGTAACGGATATGAGCCATATCACCATTTACCACAATCCAGCCTGCGGCACCTCGCGCAACACGCTGGAGATGATCCGCAACAGCGGCACTGAACCCGAAATTATTCTGTACCTTGAGAACCCACCGTCACGTGATGAACTGACCAGACTGATTGCTGAGATGGGGATTTCCGTGCGGGATTTGCTGCGCAAAAATGTCGAACCTTATGAACAGCTGGGCCTCGCCGGGGACCGGTTTACCGACGACCAGCTTATCGATTCTATGCTGCAGCATCCGATCCTGATTAACCGTCCGATCGTGGTGACGCCGCTGGGCACTCGCCTGTGCCGCCCTTCCGAAGTCGTACTCGATATCCTGCCTGATGCACAGAAAGGGGCGTTTACGAAAGAAGATGGCGAAGCGGTGGTGGACGCCAGCGGAAAAAAAATCTCCGGCAGCTAATCTGCTGATAGTGATGCCGTAAGTCTTGTCAGCCACATACCCTGCCCCGTGGCGGAGTTGCATCCGCCGTCACCCGACTCATAATTTGATGGACCGGTCTGGTGAGGGGATGCAGGTATGAGTCTCAAAAATAAAACCGCCGTTATCTTTGGTGGCAGCGGCGCTATTGGCAGCGCCGCTGCGTACGCGCTCGCCCGTGAAGGGGCAACGGTCTACCTCGCGGCACGCGATCAGGCCAGGCTGGAGCACGTCGCTAACCGCATTCACGCCGCTGGCGGGTCAGCCCGGCTGTTTGTTTTCGATGCTCTCAATGCCGACGCGACGCTCCCGGACGTTACCGGCATTGATATCGTCGTGAATGCCACGGGTTTTATGCATGACCAGGGTAAACGCCTCGACGCATTAACGCTCAGTGAATTCAGACAGGGGTTCGACCCTTTTCTGGCCGCCTATTTCAACATCGCCAAAGCTGTCGCACCCCGTATGGGCGGTGAGCGTGCCGGAACGCTTATCACCGTCGTTGCGCCGGCTGCAAATATGGCGATGCCGGGACATCTCGGGCATATCGTTGGCTGCGCGGGAACGGAAGCGTTAACCCGTGCGCTCGCGGCGGAGCTGGGGGCAAAGAATATTCGCGTCCTGTGCGTGCGTTCGCATGCGATAGCCGACGCGGTTCAGGCCGGTTCCTGTGTGGGTGACCTGTTCGCCATCAAGGCACAGGCGATGGGCATTACCGTGGAGCAGTTTCTGGAGGGCGCGGCACAGAGCACGATGCTGAATCGCCTGCCGACGCTGGAGCAGGTGGCAGATAGCATCGCGTTTCTGGCGTCAGATGCAGCCGGTGCCATCACGGGAACAACGGTAAACATGACGGCCGGCGCGACCACAATCTAACGTCCGCTCTCGCCCGCTATCCTGCCGACCATCGCCCGGATCTCCTCCCGGGTGAGCGGGGCTCTGTCGGTCACAAAGTGCAGCGTCATCCCTTCGATAAAGGCATCCAGCGCGCGGGTGGTCACCGGGTCGAACCACTGCTCAAGCGTGGTCTGGCTCATCTTCATCCAGTCCTGCATTACCGTTTTGAGCGCCGCACTGCGGTGCATAAAGGCATAGAGCTGGTACATCAGCGCCATATTCTGCGGCGTCGTGACCTGCGAACTGTGGATCAGCGTGGTGATGGATTCGCACGCCATTTCTGGCCCGGTCACGCCGGCGAAGAAATCCCGATACTGCTGCGACATCTGCCGGGTAAACCACGTAAAGGCCTCTTCCAGCAGCGACTCCATACCGTCAAAATAGTAGGTCATCGACCCCAGCGGCACGCCCGCGCAGGTGGCAATTTTCCGGTGCGTCACGGCATGAATACCGTGCTCTGCAATGGTGTCCAGGGTCGCCTGCAGGATCTTCTCCCGGCGTTGAGGATCGTTCGGTGCTCTGCTCATAAATTCCCCACGTGGTTTGTGTACAAATGTACACAAACTTGCTAGTGTTGTCGCTATTGTTGTACTTCCGGTGCTGACTTCAATGACTCTGACCTCCCCCCGTAGAACTCTGCAGCTGCGCATGTGGGCGCTGTTTATGTTCTTCTTTATTCCCGGTCTGCTGATGGCCTCATGGGCCACGCGAACCCCTGCCATTCGCGATATTTTATCCGTCTCAACGGCCGAGATGGGCATCGTGCTGTTTGGCCTGTCGATAGGCTCCATGAGCGGTATTCTGTGCTCCGCGTGGCTTGTCAAACGCTTCGGTACACGGGCGGTCATCCGCACCACCATGTGCTGTGCCGTGTTCGGGATGCTGGTGCTAAGCGTGGCGCTGTGGCTTGCCTCGCCGGTGCTGTTTGCCCTTGGGCTGACGGTGTTTGGCGGCAGCTTCGGTGCCGCTGAAGTGGCCATTAACGTTGAAGGGGCAACGGTTGAACGAGAGATGAATAAAACCGTACTGCCGATGATGCATGGCTTTTACAGCCTCGGCACGCTGGCCGGTGCGGGTGTGGGGATGGCGCTGACGGCCTCGGGCGTCGCCGCGAACCTGCATATTCTGCTGGCCGCACTGGTATGTATTATCCCCATTCTGACCGGTATCCGGGCGATCCCTGACGGCACCGGCAAGAACACCTCTGACGAACACGCCACCGCGGAAAAAGGGCTGCCGTTTTACCGCGACATTCAGCTGATGCTGATCGGCGTGGTGGTGCTGGCGATGGCCTTTGCGGAAGGGTCCGCTAACGACTGGCTGCCGCTGCTGATGGTTGACGGCCACGGTTTTAGCCCAACCTCCGGCTCCCTGATCTACGCCGGTTTCACCCTCGGGATGACCGTCGGGCGCTTTACCGGTGGCTGGTTTATTGACCGCTACAGCCGCGTGGCGGTGGTGCGTGCCAGCGCCCTGCTGGGCGGGCTGGGGATTGCGATGATCATCTTTGTGGACGTGGACTGGATTGCCGGTGTGTCGGTGATCCTCTGGGGTCTGGGGGCTTCGCTTGGCTTCCCGCTCACCATTTCAGCCGCCAGCGACACTGGCCCGGATGCACCGACCCGCGTCAGCGTGGTGGCCACCACGGGCTACCTCGCCTTCCTGGTGGGGCCACCGCTGCTCGGCTTCCTCGGTGAGCACTACGGGCTGCGCAGCGCCATGCTGGTGGTGTTAGGGTTAGTGATCATCGCAGCGCTGGTAGCGCGTGCGGTCGCGAAGCCGGAAACGGAACAAACGACACTGGAGAAGGGATATGAGCGTTAAACTGATCGCCGTCGACATGGACGGCACGTTTCTGAGCGATGCCAAAACCTATAACCGCCCGCGTTTTCTGGCGCAATATGCACGAATGAAAGCGCAAGGCATTCGCTTTGCGGTTGCCAGCGGCAACCAATACTACCAGCTGATTTCCTTTTTCCCGGAGATTGCCCATGAAATTGCGTTTGTCGCGGAAAATGGCGGCTGGGTGGTCAGCGCCGGGGAAGATGTCTTTAACGGTGAACTGTCGAAGACGCACTTCGACACCGTTGCCGCCGTGTTAAACGATGTGCCGGGCATTGAGATTATCGCCTGCGGAAAAAGCAGCGCCTATACGCTGAAGCACTATGACGACGGCTTTAAGGATATCGCGGCAAAGTACTACCACCGTCTCGAAATGGTGAGTGATTTCGGCAACCTGAACGATATTTTCTTCAAATTCGGGCTTAACGTCTCTGACGACGACATCCCGCGTATTCAGGCGATGCTGCACGAAAAGCTGAACGACATTATGGTGCCCGTCACGACCGGCCACGGCAGTATCGACCTCATCATCCCCGGGGTGCATAAAGCCAACGGTCTGCGAATACTGCAAAAGCGCTGGGGCATTAATGACAGCGAAGTGGTGGCTTTTGGCGATAGCGGGAACGACGTAGAAATGTTGCGCCAGTCAGGGTTCAGCTTTGCGATGGCAAACGCCAGGCCGCATATTAAGGCGGTGGCGCGCTTTGAAGCCCCGCACAATAACGACGAAGGCGTGCTGGATGTAATAGATAAAGTGTTGAACGGTGAAGCGCCGTTTCATTGACGCCACCATGGCCCTCTCCCGCCGGGAGAGGGAAAACAGCTTACGGCTGTAAAGCATTCCCGACGCGTTTATCTTTCAGGAACACCACGATAAGCCCAACCCACAGCACGCCGTTAGCCAGATTAAACAGGCTGAACAGACCGTTGCCGCCAAATGCGTAGGCGTGTTTGCTCACCTCGATACCAACAGTGAAAATCAGCATTTGCAACATGCCCATCGCCGCTGACACCGTGCCTTTGCTCATCTCGCTGGCAAACAGGGTCAGGCGCACCAGTCCGGCATTCGCCACACCGATACCGAACGCGTAAACGCTTAATCCTGCGGTCATCCACAAATACGCATGGGACGACACCACTGTCGCGACCGCCGCCAGAACCAGCCCGGCAGCGATGGGCCAGCCGCCCATAATGATCAAGGCACGCACCGTACGACGGGATGTGAGACGCGCCAGCACCAGGTTACCGATAATCAGCGCGCCAAAAATCGGCACCTGCAGCAGGCCATACTCATAGCTGCTGAGCTGCTCGCCGCTGATGATAATGACCGGCGACTGGGCAATCCACGCCAGCAGAGGCAGGCTAACAAACCCCGTCGCCAGCGCGCCCGCCACAAAGCGGCCGTTCTTCAGCACTTCTTTGTAATCCCGGCCCAGCTCTTTTAGCGACAGTTTCTCACCCAGACGGGTAGCGGTTTCCGGCATCGCGCGGTGCAGGCCAAAGAAAGCGACGGCGGCCAGCACGGCAAACAGCACGAACATCCCTTCCCACGGCGCAACGTGTACCCAGGCAGCGCCCACCAGCGGCCCCAGCAGGGGCGCGATCAGCGCCACGTTCGCCATCAGCGCGGTAATCTTGATACACACCGCTTCCTCAAACGATTCCTGGATGGCGGCATACCCGACGGCACCGATAAAGCAGAGGCTCACCCCCTGCAGGAAGCGCAGCAGGGTAAATTGCTCAATATTTTGCGCCAGCAGCGTGGCGAGGCAGGTCACGATAAACCACACCACGCCCGTCAGCATCACCGGACGACGGCCAATACGATCCGACAGCGGCCCTAACAGCCACTGCAAAAACATGCCGCCAGCCAGATAGGCAGTCATGGAGGTCGGTACCCATTCGATCCCTGCGTTGTACTGTTCGACAACGGCCAGCATGCCGGGCTGGATCATATCGTTGCCGATGTAAGTAGAGAATTCGTAGAGCACCAGACATAAGGGGAAAAGCAACGCCTGACGACCCAGACGTGAACCAGAAGAAGAACGGTTTAACATGCAATCTCTTTATCGTGACAAAATCGCGACGAGTGTAATGAAATGCCCTGGCCCGAGATAGTGATTTATCCAGAAGAAAAAGAAATAAAGCACATATCGTCTTTGTTTAAGGTTTCCTTAAGTTGACAGATTTATGATAGCCCCATTTCTCGTCAGCGACTCCGGATTATGGCACCCACTTCCAGCCGTTCAGAATTGTCTAACTTACAGACAAATAAGACAAAACGACTTTACCGTCTACCACCCCGCTTTTATGGTTATCAGCTTTTAATACTGATAGCCCTTGCCGTGCTGTTTACCTGGCTATCCCGCGATGAAACGCTCGACAGATGGATCACCGGTTTATGGTATGACGCGGCTGCACACCGTTTTCCACTGCAGCAAGACCACCTGCTGGACCTGCTGAACCATCGACTGGCGAAGTACATCGCCATCGCCGCAGGTGCTGTTGCGCTCATTTATGGCGCGTTCAGGCGCAATGCGAGACTGGTCACGGCCGCGCTGCTGATGGGGCTTGGCGCGCTGGTGGTTGGCGTACTGAAAAGCATAAGCCATCACAGCTGCCCGTGGGATCTGGTGGAGTATGGCGGTAAGGCCGTTTCTTATCCGCTGTTCAGTGCCGCTCCCGCTGACAGCGGTCCGGGGCGCTGTTTCCCCGGCGGTCATGCCTCCAGCGGCTTTATGGTGATGGGACTGTTCTTTGCCTTCTGGCGCGAGCGTCCGCGTCTTGCCTGGTGCTTCGTCGTGCTGGGCGTCGCTTTAGGTCTGGCGATGGGTTACGGCCAGGTCATGCGCGGGGCGCATTTTTTCTCTCACAACCTGTGGGCTGGGTGGTGGGTCTGGTTTTCCCAGTTGGTGGTCTACGGTCTGGTCTCCACCTGGTTTGCTAAAGAGTGACAACGCTATGTTAGAGAATTTGAATTACCAGCTGTTTTATCTCATCAACGCCACTCCGGCCTCGCCAGAGTGGATGATTGATTTCGCCACCTTCCTGGCAAAAGATCTGATCAGTATCGTGCCGGTGCTGGCGGCGATCCTCTGGCTGTGGGGACCGAGAAGCCAGGTGAAGGCGCAGCGTCAGCTGGTAATTAAGATGGCGATGGCCCTCGGGATCAGCGTGCTGGTCAGCTACATTCTGGGCCTGACATTCCCGCACGACCGCCCCTTCGTCGACCACGCGGGGTATACCTTCCTGCACCATGCTCCGGATGACTCCTTCCCAAGCGATCACGGGACGGTTATCTTTACCTTCGCGCTGGCCTTCCTGTTCTGGCATCGTCTGTGGTCGGGTGTGGTGCTGATGGTGGTGGCAGGGGCTATCGCCTGGTCTCGCGTTTATCTCGGCGTCCACTGGCCGATGGATATGGTGGGGGGGTTGCTGGTCGGTCTCATCGGCTGCGTCAGCGCAGCGATCCTGTGGAATCTCTTCGGTGAAGTGCTCTACCGCGGCCTGTCTTATCTGTATCGCACCCTTTTTGCTATCCCGATCCGCAAAGGCTGGATACGTGACTAACCCCAGTCTGACAGGTTACACTTGAACCCCCGCCCTGCGGGGGTTCACTTTTTTATCCCGAGGAACTATGGAAACACGTCGCGATGACCGCATTGCTCAGCTGATACAGGCGCTGAAGCGCAGTGATAAGCTTCATCTTAAGGAAGCCGCCAGTCTCCTCGGGGTCTCTGAGATGACCATTCGCCGGGATCTGAACAGCGAGAGCGCGCCTGTCGTGCTGCTGGGCGGGTACATTGTGCTTGAGCCGCGTAGCGCCAGCCATTATCTGATCAGCGACCAAAAGACGCGCCTGGTGGAAGAGAAACGCAAAGCCGCCCGGCTTGCGGCCTCGCTGGTGCAACCGCATCAGACGCTGTTTTTTGACTGCGGCACCACCACGCCGTGGATAATCGAAGCGATCGACAGCAGCATCCCGTTTACGGCGGTGTGTTACTCGCTGAATACCTTTCTGGCACTGCAGGAGAAACCCGAGTGCCGGGTGATCCTCTGTGGCGGTGAGTTTCACGCCAGCAACGCCATCTTTAAGCCGCTGAATCTGCAGGATACGCTCAGCAACGTATGTCCGGATATCGCGTTTTATTCCGCAGCAGGAGTCACTGTCCGTCAGGGAGCAACCTGCTTTAACCTGGAAGAGTTGCCGGTCAAGCACTGGGCATTAAGCGCCGCGCAGTACCATGTGCTGGTGGTCGATCACAGCAAGTTTGGCAAGGTTCGTCCGGCAAGAATGGGTGAGTTATCGCGCTTTGACGCCATCGTCAGCGATTGCCGTCCGGATGAAGAGACCGTGGCCTACGCGAAAGCGCAGCAGGTGAAGTTGATGTACTGAGTCAGGTGCAGAGGTCATGCCGGGTGGCGCGATGCCACCCGACAATGGAGGCTTAACTGAACCAGCTGCCAAACCATCCGTGGAATTTCATCATGACGAAGTCCCACATCCGGCTAAAGAAACCGCCCTCTTCTACCGCTTCCATCACAATCAGCGGACGCTGTTCAATCGATTTGCCATTAAGCTGGAAATCAATCGTCCCGACCACCTGGCCTTTTTTCAGCGGCGCGGTGAGCTGGCTGTCGGTCAGGGTGTAGCTGGCTTTCAGGTTTTTCAGCTGACCACGGGGAATGGTCACCGACCCGCCTTCACCCGCCCCCAGGTTCACTTCACTCTTGTCACCAAACCAGACGCGCTGGCTGATGAACGTGGCATCCGGTTTAATGGGCGTGACGGTTTCATAGAAGCGGAAACCCCAGGTCAGCAATTTTTCTGATTCATTAAAACGAATGCGGTCGGTTTTGGTGCCCAGCACGACCGAGATCAGGCGCATATCGCCCTGAGTTGCGGAAGCGACCAGGTTATAACCCGCGCCGGCCGTGGTGCCGGTCTTCATACCGTCGACGTTGACGTTGCTGCTCCACAGCAGACGGTTACGGTTCGGCTGGCGGATTTTGTTGAAGGTAAACTCTTTTTCTTTGTGGATGGCATATTCATCCGGCACGTCGTGAATCAACGCTTTGCCTAACAGCGCCATGTCGCGCGCGGTACTGAACTGACCCGGTGCATCTAGGCCGTGCACGGTTTTAAAGGTGGTATTGGTCAGGCCCAGTTTTTGCGCGTAGCCGTTCATCAGGCCAATAAAGGAGTCCTGGCTGCCCGCAACGTAATCGGCCAGCGCAATACAGGCATCGTTACCGGACTGGATAATGACCCCTTTATTCAAATCAGACACTGACACCTGATCGCCGGGTTTGAGGAACATCACCGATGACCCACGCAGCGCCGGGTTGCCGGTCGCCCAGGCGTCCTTCCCGATGGTGACCATATCGTCAAGCTTGATTTTACCCGCTTTCAGCGCCTGACCCACCACATAGCTGGTCATGATTTTCGTCAGGCTTGCCGGGTCAAGTTTCTCATCCGCATTGCCTTCCGCCAGCACTTTACCACTGGAATAATCCATCAGGATCCAGGCGCGCGCATCCACAGGCGGCGCTTCGGGCGCAGCCTGTTCCGCTGCGTAGAGAGTTGGTACAAACAGGAAAAGGAGCGCAGAGCCTGCCGCCAGGCTGCGCAGAGAAGTCATTTTTCGCGTCATAAATGCCACCCGAGTGTCCATTCAAAAATTACGTCACATCACCGTGTCGCAAGAAGCGATGAGTAATAGCGCACTAAAACGGTTAAAGAAACCTAACCAAGGTAAAGTTATTAAAGTTTATGCAATAACATTCAGATACGCTTTGATTCAGGCGATTTTTTTGTCTTCTGTTGCGTAATTGTTAGGTTTATCTCACCATGGCAAATCGCTGGCGTTGATTCACATCTCAGGTTGTTTGACTATTTCGGGAGTTTCTATGATTACGCTGTGGGGCAGGAACAATTCAACCAACGTTAAGAAAGTCCTCTGGACGCTGGAGGAGCTGGATTTAACGTTTAAGCAAGTGATGGCAGGGTTACAGTTTGGGGTAAATAAAGATGCCGACTATCTGGCCATGAACCCAAACGGTCTGGTGCCCTTGCTGCGCGACGAAGAGACCGACGTGACGCTGTGGGAGTCCAACACCATCGTGCGTTACCTCGCGGCACAGTATGGTCAGAGCCGCCTGTGGGTGGACAATCCGGCCCAACGCGCTCAGGGTGAAAAGTGGATGGACTGGGCAAACCAGACGCTCTCCCCCGCACACCGTGTGATCCTGATGGGGCTTGTCAGAACCCCCGAAGCTGACCGCGACTATCCTGCCATTCATGCAGCCCAGGACACCTGTGAAAACCTGTTTGCGATGATGGACGACGAACTGGCGAAGCATCCGTGGTTCTCAGGCGAACGCTTCGGCGTAGGCGATATTGCCGTTGCGCCCTTCATCTGGAACCTGACCAACATTGACGTTACCTGGACGCCGCGCCCGCACCTTGAGCGCTGGCTGAAGCAACTGAGCGAGCGCCCGGCATACCGTCACGTGGTGATGATCCCGGTGACCTGATTACGATCCGGACGGGCTGACTTTCAACAGTTGCCCGTCCGTCTCATCGGTCAGGACATACAGATACCCATCCGGCCCCACCCGCACATCGCGAATGCGCTGGTCTCTGTCACCTAAAATTCGCCCCTTCTCGGTAACCGTGTTGCCCTCCACGTTCAGCACGATAACGTCTTTCTCCTTCAGCGCCCCGACGAACAGCGTGTTTTTCCACTGCGGGAATACGTCACTGTTGTAAAACGCCATCCCGCTCACGGCGGGGGACACTTTCCAGACAAATAGCGGCTTTTCCGTTCCCTCGACGTGCTCGCCCTGGGCTTCCGGGATCTTCAGGCCGCTGTAGTTGATACCGTGCGTCGCCAGCGGCCAGCCGTAATTTTTGCCTTTCTCCGGGATATTGATTTCATCCCCGCCGCGCGGACCGTGCTCGTTAAGCCACAGCGTGTCGCTCCAGGGGTTCATCGCCATCCCCTGCGGATTACGAATGCCGTAAGACCAGATTTCGGGCCGTGCGCCGGGAGTGTTCACAAACGGATTATCGGCAGGCACTTTGCCGTCCTCCGTCAGGCGCACAACTTTGCCCTGCAGTTTATCCAGATCCTGCGCCGTCGGACGCTGGTTGTTCTCGCCCAGACCAATAAACAGATAGCCTTTACCGTCGAAGACCAGTCGGCCACCGAAATGGTTACCGGTGGACAGTTTCGGCATCTGACGGAAGACCACCTGGAAACCTTCAATTCGGGAGAGATCATCGCTTAAGCGGCCATAGCCAACCGCCGTTCCCGCTTTGCCGTCATTCCCCGCCTCGGCATAGCTCAGCCAGACGCGGCGCGATTTTTCAAAATCCGGGGCGAGTGCCACGTCCAGCAATCCGCCCTGGCCGTTTGCCCAGACCTTGGGTACGCCGACGATCGGGTCGGAAAGCCCTTTTCCGGCCTGCCAGTGCTTTAACTGGCCTCCCTTAAGGGTCACCAGCAGCCCTTTATTGTCCGGCAGGAACGCCATCGACCAGGGATGATCGAGCCGGTTTTGCACAACGTCGACTTTTACCGCGTCAGGGGCGGCGAGGAGAGAAAACGGGAAAAATAACGCAGGCAGGAAAATCAGCGAAGATCGATGCATAACGCGCTCCTTTATCGGTTTATGGCATAAAGGTTAGCCACTGGGTCCGGGCACGTTATCACTTTTACAAAAGCTTAATCAGAAGGGGGAGTTGCCTCCCCCGGTGTCAGTGTTGTTCAAGCGTCTCGTGCTTGTTCAGACACATGATGCATAGAGAGAGCGTGGTCAGGCAGTTTTCAAGCTTCTCCGCGTTAACAGCGATAAAATTCGGGCAGTCGTGGCGTCCGTTCATCAAACATACCCCTGCAATGGAGAGCACCTCGGCGGCGCGGCGCAGCGCAACGAGTTCGCTTTCGGCGTATTCCGCTTTCAGGACGGGTGCTTTTTCACGCATGAAGTTGCAAAGTTCAAAGAGATTATCACGCAGATGTTCGCTTTCGCTGACTGACATATACCCTTTTGCCTTCCTCAACTGCAGGTACGCGGCAAGGTCGATTCGGGCATTGATCAGCTTGTTAAGCAGATCGCGTTTCAGTCTGTCAACGGACATGCTCTTTCCTCCTCTGTCAGCCATTGTGCACATTCAGAATAAGGTTATTTTTTGTACAGTTTAATGCCTGAGATCAATAATTCTTAACTGATTAACATTATTTACAATGTTACAACCTTCTCGCCGGTCATCCGCCTCGCAAAGAGTGTATAAATCCCCCGCGGAACGCTGTAAAATCCCGCCCTGATAACTCCATAATTGATGAATTTTTAACCTATGAGCAATGTTACGCACCAGCCTAAAATCGGTTTCGTCTCCCTGGGCTGCCCAAAAAACCTGGTGGATTCTGAACGCATCCTGACCGAACTGCGCACCGAGGGCTATGACGTGGTGCCAAGCTACGACAACGCCGACATGGTGATCGTTAACACCTGTGGGTTTATCGACAGCGCGGTTCAGGAGTCACTGGAAGCCATCGGTGAAGCCCTGACGGAAAACGGCAAAGTGATTGTGACCGGCTGTCTGGGCGCGAAAGTGGACCAGATCCGCGAAGTGCACCCGAAAGTGCTGGAGATCACCGGCCCGCACAGCTACGAGCAGGTACTGGAGCATGTTCATCACTATGTCCCTAAACCTAAGCACAATCCGTTCCTGAGCCTGGTGCCAGAACAGGGCGTGAAGCTGACCCCGCGTCACTATGCGTACCTGAAAATTTCCGAAGGCTGCAACCATCGCTGCACCTTCTGCATTATCCCGTCCATGCGTGGCGATTTGGTCAGCCGTCCGATTGGTGAAGTGCTGGCAGAAGCCAAACGTCTGGCAGACGCAGGCGTTAAAGAGCTGCTGGTCATTTCTCAGGATACCTCGGCCTATGGCGTCGACGTGAAGCATCGCTCTGGTTTCCACAACGGCGAGCCGGTGAAAACCAGCATGGTCGGCCTGTGTGAACAGCTTGCCAAACTGGGTATCTGGACACGTCTGCATTACGTCTACCCGTATCCGCACGTTGACGATGTCATCCCGCTGATGGCAGAAGGGAAAATTCTTCCGTATCTGGATATCCCGCTGCAGCACGCCAGCCCGCGTATTCTGAAGCTGATGAAGCGTCCTGGCTCCGTCGATCGCCAGCTGGCACGCATCAAACAGTGGCGTGAAATCTGCCCGGACCTGACCCTGCGTTCCACCTTCATCGTGGGCTTCCCGGGCGAAACCGAAGAAGATTTCCAGATGCTGCTCGACTTCCTGAAAGAAGCACGTCTGGACCGCGTAGGCTGCTTCAAATACAGCCCGGTAGAAGGCGCGACCGCCAACGAACTGGCGGATCAGGTTCCGGAAGAGGTGAAAGAAGAGCGCTGGAACCGCTTCATGCAGCTGCAACAGCAGATCTCTGCTGAACGTCTGCAGGAAAAAGTGGGCCGCGAAATTCTGGTCATCATCGATGAAGTGGACGAAGAAGGCGCAATTGGCCGCAGCATGGCGGACGCCCCTGAAATCGACGGCGCGGTCTACCTGAACGGCGAAACCAGCGTTAAGCCGGGCGATATTGTCCGTGTGAAAGTTGAAAACGCCGACGAGTATGATTTGTGGGGAAGCCGGATTTAACGGCGTTTACCCTTCCCTTCACCCTCTCCCGTCGGGAGAGGGTTTCCATCCTACCCCTTAATCCTCGGATCCAGCGCGTCGCGTAACCCGTCACCCAGCAGGTTAAACGCCAGCACGGTCAGGAAAATGGCCAGGCTCGGGAAGATGGCCACGTGCGGTGCAATGACCATGTCCGCTCTTGCTTCATTCAGCATCGCGCCCCACTCCGGTGTAGGTGGTTGGGCACCCAGCCCCAGAAACGACAGGCTGGCCGCCGAGATAATCGACACGCCGATACGCATGGTAAAATAGACCACGATAGACGATACCGTTCCCGGCAGAATATGGCTGAACAGGATAGTGGCATCGCTGGCCCCCATGCTGCGCGCAGACTCAATAAAGGTTTGCTGTTTGAGCACCAGCGTGTTGCCTCGTACCAGACGCGCAAACGCCGGTATTGAGAAGACCGCAACCGCAATAATGACGTTAGCCATACCGCTGCCCATTATCGCCACTACCGCAATCGCCAGCAGAATGCCCGGGAAGGCAAACAACACGTCGCAGATACGCATGATGATGCGGTCCCACCAGCCTTCGTAATATCCGGCAACCAGACCCAGCACGGTGCCGATTGCCGCGCCAATCAGTACCGCAAAAACCCCGGCGGCGAGAGAGATCTGCGCCCCCACCAGCACGCGGCTGAAGATGTCGCGCCCAAGCGAGTCCACGCCGAACCAGTGCAGCATCGACGGTCCATCATTGAGACGGTCGTAATCAAAATAGTTTTCCGCATCAAACGGTGCTACCCACGGCGCAATGACCGCCACCACAATCAGCAGCAGGACAAACAGCCCCGCCGTCATGGCGACCGGCTGACGGCGAAAACGCCGCCAGAATTCAGACCACGGCGTGCGGATATGGTCCGGCTTTAGCCCCGGCATAGCGTTTAACATGGCCTGACGACGCCAGTTCAACAATCGCATTTTACTTATACCTGATGGCCGGGTTAATGGCGGCGTAGAGCACATCCACCACTAAGTTGATAAGAATAAATTCCAGTGAGAAAAGCAGGACTTCGGCCTGAATAACCGGGTAATCACGCATTTCGACTGAATCCACCAAAAGACGTCCCAGCCCCGGCCAGTTAAAGACCTTCTCCACCACAATCGAGCCGCCCAGCAGAAAACCAAACTGGAGCCCCATCATCGTCACCACCGGGATCATCGCGTTACGAAAGCCGTGTTTGAGGATGACCCATTTCTCGCTGACCCCTTTCGCCCGGGCGGTGCGAATATAATCTTCGCTCAGCACGTCAACGAACGAGGCGCGGGTAAAGCGGGCCATCACGGCTGCAACGGCAGCACCCAGCGTCATCGAGGGCAGAATGTAGTGTTTCCAGGTGTCGGCCCCGACCGTCGGCAGCCAGCCCAGCTCCACGGAGAATATCTGCATCAGCAGCATCCCCAGCGCAAATGCCGGGAAGGAAATGCCCGTGACGGCCAGAGCCATACCGAGCTTATCCGGCCAGCGGTTGCGCCAGACGGCAGCGACAATTCCTGCGCCAAGACCAAACAGCACCGCCCAGCTCATGCTGGCAATGGTTAACCAGAACGTGGGCATAAAGCGGCTGGCAATCTCTTCCGACACCGGACGACGTGACACCATAGAAGTGCCAAAGTCACCCTGCAGAACGTTGCCAATATAGTGGAGAAACTGCATATACAAAGGCTGGTCGAGGCCCAGTTGTTTTCGCACCAGCGCGATAACCGTTGCATCCGCATCTGACCCTGCAACCAGACGTGCCGGATCGCCCGGCAGCATATGAACAAACAAAAACACCAGCACCGCCACAATCAGCAGCGTCGGGATAAGCCCCAACAGGCGTTTACAAACATAATTCAGCATGCCTTTCCCTCTCATCCCACAGGCGGTGGCCTGCGGGCATGAGTATTATTTTAAATCTGCTTCATCAAAGCTAAAGCCCGTATCCGGCATGATGTAGAACCCGGTCAGCGCTTTGTTATGCGCGGAAACCAGTTTTTCCACCACCAGCGGTACCCACGGTGACTCTTTCCAGATGATATCCTGCGCCTCTTTATACAGGCGTGCTTTCTCTTCCGGTTTGGTCGTTTTCAGGGCATCCGCCAGGTCTTTATCCACCTTCGGGTTGCTGTAGAAGGCCGTGTTGAACAGGGTCGGCGGCCAGTTCTGTGAGGCAAACAGAGGCGACAGCGCCCAGTCCGCTTCACCGGTAGAGGCCGACCAGCCGGTGTAGAACATCCGTACGCCGCTCTCTTTCTGCCCTTTCCCTTCCACCTCAGCCGCACGCTGACCGGCATCCATCGCGGTGACCTGTGCCTTGATACCTACCTGAGCCAGCTGCTGCTGGGTAAATTGCAGCACCTTCTGAGCGGTACTATGATTATGCGACGACCAGAGCGTGGTGCTAAAGCCGTTCGGGAAGCCCGCCTCTTTTAACAGCTCACGCGCTTTGGCCGGATCGTAAGGCCACGGTTGATAGTTTTGCGAATAGGCGATCGCCGGAGGCAGCACGCCGGTAGCCGGCGTGGCATAGCCAGCAAAGGCGACTTTTACCAGCGCCTGGCGGTTAATGGCGTAGTTGATGGCCTCACGCACTTTTGGGTTATCAAACGGCTTTTGCGTCACGTTCATGCTGATATAGCGCTGCATAATGGACGGGCTGGCGACCAGCTCCAGCTTGCTGTTTTTCTGCAGAATGGCGGCTTGCTCATAGGGGATCGGGAACGCGAACTGCGCCTCGCCAGTCTGCAACATCGCCGCGCGGGTGTTGTTGTCCACCACCGGACGCCAGGTAATGGTGTCCAGCTTCGGCAGGCCCGGCTGCCAGTAACCCGCAAACTTCTTAACCTTCACAAAGTCGGTCTGGTTCCAGGTGAGCAGCTCGTAGGGGCCGGTCCCCACCGGATGGAACCCGATCTCTTTGCCGTATTTTTTCAGCGCGGCAGGCGAAATCATCGCCGTGGCCGGATGCGCCAGAATATTGATAAACGCCGAGAACGGCTCTTTCAGGGTGATCTTCACCGTCGTCGGGTCGACCACCTCGGTGCTGGCGATGTTTTTATACAGGTTGTAGCGCTTGAGGCTATTTTCCGGGTTGCTGGCGCGATCGAGGTTTATCTTCACCGCCTCCGCGTTGAAATCTGTACCGTCCTGGAACTTCACGCCGGTTCTGAGCTTAATGGTATACACCAGCCCGTCGCTGGAAACGGTATACCCTTCCGCCAGCACATTTTTAAGTTTCATCTCGCTATCCAGGCCAAACAGCCCCTGATAGAACGATTTCGCCACCGCCTGGGAGAGCGTGTCGTTGGCATCATACGGATCCAGCGTGGTGAAATTGGAACCGACGGCGACCACCACATCTTTGGCAGCGAACGCCGGCGCGGCGGCCAGGGCTGCCGTCACGCTCGCGGCGAGTAACCATCTGCGCGCTACAAATTTAACCATTGTGTTCTCCTGCCTGTTTTAAGTTATAACCGCGAGAATGCATTGTCCTGACGCGGGGGGGCCACAAAATGCCCCGGGCCAACCTCGCGCAGCGCCACGCGCTCCACCGCCTCGCCCCGTTTACGAATATTGCTCGGCATTTCGTCCTGCAGCAGCACACGCTGGCCGTGGCGATGCTCAGGGTCGGCAACCGGCACCGCGGCAATAAGTTTGCGTGTGTAAGGGTGCTGTGGATTTTCAAATACCGCCCGGCGCGGTCCTATCTCCACAATTTGTCCCATAAACATCACCGCGACACGGTGGCTGATACGCTCAACCACCGCCATGTCGTGTGAGATAAAGAGGAAGGCAATCCCCATATCCCGCTGCAGGTCGAGCAGTAAATTAATGATTTGCGCCCGGATAGAGACATCCAGCGCCGAGACGGATTCATCTGCAATCACCATTTTCGGGTTAAGTGCCAGCGCGCGGGCAATGCAAATACGCTGCCGCTGACCGCCCGAAAACTCGTGCGGATAACGCCAGGCATGTTCTGGCTTCAGCCCCACGCGCTCAAGCAGCCAGGCCACCCGACGCTGCGCGGCTTCACCGTCGAGCAGGTTATGCACCCGCAGCGGCTCCATAAGTGAATACCCCACCGTGTGGCGCGGGTCGAGGGAGGCATACGGATCCTGGAAAATAAACTGGATATCTCGCCTTACCGCCTGCAGTTTGCTGTCCGGAAGGGTATCAATGCGTTCCCCGTTAAAGGTTATGCTGCCCTCCTGGGATTCTACCAGCCTGAGCAGCGCCCGCCCGGTGGTGGATTTGCCGCAGCCTGACTCTCCCACCAGCGCCAGCGTTTCGCCTGGCCATAAATCAAAACTGACGTTTTCAACCGCATGCACCTCGCGCTTCACGCGGTTAAACATTCCGCTGCGCAGGGGAAAACGGGTCACCAGATCGCGCACTTCCAGAATCGGCTTTCCGGGTACCACGGTATCCTGCTCGATTTCATCTTCCTGCTGGCCTGCCGCTTCGAGAGAAATCAACGGGAACCGGCGCGGTAAATTGCTGCCGTTCATCGCCCCCAACCGAGGAACCGCCGCCAGCAGCGCTTTGGTGTAAGGATGAACCGGCGCATGGAAAATTTGCTCAACCGTGCCGGTTTCCACGGCGTTGCCCTTGTGCATGACCAGCACGCGATCGGCAATATCGGCGACCACGCCCATATCGTGGGTGATGAAAATCACCCCCATCTCCATCTCCTGCTGCAGCACTTTGATAAGCTGCAGAATTTGCGCCTGAATAGTCACATCCAGTGCCGTCGTGGGTTCGTCGGCAATCAGCACCGCGGGACGGCAGGAGAGCGCCATCGCAATCATGACGCGTTGACGCATACCGCCGGAAAGCTGATGCGGGTAGCGCCCCAGAATGGCCTGCGCTTCCGGTATGCGTACCAGGTCGAGCATGCGTTTCGCTTCACGAAGCGCCTCATCACCGCTCAACCCCTGATGCAGGCGTATGGACTCGGCAATCTGTTCCCCGACCGGAAAGACCGGGTTCAGCGAGGTCATCGGCTCCTGGAAGATCATCGCAATATCGGCCCCGCGCACGCTCTGCATCTGCGAGGCGCTCAGCTCATTTAAATCAATGACCTGGTGGTTACGCCGGCGCAGCAGCATTTTTTCGCAGCTGACCTGTCCGCCGGTCTGTTCCAGCAGACGCATCAGCGCCAGTGCGGTGACCGATTTCCCTGAACCGGACTCGCCCACAATCGCCAGCGTTTCGCCGCGGTTGAGCGAGAACGATAAATTCTGTACTGCGGGGATGAACTGCCGCTCTTCCTGAAACGCAATATTCAGTTGATGGACAGCCAGCACTTCACGGTTGTCCAGCTCTTCACTGTGCGGCACGCTTTGCCCCCTTATTCACGATAGATCCCCGTACTGGGTTCATCACCGGCATAACCCCACGCGCGGTACATACCTTCGCTGTTAAACGGCAATGCCACGTTGCCTTCACGATCCACCGCAATTAACCCACCGACACCCCCCAGCGCGGGCAGTTTCTCCATCACCACGCGCTCACAGGCTTCGGCCAGGCTTAACCCGCCGTAATCCATCAGCGCGGTGATGTCATACGCCGCGAGGGCGCGAATAAACACTTCACCGGTTCCGGTGCACGACACTGCCGCCGTGGCGTTATTGGCATAGCACCCTGCCCCCGGCAATGGACTGTCACCGACCCGGCCCGGCAGTTTGTTGGTCATACCGCCGGTCGACGTGGCCGCAGCCAGATTCCCGGCTTTATCAAGAGCCACCGCCCCTACCGTGCCCATTTTGCTGCGCTCATCGAGCGGCGCGGTATGGTCAAGCTGCGTCACGTTTGCCGAGCGCGCCTCAAGCAGCTGTTGATAACGCTCCGGCGTTGAAAACAGATCGGGAGAAACTGGCGTCATGCCATGTTCCGCGGCAAACGTCTCCGCCCCGGCCCCGGTCAGAAGAACATGCGGGCTCGCCTCCATCACCAGACGCGCGGCCAGCACCGGATTACGCAGATGGCTCACCCCCGCGACGGCGCCCGCTTTAAGGGTGACACCGTCCATGACGCAGGCATCCAGCTCGTGCGTTTCATCGCGGGTAAAGACTGAACCAATGCCCGCGTTAAACAACGGGCACTCTTCCAGCAGACGTACCGCCTCGGTAACCACATCCAGCGCGCTCTCGCCCGCCTCCAGCATCCGCTGGCCCGTTTCCACAATGGCATACAGCGCATCAATATAACGTTTTTCCTGCTCGGGACTGAGCAGGGCACGGGTGATTGCCCCGGCGCCACCATGAATTGCGATTACCGCATTAACCATTCCCATCACCCGTTAGCCTGATTTGCGGCTTTTTCTATAAATATCATTATCGTCGCTGAAACTTCAGATGATTTTTGAATATAGAAAGACGCAACTGTGATGTAAAGCGTACACCCATCGGGTCATACAGTTAGTGGCACTTTTCTGCCATAATGGACGCTTTCGTCGTTACTCCGCAGGAGCCCACCATGGATTTTACCGCCGGACTGATGCCGCTTGAGGCGGCACTCACGCAGATGCTTGACCGAATTTCCCCCCTGCACGACCACGAGACGCTGCCATTAGTGCGCTGTTTTGGTCGTATTGCCGCGCGCGATATCGTCTCTCCGCTTAACGTGCCTGGGTTCGATAACTCCGCAATGGACGGCTACGCGGTACGCCTGGCGGATATCCGGACGGATACGGCGCTGCCTGTGGCGGGTAAAGCATTTGCCGGTCAGCCGTTTAACGGTGAGTGGCCTGCGGGTAGCTGCATACGCATCATGACCGGTGCCCCCGTACCGCCAGGCTGCGAAGCGGTGGTGATGCAGGAAGAGACCGAACAAACGGAAGCGGGCGTCCGCTTCACCGCGAGTGTTAAAGCGGGACAAAATATCCGTCGTACCGGTGAAGACATCACGCGTGGCGCAACGGTATTTGCCGCCGGGCAGAAACTGACGGTGGGCGAACTGCCGGTGCTGGCCTCGCTCGGCATCGCAGAAATTGACGTTATCCGCAAGGTACGCGTGGCGGTCTTTTCCACCGGCGATGAACTCCAGCTTCCGGGCCAGCCACTGCAGGACGGCCAGATTTACGACACTAACCGCCTCGCGGTACACCTGATGCTTGAACAGCTGGGGTGTGAGGTCATTAACCTTGGCATCATTCCGGATGATCCGGAGAAACTGCGCGCCGCGTTTATTGAAGCGGACCGGTCTGCGGACGTGGTAATTAGCTCCGGCGGCGTTTCCGTAGGTGAAGCGGATTACACCAAAACCATTCTTGAAGAGCTGGGGGAGATCGGCTTCTGGAAACTGGCCATCAAGCCGGGCAAACCGTTCGCGTTTGGTCAGCTGAAACACAGCTGGTTCTGCGGCCTGCCGGGTAACCCGGTTTCCGCCGCCCTGACCTTCTACCAGCTGGTCATTCCGCTGCTGGCAAAACTGTCTGGTAACCAGGCCCACCCGCTGCCGGTTCGCCAGCGCGTACGTGCGGCGACGCGCCTGAAGAAATCACCGGGCCGTCTTGATTTCCAGCGCGGTATTCTGACGCGCAACGCTGAAGGCGAGCTGGAAGTGAGCACCACCGGACACCAGGGCTCACACATCTTCAGCTCGTTCAGCCAGGGCAACTGCTTTATCGTTCTCGAGCGTGAACGCGGCAGCGTGGAGCCGGGTGAATGGGTTGAGGTGGAAAGCTTTAACCACCTCTTCGGAGGCTAACATGACGGCTGAACTCAGCGACCAGGAGATGATGCGCTATAACCGCCAGATTGTTCTGCGCGGTTTTGATTTCGACGGTCAGGAAGCGCTTAAGGCAGCACGGGTGCTGGTCGTGGGGCTGGGGGGGCTCGGCTGCGCTGCGGCGCAGTACCTGGCCGCGGCGGGGGTGGGCAATATGACGCTGCTGGATTTTGATACCGTGTCGGTGTCGAACCTTCAGCGCCAGACGCTGCACAGCGACGCGACCCTCGGCCAGCCAAAAGTGGAATCGGCCCGGGCGGCGCTGGCGCGCATCAATCCTCACGTGAAGTTCACCCTGATTGACGCCCTGCTGGATGATGAGGCGCTGTCGGCACAGATAGCACGACACGATCTGGTGCTGGACTGCACCGATAACGTCACCATTCGCAATCAGTTGAATGCAGGATGTTTTGCCCACAAAACGCCGCTGGTCTCCGGTGCCGCCATTCGCATGGAAGGCCAAATCAGCGTCTTTACCTACGCCGGGGGCGAACCCTGCTATCGCTGCCTGAGCCGTCTGTTTGGCGAGAACGCCCTCACCTGCGTGGAGGCGGGCGTCATGGCTCCGTTAGTCGGCGTTATAGGTTCGTTGCAGGCTATGGAAGCGATCAAAGTGCTGGCGCATTACGGGACGCCTGCCGCGGGGAAAATCGTGATGTATGACGCGATGACCTGCCAGTTCCGCGAGATGAAACTGATGCGCAACCCCGGCTGTGAGGTCTGCGGACGCTAAATGGTAGCCGGGCAAGCGTTAGCATAACCCGGCAACCGTATCAGAGCGTCGTTCTGCCAAACGCCCCTTGCCAGTCCTGCTCAAACTTCACTATTGCCGCATCCACCGCAGGCGAAGTAATAAATTGCTGAGCAACATCCAGCGGCAGGGTGATGGATTCACAACCTGCCAGCAGGCAGTCCAGTGCCTGACGCGGCGTTTTGAAGCTCGCGGCCAGCACTTTTGACTGCGGGGCATGCAGCGTCAGAAGCTGCTGCAGTTCAACCACCGTCTGGATCCCGTCCCCGCCCTGCGCGTCCACGCGGTTAACGTAAGGGGCAACATACTCAGCGCCCGCCAGCGCGGACAGCATCCCTTGTGCTGCACCGTACACCGCCGTACCCAGCGTCGGGATCCCTTCCGCTTTCAGCATTTTGATCGCCGCCAGGCCTTCCGCCGTTACCGGCACTTTTACCACCAGGTCGTTGATAATGGTGCGCAGTTTACGCGCCTCTTCCACCATCCCTTCAGCGGTGGTCGCCATGACCTGCGCGAACAGGCGACCTTTCCCACCAAGCGCATCCTGCAGCGCCGGTAGCAGCGCCTCGAGCGGCGTTTTCCCTGCCGCCACGATACTGGGGTTCGTGGTCACGCCCGCCAGCGGGAAGATACGCGCCAGCCGTTTCACTGCCGCGACGTCGGAAGTATCGAGATAAAGTTCCATGATGTAACCCTCAAATTTAGCCTGCACTTACCCTATCACGACAAAACCTGCTCAGGAGTTGACCTGCATCAAGATAACTTTCATTCGAAAGTAATTTAATCTTCATATGCAAGACGAGAGGCGAAAACATGATCTTCAATATTCAGCGTTACTCTACCCACGATGGCCCCGGTATTCGTACCGTGGTGTTCCTGAAAGGCTGCTCGCTGGGCTGTCGCTGGTGCCAGAATCCGGAAAGCCGCTCCCGCCACCGGGATGTACTCTTTGACGCACGGCTGTGCCTGGAAGGCTGCGACCTGTGCCAGAAAGCGGCGCCGGGCATTATCGATCGTGCGCTGAATGGGCTGGTTATCCACCGTGAAAAGCTTAACGAAGAGACTCTCGACGCCCTCACCGACTGCTGCCCGACGCAGGCGCTCACCGTCTGTGGTGAAGAAAAGCAGGTCGAAGAGATTATGTCCACCGTACTGCGCGACAAGCCGTTCTATGACCGCAGCGGCGGCGGGATAACCCTGTCCGGCGGTGAACCGTTTATGAATCCCGATCTGGCTCATGCCCTGTTTAAAGCCAGCCATGAGCAAGGCATACATACCGCCGTGGAAACCTGTCTCCACGTGCCATGGCATTATATTGCACCCTCATTACCGTATGTCGATCTGTTCCTGGCGGACCTGAAACACGTTGATGGCAGGACGTTCAAACAGTGGACCGACGGTTCCGCCAAACGGATCCTTGATAACCTGAAACGCCTGGCCGCCGCCGGTAAACAGGTCACCATCCGCGTACCGCTGATTCAGGGCTTCAACGCCGATGAAGCGTCGATTACCGCCATCACTAACTTTGCCGCAGACGAACTCAACGTCCGCGAGATCCATTTTCTGCCGTACCACACGCTGGGCATGAACAAATATACCCTGCTCGGCCAACCCTACTCTGCCCCTGATAAACCGCTGGATGATCCTGCACTTCTGGACTTCGCACAGCAGTACGCCTGCCAGAAAGGGTTAACCGCGACCTTACGAGGATAAACTTATGACGACCCTGAATCTCAGCACCCTTAGCGAGCGCATAAAAGCACACAAAACGGCCCTCGTGCATATCGTGAAGCCGCCGGTCTGTACCGAGCGCGCCCTGCATTACACCGAGATGTACCAGCAGCATATGGACAAGCCGATCCCGGTGCGTCGCGCGCTGGCGCTGGCGCATCACCTCGCGCAGCGCACCATCTGGATAAAACACGATGAGCTGATCATCGGTAACCAGGCCAGTGAAGTCCGCGCCGCGCCAATTTTCCCGGAATACACCGTCTCGTGGATTGAAAAAGAGATTGACGATCTGGCGGACCGTCCGGGCGCAGGCTTTGCGGTGAGCGAAGAAAACAAGCGCGTATTGCATGAGATCTGCCCATGGTGGCGCGGCCAGACGGTGCAGGATCGCTGCTACGGCATGTTCACCGACGAGCAAAAAGGGCTGCTGGAAACCGGCATTATCAAAGCGGAAGGCAACATGACCTCCGGCGACGCACACCTGGCGGTTAACTTCCCGCTGCTGCTGGAGAAAGGCCTTGATGGTCTGCGCGACAAAGTGGCCGAGCGTCGTTCGCGTATCAACCTGACGGTGCTCGACGACCTTCACGGGGAACAGTTCCTGAAAGCGATCGATATTGTGCTGGAAGCGGTCAGCCTGCACATCGAACGTTTCGCCGCGCTGGCGTGTGAAATGGCGGCAACCGAATCCCGTGAAAGCCGTCGCGACGAGCTGCTGGCGATGGCAGAAAACTGTGATGTGATTGCCCATCAGCCGCCAACAACCTTCTGGCAGGCGCTGCAGCTGTGCTACTTCATTCAGCTGATTCTGCAGATTGAGTCCAACGGCCACTCCGTCTCGTTTGCCCGCATGGACCAGTACCTCTATCCGTACTACCGCCGCGACGTGGAGCTGAACCAGAGCCTCGACCGCGAACATGCCATCGAGCTGCTGCACAGCTGCTGGCTGAAGCTGCTGGAAGTGAACAAAATCCGCTCCGGTTCGCACTCCAAAGCTTCAGCGGGTAGCCCGCTGTATCAGAACGTCACCATTGGTGGACAGACGCTGATCAACGGTGAGCCTATGGACGCGGTCAACCCGCTCAGTTACGCGATTCTGGAATCCTGCGGTCGCCTGCGCTCCACGCAGCCAAACCTGAGCGTGCGTTATCATGCGGGCATGAGCAATGACTTCCTCGATGCCTGCGTGCAGGTGATCCGCTGCGGCTTTGGTATGCCCGCGTTCAACAACGATGAGATTGTCATTCCGGAATTCATCAAGCTCGGCGTCGAAAAAGAGGATGCCTATGACTATGCCGCAATTGGCTGCATCGAAACCGCAGTGGGTGGCAAATGGGGTTATCGCTGCACCGGCATGAGCTTTATCAACTTCGCCCGCGTGATGCTGGCAGCGCTGGAAGGCGGCCGCGATGCCACCAGCGGTAGGGTATTCCTGCCACAGGAGAAAGCACTCTCTGCCGGTAACTTCGATAACTTCGAAGAGGTGATGGCGGCGTGGGATACCCAGATCCGCTACTACACCCGCAAATCTATCGAGATTGAGTATGTGGTGGACACGATGCTGGAAGAGAACGTCCCCGATATTCTCTGCTCAGCGCTGGTGGATGACTGTATAGAACGCGCGAAAAGCATCAAACAAGGCGGCGCGAAGTATGACTGGGTGTCAGGCCTGCAGGTGGGTATTGCTAACCTGGGCAACAGCCTGGCCGCGGTGAAAAAACTGGTCTTCGAACAGGGTACGATAGGTCAGCAACAGCTGGCCGCCGCTCTGGCCGATGATTTCGACGGGCTGACCCACGAGCAGCTGCGTCAGCGGCTGATCAACGGCGCGCCAAAATACGGTAACGATGACGACAGCGTGGATATGCTGCTGACCCGTGCCTACGAAACCTATATCGCCGAGCTGAAGCAGTACCATAACCCGCGCTATGGCCGTGGTCCGATTGGCGGTAACTACTATGCCGGCACGTCATCTATCTCCGCGAACGTGCCGTTTGGCGCGGCAACGATGGCAACCCCGGATGGACGTAAGGCGCATACTCCGCTGGCAGAAGGAGCCAGCCCGGCCTCCGGTACTGACCACCTCGGCCCTACGGCGGTAATTGGCTCTGTCGGCAAACTGCCAACCGAAGCGATCCTCGGCGGGGTACTGCTAAACCAGAAGCTCAATCCGTCGACGCTGGAAAATGACAGTGACCGTCAGAAACTGATGGTGCTTCTGCGTACCTTCTTTGAAGTGCACAAGGGCTGGCATATTCAGTACAACATCGTTTCGCGTGAAACGCTGCTGGAAGCGAAGAAACACCCGGACCAGTATCGTGACCTGGTGGTGCGTGTCGCAGGGTACTCCGCGTTCTTTACCGCCCTGTCGCCGGATGCGCAGGACGATATTATTGCGCGTACCGAGCACACGCTTTAACTCTCTTCAGACTTATGCCCTCTCCCATCAAGGAGAGGGAACCTGTCTTTAAGCGGCAATTTCGGTTGCCGCTTTGCTTTGACTTTCGAATGAAATTAAATTTGTGCTCTCCGTCACCTTGTTATTAGAATGTTTCAAACGCAGTGACTCAGGAGCACAGTATGACCGTAAAAGTTATCGTCACCGATATGGACGGAACTTTCCTTGATGATGCCAAGCAGTACGACCGAGACCGCTTTCAGGCACAGTTTGAGCAGCTTAAAGCCCGTAATATTGAATTTGTTGTCGCCAGCGGCAACCAGTATTACCAGCTCATCTCCTTCTTCCCGGAACTGAAAGATCAGATCTCCTTCGTGGCGGAAAATGGCGCGCTGGTGTTCGATCACGGTGAGCAGATTTTTCACGGTGAACTGACCCGCCATGAGTCGCAAATTGTCATTGGCGAGTTGCTGAAAGACAACGCGCTCAACTTTGTGGCCTGTGGGCTGGAGAGCGCCTACGTCAGCGAACGGGCGCCGGACGCGTTTGTGGCGCTCATGTCAAAGCACTACCACCGCTTAAAACGCATCCGTGATTACCGCGAAATTGACGACGTGCTGTTCAAATTCTCCCTGAATTTGCCGGACAGCGATATCCCGAATCTTGTCGACAAACTGCACGTCTCCCTCGACGGGATTATGAAACCCGTCACCAGCGGTTTTGGGTTTGTCGATTTGATTATCCCGGGCCTGCACAAAGCCAACGGCATTAGCCGTCTGCTGAAGCGCTGGAAAATCTCCCCACAGGCGTGCGTGGCAATCGGGGACAGCGGCAACGATGCGGAAATGCTGAAGCTGGTGAAATACAATTTTGCCATGGGCAACGCGGCGCAGAGCATCAAAACGATCTGCCGCTACAGCACGGATGACAACAACCATCAGGGCGCACTGAATGTGATTCAGGCCGTGCTTGACGACTACTCCCCGTTCGACGCGTAATCTCTCTCTTGCCGGAGCACTGCTCCGGCACCTCACTCTTTTTCCATCCTGTGGCACACGTCAAATATTTAAACTTGCATTAACTAATTTTTAACTTAAAGTATCACTTGTAGATATTTTTCCTTTCGAATGAAAGATGCGAGGCAGTTATGACGTTTACCAGTGAAAGTTTGCCTGCGGACCATAAAGCAGCGATTCGTCAGTTGAAGCGTGAACTACGTGCGCAGATCGGAGACGTTCAGGCGGTATTCGACACGCTCAGCGATAAAATCGCGACCCGCGTGGCGGAAATTAATGCCCTGAAGAACAAAGGTGAAACCGTCTGGCCGGTTATCCCGTTTGCGGATGTGAAAAACGGGACGATCACCCAGGCACAGCGTGACGCGGTCAAACGCCGTGGCTGCGCGGTGATTAAAGGTCACTTCCCTCGCGAGCAGGCGCTGGCGTGGGATCAATCGATGCTCGACTACCTCGATCTCAACCGGTTTGATGAGGTCTATAAAGGTCCGGGCGATAACTTCTTTGGTACCTTAACCGCCTCACGTCCGGAAATTTATCCTATCTACTGGTCGCAGGCGCAAATGCAGGCCCGCCAGAGTGAAGAGATGGCGCAGGTACAGTCGTTCCTGAACCGTTTATGGACCTTCGAGAGTAATGGCAAACAGTGGTTCGATCCGGACGTCAGCGTCATTTATCCGGACCGTATTCGTCGTCGCCCACCGGGTACTACCTCTAAAGGGCTGGGTGCGCATACCGATTCCGGCGCGCTGGAGCGCTGGCTGTTGCCGGCCTATCAGCAGGTCTTTGCCCGCGTTTTTGACGGCAACGTGGATAAATACGATCCATGGAACGCCGCACACCGTACCGAAGTGGAAGAGTACACCGTGGATAACACCACAAAATGTTCTGTATTCCGTACCTTCCAGGGCTGGACGGCGCTGTCAGATATGATCCCGGGTCAGGGGTTGCTGCATGTGGTGCCTATTCCGGAAGCGATGGCCTACATTCTGCTGCGTCCGCTGCTGGATGATGTCCCGGAAGATGAACTCTGCGGCGTCGCGCCGGGACGTGTCCTGCCGGTCTCCGAGAAATGGCATCCGCTGTTAATCGAAGCGCTGAGCAGCATCCCTGCACTGGAAGCAGGCGATTCCGTGTGGTGGCACTGTGACGTCATCCACTCGGTTGCACCGGTGGAAAATCAGCAAGGCTGGGGCAACGTAATGTATATCCCTGCCGCCCCGATGTGCGAGAAAAACCTCGCCTATGCGAAAAAAGTGAAAGCAGCGCTGGAAACCGGTGCATCGCCGGGCGATTTCCCGCGCGAAGATTATGAAAAAAACTGGCAGGACCGCTTTACCGTGAACGATCTGAATATTCACGGCAAGCGTGCACTGGGCATGGCTTAACTGTCGTATAACCCTTCCCGCTCCACGGCGGTGCGTCGTTTCCCCTGACGTATCCGCCGGACAGAACCCCGCACGGCCAGCGTGCCGTTAAGCATTAATGTTCCCACCGGCGCATCCGGGCGCATCAGCCGTTGCTGAAGCATATGCACCGCTTCGGTTCCCAGTTCATCGCGCGGTACATGCACCGCCGTGAGCGGAACATCCTGAATGGCCGCCAGATTAAACCCGTCAATGCTCATCACCGAGATATCCTGCGGCACGCGCAAGCCCTGTTTTTGCAGCGCACTGATGGTGCCCGCCGCCATAAAATCGCCGCCGACTAAAAATGCGGTGGGCAGATCCTTACCCTGCATTTGACGGAGCCAGGAGGTGACCAGCTCTTCTGTTTCGCGCGCGCTGAAGCTCGGAGCCACCAGCAGATCGCGTTTATCGTTGAATTTCAGGTTGTGAGATTGCCACGCATCGCGGATCCCGGCCAGACGCAGTTCCATGGTGTAACGCCGCAGGCAGAGGACATTCATCACCTCACGGTGTCCCATTTCAAACAGATAGTCCGCGGCCCGCTCACCTATCGAGCGGTGGTCCGGTGCCACTGCAGGCAGGCGCATATGCCGGTCGCGGCAGTTAATCAGCATGCAGGGTTTACCCACATCCACCGCCAGATCGTAGATATGCGGATCGTCGATACCGAGAAGAATAGCGGCCTGTGTCTCCGGCTCGTTCATCCGTGCCAGAAAAAGCTGTGCGTCGCTGTCATTCTCTTCCAGCGCGCAATAACGCAGACGGACATCGTGGGAAGCAAGGCCTTTACTCACGCTCTGGATCACGCGGTAGTAAAAGATGTCGGACCGCTCGTCAAAGGCGCGCTGTGGCGCAAAAACCACCAGGCTGTTGAGCAGCAGACGCCCCGCCGCCAGACCGTCCATCACCCCCAGCTCCCGCGCACAGGCCAGTACCCTGGCGCGCGCTTTTTCACTGGTGTTCGCTTTTCCTGCCAGCACCCGCGACACGGTGCTGATGGAGAGCTGCGTGCGGGCGGCAATTTCGGTGATTTTTAGCCTTTTGTCCATTTTGTGATCTGGCTCCATTTGCGAAATGAAAAAATTTTCATAGCGTACTCATCAGTCAGTAACGGGCATGAAAAGCATCATGCCAGATGATTTATGTCATTGATGAGAAATTTTGCACAAAATCCACTATTGCCCGCTCATTTTCTCCCTTAAGGTGAATTTGTCACACCACTTCCATACTAGTTGTATAGCAACTTCTGAATTAAAACGGATAGAAATCAAAGCCATAAAAATCTGTGTGACACCTGAACCTCCGTCCCCTTACCGTCCGTCTTGTGGAGAGTAAAATGAGTCAGGACATCAATAACACCGTTGCGACAAGCAAAACCCGTCGCGTCATTAAGAACCTGCGCTGGTATGTGCTGGTGCTGTTCTTACTGGGCGTCACCGTTAACTACATCACCCGAAACTCGCTGGGTATTCTCGCCCCTGAGTTGAAAGAGAGCCTTGGGATCACCACCGAGCAATACTCCTGGATCGTCGGGGCATTTCAGATTGCCTACACCATTTTCCAGCCTCTGTGCGGCTGGTTGATCGACGTGATTGGTCTGAAGATTGGCTTTATGGTCTGCGCCGGGATCTGGGCGCTGATGTGTATTTTCCACGCCGGGGCGGGCAGCTGGCTGCACCTGGCTATTCTGCGCTTCTTTATGGGTGCATCTGAAGCGGCCGCCACGCCGGCGAATGCGAAAACCATTGGCGAATGGTTCCCGAAATCGGAACGTCCTGTCGCGGCCGGTTGGGCGGGCGTAGGGTTCTCCATTGGCGCGATGCTGGCACCGCCCATCATCTATTTCGCGCACGCCTCGTTTGGCTGGCAGGGCGCGTTTATGTTTACCGGCGTGCTGGCGCTGCTGTGGGTGATCCTCTGGTGGGCTTTTTACCACAACCCGGAACAGCATCCGAACCTGAGCAAGGACGAACTGGCGTTTATCAAGCAGGATAACGAACCGCCTGCGGTAAAACTGCCCTTCCTCACCGCGCTGAAAAATGTCTCCAAAAATAAGCGCTTCTACGGTATCGCCCTTCCGGCGTTTATGGCCGAACCGGCCTGGGCCGTGCTGAGCTTCTGGGTTCCGCTGTATCTCGCCAAAGAGCACGGCATGGATTTGAAGCAGATTGCGATGTTTGCCTGGCTGCCGTTCCTTGCCGCGGACCTCGGCAGCGTGGCAAGCGGCTACCTCACCCGTCTGTATGCCCGACTGTTCGGCTGCAGCCGTGTGAACTCGGTGGTGGCCAGCTCCGTCACCGGGGCATTCCTGATGATCTCCCTGGCGGTCGTGGCCATTACCCGCGACCCGTATATCACCATCGTGCTGATCTCCATCGGCGGTTTCGGGCATCAGATCATCTCCTGCATGCTCAGCGCGCTGGTCGTGGAGTCATTTGATAAAGGTCAGATGGCGACCGTTAACGGCATGCGCGGCTCGGCGGCCTGGATTGCCAGCTTCCTGTTCTCCCTGTTAATTGGGGTGACCGCCGACAAAATCGGCTTTAACCCGCTCTTTATTGCCATGGGGTTCTTTGACCTGATTGGCGCTGTTTTCCTGGTGGCATTTATTGCTGAACGTCGCGCCAAGCGCGCCTGATAGTGGATGTATTGCGTATGAAAACCCTGAAAAACTGGACCGTTGATAAGCAGTCGGCAAATCATCTGGAACTGCTGGTCGATAACCAGCACCGTCTGTGCCTGTATGTGCTGGAAGAAAATCTGTTCCGCGTGCTGATTAAACGCAAAGGTGAGCTGACGCTGGATCGCACCTGGAGCATCGCCCCGCAACAAGATGTGCCGTGGGAAGGTCGCCGCCGCGACGACCTGAGTGGTTTCACCTGCCCCGCCTGGACGCTAACGCAGCAGGACGACGTGCTGACAGTTGCTACCGAACAGCTGCGTGTGACCGTGCATCAGCCGCTGTGGCTGGAGTGGCACTACCGCAATGAGGCGGGTGAGTGGCAGCCGCTGGTCAACGACCGTCCAACCAGTGCCTATCTGCTGAATGCCCATGGCGACGGTGCGGCGCACTACCTGAGCCGCCGCAAGGATGAACGCTTCTACGGTCTGGGTGAGAAAGCCGGCGATCTGCAGCGTAACGGCAAACGCTATGAGATGCGCAACCTCGATGCAATGGGCTACAACGCGGCCAGCACCGATCCTCTGTACAAACATATTCCGTTCACCCTCACCCGTCGCGATGACGTGAGTTATGGCCTGTTCTACGACAACCTGAGCAGCTGCTGGCTGGATCTGGGCAACGAGATTGACAACTATCACACCGCCTATCGTCGCTGGCAGGCGGAAGCGGGCGACATCGATTACTACCTGTTCACGGGCAAACGGGCGCTGGACGTGACCAAAGCTTTCGTGCGTCTGACCGGGAAAACGCTCTTCGGGCCGAAATGGAGCCTGGGTTACAGCGGTTCGACCATGCATTACACCGACGCGCCGGATGCGCAGAACCAGCTGATGAACTTTATCCGTCTGTGCGAAGAACATGCTATTCCCTGCGACTCATTCCAGCTCTCTTCGGGCTATACCTCGATCAACGGCAAGCGCTACGTCTTTAACTGGAACCACGACAAGGTGCCGCAGCCGAAGGTGATGACCCAGGCTTTCCACGACGCGGGGTTAAAGCTGGCGGCCAACATCAAGCCATGCCTCCTGCAGGATCACCCGCGCTATAACGAAGTTGCGGAAAACGGGTTGTTCATCCGCGATTCAGAAACCGACGCGCCAGAACGCTCCAGTTTCTGGGATGACGAAGGTTCTCACCTGGATTTTACCAACCCACAGACGGTGAAATGGTGGCAGGAAGGGGTAACCACGCAGCTGCTTGAGATGGGGATCGACTCCACCTGGAACGACAACAACGAATATGAAGTGTGGGATGGCGAAGCCCGCTGCCACGGCTTTGGCAAGGAAATCGCGATCAAGCACATTCGCCCGGTGATGCCGCTGCTGATGATGCGTGCCTCGCTGGAAGCGCAGCAGCGTTTTGCCCCGGAAAAACGTCCGTATCTCATTTCCCGCTCCGGCTGCGCGGGCATGCAGCGTTACGTCCAGACCTGGAGCGGCGATAACCGTACCAGCTGGGACACCCTGCGCTATAACACCCGCATGGGTCTGGGAATGAGCCTGTCCGGGCTGTTTAATGTGGGTCATGATGTTGGTGGTTTCTCCGGCGACAAACCCGACGCGGAACTGTTCGTACGCTGGGTGCAAAACGGCGTGATGCATCCGCGCTTTACTATTCACTCATGGAATGATGACCACACCGTTAACGAGCCGTGGATGTATCCGGGCGTGACGCCGGCTATTCGTGGTGCCATTGAATTACGCTATCGTCTGCTGCCGTACCTTTATACCCTGCTCTGGCAGGCGCATGCTGACGACGAACCGATGCTACGCCCGACCTTCCTCGACCACGAACACGATGCGCAGACGTTTGAGGAGAACGATGATTTCCTGCTGGGTCGCGACCTGCTGGTGGCCAGCGTGGTGGAGGCCGGGCAGCGCGAGCGATGCGTCTGGCTGCCGGATAACGAAACGGGCTGGTACGATTTTTACACCCACGAGTGGTTCGCTGGCGGGCAGTGGATCGTACGTGATGCGCCACTGGAGAAATTGCCGCTGCTGGTACGTGCCGGTGCGGGTCTGCCGCTCAGCGAACGCATTACGCATGTCAGCGCGGAAAAAGACACTACCCGTGAGCTGAAACTGTTCCCGGTGAAAGGCGTCGGTTCAACCGCGGGCCTGCTGTTTGAAGACGATGGTGAAAGCTGGGGCTATCAGAACGGCAATGCGCTGTGGGTGGAGTGGGACATGGCATGCGACGGTGCCACCATCAACCTGAAGGTCAGTGCGCGGGGAGATTATCGTCCGGCGTGGAAAGCGCTGAAGATATCGTTACCGGTCGGGGAAAAACGCACGCTGCTGGTGAATGGTATTGAAGGGAATGAATGGGCGGTCTAGTACGGCCTGATGCCCGCTCCCACAGGGAGAGGGCATCAAACACAGGCCCGGTAGGCGTAGCGCCACCGGGCTTTTTTTAACCCTCGATACCTTTACTGCGCAGGTAATCTTCGTAGTTACCGGTGAAGTCCACCACGCGCTCAGGCGTAATTTCGATCACGCGGGTCGCCAGCGAGCTGACGAATTCACGGTCGTGAGAGACGAAGATCAGGGTCCCCTGATACATCTCCAGCGCCATGTTCAGCGATTCGATAGATTCCATATCCAGGTGGTTAGTCGGTTCATCCATCACCAGGATATTGGGTTTTTCCATCATCAGCTTACCGAACAGCATGCGCCCTTTTTCACCACCGGACAGCACTTTAGCAGGCTTCTTGATGTCGTCCTGGCTGAACAGCAGACGACCCAGAATGCTGCGCACTGCCTGCTCGTCGTCGCCTTCCTGCTTCCACTGGCTCATCCAGTCGAAGACGGTCAGGTCGTTTTCGAACTCGTATTCATGGTCCTGTGCGTAGTAACCAATCTGCGCGTTTTCAGACCACTTCACGGTACCGTTATCCGGCTGCAGTTCGCCGACCAGGGTTTTCAGCAGAGTGGATTTACCCACGCCGTTGGCACCCAGAATGGCAATCTTCTCGCCCACTTCCAACAGCAGGTTAAAGTTTTTAAACAGCGGACCGTTTTCAAAACCTTTAGCCAGGGCTTCCACTTCCAGCGCATTACGGAACAGTTTCTTGTCCTGCTCGAAGCGGATGAATGGGTTCTGACGGCTGGACGCTTTCACTTCATCAAGCTTGATCTTGTCAATCTGGCGCGCACGAGAGGTCGCCTGGCGAGATTTAGAGGCGTTCGCGCTGAAGCGGCTGACGAAAGACTGCAGATCAGCAATCTGGGCTTTCTTCTTGGCGTTATCCGCCAGCAGACGTTCACGCGCCTGCGTGGCTGCCGTCATGTACTCATCGTAGTTGCCCGGATAAACGCGCAGCTCGCCGTAGTCCAGGTCCGCCATGTGTGTACACACCATGTTCAGGAAGTGGCGGTCGTGCGAGATGATGATCATGGTGCTGTCGCGATCGTTCAGCGTCTGCTCCAGCCAGCGGATGGTGTCGATGTCCAGGTTGTTCGTCGGTTCGTCGAGCAGCAGGATATCCGGATTGGAGAACAGTGCCTGCGCCAGCAGAACACGCAGTTTCCAGCCTGGCGCGACTTCACTCATCGGGCCGTAATGTTGTTCTACCGGAATACCCACACCCAGCAGCAGCTCGCCCGCACGCGCTTCCGCAGAGTAGCCATCCATTTCGCCGTACAGCACTTCGAGATCGGCCACTTTGTAGCCATCTTCTTCGCTCATCTCCGCCAGAGCGTAGATGCGATCGCGCTCCTGCTTCACTTCCCACAGCTCCGCGTGTCCCATGATAACGGTGTCAAGGACGGTGAACTCTTCAAAGGCGAACTGATCCTGACGCAGCTTACCGATGCGCTCGTTTGGATCGAGCGAAACGTTGCCCAGCGTCGGCTCTAAATCACCGCCGAGGATTTTCATAAAAGTAGATTTACCGCTACCGTTGGCGCCAATCAGGCCGTAACGGTTGCCGCCGCCAAATTTGACGGAAATGTTTTCGAACAGCGGCTTACTGCCAAACTGCATAGTGACGTTGCTGGTAACTAACACGGGGAGATTCCTGCGAAAAGTGTGATAAACACGGCATTATGCCACAATTCCGAATTGAGATCCCGCGTTGCGGCAATCAGCTAAACTTTAACAAAATCGAAAAAAATGTGATTTCGTACACATCTGAATTCCCTGTTAGCGGGAATGCACATATAATGCGCTCCCATCAAGATTCAGACTTATCAACTCATCGCCGGAATGGCTTAGATACCTCGCACAACATGAACATGAAATTAACAACGCTTTTTGCGGCGGCGTTAGCCGTAGTAGGTTTTTGCAAAACCGCTTCTGCGGTGACTTATCCGCTGCCGACAGACGGTAGCCGTCTGGTTGGTCAAAACCAGGTGGTCACGGTGCCTGAAGGTAACGCTCAGCCACTGGAATATTTCGCGGCGCAGTACCAGTTGGGCCTGTCTAACATGCTGGAAGCGAATCCGGGTGTTGACCCGTATCTGCCTAAAGCCGGTACCGTGCTGAACATTCCTCAGCAGCTGATCCTGCCGGATACCGTCCATGAAGGTATCGTCATCAACAGCGCGGAAATGCGTCTGTATTACTACCCGAAAGGCACCAACACGGTTATCGTGCTGCCAATCGGTATCGGCCAGCTGGGTAAAGACACCCCAATGAACTGGACGACCAAAGTTGAGCGTAAGAAAGCAGGTCCAACCTGGACGCCAACCGCCAAAATGCACGCAGAGTACATCGCTGCGGGTGAACCCCTGCCAGCTGTTGTACCGGCAGGCCCGGATAACCCAATGGGTCTGTACGCGCTGTACATTGGCCGTCTGTACGCGATTCACGGGACCAACGCCAACTTCGGTATCGGCCTGCGCGTAAGCCACGGCTGCGTACGTCTGCGTAACGAAGACATCAAATTCCTGTTCGAAAACGTGCCGGTCGGTACCCGCGTCCAGTTCATCAACGAACCGGTTAAAGCGACGTCTGAGCCGGATGGCAGCCGTTACATTGAAGTACACAACCCGCTGTCCACCAGCGAAGACCAGATCAACAACAACGAAATCGTTCCGGTTACGCTGAACAGCGCGGTGCAGTCCGTGACCTCTCAGCCGGATGTAGAGACAGCGATTGTTGACCAGGCCGTTCAGAACCGTTCTGGTATGCCAGTGCGTCTGAACTGACCCTCTGCCCGGTGGCGCTTTGCTGACCGGGTCTGAGAATAAAAAAGCGGGCTCTGATGCCCGCTTTTTTTTATCCGTTATTGACGATAACTATCCCGCCGTGGTCGTAACGGTAGTGACAGTGGGCATACTCAAGCGGTGTGCCATCCTCCAGATAGATAACCTGCTCCACCTCCAGCACCGGATCGGTCTGCTCGCAGATAAGGTGTTGCATATCCAGCGCGTTCGGTTTTAGCGCCCGCACCACCCGGTACGACCCCATAATTTTCAGCCCCAGCGTCTCCTGCACGTAGCGGAACACGGAGCCTTCAAGATGGCTTTTATTCAGACCGGGCACCAGATTAAGCGGCATTACGGTGGAGTCCAGCGACATCGGCTCACCGTTGAGCAGACGCAGCCGAACAAAGTCATAGACAGGCGCATCGGCGTTAATCATCAGCGAGGCCTGCTCCTTCTCGTTTGGAAAGCGCAGCTCGAAATGGACCACGACGCTGGAAACGGTGCCCAGATGCTCCCAGGTTTTTGTTGCGCCGAAGTAGTCGCTGCCGGAAAGATCCCACTGCGAGAGTTGCAGGAAATTTTTGCGGATAAACGTCCCCTGCCCCTGACGGGTATAGATCAGCCCTTCCACGATTAACTGGCGTATGGCCTGCTGTATGGTCATCCGGCTGGTGCTGAACTCCGCCGCCAGGGCAAACTGGTCCGGGAGCGGTTCGTTGGCGGCGTATTGCGAGCTAATAATGCGTTTCTTAATTTCCCGCGCTATGGTGATGTACTTCGCCGCCATCGTCCTTCCTTTCTGTTAGTTTTCTGTCCCGCTGTTTTTTAATGCCACTCTCTCGGCAATTTTGAGGAAAGGCAGGTAGAAGAATACACCAAATACAATGATTGCCAACTGCACGACCACGGCGCGCCAGTCCCCTGCCGTTGCCAGCCAGGCGCTCAGAATGGGCGGAGTTGTCCACGGGATCATAACCACACAGCGCGACATTAACCCCAGGGTAGTACAGAACCACGCAAACCAGATACCTATGGCAGGTAGCAGCACAAAGGGGATCATCAGCGGCAGGTTGAACACAATCGGCAGGCCAAAAATGACCGGCTCGTTGATGTTAAACAGACCCGGCGCCAGCGACAAACGGGCCACCTGTTTCGCCGATTTTTGCCGTGAGAAGACGAAAATGGCAATCAACAGGGAAATCGTGCTGCCGGTGCCCCCCACCATACCAAAGGTCGGTACAAAGATATTATTGGTGATATGTGGGACAGGCTGACCATTGGCAAAGGCCAGCATATTCTCGTTGGTGTTGATCAGCAGAAACGGCTCCAGCACCACGCTGTTAACCACTGACTGATGGATCCCAAGCGTGAACAGGAAGTTACCAAAGCTATAGATAAAAATCGTGCCCGGCAGGCTGGTGTTGATCAGGCGCAGCGGCTGCTGAATAAAAGTGGTGATCAGGTGGATGAGATCCGTGTGCAACACGTTCGCCAGAAGCGCGGCCAGTATGGCAAACAGGGAAAGCGTCAGGATCGTCGGGATCAGCGCGGTAAACGATTTGCTGACCGCCGGCGGTACATTTTCACCTAAAGAAATGTGCAGCGCTTTCAGACGAGAAATGGCGATAAACAGTTCCGTTGAGAGCAGACCAATCAGCACCCCGGCAAAAATGCCGGTTGAGCCAATATTGGAGAACGTCAGCACCTGCGTGACGTTCACCGTGGCGTCGCTGCCGACGGGCGTGAGCTGTAAGCGCATCGGCATCATAATGATAAAACTGCTGATGGCGATAACCACTGCCGAGACCGGGTTGTCGAAGTCTTTGTTGCGTGCCAGCGACCAGGCAATCATCGGTGCCAGCAACAGCGCGGCGATATTCAGCGTACCGTTAATAATCGCCTCGCCCCACACCTTAAAATGCGCCAGCGTGTCGCCTTCAAAAATCCATGGGAATACCACGTTATTCACCAGCACCGCCAGCCCGGCAAGGATGAAAATGGGCATGACCGTGGCGAAGGCATCGCGCAGGGAACGCAGGTGCACCTGGTTTGCCAGGCGCGCCGAGAACTCAACAAATCTGTCGACAAAAGACTGCATATGCGGTGTTATTTTTGTTTCAGACATAGCGGATATTTCCCTTCAATCAGTCACAAAAACGGCCCGGCAGCGTACGGCTTACATCTCGCGTCCGTTGGTATGGATAACCTGTTTCAACCATGCGTAGCTCTTCTTCGGTACGCGCTTTAAGTCTTTCAGGTCGTGGTTTTCACGGTTCACATAGACCACGCCGTAACGCTTACGCATGTCTCCCTGTGAACTCAGAATGTCGATTAAGCCCCAGCCGAGGTAACCGATCACCTCTGCGCCATCCTCAAACATGGCTTGTTTCATCGCCTCGATATGCGCCCGGTGGTAGTCAATACGGTAGGTATCTTCAATCGGATTCACACCATCCCAGGACTCGATCACCCCAATACCGTTTTCAATCGGGAATACCGGCATACGCCAGTCGTTGTAATAGCGGGTGATGATGGTGCGAAAGCCCAGCGGATCAATCTGCCAGTTCCATTCGGTCGCTTTCAGGTACGGGTTATTTTTATCACCGTGCAGAAGGTAATCGTTGACCGGCGTTCCTTCGGGGATCGCATCGCTGTCGAGGGTTTTACTGGCGTAGTAGCTGAAGGCCATATAGTCGTTTTTGGTACGCGCCAGCAGCGCAAGATCCTCAGCGCGGTAGATATCCGCAAAACCTTGCTGTTCCACGACCGCCATCACCGCCGGGCTGTAACCCTGGCCGGCAAAGACGCGCAGCAGGTTCTGGTTAAGGAATTCGTCATACTGCTGGGCGCAGAAGATATCACGCGGTTTACAGGTCGCCGGATAGACCAGCTGGTGCGCCAGCATACCGCCCATCAGCTGGCCCGGACGGGTCTGGTGCAGGTATTCGGTCAGGGTCATATGCGCGACCATGGTGTGGTGCTGCAGTTCATACAGCTCGCGCAGGGTTTTCTCGCCTTTCATATAGCCCGAGATCCGGAAGGCTTCCGGCATGTGGAAGATGTTCTGCTCGTTAAACGTCAGCCAGTACTTCACCCGGTCGCCGTAACAGTCGATCATTTTTTTGCCGTAGCGGATAAACGCGTCCATCACACGGCGATCGTTAAAGCCGTTGTACTCCTGCGCCAGCGCCAGCGGCATATCGAAGTGGTAGAGGCAGATCATCGGCTCAATGCCGCGGGCAATTAAATCGTTAATAAAGCGGTCATAAAACGCGATACCTTCGTCGTTGAAGTCACCGTCGCCCTGTGGACATACGCGGCTCCAGGCGATCTGAAAGCGGTAGCAGTTCATGCCCAGATCCTGCATCAGGTCGAAATCTTCCAGATAGCGGTGGTAGGAATCGGTCGCGACTTTCCAGTCAGAAACATTCTCCCCGGCTTCGCGAATGTCATATACCGACATTCCCTTTCCTCCCTCATTCCAGGCTCCCTCCGTCTGCATACTGGATACGGAATTGCCCCATAAAAAATTGGCTGGCAGAAATTGATTCATGATCGCTCCCTATATGACTAGTCATTTAAAATTTCATGACTAGTCATATAGGCGAAGACGAAAAATCAATCAAAGAGGAGGATCGTTTTTTGTGAGCAAGGCGGGAAAAAAACCCGGTCAGCGAAGCGAGACCGGGGGGAAGGACGGTTATTGTTGTGCGAGCTGATGACGACGATATTCACCCTGCCGCTCCAGCATCCAGCCCGGGTATTCGCGCGGCAGCGCGCTGACGGCATCAAGCGGTTTAAGCTCATCTTCGCTTAAACGGATCCCGGTGGCGGCAATGTTGTCGTCCAGCTGGTCGACACGTTTGGCACCAATAATGACGCTGGTTACGGCCTTCTGATGCAGCAACCACGCCAGCGCAATTTGCGCCACAGAGACACCTTTGCGCTCGGCCAGGGTGCGCATCACATCTACACAATCGAAAGCACGCTCTTTATTCACCGGCGGGAAGTCAAATTCCAGGCGGCGACCGCCGGATTCACTCTGCCCGTCACGGCCATATTTTCCGCTAAGCAGACCGCCTGCCAGTGGGCTCCAGACCATCAACCCGACGCCTTCACTCTGCATCATCGGTATCAGTTCACGCTCAAGATCGCGCCCGGCGATGGTGTAATACGCCTGCAGCGAAGCAAAACGCGCCAGTCCAAGGCGTTCGGAAATGCCCAGCGCTTTGGCAATCTGCCACGCCGCCCAGTTAGAGACGCCGATATAACGCACGTGCCCATGCTGCACCAGGTTATCCAGCGCGTAGAGCATCTCTTCGACCGGGGTTGCCGGGTCAAAACCGTGGAGCTGATACAGATCGATATGATCGAGCTGCAGACGGCGCAGGCTCTCTTTGACGCTACTGATGATGTGATAGCGCGAACTGCCGCGGGAGTTCACCCCGGCCGTGCCCGTTTCGCCAAACACTTTGGTGGCAACCACCACATTTTCGCGCGGAATTTTCAGGTTCTTCAGCGCCTGGCCGGTGATCTCCTCCGAGCGCCCTTCCGAATACACATCCGCGGTATCGATGAAATTAATTCCGGCATCCAGTGCACGGCCCACCAGCTGCTCGGCTTCACTTTGCTGCAGCTGACCAATCTTGCCCCACATGCCGCCTTCTCCGCCGAAGGTCATGGTGCCAAGGCACAGTTCAGACACAAACAGACCGGTATTGCCCAGTTTTTGATAACGCATAAGATAATCCTCGCATGTCGTTCGATGGGTACCCGATAGTTATACCCGCCCCATAGCCATCGCGAATGTGGTGTTCCTGTCCGTTTCTTGCCCAATCCTCTGAATCTTATCCGCGCGGAGCCTCACCAAAGACCTTGTAATCCGGTAATTGCACCTGCTGATACGGCTCCCAGCCGCCGCCCAGCGCTTTGTAGAGCGCCACCAGATCGAGAGCGCTTTGTACCTGCGCCTGCGCGCGTTGCTGCTGCGCCTGCGCCAGCTGCCGCTGGGCATCCAGCACGTCAATAAAGCTGGCGATCCCCTGCCGGTAGCTGTCGCTTGCCAAATCAAACGCGTTTTGCAACGCATCGATGGTTTTAGCAAGGCCGGCTTCACGCTGCTGATCGGTGCGGTAGCTCACCAGCGCATTCTCTACGTCCCCGAGCGCGGTGAGCACCGTCTGGCGGTAGTCGAGCACTGCCGCGCCCTGCTGCGCACGCGCCACCTTCACGCTCGAGACCAGTCTTCCGCCCTGGAAAATCGGTATCGAGACCTGCGGGCCGAAGCTGTAGAAGTGGCTGCTCCAGTCCGTCAGCCAGTTGGTTTCGCTGTTTCGCAGACCAAACTGCCCGGAGAGGGTAAAGCTCGGGAACAGCTGCGCCACGGAAACGCCAATTTGCGCCGTGGCGGCGTGGAGGTTGGCTTCCGCCTCGCGTACGTCAGGACGACGACGGGCCAGCGTGGATGGGATACCCGTTTGTACGATATCCGGCAGGGCGGGCATCGGCTGCGCCGACTGCAGCTCCGCATCCAGCGCCCCCGGCGGCTTGCCGAGTAAAATTGCGAGGCCATTCATTGCCTGCCGTGCCTGGGCCTGATACTGAGGAAGCTGCGCTTCGAGGTTCCCCAACTGGGCACGCGCGTTTTCAACGTCCATCTGCGGTGACAGCCCGCCCCGCTGGCGGCTTTCGGTGAGTTCCAGGGTTTGTTGCGCGCTCTTAATCTGGGTGTTCAGCGTGGCAATGATGCTCTGCGCACCCCGCAGCTGCAGCCATGCGCGCGCCACTTCCGCCTCCAGCGACACCAGCGCGTCGTTACGCTGCTCTATCGCCGCTTTCTGCTGCGCTTCGGCAGCCTCTACCTGTCGGCGCACCTTGCCCCACAGGTCGATTTCCCACTGCGCATCGAAGCTCCCCTGGTAAAGATTGATCGGCTGCGTCAACGGTCCTAGCGCGCCCCTGAGTTCAGGATCCACGTTATCAAGCTGGTCGTACACGCCGTGGGATTTCAGCTCTCCCTCCAGCCCAAGCTGCTGGCGCGTGGCCTGCAGATTACCGTTTACGGAAGGGTAAAACGCCCCACCCGCCTGGTTAATCTGTTCGCGCGCCCCGGCAATACGCAATACCGTCTGCTGCAGGGATAAATTTCCCGCGATCGCGCGTTCAATCAGGCTGTCCAGCTGCGGTGAACCGAAGGTTTTCCACCAGCGTGGGTTGGTTGCCGTCGAGGCCGTTTTTGACTTCACGCCGCTGTCACCCGGATCGTTCCAGTGTGTCGGGGTCTGCGACGCCGGCGGCTGGTAATCCGGCCCCACGGCACAGCCTGCCAGCAGTATGATCATCAGGGGGGTTAAACGTCTGTGTATCATCAATGTGCTCCTGCACTCCCCTCGCTCTTAACCGGCGAGAGCAACAAACAAAACGGAATCAGTAACATGGCTACCACGCTCAGAATGGTGAACACGTCGATATACGCCAGGAAGCGCGACTGCTCGATCATGGTCTGGTACATGCGCCCGGTGGCGATACCGGTAGGGTCCCCGACCTGAGTGGTGAAGTTCTGGATCGCCTGTGCGCTTTCGCGTATCGCCAGCTGGAACTGTTCATTAAACGGTGACGCGTGATAGGCCAGATGCGCGCTGTGCGCCTGGGAACGTTCGGTAATGGCCGCCGTAGAAAGCGAGATGCCAATTGAGCCCGCCACGTTGCGGAACATGGTAAACAGCGCCGCCGCATCGGCGTTCAGCCGCCTCGGTATCGAAATAAAAGCAATGGTGGTGAGAGGAACAAACAGGAAGCCAAGCCCTATCGACTGGGCGCTGCGGAACAGCACCAGCGTTTCGAAATCGATATCCGGGGTCAGCGTACGTGACCAGAAGAACGACACCGCCAGGCAGGTAAAACCAAAAGCGATAATCCAGCGCGTCTGCACCACCGGCATCAGCTTCAGCACCAGCGGGATAGTCAATACGATCAACACGGCGCCCGGCGAAAGCACCAGCCCGGACCAGGTGGCGGTGTAGCCCAGATCCTGCTGTGCAAGCTGCGGAATCACCACCGAACTGCCGTACAGAATCATCGCCATGCCCGCCATCAGCAGGCTGGAGGTGGCGAAGTTGCGATCTTTCATGCAGTGCAGATCTACCACCGGTTTTTTGGCATACACCAGCCAGTAAATCGCTCCAATAATGCCGATGAGCGTCAGCACGGCGAAGGTGCGAATAAAGTTCGAATAAAACCAGTCCTCATCTTCTCCCCGGTCGAGCATCACCTGCAGGCAGCCTAGCCCCAGCGCGATCAGGCCAATCCCCGTCCAGTCGATAGACAGCTTCTCTTTCGATTTGCTTTCCCATGGCGGGTCTTCCAGCAGCTGGTAGATCGCCAGCACCGTTACAATCCCCACCGGAATGTTGATGAAGAAAACCCAGCGCCAGGAGTAGTTATCGGTGATCCAGCCGCCCAGCGTCGGGCCAAGTACCGGCGCAACGATGATGGCGATTGACGACAGGCCAAACGCTTTACCCCGGTCCTCGGGTTTAAAGTAGTCGAGCAGCACCGACTGCTGCGTGGGCTGCAGCCCCCCGCCGAAAAAGCCCTGCATTACGCGAAAGAGAATGATTTGCCACAGCTCGGTGGCGATCCCGCACAGGAACGAACAGACGGTGAACATCACGATGCAGATGAGGAAGAACTGCTTGCGGCCAAAAACCCGGCTCAGGAAAGCCGATATCGGCAGCACTATGCCGTTTGCCACCAGGTAGCTGGTCAATACCCAGGTGGATTCGTCGTAGCTGGACGAGAGCGACCCGGCCACATGCGGGAGTGCCACGTTAACGATAGTGGTGTCGAGGATTTCCATAAACACCGCCAGCGTGACCACAATCGCCACCGCCCACGGATTACTGGCGGGTCGCCAGTTGTCGTGGCTGTGATCCGTCATTCCACTGTCACCTTCGGTGCCACCGACAGCCCAAGCGGCAGCGGTTTGTTGGGATCCAGCCCTTTATCAATCACGATCTTCACCGGCACGCGCTGAACGATTTTGACAAAGTTACCGGTAGCGTTTTCCGACGGGAAGGCGGAGAAACGCGAGCCGCTGCCCTGTTGAATACTGTCAACATGGCCTTCGAGCGCCATATCCGGCCAGGCATCTACGGACACCTCGACCTTATCGCCCGGCTTCATGCGTTCGAGCTGCGACTCTTTAAAGTTCGCCACCACCCACACATTCGGCGAGACCAGTGAAAACAGCGCGGTACCCGCCTGCACCAGGGTGCCGGGCTGGACGTTGCGTTTAGTGACAAAACCGTCAAACGGGGCGCGGACTTCGGTGTAAGAGAGGTTCAGCGTCGCGGTTTCCAGCTGCGCTTTGGCCTGATCGACCTGGCGCTGACGCGCTTCCACATTGGTTTCCTGCTGGCGGATCTGCAGCTGTACCTGCTCCGCCACTTCAAGCTGCGCCTGCGCACTTGCCAGGCCCGCCTGGGCACTGCGCAGCTGGGCATTGGCGGTATCAATACTTTGCTGGGTGGTCGCTCGCGGGTCAACGCCTCGCTGGCGGCGATACTCCGCCTGCGCATTGGCCAGATCGGCCTGCGCTTTAATCACCTGCGCTTTGGCTTCATCACGCTGAGCGGGATACTGGACTTTTGACAGCGCCAGCTGCGCCTGAGCCTGATGCAGCTGGGCTATCGCCAGCCCAAGCTGGGCCTGCGCCTGATCGCGCTGGGCGGTGGTATCACGCGGATCGATAACCACCAGCAGGTCACCCTTTTTCACCCGCTGGTTATCGCGCACGCGCAGCTCGGTGATATAGCCTGCCGTTTTCGGGGCAATCGTCACCACATCACCGTCGGTAAAGGCGTCGTCAGTGGTCTCTTCGTTACGGGTTAAAAACCACCAGACCAGCGCCACGATAACCATCACCACCACGACAATGCCAAGGATGATTAACGGTTTTTTGCCCGGGCGCTTACGCTGTTTAGTGTTGTTTTCCTGCTCGTCAGCAGGCAGGTTTTGATCTTCAGCCATAGGTCAGCAACAGTCCTGTCAGTGAGCGGCATCACACTATGCCGTTCACTAAAGCTAGGACGTTGCTATACGTTTGCCAGGAAAAACTGACAAATTGCGCACTATATGAGAAGGAAAATTCCGAAACCGATCGCCGCGGCCCAAATCAGCATCGGGATCGACCAGACATGGAAACGCCACCAGATACGACGATCGTTAGCCATACGCAGGGCAATCAGGTTAGCAAGCGAACCGGGCAGCAGCCCAAACCCGCCGATATTCACCGCCCACGCCAGCAGCGTGTCAGGGGGAACGTAGTTGAGGAGTAAAATGGTGGAAGGCACGTTGCTGATGAACTGTGACAGACCAATCGCCGTGAGCCACAATCCCGGCTGCGACAGGCCACTGACGCTGTGCAGAACGTGTTGCAGTACCGGAAGCTGGATAAGCAGATGCACATCAATAAACATCACCATAAAGACCAGCAATAACGTCCAGTCCACGCTGACCAGCACGCGCCGCGCCAGGAATAAAAAACCGGCGGCGACGAGCAGCACGCCCGCCAGTTCATACTTCAGTTCCAGCGCGAACAGGAAAACGATGTACAGCGCCAGACAACTCCACACCAGACGCGGCTGCCACTGCGGGCCCGTGGTACCGCTGTGGTACTGCAGTTTTTTGACCGGGAACGCGAACCAGCAGACCGCCAGCAGCGACACCATCATCACCAGCGCCAGCGGAGCCATCTGCCAGGTAAAAGCGGCAAACGACAGCCCGGAGCGTCCCCACAGGAGAATATTTTGTGGGTTGCCGATAGGGGTCAGAAGCGAACCGGCGTTAACGGCCAGTGCCTCGAAAATGATCAGCCGGCTAACCGGGATCTCGCAGAGCTTACGCAACGTGAGCGTGAGTGGCACGATGATAAACAGCGCCACGTCGTTGGTCAGAAACGTCGACAGCACCGCAGCAGAGAACACCATAAACAGCGCCAGGCGGCGTTCAGTGGCAAAGCGGCGCACCATTTTACGTCCCAGGACGTCAAAATAGCCACTCAACTCTACCCCTTTGGTGAGCATCATCAGGCCACTGAGGGTAATGATGGTGCGCCAGTCAATCACCGCAGGCCAGGTGTGTGGCGCAAACGGCACAAAGATGCTTAATACTGCGCCAATGATGAATAAGAGATGGAAGAAACGATCGCGTGCCAGGGCCTGCAGTCCGGGGATGTTCATTCAGCGGAGGGACCATATTTAAGGGTAAATTCGCGAAACTTAACCAGCGTCTCTTCGCTGACGTGGTGTTCCATTCCTTCCGCATCCCGGCGGGCAATTTCCGGGCTTACGCCCAGCACCAGTAAGAAGTTTTCGACGAGCTGGTGGCGCTCGCGACTCTCCTGGGCGAGTTTCTCCCCTTCCGGCGTCAGAAAGACGCCGCGCCAGGGGATCATTTCAATCAGGCCCACGGAGGCCAGACGTTTTAACATTTTTGCCACTGTCGGTTGGGAAACGCCCAGCCGTGCAGCCATATCCACCTGGCGCGCCTCCCCGACCTCGCGAATCAAATCGGAAATCAGTTCAACATAGTCATCAATCAGCTCACGACGATGCGCTTCACGTACCTGGCGAAAACCTTCGACATGTTCTTCAACATTCACCAGTTGCGTCGTTTTTCTGATTGTTGGCTTACCTGCGCGACGGTTCATTGTACTTCCTCAGTGGGGTGACGCTTCCAGCGCCCGGTATCGAGAGCGCACATTGTAAACCATCCCTCTACAAGCACAAAAAATTAACGAAATAGCCATAGCTATACAATATAGCCTGTGCTATATCTGTATGTAATGCAGTCACCCTTCACGGATCGAAGGGATCAAAAATCAGGAGGTCTCATGAACGAATTCAAGAGGTGTATGAACGTGTTTACCCACTCCCCCTTTAAAGTACGCCTGATGCTGTTGAACATGCTGTGCGATATGTTTAACAACAAACCCCCGCATCAGGACGACAAACCCTCCCATTAAGCGGCGTTGCGGTACGCCGCTTCATTTTTCCGTCACAAACCCTCTGTACACTGGCTTTTAGCCGCCCTATTCCCGATCTTTTTTACGGATTTGCAATCCCCTTCGCAAAACATCTGCTTAGCAACTGTTGCTATTATTTAGCGCTCGCACTATCTTCTTGCAGCCCTGCACAATTTGCGGCTCGCTGAAGCGGACCCTCATTCCCTCTCCACGCACTGTCAGGCAGGTTATGACCCTTGACGCCAGGGTGAGCACATGGCGTTTTTATCCATGATAGTGACCTATGAATTTAACCCTGATAGACACCGTTGTTACCCGTAGCCGGGCCTTAAGCCCGTGGACGGGATTTTACTTTTTGCAGTCATTACTGATTAACTTTGCGCTGGGCTATCCCTTTAGCCTGCTCTATGCCGTGGCCTTTACCTGCATATTGCATGTGCTGTGGCGAACCGCTCCGCGCGCGCAAAAAACGTTAGTCGGAATCTGTTCTCTGGTCGCTGCACTCTATTTCCCGTTTGGTCAGGCTTACGGCTCGCCGAACTTTAATACCCTGCTGGCGCTGCACTCGACCAATATGGAAGAGTCGACAGAGATCCTGACGATCTTCCCCTGGTACAGCTATGTGGTCGGCCTCTTTATCTTTGCCCTTGGCGTGATAGCCGTTCGCCGTAAAGTGGAAGAGAAAAAAACGTGGGGAAAAATTGAGCACCTGTGCCTGGCGTTTAGCGTGGTGGCATTCTTTGTCGCACCAGTACAAAACCTGGCCTGGGGTGGGGTGTTCAAGCTGAAGGATACCGGCTATCCGGTGTTCCGTTTTGTGAAAGACGTCGTCGTTAACAATAAAGAGGTGCTCGACGAACAGGCACGTATGGCTGAGCTTTCAAATATGAAAGACACCTGGAACGTGCTGGCCGTGAAGCCCAAATATCACACCTATGTGGTGGTGATTGGTGAAAGTGCACGTCGCGACGCCATGGGAGCATTTGGCGGACACTGGGACAACACGCCGTTCGCCAGTTCGGTCAAAGGCACCCTGTTTACCGATTATGTTGCGGCCAGCGGCTCAACGCAGAAATCTCTCGGCCTGACGCTGAACCGTGTGGTCGATGACAAACCCCAGTTTCAGGATAACTTTGTTACCCTGGCGAACCGCGCAGGTTTCCAGACCTGGTGGTTCTCTAATCAGGGCCAAATTGGCGAATACGATACGGCCATTGCCAGTATCGCCAGACGCGCCGACGAAGTGCAGTTCCTGAAGAACGGTGATTTTGAAGCGGACAAGAATACGAAAGATGAAGCGTTGCTGAAAATGACGGCGCAGGTCTTTGCCTCTCCGCGTACCCAGCCGCAGCTGATTGTTCTGCACCTGATGGGGTCTCACCCGCAGGCCTGCGATCGGACCGGCGGTAAATACGCAGAGTTTGTGCAGTCCAAGGAGACCTCATGCTATCTCTACACCATGACGCAAACCGACGACCTGCTGAGCAAACTGTACGATCAGTTACGCAATACGGGTGACAGTTTCTCGATGGTCTACTTCTCGGATCACGGGCTGGCGTTTAAAGAGCGCGGAAAAGAGGTGCAGTATCTGGCGCACGACGATAAGTTCCAGCAGAACTTCCAGGTACCGTTTATGGTTGTGTCGAGTGATGATAAAACGCATCGCATTATTAAAGCGCGGCGTTCGGCCAATGATTTCCTGACCTTCTTCTCGCAGTGGACGGGGATTTCGGCACAGCAGATAAAAAATGCGTACCCGTTTGTCTCTAACAAGAAGGCTCCCCCAGTTTACATTACCAACTTCATGTTACAGAAAGTTGACTATAACCATCTGGGAACCGATATCTTCGATATTAAGAGTAAATAATCCGGGCAATCTGCTACCCTCTCCTGCAAGGCGAGGGGTTAACGTAAAAAAAAATCCGCCACATTGGGCGGATTTTTTACTGGCTCACCGAAGTGATTAGAAGCGGTAACCTACGCCCGCGATCCAGGTGCCAACGTCAACGTTGCGGATACGGCTCTGCTCATAAGAGAAGTCCAGAGCGACGTCCTGGATTGGGTTGAACTGCAGACCCGCGCCATAGGAGAAGCCGTAGTCGCTGTTGCTTGCAGTGCGGTTCAGACCCTGGTTTTCGGTCTGCTGGAATTTACCGTAGCCAACACCTACAACACCGTAGATGCTTGCCCAGTCGTTCAGACGGTAAGCTGGACCAGCGGTGATGCCGTAGTACTGGCCTTTGTTGTATGCGCCGTTTTCAGAACGATCTTTCTCGGTGTAGGTGAAAGAACCGATCACGCCCAGTGGGTTGTTATCCTGCTCGTAACGATACTTCAGGTTGAAACCGTTAGCTTTGTTCATCACGCCCTGCATATCGCTCTGAGCGTAACCACCGGTTACAGTAGAAGTAGCAGCTACAGCGGTACCTGCGGAAACAGCCAGTACAGCGGCCAGTGCTGAAAGACATGCAATTTTTTTCATAACCACCTCAAATGTGCTTCAAGTAAGTCCGTAAGTTTTAAATATATCAAAAAAATTTGCGAAACTCTTTGTGATTCGTGATGTCTAACTGAACCTTTCCTGTAACAGAACGTTTCCAGCGTCAGCTATCTCATTCAAATCACATACAATTTTCGCTATAAAACGCTCATACTGCGCGTCTGCGCCGTTACATTCATCCAGATTATTCCTAATCTGACAGGCGATAAATCCACCAGCGCTTAACCATTTTACGGAATTTACACGTTTTTTTTTCAACGGTCTCTCAACCGTTGCAGCTTATTTCCTTTACACTGCAACCTTTACTTCATTTGACATAAGTTGACAGGAGAAAGGATGCCTGGGTTATCCCGCTCGTCGTCGGTCTGGTTGCCGGTTGTCGTCATACTCATCGCCATGTTGTCCATTCAAAGCGGTGCCTCGCTGGCCAAATCCCTCTTTCCGCTGGTCGGTGCGCCTGGGGTCACGGCCCTGCGTATTGCCCTCGGAACCGCGATCCTGGTGGTGATTTTCAAACCCTGGCGTTTACGCTTTAAAAAAGAACAACGCTTACCGCTGCTTTTTTACGGGCTGTCCCTGGGAGCGATGAACTACATGTTCTATCTCTCCATCCAGACAATTCCGTTGGGGATTGCCGTGGCACTGGAGTTTACTGGCCCGCTGGCGGTAGCGCTTTTCTCGTCCCGTCGTCCCATTGACTTTATCTGGGTAATTTTAGCCGTTCTTGGCCTGTGGTTCCTGCTGCCGCTGGGTCAGAGCGTCTCAGAGATTGATCTCACGGGCGCGGCGCTGGCTTTGGGGGCGGGTGCCTGCTGGGCTATCTATATAGTGACCGGACAGCGCGCCGGGGAAGAGCATGGCCCGGCGACGGTGGCACTCGGTTCATTGATTGCCGCTATCATCTTTGTGCCGGTGGGTATGGCTCAGGCCACCGAGTCCATCTGGCAATGGTCAGTCATGCCCATCGGGCTGGCGGTCGCCATTCTTTCCACAGCACTCCCCTACTCTTTAGAGATGATAGCCCTTACGCGCCTGCCGACGCGCATTTTCGGCACGCTGATGAGCATGGAGCCCGCGCTCGCCGCCCTGTCAGGGATGGTCTTCCTCGGGGAAACCCTGACCTTCACCCAGACGCTGGCCCTGTGTTCGATTATCGCCGCCTCAATGGGCTCAACGCTGACGATGCGCCCGGAACCTAAAGTTGAGAAAATTGACCTCAATTAGCGCTCTATATTCTGCGTGGCTTTATAGCCATGCAGAATAAAGGCCAGTTTCCCGTTTAAAATATTTTTTTACATACTTTGCACTCTTCGTGAAATATTTCCCCGCTGTCGATAACGTTTTCCTGAATTAGGATTGATCTGCATCAATTTTAAATAATCCCTTTAATTTCATACCATTGCAAACACAACGTCCTTCTCACTATTAAACTGATAGGCAGAGCCTCCCCCGCAGGAAAAAAATCCGGTGCTATACTTAATCCCGCAATTACCTGGGACACAAACATCAAGAGGATATGAGATTATGAGTACCGCTAAACTGGTGAAAACGAAAGCGTCTAATCTGCTTTATACCCGTAACGATGTATCGGATAGCGACAAAAAAGCGACCATTGAGTTGCTGAATCGCCAGGTGATCCAGTTCATCGATCTTTCGCTGATCACCAAACAGGCCCACTGGAATATGCGCGGTGCAAACTTTATTGCCGTTCATGAAATGCTGGATGGCTTCCGCACAGCACTGGTTACCCACCTCGATACCATGGCCGAACGTGCCGTACAGTTAGGCGGTGTGGCACTGGGTACCACGCAGGTGATTAACAGCAAGACGCCACTGAAAAGTTATCCGCTGGATATCCATACCGTTCAGGATCACCTGAAAGAGCTGGCAGACCGCTATGCGATAGTGGCTAATGATGTGCGTAAAGCTATCGGTGAAGCTAAAGACGAAGATACAGCCGATATCTTCACCGCCGCTTCCCGCGACCTGGACCAGTTCCTGTGGTTCATTGAGTCCAACATCGAATAATTCATAAGAATTTCCTATACAACCCTCGCCCTCCGGTGAGGGTTTTGCACATCTATGGTGCACGTTTTTGGCCTGAGACGCTGCAAAAGTGAAAAAATTGTAATAATCACCTCACACAACCGTTAACGGAAGATTGTTTTTTCGTCAGAATTTACGCTAAATAACGCTTCGTCAGTTGAGCCAAATGATGCGCACCAAAACGGTGCTCCACTTTGGTGCAATAAAAGTTCATTGCCCCGTTTTCTGTGCAATGCATGACATCATCCCCTTTGTAAAACAACAGCTTGTAAAGTTGGCACGATTTTTTCATTGTGCCACTCGTTCTCGCAGGGGATCGCCCCGTGGATATAAAAGGAAATGCTATGAAGTCTGTATTAAAAGTTTCACTGGCTGCACTTACCCTGGCTTTTGCGGTCTCTTCCCAGGCTGCCGACAAACTGGTTGTGGCGACCGACACGGCGTTCGTTCCGTTTGAATTCAAACAGGGTGATAAGTACGTCGGCTTTGATGTTGATCTGTGGGCTGCTATCGCAAAAGAACTCAAACTGGATTACACCCTGAAGCCAATGGACTTCAGCGGCATCATCCCGGCACTGCAAACGAAAAACGTTGATCTGGCCCTGGCCGGTATCACCATTACTGAAGAACGTAAAAAAGCGATCGACTTCTCTGACGGCTACTACAAAAGCGGCCTGCTGGTGATGGTGAAAGCCGATAATAACGACGTAAAAAGCGTGAAAGACCTCGACGGTAAAGTCGTCGCGGTGAAAGGCGGTACCGGTTCTGTTGATTACGCGAAAGCAAACATCAAAACCAAAGACCTGCGTCAGTTCCCGAACATCGATAACGCCTACATGGAGCTGGGTACCAACCGTGCTGACGCGGTGCTGCACGATACCCCTAACATCCTGTACTTCATCAAAACGGCGGGCAACGGCAAGTTCAAAGCCGTCGGTGATTCTCTGGAAGCCCAGCAGTACGGTATTGCGTTCCCGAAAGGCAGCGACGACCTGCGTACGAAAGTTAACGGCGCGCTGAAAACCCTGAAAGAGAACGGCACCTACAACGAAATCTATAAAAAATGGTTCGGTACCGAGCCTAAATAATAATTCTTAAAAATGACGTTCACTCGGGGGCGACCTTTCGCCCCTGCTATTTTAGAAACACGGTAACAGTAACAGGAAACTATCATGCAGTTTGACTGGAGCGCCATCTGGCCTGCCATTCCTATCTTGCTTGAAGGCGCTAAAATGACCCTGTGGATTTCGGTCCTCGGTCTGGTTGGTGGGTTGATTATCGGTCTTGTCGCCGGTTTCGCCCGCACCTACGGCGGCTGGATTGCAAACCACATCGCACTGGTTTTCATCGAAGTGATCCGCGGCACCCCAATTGTCGTTCAGGTCATGTTCATCTACTTCGCCCTGCCAATGGCTTTCACCGACCTGCGCATTGACCCGTTCAGCGCCGCTGTCGTGACCATTATGATCAACTCAGGTGCCTATATCGCGGAAATTACCCGTGGTGCGGTCCTGTCGATTCATAAAGGTTTCAGTGAAGCGGGTCTGGCGTTAGGCCTTTCTCGTCGCGAAACGATCCGCCACGTCATTCTGCCGTTGGCCCTGCGCCGCATGCTGCCACCACTGGGGAACCAGTGGATCATCAGTATTAAGGATACGTCGCTGTTCATCGTTATCGGCGTTGCTGAGCTGACCCGTCAGGGCCAGGAGATCATTGCGGGCAACTTCCGTGCGCTGGAAATCTGGAGTGCGGTAGCCGTTGTCTACCTGATCATCACTCTGGTTCTGAGTTTCGTTCTGCGTCGTCTTGAAAGAAGGATGAAAATCCTGTGATTGAATTTAAAAACGTTTCCAAGCACTTTGGCCCAACCCAGGTGCTGCACAATATCGATCTGAATATCAAACAGGGTGAAGTGGTGGTCATTATCGGGCCATCCGGCTCCGGTAAATCGACCCTGCTGCGCTGCATCAACAAGCTGGAAGAGATCACCAGCGGCGATCTGATTGTCGATGGCCTGAAGGTGAATGACCCGAAAGTCGACGACCGTCTGATTCGTCAGGAAGCCGGCATGGTGTTCCAGCAGTTCTACCTGTTCCCGCACCTGACGGCGCTGGAAAACGTAATGTTTGGTCCACTGCGCGTACGTGGTGCCAGCAAAGCGGCGGCGGAAACGCTGGCTAAAGATCTGCTGGCTAAAGTCGGCCTCGCGGAACGTGCTCATCACTACCCCTCTGAGTTGTCCGGTGGACAGCAGCAGCGTGTGGCTATCGCCCGCGCACTGGCGGTAAAACCGAAGATGATGCTGTTTGATGAGCCAACCTCGGCGCTTGACCCGGAACTGCGTCACGAAGTGCTGAAAGTCATGCAGGACCTGGCTGAAGAAGGGATGACGATGGTTATCGTGACCCACGAAATCGGCTTTGCTGAGAAAGTGGCTTCCCGCCTGATCTTTATTGATAAGGGCCGTATCGCTGAAGACGGTAACCCACAAGCGCTGATCGCCAATCCACCGAGCCAGCGCCTGCAGGAGTTCCTGCAGCACGTCTCCTGAAAGCGCTTCAGTTACGCCATTCTGAGCCGGGCATGCCCGGCTTTTTTACGCCAGATTGTTCCCAAAAATCCTCCCGCCCGCCTCGCCCTCTATACTTATCTTTTTGTTCATTATTTTCACCGGAGGATGCCGTGCCGTGGATCTTGCTGTTGCTTAGCCTGTTTTGTGCGCCATCGTTCGCCGTTTCCATCCCCGGCGTCACCACCGGCACGACCGCCACACAGCAAACGACACCGCCCCCAGAGCCGGATGTTGAACAGAAAAAAGCCGCCTACAGTGCCCTTGCCGATGTGCTTGAAAACGATACTTCCCGGCAGGAGTTAATCGGACAGTTGCGAAAAGTCGCCGCCACGCCGCCGCAGGAGCCGGTGCCGACAATTACCCCTCCGCAAGTGGAAGAACAAAAAACGGTGCTGGAAAATGTCACCGACGTGAGCCGTCACTATGGAAGCGAGCTCTCCTCGCGCTTTGCCCAGCTCTATCGCAACCTGATTGGTTCGCCCCATAAACCGTTTAATCCCCATACGTTTACGACAGCCGCCACGCAGTTTTTGATGCTGGCGGGCGCTGTATTTCTGTTTTACTGGCTGGTACGCCTGTGCGCATGGCCGCTCTACCGTAAGATGGGGCAATGGGGGCGCAAGAAGAACCAGCAGAAAAGCAGCTGGTTACACCTGCCGCTGATGATAGCGTCGGCGTTTATCATCGATTTACTGCTGCTGGCGCTGACGCTGTTTATGGGCCAGGTCCTGGCTGACAGGCTTAACGCCGGCAATAAAACCATCGCTTTCCAGCAGGCGCTCTTCCTTAACGCCTTTGCGCTGATTGAGTTCTTTAAGGCGCTGCTGCGTTTGATATTTTGCCCGCACGTACCGGATCTTCGTCCCTTCTCGATTCGGGATGAGAGCGCCAGATACTGGGCGCTGCGCCTCAGCGTGCTCAGTGGATTGATTGGTTACGGTCTGCTGGTTGCCGTGCCGATCATCTCCAACCAGGTCAACGTGCAGTTTGGCGCCCTGGCGAATGTGCTGATTATGATCTGCATTACCGTCTGGGCGTTGTACCTTATCTTCCATAACAAAAAGACCATTACCCAAAGCTTGCTGCATCTGGCCGATCGTTCCCTGTCGTTTTTCAGTCTCTTTATCCGCGCCTTCGCGCTGGTGTGGCACTGGCTGGCGAGCGCCTACTTTATCGTGTTGTGCTTCTTCTCGCTGTTCGACCCGGGCAACAGCCTGAAATTTATGATGGGGGCGACGTTCAAGAGCCTGGCCATCATTGGCATTGCGGCATTTGTCTCTGGCCTGCTGTCGCGCTGGCTATCGAAAACCTTCACCCTCTCGCCACAGGTGCAGCGCAGTTATCCGGAACTGCAAAAAAGGGTCAACGGCTGGATCTCGGTATCACTGAAAGTGGCGCGCATTCTCACCGTCTGCGTGGCGATTATGCTGTTGCTTAACGCATGGGGATTGTTTGACTTCTGGAACTGGCTGCACAACGGCGCGGGCGAAAAGACCGTCGATATTTTAATTCGCATCGCGCTGATCCTCTTCTTCTCTGCGGTTGGCTGGACGTTGCTGGCGAGCCTTATCGAGAACCGTCTGGTCTCCGACATTCACGGCCGCCCCCTGCCCAGCGCCCGTGCCCGCACCCTGCTGACGCTGTTTCGCAATGCGCTGGCGGTTATTATCAGCACCATTACCATCATGATTGTGCTCTCGGAAATCGGCGTGAACATCGCGCCGCTGCTGGCAGGTGCCGGCGCGCTGGGGTTGGCTATCTCCTTTGGTTCGCAAACCCTGGTGAAGGATATAATCACCGGCGTCTTTATCCAGTTTGAGAACGGGATGAACACCGGGGATCTGGTCACGATTGGGCCGTTAACAGGCACGGTAGAGCGCATGTCCATTCGCTCCGTCGGCGTGCGCCAGGACACCGGGGCGTACCACATAATTCCATGGTCATCGATAACCACCTTCGCTAACTTTGTCCGAAGCATTGGCTCGGTAGTGGCCAACTACGACGTTGACCGTCATGAAAATGCAGATAAAGCGAAACAGGCGCTACGGGACGCCGTGGAAGAGATGATGGCGATGGAGGATATTCGCGGGCTGGTGATTGGAGAGCCGTCGTTTGCCGGTATTGTCGGCCTGACGAACACGGCATTTACCCTGCGCGTGTCGTTTACCACGCAGCCACTGAAGCAGTGGACGGTGCGCTTTGCGCTCGACAGTATGGTGAAAAAACACTTTGACCTGGCCGCGGTGCGGATGCCGGTGCAGACCTATCAGGTATTGCCCTCACCGGCGTCCCCCACACCGCCACAGGAGCCCACCTTATAGCGTGGGGACATAGCGTGGGGGCCGGGTAACGGCGTCGCCTTACCCGCCCTGCCTGTGGGTTATTTACTGCGCTTGTTAGCGTCCATAAAAGACCAGGCGATAAAGCGGCTCTGCTTCTGGCCTTGCGCCATCTCTTTTTTCACCACGTTAACGGCGCCCACGTCGGTCAGTGCACGGTAGAGGGGTGGCAGGTTATCCCCACGGGATACCAGCGTCGTGAACCATTTAACCTGACGGCCAAATACTTTACTTTCCTCAATCATTCGCAGGATGAATGCCACTTCTCCCCCCTCGCACCACAGTTCCTGTTGCTGCCCCCCAAAGTTCAGCGCGGCATCTTCCGCCTGACCGAGATTGCGGCGTTTGCGCTCGCTGCCCGCACGGGCGGTGGCCGCGGAGTCATGGAACGGTGGGTTACACAGGGTGGCATCGTAGCTTTCGTTCTTGTGGATAATCCCGTTGAAGATCGATGCGGCATCTTTCTGCCGACGCAAGCGGACAGACCGGCTTAACCCAGGGTTGGCGTTGATAATCGCCTGTGCGCTGGAAAACGCCTCATTACCGATTTCACTGCCGGTAAAGCGCCAGTGATATTCATGAACGCCAATCAACGGATAAATCAGGTTCGCCCCGGTACCGATATCAAGCACGGATGCTTGCTCAGGGATGACACCGTTGCGATCGCCAGCGAGAAGATCGGCAAGATGGTGGAGATAATCGGCCCGCCCCGGCACGGGTGGGCAGAGAAAGCCTTCCGGAATATCCCAGTGCGCCACACCGTAATAGTGTGCCAGCAGGGCTTTATTGAGCATTTTAACCGCCTGCGGATCGGCAAAGTTGACCGAAGGTTCACCGGCAGGTGTCTGCACAATGTAGTCCTGCAGCGAAGGACAGCTCTGACATAACGCATTCATGTCATAGCGGTTACGATGGCGATTTCGTGGGTGCAATCCCGGCTTTTGGGAAGTCATGGCTTTCTCCTTTAAACAGCGGCGTAAGATACCCTTTGCAGGCTCAACGGTAAATATTTCTCTGCGACGCTCAAAAACCCGTCATAAATCAAACACCTTTATGTCTATGATCTGTCAGTAAAACGTCAGTTTATATCGTTCAAAAAATAAGCAGATCATCATCAAATTTTTGCGCTAAATCACACTCGCCAGGCTTCTAAACTTAAAGGGAATCACCTGTTGTTTCCTCATGAGGATGTGATTATGAAAAAATACCTGACCCTTGTTGTTCTCGCGGGTGCACTGGCTACCGCGTCATTCTCTGCCATGGCGGTACAGTCATTGACCGACAATACAGATACCAGCCAGCTTAAGCCTGCGGGCACCGTCTCGGTAAGCCGCGCAAGTAACCTTGACGATCTCCAGAATAAACTCGCCGAAAAAGCCCGCCAGGAAGGGGCTAAAGGTTTCGTGGTTAACGCCGCGGGCGGGGATAACCATATGTATGGCACGGCGACCATTTATAAATAACGTCTCTTTCTATAAACAAACTGCATCTGCCTGACAGATGCAGTTCCTCTCTGCCTTGACTGCACGTTTTTTCACCCCATAGTAAAAACAGGGCTTAACAGATCCCAGGAGTAAACCATGGCTTCGGGTTGGGCGAATGATGACGCCGTTAACGAACAAATCAACAGTACAATTGAAGATGCGGTTGCGCGCGCGCGCGGTGAAATTCCGCGCGGTGAAAGTCTCTATGAATGTGAAGAGTGTGGAGAAGTGATCCCGGAAGCGCGGCGCAAAGCCATACCGGGCGTGCGGTTATGCATCGCCTGCCAGCAGGAGAAAGATTCGAAAAATAGCGCGCACTCAGGATATAATCGCAGAGGATCGAAAGACAGCCAGCTACGTTGACTTTCCTTTACCGAAGTTAACGGCGCAAGCGGTTACCTTTACGCTCACGGTTTTTTGTGAACCGCGTAGCAAAATGTGCCCTTCTCGTCGCTTCTGTAAAGCGCAGCTACAAGAAGTGTAAAGTCGTCCTCTGAATTTATTAATATTCAATAAGTTATTTGTCATTCAATTTTTTTGAGCAACCACGTCAATTCTCTTCGATTTTCTCTCGCATAAAAAAACGTGATACTTATCACATCGACGGAACATCGTCCCCTTAACAGAATCACCTGCGAGAGATTAATTATGAAAACCATCAAATATGCTGTTGCTGCTGTTGCCCTGTCCGCTCTGTCTTTCGGCGCTTTTGCTGCAGAACCTGTGTCTCCATCTCAGGCGCAGAGCATGAACAAACTCGGTGTGGTAAGTGCTGAAGGCGCGACCACTCTGGACGGTCTGGAAGCGAAACTGGCTGAGAAAGCTGCTGCTGCCGGTGCAAGCGGATACACCATCACCTCCGCGAACACCAATAACAAACTGAGCGGTACTGCGGTTATCTATAAGTAATTGACTGAATGCTCCACCCTCGCCATACCCTCTGGTGAGCTGCTCCAACCCTCATTGACCCTGTTGTTGTTACCCTTGCTTGCCCGTCCGCCACTGGACGGGCTTTTTTTTGGGCTTAAAACATCTCCCCGACGCGTTCCATCCCTGCCTCTACGGATTCAACTTCACCGGTCGCCAGCAGGCAACAGGCCATCTGCAACTTGATCGCGTGCGGTACCGGAACCTTTCCGGCCAGGCACTGCTCAATCCAGTGGGCGGTGGTATGCGGATCTTTTGCGTCAGGCAGGATCGCGTCGGAACGCTCTTCCCCTCGCTCGAGAATGGCGCGCGTGCCAGCGGAATCAATCAGCATCATCTGTGGGCAGCGCTGCGGGTTAGCATACACCTCGCCTTCCGTGCCGTGCATCAACAAGGCCCTGCCGCCTATGTCTTCAAAGAATTTCCCCACGCGCGTCACGTACTCCGGGTGAGAGACGCTGGAAAGACGCAGAGCCGCGTCTTCGCCAAACGGCGTAGCCAGTTTCGCCAGCGTATGCGCGCTGTTACGCACGCCCATGCGCCAGCGCATATCCAGCTGCTTCTCCAGCGGGGGGCAAAGGGCTCCGACAGGGATATAAACCGGCTGATGGCCATCAAGCTTCGCCTGTGCCTGGCCGGCATGCCGTGTGGGTTCGATACCCAGCATGCCGAAAATCGTTTCGGTCAGCACGCGGGTTGGATCTTCGCTTACACCATGCACCACCACCGGGAAGCCCAGCTTGTGCAATAAAATAGCGAGCAGCGGCGTCAGGTTGGCCTGCTTGCGTGCCCCGTTATAGCTCGGGATCACAATCGGCATCGGTTTTGCCACTGGCGCGTTTAAGCGCAGGGTCTGCGCCTGCATTGCTTCGTAGAAGCCACGCATCTCCGCTTCGCCTTCTCCTTTGATACGCAGCGCTATCAGGATACCGCCCATTTCAAGGTCGGGTACGTCACCGTTGAGCATATGCGTATAGAGCGCACGAGCGGTTTCATGGTCCAGATCGCGGGCATGATTTTTCCCTCGTCCTACCTCTTTGATAATTTTGCGATAATCCACGACATCTCTCCTGACAGCTTCATCTTGTTAACAATATAGCCCTGAAGAACGTCTGGCCGTTAGTGTTTTTGAACCGGATCATCCTTCTGTTTTTATGACGAAAAAAGAAACTCAAGCACTATTTCAATTATTTGTGATTGCCGTTGAAGATTCTTACCCCACCCGTTTCTGATTAAATAACCAACGGAAAATCATTTAAGGTCAACGGTGAAAACGTCCAGGCAACGTTCTCACCAGAAACATACCAGGATTTGTTATGAACAAGGTTGCTATAGGTTTATTTATCGCCGCAACGGCAGGATGTTCTGCATCCGCATTTGCGGCAACAAACGGTGAAGGTCAGATTAACTTCACCGGTGAGATTATTGATTCTGCTTGTCAGGTAGTGAACGGGTTAAGTAATCCATTAAATGTTCAGTTAGGCAAAGTGTCTAAAACGGTATTTACCGGGGCTGGATCTACCAGCACATTAACCAAGTTTGATATTCAATTAAAGAATTGCCCGGAGACCGTGACTTCCGCCGCCATTAACTTCGGTGGCACGCCGGATCCGGATAACAACACTACGCTTGCATTAACGCCGGATGTAGATGCTGCAACAGGTGTCGCTATTCAGCTGGTGGACGCGTCTGAGCAACCGGTGAGTTTGTATACGCCCTCTCAGCAATATCCGTTAGCCTCCGGTACGGCGGTCAATAACCTGGAATTTGGAGCCCGTTATATTCAGACCCAGGCTGCAATCACCGCAGGCCTGGCAAACGCCGTGTCGACCTTCACTGTTATTTATAACTGATATTATCCATCCTGAGATATTAGCTCTGTTCTGAGAGTTAATATCTCTTCTTTTATTGAGATACCTTTATGCGCCACGGTTATTTACTGAGTGCTCTTTTACTGGTAGCCGCCACTTCCCATGCCGGTGTCGTTATTAATGGCACACGCCTGGTCTATCAGGGCGACAAAAAGGAGTCGTCTCTGGGTCTTTCAAACCCAGATGCCACGGATTATCTGGTACAGTCCTGGGTTGATTCTGGCGGTAAAAACCCGGCTAAAGCCCCCTTCCTGATCACCCCACCGCTGTTTCGTCTCGATGCAAAAGAGGATAACGTCCTGCGTGTCGTGCGCACCGGCGGAAATTTGCCCGAGGATCGTGAGTCTCTCTACTGGCTTAATATCAAAGCTATTCCCTCGTCAAAGCACGTCGAAGGGGTAAATACCCTGCAGATTGCCATTAATACACGCATTAAATTGTTGTATCGCCCGTCAGCAATAACTGGCAAACCCGACGCTGTGGCGGACAAGCTTCAGTGGCATCGTGAAGGTCACGACCTGGTTGTGAATAACCCGACGCCTTTCTATATGAATTTCCAGATGGTGATGCTTAACGGCCATAAAGTGGATAAAGCCACCTGGGCAGTCCCCAAAACGGAAACGCATTTTGCCTTACCCGATAATGCCAGCGGGTCGACCGTCACCTACTCCATTATTACTGATTACGGCAGCATCAGTCAGACCTGGTCGGCATCCGTTCATTAACACCCACTCAGGCTATTAATATCATCATGTACAGCCATAAAAAGCCGTTCATCCATCGCCTTTCTTCAATGCTGGTCATTTTATGTGGCCTGGCACTGGCGATCTTTGCGCAGCAGGTTATGGCTGATGATTATTTCAACCCGGCATTACTGGATATTGATAATCCTCAACAGGGGAAAACCGACCTGTCTGTTTATGAAAAAGGACCGGGACAAGCCCCCGGGAAATATCAGGTCAACATTTTCATCAACAATAATAAAATTGATACCCGTGATGTCACGTTCAAATTAATAAAAGACGCTCAGGGCAATCATTCTCTTCAACCCTGCTTTAGCCTGGATGAGCTAAAAAACCTTGGGATCAAAACCCGGCAGTATCCCGCGCTGATGGCTAAAGGCCAGTGCGCCGATATAAGCGCCATTCCCGCGGCATCCGCAACGTTTCAGGTTCGACATCAGCAACTGTTGCTCAGTATTCCACAAACGGCGCTGGGCCAGGTCCCGCGCGGGTATATCGACCCGAAAACGTTCGACGAAGGGCTCACCGCAGGTCTGCTGAACTACAGCGCCACCGCCAGCCAGAGCCATGCCCGTGTACAGGGAGAGCAGGATAACAGCAGCCAGTACGTTAACCTGCGCCCGGGCCTCAATGTGGGCGCCTGGCGCATACGCAATTATTCCACGTGGAATCGCAGCACAACGGGCAACGAGGAAGAGCACAGGTTCTCCTCCGTCTACACCTATGCTCAACGCGATATCGTGGCGATGAAAAGCGATATGACCGTCGGGCAAAGCACCTCCCCGTCGGACGTTTTCGACAGCGTGCCCTATACCGGGGTTGAGCTGAAATCCGATACCGACATGCTCCCGGACAGTGAAAAAGGCTATGCGCCGATTATTCGCGGCACTGCCCACAGCAATGCGCTGGTGATGGTTCGTCAGAACGGTTACGTCATTTATCAGAACACGGTTGCACCCGGTGCGTTTGAAATTAACGATCTCTATCCCACCGGCAGCAGCGGCGATCTGCAGGTCACCGTGAAAGAGACCGACGGCAGCGAAAGTCACTTTGTCGTGCCCTACGCCTCGGTCCCGGTACTGCAGCGTGAAAAGAATCTCCGCTACAGCGTGACCGCCGGGCGTTACCGGTCTTACGATAAGGACGTAGAGCAAACCCCGTTTGCCGAGGGCAGCGCCATCTACGGCATGCCATTGGGTTTCACCGCCTACGGTGGTGCGCAGCAGAGTCGCCATTATCAGTCCCGGGCGCTGGGCGTCGGGAAAAACCTGGGCGATTTGGGTGCCTTCTCCCTTGATGTCACCCGCGCCAAAGCGCTGCTGAAAAAGCAGCAGGCCAGCAAAGGCCGATCCTGGCGCGTTCGCTACAGCAAAGATTTTGTCGCCTCGGGCACTCACTTCTCCCTGGCGGGCTATCGCTACAACAGCAAAGGGTTTTACACCCTGGAAGACACGATGGAGTCTTACACCCGTTCAGATGACGGGTCTGCGCCGCAGCAGCGACGTGCCCGAACGGAAGCCACCGTCGACCAGACGCTGCCCGCGGGCTGGGGCTCTGTCACCCTGAGCCTGGTCAAAGAGACCTACTGGAGCCAGATCCAGGATATGACCTCCATGAGCGTCAGCTACAACAATAGCTGGCACGGCGTCAGCTACAGCCTGAGCTACAGCATGAACAAAAACACCCAGGACAGCGATGCGAACGGTGAGGATGTGATGAACGACAACCAGTTCTCGTTAAACGTCTCCGTTCCACTGGATCGCTGGATGCATAACACCTGGGCCACCTACAACCTCAACAACACCAAAGACGGTACGACGCAGAACATCGGCCTTAACGGTACCGCGCTGAAGGGAGACAACCTGAACTGGAATATTCAGGAGGGGCTGAGCAGCACCGGTAGCGGAAACTCCACCAGCATGAACGCCGATTATAAAGCGACCTATGGCGAAGTGAGCGGCGGGGTAAGCCAGGATAAATATCAGCAAACCGTAAACGTCGGGCTGCAGGGTGGCGCGATCGTGCACGCCAACGGGATAACCCTGAGCCAGCCGCTCGGAGAGACCATTGCGCTGGTGAAAGCACCGGGAACACACGGTACGCATATCGCCAATCAGACGGGCGTTGAGACCGACTTCCGCGGCTATACCGTCGTGCCGTTTGTTACCCCTTATCGCCACAATACCATTGCGCTGGATACCGAAACCCTACCCGACGAGGCCGACGTGACGCACGCAGCGTACGTTGTGACCCCCGACACGCGGGGCCGTGGTGCGCGCCAGCTTTAATACCCGCGTGGGCAGCCGCGTCCTGATGACGCTGACGCACAACGGTAAACCGCTGCCCTTCGGTGCGACGGTAACAACGGAGGATAAGGACAGCGAATTTATTGTCGGCAATGACGGCCAGACCTATCTCTCCGGCCTGCCAAAGCAAGGGCATCTCGCCGTCACCTGGGGACAGGATGCGAGCGAGCACTGCGAGGCCGACTACGTCCTTACGGATGAGACAGAGAAAACCAACATCCTTAACGCTGCTGCGCAGTGCCACTGATTCACCGTTCAGGCAAACCATTATGCAAATGATTAAACAGTGCTTTTTCTTCCTGGTCCTGGGAACCGCCGCGTTATTTATGCCACATGCTAACGCGCTCTGTACCTCCTCCGATCTGCCAAAACAGATTAATGTGGCCTCCGTATCCGTCTCAAGCACGTTGCCGGTAGGTGCCACCATTCCGGGTACCGAGCAGACCGTTCACGTGGCGGGCAACTGCTATAACCCTTCTGACTTCGGGCTTCCGATTGTTGCATGCTATTACGGCGCAGGTCTGGAGATCCCCGGTCTTTCTGGGGTGTATGAATCAGGGCTGGAAGGAATTGGCGTAGCGCTGATGAATGACAAAGGCCAGCGAATTACCGGTGCCGGGGGAATTTACTGTAACTCAAGCGGCACGCCGCTGGGCTATGTCTCCAACGACATTTCTGAGTCCTTTAACTTTAATGTCACGCTGGAACTGGTGAAAACGAGCAATACGGTCAAATCAGGTTCGCTTTCTCAGGCGGAGTCTAAATTTGGTGTCGGGGTTTATCAGCATGAAGGCATCAGCGATCCCAATACGATTTCCTATGCGGGCAATGTGAACCTCGAAACGGTTACCTGCTCTGTCCTGCCCAAAAATCTCACCGTGAACCTGGGCGATTTTCCCGTCAGTGATTTTATCAGTATCGGGTTGCTATCCAGCCCTGCACAAAACTTTGACGTCACGATTAATTGCGACAGCACCGTCCAGCCTGAGCTAAAGGTGACCAGCGCAAACGGCTACGAAACGGCATTCGAAGGGGTGATCAAATTGACTCAGCAGAACGGCATGGCAACCGGCGTGGGCGTGAGAATGCTCTTTGATGACCATCTCGCCACCTTTGACACCTATGTCAGCACCCGAAGCCAGGCCATCGCCAACGAAACCCTGCGAATACCGTTCGAGGTTCGTTACGAACAGGTCAACAACGTGGTGACACCGGGGCCGGCCAATACCGTGGCGACTATCACTCTGGCTTATAAGTGACCAACATGAAAAAGACACTTGCGATCCTGATTCTCGGCTTGATTGCCCGGGCACAGGCGGACGATATTCAGATCCAGATGACAGGCAATATTTACGCCAACACCTGCATTATTGACAGCGCCAGCCGCAACCTGACGGTGGATTTAGGCCAGGCGGTATCAGGGGATTTTAAAAATGTGGGCGATACCGGCGCGTGGAAAGACTTTACGCTCTCGGTCTCGCATTGCCCTCCCACACTTGCGCTGGCGACCGCCTTTTTCTATGGTCAGGCCGACAGTACGCACCCGACAAAATTCGCCAATATCGGCAGTGCGAAAGGGTTAGCACTGGAACTGGCAGACCGCCAGGACAATATACTCATTGCCCCGCAGGCAGCCTTTAACGTTCCGGTTAACTCAGCGGACCACACGGCAACGTTTCCTCTGGCTGCCCGCTATTATGCCAGCGCATTGCCCGTCACCGCCGGAACGTTTAACAGCGTGGTCCAGGTGACCTTTACTTACCAGTAGGCCCGCGCCCCTTCGTACGGATGCTTTTACGCCGTCCGGCGGCAGGTTTTGCCGGACGTTTTTTAACATCGGGCACGTCCGGCTGTTCAATCGGAAAAACAGGCAGAGCGTTGAGTAACCGCTGGCCGTAATTTTTGGTGAGCAGACGTTTGTCATAAATCACCACCTCTCCCCAGCAGCTGTGGCTACGGATGAGACGCCCCACCTGCTGAATCAGATTAAACGATGCCGCGGGTAAGCTTTGGACCTCGAACGGATAGCGATTGAGGCTTTTGAGCCATTCACCTTCGGTGATGACGACCGGGCTGTCGATGGGCGGGAAGGCGATTTTATGGATATGCACCTGTGTCAGGTAATCCCCCTTCAGATCCAGCCCCTCCGCGAATGACTGCAGCCCGATCAGTACGCTACGTTCCCCGTTATCAATGCGTTTGCGGTGCAGCTCTACCAGCCGGTAGCGAGGCTGATCGCCCTGCACCAGCAACAGTAATCGCAGGTCGGTAACGTGCTCCAGAAAACGCTGCATCGCCCTTCCACTGGCAAACAGGACCAGCATGCCGGGATATTTTTCACTCTCCAGCTGCTCGCGGAAATACGCTGCCATTTCTGCAATGTGCTGTTCTTCGTTGTCGATAAGCGGCTCATACTTCATGCGCGGAATGACCAGCTTGCCCTGTTCACAGTGGTTAAACGGCGAATCCAGCGCCACAAAACGATCGCCAGCTTTCTCTTTCAGCCCGCTCATCTCCTGTAAACGGGAGAAACTGTTCAGGGAACGCAACGTCGCGGAAGTCACTACCACGTGCGGCACGCTGCGCCAGATAAGCTTTTCCAGCTGATCGGCAACACGAATCCCCACGCAGTGGAAAAACAGGTGCGCCTGTCCGTCTTTCACGTCACGGGTTGCCCATTTGGTGACCGGCGCACCGGACGCCTGCGCCATCGAGGCCAGACGCCAGAGCTTGCTCTGGGCTTCGAACATGCCCAACGCACGGTTCATCTGCAGCAGAATGCGGTGCAAACGTACCACGTCGTGGCTACCGGTTTTCTCACTGAGATCGTTTAAGAACATCTCCGCCAGCCCGCGCAGCTTTTCAAGGTGCTTCGCCAGCTGCTGGCAGATCTCCATTACTTCGTCGGGCAGCTCTCCCATCGCAAAGCGGTGCTCTGCTTCCTGGGTCGCCGGGAGATAAAGATTGAGAATGTTATTCAGGGAAGCAATAAGGCTGTAGACCGCTTCGCAATGTTCGCTCAGCCGCTCGGGCACCGCCAGCGGCGGTGTGGTTTTCGGGCGGAACTGCTCCATACAGGTCGCCACCAGCTTGCAGAACAGATCCAGCTGCAGGCGGAACCACGGCGCGGTGATTTCGGCGCTCATCTCCAGCGCATCCCGCGCCACATCCGGCAAATGGTGGCCTTCATCGAGCACCAGCAGCAGGTTTTTGGGCTCCGGCAGGACGGCCTCACTCTCCAGCGCGGCCATGACCAGCGCGTGGTTAGCGACAACCACCTCCGCTTCCTGAATCTCCCGCCGTGCGACAAAGAACGGGCACTCGCGATAGTAGTGGCAGTTGCGGTTAAGGCAACTGGCTTTATCGGTGCTGAGCCTGCGCCACAAATCATCGCTGATGGCATGGCTGGTGTGATCGCGAAGGCCGTCCCACTTATAGCTGTCGAGCTCGGTTTTTAGCTTCGCGCACTGCTCCTGTTCCGCTTTGTTGTTCGGCGTCAGTTCATCATCCAGGAAGGCCAGCAGATCCTGCTGAGAGGGCTCACTGCTGGCGAGAGCCGCGAGATTGCGCGGACACACATAACGCCCGCGGCCAAAGGCGGCTGTAAATCGCAGTTCAGGGATAATTTTGCGCAGCAACGGCAGGTCTTTGCTGAAGATTTGATCCTGCAGGGCCACGTTAGCGGTGCTGACCACCAGCGTTTTTTGCTCTTCCCGCGCGATGGCAATGCCCGGGATTAAATACGACAGGGTTTTCCCGACACCCGTCGGGGCTTCAATCGCCAGATGTCGTCCGTCGTCCCCGGAGAGCGTTTTTGCCACATCAGCAATCATCTGCCGCTGAGGCGCTCGGGGGATAAAATCGGGGATCTGCTGTTGTAGCGCCTTATACCAGGCGCCAATTTGCGCTTTGAGCGCCGCGGTTAAAGCCATCGGAGGACCTGAAATACTGTATAAACAGCCACTATTGTGGCACTTTCTTTCCGCTGCCGCAAAAGAAAAGCCCGGCTTTACGACCGGGCTTCCAGATTACTGCGGGTTAGCAGGTTTACGCGGGCGGCGTCGGCGCTGCCCTTCCCCTGCCGGTTTTCCCTCGCCGCTACGCCATGGGCTTTCACCGCCTGGCTTAGCCTCTGTATTACGACGCGGAGGTTTGCCCGCGGCTTTCGGTGCACCGCCTTCAGAACGACGCGGCTGCTGACTGCGCCCTCCGCCACCCTGACCACGACCACCACCGCCGCCCTGACGGCCATTCTGAATAGGCTCCGCCTTGATGGACGGGTCCACGTCATAGCCCGGGGTTTCGATACGCGGGATCTCTTTTCTCAGCAGACGTTCGATATCACGCAGCAGTTTGTGTTCATCCACACACACCAGCGAGAGCGCTTCACCGGTTGCCGCCGCACGACCGGTACGACCGATACGGTGAACATAGTCTTCCGGTACGTTTGGCAGCTCGTAGTTGACGACGTGCGGCAGCTCTTCAATATCCAGACCACGGGCAGCAATGTCGGTGGCAACCAGGACGCGAATGTCACCGGATTTAAATTCAGCCAGCGCGCGGGTACGTGCCCCCTGGCTTTTGTTACCGTGGATCGCCGCGCTGCGGATACCGTCTTTATTCAGCTGTTCCGCCAGATGGTTAGCGCCGTGCTTGGTACGGGTAAAGACCAGCACCTGCTGCCAGTTGCCCTGACCAATCATATGGGAGAGCAGTTCCCGCTTACGCTTTTTATCAACGAAGTGCACGTGCTGGGTAATTTGCTCAGAGGCGGTGTTGCGGCGCGCCACTTCCACTTCCAGCGGGTTATGCAGCAGTTTTTCCGCCAGCGCCTTGATCTCATCAGAGAAGGTGGCAGAGAACAGCAGGTTCTGACGACGCGGTGGCAGCTTAGCCAGCACGCGACGAATGTCGTGGATAAAGCCCATATCCAGCATGCGGTCAGCTTCGTCCAGCACCAGGATTTCGATGCTATCAAGCTTCAGGGCATTCTGGTGCTCAAGATCCAACAGACGACCCGGCGTTGCCACCAGCACGTCCACGCCACCGCGCAGCTTCATCATCTGCGGGTTAATACTTACTCCACCGAAAACCACCAGCGAGCGAATGTTGAGATAGCGGCTGTACTCACGCACGTTCTCACCAATCTGGGCCGCCAGCTCACGCGTTGGGGTGAGGATCAGGGCACGCACCGGACGACGTCCTTTGGCGTGCGGCTGATTTTTTACCAGCAGTTCTAACAGCGGCAGGGTAAAACCCGCGGTCTTACCGGTACCGGTCTGGGCGCTGGCCATCAGGTCGCGGCCCTGCAGAACGGCCGGAATAGCCTGCTGCTGGATTGGGGTTGGCTCGACGTAGCCCTGCTCTGCGATAGCGCGCAAAATTTCAGGGTTCAGGCCAAGGGAATCAAAAGACATAAAAACTCCGAACCGCCCCGACCATCACAGGTGTAGTTTTCAGGGAGATATAACGAATAGGGAAGGACAAAAACCACAATGTCGTGAAGCAGCGGAGTGTAGCAGGTTTTGTGACGTGGCGCATAAAATATCCCGCGGCGCTGCGTTGACGAAAGATTTCCCGCCGTGGGGTCACTGGACAAAAAGGGCAACCGGGCATAATGTTAATCAATCGATTGATTAATTTTTAAAACCGCCATGAATACGACCCCAACGACATCGAAAGGTGAACAGGCCAAAAACCAGCTTATTGCCGCCGCGCTGGCGCAGTTTGGCGAATATGGTCTGCATGCCACCACGCGGGACATCGCGGCGCAGGCCGGGCAAAACATTGCGGCCATTACCTACTATTTTGGCTCAAAAGAGGATTTGTACCTCGCCTGTGCCCAGTGGATCGCCGACTTTATCGGTAACCATTTTCGGCCACACGTTGAAGAGGCCAGCGGGCTATTGAGCCAGCCGTCGCCGGATCGCGCCGCCATCAGGCAGCTGATTATCAGCGCCTGCGACAATATGATTCGCCTGCTGACCCACGACGAGACGCTGAGCCTGAGTAAGTTCATCTCCCGTGAGCAGCTCTCCCCTACGGCGGCTTACCAGCGAGTGCACGATCAGGTGATTGCCCCGATGCATACGCACCTGACCCGGCTGATCGCGGCCTATACCGGACGAGACGCCGACGATACCGAGACTATTTTGCATACCCACGCCCTGCTGGGTGAAATTCTCGCCTTCCGTCTTGGGCGCGAAACGATCCTGTTACGCACCGGCTGGACACAATTTGATGAGGATAAAGCCGCGCAGATTAGCCAGGTCATCACCTGTCATCTCGATCTGATCCTGCAAGGCTTAACGCAAAGGAGCCTGAAGTCATGAAAAAACCTGTCGCCATCATTCTGGTGGTCGTTGTTCTGCTTGCCGCAGGTATCGGCGGCTGGCTGTGGTATCAAAGTCACCAGGACAGAGGCCTGACGCTGTACGGTAACGTCGATATTCGCACCGTGAATATGAGTTTCCGCGTCGGGGGGCGCCTGGCCTCCCTCACCGTTGATGAAGGCGATACCATCAAAACCGGTCAGATGCTGGGGATGCTCGACAAGGCCCCGTACGAGAACGCGCTGATGCAGGCGAAAGCAGGCGTTTCCGTGGCGCAGGCGCAATATGACCTGATGCTGGCCGGCTACCGTGACGAAGAGATTGCTCAGGCCGCCGCCGCGGTCAAACAGGCGCAGGCCGCCTATGACTACGCGCAAAACTTCTATGCCCGTCAGCAGGGACTGTGGAAAAGCCGCACCATTTCCGCCAACGACCTGGAAAACGCCCGCTCCTCCCGCGACCAGGCCCAGGCGACGCTGAAATCCGCCCAGGATAAATTAAGCCAGTACCACACCGGTAACCGCCCGCAGGACATCGCGCAGGCAAAAGCCAGCCTGGAACAGGCGCAGGCGCAGCTGGCGCAGGCGGAACTGGATCTGCACGACACCACGCTCATTGCCCCGTCTGACGGCACGCTGATGACCCGCGCCGTGGAGCCGGGCAGCATGTTAAGTGCGGGGAGCACCGTCCTGACGCTTTCTCTGACGCGTCCGGTATGGGTGCGCGCCTACATTGATGAGCCTAACCTCGGCCAGATGCAGCCGGGCCGCGAGCTGCTGCTCTACACCGACGGTCGGCCGGATAAACCGTATCATGGCAAAGTTGGCTTTGTGTCGCCGACGGCTGAATTCACGCCCAAAACGGTTGAAACGCCGGATCTGCGTACCGACCTGGTTTATCGCCTGCGCATCATCGTGACCGATGCCGACGACGCGCTGCGTCAGGGCATGCCTGTCACCGTAAAAGTCAGCGACGGGGAACGACATGAATGACGCGGTTATTCAGCTCAACAATCTGGTCAAACGCTTCGCGGGGATGGAAAAACCTGCCGTCGCCCCGCTGAACTGTACCATTCAGAAAGGCTATGTGACCGGGCTGGTTGGCCCGGACGGCGCAGGCAAAACGACGCTGATGCGGATGCTGGCGGGTTTGTTAAAGCCCGATGAAGGAACCGCCAGCGTGCTCGGACTCGACCCGATTAAAGACGATGGCGCGCTCCATGCCATGCTGGGCTATATGCCGCAGAAGTTTGGTCTGTATGAAGACCTGACGGTGATGGAAAACCTCAATCTGTATGCTGACCTGCGCAGCGTCACTGGCGAAACCCGTCAGAAGACCTTTGCCCGTTTGCTGGAATTTACCTCGCTTGGTCCCTTCACAGACCGGCTGGCGGGCAAGCTCTCCGGCGGGATGAAACAGAAGCTGGGGCTGGCCTGTACGCTGGTGGGCGAGCCGAAGGTTCTCTTGCTCGATGAACCCGGCGTGGGCGTCGACCCGATTTCGCGCCGCGAGCTGTGGCAGATGGTGCATGAGTTAGCCGGCGATGGGATGCTGATCCTCTGGAGCACCTCGTACCTTGATGAAGCGGAACAGTGCCGTGACGTTCTGCTGATGAACGAAGGTGAGCTGCTTTATCAGGGGGAGCCGACCACGCTGACGCAGAGCATGGCTGGACGCAGCTTCCTGTTGCACAGCGCCCAGGCCTCCAACCGTCAGCTGCTGCAGCGGGTGCTAAAGCTACCTCAGGTCAGCGACGGAATGATTCAGGGCCGTTCGGTGCGCGTGATCCTCACGAAAGAGGCGACCGCAGACGATATACGCCGTGCACCGGGAATGCCTGAAATTGAGATGGATGAGACCGCGCCACGCTTTGAAGATGCGTTTATCGATCTGCTCGGCGGCGCAGGGACATCAGAATCCCCCCTCGCCGCGATCCTGCACACGGTTGAAGGTACGCCGGGTGAAACGGTGATTGAGGCCAAATCCCTCACCAAAAAATTTGGGGATTTTGCCGCCACCGATAACGTCAATTTTGCGGTGAAACGCGGTGAGATTTTTGGCCTGCTCGGGCCAAACGGCGCCGGGAAATCGACCACTTTTAAGATGATGTGCGGCCTGCTGGTACCGACCTCGGGGAAAGCGCTGGTGCTCGACATGGACCTGAAGGTCAGCTCCGGCAAGGCGCGTCAGCATCTGGGCTATATGGCGCAGAAATTCTCACTGTATGGCAACCTGACGGTCGAGCAGAACCTGCGCTTTTTCTCCGGCGTGTACGGCCTGCGGGGCCGCGCGCAGAACGAGAAAATCCACCGCATGAGCGAGGCCTTTGGCCTGACGGGCATTGCTTCCCATGCCACCGACGAACTACCGCTCGGCTTCAAGCAGCGGCTGGCGCTGGCCTGCTCATTAATGCATGAGCCCGATATCCTGTTTCTCGATGAGCCGACGTCCGGCGTTGACCCCCTCACCCGCCGCGAGTTCTGGCTGCATATTAACAGCATGGTGGAGAAAGGGGTCACGGTCATGGTAACCACCCACTTTATGGATGAGGCGGAATACTGCGACCGCATCGGGCTTGTGTATCGCGGCAAGCTGATTGCCCACGGTACGCCGGACGACCTGAAAGAACAGGCCGCCGATGACGAGGTCCCGGACCCGACCATGGAACAGGCGTTTATTACCCTCATCCACGACTGGGATAAGGAGAATGCCCATGCGCAATAACGCCATTTCGTGGCGCAGGGTGCGTGCGTTGTGTATCAAAGAGACGCGCCAGATCGTGCGTGACCCCAGCAGCTGGCTGATCGCTGTGGTGATCCCCCTGCTGTTGCTCTTTATCTTTGGCTACGGGATCAACCTTGACTCCAGCAAACTGCGGGTCGGGATTTTGCTGGAGCAGCAGAGCGAAGAGGCGCTTGATTTCACCCACACCATGACAGGCTCCCCTTACATTGACGCCACCATCAGCGACAACCGGCAGGCGCTAATCCAGATGATGCAGGCCGGGAAGATACGCGGGCTGGTGGTGATCCCGGTGGATTTTGCCGCCAACATGGCGCGCACCGATGCCAGTGCGCCGGTGCAGGTGATCACCGACGGCAGCGAGCCAAACACCGCGAACTTTGTACAAGGCTATGTGGAGGGTATCTGGCAGTTGTGGCAAATGCAGCGCGCCGAAGATCGCGGGGAAACCTTCGAACCGCTGATCGACGTGCAGACGCGCTACTGGTTTAACCCTGCGGCCATTAGCCAGCATTTTATTATCCCGGGTGCGGTGACCATCATCATGACGGTTATTGGCGCCATTTTGACCTCGCTGGTGATTGCCCGCGAGTGGGAACGCGGCACCATGGAAGCGCTGCTGTCTACCGAGGTCACACGGGTTGAACTGCTGCTCTGTAAGCTTATCCCCTACTACTTCCTCGGCATGCTGGCGATGCTGCTCTGCATGCTGGTCTCGGTGTTTATCCTCGGCGTGCCGTACCGCGGATCGCTGGTGGTGCTGTTCTTTATCACCAGTCTGTTTTTACTGAGCACCCTCGGGATGGGGCTGCTTATCTCCACCATCACCCGTAACCAGTTCAACGCCGCTCAGGTGGCCCTGAACGCCGCCTTTTTACCGTCGATTATGCTGTCCGGGTTTATTTTCCAGATAGACAGCATGCCCGCCGTGATCCGTGCCGTGACCTACATTATTCCGGCGCGCTACTTCGTGAGTACGCTGCAAAGCCTGTTCCTGGCGGGGAATATTCCGGTGGTGCTGATCATCAACACGCTGTTTTTGCTGGCATCGGCAACGATGTTTATTGGGCTGACGTGGATAAAGACCAAACGGCGTCTGGATTAAGGAGCGAACATGTTTCACCGTTTATGGACATTGATACGCAAAGAGCTGCAGTCGCTGCTGCGCGAGCCGCAGACGCGCGCCATTCTGGTATTACCGGTGTTGCTTCAGGTGTTGCTCTTCCCGTTTGCCGCCACGCTGGAGGTAACTAACGCCACCATTGCTATCTACAACGAAGATAACGGCAAACATTCCGTCGAATTGACGCAGCGTTTCGCCCGGGCGAAGGCTTTTACCCACATCCTGCTGCTGAAAAGCCCGCAGGAGATCCAGCCCACCATCGATACGCAAAAAGCGTTATTGCTGGTGCGTTTTCCGGCCGATTTTTCCCGCAACCTGGATACCTTCCAGACGGCACCAATGCAGTTAATCCTCGACGGGCGCAACTCCAACAGCGCCCAGATTGCAGCCAACTATCTTCAGCAAGTGGTGAAAGATTACCAACAGGAGTTGATGGACGGGAAACCGAAACCCAACAACAGCGAGCTGGTGGTGCGCAACTGGTATAACCCGAATCTGGATTACAAATGGTTCGTGGTGCCATCGCTGATCGCCATGATCACCACCATCGGAGTGATGATCGTAACGTCGCTCTCCGTCGCCCGTGAGCGCGAACAGGGGACGCTCGATCAGCTGCTGGTTTCCCCGCTCGCAACATGGCAAATTTTCGTCGGCAAAGCGGTTCCGGCGCTGATTGTCGCGACCTTCCAGGCCACCATCGTGCTGGGCGTGGGAATATGGGCCTATCAGATCCCGTTCGCCGGTTCGCTGGCGCTGTTCTACTTCACGATGGTGATTTACGGGCTGTCGCTGGTCGGGTTTGGACTGCTGATTTCCGCGCTCTGCTCTACCCAGCAGCAGGCATTTATTGGCGTGTTCGTCTTTATGATGCCGGCGATTTTGCTTTCGGGCTACGTCTCACCCGTCGAGAACATGCCGGTATGGTTACAGGATTTGACGTGGATAAACCCGATTCGGCACTTCACGGATATCACCAAGCAGATCTATCTGAAGGATGCGAGTCTGGACATTGTCTGGGGAAGTTTGTGGCCGCTACTGATTATAGCGGCCACGACGGGCTCAGTGGCGTACGTGATGTTTAGACGAAACATCGCGTAGCTTTTTCTCTTTGGTCAGTAACGAGACCACGGCAGGCCCTGCGAGGATTGCCAGACCGGCCAGGGCCAGCAGCAGGTTGTTTTGCAGCACACGCGACAGCAACCAAAGCACAATCATCGCCGCACCAAAGTACCAGGTGGTGGTGAGCTCTTCGAGCACATCACCCACCTCACGCCAGCGTGCTTCGTGGTGGCGCTGTAAAAACAGCATCGACAGTACGGTGACGCCATAGAGGACGCATAGCCCTAAGCCGACCCGCACCAGCGTGCCGCTCATCCAGCCCATCACCAGTACGGCCACGACCAGTAAATGCAACATTATCTGCCAGCAACTCAGGCCAGTTGCGACACGAACGCGTTGTTGCCACTTCATGGCTTCTCTCCTGAAGGATTTTTCTCTGCTTAATCAGACTACCGCACTTTACGGAAAATTCCGTAACACCGCATCTTTTTGTGACGCCTACTACACTTTATTTTCATCGGGATAGTCACCCAGGAAGGAACGTATGACCAAAAAAATGCAGCATTTCTCGCTTAAAGTGCTGACGATAAACATTCATAAAGGCTTCACAGCATTTAACCGCCGCTTCATTTTACCGGAGCTGCGCGACGCGGTACGCACCGTCAGCGCGGACATTGTCTGCCTTCAGGAAGTCATGGGCGCGCACGAAGTGCATCCGCTTCACTTTGAAAACTGGCCGGACACCCCGCACTACGAATTCCTGGCCGACACCATGTGGAGTGATTACGCTTACGGGCGCAACGCGGTGTACCCGGAAGGGCATCACGGTAATGCGGTGCTGTCACGTTTTCCCATCGAACATTACGAGAACCGCGACGTCTCTGTGGGTGAAAGTGAAAAACGCGGGCTGCTTTACTGCCGTATCGCCCCGCCGGACCTGGCGTTCCCGGTGCACGTGGGCTGTGTTCATCTGGGCCTGCGCGAAGCCCATCGCCAGGCACAGCTAAAAATGCTGGCCGAATGGACCAATGCCCTGCCCGAAGGTGAACCTGTGGTCGTGGCCGGTGATTTCAACGACTGGCGGCAGCGGGCTAACCATCCGTTGAAGGTTGATGCGGGACTTGAGGAGATTTTCACCCGTGCAAACGGCAGGCCTGCACGCACCTTTCCGGTACGGTTCCCGTTTTTGCGACTCGACAGAATCTAAGTGAAAAACGCCCATGCCAGCAGCCCGACCGCACTGGCGTTACTTAACTGGCGACATCTTTCCGACCATGCGCCGCTCAGCGCGGAGATCCACTTATGAAATGTTCATGGCAGGAAGGCAACCGGATCACGCTGCTGGTCAACGGGGATGAATATTACCCCGCGGTGTTTGACGCGATTGACCACGCAAAGCAGAAAGTGATCCTTGAAACGTTTATCTGGTTCGAAGACGACGTCGGTAAGCAGTTGCACAGCGTGCTGCTGCGTGCTGCCCTGCGTGGCGTCAAAATCGAAGTGCTGCTGGATGGCTATGGCTCACCGGACCTCAGTGATGCGTTCGTCAATGAGCTCACCTCAGCAGGCGTCGTGTTCCGCTACTACGATCCTGGCCCTCGCCTTTTCGGCATGCGTACCAATCTTTTCCGCCGGATGCACCGCAAAATTGTGGTGGTGGATGAGACGGTAGCGTTTGTTGGCGGCATTAACTACTCCGCTGAACATATGTCCGATTACGGCCCGGAAGCCAAGCAGGATTACGCGATTCGCATTGAAGGACCGGTGGTGCAGGATATCCTGCTCTTTGAGCTGGAAAACCTGCCCGGTAAAGAGGCTGCCCGACGCTGGTGGCAGCGCCGCCATCATCGCCCGGAAGAGAACCGTCACCCCGGTGAAGCGCAGGCGCTGTTTGTCTGGCGGGATAACGGTGAGCACCGGGATGACATTGAGCGGCATTACCTGAAGATGCTGGCGAATGCGAAGCGCGAAGTGATTATCGCCAACGCTTACTTTTTCCCGGGCTATCGCCTGCTGCATGCCATGCGCAATGCGGCCCGACGCGGCGTGCGCGTGAAGCTCGTTGTTCAGGGCGAGCCGGACATGCAGATTGTCAAAATCGGTGCCCGGCTGCTGTACAACTATCTGGTGAAAGGTGGCGTACAAATTTACGAATATCGCCGTCGGCCGCTGCACGGCAAAGTTGCCCTGATGGACGATCACTGGGCCACCGTGGGCTCCAGCAATCTCGACCCGCTGAGTTTGTCACTCAATCTTGAAGCTAACCTGATCATCCACGATCGCCAGTTCAACCAGACTCTGAGGGATAACCTGCAGGCGTTGATCGTGAACGACTGCGTGCGCGTGGACGAATCCATGGTGCCCAAACGCACCTGGTGGAATCTGGGCATTAGCGTGGTGGTGTTCCACTTCCTGCGTCATTTCCCGGCGATGGTGGGCTGGCTGCCGGCGCACACGCCAAAACTTGCGCTAGTGGATCCGCCTGTCCAGCCCGAAATGGAAACCCAGGACCGCGTTGAAGCGGAAGATGGAGGGAAAACCTGATGTCGAAATCACATCCACGCTGGCGGCTGGCTAAAAAGATCCTCACCTGGCTGTTTTTCATCGCCGTCGCGGTTCTGCTGGTGGTTTACGCCCAGAAAGTTGACTGGGAAGAGGTGTGGAAAGTTATCCGCAACTACAACCGGCTGGTGCTGCTGGGCGCGGTGGGGCTAGTGATTGTGAGCTACCTTATGTACGGCTGCTATGACCTGCTGGGCCGCGCCTACTGCGGCCATAAGCTTGCGAAGCGCCAGGTCATGCTGGTGTCGTTTATCTGTTACGCCTTTAACCTGACATTGAGTACCTGGGTGGGCGGGATCGGCATGCGCTATCGCCTATACTCGCGCCTCGGCCTGCCGGGCGGGACCATTACGCGCATTTTTTCCCTCAGCATCACCACCAACTGGCTGGGTTACATTCTGCTCGGCGGAGTGATTTTCACCATCGGCGTGGTGCAATTGCCTGCGCACTGGTACATCGATGAAACCACGCTGCGGATTTTAGGCTTTGCATTACTGCTCATCATTGCGCTCTATCTTTGGGCCTGCGCCTTTGCCAAACGCCGACACATGACCATCAAGGGGCAAAAACTGGTGCTGCCTTCGTGGAAATTCGCGGTCCTGCAGATGGCCGTGTCCAGCGCCAACTGGATGGCGATGGGGGCGATTATCTGGATGCTCATTGGTGAAGATGTGAATTACTTCTTTGTGCTGGGCGTGCTGCTGGTCAGCAGCATTGCCGGCGTGATCGTGCATATCCCGGCGGGGATTGGTGTGCTGGAGGCGGTATTTATCGCCCTGCTCGCCGGAGAGCATGTTTCACAGGGTACGATTATTGCCGCCCTGCTGGCCTACCGTATGCTCTATTACTTCCTGCCGCTGGCGCTGGCAACGGTGTGTTATCTGGTGCTGGAGAGTCGGGCGAAGAAACTGCGGGCGAAGAATGAGAAAGCGTTAGCGAAGTGAGGTCTGGCAGGGGAACTTACCCGGCCTGCGCAACGCAGGTCGGGTAAGGGAAACACCCTTAACGACGGTTGCCTAAAATACGCAGCAACATCAGGAACAGGTTGATGAAGTCCAGATACAGCGTCAGGGCGCCCAGAATCGCGTATTTGCGCAGGTTTGAGCTGTCGCGTACGTCAATCTGTTCGCCAATATTTTTCAGCTTCTGAGTGTCGTAGGCCGTCAAACCGACGAAGATCACCACCCCGATATAGGTCACCGCCCACATCAGCGCTTCACTCTTCAGCCACAGGTTCACCAGCGACGCCAGCACAATCCCAATCAGCCCCATAAACAGCATGCTGCCGAAACCGCTCAGGTCACGCTTCGTGGTGTAGCCGTAGAGGCTCATCGCACCAAACATCCCGCCAGCGACCACAAACGTGCTGGCGATGGAGGAATAGGTATACACGATGAAGATGCTGGAGAGCGTTAGCCCCGTCAGTGCCGAGTAGAGCATAAACAGCGTGGTCGCCATTCCGGCGCTCAGCTTCTGCACCAGGCCGGAGAGAACAAAGACCAGCGCCAGTTGCGCGATGATCAGCCCAAAGAAGGTGATTTTGCTTGAGAAGATAAACATCATCAGCTCAGGCGTGTTGGCTGCATACCATGCGATAAAGGCGGTCAGCAGTAAACCGACCGTCATCCAGCCATAAACCTGAGCCATATACGTCTGCAGCCCGGTACGGGTCTGCTGTACTATTGAATCGGAACGCGGAAATCGGTCCATGATTCACTCCTGATTAAGTAGACACACACGTTAAGACTAACACATTCACGCAAACCGACTACCAACGACTGGCGGCTTCTTTGTCACTGTCACGCGACTCAACCCACCTGTCGCCTTCCGGCGTCGCTTCACGTTTCCAGAATGGCGCTTTGGTTTTGAGGTAATCCATAATGAACTCCCCTGCTGCAAACGCGCTACTACGGTGGGCACTGGTCACGCCGACAAAAACGATTTCCTCGCCAGGCCACATTTCACCAATACGGTGGATAACCGTCACTCGCCCGAGCGGCCAGCGGCCACGCGCCTGTTCAACGATCTCCGCGAGGGATTTCTCCGTCATGCCCGGATAGTGCTCCAGCGTCAGCGCCTTTACGCTGTCGCCGAGATTATGGTTACGCACTTTACCGGTGAAGGTGACAACCGCACCGTCTTCGTCACGCTCTGCCAGCCAGTCATATTCTGTACCAACGCTGAAACGATCATGACCTACCAGAATTCGGGTTTCAGCCATCTTAGCCCCCTGTCACCGGCGGGAAGAAGGCCACTTCATCCCCGGCCGTCAGCGGATGGGTCAGCTCCACCAGCGTCTGGTTAACCGCGGCCAGCAGCTTGCCTTCATCCAGCGCCAGCGCCCAGCGGTCGCTTTGCGCGGCAAGATGCGCACGCAGGTCGGCAACGGTGTCAAACGGGGCATCAAGCGTCAGGCTGTCGGTGCCCACCAGCTCGCGGACCTGAGCAAAAAAGAGCACCTTAATCATGGCTGTCCACCTTAAAATCACCGGATTTGCCACCGCTTTTCGCCAGCAAACGAACCGGGCCAATCACCATATCTTTCTGCACCGCTTTGCACATGTCATAGATAGTCAACGCGGCGACAGAGGCCGCCGTCAGGGCTTCCATCTCAACCCCGGTTTTCCCGGTTAAGCGGCAGAGCGATTCGATGCGCACGCGGTTGTGCTCCGGCTGCGCCTGCAGGTTGACTTCCACCTTGCTCAGCATCAGCGGGTGGCAGAGCGGAATTAAGTCCCAGGTGCGTTTCGCAGCCTGGATCCCGGCGATGCGGGCGGTGGCAAAGACGTCGCCTTTGTGATGGCTGCCGTCAATAATCATCGCCAGGGTCTCTGGCAACATGGTCACGAAGGCTTCAGCACGCGCTTCACGCACCGTTTCGGCTTTGGCGGAGACATCCACCATATGTGCTTCGCCAGCGGCGTTAATGTGGGTCAGTTGCGACATAACTTATTTCTTTAAATGGGGATGGAAATTACACGGACGAGTACGGGCATCCAGCTGCGGCGCAATGATATTTTCCCACGCGGTGCGACACGCTTTTGTCGAGCCGGGCATGGCAAAAATCAACGTGCCGTTCGCCACACCGGCCACCGCACGCGACTGCAGCGTGGAGGTGCCAATCTCTTCAAACGAGAGCATGCGGAACACTTCACCAAAGCCTTCCACTTCCCGGTCAAACAGCGGGACGAGCGCCTCGGGAGCCTGGTCGCCTGTGGTAAAACCGGTGCCACCGGTGATCAGCACCACCTGCACCTCATCGCTGGCAATCCACTGAGAGACCCGTGCACGAATGGCATAACGGTTCTCTTTCACGATCGCCTTATCAACAATACTGTGCCCGGCATCATGTGCCGCATCGCGCAGCCAGTGGCCGGAGGTGTCATCCTCTTCACCGCGGCGGTCGGAAACGGTAAGAATAGCAATGCGTGTCGGGATAAATTCCGCGCTAACCTGACTCATCTTCTGGTTCCTTCTTAAACCTGATTACCCGCCAATGTAGGACAGGTTCTGAGTAATGCCGGTGTTGCCCTGATGCAGGAAGTGGGTCTGTTTTTTGTGCGTCAGAGCTTCAGAAATCCGCGCTTCAAGCGCGGCCTGTTGGGCGTCTTCCGCCAGCAGATCGCGAAGGTCGACACCGCCATCCCCGAACAGGCACAGATGCAGCTTACCAACGGAGGAGACGCGAAGACGGTTACAGCTGGCACAGAAGTCTTTCTCATACGGCATGATAAGCCCGATTTCCCCTTCGTAATCCGGGTGACAAAAGACCTGCGCCGGGCCGTCGCTGCGCTGACGAATCTGGTGGATCCAGCCGCGTTTCAGCAGCTCATCACGCAACACCATCCCGGAGATGTGATGCCGACGGAACAGCTCACTGCCCTCGCCGGTTTCCATCAGCTCGATAAAACGCAACTGGATGGGGCGGGATTTGATCCACGCCAGGAAGGTATCAAGCTGGTGATGGTTGACGTCACGCATTAGCACCGTATTGACTTTGACCTTCTGGAACCCGGCACTGAACGCCGCGTCAATCCCATCCATCACCTGGCGGAATTTATCCTGGCCGGTAATGGCATGAAACTGGCGGGCATCGAGGCTGTCCACGCTGACGTTGATGGCGGTTAAGCCCGCGTCGCGCCAGGCCGCAACGTCGCGAGCCATGCGGTACCCGTTGGTGGTGACCGCAATCTGACGGATACGATCGTTCTCACGCACCGCAGCAATGATATCGGGGAAATCACGACGCAGAGAGGGTTCCCCTCCGGTCAGGCGGACCTTTTCCGTGCCGAGTTCAGAGAATGCGCGCGTGACGCGGCGCACTTCGTCCACGGAGAGAAAGCCGTTATTGGTGACGCTGCCCGGTTTGTAGCCATCGGGCAGGCAGTAGGTGCAACGGAAGTTGCACACATCGGTAATCGACAGACGTAAGTAAAAAAACTTACGCGCGAATGCATCAGTAAGTTGTGAAGCCATGTACACCTTTCCAGAGACGGGAGGCACAGTCATTTCTTTCTGTACCCTGGTGGCATATTCGCCACGGCCAGGACGCCATATCTTTCGACACAGGCGCCAGGGCTCGAGTGTATGTTTTCAAATTTGAAAACGTGGTTATGGCGATAGTAGCGCGGAAATCTTCCCTTCGCCATTATCACTTAACGCTATATAACCATATACATAACGACATAATCGTGTATTTTCGCTACAGAATACCTAAAAACAGCATATTCACATTGATATACGTCATTTTGCGCCGGGTGAGGCATCGTCTTTTAGGGGTAGTTAGGGTAGTGTTACGCAGATCGAACGTGATAAGGAATGTGTATGCGCAATCGCACTTTTGCGGATCTTGACCGTGTTGTCGCTCTTGGCGGAGGCCATGGTCTGGGGCGAGTGATGTCTTCTCTGTCTTCACTTGGCTCAAGGCTGACAGGGATAGTGACAACCACGGATAATGGCGGCTCCACCGGGCGTATTCGACGCGCGGAAGGGGGTATCGCCTGGGGCGATATGCGTAATTGTCTGAACCAGCTAATTACCGAGCCGAGCGTCGCTTCGGCGATGTTTGAGTACCGTTTTGGGGGTAACGGCGAACTTTCCGGCCATAACCTTGGAAATTTGATGCTTAAAGCGCTGGATCACCTGTCAGTGCGCCCGCTGGAAGCCATCAATTTGATCCGAAACCTGCTCAAGGTTGACGCGTTCCTGATCCCAATGTCCGAACAACCGGTCGATTTAATGGCAATCGATGCGGAAGGGCACGAGGTTTATGGCGAAGTGAACATCGACCAGCTTACCGTGCCGCCAAAAGAGCTGATGACCTACCCAAGCGTGCCCGCCACGCGTGAAGCCATTGAGGCCATCGGCGAAGCGGATTTGATTTTGATTGGGCCGGGCAGTTTTTACACCAGCCTGATGCCCATTTTACTGGTCAAAGAGCTGGCACAGGCCCTGCGCAGAACGCCCGCCCCCATGGTTTACATCGGCAATTTAGGCCGTGAGCTGAGCCCGGCGGCGGCCAGCCTGTCGCTGGCGGACAAACTGAATCTGATGGAGCAGTACGTCGGGAAGAAAATCATCGATGGCGTAGTGGTCGGCCCGAAAGTTGATGTATCAGGAATTGGCGATCGCGTAGTGGTGCAGGAGCCGCTGGAAGCGAGCGATATCAAATATCGTCACGACCGTCACCTGCTGCGTGAAGCGCTGGAGAAGGCGATTCAGGACCTGGGATAGAGATTATGCCTTCACCCGACCACTCTCCCACGGGAGAGTGCAAACACTAAAAAAATGACAGCCTGCGGCTGTCATTTTGCTTTTACCTAGGAGGCGGCGATAAACAGATCGCGCAACTGATGCAGCTGGTCGCGGATTTGCGCGGCCTCTTCGAATTCGAGGTTCTGCGCATGCTGCATCATCTGCCCTTCCAGTTCGTGGATTTTCTGCTGCAGCGCTTTTGGCGTCAGCTCGACGGTATCCGGCTCAACCACTGAACGCGCCTTCCCGCGCCCTTTCGCTTTGGTCTTCGCAATGTTCTGACCCAGCGCCAGAATATCCACCACTTTTTTGTTCAGGCCCTGCGGCGTAATGCCGTGCTCTTCGTTGTAACGCTGCTGTTTCTCACGACGACGCTCCGTTTCGCCAATTGCTTTCGCCATTGACGGGGTAATTTTGTCACCGTAAAGGATCGCTTTACCGTTAACGTTACGCGCGGCACGGCCAATGGTCTGGATCAGGGAGCGTTCAGAACGCAGGAAGCCTTCTTTGTCGGCATCCAGAATCGCCACCAGCGAGACTTCTGGCATATCCAGGCCTTCTCGCAGCAGGTTGATACCCACCAGCACGTCAAACTCGCCCAGACGCAGGTCGCGGATGATCTCCATACGCTCGACGGTATCGATATCCGAGTGCAGATAACGCACCCGCTCACCGTGCTCCTCAAGATACTCGGTGAGATCTTCCGCCATGCGCTTGGTCAACGTCGTTACCAGCACGCGCTCGTTGATGGCCGCGCGGATACGGATTTCTGACAGCAGATCGTCAACCTGAGTGGCGACCGGACGCACCTCGATAATCGGATCCAGCAGCCCGGTCGGACGCACCACCTGGTCAACCACCTCATCGCCCGATTTTTCGAGCTCGTAGCTGCCCGGCGTAGCCGAGACGTAGATGGTTTGCGGTGCCAACGCCTCAAATTCTTCAAACTTCATGGGACGGTTATCCAGCGCCGATGGCAGACGGAAACCATACTCCACCAGCGTCTCTTTACGCGCCCGGTCACCGCGATACATCCCGCCAATTTGCGGGATAGTCACGTGAGATTCGTCGATCACCAGCAGACCGTCTGCCGGCAGATAATCAAACAGCGTCGGCGGTGGCTCGCCCGGACCACGCCCGGAGAGGAAACGTGAGTAGTTTTCGATACCGGAGCAGTAGCCCAGCTCGTTCATCATCTCCAGGTCAAACTGGGTGCGCTGGCTCAGGCGTTGCTCTTCCAGCAGCTTATTATTCGCCAGAAGCACCTTACGGCGGTCTGCCAGCTCAACTTTGATCTCTTCCATCGCCTGCACGATACGCTCGCGTGGCGTCACGTAGTGCGTTTTCGGGTAGATGGTATAGCGCTGAACAACCGACTCGACGTGGCCGGTCAGCGGGTCGAACAGCGACAGGCGTTCAACCTCTTCGTCAAACAGCTCAACGCGCAGGGCGAGATCGTCCGACTCTGCCGGGAAGATATCAATCACCTCGCCGCGCACGCGGAAGGTACCGCGCTGGAACGCCTGATCGTTACGGGTGTACTGCAGCTCTGTCAGACGGCGTAAAATAGCGCGCTGATCGATGATCATCCCCTGGGTCAGGTGCAGCATCATCTTGAGATAGAGATCCGGATCGCCCAGACCGTAGATAGCCGACACTGACGCCACCACCACCACATCGCGACGCTCAAGGAGCGCCTTCGTCGCCGACAGACGCATCTGCTCAATGTGTTCGTTCACCGAGGCATCTTTCTCAATGAAGGTGTCAGAGCTCGGGACATACGCTTCAGGCTGGTAGTAATCGTAGTAGGAGACAAAATATTCCACGGCGTTATCCGGGAAGAACTCCTTCATCTCGCCGTAAAGCTGAGCGGCCAGGGTTTTGTTTGGGGCCAGCACCATCGTGGGGCGCTGCAGATCGGCGATAACGTTAGCAATGGTAAACGTTTTGCCCGAACCGGTTACTCCCAGCAGCGTCTGGTGCGCCAGCCCATCTTCCAGCCCCTCTTCGAGACGTCGGATCGCCTCAGGCTGATCGCCGGAAGGACGGAATGCAGAATTCAATTTGAACGGTTTACTCATGGGCGACAACCTGATGACGTTATAAGCGGCAGGTGAGTAATTTTACTCGTTGCTGCCAGGAATGCCAGTAAAAAACACTGGATGAAAAACCAGTAGCATGTCAGGATATTTAGAGTACCGGCAGGGTGATGAGCGCGATAGCGGTCAAAATTTGGACCGTGACAACATAAAACACCAGTCAGGACGGGTTATCCCCAGAACTTTTTCTTTTTTAACATTTGTCAAGCCAGGTAATGATAGTTTTATGGCAACAGGTGACACTTTCATTACGGCAATTGCTTTTATCTAACCAATTAAATATTAAGCGATATTTTCTAAAGCCGCGTTTCGCGCCAATTTGGTCGTAACCCGCGTCTTCTCTCGCTTATCGCGTGTTTTCTAACTCTAATGCACATGGTTATCCACAGGAATAGTGGATAACTGCTTCCAGCCCGTGCAGACCGCCGCTCAGCAAATTCCCGACTTTTCCCACGAAACGGCAGCAAAAATTTTTTATAGCTATTTTTTGCTGATAAACAGTTGTGTCATTCATAACCAACCGATGCGATCTTGCTCACATTTCCACCATTTTAACCCTGCACCACAACTCATCACGTCCGGCACCGCAGATGTGCAAAGGGGGTAATCACACACCGCTTATCCAGGACAAATTCCTAAAAAAGTCTCTTTTTTAATCAATTTAGGGTTTCTGGCAGGAGTTTTGCACATCCCACAATGAGCCTCATCCACACAGATTTTTAAGGAGAGAAAGATGTTGAGTCTGCGTGCAGTTAACCAGTTTTACGGAAGCCAACATACGCTATGGAACGTGGATGTAGATTTTCCCAAAGGCATGTGTACAGGCGTTGTTGGCCTGCCGGGGATGGGCAAAACGACCCTGATGAATTGCATCGCCGGGAAAGTGCCTGTCGACAGCGGCACCATCATCTGGCACGAAGCTGGTGCACCGCCGCGAGATTTGCTTAGCCAGACGCCAGAACCCTTCGCTGGCCCGGGAATAGGCTATGTCCCGCAGGACAGGCGGATTTTCTCCCAGCTAACCATTGATGAAAATCTGCATATCGCCATGCGGGCGACAGGGAAACCTGACCCTGAAGCGAAAAGTGACGTTTACGACCTCTTTCCGGAACTCTATGCGCTGCGACAAACCCGGGCCAACACGCTTTCGCCAGACGACCAGTATCAGCTGGCGCTGGCCAATGCGCTGGTCATCCGTCCGCGGATGCTGATTCTGGATGAACCGATGCATGGCGCGGGCCACAGCTTCGCCCAGAAGCTGAGCCAGCTGCTGGTGCGGTTAAACCGGGAACTGGGAATGACGGTGTTGTTAGCTGAGCAGCAGCTGTCGTTTATCCGCCGGGTCGCGGAGCGCTTTTGCATGCTGTATCGCGGGCGTAACGTGGCCCAGGGCCACGTTAACGAGCTGGACGACGAGCTTATCGCACACTGGATGTCGCTGGAGGCAAGACGCTGAGATCGAGGTAATGCCCGGTTTCAGCGCACCCGGCAGTGTCAGCCAGCCACGGGATCTCCCCAAGAAACGGCGCAGGAAGCACCCGCTTCAGCGTTGCCAGATACTCCTGATGGCGCCTGCCCGGCGCAACCACGTCGTTGGCTATCCAGCCGGCCAGGCGCAGCCCGGCCTGCTGAACGGCCTGGGCGGTCAGCATCGCATGGTTGATACAGCCGAGTTTGACCCCTACCACCAGGATTACCGGCAGCTGCTCGATTTGCACCCAGTCAGCAAAGGTCTGGTCCGCCGAAAGTGGCGTAAACCAGCCACCGGCGCCCTCCACCAGTACCCAGTCAGCCTGGCGTTCAAGGGCGCGTAACCCGGCAGAAAGCACGGCAAAATCAATCGGGCGACCTTCATCGTCGCTGATAATATGCGGTGAGGTGGGCTCGGCAAAGGTGTACGGATTCACCGCTGAATAGGCAAGTTCAAGCGTGCTGTTGCGCTGGAGCGCCAGCGCGTCGGTATTGCGTAACCCGTGCGCCGTCATCTCGCTGCCGGAGGCGACAGGTTTATATCCGGCGGTGGTTTTTCCCTGCATGCGCGCCGCCTGCAGCAGCGCTGAGCTGGCAACCGTCTTGCCCACTTCGGTATCTGTTCCGGTGACAAAATAACGTTCAGTCACGTTCAATAATCCCATGAAAAAGTTGATATGAGAGCGGGAACTGCCCCCGCTGTTGCGGCCACGCCAGCTCCAGACGCTGCAACTGGCCGCGGGTAAGAGGTTTCTTTTCACGCCCCGCATGCAGATGGGTCGCGCCAATGCCCTTCAGGGAGCGCATGGCGCTGAAGGCATCGTCGAAATTCAGCGTAATGGTCTGCTCAGCACAGCGATAGCGCCATCCCGCCAGCGCGTGGATGACCTGCTCGTGCGGCAAAAAACGGTTAGCGTGAGGTTGTTCATCCACCGCTTTCCACGCCTGATTGAGCTCCGGTAAAGAGCTTTCCAGCAGCGTGGTGAAGGCCACGCATCCACCCGGGCGCGCCACGCGATAAAGCTCGTTTAATGCCTGCGGGAGACTACTGCACCACTGTACCGCCAGATGGCTCCAGACCAGATCAAACCGCGCATCCGGCAGCGGAATGGACTCAATATCGGCAACCAGATAGTAGTGCGCGGCCTGCTGCTGACGGGCCTCCTCGAGCATATCGGGCGACAGGTCGATGGCCGTCACCTCGCTGCCGGCCGCACGCCAGTGTCGGCTATTGGCACCCGGCCCACACCCGGCGTCCAGCACCTGAGGGAACCGGGTCTCGTCGAGTAAAGCAAGCAGACCCTGCGCGCTCTGACGCTGGAGTTCATCGTGCTGCGAATAGCTGCGCGCGGCCCGGCCAAATGCCGCCGCGATCGCCTGTTTATTCACGGGTGTCATGCAGCGCCTCCAGAAGTGCCTCGATATCCTCTGCTTCGTGCGCCGCCGTGAGCGTCAGACGCAGCCGGGCAGTGCCTGGCGGTACGGTTGGTGGACGAATAGCCGTCACCCATATCCCCCGCTCGCGAAGCGTCTGCGCCAGCGTGAGAGCCAGACCGTTTTCCCCCACCATCACCGGCTGGATTGCGCTCTGCGAATCGGTGCTCTGGAACGGGAGATGGCGTAACCCCTGGCGAAAACGCCGGATATGTTCCGCCAGACGCGCCCGTCGTTCCGCGCCTTCAGCGCTGCGGATCACCGCCAGTGATGCAGACAGCGCCACGGCCTGTGCGGGCGGCATACTGGTGCTGTAAATGAGATGACGGGCGAACTGCAGCAGATAGTCGGCGACAGACTCGCTGCACAACACGGCCGCCCCGCTCACGCCAAAACCTTTCCCGAAAGTCACCACCAGCAGTTCCGGCTTCACGTTTTGCTGATAGACGCTACCGCGCCCTTCCTCACCCATCACGCCAATACCATGCGCATCATCAACCAGCAGCCAGGCGTTTTGTCGCTGCGCCGTCTCATGCAGCGGACGCAGCGGTGCGCTGTCGCCGTCCATGCTGAACACCCCTTCTGTTACTACCAGCTGCTGTCCGGTGCAGGGCTTATCGAGCAGGCCAGCAAGCTGAGCCGCATCGTTATGGGCAAAGCGGCGGAGCTGCGCAGGGCTTAAACTTGCCGCTTCCAGCAGCGAGGCGTGACTTAAGCGGTCGGCAACAATGCGGTCGTCCTTGCCCATTAGCGCGGTGATGACCGCCTGGTTGGCGGCAAAACCTGAAATGAACAGCAACGCACGCGGATACCCCAGCCAGTCGGCAAGGGTCTCCTCCAGCGCCTGATGCGCCGTGGTGTAGCCGCTGACATGCCCCGAGCCGCCGCTGCCGACGCCAAACCGCTCCGCCCCCTGCTGCCAGGCGCGGACGATTGCCGGGTGCTGGTTCAGCCCGAGATAATCATTGCTGGAGAAATTGCAAAACTGCCGGCCCTCGCGGGTGAGAAAACGGCCTGCGCCGTTTTCTACCACGTTGCGAACGCGAAAGGCATCTGCCGCCCGCCGTTCTTCGAGCGCGGAATGGATACGTGCCTGCCAGGTCATACGGTTGCCGCGTTGTAGAACTGGTCAGTATCGGCGTTGAAAATCTGCTGCTCCAGCTGCTGCTGTTGCTCGTTATCCCCCGTCAGGACGTCGGTCTGATGCGGGTTCAGCCCCAGCTTGCGGAACAACTGGACGTCTTTGTCCTCTTCCGGGTTCGGGGTGGTCAGCAGTTTGCAGCCGTAGAAGATGGAGTTGGCTCCGGCCATAAAGCACATCGCCTGCGTCTGCTCGCTCATCTGCTCACGACCCGCCGAGAGGCGCACGTAGGAGGTCGGCATCATGATACGCGCCACCGCAATGGTGCGGATAAAATCAAATGCATCCACGTCTTCGTTATCCGCCAGTGGCGTACCTTTAACTTTCACCAGCATGTTGATCGGTACGCTTTCCGGCGGCGTGGGCAGGTTCGCCAGCTGCAGCAGAAGACCCGCACGGTCTTTCACCGTTTCGCCCAGTCCCACAATCCCGCCTGAACAGACTTTGATGCCGGCGTCACGCACTTTATCCAGCGTATCGAGACGCTCCTGATAGGTCCGCGTGGTGATGATATTGCCGTAAAATTCAGGGGAGGTGTCGAGGTTGTGGTTGTAGTAATCCAGCCCTGCCGCGGAAAGGCGTTGCGCCTGCTCTTCGTTCAGCGTGCCAAGGGTCATGCAGGCTTCCAGCCCCATCTCTTTCACCCCTTTCACCATCTGCTCCAGATACGGCATGTCGCGATCGTGCGGGTTTTTCCATGCCGCGCCCATACAGAATCGGGTTGAGCCTGCATTTTTCGCCTTACGGGCAGAGTCGAGCACCTGCTCCACTTCCATCAGACGTTCAGATTCAAGCCCGGTTTTATAGCGCGCACTCTGCGGGCAGTATTTGCAATCTTCTGGGCATGCGCCGGTCTTGATCGACAGCAGCGTACTGACCTGCACATGGCGTGGATCGAAGTGCTGACGATGCACCTGTTGGGCTTCAAACATCAGCTCAAGGAAAGGTTTATTGAATAATTCAGTAACTTGCGACATCGTCCAGCGTGCGTGGTGAGCCATGGGGCTTCTCCAAAGGGTTTTGTTAATTTTCAGATCGGTTTATACTCGTAAACCTAAAACTTTTCAAAATGGTTTACAAGTCGATTATGACCCAGGACGATCTCGCCTTCGACAAGCAGCATATCTGGCACCCTTACACCTCCACTACCCGCCCCCTCCCCGTTTACCCGGTCGCCTCGGCTCACGGGTGCGAACTGACCCTGAGCAGCGGTGAGTCGCTTGTGGACGGCATGTCATCCTGGTGGGCGGCTATTCACGGGTATAACCACCCGCGTCTGAATGCGGCGATGAAAGCGCAGATTGACCAGATGTCGCACGTGATGTTTGGCGGTATCACCCATCAGCCTGCGGTTGACCTGTGCCGGCGTCTGGTCGCGATGACCCCGACCCCGCTGGAGTGCGTTTTCCTTGCAGATTCCGGCTCTGTTGCCGTGGAAGTGGCGATGAAAATGGCGCTGCAGTACTGGCACGCCAGAGGTGAGACCCGCCAGCGGTTCCTCACCTTCCGCAACGGCTATCACGGCGACACGTTCGGCGCGATGTCGGTGTGCGATCCGGATAACTCCATGCACAGCCTGTGGAAGGGCTATCTGCCAGAGAACCTCTTTGCCCCGGCACCGCAAAGCCGTTTTGACGGGGAGTGGGATGAAATGGACATGGTCGGTTTTGCGCGGCTGATGGCTGCCCACCGCCATGAGATTGCCGCCGTTATTCTTGAGCCGGTTGTGCAGGGTGCAGGCGGGATGCGGATGTACCACCCGGCATGGCTGACGCGCATTCGTAAGATGTGCGATCGCGAGGGCATTCTGCTGATTGCCGATGAGATCGCCACCGGCTTTGGCCGCTCCGGCAAGCTGTTCGCCTGCGAGCATGCGGGGATCGCACCGGATATTCTGTGTCTGGGTAAAGCGCTGACCGGCGGCACCATGACGTTGTCCGCCACGCTGACAACGCGCCACGTTGCCGACACCATCAGCGACGGCGACGCGGGCTGCTTTATGCACGGCCCGACGTTTATGGGCAACCCGCTGGCCTGCGCGGTGGCGAGCGAAAGCCTGGCCATTCTCGAGAGCGGCGAGTGGCAAACGCAGGTCGCGACGATTGAAGCGCAGCTTCGCCAGGAGCTGAGCGCAGCGTCAGCGGCTGAATTCGTGGCGGATGTGCGCGTGCTGGGTGCCATCGGCGTGATTGAGACCACCCATCCGGTTAACATGGCGGCGCTGCAGCGTTTCTTCGTGGAACGGGGAGTGTGGGTGCGTCCTTTCGGCAAGCTTATCTATCTGATGCCGCCTTATGTTATCTCGCCGGCTCAGCTACGTCAGTTAACGGCTGCGGTAGTTGACGCCGTTAACATTCCCGCACATTTTGCGATTTAACCCTGAGCGTTAACGTCGGTACTCTGTTTATGCATTACACTTTTTGCATAATCGGGTACCGAGGTAAATCGTATGAAAATCATCAGTAAAGATCTGCGCGACGGGGAAAAACTGCCTGAACGCCACGTTTTTAACGGCATGGGTTATCAGGGGGATAATATCTCTCCGCATCTGGCGTGGGACGATGTTCCGGCGGGAACCAAAAGCTTTGTTGTCACCTGCTATGACCCGGATGCCCCTACAGGCTCAGGGTGGTGGCACTGGATAGTGGCGAACCTGCCTGCGGATACGCGCGTTCTGCCGCAAGGTTCCGGCTCTGACCTGGTAGCGCTGCCTGAAGGCGCTATCCAGACCCGAACCGATTTTGGCAAAGCGGGTTACGGTGGCGCCGCGCCGCCAAAAGGGGAAACGCACCGCTATATCTTCACGGTTCACGCGCTGGATGTGGACAAGATTGAGGTGGATGAGGGCGCGAGTGGCGCAATGGTCGGCTTTAACGTCCATTTTCATTCGCTGGGCAGCGCATCGATCACGGCAATGTATTCGTAAAAAAACCGGTGGCCTGAACGTGTCCGGGCCACCGGGCAAATCTTAGAGCACCGAAGGCAGTAAGCCCACCAGGCTTCCCTTCTCCAGCAGCGCGATCGCTTTATCAATATCCGGCGCAAAGAAACGGTCATCATCGTAATGCGCGACCTGTTCACGCAGCAGATGACGCGCCTGTTCCAGCAGCGGGCTGGACTTCAGACCTTCACGCAGATCAACGCCCTGACATGCGGCCAGCCATTCCACCGCCAGCACGCCACGGGTGTTGGCGGCCATCTCCCACAGACGACGTCCAGCGGCCGGGGCCATCGAGACATGATCCTCCTGGTTCGCTGACGTTGGCAGACTGTCCACGCTGTGCGGATGCGACAGGGCCTTGTTCTCGCTCGCCAGCGCCGCGGCCGTCACCTGGGCAATCATAAATCCGGAGTTGACCCCGCCGTTGCGGACCAGGAACGGCGGCAGCTGGGACATATGTTTATCCATCATCAGCGCGATGCGACGTTCGGATAAGGCCCCCACTTCCGCAATCGCCAGCGCGATATTATCCGCCACCATCGCCACAGGCTCGGCGTGGAAATTTCCCCCGGAGACCACTTCGTTTTCCTGAGCGAACACCAGCGGGTTATCAGACACCGCATTCGCCTCCACCAGCAGCACTTCTGCCGCGTGGCGCAGCTGCGTCAGACAGGCTCCCATCACCTGGGGCTGACAGCGAAGCGAATACGGATCCTGTACCTTGTCACAGTTATGGTGAGAGTCTGCAATATCGCTGGTCTCGGTCAGCAGGTGACGGTACATCGCCGCGGCGTCAATCTGCCCGCGCTGGCCGCGCACCTCGTGGATACGGGCGTCAAACGGACGACGTGAGCCAAGCACCGCCTCGGTGGTCAGCGCACCACACACGACCGCGGAGGCGAAAAGATCTTCGGCTTCAAACAGACCACGTAACGCAAACGCCGTCGAGGCCTGGGTCCCGTTAAGCAGCGCCAGCCCCTCTTTCGCCGCCAGCGTTATCGGGGTCAATCCGGCTTTTTTCAGCGCCTCTTTCGCGGGGAGCCACTCCCCCTTCCAGCGAGCCTGACCTTCACCGAGCAGCAGCAGCGACATATGGGCCAGTGGCGCAAGATCGCCGGATGCACCGACGGAACCTTTTGCCGGGATCCACGGATAGACCTCCGCATTCACCAGCGCCATCAGCGCCTCGATCACGCTGAGGCGAATTCCGGAGAACCCACGTGCCAGACTGTTGATTTTGAGCACCATCATCAGACGGACAATGTCATCATCCAGCGGTTGACCGACACCTGCCGCATGCGAAAGCACCAGTGAGCGCTGTAAATTTTCCAGATCGTGCGTGGCGATACGCGTCTGCGCCAGCAGACCAAATCCGGTGTTGATGCCGTAGGCGGTACGTCCTTCGGCAATAATGGCTTCAACGCAGGCAACGCTGTCGTTAATCGCGGCGTGGGCGCTTTCATCAAGTGAGAGCGTGACCGGTTGACGCCAGACGTTACGCAGCTGTTTGAGCGTCAGTGAGCCGGGAGTGAGGGTTAAGGCGTTCATTAATGCTTTCCTTGTGTGGCAGGGATCATCGGCAGGTTCAGGCCCTGCTCTTTGGCACATTCAATCGCAATCTCGTAACCGGCATCCGCGTGGCGCATTACGCCGGTTGCCGGGTCGTTATGCAGCACGCGAGCGATACGCGCTGCCGCTTCATCCGTACCATCACACACGATGACCATTCCCGAGTGCTGGGAGAAGCCCATTCCTACGCCACCACCGTGATGCAGCGACACCCAGGTCGCCCCGCTGGCGGTATTCAGTAAGGCATTCAGCAGTGGCCAGTCGGAGACGGCATCGGAGCCGTCGCGCATGGCTTCGGTTTCACGGTTCGGGCTGGCAACAGAGCCCGAGTCGAGATGGTCGCGTCCGATAACAATCGGCGCGGAGACTTCACCGCTGCGCACCATTTCGTTAAAGGCCAGACCCAGTTTTTGTCGCCACTCCAGCCCGACCCAGCAGATCCGCGCCGGCAAGCCCTGGAAGTTAATGCGCTCGCGAGCCATATCCAGCCAGTGGTGCAGATGTTCGTCGTCGGCGACGATCTCCTTCACTTTGGCGTCGGTTTTGTAGATATCTTCCGGGTCGCCGGACAGGGCCACCCAGCGGAACGGACCAATACCGCGACAGAACAGCGGACGAATATAGGCAGGCACAAACCCCGGGAAGTCGAAGGCGTTACTCACGCCCATCTCTTTCGCCATCTGGCGAATATTGTTGCCGTAATCAAATGTCGGAATGCCCATCTGGCTAAAGGCCAGCATGGCGTTCACGTGCTCCGCCATGGAACGTTTAGCGGCGAGCACCGTGCCTTCCGGGTCACTTTCGGCTTTTTGCTGGTACGCTTCCCACGTCCAGCCCGATGGCAGATAGCCGTGAAGGGGGTCGTGCGCGCTGGTCTGGTCAGTGACGAGATCCGGGCGTACACCACGGGCCACCAGTTCAGGGAGAATGTCAGCCGCGTTGCCGCAGAGCGCAATCGACATCGCTTTGCCTTCTGACGTGTATTTTTTGATGCGTGCCAGCGCGTCATCCAGGTTTTCAGCCTGTTCATCGACGTAACGGGTACGCAGTCGGAAATCAATGCGGCTCTGCTGACATTCGATGTTCAGGGAGCAGGCACCGGCAAGGGTCGCGGCCAGCGGCTGTGCGCCCCCCATTCCCCCCAGACCGGCGGTCAGTACCCAGCGACCTTTCAGCGAACCGTTATAGTGCTGACGACCGGCTTCCACGAAGGTTTCGTAGGTGCCCTGCACAATCCCCTGACTGCCGATGTAGATCCAGCTTCCCGCCGTCATCTGGCCATACATCGCCAGCCCTTTGGCGTCCAGCTCGTTAAAGTGTTCCCAGGTCGCCCAGTGCGGGACAAGGTTAGAGTTGGCGATCAGCACGCGCGGTGCATTCTTGTGGGTTTTGAACACGCCGACCGGTTTGCCGGATTGCACCAGCAGGGTTTCGTCATGTTCCAGATGAGTCAGGGATTCAACAATCGCGTCATAGCACTCCCAGTTGCGCGCGGCGCGGCCTATGCCGCCATACACCACCAGCTCGTGGGGGTTTTCCGCGACCTCAGGATCGAGGTTATTCATCAACATGCGCAGCGGGGCTTCGGTGAGCCAGCTTTTGGCGGTAAGTGTGGTGCCGCGCGCGGCGCGGACATCCTGCTGGCGGTATTTACCTGACGACATTGTGTGCTCCTCATACGGGACAGATGATGTATTCAGATATACTTGTATAGACAAGCACACACAAGGTCGGATTTAACAAAAAAGATACAATTTTGTTATATTGCGTTAGCTATCACGCTTTTAAAACGTATGACCCTTACGACATGAAATGGCCCTGCAACCGGTATCGATTTCCCGGGAACAGCAGTCTGGCATGCGACACAATATGCGACGAAGACCAGGTACGGCGACGAATGAGCAGGCAAGGATCGTGCTCTTTGATCCGCAACAGTTCGCACTCCTGCGGCGTAGCGCGAACCGCTTCCACGATGTGCTCCCCTTCCGTCAGCGGCGCGATGAGCGAAAGATAGGCATGCGGCGTGGTCTGGGTGTAATCCTGATCCAGGTACTCGGGCACCCGATCGGCGTTCACGCAGCGATCTTCAATCTGCACCGGGATGTCGTTTTCATAATGCACCATCACGGAATGAAAGATGCGGCTTCCTTCTTTGACATTCAGCTCCACGGCCTGCTCGGCGCTGGCCTGTGTCTCTTCGAGCACCAGCACTTCACAGTGGTGCTGATGGTTTCGCGAGGCTATCTCATCGGCAATACTTCTGATCTCAAACAGTGCCGATTGCCCTTTCGGCTCCGCAACGAAGGTTCCGACCCCCTGCAGACGTACCAGAAGACCCTCATCGGTCAGCTCGCGCAGCGCCCGGTTGATGGTCATTCGGCTAAAACCAAACTGTGCGACCAGTTCGGCCTCGGACGGAATGCGATCGTGCGGCCGCCAGACGCCGGTTGCGATTTTTTCGCTGATAGCCTGCTTCACCTTTTCGTAGAAAGGCGCGGGAGGGCTGGACTGCGACAGCGGTGAGCGTGAAAACATCCTGACTCCTTAAACGTTGTTATGCCCACCAGTGAGCAATTTGCCAGGCCAGACGGGCGGCAAGCTTTGCCCCCTGTCCGTCCCGATCGTACTGCGGGTTAAATTCTACCAGATCGGCAGCCTGCAGTTTTCCACTGCGGCAGATGTGTTTAATCACCGGCAGAAGATCCAGCGCGGGTACCCCTAACGCCGCGGGCGCTGAGACGGCTGGCATTTCGCCAGCAGGCAAAACATCGAGGTCAATGGTGAGGTAAACGCGGTCGGCCTGGGCCAGAATCTTGTCCAGAGCCGATAACGCATCTCGCCTGAAATGAAGATCTTCCACCAGCGTGACGTTTAGTCGCTCAGCTTCATCCCACAGCGCCTGCGTGTTCGCCGCCCGGCTGACGCCCAGGCAGGCATACTGAAAATCGCGCGCCTGTTCCGCACAGTAGTGTGCCAGCTGACGAAACGGCGTGCCGGAGGTCGCATGCTCCGCCTTGCGCAGGTCAAGGTGTGCATCCAGGTTTATCACCACCACGCGCGCGTTCGGGAAAGCATCCAGAACCCCGCGGCCATGCGCCCAGGCGGTCTCGTGTCCCCCGCCAAAAACCAGCGTACGCATGCCGGACTGCTGGCAGGCCTGCACGGCATCGCTTAACGCCCGCTGAGCCGCTTCCAGATTATCGCCCTCGACATACACCGACCCCATATCCACCAGCCGGTCATGTCCATGATGACTTGCCATGTTCGCCAGCGCTTTGCGAAGCACCTCCGGGGCCTGTACGGCGCCGGGCCTGCCCTGATTGCGTTTTACCCCTTCATCACATTCAAACCCTATCAAAGCGATGCCGGACGACTGAGGGGTAAATACCGGCATCTGTCGCAGGGTCTGAAAAATACGTTTTGCATTGCTGGCCTCGGCGCTGTCGTCACGCCCCTGCCAGACGGTCTCGGCAACCGGCCGCCAGAGTCTCATATGCTCTCCCCACGGAAAATACGTTGATACAACGGATTGCGTCCCGGCTCGTAGACCATTTCGACCGGGTGATGTGCATCCCAGACGACAAAGTCAGCCACGAATCCAGCCTGCAGCTGCCCGTGCGTGGCCCCGCGTCCCAGCGCCTGGGCAGCATGTCGCGTCACGCCAGCCCAGGCCTCTTCAGGCGTCAGGCCAAACTGCACGCAGGCCATATTCATCGCGAGATGAATACTCGCGAACGGGCTGGTGCCGGGGTTATAGTCGGTGGCGACAGCCATGGGAACGCCCTCTTTTCTGAGCTGTTCAACCGGCGGACGCTGGCGCTCCTGAAGAAAATAGAACGCCCCCGGCAGTAATACCGCAACCGTGCCGTTGTGCGCCATCGCCTGAATACCGGCGTCGTCGAGATATTCAATATGATCGGCGGAAAGCCCCTTAAAGCGGCTGACCAGCGCCGCGCCGCCAAGATTTGAAAGCTGTTCCACGTGTCCTTTGACCGGAATCCCCAGGGCAGTGGCAGCGCGGAAAAGCCGCTCGGTTTGCGCTGGCGTGAAGCCGACGTTTTCGCAAAACACATCCACGGCTTCGAATAAGCCTTTTTGCCACAGCGTGGGCATCATCTGCTCGCACACCCTGGTGAGATACGCGTCCGCGTCGTGGCGGTATTCCGCCGGAACCGCATGCGCAGCCAGAAGCGTTGGGCTGATCTCTACCGGATTGTTCTGGCCCAGCTGGCGGGCGACCTGCAGCATCTTCTCTTCCGCTTCGGCGTTGAGACCATATCCCGACTTGATTTCAACCGTGGTCACCCCTTCATCGATCAGCCGCTGCAGACGCTGTTGCGCCAGCCTGAGCAGGGTCTCGGGCGAACTGCTCCGCGTCGCCGTCACGGTCGCGTTAATCCCGCCGCCCTGCGCGCTGATGGTTTGATAAGAGACGCCGTTCAGACGCTGCTCCCACTCTGCCGCACGATCGCCACCGAACACCAGGTGGGTATGGCAGTCAATCAGCCCGGGGGTGACCAGACGACCGTGCAGATCGACACAGTGACGGTGGCCGGAAGGGATGTCGGATTCGGGAATAACGGCCAGAATCGTCTGGCCGCGCACCACCAGGGCGTGCTGCGCTTTCAGGCCATAAGGCGTGCTGTCGTCCGGGATCATTGTCGCCAGTCGCGCATTGCGCCATATTACATCGTCGGGATGAAGCTGCTGCATGGGCATTCCACTTGTCATGGGTTGTATAGACATTTATTTTCATCTGCCCCCTGCTGTCAACCGCTCTGGCGGAAAATGTTATTTATTTGTGATGACTTTCCCGCCTCCTGCGGGTAAAAAATGCATCTTTTACCCTTTTTATCTTCCCGTTTCGCTCAACTTAGTATAAAAAAGCAGGCTATTTCGTCTATCCCGTTAAGACTTGCATACCCAGGAGCTTTACCTTGAACATTTCCAGGATTTCCCGTCTGGCGTTAGCGCTCGCCTTTGGCGTGACATTATCCGCGTGCAGTTCTACCCCACCGGACCAGCAGCCTTCTGAGCAGGTTGCACCGGGTACCGCCTCTCGCCCGATTTTGTCCGCTGATGAAGCGAAGAACTTTGACCGTGCACACTACTTCTCGGCGATGGACCCTAACGCTGCGCCGTGGACACCGTCCTCTATTAACCTGCCGAAACAACCTGACTTCGTTGTCGGTCCGGCAGGCACGCAGGGCGTGACGCACACGACGATTCAGGCTGCGGTTGACGCGGCTATCACCAAACACAGCGCCTCTCGCCAGTACATCGCGATCCTGCCAGGGGAATATGAAGGCACCGTTTACGTTCCGGCAGCACCGGGCAGCATCACCCTTTACGGGACGGGCGAGAAAGCGGTCGACGTGAAAATTGGTCTGGCGATTGATTCTGAAATCGACAGCAATACCTGGCGTCGCCTGGTCAACCCGGCGGGTAAATACATGCCAGGCAAACCGGCGTGGTACATGTTTGACAACTGCCAGAGCAAGCGTGCAGCTACCATCGGCGTGATGTGTTCGGCGGTCGTCTGGTCTCAGAATAATGGCCTGCAGCTGCAGAACCTGACCATTCAGAATACCCTGGGCGATAGCGTTGATGCCGGTAACCACCAGGCCGTTGCACTGCGTAGCGATGGCGATAAAGTGCAGATCAACAACGTGAATATTCTCGGCCGTCAGAACACCTTCTTCGTGACGAACAGCGGTGTTCAGAACACGCTGCAGAATAACCGTCTGACCCGTACGCTGGTCACTAACAGCTACGTTGAAGGTGACGTGGATCTGGTCTCCGGTCGCGGCGCGGTGGTGTTTGAGAACACCGATTTCCGCGTGGTGAATTCACGCACTCAGCAGGAAGGTTATGTGTTTGCCCCGGCCACGCAATCTAACCTGTTCTACGGCTTCCTGGCCGTTAACAGCCGCTTTAACGCGTCCGGTGACGGCGTCGCGCAGCTGGGCCGCTCGCTGGATGTGGACTCTGCCACCAACGGTCAGGTTGTTATTCGTGACAGCGTGATCAACGAAGGTTTCAACATGGCTAAGCCATGGGCCGATGCCGCTATCTCCAAACGTCCTTTCTCCGGCAATACCGGTAGCGTGGATGATAAAGGTAACGTGCAGCGCAACCTGAATGACGCTAACTTCAACCGCATGTGGGAATACAACAACCGCGGTCTGGGTAGCAAAGTGGTTGCTGAGCCTAAGCAATAAAAGAATGCGTTGATGTCTTTTGCTGTACTCGCCCGGCGCCCACCGGGCATAAAAAAACCTCGCATTTGCGAGGTTTTTTGTTTTAAGCCTTTTAGTGTGCGTTTACCACCACCCACATTGGCCCCTGGCCGACGGCGTAACGCCCTTTCTCTTCCAGCAGCCCCTGCGCACCTTTGATTTCGTACAGCGCGATGTGGTGGGATTTTTGCCCCGCCGCAATCAGGTATTTACCGCTGTGATCGATATTAAACCCGCGTGGCTGGGTTTCGGTAGGCTGGAAACCTTCAATCGCCAGCACGCTACCGTCTTCAGAAACGCTGAATACCGTAATCAGGCTGGAGGTACGGTCGCAGGCATACAGATGACGCCCATCCGGTGTGATGTGAATATCAGCCGCCCAGCGGGTGTCAGAGAAGTCAGACGGCATCATATCCAGCGTCTGCACGCACTCAATCTTGCCGTTAGGATCTTTCAGTTCCCATACGTCCACAGAACTGTTCAGCTCGTTCACCACATAGGCGTACTGTTGGTTCGGGTGGAACACCAGATGGCGCGGGCCCGCGCCCTCAACGGTGGTCACTTCTGCAGGATTCTGCGCCACCAGGTGACCGTCATCGCTCAGGGTAAACAGGCAGATACGATCCTGTTTCAGCGCAGGGACCCACAGCGTACGGTTATCCGGAGAAATATTCGCCGAGTGGCAACCTTCCAGCCCGTCAACCACCTCCACGGTTTCAACCGGCAGGCCCGCTTCCAGGCGCGTTACGCTGACACAGCCGGCATTGTAAGAGCCGCTGAAGATGAAGTTGCCTTTGCGATCGGTGGAGATATGCGTTGGGCTGCCCGGTAAAGGTGCTTCCGCAGTGTAAGTCAGCGCGCCGTCGTCCGGCGAGATGCGGTAGGCCAGCACGCGAAACTCCGGGCGCACACCCACGTACAAGAAACGTTTATCCGGGCTGATAACCATCGGCTGCACCTGACCTGGCACATCAACAACCTGAACCAGCGTGAGGGTACCCTCGGTATTTAAACGCCAGACGTGGATCTGCTGGCTTTCAGGACTGGCGGTATAAACGGTTTGTTTCATGAATATTCACTCCTCACTGCGCATGAAAGTAGTTAACTTTTGACGGTGAATGCTGAATTGTCATCGGGAATTTTGAAGCCTTTGCCTCTCGGTGTACCATCCCTTCAGAACGTAAATTCAATATTAACCCGGAAAAACAAATGACCTCGCGTGTAATAGCTCTGGATTTAGACGGTACCTTACTTACTCCGCAGAAAACCCTTCTCCCCTCTTCCCTTGAAGCACTCAAACGCGCGCAGGAAGTGGGATATCAACTCCTTATCGTAACGGGTCGACATCACGTTGCCATTCATCCTTTTTATCAGGCACTGGCGTTAGATACACCTGCAATTTGTTGTAATGGCACTTATTTGTATGATTATCAGGCAAAAAAGGTTTTAGAATCCGATCCGCTGCCCGTGCCTCAGGCGCTGCAATTGATTGATCTGCTTGATGAGCATGCCATTCACGGCCTGATGTATGTGGATAACGCAATGGTGTATGAACGTCCGACAGGCCACGTGATCCGCACCAGCAACTGGGCACTGTCTCTGCCTGAAGCGCAGCGTCCGGTCTTTACCCAGGTTTCCTCCCTGCGCCAGGCGGCTCAGGATGTCGATGCTATCTGGAAATTTGCGCTGACGGATGAAGATACCACCAAACTGAATGCCTTCGCGACGCACGTTGAACAAACGCTGGGTCTGGAGTGCGAGTGGTCCTGGCACGACCAGGTCGATATCGCCCGCAGAGGCAACAGCAAAGGCAAGCGTCTGACGCAGTTCGTGGAGTCTCAGGGCGGGTCAATGCAGGATGTGATTGCCTTTGGCGATAACTACAACGACATCAGCATGCTGGAGGCCGCCGGTACAGGCGTGGCAATGGGCAACGCCGACGATGCGGTAAAAGCGCGTGCTAACGTCGTGATTGGTGATAACACCACCGACAGCATCGCGCAGTATATTTATACCCACCTGCTGTAATCAGGTGGTGATGGAGACGCTCTTGATTTGCGCGTAAAGCCACAGGCCAGGTTTGATTCCTAACTCATCTCTGGCCCACGGACTGATGCGCGCCCAGAGCGTCTTGCTGCCCACTTCGAGCTTTACCTCAACCTGTCCGTTATCATCAAAACACTCCGCCACTTTCGCGCGAAGGATATTGCGAATGCTGGTCTGCAGCGGCGCTTGCAGCACCAGAGAGACATCTGAAGCCTGAATACGTATACGCAACGCAGACTGCAGCGGTTTGTCGATTTTGTTGACCCACAAATGCTGGTCGCCCAGCGCCAGTGCGGTCATCGCATAATGCGGGTGATGTTCCAGCACGCTCACCTTAAGGATGCTGCTCTGCTGCTCCTTCGGTAACCACGGGTGCATCACGCTGCTGCCCCACACCTCTTCCAGATTACCGAATGCCTTAACGCTGCCCTCTTCCAGCACCAGCACTTTATCGGCCAGATGCAGGATCTCATCCAGCGAGTGGCTGACATAGAGCATCGGGATATTGATTTCGCGCGCCAGGCGCTGAAGATAGGGCAGCAGTTCACGTTTTCGCGGAATATCCAGCGAGGCCAGCGGTTCGTCGAGCAACAGCAGCTCTGGCGCGGTGAGCAACGCGCGGCCTATCGCCACGCGCTGTTTTTCACCACCAGAAAGCGATGAAGGGAGCCGGTCCAGCAGTGACTCAATGCCCAGCAGCGCCACCAGCTTATCAAATTGCGCGGCCATGCTTTTGGCCATGCCGTAGCGAAGATTACCGCGCACGCTGTAATGCGGAAATAATCGCGCATCCTGAAAAACATAACCAATTCGCCGCTTATCCGGTGCCAGGTAAATTTTGTTCTCAACGTCGTTTAAGACACGATCGTTGAGCACAATCCGTCCGGACTGCGGCCGCGTCAGTCCGCTGATGGCATTGATCAATGAGGTTTTCCCTGCACCAGATACGCCAAAGATGGCGGTAATGCCGCTCGCAGGCAGCGTCTCGTTAAGGGTCAGGGTATGATTTCCCAGCGTCTGGGTGAACTGAAGTTCGAGCATGACTATTTCCCCATCCGCTCGCGACTGAGTCGCGCCAGCCATTCCGAAACCAGCAGCGAGACCAGCGCCAGCACAATTGAGATAATGCACAGCCGCGCCGCGGCACCTTCTCCACCCGGCGTCTGAATCAGGGTGTACATTGCTGACGGGATCGTTCGCGTCTCACCGGGGATATTCGACACAAAGGTAATCGTGGCACCAAACTCACCCAGCGAGCGGGCGAACGCCAGTACCGTGCCGACAATAATGCCCGGCAGCGTAAGCGGGAGCGTGATGGTGAAAAAAACGCGCCAGCGCCCGGCACCCAGCGTGCGGGCAGCCTGTTCCAGTTTGATATCAACCCCTTCCAGCGCCAGGCGAATAGCCCTGACCATCAGCGGGAATGACATCACCGCCGCCGCCAGTACCGCCCCTCGCCAGCTAAACGCAAACGTCAGCCCAAACCAGTCATATAACCATTCGCCAATAAAACCGCGCCGCCCCATCGACACCAGCAGCAGGTAGCCAACCACCACCGGTGGCAACACGAGGGGAAGATGAAGAACGCTATCCAGCAGGGCTTTGCCGGGAAACTTACAGCGAACCAGTAACCAGGCAAAGAAGATCCCAAAGGGCAAACTCAGCGTAACCGCCAGGGAAGAGACTTTCAGGCTCAGCAGGACAGCCTGCCATTCGGGATCGGTCAATATCATTAGTGAGTCGTAAATCCGTAACGTTTAAAGATTGCGGACGCTTCGGGTCCCTTCAGGTATTCACTGAAGGCCGTTACGGTCGCATTTTTATGTCCATCAACAATCGCAACAGGATATTCCACTTTCTTGTGGGAGTCTTCCGGGAACGTACCAACCACTTTCACCCCTTTACTGGCGACGGCGTCCGACCCGTAGACTATCCCCAGCGGCGCTTCATTACGTTCAACCAGCGCCAGAGCACCGCGCACATCTTCAGCCGGAGCCAGTGTGGGCGATAACGTCTCCCAGGCACCCAGTTTTTGCAATGCTTCTTTGGCGTAGATCCCCGCCGGTACATGCTCCGGATCGCCAACGGCCAGGCGTCCTCCGTTCAGCAACCGGGTCCAGGGGGTCTCGTTGTTGATAGTGATTTCGCCTTGCTTACTGGCTTTCGGTGCCACCACAACAAGGCTATTCCCCAGCAATGTTTCGCGGGTTGTCGCATCAATCGATTTCTTTTCAGCCGCGTAATCCATCCACTTCTGGTCTGCAGAGATGAACAGATCGGCCGGCGCTCCCGCTTCAATCTGACGTGCCAGCGTCGATGAAGAAGCAAAAGAGGAGACCACCTCGACGTTCTTCTCTTTTTTATACGCTGTCGCAATATCCTGCATCGCGTTGGTCAACGACGCCGCCGCAAAGACGGTAATTTTACCCTCATCAGCCAGCGCGTGTCCGCTCAGCGAAAGTGTCAGCGTTGCCCCTGCGAAAAGGCGTACCCATGTACGTGCCATTTGTAGCTCCTGTGAGTATCGTTATATACACACTAATATAACGGTAACTCCGGGGAGATCCCAGCGTTAAATCGTACCGCTCAAGGGGTACAGCAAGCTGATGCTTTAAATAATATCGGCGAGAAAGGGAAATACTTGAGAGCAAAACGCCCGGGCAAGCCGGGCGTTTCGGGGGGAAATTAATGCTGCTTTTTAGCCTGGTCTCTGTGACCAATGTTCGAAAATACGTTGAACACTTCACCCAGGCCGTAGATGGCACCGAGGATAACGGCCATCACTACTGGTACCATGATCACGGCGAATACCAGACTTTTCAACAATTCCAACATGGTTTTCTCCAGATATTGTGAATGGCTTATTCTACCCTGAAAAGTGAGAAAAACATCCCCTTTTGTGCGGTGCCCTTTGCGACCTTCGCCATTTGGGTCACAATGCACTTTTTGCCAGGACAGTGTTATGCAGGCCGAAATTCTCCTCACTCTACGACTACAGCAGAAGCTTTTCGCCGATCCGCGACGTATCGCCCTGCTTAAACAAATAGAACAAACCGGTTCAATAAGCCAGGGGGCTAAGAACGCTGGCATTAGCTATAAAAGCGCCTGGGATGCCATCAACGACATGAACACCCTGAGCGAGCAAACGCTGGTTGACCGGGCCACGGGCGGCAAAGGCGGTGGAGGTGCGATCCTGACACGTTACGGCCAGCGCCTGGTTCAACTGTATGATCTGCTGGCGCAGATCCAGCAAAAAGCATTTGATGTGTTAAGTGACGACGATAATCTCCCGCTGGACAGCCTGCTGGCTGCCATTTCCCGCTTTTCGCTGCAAACCAGCGCCCGTAACCAGTGGTTTGGTACGGTGATGGCGGGCGATAACGCCCAGGTGCAGCGTCATATTGAGATCCTGCTTGCCGATGGAACAACCCGTCTGAAAGCCGCGATTACCGCACAAAGCGCAGACCGACTGGCGCTGAATGAAGGTAAAGAGGTGCTGGTGTTACTGAAAGCGCCATGGGTGAATATCACTGCCGATGCCGAAAAAGCAAAAGCCGCTGATAACCAGCTACGCGGTGCCATCCGCCACGTTGAACGCGGTGAAGAGCAGTGTGAAGTACTGATGACCCTGCCGGACGGGCAAGAACTCTGCGCAACCCTTCCCCTCAGCGATGCCGCAGAATTAGAAGAAGGTGCTGTGGTGACCGCATATTTCAACGCCGACCGGGTGATTATCGCCACATTGTGCTGAGCACATTGACAAGCGTGTCGACAGTGAGTATCCCTGACATCTGTTGCTGCAAAAAATGGGATAAGTCATGTCATCATTGCATATTTCGCAAGGCACGTTTCGTCTTAGCGACACCCGAACGCTGACGATTTCTGATTTAACAATACGCGCCGGTGAAAGCTGGGCGTTTGTCGGTACAAACGGAAGCGGGAAATCAGCGCTGGCCCGTGCGCTGAGCGGAGAGCTCGCGCATCTTAAAGGTGAATACCAGTGTAACTTTACGCGCCTGACGCGCCTGTCATTCGAGCAACTACAAAAGCTGGTGAGCGATGAATGGCAGCGCAATAACACCGATTTACTCAGCCCGGGTGAAGAGGATACGGGCCGCACGACGGCAGACATTATTCAGGATGAGGTCAACAATCCTGCCCGTTGTGCGTATCTGGCAGAACAGTTTGGCATCACCTCCCTGCTGAACCGGCGCTTTAAATACCTTTCGACCGGTGAGACCCGGAAAACGCTGCTGTGTCAGGCGCTGATGAGCGAGCCGGAACTGTTGATTCTGGATGAACCGTTCGACGGTCTCGACGTACAGTCCCGCGCACAGCTGGCCACCCTGCTCGGTTCGCTTAACCAGCAGGGCTATACGCTGGTACTGGTGCTTAACCGTTTTGATGAAATTCCTGAGTTTATTCAGAACGCCGGCGTGCTCGCTGACTGCAACCTGACCGAAACCGGCGAAAAATCGGCGTTACTTAAGCAGGCGTTAATTGCCCAGCTGGCGCACAGTGAAAACCTGGACGGCATCACGCTGCCGGAACCGGACGCACCTTCTGCCCGCCACGCGTTAGATCCCCACCAGCCGCGCATCGTGCTGCGTGATGGCGTGGTAGCGTATGACGATCGACCGATCCTTAATCATCTCAGCTGGACGGTCAACCCGGGTGAACACTGGCAAATTGTTGGCCCCAATGGCGCGGGAAAATCAACGCTGCTGAGCCTGATCACCGGCGATCACCCTCAGGGCTACAGTAACGATCTCACCCTGTTTGGCCGCCGCCGCGGAAGCGGTGAAACGATCTGGGATATCAAAAAGCATATCGGCTATGTCAGCAGCAGCCTGCATCTGGATTACCGGGTCAGCACCACGGTGCGAAATGTGATCCTGTCCGGGTATTTTGATTCCATTGGCATTTATCAGGCGGTCTCGGACAAACAGCATAAGCTGGCCCAGCAGTGGCTGGATATTCTGGGGATGGATAACCGGGTCGCTAACGCGCCGTTTCATAGCCTTTCATGGGGACAGCAGCGTCTGGCGCTGATCGTTCGCGCGCTGGTGAAACACCCGACCCTTCTGATCCTCGACGAACCGCTACAGGGCCTGGACCCATTAAACCGCCAGCTGATCCGCCGTTTTGTGGATGTCCTGATTAGCGAAGGTGAAACGCAGCTGCTGTTCGTTTCCCATCATGCCGAAGATGCCCCGTCCTGCATTACGCACCGCCTCGAGTTTGTGCCCGACGGTGAACGCTATCAGTACCTGCTGAGCAAAATCGATTAACTCCGGAGGGCTCTGCCCCTCCGTTTTTTCGGATAACCTGCACAAAGACTTCACTATCCCTTTGATCTACAATGTCGCATTGCCGCCAAAAAACGGATTTTAAAAGCAGTGTAAACGATTCCACTATTTTATCCCATGTCACACTTTTCGCGTCTCTGTTATGCTATGGTTATTACATACCATAAGCCCAATGGAGCGAAATATGCGAGTTCTGGTAACAGGTGGTAGCGGTTACATTGGTAGTCATACCTGCGTGCAGCTGCTGCAAAATGGTCATGATGTCATCATCCTCGACAACCTGTGCAATAGTAAGCGCAGCGTGCTGCCTGTGATTGAACGTCTTGGCGGTAAACAACCGACCTTCGTGGAAGGCGACATCCGCAATGAAGCGTTGATGACCGAGATCCTTCACGACCATGCCATTGAGACGGTGATCCATTTCGCCGGCCTGAAAGCGGTGGGTGAATCCGTCGCGAAACCGCTGGAGTATTACGACAACAACGTCAACGGTACCCTGCGTTTGATCTCCGCCATGCGCGCAGCGAACGTCAAAAACTTTATCTTCAGCTCTTCCGCAACCGTCTACGGCGATCAGCCAAAAATCCCTTACGTTGAAAGCTTCCCGACCGGTACGCCGCAAAGCCCGTATGGCAAAAGCAAACTGATGGTGGAGCAGATCCTCACCGATCTGCAAAAAGTGCAGCCTGAATGGAGCATCGCCTTGCTGCGCTACTTCAACCCGGTTGGCGCCCATCCGTCAGGCGATATGGGTGAAGATCCACAGGGCATCCCGAATAACCTGATGCCGTACATCGCCCAGGTGGCCGTTGGCCGCCGTGAGTCTCTGGCTATTTTCGGTAATGATTATCCAACCGAAGACGGTACCGGTGTGCGTGATTATATCCACGTCATGGATCTGGCCGACGGCCACGTGGCGGCAATGCAGCAGCTGGCCGATAAGCCAGGCGTGCATATTTATAACCTCGGTGCCGGGATCGGCAGCAGCGTGCTGGACGTCGTGAATGCCTTCAGTAAGGCCTGCGGTAAGCCTGTGAATTATCACTTCGCACCGCGCCGTGAAGGCGACCTCCCGGCTTATTGGGCCGATGCCTCCAAAGCCGATAAAGAGCTTAACTGGCGTGTCACCCGCACGCTTGATGAAATGGCACAGGATACCTGGCACTGGCAGTCTCGCCATCCACAAGGTTATCCGGACTAAGGATCCGTCATGACTTCGTTCAATCCCGTCGATCATCCGCATCGTCGTTTTAACCCGCTAAGCGGGCAATGGATTTTGGTTTCTCCGCATCGCGCCAAGCGCCCCTGGCAGGGGGCGCAAGAGACGCCTGCAAAACAGACGCTTCCGCAGCACGACCCGGACTGCTTCCTGTGTCCGGGCAACACGCGTGTGACGGGCGATAAAAACCCGGACTACAAAGGCACATTCGTTTTCACCAACGATTTTGCCGCCCTGATGACCGACACGCCCGACGCGCCGGATAGCCAGGACCCGCTGATGCGCTGTGAAAGCGCGCGCGGCACCAGCCGTGTTATCTGTTTCTCGCCCGACCACAGCAAAACGCTGCCGGAGCTGAGTGTTGACGCGCTGAAAGAAGTCGTCAGCACCTGGCAGACGCAAACTGCTGAACTGGGCCAGACCTACCCGTGGGTACAAGTGTTCGAAAACAAAGGCGCGGCAATGGGCTGCTCTAACCCGCACCCGCACGGTCAGATCTGGGCCAACAGTTTCCTGCCAAACGAAGCCGAGCGTGAAGACCGTCTGCAAAAAGCCTATTTCGCGGAAAATGGATCGCCGATGCTGGTGGATTACACCCGTCGTGAACTGGCCGATGGCAGCCGAACGGTGGTGGAAACCGAGCATTGGCTGGCCGTCGTACCTTACTGGGCAGCATGGCCATTTGAGACGCTGCTTCTGCCAAAAGCACAGGTTCTGCGCATCACCGATCTGAGCGACGCACAGCGCGATGACCTCGCCCTGGCACTGAAGAAACTGACCAGCCGTTATGACAACCTGTTCCAGTGCTCCTTCCCCTACTCAATGGGCTGGCATGGCGCTCCGTTTAACGGTGAAGAGAATCAACACTGGCAGTTGCATGCCCATTTCTATCCGCCGCTGCTGCGCTCTGCGACGGTACGTAAATTCATGGTGGGCTATGAAATGCTGGCAGAAACCCAGCGTGACCTGACGGCAGAACAGGCTGCAGAACGCCTGCGTGCTGTGAGTGACGTCCATTATCGCGAATCAGGAGTCTAAAAAATGAGTCTGAAAGATAAAACACAATCCCTGTTTGCTGAGAAATTTGGCTACCCTGCCACCCATGTCATTCAGGCGCCTGGCCGCGTGAACCTGATTGGTGAACATACCGACTATAACGATGGTTTCGTTCTGCCGTGCGCCATTGATTACCAGACCGTCATTAGCTGCGCTAAGCGCGATGACCGCACAGTCCGCGTTATTGCAGCGGATTACAATAATGAGACGGATGAGTTTTCCCTCGATGCACCCATCGTTACCCACGACAGCCAGCAATGGTCTAACTACGTGCGCGGCGTGGTAAAACACCTGCAGAAACGTAATAAAAACGTGGGCGGCGCTGATCTGGTCATCAGCGGAAACGTGCCTCAGGGCGCCGGGTTAAGCTCGTCCGCGTCGCTGGAAGTCGCCGTGGGTACCGTCTTCCAGCAGCTTTATCATCTGCCGCTGGACGGGGCACAAATCGCCCTGAATGGTCAGGAAGCGGAAAACCAGTTTGTGGGCTGTAACTGCGGCATCATGGACCAGCTGATCTCTGCGCTGGGTAAAAAAGAGCATGCCTTGCTTATCGACTGCCGCTCTCTGGGCACCAAAGCCGTTCCCTTGCCAAAAGGCGCAGCTGTGGTAATTATTAACAGCAACTTTAAACGCACGCTGGTGGGCAGCGAGTACAACACCCGCCGCGAGCAGTGTGAAACCGGCGCACGTTTCTTCCAGCAACCTGCGCTGCGTGACGTTTCGCTCAACGAATTCAATAAAGTGGCGCACGAACTGGATCCGGTAGTGGCGAAACGTGTTCGTCATGTGCTGACAGAAAATGCCCGTACCGTTGAAGCGGCGTCCGCGCTGGCGAAAGGTGACCTGAAACGTATGGGTGAACTGATGGCAGAATCTCACGCCTCCATGCGCGATGATTTTGAAATCACCGTTCCGCAAATCGATACCCTGGTGGACATCGTCAAAGCCACGATTGGCGATAAAGGCGGCGTGCGTATGACCGGCGGCGGCTTCGGTGGCTGCATTGTTGCCCTGATGCCGGAAGAGCTCGTCCCTGCCGTCCAGCAGGCGGTGGAAAAACAGTACGAAGCGAAAACAGGTATTAAAGAAACTTTCTACGTGTGTAAAGCATCACAAGGAGCAGGACAGTGCTAAACGAAACGCCAACCCTTGCCCCGGATGGCCTGCCGTATCGCCTGTTAACCCTGCGCAACAGCGCAGGAATGGTGGTTACGTTAATGGACTGGGGTGCCACTTTGCTATCCGCTCGCGTACCAATGCCTGATGGCAGCGTACGTGAAACCCTGCTTGGCTGCGCGTCGCCTGAGCAGTATGTCAATCAGTCCGCCTATCTTGGCGCGTCTGTCGGCCGTTATGCTAACCGCATCGCGAAAAGCGCTTTCGAACTTGATGGCGAGCGTTACTCGTTGCTTTCCAGTCAGGGCGAAAACCAGTTACACGGTGGACCTGAAGGATTCGATAAGCGCCGCTGGAAAATCGTTCAGCAAAACGACCGCGAAGTGCTGTTCTCACTGGACTCGCGTGACGGTGACCAGGGATTCCCCGGTAACCTCACCGCGTTCGCGCATTTCACGCTGGCTGACGATAACCGTATCGCCATTGAATATCGCGCGAAAGTTGATAAGCCGTGCCCGGTCAATCTGACCAACCACGCTTATTTCAACCTGGACGGCAACCAGTGCGACGTGCGTAATCACACGCTCCAGATCCTGGCCGATGCCTATCTGCCGGTGGATGAAATGGGGATCCCGTATCAGGGGCTCAAGGCCGTCAGCGGTACCAGCTTTGATTTCCGCAGCGGAAAAACCATCGCACAGGATTTCCTGAGCGATGACGATCAGCGCAAGGTGAAAGGCTATGACCACGCGTTCCTGCTGCAGGCGAAAGGTGATGTGACTCAGCCTGCCGCGCAGGTCTGGTCTGCAGATGAGAAACTGCAGATGACGGTCTACACCACGGCCCCTGCCCTGCAATTCTATTCAGGCAACTACCTTGGCGGTACCACGGCACGCGAACATGAAGAGTACAGCGACTGGCAAGGTCTGGCGCTGGAAAGCGAGTTCCTGCCGGACAGTCCGAACCATCCAGAATGGCCACAGCCGGACTGTGTGCTGCGCCCGGGTGAAGAGTACGTTAGCGTGACAGAATATCATTTCATCCCGAATTCATAATTCCCAGCCCTCCTTGCGGAGGGCTTTTTCTCTCCGTCTTGCTGAAAATAGCGCCGATCGCAGACAAAATCATAACCCTGGATTCACAAGCATCTTACACTCAGAGACTATTTTCGCTATGGTTAGGGTTAAGCGTTGCTGCTGGCACTGTCACGGCAATATAATGAGAATTGTTATCATTCAATAAAGCTTATGAGGAGTACGATATGGCTGTAACTAAGCTGGTCCTGGTGCGTCATGGCGAAAGCCAGTGGAACAACGAAAACCGCTTTACCGGTTGGTACGACGTTGATCTGTCAGAAAAAGGCGTAAGCGAAGCAAAAGCAGCAGGTAAACTGCTGAAGGCTGAAGGCTTCAGCTTTGATTTTGCTTACACCTCTGTGCTGAAACGTGCCATCCATACACTGTGGAACGTTCTGGACGAACTGGATCAGGCCTGGCTGCCGGTTGAGAAATCCTGGAAACTGAACGAGCGTCACTACGGTGCGTTGCAGGGTCTGAACAAAGCGGAAACCGCTGAAAAATACGGTGATGAGCAGGTTAAACAGTGGCGTCGCGGCTTCGCGGTAACCCCACCAGAGCTGACCAAAGATGACGAGCGCTACCCGGGCCACGATCCGCGTTACGCGAAACTGACGGACGCTGAGCTGCCAACGACCGAGAGCCTGGCGCTGACCATCGACCGCGTTGTGCCTTACTGGAACGAAACCATTCTGCCACGCCTGAAAAGCGGCGAGCGCGTGATTATCGCAGCTCACGGTAACTCCCTGCGTGCGCTGGTGAAATACCTGGACAACATGGGTGAAGACGAGATCCTCGAACTGAACATCCCAACTGGCGTTCCGCTGGTGTATGAGTTCGACGAAAACTTCAAACCAATCAAACATTACTATCTGGGCAACGCTGATGAGATCGCTGCAAAAGCCGCGGCTGTAGCGAACCAGGGTAAAGCGAAATAATTTTCGCTGGACATAAAAAAAGCGTGGAGCAATCCACGCTTTTTTATTTGGCTCCTGAAACTCAGCCGCGACGCGCTTTTACCGCATTCGCCAGCTGACGCAGAAGAGCATCCGTATCGTCCCAGCCGATGCAGGCGTCCGTGACGCTCTTACCGTAGACCAGCGGCTCGCTGCCTTCCAGATTCTGGTTACCTTCCACCAGATGGCTTTCGATCATCACGCCAATAATCGCGTTCTCACCGCCGGCAATCTGCTGACAAACATCGGCGCCGACTTCCATCTGCTTTTTAAACTGCTTGCTGGAGTTGGCATGGCTGAAGTCGATCATCACCTGTTGTGGCAGACCCGCTTTTTCCAGCCCGACCTTCACGTCTGCGACATGTTTTGCGCTGTAGTTCGGCTCTTTACCGCCACGCAGAATAATATGACAGTCACCGTTACCGCTGGTATTCACAATGGCGGAGTGACCCCATTTGGTGACGGACAGGAAGCAGTGCGGTGCCCCGGCGGCATTGATGGCGTCAATTGCCACCTTAATGGTGCCATCGGTACCGTTTTTAAAACCAACCGGACACGAGAGACCTGACGCCAGTTCGCGGTGAACCTGAGATTCTGTAGTACGCGCACCGATTGCGCCCCAGCTCATCAGATCCGCCAGATATTGCGGTGTAATCATGTCGAGGAACTCACCGGCAGCCGGCAAACCGCTGTCGTTGATCTCCAGCAGCAGTTTGCGCGCAATACGCAGACCGTCGTTGATCTGGAAACTGTTATCCATATGCGGGTCGTTAATCAGCCCTTTCCAGCCAACGGTCGTACGCGGCTTTTCAAAGTAAACACGCATGACAATTTCCAGCTCGCCTTGCAGTTCTTCGCGAAGCTGAAGCAACCTTGCTGCGTACTCTTTGGCCGCAGCAGGATCGTGAATTGAGCAAGGGCCAATCACCACCAGAAGACGATCGTCATTACCTTTCAGGATCTTATGGATCGCTTTACGAGCATGAGACACCGTGTTTGCGGCATTTTCAGTGGCGGGGAATTTCTCAAGGAGTGCTACAGGAGGTAATAACTCATTGATCTCTTTAATACGTAAATCGTCGTTCTGATAATTCATTTTCTTTCCAGCTCTGCCATATCTTTAGTAATGAAAGCAATCCTTTCAATCTAACTTGCCGACCAGAAAGTGTAAACACGGTTTTACACTTCACGCAGATAATTCCTGGAATTCACCTAAAAATCGCCACAAAATAGCGAAAAACGAGATCTAACCTAAGCTTTTTAACTGTAACAACCACTTTTGTTTGATTAAACGCGATTCCATACTGACGTAAGTCCGTATGACGGAATCTTTCGCCTCTGAAAAAGATGCACTGTTGGAAAATGTTATCCAGCGTAACGACAAGAACAGGAGCACCAAGATGAAAATGACGAAACTGGCAACCCTCTTCCTCACAGCCTCCCTTACCCTGGCAAGCGGCAGCGTCCTTGCCGCTGAGACGGGCTCAACAGATAACAACGGTGATGCAAATGCCGCGGCGGCGGCGGGTCAGGTCGCCCCTGATGCAAAACAGAATATCGCCCCGAATAATGTCGATAACAGCCAGATCAATACCGGGAACACCAATACCGGAGGCACGATGTTGCATCCGGACAGTAGCGGCTCTGGCACCATGAATCATGACACGATGAGTACCGATGAGATGCATAAGAACACCATGTGCAAAGACGGTAAGTGTCCGAATTCGAATGACAAAGTGGGCGACGATGCCAATACCAAAACGGATGGCACAACCCAATAATCCGTGACGGATGTAAACGTAAAAGGAGAGCTCTGGCTCTCCTTTCTTTTGGAGTAAGCCATTAAAAACGCTACACTAAAAACAATAACAAAAAGGAAAGCTGATATGGCGCACACGCATTCACACACACCGTCTCCTGGCGATGACAACGCTAAACGCCTTATGTTGGCCTTCGGCGTCACGGCAACGTTTATGGTTATCGAGGTCATTGGTGGCCTGGTTTCCGGCTCTCTGGCGCTTCTGGCGGATGCCGGACATATGCTTACCGATGCCGCCGCCCTGCTCTTTGCCCTGTTGGCCGTGCAGTTTGCCCGCCGTCCGCCTAACGCGCGTCATACCTTTGGCTGGCTGCGACTGACCACTCTGGCGGCGTTTGTTAACGCTATTGCTCTGGTGGTTATCACCCTTCTTATCGTCTGGGAAGCCATACAGCGCTTTCGTCACCCACATCCGGTCGCCGGAGCGACAATGATGGTTATCGCCGTAGCAGGTCTGCTGGCGAATCTTCTGGCGTTCTGGATTTTGCATCGCGGCAGCGGAGAAAAGAACCTCAACGTGCGCGCTGCGGCTCTGCATGTCATGGGCGATTTACTGGGTTCCGTCGGTGCTATTGTGGCCGCGCTGGTGATCCTTTATACCGGCTGGACGCCCGTCGACCCGATTCTGTCCGTGCTGGTATCGTGTCTGGTATTGCGCAGTGCCTGGCGGCTGCTGAAGGAGAGCGTGAATGAACTGCTTGAAGGGGCGCCGGCATCCGTGGACATTGCCGAGCTTAAACGCAACCTGCGTCGTTCCGTGCCCGAGGTGCGCAATGTGCATCATGTTCACGTCTGGCTGGTGGGTGAGAAACCCGTCATGACATTGCACGTCCAGGTGATCCCTACCCATGACCATGATGGCCTGCTTGAGCGCATCCAGCACTTTCTCGAACATCACTATGAGATTGGCCACGCCACCATCCAGATGGAGTACCAACCCTGTAACGGTCCGGACTGCCACCTGAACGAGGCGCAGTCCGGCCATTCACATCATCACCATCATTAGTTCGAAAGCGCGCGAGAGCCTCGCTCACGCGCGCTGTTAATCCACATCCGGCTCCCGTTCAGGGCAATGAAGGTCAGCAGCAGATACTCCAGCGACATCGCATAGACGCCCTGAAGTGCAAAAATAACCACGCTAATGACGTTAATGACGACCCAGAGCAGCCAGTTCTCAACGTATTTACGGGTCATCAGGATCATCGCCGCAATCGACAGCACCATCATGCAGGAGTCCCAGAACGGGAAAGCATCCGGCTGGAGTGATGGCATAGCGACATTCAGCCCGAGGCCAGACATGACCGACACCGCGACACGGGTCAGGAATGCAAACACCGGGTTGATATAGACGGTCATTAAACCAATGGCGACAACGCAGGCGACAAACCAGGCGATGGCTTTCGGTAAGGGCAGCCAGCGGATTTGCAGCTCTGCCTCCTGCTGGCTGTTCTGCCGCGACCACGCGTACCAACCGTAAATGTTCGCCGCAAAGAAGAACAACTGCAAAAGCAGGCTGGCGTACAGCTGGATCTGGAAGAAGATAATCGCAAAGAGCGTAACGTTAATTAACCCGAACGCGTAGTTGCTGATCTTCTCCAGGCTTGCCAGCCAGATACACAATAACCCAGCCAGCGTACCCACGGCCTCAATCCATGACAGGTCATAGCCACCTGCACCAATCGGTATATGAACCAGAATGTTCTGTGTGCTAAAAAAATCCATCTTTTCCCCAGGGCGTATTGAATTAAGTACGTAGTGTAGCCGCAAAATCCAGCATGCGGTTAAGCGGAATTAACGCACCTTCACGCAGAGCAGCATCCACATGGATTTCATGCGTTGCTCCGCCTTTCTCCAGCCCCTCAGCAATAGCTTTCAGGCCGTTCATCGCCATCCACGGGCAGTGCGCGCAGCTACGACACGTCGCCCCCTCGCCCGCCGTTGGTGCTTCAAGCAGCTCTTTCTCAGGCACGGCCTGCTGCATCTTATAGAAGATACCGCGGTCGGTTGCCACGATGAGCTGCTTGTGCGGCAGCGTCCTGGCGGCATTGATAAGCTGGCTTGTGGATCCCACGGCATCCGCCATGTCGACAATGGACTGCGGTGATTCCGGGTGAACAAGGATCGCAGCGTGCGGGTAAAGCGCCTTCATGCGCGAGAGCGCCTGCGTCTTAAATTCATCATGAACAATGCAGGCACCCTGCCAGCAAAGTACGTCAGCGCCGGTCTGCTTCTGCACGTAATGACCGAGATGGCGGTCAGGCGCCCAAATGATTTTCTCGCCCAGGCTGTCCAGATGCTCAATCAGTTCAACGGCGATGCTTGATGTCACGACCCAGTCTGCCCGCGCTTTCACTGCGGCAGAGGTATTGGCATAGACCACCACGGTACGGTCCGGATGGGCATCGCAGAAGGCCGAGAACGCATCAATCGGACAGCCGAGGTCGAGTGAACACTCCGCATGTAGCGTTGGCATCAGAATGGTTTTTTCAGGGCTGAGAATCTTTGCGGTTTCCCCCATAAAGCGAACGCCTGCGACCAGTAACGTGGAAGCAGGATGTCTGGCACCAAAGCGTGCCATCTCCAGAGAGTCAGAGATGCAGCCCCCGGTCTCTTCCGCCAGTTGCTGGATTTCCGGGTCGGTGTAGTAATGTGCAACCATCACTGCATCTCGCTCTTTAAGAAGACGTTTGATCTTCTCACGGTAAAACTGCTTCTCATCCTGACTCAGCGGGACAGGCTTTGGCGGGAAGGGATAGATTGCGGCTTCTGGATCAAACATCACGCTCATTATGGCTTCTCGTTTTACTGGCTTAACATTATTGCCTTTCTTTTGCATGACATAGCAAAACGGGCGGCAAATGTGTTTTGTATACTAAACAAGATAGCGAATTTGCGAGAAAAAGTCACCGGAAATAGGTGTGCGTAGCACGCAGCGGATGGCGACTTCGCCGGAGCCGACCTGCAAGGTCAAAATATGCGGAATACAGATAGCAAAAAAGCGCCTTTAGGGCGCTTTTTTACATTGGTGGGTCGTGCAGG